>Ga0073934_10000345_pt1 | contig 135900 bp, 122 predicted proteins | sample LarsenN4metaG_FD_76834 | JGI IMG/M metagenome (GOLD analysis project Ga0073934, IMG submission 76834) | Hot spring sediment bacterial and archeal communities from British Columbia, Canada, to study Microbial Dark Matter (Phase II) - Larsen... ... | reverse complement strand
GCCACGATTTGTGTCCACCTCAGCGGGCTGCGTATACTCGTTGTCACCATCGATGTCTTTGGCATCGCGGCCTGGCTGTGGTCAAAGCCTCTGGCAGGGAGCCAGACGCATCAAATCCTCCGAAGCCACTATCTTGGAAATGCCCATCCAGCGCAAAAGCAGGGATAACGCTGTCGTAAATGATGGAGGCAACGGCCTTGTCTCCGGCGACGCCGACCTCCCGAAAGAAAGTCACGTCGCCCGCGAAAGCGAAGAGCGGCTGCGCACGTTGGTGGACAACATCCCGCAGCTGGCGTGGATGGCCAACGCCGATGGCTGGATCTTCTGGTACAACAAGCGGTGGTACGAATACACCGGCACTACCCCGGCGCAGATGGAGGGCTGGGGATGGCAGTCGGTCCACGATCCCCAGGAGCTTCCACGGGTACTGGAGGGGTGGAAGGCGTCGATCGCCACGGGCCAGCCCTTCGAGATGACATTTCCGTTGCGGAGCGCCGAGGGCGAGTTCCGCTGGTTCCTGACGCGCGTCTTTCCCCTGAAGGATGAGGCGGGCAGGGTCCAGCGCTGGTTCGGCACCAACACTGATGTGCATGAGATCCGGGAGTTGGAAGAGCGGCTGCGCAAGAGCGAGGAGCGGCTGCGCGTGGCCCAGGATGCGGCGGGAATCGGGACGTGGGAGCTCGACTGGGACGACAATTTCCAGTTCAGTCCGCAGGCGTACAGCGTACTCGGGATGGCGCCATCTCCTGGGCCTATCACCGTCGCGGACGTGCTGAATCAGCTGTATCTGTCTTCAGACCGGGAGAACCTCAAGGCAGCTCTGCAGGCGAGCCGCCGGAAGAAGCGCGAACTCCATGTGGATTTTCGCATCCGCGGGACTTCTGGCGACGATCCCCGGTGGATCAGCGCCCGCGGCAGCTTCTTCTACAACTCCGGACAGCCGCTGATCGTGGGAGTCTTCGTGGACGTGACGCTCTCGCGCAAGGAAGCCGAGCAGTCGCGCGCGCAACTGGCGGGGCTCCGGCAGCGGAAACCGCGCGCTGGATGATGCATCTGTAAGTGCTTTAACGTTCCTCTGCGCCAAGCGAGGATCCGGTCAGGGACATCAGCGGTCCTCATTCCTATACAATCTCCGCCACTACACCAGGAGATTCCCATGCAACCACGCGTCATCGTGACCGGACAGACGGCGTCCGGGAAGTCCGTCATTGTGAGTGACAGCCGCCCGGCACCGGTGACCGTCAGCGCGCTGCCCGGATATGAGTTCCGGCGGGTATGGGGCAACGATGCCGTGACGCAGCTGCCCGCAGACGGCTCGCCCACACCGCAACCGCGCTACTTCCCGCCCAAACACGGCTTCCGTTTCGGGTACTTCATGCTGCCGCCGGACGCGTCGGCCAAGCTGGAAGAGATGGACATGGCCGCCGCCCTGGCCGAGATGGAGCAAAAGCTGCCGGGCGTGGCCGAGACCCTGGAGCCGGACCATCCCGGGATGCACACGACCGACACGGTGGACTTCGACGTCGTGATCTCCGGCGAAGTGGTGATGGAGCTCGACGACGGCGTCGAGGTCACGCTCCGTGCCGGCGACAGCGTGGTGCAGAACGGCACGCGCCACGCCTGGCACAATCGCACGACGCAGAATGCGCTCATCGCGTTCTGCCTGGTAGGAGCAGAGCGCCGGCGGTAGGTCGCCGCGGGGAGTACAATCGCCGCAAACGGAGACTCCCCATGAAAACGCTCGCCACGGCGATTGTCATCGCTGGACTTGTCCTGCCCACCGGCGCTCAGACCGTCGATGACATCCTGAACCGCGTCTCCAAACAGCCGCAGACGCAGAGCTCGACCCAGAAGAACCCTGGCGCGTCATCGCTGGGTTCCGACAAGATTGCCTCCGGGTTGAAAGAGGCGCTGGCCATCGGGGCGACGAACGCCGTCGCGCTCACGGGCAAACCGGACGGCTACCTCAAGAATGATGCCATCCGCATCCCGCTGCCGGACCGCATGAAAACGGTGGCTCGCGGGATGCGCCTGATGGGTATGGGCGCGCAGGTAGACGAGTTCGAAATAGGCATGAACCGCGCGGCGGAGCAGGCCGCGCCCAAGGCGAAGGCCATCTTCCTCAACGCGCTCAAGCAGATGACCTTCGATGGCGCGCGCCAGATCCTATCCGGCGGCGACACCGCCGCCACCGACTTCTTCCGGCGAACGTCGAGCCGGGAGCTGACTGACGCCTTCACGCCCATCGTCAAAGATGCGATGACGAAGGTGGGCGTGGTGCAGCAATACAATGCGGTGCTGAAGAGCGCGCCGGGCGGCGGCGCCCTGGCCGGAAAGTTCGATCTGGACCAATACGTGGTGGGCAAGGCGCTCGACGGCCTCTTCTACATGGTGGCGCAGGAGGAAAAGAAGATCCGCCAGAACCCCGCCGCACGCACGACGACGCTGCTGCAGCAGGTGTTCGGGCGGCGGTAGTTACTGCGGCACCGCTCTTGGCCCAACCAGGAAGCCGCCGTCGACCACGATGTAGTGGCCGGTCATGAACGAGGAGCGCTCCGAGCACATCCAGAGCACGGCTTCGGAGACTTCGCGCGGCTGGCCGGTGCGTCCGATGGGGTGCATGTTGACGACCTCGGTATGCACCTCCGGCGCGCCGAAGAGGCGCTCGCCCATGGGCGTTTCGATGACCGCTGGGCACACGGCGTTCACGCGGATCTTGTTGGCTGCGTACTCCAGCGCGGCGCCGCGCGTAAGGCCGATGACGCCGTGCTTGCTGGTGCTGTAGGTGACGGCACTGGGCGAGCCCATCAGCCCGGAAATCGACGACATGTTGCAGATGGTGCCGCCGCTTCCCTGCTTCAGCATCTGCTGCACCTCATATTTCAGGCAGAGCCACACGCCTTTGAGGTTGATGTCAATGACCTGGTCCCATTCCTCTTCCGTCTGCTCTACGATTGGCTTCCAGTTGCCCTCGATGCCGGCGTTGTTGAAGGCGACGTCGAGCCGTCCGAACTTCTCCACCGTCTTGGCGACGAGCGCCTGAACGTCGGTGGCTTTGGCGACATCAGTCTTCACGAAGATGGCATCACCGCCGGCCTTCTTGATGGCAGCGACGCAGTCGTTGCCTTCTTTTTCCCGCCTGCCGGCAACGACCACCTTGGCGCCGTGCTCGGCGAACAGGATAGCGGTGTCGCGGCCGATGCCGGAGGTCCCGCCGGTGACGATAGCGACCTTGTTCTGGAGGTCCTTGCTCATGAGATTCCCTCGGAAAAGAAAATGGCCGCGGCTGCGAAGAGCGCGGCCCTAACCAGCAGGTACGATACTACGCCTTCGGCCAAAGCCAGCCGAAGGTGCCGGCGGTGAGGCAGGCGTAGATGAGGCCGTCGAAGACGGACTTCAGGGTATTGCTCCAAGGCTGCGCCTTCCAGATGCTGTCGGCGATGTGACCCACGCCGTACGCCATGAACGCCACCGTTCCGGCCACCCGGAAGACGCCCAGATAATGCGCGCCTGCGGCGGTGGTAGCGCCGGCCAGATAAGCGGTGAACAGGCTGACGATGATGCAGTAGGCGAACCACTGCCCCAGATACTTGCCCATGTTCGGCATGCCGGACGGCATGATGGTGAGGATGCCGACCGGACCGCGCTTGAACTTCTCCTGCGTCTCCGGCGACTTCATGTCCTTGTGGTCGCACATCGGAAACATGTACATGCCCTGGGCAACATTTGCTGTGCGGATCGCTGACATGACGTTCTCTTCGTCGGGCATCCTGCGGTAGTCGCTGCGGTGATAAGTAAGCACCATGTGAAGTATGGAGCTGGCTACAAAGACGATAACGGCCGAGACAAGGATGGGCAGCCACAGACTGGCGAGGGAAACCATGCAGCCTCCAGAGACGCGAGTTTGACGTGCGGGAATTCGCGGGAAGCTTACGCCCCAGGGTGCGCAGGGTCAAGCAATAACACGAAGCCGACTACAGCACCGCCGTCTCGTGGATCATCCGGCCTTCGCGGAAGCGGCTGATATCGAGCAGGGGCGCGTCGATGAGGTCGGTGCCGCCCTTGAGGATCAGGTCGGCGAGGACCTTGCCGGTCGCAGGGGCGTGCATCACGCCGTGGCCGCTGAAGCCGTTGGCGCAGAAGAAGCCTTTCACTTCGGGAACCGCGCCCAGTACCGGATGATGGTCGGGCGTCATCTCGTAGAGCCCGGCCCAGGCGCGCTTGGGATTCACCGCCAGGTTCTCAAAGACGGGAACGCGGTCGGCCGCGTGGGTGAGGATCTTCTCGATGAACGGCGGGTCGAAGTCCGTGTTGAAGCTCGACTGCTCTTCCTTGTCCGCCCACGCGAGCAGGAAGCCGCGGCCCTCGGGGCGGAAATGGAAGCCGGTGGCCATATCAATGATCATGGGCGCGGTATGGGGAAAATCGTCGAAGGGCTCGGTGGGGACGAGCATGCGCCGTAGCGGCTCCACCGGCAGGTCGACGCCGGCCAGCGCCGCGACCGACTTTGCCCACGCGCCCGCGGCATTGACGACCACGCGCGAAGCGAAGGTACCCTGCGTGCTTTCGACGCCGCATACGCCCTGCGCGTCGCGTGGGATGGCGGTGACTTCCGCGTTCTTCACGATGCGCGCACCGCGCTCGGCGGCCGACGCCATGAAGCCGTTCATCGCGCTGTAGGGGTCGACGAAGCCGTCGGTGGGGCAGAAGCTGCCGCCGATGATGTTGTCGCCGCGCAGTTGCGGGTACATCCCGCGGATCTCGTCGGCGGAGAGCATGCGTACGCCGCTCAAGCCCAGCTCGCGCTGCAGGACGACGTTGCGCTTCAGGTAATCGAGGTGGCTGGGCTGGATAGCGAGGAAAAGATAGCCCTGCGGGCGGTAGCCGGATTCGTGTCCGGTGCGCTGCTCGAACTCCGCGTAGAACGGGATCGAGTACAGCGACATCTTGATGTTGACGGGCGTGGAGAACTGCGCGCGCACGCCGCCCATGCTCTTGCCGGTGGAGCCCTTGCCCTGGTGCTTCTCGCGCTCGAGGACGATGACATTGCGGCAGCCGGCTTCCGTGAGGTGCCACGCGATGCTCGAACCGACGATCCCGCCCCCGATGATGACGACTTCTGCCGTGGTCACCGCGGGCGGATCCTCATGCGGACTTCAGTCTTCTTTCCCGGCTCAATGCGGTATTCCACCTCGTCCATCATCTGCTTCATCATGTGGACGCCGCGGCCGGAACCGGAATAGAGATTGTCCGCAGTGGTGGGGTCGGGCAGCTTCTTCTCTTCCAGCTTGCCGCCGGAGTCAGTGACGGTGATGAGCAGTTCCCCGTTCTCCACCTGGGCGGTGCAGACCACGTTCCTGGAGGGGTCCTTGCCGCTGCCGTGGATGATGGCGTTGGCCAGCGCTTCGCGGAGGGAGGTCTCGATCTCAAGCTCGCGGTCCTGGGCGGCAGGGGCCTGCATTGCCACTGCCATCACGCCTTCGACGACAGATTCGATGGCGGTGAGGTCGGCGGCGAAGGTCACACTGAACCGGGGGCCTGATCCCTGCAACTGCAACCCGGGTTGCACTCGGCGGCCTCCTTCGGCCAAAGAGAGAAACTATTTCCGGACGGTAGCCGGCCAGTTCACGGTGAACGACAACGGCTGCGAGGCGGTCTTGTCGCCCGCGAAGCCGTTCACCAGGATGTTGCCGTTCCTGCCCACATCAAAAGTCTTGCGTCCCGGCGCGGGCTGCGAGGCAAAGATCTTCTTCGGCACCCCGGGCTGGATGCTGCTGGTGGTAGCAGTGATCTCCACCATCATCAGGTCGTTGTCCGGCGAGTAATAGAAGAGCCTCTTGCCGCTGGAATCCCACGCCGGCTCGCGCCCGCCGCCGTTGGAGATCTGCCACTTGCCGCCGGACGTGGGAAAAGTCGATACATATATTTCGGAACGTCCGGATTCGTCGCTGGTGTACGCCAGCCAGTGCTGGTTGGGCGAGACTTGGCCGCTGTACTCATTGAAAGTGGACTGGACGTACGGTATGGGCTTGCGCTCTCCGGTGAGTGGAAGCAGGAGGATGTCGGCACTCGTGGTGCCGGTGCCGCGGCGGCTGTATACCAGGTACTTTCCATCAGGACTGACATGGTCCGGGAGATCGTACTCCGCCGATTGCAGGATCCGTTCTTCCTCGCCGGAGCCGTCGGCATTCTTCGCCCAGAGCTGTCCCCTGCCCTGCTCCCGCTCGGAGGAGTAAATGACCCTTTTGCCGTCGGCGGACCACACCGGCTCGTATTCGCGCGCCGGATCGAAGGTCAGTCGGCTTTTGACCGAACGGGTCAGGTCATAGATCCAGATGTCAACGTTCCCACCGCCGTCCACCACTGAGACGGCCGCGAATCTGTTGTCTGGCGACAGCCGGAAGCTGTACGCGGTATTCGGCTCCAGTGCACTGCTCAATCGTTTGCCGGTTATGTCCAGCCAGTTGAGCTGTTGCGCGCCGCTGCTGCCCAGCCCATGCTGGAAGACAAGCACGCCGTTGGTCGAAGCGGAGAAATTCGCCACCGAGGTGCCCGGATCGAAGCGGATCTGTTCCAGGATGGGCACCGCGTCGCCCGAGACCGTCTTTGATCCGAGGTCGAACGGCTGTGCCATCAGGGACGTTTCCCGACGATAGAGGATGTAGCCCCCGGCATAGGCAACGTTAGAGCTGGCCGCGACGACCTTGCGGCTCTCCTTCGAGTCCAGCGAGCCGACATATAGCTCGTTGCGCGGATTGTCGTTGCCGGTGATGCCGGTCATGAACAGGAAGCTCTTGCCGTCCGGAAGGAAATGCGGCCAGCGATGGGTTCCCTGACTCTTGGTCCGATCGAGCTCAGTGACCGCGACGGGCTGCCCGCCGGCTGCGGAAACCTTCATGATGGAGGTAAGCCGCGAGCCGAAGATGATCGTCCCGCTGGAACTCCAGGAACCGCCGCGACCATCGACTACGTCACAGATGGTCTGCGCAGGCCCACCACCCACTTCGGCGCGCTTGAGCTTGTTTCCGGCGAAGAATCCTACCGACCGGCTGTCGGCCGACCAAAAGGGGTAGCTCGCGCCTTCCGTGCCGGACATCGGTTGTGGGACCTCGGCATCGAGCGCCTGGAGCCACAGTTGCGTCACGCCGTTCACGCTGGCGCCATAGACCACGTACTGGCCATTGGGCGAGACTTGGGCCAGATTGAAGGTCGAATACGTCCCGCCTGCCGGCGGCAGCAGCGAGCCGCGGATCACCGGGCGCGGTGCGTTGGCCGCCCGCCACGCCCACACCCCGGCGGCGACAGAAGCCAACAGGAAGACGCCGGCCAGCGCCCACGCGATACGCTCCCGCTTCGGCGTGGTGGCGGCTTGCGTCCGCGAGAGGTCCATCTCCGCCAGCGCCTCGAGTTGGAGCTTGAGGTCATGGGCGGTCTGGAAGCGCTCTTCCGGGTCCTTGGCGAGGCAGATGCGGACGATCTTGTCGAGCGGCGCAGGCGTGGTGGGGCGAACGGAGCTGAGGGGCGGCGGGTCGAGCGCGAGGATGCTGGCGACGACGCTGGCCTGCGTCTTGCCGTCGAAGGCGCGGCGTCCGCCGACCATTTCGTAGAGGACCAAGCCGAAAGCAAAGATGTCGGCGCGCGCATCAGACTCGCGACCCTCGACCTGCTCCGGAGACATGTACTGCACCGTCCCGACGATGGACCCGACCGAGGTCAGGGGTGATGCGGGGCTGGAACGCGTGAGCGCCGCCGAAAACAGGGGTGATGGGGTCACCCCGGAGACGGCCGAGGCCATGGCGCCGACTGGCTTGGCCAGGCCGAAGTCCATGAGCTTGGCGCCTGACTTGGTCAGCATGATGTTGCCGGGCTTGAGGTCGCGGTGGACGATGCCGCTGCGGTGCGCCTTCTCCAGCGCGTCGGCGATCTGCAGCGCGATCTCCAGGGCGCGGTCGATGGCCAGGGGCCCGCGCTTCAGCACTTCGGCGAGGGTCTCACCCTCGATGAATTCCATGACGAGGAAGTCGGTGCCGTTCTCCGACCCGACGTCATACAGCGCGCAGATGTTGGGATGGTTGAGCGAGGAGATGGTGCGGGCCTCGCGCTCGAAGCGCATCTTCACTTCCACGCTGGCGCTGAGCGCCGCGGAGAGGACCTTGATGGCGACGGTGCGCTCCAGGCGGGTATCGCGCGCGCGATACACCTCTCCCATACCGCCCGCGCCGACCGGGCTCACGACTTCGTACGGACCTAGCCTCGCGCCCGCGGTGAGTGCCATATTCCTTTAAGGGATGCGCGGGACATTATTGATTAGCCGCTCTGAGATGGCAATGACAAAGTAGCCGCCGCTGGAACCCTGAGGCTATGGGCAAAGGCGCAGGACCTACACCACTGGGGTCTTGGGACTTGCCTTCATCCGGAATTCGGTCCGGACCGCGTTTTCGATGATCACCTGCACGTCGTCCATTAATTCGTTGATCAGATACACCCCGCGGCCATGCCCCGAATACAGCCCCTCGCCCTCCGTGGGCTTGGGCAATTTTGAGAGGTCCAGGCTGCCGCCCGGATCGCGGATGATCAACAACAGATCCGCTTGGCGGTCGCAGGCCACTGAGCACTCGATCTCTTTGCTGGCATCGCCTTTGCACCCGTGGATGATGGCATTGGCCAGCGCTTCACGGATAGCGGTCTCGATCTCGAATTCGCGGCCCACGGCGCTCTTCATCTGGCGGGCGACCTCCAGGACCCCGACCACAACGGGGTCGATGGCCTTGATATCCGCTGCGATCGTGAGGCTGAACTTGCAGGCGGAGGAGACCGGGAGAATGCCCGCGAGGCGCTTGCAATCTTCGAAGGAGCGCAGGAGTTCCTTCGTCAGCGCCTGCTTGACTCGATCGGCCTCATCGCGCGCTGCCAGCGCTTTCCTTAGTTCCGCCAGGTTCTGCCGCAACTCCAGTTGCGCCCTCACTTGGCGCCCTAAGGCCTGCAACGCTGCCTTTTGCTCCCGGGAGATATGGCGCGGGGTACGATCGATCACGCAGAGAGTACCCAGCGGAAGGTTGTCGGAAGAGTAGATCTGGGTCCCTGCATAAAAACGGATGTGGGGTTCTGCCACGACAAGGGGATTCGACTTGAAGCGCGGGTCTTGAGTCGCATCCTCCACAATAAAGACGTCTTTTTGCAGGATGGCATGGGCGCAGAACGCATGCTCTCGGGGAGTCTCATCCACGTCGAGGCCCACCTTGGACTTGAACCATTGGCGGTCTTCGTCGATCAGGGAAATAAGTGCGATGGGCGTTCCGCAGATGTGCGACGCCAGTAGTGTCAGATCGTCGAACCTCTCCTCCGGATCTGTGTCCAAGATCTTGTAAGCCCGTAGCGCGGCCAATCGTGATTGTTCTTGGGGATGGAGTGCGGGTGTCATGGTGCCTCCCTGGTACGGCGAGGAACGGAGAGCTTTGAGTGGCTGGTGAACGGGCCGTCCGTAATCACGGCAATCGGCTGTTCTCCACCGTTGGCATGGGAACGATGGTCGGTAGTCGCCCGCCACAGAAGGCAGGCTCCAGTTGCAGGCGGATTGCCCCGCCATTATCCGTGAGCGGGGAGCAAACTAGCAAGGGGCAAAGCATCCTGTCAGACCACGCACCGGCCCGTTTTGTCGGCGAAGGCGCCGCCATTTCTGGTACTCTTTCCAGCGATTCAAACTGGACTTCTGGGGGGCGTATTGGGGAACCCGCGAACGTTTGTGCGCTTTGGTACACAGCGGCGCGATGCCTGGTGGTTGGAGATCCTGCCCGTGATCGTGGTCATGGGCGGATTCAGCGTGTACGCCACCGTCCGGGCCTTTGAAGGCGCGTACTACGAGTGGGGACCGTACCTCTCACCGTTCTATTCCCCGCTGATCGACCCCGAACACAAGTGGTGGCCGCTTTCCCCGGCGCTGCTCATCCTGGCCTTTCCGCTCGGCTTCCGCGCCACCTGCTACTACTACCGCAAGGCCCTCTATCGCGCATTTTTACTCGACCCGGCAGCTTGCGCCGTGGACGAGGTCGCCCGGCGCCACAGCTACAAGGGCGAAGCCGGGTTCCCATTCGTTCTCATGAACGTGCACCGCTACTTCTTCTATATGGCGGTGGTGTTCATCGTGGTGCTCTGGTATGACGCGCTGAAGGCGTTCTGGTGGGACGGGCGCCTGGGCATCGGCGTGGGCACGCTGGTGATGCTGACCAACGTCATCCTGCTCTCGCTCTACACCTTCTCCTGCCATTCCTGGCGGCATTTTGTGGGCGGGCGGCTGGATTGCTTCTCCTGCGCCAAGTTCGGCGAGGCGCAGCACGGCGCCTGGAAGCGCGTCTCCTGGCTGAATGAACGCCACATGCAGTGGGCGTGGATGAGTCTCTTCTCTGTGGGCTTGACTGACTTCTACATCCGCCTGGTGTCCTGCGGCGCGATCCCGGACCTCCGCCTCCTATGACCGACCGCTTCGAGACGCACGAGCATGACGTCCTGATCATCGGGGCCGGCGGCGCGGGGCTGCGCGCGGCCATCGAGGCGCTGGCGCAGGGGCTGAAGGTCGGCGTGGTGTGCAAGTCGCTGCTGGGCAAGGCGCACACCGTGATGGCCGAGGGCGGCGTGGCCGCCGCGATGGCCAACGTCGATACCAGCGACGACTGGCGCACCCACTTCCGCGACACCATGCGCGGCGGCAAGTTCCTGAACAACTGGCGCATGGCGCAGCTGCACGCGCAGGAGGCGCCGGAGCGCGTCCGCGAACTGGAGCAGTGGGGCGCGCTCTTTGACCGCACCAGTGACGGCAAGATCCTGCAGCGGGCCTTCGGCGGTCACACCTACAAGCGGCTATGCCACGTGGGCGACCGCACCGGGCTGGAGATGATCCGCACCCTGCAGGACCGCGGCGTCGCGCTCGGCTTCGACGTGTACATGGAGTGCGCCATCACCCGGCTGCTCACTGACAACGGCAAGATCGCGGGCGCGTTCGGATACTGGCGCGAGCAGGGCCGCTTTGTCGTCTTCAAGGCGAAGGCGGTCGTCATCGCGACGGGCGGCATCGGCAAGGCGTGGCAGGTGACGTCGAACTCGTGGGAGTACACGGGCGACGGCATGTCGCTGGCCTACGATGCGGGCGCCGAGCTGCTCGACATGGAGTTCGTTCAGTTCCATCCGACGGGCATGGTCTGGCCCCCGGGCGTGCAGGGCATCCTGGTGACGGAGGCGGTGCGCGGCGAAGGCGGCATCCTGCGCAACAAGCTCGGCGAGCGCTTCATGGAGAAGTACGACCCCAAGCGCATGGAGCTTTCGACGCGCGATGTGGTCGCCCGGTCTATCTATACGGAGGTCCGAGAAGGCCGCGGCACCGAGCACGGCGGCGCTTACCTGGACATCTCGCACAAGCCCGCCGACTACGTGAAGAAGAAGCTTCCCAGCATGTACCACCAGTTCAAGGAGCTGGCGGACGTGGACATCACCAAGGGGCCGATGGAAGTGGGCCCGACGTGTCATTACATGATGGGCGGCATCCGCGTGGACGCTGAGACCGCCGCCTCCACGCTGCCCGGCCTTTACGCCGCGGGTGAGGCCGCTGCCGGACTGCACGGCGCAAACCGCCTGGGCGGCAATTCCCTCTCTGACCTGCTGGTCTTTGGCCGCCGCGCGGGCATGGCTGCCGCCGACTACGCCAAGAAGGCGGCTGCGCCCAGCATCGGCGACAAGCAGGTCGCGGAAGCCGAGCGCGAAATGCTAGCGCCGTTCGAGCGGACCGCGGGCGAAAGTCCGTACACCGTCCACGCCGACCTGCAAGCGACGATGCAGAAGCTGGTCGGCATCTTCCGGGTCGAGTCCGACTTGAAGCAGGCGCTGGTGGAGCTGGAAAAGCTGAAGGCGCGCGCGGCCAACGTGCGCGTGGAAGGCTCACGCATGTTCAACCCCGGCTGGCACCTGGCGCGTGACCTGATGTCCATGTTGCGCGTCTCAGAGGCGGTGACCCGCTGCGCGCTGGTGCGGCAGGAGAGCCGCGGCGCGCACAGCCGCATCGACTACCCCAACTACGACCCGCACTGGGAGAAGCAGAACAACATCATCAAGCGCGAAGGCGAGCAGATGGCGCTGCGCCAAGAGCCGGTGCGCGAGTTGCCGCCGGAGCTGAAGCAGATCCTGGCGGAGGAGGCGTAGGAGAACATGGCTGACGCAGTCCTGCGGATCTTCCGCGGCAACGACGAATCGAACTCCACGGCCGACTACACGGTGCCGATCGCGCCCGGCATGGTCGTGCTCGACGCGCTCCATTACGTGCAGGCGCACCACGCGCCCGACCTCGCCGTGCGCTGGAACTGCAAGGCGGGCAAATGCGGCTCCTGCTCCGCCGAGGTCAACGGCAAGCCCCGGCTCACCTGCAAGACGCGCATGGACGCGTTGCCCGCCGACGAGCCCATCACCATCAGCCCGCTGAAGTCGTTCCCCGTGATCAAGGACCTGGTGACGAACGTGGCGTGGAACTACAAGGTCAACCAGAAGATCCCGCCGTTCACGCCGAAGCCGAACACCGACTGGAAGATGTACCAGCCGGACATCGACCGGGTGCAGGAGTTCCGCAAGTGCATCGAGTGCTTCCTGTGCCAGAACGTCTGCCACGTGCTGCGCGACCATGACCGGAAGGAGCAGTTCGCGGGGCCGCGCTTCTTCGTGCGCGTCGCCGGCTTGGAGATGCATCCGCTCGACTCGCTCAACCGCAACCAGTTATTGAAAGACGAGATGGGCCTGGGCTACTGCAACATCACCAAGTGCTGTACTGAGGTCTGTCCCGAAGACATACACATCACCGACAACGCCATCATCCCTTTGAAAGAGCGCGTGGTGGACGAGTACTATGACCCCGTCGCCAAGATCGTGAAGAAGATCCGCAGCGCGTTCCGCTAGAGGAGGGCCGCATGGATTTCACGCTGAAGAACATCTCGCGGGCCGGCATCGCGGAGGCCAACTCCAAGGCCGAGCGCTACCGTTTCCTCAACCAGCCGCAGGAGGCCGAGTCCATCTGCCGGGACATCCTGGCCATCGAGCCGGAAGACCAGCTCGCGCTGCGTAACCTGGGGCTCGCCATCACCGACCAGTTCACCGGCCGGCCCGGCGACCGCTACGCCGACGCCGAAGCCGCCTTCAGCAAGCTGAAGGACCCCTACGAAAAGCTTTACTACACCGGGATCATGCTGGAGCGGCAGGCCAAGAGCCAGCTCCGCCGCGGCAACCTGCCGCACACGCTGCTCGTCATCTTTGAGGACGCGATGCGCCACTTCGACAAGGCCGCGGCCATCCGCCCGCCGGCCAATGACGACGCCATCCTGCACTGGAACAGTTGCGCGCGCGTGCTGCAGAGCCGGGGAGACTGGCGGCGCGAGCACCAGGACATCGAAGGGATCGACGCAGGCGACAGCACGCCCGTCTAGGCGACGCTTTCGGTGGTCTTCGCCTGGGGAAGTTCCAGCGGCAGGAAGATGGTCACGGTTGTGCCGTGCTCGTCGCCGTCCGTGCGGCTCTCCACCGCGATGCTGCCGCCATGGCGCTCGATGATCTGGCGCGCGATCCACAGCCCCAACCCGGTGCCGGCGCCCTTGCGCGTGAAGAAGGGCTCGAAGAGCGAGCGTAGGTCGGCGTCCGGGATGCCCGGCCCGCTGTCCTTCACCACGATCAGCCAGCCTTTGCCGTTCGGCCGCAGCGCCGGCTCCACCTTCAGGTCGATGGTGCCGCAGTCGCCCATGGCCTGCACCGCATTCACCAGCACGTTGCCCAGCACCTGGCGGATTTCGCCTTCTATCACTTCGGCGGGCGGCCCGGAGCGGTAGTGTTTCTTGACCTTGATGCCGGCGGGCAGGTTGCGCGCGTACATCTCCAGCACGTCGTCAAGCACCGCGGCCAAGTCCACCTTCGACGGTGAGGTGCTCTCGCGATAGAACCCGAGCGTGCGCTTGGCGATGCGTCCCAGCCGGGCCAGTTCCTGCTCGGCCATCTCCACGTATTGCCGGCCGGAGCGGCTGAGCGAGCCGTCGCCCTTGATGATGTACAGCAGGTTCGTGGCGGCCGCCAGCGGATTGTTGACCTCGTGGGCGATGGCCGCGGCGAGGCGTCCGGCGGCGGCCAGCTTCTCGGTGCGCAACAGGATCTGCTCGGTCATCTTCTTGTCCGTGATGTCGAGGAAGATGCCGATGGTGCGCGCAGGCTCGCCCTTGCGCGTGAACGTGGTCTGGCCGCGGACGGCGATCCAGCGCGGATGCTCGCCCTCACCAAAGCGGACTTCCGCATCGAGCGGGCGACGGGCCTGCGGCATCGCATCCAGTACCCCAGCCAGGCGCTCGGCGTCGTCAGGGTGGACTTTCGCGAGCAGCGATTCCTTGCCGCGCCATCCGTCCCCTTTCACGCCGAACAGCGGCAAAGGGTCGCCGAAGACGACGATGTCGTCCCCGGGATGGCTCCAATCGAAGAGGCAAAAGCGTGCGCTCTCCTGGGCCACGCGCATGCGCTCCTCGCTGCTGCGCAGCCGGGTGGCGAGCCGCGTGAGCTCCTGCGCGCGGATGCGCGCTTCTTCCTCCAGGCGGCGCAACGACGAGCGCAGGTTCATCTCATTCAGGTGGTAGCGCTGCGCGTCCGCTTCCGTGGCCACCAAGCGGTCGGAAAGCTCGCGGATCTGGCGGCGGAAGCTGGAAGCAAACAGCAGGATGCAGAACGTCCCGAAGGCGAAGGCGCCGGCATCCACCCAGAGCAACGCCGTCCGCGGGAACAACACTCCGGGAGAGACGAGCCAGATGTCCATCGCCAGCAGGCCGGCCAGGGCCGCGAGAGACGCAGGCCGCGAGCCCCCATACCAGGCAGAGAAGGCCACCGGTATCAGCAGCATCATGTAGGAGAGGGTCAGTCCCGACTGCAGCTGCACCAGCTTCAGCACGGCCACGAAGCCGCCCATGACCAGGAGCGACATGGCGAGCGCCTGCCAAAAGGGACGGCGCACCGACGCCACCGGCAACGGAGTGGGGAGGAGGATAGACATCTGCTTTGCCGTAACGAAGTCGCAGAGCCATTCTAGACCACGTTCTGCGCGGTCAGAGTGGGGCCTGTCCCTTAGTACAGGACACGAAAGGATTAAGGCACAGTGTCCAGGAGGACGATGGTCAATCTTCCTTCTGTTCCTTGAGCACCCAGCGGATGACCATGTTGAGCAGGCCCAGCACCAGCCCGCCCCAGAAGGCCGCGCCGAAGCCGTCCACGCGGAAGCCCGGCAACACCGCCGCGGCCAACATCAGCATCAGCGCGTTGACCACCAGCAGGAAGATCCCGAACGTGATGATGGTGAAGGGAAAGGTGACGATCTTGATGAGGAAACCGAGCGTGCCGTTGATGAAGCCGATGACCACGGCGGCGATCAGCGCCACCAAAAAGCCGCTCACGTGAAACCCGCTCACGAAATGCGCCACCAGAAGCAGCGCGACGGCGCTCAACACCCAATGCAGCAGCAATCTCATGCGCCCATCCTAACGCGTTCGGCGCAAGAAAACAGCCCCTCCCGCGGGAGGGGCTGCCTGGTACCAGGGGACGCTAGAAGCTGAACCGGATGGCGAACTGCAACTGCCGCGGCTCCTTGGCCGACTTCACCTGACCGAAGTCGGACCGCAGGGTAAGGCCGTTGTCGCTCAGCACGCTGACCGGGTTGTAGAAGTTGGCGCGGTTGAAGACGTTGAAGGCTTCCGTGCGGAGCGTGAGTTCCCTGCCCTCGCCAAAGACCTTGAACGACTTCTGGATGGCCATGTCGAGGCTCACATACGCCGGGCCCGTGAACGCGTTGCGCCCGGTGTTGCCGGTGCAGGGACGTCCCGCGGTGCCTTCATACAGCGCCGCGCCGGTGGCATAGAGGCAGAGCGAAGACCCCACGATCTCACGCGCCGGCAGAGTGAAGGTGCCGGAGATGTAGCGGTCCGGATCGCCGGTCATGCTCACGTTGCTCGCATTGGCGCGCTGCGTGACTTCGCCGAAGATCGGGCCGGCGTAGATGGTGAATGGCTGCCCGCTCTGCACGGCCAGGATGCCCGCAAGCGTCCAGCCGCCGAGGTACTTGTGGTCCTTGGCGAGCGGGATGTCGTAGTTGAAGTCGGCCACGCCGCGATGCCGGGTGTGGAAGTCGGAGAGGCCGCGCTCATCCCGCAGGAAATCGGTGGGGTGCTGCGGCTGGCTGTAGCGCGAAACGACGACGGCGCGCGCGCCGGTGGTCGTCACGCTGCTTTCGGTGAAGACGTCGCCGGTGGAGATGGAGATGCCGCGCAAGTCGATCGAGGTAGCGCTCTTGCCGAGGATGGTGCCGCCTTTGCCGAGGCCGAAGCCGAACGGGTTACCCAGTCCGAAGAACTGCAGGCCGAACGCCTGGGTGAAGAAGGGCGTCGGGATCAGAGGCTGGCTGGCGCCGGAGGCGTTGTCCAGCGCCTTGGAGAACGTGTACGTGGCGCTCAGGCGCAGGCCGTGGAACTGCACGATGCGGGTGCGGGCCATGACCGAGTGGTAGCTCGACTCGGCGATGTTCGCCATCGTGAAGTTCGGGAAGTAGCTGAAGTTGTCGCAGGCCGGGACCGTGGCTCCCGGGGGCGAGGCGAGCGCCTGGCGCGACGAGGTGCAGAACCATTCGTTGTTGTACCCGCGGTTGTAGACCACCGGCAGGCGGCGCGACGCGGTCCCGATGTAGCCCACCTCAGCCACGATGTTGGGCGTGAGCTGGTGCTGGATGGTCACGTTGTTCTGCCGCGTGTACGGCGTGCTGCTGCTGCGGAAGTCGCGCGAGAACAGCCCGAAGGGGCTGGAGGCGGACTGGAAGATGGGCTGCAGGTTCGCCGGGTTCACGCTGATGTTGCCCATGCCGCACTGCTGGCAGCTGAAGCCGGAGCCCTGCGGCACGAAGTTGCCGAGGAAGTTCTGCCCGTAGATGTAACGCGGGTTGGCGGTGTTCAGTGTGGTCGGGCGGCTGAACATGAGCTGCGACATGTAGTTGATCGGCAGCTGGTCATAGAAGATGCCGGCGCCGCCGCGGATGACGGTCTTGCCGTTGCCGAACACGTCCCACGCCACGCCGAAGCGTCCGCCGAAGTTGCTGTAATCCTGCTTGACGATCCGGCCCTGCGAGCTGGGCTTGCAGGTCCAGGTCACGGTCTGTCCGGCGCTGCGGTCGCGGACCACGGCATCCAGGATGGGCAGGCCGGCGCTGCCGCAGCGGTAGCCGAACGGGTCAAAGACGTCCGAGCCGCCCTGCTTCACCAGGCCGTTGGCCTCGGGGTCGAAGTTCCAGACGTTGCCGTTGGCCTCGCTGGGCACGCCGAAGTACTCATAGCGCACGCCCATGTTGATGGTGAGGCCCGCGCGCGGACGCCACGAATCCTGGATGTAGCCGGAGTAGTTCTGCGAGTTGAACAGGCCCGCGAACGAGGGCTGCTGGTTCAGAGAGTAGTCGAACGATGGCGCGCGGAACGCCTGGTTGCAGGCCACGCCGTTGACGATCGAGGAGTTGCAGGTCTCGCTGTCGCTGGTGAATTCGCCGATGTTGCCGGAGGCGAGCAGGCCACGGCTGAAGCCGCCGTTGTCGAGGCGGTTCTGGATGTAGCGGAAGTCCGCGCCGAACTTGAACGAATGCTTGCCCTTGCCCCAGGTCAGGTTGTCGGCCACGGCCCAGTTGGTGTCGCGGCGGAAGCCGGGCGCGTTGAGCGGAGCGCCCAGGCGCGCGAACGGGAAGAAGCCGTCGAGCGAGGGCTGCATCACTACCGAAGACGTGGCCGCCCAGAAAGCGTCATACCAGCCGCCGAAGGCTCCGGCCACTCCGGGACGGGCGCCGCTGTACTGCGTGTCCAGGCCGGCGAGATTGATGGTCGGCAGGAGCTGCCCGGCAAAGCCGAGCGTGGTGGCGTTGAAGTCTGCGTCCTGCGGCCTTTCCTGGATGCGGAACTGGGTGACGTTGGCGCGCAGCTCGTTGATCAGCTTGGGCGAGAACGAGCGCGTCCAAGTGAGCGAATAGTTCTGGTTCTGCGCGTTGCGGAAGGCGCCGTTGCCCGGATACGTGGTGCCCTCGGGCAGGGTGGCGTCATGCAGCTGGCGCAGCAACTGGCCGGCATAGCGGAAGTTGAAATTGTTCTTGCTGGACTGCGTCCAGTCCATGCGCAGCAGCGCGTTGTGCACGTTCGTGTAGTTCGGGGCTTCGCCGCGGTAGAACTCCAGCACGCCGGGCACCGCTACTACGTTGGCCGCCGGGAAGAGCGCCAGGATGCGCTGCGCGAACTGGTAATTCGGGTTCGCCGCATTGGCCGCCTGGGTGTTGAAGCCCGACTTCACCGTCTTGTCGAAGGTGCTGGGCACGCGCTCGAAGATCGGCGTGGGGTTGTCGATCATCGTCGCCTCATAGCTGCCGAAGGCGAAGAGCTTGTCCTTGATGATGGCGCCGCCCATGTTGGCGCCGAACTGCTTGGAGAAGAACGGCTGCTTGCGCTCGTCGTTGGCGGCCAGGATGGCGGCCGGGTTGAAGCGGTCGTTGCGCCCGCCGGCAGCGCCCGCGGCCACGCAGGTGTTCGGAGCGCCGGCGAAGGTCGACTGGATCGAGTTGGTGCAATAGCCGTTGAACTGCGCCGTCGCCACGTATTCGTTATAGGAGTTCACGAACGCCGACTGCGCGCCGAACACTGGCACGGCGCGGATGGCGCCGGTCGGACCGGCAAAGGTAGCGGCGCGGTCAAAGCCGGTGCCGCGGTAGAGCGAGATGGGGCTGTCAGAATTGAACTTGTCATGCGCGAAGTAGCCGAACATGGCGCCGCGCAACTGGTTCGTACCGCGGCGGGTGACGACGCTGACCACACCGCCGGAGCCGCGGCCATATTCCGCGTTCGCCGTCGATGAGGTGACGCGGAACTCCTGGATGGCGTCGTTCACCTGGAACGGGATCGCCTGGTTGGAGCTGGAAGCCACGTTGTCAGAGCCGTCGAGCACGAAGTTGTTCGAACTTGCGCGCTGGCCGGAGATGCTGAAGCTGGCGCCTGCCAGCGCTGAGCCCGCTTCCACGTCATGCGTGTTCGCGGTCAGCAAGCCGAGGACCAGGAAGTTCCGGTTATAGAGCGGCAGCGAACGCAGCTGGTCGCCCGTGATGACGGCGCCGATGCTGGTCTGCGTAGTCTCGTTGCGCACCGTCGGCGCGGGACCGGTCTCTACGGGAGCGGCAGTCGGGGCAGCCGGCGCAGCGGCGCCGGGTTCGCCGGTGGGCGTAGTCGGCGCGGCGGGTGCAGGCTTTTCACGCAGCGGCGGCAGGATGGAGCGCTCGTCGCCGACGTTCACCGAGATGTTGCGCCGGACGTCCAGTTCCGCGCCTTCTTTCGACGCGGTGATGATGTAGCCGTCGGCGGGCGGCACTTCGGGGATGGAGTAGGAACCATCGGCGCCCGTCGTGGCGATGCGCGCAAAGCCCGTACTCTTGTTCTCGAGCAGGATCGTGATGCCCGGCATCGGCGCGCCCGTGCCGTCATAGACCGTGCCCAGCACCACCGCGTTCTGGGCCATCAAAGCCGGGGCGAACCCCATTACCAACACCGCCAACAACAGCAGCCGTAGATTCCTGCTCATCGCCGTTCTCCTGAACGAAAGACCTGGTAAACCGCACGTGTCCGCAGGGGAATGCGCACCGGGGACGGGAACAGACCTCGGCCGCAGACGGACACGTTTTTGCACTCTATTTTGAGGGGAAAACTAATATCACTTTCCGGGGCAAGTAGCTAGCTAAAAAACCACTTATCGTTGCTTTTGTGGGTGCCTTAGAAGGGGCTCCGGGAAGGCCTGAGAGGAGCCCCAGTATGGCTCAGGTCCCGCCTAACTTGCGTCCTGGTAGACCTTCAGGATCTTGGGCGAGATCAGCTTCTCCGGGGGGACAAAACCTTCGACCGCCTTGGCTTCCTTGAACTTCTTGCGCGCGTCCACGAGCAGGCTCTGGTCGGCGGCGCCGCCCAGATAATACTTGGACAGAGAGGTGGCCCCGGCATAGAAGTTCGCCAGCCCCATCTTCTTCCCTAACCCATTGAAAATATAGTTCTTAAGGCGGAAATCGGCCTGTTCGTAATCGCCCTGATAGTAGATGCGGATGGCGGCGGCCAGCAGCGGGTCTTCCTCGGCAGCGTTCGCCGGCCCAGTGGAGGTGTCCTTGTCGCGGATCTCTTTCATCCCGGCAGCGGCGTCGGCGTTGTTGGGGTCCTGCGCCAGGACGTCACCAAAATAGCGGCGGGCGCGCTTGAGGTCGCCTTTGGCCAGCAGCTTGCGGCCCTCAGCGATGTACTGTGCTGCGTTGATGGTCTTGACTTCGTCGCGGCTCGCGGCGGCCTTGGCCGGCGTGGGCGAGGGAACCGCCGGCGCCGGGGCTGAGCCTGCGGCTGCCAACTGGGTCACGCGCGTAACGGCGTCTAAGGGGTCGCCCGGGCCGTCCGGCTTGATACGCGCCGCTTCGGTGTAGGCTTGGCGCGCGGCGGTGAAGTTCTTTGCAGCCTCATAGCCGCGGGCTTCGCTCATCTTCGCGTTGTAGGAGTTGATGCGGCCGAGGTAATTCTGCGCCTCACCCTGATAGCGGCCGGTGACGGAATCGAGCTGGTTCTTGGCGGCGATGAAATCGCCGCGGTTGTAGGCTTCAATGCCGGCGTCCAGCGCGCGCTTCGCGTTCGCATCGGCCGCCGCGCTCTGCGATGCTGCCGCGTCCGCCGCGGCCTTGTCGCGCTTCAGCTTGGCGACTTCATCCAGCTTCTGCTGCGCATCGGCAACGCGCTCACCCGCCTTCACGTTGCGGAACTTGAACTCGGCCTCGTCCAGCTTGCCCTGCCCCATCAGCGCCACGCCTTCCAGATAGTTCTGGCGGTAACGGTTGAGCTGACGCGTGGCCTCGGCGGTATAGGTGCTGCACTGTTCCTTGGCGTCTTTGAACCCGGCGTCCTTGATGGCGCAGAAGGCATCGCGAGCGGCAATGGCGTCGCCCTTGTTCACCGCGGCCGTACCGCGGTTATAGAGGTCGTCATTCGACTGCGCCGCCGCCGGCGCCGCCAGCAGGCAGAGACCGAAGGCGAGACTAGTTAGAACTCTTGACGATTTCATTGGCGCTCACTGCCTCAAACACCGGACTTACGCTCGCCGGCACTCCGCGAGCGACCTTGATCGTTTCCTGCGCCGGCGTGCCATCCGGCTTGGTCAGGTTCACCGTGAAGTCACCGGCCGGAAGGTTCACGCGCACCGGCGTCTCCTGGTTGACATCCACCTTGTATTTCCCGTCGGCCGAGACGACCGACACCACCTTGCCCCACGGCACGGCGTTGATCTCGACGTAGGTCTCGATCGGCGGCGGCGCCGTGAGCTTCTGATAACCGAACCATCCGCCGACCACCAGCACCACCGCCAGGACCGCACCGACGACCGCCTTGGTCGGGAACGGCTTCTTGGGCGGCTCGTACTGCTGGACGACCGTCTTCTGCGCGGGCGCCGGGGCCGGCGCCGTGGCCGTGGCCGCGCCGCCCGAACCGTGGACGATCGTCTTGTTCATGTCGGCGTTGATGGCCGACTGCGTACCTGATGTGACCTCGCGCTGCATCGCCGCGAATTGCTTCTGCAGCTCCGGCGGCACGGCGTTGAGCAGCGTGGCGACGGTCTGCAGCGTTCGGTTGGCCGCCGAACTCTGGCGCGCCAGCAGCAACGCCTTGGCGTCTTTCAGCGCCTTTTCGACTGCGTCCTTGGCCTTCTCCGCCCGCTTCTGCTCTACTTCCTTGAGGAACTCCTGGAGTTGCGGGTTCTGCGGATTGTTCTGGACGAGCAGCTTGGCCTTGTTCCAGGCGCCGGTCACGTCACCCTTGCTGATGACGCCGCGGATCTCGGCCATCGAGGCTTCCAGCGCGAACAGCTTGTCCTGCTCACCGCGCGCGCGGCTCAAGACATCGAAGAAAGCGCCATGGCGCGCCGCGGCTTCCGGCTGCGCCTCCAGCACCTTCATAGCATCTTCGACCTTGTTGGCCTTCAGATGCCGGTCGGCTTCCGCCGCGGCGGCCGCGGCCTTTTTCGCCGACTCGTCAAACTTTTGCTTCGCCTGGCCCAGCAGCGCCTTCAGCGCCTCATCTGGCGCGGCCTTGACGGCATGCTCCAGCAGCGCGACCGCAGGCTCGAAGTATTCGCTCTCGAGCAGGTGCTCGGCGCGTTGCTTGACCTTGGCCACTTCGCCCAGGCCCGCTTCCTGGCGGCTGTCCTTGCCCTGCTGCGCCAACTCGCTGAGCAGCGCCTCGCCGGGATACTTCTTCAGCGCCTCGTCAGTCTTCTGTTGCGCCACGTTTGCCGGGTCGCGGTGCCACGCTACGGCCAGGTCGTTGGCGGCCTTGTCCACCGCCGCCCTGCGCATTTCAGACTCGCGCGCCGTGGTAAGCATGGTGCGCAGCGAGCCGGTCTGGGTCACGCCCGGCCCGAGCTGCTCCGACTTCCGGATCAACTCCAGCGCCGCCGTGAACCGGCGCTCGGAGATCTCCTTGCGCGCCTGATCGAGCAGCGCGTTCATCTCCTTCTGCGCGGCGGCCTTCTTGACTTCGGCCTGGATCTGGTCGCGGAAGGCCTTAGCGTTCGTGTCCTTCGGGTCGAGGGCCAGGGCCTCGTCGGTGGCGCGCAGCGCGGCGTCCAGGTCGCCGTCCTCGCGCATGTGCTGCGCTTTCTGCAGCGTCTTTTCGATCTGGTCCTTGCGCCCCTTGGCCTGGGTGACGAGGGCCTTGAGCTGGTTCAGCTCTTTGCTGTCTTTGTCCAGCTTCAGCGCCTGCTCCACGTAGGAGAGAGCGTCATCGAGCTGCTTGTTGGCCAGTGCCTCTTCGGCGCTCGCGCGCAGTTGGCGCACCTGCTCGCCACGCTGCTGCACGCTGAGCTGCGCCTGCACCTGCTTCATCAGCTCCTTGGCGGACTCGTGCTTGGTGTCCGCCTTGAGCACCTGCAGCAGCAGGTCCTTGGCCTTGGTGAGCTCCTGCTTCTCGAAGGCGGTCTTGGCCAGGTCGAGGTACTCGACGACCATCTCCTTCTTCAGCGCCTCCTGCAGGCGCGTGAGGTCGAAGGCAAAGTCTTCGCAGGTCGCGTAGCGCTCTTCGCGGTCCTTGGCCAGGGCCTTGTTGACGATCTCTTCCAGCTCCGGCGGGAAGTTCTGCAGGTACTTGTTCAGCGGCGGAGGCTTTTCGTTCAGGATCTTCAGGATGACCGACGGCGTCTCGGGCGCGTCGAAGGGCAGCTCGCCGGTGAGGAACTCGTAGAACATCACGCCGGCGGAGAAGATGTCCGAACGGCCGTCGACCACGTGCCCGTTGAACTGCTCCGGCGACATGTAATTGATCGTGCCCACGATCTGCCCGGTCTTGGTCATGGAGTTGTCCGAGATGCGGGCGATGCCGAAGTCCACGATCTTCACGGTGCCGTCTTTGAGCACCATGATGTTGCCGGGTTTGATGTCGCGGTGGACGATGCCGTGCTCGTGCGCGTAGTTCAGGCCGTCGAGCACCTGGATCATGATGGCCAGCTTGTCCACCATGGACATGCGCCGGCGCGAGCTGACCATGCTCTCCAGCGATTCGCCGGAGATGTACTCCATGGCCATGTAGGGATTGCCTTCGTGTGTCCCCAGCTCGTAGATGATGACGATGTTCTTGTGCTGGAGGGTGCCGGCGGACTGGGCTTCGCGCTGGAAGCGCTTGAGGAGGTCGGGGTTATCGGCGAAGCCACCGGTCATCATCTTGATAGCGACCGGTCGGCCGATGCCGGGATCGACACCTTTGTACACTACCCCCATGCCACCTTCGCCCAGCTTGTCGGTGACGTCGTACTTCCCTATCTTCGTGATGGTGTTCGTCGCCATGGAGACGGCTGCCCTTTTGCCCTGACCCCGAGCCTACCTTTTATAGTCCTGCCAATGCCGAATCAGTAACCCTGTCCCAAAGCTGCACTCGGCGCGGGGGAATGCCGGAAGACGTGCAAGTCTTTGCGAGCAACTCGATTGGTGAATAACTGATGGCGCCTTGACCTGTCCGGACTAAGGTGTGCTGAGTAAAGTACCACGAAATGGCGGGTCAAAAAAGCCATTTGATTGCCCCTAGAAAGGCCACGATTTCCCCTTAAAAAAGTACGCCCGCCGGAGAGCCCGGCGGGCGGTTGGTTGAGGCCGTTAGGCTTACTGGACCTTCAGGGTCAGCGTCGGCAGTGGACCGGTAGCCGCCGGGTTCGCCGTCACGGTGATGACGTAGTCCCCCTTGGCCGTACCGGAGCTGATCTGCTTAGGCGCGCCGCCGAAGCTGCTGCCCGTGTCACCGCCGCCGCAGGAGGCCATGAAGCCCACCATCAGCACGATGAGACCGCACAGCGCCAGGACGCGCAGCTTGCGATAACGCCGCGAGCCCGGCCACAGGACGATGCCCACCAGCGGCAGGCCCGTGAGGCCGATGGCCGCCACCATTGCGCTCCCACCGCGACGGCTATCGTGGTTCGGCACGTTGTTGGCGAAGACCGGTCCCTGCGTCGAGCACAACACCGTAACGGTTGAGGTGACAAAGCCCCCGCTACCATTGTAGGTCAGCGGCTGTGCGCTGCACACGATGCTGTTGGCCGCTAGCGCCGGCGTCCCCGTGAATGAGAAGCTGGTGTTGGTGTTGTAGATGTAGCTGAACGAGAAGGTCCCCGTCTGTCCCGGGCTGACGGTCTGGATCTGCGCCCCCGAACCGCTGCCGCTCACGCCTACCTCAAATTGTTTGACCGCGACTGGAGTGGCGCCCACCGCCGCGGATTCATCGATCACCGTCAGCGTGACCGTATTCGCCCCCAATGCCAGCGAGGTTTCGACCAGGTCGCACGGCTTGTTATCCGGCGGATAGAGCCCGCCCGCAGGCGGATTACCGCAATCCTTGACGATGAGCTTCAAGCCGGTCACCGGATCCACCGTGGTGATGTCGATGAAGTTCCCGACCCAGCGGTAGATGAGCGTGCTCCGCTCCGTGCAGGTCGAGTCCGTAAAGTTGGGGCTTACGCCTCTCATGCACTTGAAGGCATCTGGGTCGATCACCGGACGGCCGTCCAGCGTCGCCGAGACACCCGCCGTGCCCTTGCTGCCGCCGCTGGTCGTCGTCACCGTTGCGCCGGTAGTCTGGGTCGCGCCCAGGAACGGCAAGGTATTCACGGGCTCCATCACCACGAACGTCGAGCCGGTGCTGGCCAGCCCGGTAGCCGGGACCGAGCCGCAGACCTGCCGCGCGCCGCCCGCCTGGTTGTAGCCGAGGGCGATCGTGCGGTCATCCGCGGAACTGGCTCCCGCCAGGAAGATACGGACCTTCGCGGGCTGGAGGAACGTCTCCGGAGTGCTGATGCACACCTGGATCGGGCCGCTGAACACCGTGGTGTTGGTGATGGTGTAGTACTTGGCCGCGCTACCCGCGTTGCCGAACTGATACTTGGGCGGCAGCGTGACCCCAGGATTGGCGGACGGGATCGGCGAGGTGATGGTCGTCGCGCCCGGACCCGTAACGGTTCCGGTGATCACCACGCTGGTAACCGGTTGACCGCCGCTGTCTGTGGGGCTGAAGACCTGCAGGCCGATACCGGTGGTGCTGACCCGGATACCGATCGGCGCCGCCGAATTGTTGGCGGAGACGGGATCGACTTCGTCGCGGGTGACGCTTGGCGTATTCGTCAAGCCATCGCCCGAGCCGCTATCCAGGGTCGGAGTCAGGGCCAGGCCAACGGTCGCCGATGCGCCGCTCGCGATGGTGCCGAGCGAGCAGGTGATGGTGATGTTGGCTGTTCCCAAGCCGGTCGCGGCATTACACGTCCCCTGGCTCGGAGTGCCGCTAGCGGTCGTCGGCACTGAGTTGCTGGGGTTGACAGCGATGCTGTTCGTCAACACCACGTTCGTCGCGGCAGAGCGCCCGTTCGTGTTCGAGACCGTGACGGTGTACTTGTTGCCGGATTGACCCACCGCCACCTGGAGCGCGGCCGCGGATTGCGTCACACCGAGGTCGGCGGCTGCCCGGCCGGTGATGCTGGCCAGGGCGGTGTTGTTTGCCGGAGTCGGGTCGGTAACATCACCGGCCAGGTTCGTGCCGTTGCTGTACTGGGTGACGAGGGCCGAGTTCGACAAGGTCGTCGTCTGACCGGTGACCGCACTGGCCGGAACGTTGACCGTCACGTTCACCGTCTGCGTGGAGCCCACGGCCGGTGACGGCGGCATGTTGCCCAAGGTGCAGACCAAGCCCGTGCAGCTGAAGGTGCTGCCCGCGGCGTTCGTCGTGCCCACGAAGGTCACCGCCGTGCCGTTGGCCGTGATGTCGTTGGTCATCGTGATGAGGCCGCCGGCCGGATACGGTCCATTGTTCGTGACCGAAACCGCCCAAGTCTGGTTGTCACCCGTCAACACCATGCCGGCCGGAGTCGGCAACGGGTTCTGGACTGGCACGATCGTGACCTGAAGGTCGGTCACGCCGCGCAGCTCCACGTTGTCGGTGTCGCTGTTATCGACGTTGTTCGCGTCCTGCACCGCGCCGTTGACCACTGGCGAGTTGGAGAACGTCTTGCTCGCCAGCGAGGTGCTCAGGTTCGGACGCACCGTGACCGTGATGGTCACCGTGTCCCCCGAGTCGATGGTCGACAGGTTGCAAGTGACGTTCTGTCCACCGGCCGAGCAGTTGCCGCCCGGCGTGCCGGGCGTGCCCGCGACTGCGAGCCACGAGCCGGAGACGAAGGTCACGTCAGCCGGCAGCAGGTTGGTGACGACTACTCCCGTCGCGTTCGACGGACCGGCGTTCGACACCTGCCACGTGTAGTTGAACGTCGCCGTGCTGCCGTTCGGCACCGTCACCGGGATCGGCGTGACCGGCGCGGTCTGCACCAGGGTCAGTGCCGAGACGCGGTCGATGGTGGTGTTGTTCGGCGGGTTCGGGCTGTTGTTCGTCGGGTCCGGATCCGTGTTGCCCGCCGCTCCCACCGTGGGGCTCAAGGTGATGGTCGCGTTGTTGTTGGGCGCGATGGGCAGGTTCCCTGCCGGGATCGCGACGAAGAAGATGGACGCCGAAGTGCCGCCCGGAGTCAGCGTGCCCGCCACCGGACAAGTGACCACCTGTCCCACGGCCGAGCAAGCGGCCAGCGAGGCTGCATCATTGTAGGTCAAAGTGGCCGGCAGCGTTATCTGCACCTGCGCCGTGCTCACGTCGGTGGAACTGATCGGCGGGTCATTGTTTCGTACTGTAACGTCGTAACGGACTGCCTCGTGGGTGCCAACGACGAAGTTCGTGCCCGGCCCGCCCGGATCAAGCGCGCCGCCGATCAGCACCGGAGTGCTCACCGTGGACACCATGACCAGGTCGGCCGAACGCGTGACCGTGGTGCTGACCACGCTATTCGAGTTGTTGCCGGAGTTGGTCTCAAAGGCCGTCTGCGTGCCCGCGCCGATCGGATCGCCGGCATTCTGGGCCGCGTCCACCGTCGCCACGTTGTTGAAGGTCGCGCTGGAGACGCCGGCGTCAATGTTGGCCACGCCGCTGATGGTGATGGTCGCCGACTGGCCCGCATTCAGCGGACCCAGCATGCAGACCACCGTCACGGACGGAGCCGTCGGGGTACCAGCGTTCGGCGTGCAGACGCCCGCCGGGATCGTCGGGCTGACGAAGGTCGCGCCGCCCGCGTTCAGCGTGAAGCCGCCCGTCGGGCTGCCGGTCAGAGTGCCGGAGTTGCCGGTGCCGGCCAGCGGATCGACCAGTCGCACCGAACCGGCCGCGTCCGGACCGTTGTTCGTTACGTTGATGGTGTAGGAGAGGGCGCCGCCGTCCGCGACTGCGGCCGGTGCGATCTTCGACACCACGCGCAGGTCAGCCTGGCGCTGCACCGTCGTCTGCACGATGGCGGTGCTGTTGTCCACGCCTGCCGCGCCGGTCGTGCCGTTGTCATAGGCCTGCGCCGATGACAGGAACGCCGTCACGTCATAAGTCGCGCTGTTGGTGGAGGCCAGCAGCGTGCTGCTGTCCGGCGAGATGGTGATAGCACCGGAGCGCGCCGTGTTGGAGGCGAATCCTGCCGCCATGGTGCAGGTCACCTGCGAAGAGTTGTCGCGCACGCAGGTGCCGAGCCCGCCCCACGCTGTTACCGCTGCCGGGGAGGTGTCCAGCGAAGCCACCACGTTGCTGGTGAAGCTGAAGACCACCGTGGCGCCGTCGACCGAGTTCGGACCGTCATTGCGGACCGTGAGGTTGTAGGTCGCGGTGGCGCTGCTGTTGATGGTGCCCGACCCATTAAACAACGTGAGGGCGCCGGAGGCGCGCAGGTTGGCCTGGCGCTGTACTTCAGTGTTCACCGCCGCCTGGTTGTTGTTGGCGCCGTTGGTGTCCACGATGGCGCCCGACACCGCCGCCGAGACATTCACGGTGGTGTTGTTGCCGCTGGAATTGTTCACCGCGACGATGCCCGACTGGGGCTGCACGATCACGTTGAACGTATACGGCGTGGTCACCGGCAGGTCTGGCAGGTTGCAGGTGCGGGTCGTCGCCGTGCTGGTGGTGCAGTCGAAGGCCGGCAGCGTCTGGCCATTCGCGTTCACGATGTTGGCGGAGACGAACCGGTAATTGTGGTTGAAGGTGAAGACCACCTGGACGCCGGTCGCCGTAGCGCCGCTCAGGTTCGTGACCTGGGCCTGCACGGTGATGTTGCCGTCCTCATGTACGGGTGTGGTCGCGGTCAGCGTGACCAGTTGCAGGTCCGCGCGCCGCTCGACCAGCGTGTCTTCCGCGCCATCGGTCACCGTGCCGGTCCCGCTGTCGACGACTTCCGTGGACGCGGTGGCGTTGAAGGCCGCGGTGACGCTGAAGGTGGCCGAAGCCTGGTTCGACGGGACAAAGGAAGCCGCCGGCGTCAGGCTGAAGGCGAATGGCACCGTCGCCCCCGCGCCCACGCTGGCGATATTGCAGCGGATAGTGGTTGCTGCCTGGACCGCGCATCCCGCCGTAGGCGTAGTGGTGCCCGTCGGAACGGTGAAGTCCAGCTTGATGTTGGTCGCGGCGTTGGCGCCGGCGTTGGAAACGTCAAGCGTGTAGCTGATGTTCGCGCTGCTGGCTACCGGATCGGCCGTGTCCACCAGGTTTGCCAGCGAGATGGTCGTCTGGCGCTGGATGGTGGTCACGATCGGGCCGGCCGTCTTGGTGCCGCCCGTGCTCACCACGTTGGGCGAAGCAATGTTGGTGATCGAGCCGTTGAACGTGGTGGAGGCGACGCCCGCGCCGAGGGCGGTCGGGGTCGCGGTCACGCTGATGGCGATACCGCTGGCGCCTGCATTGATGGTGCCGATGTTGCACGTCACCGTCGTGGTCCCTGCGCAGGCCTGGTTGGTGAAGCTGTTGCCGCTGAAGGTCACGGCATTGGCGTTCTGCGGCAGGCTCAGCGTCACGATGGTGCCCGTGGCGTTGTCGAGGCCGCCATTCGCGACGTCGAACGTGTACGTGATGGTCTGGCCATCCGCCCGCGTCGTGGGCGCACTAAAGTTGCTGACAGAAACTGCTGCCTCGCGGCGGACGGTGGTCGTCACGTTGGCGGTGCTGTTGGGCCCATTCGGATCTGACGTTGCGCCCGCCGTGATGATGTTGGCCGTCATCGATTGGTCGCTGGTCGGGACGTTGGCGTCCAGGGTCAGCGTGCCGGTCACGGTGAAGGTCACCGGGCCGTCGGCCGCCTGCATGTCCGCGTTGTCGATGACGCAATTGATGACCGTTCCCGCGCCCCCGGGCTGGGTGCAGACCACGGGCACGGTGCCGTCACCGATGCTGTTTTCCGCGAGCGTGAACAGGCCGGTATTGGCCGGGTTCGGGGCTCCCGGCGTCAGGGCCACTGTCACCAATGTGGCGTCATTCGGGCCTGCATTGTCCGCCGTGACGGTGTAGACGACGTCCTGCGCCGTGCGCACGGGGTCGGCCGCTTCCGAGAATGCCGTGATCTGCAGGTCGGCCGCGGGACCGGTGTAGTTGACCTGGATGTTGAAGTTAGAGTTGACGCCGTTGACGACGGTGAAGATCTCCGTCGTGTTGCTGCCCGGGAACTTGGAGGTCGTGACCAGGAGCGCAACTGCCGGGTTCAATGTGCCGGCGTTGAAGCTGCCGATGATCTTGACCGTAGCCGTACCGCCCGCGGCGATGCTGGTGACGTTGCACTGCACCTTGTTGTTGCCGGCGTCGTTGAAGCAGCCGTCGACGCCCTGGGTCAGCGCGCCCAGCACCATGGGGTTGCCATTGAGTTCCACGCCCGTTACAACGAACAGCGGGTCGGTCGAATAGACGGCCTCGATCAGGACATCGAGTCCCGCGTCGTTCGCGGCGATGGTCGAGCCGCTGTTGTTGGTGACCGTGATGTTGTAGTCGATCGACGTGTCGCTGCCCAGCGTATAGGTCGCGCCGGTGGTGGTGTTGGAGTTGGCGGTGCCGGTGATGACCAGGTTCGTGATCGGAACGATGCTGGTGGTGACCGAGCCGGTCGCCACGGTGCTCGGTTCGGCCGCGTTCGCGCGGCCGTTCAGTGTGATGGAGCTCAGCGGACACGGCGAATTCGCGCAAGCCGCCGCCGTCGTCGGCGAAGCCGTGACCTGCACGCTCGCCGTGCCGTTCGCAGCGGCTACATTGCCCAGTACGCACGTCATGCCGCCCGCCTGGGTCGCTGTCCCGGCTTTGAAGGTACACCCGGCGTTGTTGGTCGATGCAATGGAGATCAGGTCGGTGCCGGGTGTGCCGCCGGTGAAGACGACGTTCGGGGCCACGGTATAGCCCGCGCCACCGGCGCTGACCGCAACGGCGGTCACAACGCCATTCGTCAGAGTGACTGCGCCGGCAACCGCGCCAGCGCCGTCCCCGCCCACGAAGCTCGCAGTCGGGGGCGCGTTGTACCCAAAACCACCATTGGTAACCGTCACAGAGGTCACGGCATCTGCCGTCAGATTGGCCGTCGCAGCCGCACCCGCGGTCTGCGGTGTCGGCACATCCAGGGTGACGTTCGTCGCCGCATTCGTCGGGTGGGTATTCGTCACCGTCCAGGTATAGACCGTGCTGCTCGTCTGCGCCGCGCTGTTGCCGACGGGGTCCACGCTGTCAACGCCGGCCAAGGTCAGTGTTGGCGCGGCTGCATTGTTGGCCGCCAGGCGTGCGATGACCACGCTGCCCGTTGCGCCCGGGTCGGTGGCCGTATTCGCCGCGCTAGAGGTCACAGTCGCATCAGTGCCGAAGCTGGAGGCCGAGCCGATGGTGCCGCCGATATTGGCAGCCAGGACTGCCGCAGTCGGCGCCCCGGCCGTGCCGGAGAAGACGCCGGCCACGCCCGCGATGCTGTCGCTGCCGCTGCCGCCGAAGTAACTGGAGTAGATGAGGGCATTGCCGGCGCTGTTCACCCTGACGATGAAGCCATCTTGGGCTCCGTTCAGCGCACTCTGAAGGGAATTCGAGTTAAAACGCGCCGCTGAAGCCGTGGTTCCGACCACGAGTGCCTCGCAACCCGTCGTACAGGCCGGATTCACATGGATACCGGTGCCGGTGTCGTTGCCAGTGCCGCCCAGGTAGGCCGAGTAAGTGAAACTTTGAAGATTGGCCGCCAGCTTCGCGACGAAAGCGTCCGTCGCCGCTCCAGAATCGGTGGTATTGAGGCCGGTATTCTGGATGGTATTGGTCTGGCTGATCACGCCATTCGACTGCGCGTCCGAATCGGTGGTACCGGTGATGTAGATGTCCCCGTTCCCATCGATCGCGATGGCCGAGATGCTGTCGACGAGGTTGCCACCGAAGTAGGTTGACGTATTACGGCGACCGACCGCGCGGCTGGTGCTGACGATGACACCCGCCTCCCCGTGCCGGTTGTTACAACCGGCGTCGTGATAACGAAAAGTCGTTGCATTGACCACGGACGTGACCGTCTGTGACCCGTTGTAAGACAGGTTGGCGCTGTCCGTCACATCGCTGATGGTGAGACTGTCGCCTGCCGAGAAACCATGCGCAGAGGTGGTGACCACTTGGATCTTGCGGTCTTCTCCGCCCTGGGCGACGTCATCGACGCAGGTAGCGCTTTGGATGAAAGCCGCGCCCGTCGAGATAGCGGATACAAAACCGTCCTGAGTCCCGCTCAACGTGCCATCCGGATTGCTGGTGCCCACCGGGAAGACTGTACCGGCCTGATCGCTCTGCGTGGAACCCGCGACCACAGCCCGGTTGCCAGTCTGGATCACCAGACCGTTGGCTGCGTCATCGCTGTCACCGCCCCAGTAGGTGCCGTACAGCAGGTCCGCATTGCCGCCGCCTGCAGGATTCAGGCGCAAGAGGAACCCATCCAACCCGCCGTTCTGGGTCGTGTCAGTCCCGAAAGAATGGCCGGCCGGATAGAAGGTCGTTGACGCGGTGGATCCGGTCACGATGAGGTGGCCGCCCGAAGAAACCGCGATACCGCGTGCATCGTCGGCGCCGTCAGTCCCCACTGCCCCGCCGTTCAGGTAGGTCGAATAGGTCAAGGTGTCGCCGGCAGCATTGAGTTTGAGCGCAAAGCCGTCCGGCACATTGTTTCCCACCACCGTGCGATACGCCCCGGTCGTGGTGGGGAAAGTGCCTGAACTAGTCTGTCCGGCGATGTGGGCGTTGCCGGAGCCATCCACCGCGATCGCGCGGCCGGTGTCATCGCCCGTTCCACCGATGATGGTCGTATAAGTGATCGCCGTTCCCGTGCTGTTGATCTTCGCCACGAACACGTCGAGCTTGGTCGTGCCGTCGCGGTCGGGCGCGCCCAGCGAGTTGCCGGTCAGAGTGCCAGCCGACGATGCCGTCGAGCCGGTGATGTACGCGTTGCCGCTGCTGTCCACCGTGATCGCGTTCACGGTCGTGGTGGCGTCACCGCCAAAGTAGGTCGCGTAGTTGAGCACCGGGTCGATGACCAGTTCGCGGCTCTTGTCGTAGGCGCCCACGTGGAAGCCCACGCGGCTGCCCTTGAGCGCGAATCCGCCCGCGATCTCCACCTTCTTGCCGGTGGCGTCTGTCTGGAAGATGAACGGCTTGTCGAGTTGCACCTGACCGTGCGCGGTGCTCAGGATGAGGTTGCCCTTCGCGTCGACGCGCAGCTTCTTCGCGCCCTTCACTTCAAAAGCGATGCGGCTGGGGTCGGCGTTCGGCGCCACGATGAAGTCATGCTCAAGCGAGTTCTGCTTGCCGTAATAAAGGAGGTCGATGCCCGGGTACACCGCCTGGTAGCGCACCTGGCGGAAGTTCGGAACGTTCCGGCGCCACTTCGACGGATCGTTGCCGAGGAAGTAGTTGGTCTTGCCTTCCAGCGGCATCTGCCCCGCCGTCGCCGCATTGCGGTTCGAGTCCGCCAGCTTCAGTCGCACCACGTCGCGCTTGCCCTTGGCGCCGCCCAGCGCCAGCACCGCTTCATCGCGGGTCAGCAGCAGCAGGTAGCCGGGTCCGCGGGACAGATACTTCACCTGCGCGTCGGCCTGGCCCTGGTTGGGCTCGAAGGCGAGCGGCAGTTGAGCGATCTGCGCACTGACGTTGCCTTGCGTGGGCGCGGCTTGCTGCGACCACACACTCATTGGCATGGCCACCAGGACGGCCAGGACCAGCAGAGTTGCGCGCGCGATGGACGGGCGGATACCGAAGACGTTGCGTGACATGGACTACCCTCTTTGGCGGTGATGATTGCCGACAGCAAACCACATCCGCAGCGGCAAGAGCAGACACGCCTGCCGCCCCGGAAAAGTAACTTGGGGGAGAAAAGACTTGGGAAGTCTAACTCAAAAGTACTAAGTGTCAAATGGATTTAATACCTACGTAACCTCCTTTCGGTCTGTGGGTTACTGGCCTTTTGGGCGCACCAAAAGTGCACCCCCTCAGGCCCCGGCCTTAGGCCTCAGGACTCTGCTGGTCATCGCTGCCTGAATGCGGTAGACTGCCGCTTCTCGCACTTTCAGCCCGGAAGCGCCGGCCTATCGGTGTGCCCGCAGGTGGCGTCCCGCGCGAGTGCAGCTTTGCGGATGGAAACCAAGGACAAAAAGAAGACGACGGTGAGCCAGCTCCTGGGCTCGGTCGGTAGCCAGGCGGCCGCTGCGGCTGAGCTGGAGAAGTTCCGCCGCAACATCACCATCCTCTTCACCGACATCAAGGGCTCCACCGCCTACTTCGAGAAGTACGGCGACGCCGCGGGCCTGCTGATGGTCTCCACCTGCAACGACGCCATCGGCGACATCACCCGCGAACACGGCGGCAAGGTCATCAAGACCATCGGCGACGCCGTCATGGCTAGCTTCGAAGACCCGGTCGAGGCCGTCCGCGCCGCCATCAAGATGCAGGAAAAGATCTACGCCGACGCCCAGCTTCAGCCCCCGGACGACCGCGTCTCCATCCGCATCGGCCTCAACTACGGCTCCGGCATCGTGAAGTCGGACGACGTCTTCGGCGACGTCGTCAACGTGGCCTCGCGCGTGGAGTCGGTCGGCTCACCGGAGCAGATCGTCATATCCGATACGTTGTATGAACAGGTGGTGAAGTCCGGCGAGTTCAAGCTGCATGCTATGGGGCGCTTCTCGCTCAAGGGCAAGGGCGAGAACCGCGACCTTTACGAAGTCCAGTGGACCGAGCGCATCCAGCCCAAGCGTGCCGCCGCGCACACCATCGTGATGACGACTTCGAAGTCGTCGGCCGTGCCCAAGCACCGGCTGCTGCGCGTGCTCAAGGACGGCACCATCGGGGACAAGTATTCACTCAAGGGTGACAAGCTCGAGGTCGGCCGCCTCCGCGGCGACGTCCAGTTCCCCGACGACGAGAAGATGGCGCCCAACCACGCGCGCTTCTCCGTGGAGAAAGACCAGCTCTTTGTCGAGGACGTCAGCGGCGTGAGCAGCGTATTCATCGGCCTCATCGCGACCTACCGCATGGGCGATGGCGACATCATCCGCATGGGCGAGCAGGTCTTCCGTTTCCGCGAGAAGGTGGAAGCCGTCGCCGGCGCGGCCGCCCGCGGCACCACTATCCTGGAACTGAATACTGACCTCGAAGAGCCGCCCGCCGAGCTCATCTTCGTGGGCACTGACTTCCTCGACACGCCCGCCCGCCTGCCGTTGAATGAAGAAGAGATCAGCTTCGGGCGCAGCCGCGGCACCTACGTCTTCCCCGAAGACCCGTTCATGAGCCGTGCGCACTGCAAGATCTACCACCGCGGCGAGGACTTCTTCCTTGAAGACCTCGGCAGCCGCAACGGCACCTTCATCAAAGTGCGCGGCAAGGCTCCCGTCCCGGTCGGCGCCACCGTACTGGTCGGCAGCCAGGTGCTCAAGGTCGAAGCGCAGTAGCCGGCGTAAATCCCCTACCAGTTCCAGCGCAGCTTCACCGCCGTCATGCGCGGCGTGATCAGGCGCGTGCCTACGAATACCGATTGGAAGTTGTACAGCGCCGTCACATTGAAGATGTTGCTGGCGTGCAGTTGCACGTCCCAGGCCTGGCGGTCGCCCCGCCATCCCTGATATCCCACTGCCACGTCGGTCACGGTCCGCGGCCGCACCCGCGGCGTGCTCGCCGTGAGGTTCACATAGGGCAGCAGGTCGGAGTGGTCGGGATCGGCCGCGACCTTCACCGGGTCGGAGGGATTGGAGACCAGCCCGCTGTCATAACGGATGGAGGTGCTCACCCACCAACGGCGGTGCGGCGTGTAATGGATGTTGCTCTGCAACCCCAGCTTCTGGTCGTGGTCGATGAGGAACGGTCCGGCGTTCAGCAGTTCGACCGCCTGCTGCCCGATGTAGAGCCCGCCGGTGAAGGGCGGGGTGCTGACCGCGCGGGCATGCGTCGCGCTCACGCTCGCTGAAAGGCCGCGCACCGGCGGCAGCACCAGTCGCGCCTCGGCGCCTTCCACCCGTATGCGTGCCAGCGTGACGGGGAAGATGATCCCCGTGTCGAAGAAGTTGTTGTTGTCTTGCTGGTCCCGCGAGCTCTTGCGGTAGTACGACGCGTTCAAGCTCATGCGTCCGAAGAGTCGCTGCTGCAAGCCGACTTCGCGCACGTCTTCCCTTTGCGGCTGGATAGGCACGTGCGAGCCCAGGGCCTGCCGCACCGCCGAAGGCGCAAGCTGGCTCGCGGCCTTCGAGTCTGAAAGCAGCAGGTTCTCGTTCGGCGGCGTCTGGTAGTTGCGGTTGTACGACGCCCGCAGCACCGTGCCCGTCTCCTTCAGGTCGAAAGCCACGCCCACGCGCGGCTGCACCTGCTGGCCGTTCACCAGGAACCGGTAGTTGTCGTAGCGGGCGCCGAGCGAGAGCGTCAGGCGTCCGGCGCGGATCACATCCTGCGCGAAGAGGCTGAACAGCGTGCCCGCGGCCCGGTCCCGGAAGCGAAAGAGGCTGCCGCCCCGGCTGAGGTCGTGCGCCAGCAGCGAATCGTTGAATCCCTTCGCGCCCGGCACATTGAAGGCCGGGTCGGTGATGCCCATCGCGAAATCTTCGCTCACATGGAAGCGCTGCCAGTCCACACCGGCGCGCAGCGAGTTCCGACCGCGCACCCAGTTCACGCGGTTGGAGACGGTGAAGGTGTTGAGATGGCGCGACTGCGCCGCGGTCACCGGCGTGTCCCCGGCGCTCGGTGAAAGCTGCGCGATGGTCGGCCGGTACGCCACCCGCCACTCCCACGTCGCCGAAGGCGACAACGTGCGGTTCCACGTCAGCCAGAACGACGCGTCGCGCAAGAGCTGTCGCTGCTTCATGCCCGCCGCCTGCTGTGAGCGCCGGTTGGCCAGCTCGAAGTCTGAGCGCCCGGCCATCGCTTCCAGCCGCAGGCCGTCGCGGTCGGAGGGCGTGTAGTCCAGGCGTATGAACACGCGCTCCGAGTTCCCGCCGTTGTGCAGGTTGTCGAGCGAGACCGCGTCCAGGAAGCGGTGGCTCTTCACCGCGCTAACCGACGCGAAATACGCGAAGCGGCCCAGTTCCCCGCCGGTCTGCACCGCGCTTTGCAGCGTATCGAAGCTGCCGCCGCCGAGCTGCACGCTTCCGAACGACCGCCGCCGGCTGCCGATCCCGCTCTTGGTCGAGATGGCCGCCACGCCGGAGACCTTGGCTCCGAACTCTGCGGGTACGTCACCGGTGTAGAACTCCAGGCTGCTTACGATGTTCGGGTCTAGCGCTGTGGCGAAGGCGCCCGACATCTGGTCGCTGATCGGCAGCCCGTCCACCACGAAGGTCATCTGGTTGTGCGCGCCGCGCGGATGGATAGCGCCGTTGGCGTTGACGGCGACCCCGGGCAGCGTCAGCAGGAACGCTTCGAGACCGCGGTTCCCCGGCGGAACCGGGATCGTCTCCAGCGCCTTGCCGCTGAGGCCGTTGCGTGTGCCTGTGGCTTCGGTATCGACCAGCCCGGTCTCGACCGCTTCCACGTTCACCTCTTGATGTTCGGCAGCCAGCTTCAGGATTACGTCGAGGCTCGTTGGAACGTTGCTGCGCAGCGAGACGCTCATGGTCTGCGCCGCAAAGCCCGGCGCCGTGACGGTGAGCCGGTATGACTGCAGCGGGATCTGCGCCAGGTGGAACTCACCGGCGCCATCGCCCACCAGGGCGCTGCGAAAACCGGATACGGGGTTCTCCAGCAGGACTTGCGCATCACCGATACGGGTGCCGTCCGGGGAAAGCACGCGGACGGTGAGCGACGCCGTCGTCTGCCCCGATAACGGCAGTGCCAGCAGCATCACGCAACTCCAGACCGTCAACCACGTCCGCCGATACATCTGTCCAGCCTCCATTAACCCTACTTAGCGTTATCATGTTAATCGTGGTTAACACAATGAGTCAAGCCGGCGTTCATATACGCGGCAGAGCCACGGCTAACTGCATCGCGGGCGAGGCGGTCGGCAAAGGCCAACCCGCGCCCGCATTCGCTCCTCCAACCCATTCAGGACCGCGGGAGGGATATATGCGTGTGGAAACGACGGACTACCAGCCCAACAATCAGTCGACCGGCGAACGCTCGGACCGTTATTGGGGCGGCTTTGCCGCCGGGGCGCTCATCGGCACCGCGGCCGCGGTCACGGCGGTCATGGTCGCCAATGCGTTGAGCCGCCACCGCGACCATCGCATCCTCCGCCTGGACGACAGCATCCAGATCGCGCGCCCGGTGGAGGAGGTCTTCCGCGCCTGGGCCGACTTCCGCAGCTTCCCCGACTTCATCGAAGCCGTGCGCCACGTCGAGGTCCACGGCAACCGCTCCATCTGGACGGTGGAGACCGCCGGCAAAAAGACCCGCTGGGAGGCCGAGACCGTGCAGTTCATACCCAACGAAGCCATCGGCTGGAAGTCCATCTCCGGTCCGCAGCACACGGGCCGCATCAGCTTCTCGCCGCTGGGCGATGAGACCATCGTGCACGTGACCATGAACTACGCTTCGCCACTGGGCCGCTTCTCCCTGCTCGCCGCCCCCGCCTCCAGCGCCATGACCTCATTCATAAATGAGGCCCTGCGCGACTTCAAGGCGCATATGGAAGGCCGCAGTGATCGCCATGCCCAGGGACAAAATGCGACCGTCGGGTGGCGCGAACCTTCCCAGGACATCTCCCTCACCGAAGAGACGCGCAAGGCGCCGGCGTCGGTGGATTACACCCGCCCGCCGAAGGCCAAATATCCATAGGATTGGCCGTCACCTTTTGCATCTCGCGGTCGGGCGGCTCATCTACTGCACGGACATCCTTATATATAGAGAGGTCCCAGATGAGCCCTGACCCCCGCTACCCGATCGGCAAGCCCACCCTCGAAGAACATCTCTCTGACGAAAAGCGCCGCGCGCACATCGCCACCATCGCCGCTGCCCCGGCACAACTGCGGGCCGCGGTCGCCGGCCTGTCCGCGCAGCAGCTCGACACGCCCTACCGCGAAGGCGGATGGACGGTGCGCCAGGTCGTCCACCACCTGCCGGACAGCCATATGAATGCCTTCATCCGCACCAAGCTGGTGCTCACCGAAGACAATCCCACCATCAAGACCTACAACGAAGACGCCTGGTCGCGCCTGGCCGACGTGCCGAACACGCCCATCGAAGTCTCGCTGCAGTTGTTCGAAAGCCTGCACCAGCGCTGGGACACGCTGCTGCGCGCCATCCCCGCCCCCGATTTCGCCCGCACCTTCAACCATGCCGAGCGTGGCAAGCTCACGCTCGACCAGAACCTCTGCCTCTACGCCTGGCACGGCGCGCACCACGTCGCCCACATTACCCAACTGCGCAAACGCATGGGCTGGTGAGCGGTCTAGATCTCAGGGTCGGGTCCAAAAGCAAAGCCCTCTCAACCGAGAGGGCTTATTCGTGAACCTTGAAATGTCTTAATCTTCCGACCGCGGATCTTGCGGCTCGGCCAGCTCAGGTGTGCCTTCGATCTCGGTCAGGCCGACCAGTATCTCCCGCTCTTCCGGCGTGAACCGTTCCTGGAAGCGGCTGGAGCCGAAGTATTCCTGGCGCTGCTCCGGCGACATTCCCTTCAACTGGTGGAAGGCGCGCCGCAGCCGCTGCTGGCGGTCATCCGGCAACTGCCGCATGCGCTCCTGGATCGCCTGCAAGCGCTGGCGCTGCTCCGGCGGCAGGGCCTCGAACTTCTCCATGCGGTCGAGCAGCCGTTCCTTCTGGTACGGGGTCAGGTTGTTGAACTGCTGCAGCCGCTGGCGCAACTGCTGCTGGCGGTCGGCGGGCAGGCGCTGGAACGCGGGGTCATTGGTCAGTGCGCGCTCCTGCTGGTCCTCAGGCACGTCCTTGAACTGGCGCAGCCAGTCTCCCGGGCGCGGGCCCTGCGGATGCAACTGGCTTGGGTCACCGCCGCGGCGGCCGCGCATGCGATCGCCCGGCACGCGGTCTGCCGGGCGGGCCGGCACGAACTGGCTCTGCGGGATGCGCTGCGGACGGTCAGGTACGGGCTGCGCCGTGCTCGGCTGGGCCGCACTGGGCTGCGCCGGCTGTGATTCCTGGCGGACCGTGTCCCGCGACCGGGCGCGCTTGTCTTCGTCCGCGCCTCGCGTCCGCTTCGGCTCCTGCGCCGCGAGCGTCGCGCTCAGCGCGCCGGTCAGCAGTAATCCCGTGATGGTGGAGAACTTCTTCATTACAGTTGCGGTTCCGTCCCGTGCTGGTCACTGCTGTGCGGCATATGGCCGTCGCCGATCTCGTCCAGCAGGTCGAACTCATCATACAGCTCTTGGTTGCGGTCCAGCGCCTGCAGATCGGCTACCGCCGTGCCCTTCTGCACGACCGCCGGTGGCTCGTTGGTCGGGGCCACCGGGTTGTAGAAGCTCATGCCTACGATGAAGGCCAGTCCCATGGTGGCCACCAGCGCCGGACGCAGGAACGCGGGCTTCCAGAAGCGCGCCCAGCCGGTCTCGGCCAGCGCCTCTTCGCGCTTGACCTCCGCCAGCCGCGCGCGCAGTCGGGTGTTGAAGTACGCCGAAGGCTCCGGCGTCTTCCACGCATCCATCAGCTCCATGGTGCTCTTCAGCGCCGCCAGCGCCGAGGCGCACTCCGCGCATCCGGCAATGTGCCGCTCGACCGGCGAACCCGGCTCGATCGCATCAAAGAACTGCTCTTTTGCCTGTTTACAATTCATAACTACCGCCCATCTCAAACTCTCTAAACAAAACCCTTCAACTTCTCCCGCAAAGTCTCATACGCGCGGAACAGCAGCGACTTGGTCGCCGACTCGCTCAATTTTAGGACCTGCGCGATCTCGCGATAGTCCATCTCCTGGTACTTGTGCATCAGCACCGCCATGCGCTGCCGCTCGGGCAGTTCCATCACGTGCTGCTTGATAGCGGCCAAGCGCTCTTCGCGCAGCAGCTTCTGCTCCGCCGTCAGCCCCTTGTCGGCGACATCCGGCTTCGACCCGGTTTCCGCATCCGGCTCATCCAGGCTCACGCTGGGGGCCATGCGCTCGTTCTTCGTGTCGCGCGCGTGGTTCACCGCCAGGTTCGTAGCGATGCGGTACATCCACGTGGTGAACTTTGCTTCCGCGGCGTACGTCTCGCGGGAGCGGTACACGCGCAGGAACACCTCTTGCGCCAGCTCTTCGGCCACGGCCTGGTTGCGCGTCATCCGGTACATGAAGCTGACCACCGGCCGGCGGAATTTCTCCACCAGGTAGTCGAAGGCGGCATCGTCGCCCGCGCCCACCCGCAGCATGATCTCGGCGTCGGTCAACTCGCCCAGTTCGACGCCCTGCTTCAACTCCGCGCCCTTGCGCGCCGCCGGACTCAAACGCGCGGCCCCGCTCCGGGGAAACTGCTCGACCGCCGCCGCCATCCCGCTCGCTTTGATCGCCATACTGGCCACATCGGTCTCAACCCTCTCCCCGCCGGAAAGTTGCGTCTTTTCCGTATTTTGGCCCGGCTTCATCGTGCCCTTCCACTGTAACGAAAACGGCCCCTTTGGTACAATCGATTCCAGATCTCCCGCGGGCACATAACTCAGCGGTAGAGTGCCACCTTCACACGGTGGAAGTCGTAGGTTCGAATCCTGCTGTGCCCACCATTTTCCTCCCCGTCCCCGATTGCCCTTGCGTCGGGAGCGGGCATTGGGTAAGATTCAAGCTGTCTCCGACGAGTAGCCGCACATTCGAGTGCCGGCTCTTCCGCGCGCAGGATCCCTAGGGGCGCTGGCGGACAGACTGAACCGGAAGCTTTTCTCTTAATTGACAGATTCGACGTACCCGTTGTGACCGTGGTTTTTCCCGGGTACCTGAAAGTTCACGATTCCGAACAAAGGCGATAGTCCAGCGACCCACCCGGGAACTGGACATCTACTGACTAACACACAAATGAACCAAGGACCGAACCAGCCCCAGAACCAGGGAGGCGGAGGCGGCGGACGCCGTCGCCGCCGTCGTCGCGGTGCCGGCAAAAAGCCGCACCAGCATAGCCAGCCCGCGCAGCACGCCAAGCAGCCCGGCCAGGGTCCGGGAGGCGGAGGCGGGGCCGGCAATCGCCGCAACCGGCAGCGCCGCCAGCAGGCCTTCGTTGGCCCGATGGACCACAGCTACCGCAATGGCAATGCGAACGGCAATGTGGCCGACGGCAACAGCCAGGGGCGCGCCTTCCGCGGCGGCCCCCACCAGGTCCAGCCCAAGTTCATCCCCAACGACATGACCCCGGTCGTCGGCCGCGCCGCTGACGCTCCCGCGCGCATCTTCTGCTTCATCGAAGACCTCTTCTTCTTCGCCAAGATCCAGGAGATCTCCAAGAAGCTGAACATCAAGGTCGAGTTCGTCAAGACGCCCGACCCTATCCTCGAGCGCGCAGAAGACGACGTCCCGGAAGAAGACCGCCCGTCGCTGGTCGTCTTCGACCTCAACAACCTCAATGCGAAGCCGCTGGCGACCATCCCGAAGCTGCGCTCCAAGCTGAAGAAGTCGGCCTCCATCATCGGCTTCGTCAGCCACGTGCAGGGCGACCTGAAGCTGAAGGCCCTCGAAGCCGGCTGCGACACCGTGATGCCGCGCTCGGCCTTCTCCCAGAACCTGCCCAATCTTCTCCGCCGCCACGGCGCACCGGAAGAGTTGAACGACGGCACGGACCAGCAGCAGTTCATCCAGTAGCCGAGTTTTCCAGAAGCCACAAAGCCCTCCGCGAGGAGGGCTTTTTTTTCTAATGGCCAGAGGCTGACGACTATCCCGGCGGCCACTTCATATCGCGCCCGCCGATCAGGTGGAGGTGCAGATGGAAGACGCTCTGCCCCGACCGCGGCCCCACGTTGTAGACCGTGCGGTAGCCGTCTTCGATCTTGCGTTCGCGTCCCAGCTTGGCCGCTACCAGTTGCAGGTATCCGAGGAGCTCGGCGTCCTCCGGCTGCGCCTCTTTCAGGCCGACGATGTGCTTCTTCGGTATGAGCAGGACGTGCGTGGGCGCGGTAGGGTTGATGTCCTCGAAGGCGTAGACCCGGTCGTCTTCATAGACCTTCTTGCTGGGGATCTGGCCGGCGATGATCTTGCAGAAGAGGCAGTCGCTCATGCGGGGATTGTAGCGGATGCGCTGGCACAGTCGCCGGATTCACGGCAGCGACAAAACGACGGTCTGGGAACGGACGATGCCTGCGACATCGGCGATGACCCGGATCGTATAGTTGCCCGCGGTGAGATTCGCGCCCAACCGCTGAGAGCGTCTCGCCACCGTCATCTCGTAGCGATTCCTGCCTGTCTGCCGGAAAACGCAGGTTGAGCCAGTCGGCAATCCCTCGCATCGGAACTTCGCTCCTCGGACCTCTTTCTCCGCAACCAGCTCGATCATGACGCCGGTACTGGATGCCGATGGGGCGTGACGGCCGGTGCGCGCCGGGCGGGTCAACACCAGCTGGAAGTCAGTGCCCGTGCCATATAAGCCCGCGATTTGTAGTCCCCCGGTTCCCGTATAGATCTGAATCCCTTCGGAGACCGGGCCCACAGTGACCGGCCGGAAGTCTACGACAAAGCGACACGTAGCTCCCGGGTCCAACCCGTAAGGGCAGTCATGCGTTTGCCTGAACGGACCTTGCACGATGGTGATATCCAGCAGAGCGATAAAGTCGCCCCCTACGTTGGTCAGGGTGATGGTCTGGGGGGTACTCGTGGAATTCACCAGCCAGGAGCCGAACTGCAATGTCTGCGGTGTGAATGTCAGAGGTTCTGTCCCGACGCCCTGGAAACCCAGCTCATTGAACTCCACCGCCGAATTTGAGACAACGAAGACCCAAAACTCGCGGGTCCCGAGCGCGCGCGGCTTGAAGTACACGAATTCGGTGCAGCTCTGGCCCGGCGCTATCGCTTCGCAATCGTTGGTGAAGAAGAAATCATCCTTCTGGTATTCAGTCGGCTGCCGGAAGTGGCTGTACTCAAGCTGCACCGTAGCCGGCGTGGTGCCCGTATTGGTAAAGACCAGCGGTATCCCGTTGCTCGTCTTGCCTATAGGCAGCGACCCGAACCCAGCTGTGAACGGCGCCAAGTTCAGGATCGGATTTGTCCCGGTACCCGTGAGCTGGACCTGCTGCGCGCTCGCGCTGGCGCTGCTCGTTACGGTGAGCGTGCCCACCTTGGCGCCGGTGCTCGTGGGTGCGAACTTAACGGTCACCTCGCAGGCCTGTCCTCCGGCCAGTTCCGTACAGTTGTTGGTCTGGCTGAACTCCCCGGTCGTTGCCACTCCGGTGATCTGCAGCGGTTGGTCACCCACGTTCACCAGGCGGACGGTCCGGTTGCCTTCACCGTTGATCCTCTGCTCTCCGCAGTCGACCGCCGACGGCAACTTCCCGAGTGCTGCGGCGCTGGTGTTTTCTACTCGTACCAGGAATGGCGTGCCCGTCGTGATGGGCGCCAACTCCACATAGCCGTCGCGCGTAGCCAGTCCGGTCGCCGGCGGGTACTCCCGCACCTCTGAGGCGAAGCCGCCGGCATAGATATTGCCTTGTCCATCTACGCCAATCCCCGTCGGAGGCGAGAGCCAGATCCCGAGGTAGCGCGCGAACTCCAGTTGTGTCCCCGCATCGTTCAGCCGAAAGATGATCGCGTTGCCCAGGGCTGAGCCGGCCTGCGGAAAATCGGTCGAGGTGGAATAGGAAAAGACATGCGCACGTCCCGATGCGTCAACGTCGAGAGCGCTCGGGATGTCTTGCTTCGAACCCCCTACGAAGGTGGAGAAATACAGGCTGCCTCCACCGGGTGCGACTTTGGTGACGAAGATACTCCCGAACGGCGAGGGCGTACTCATGAATGCTTCCGGCGTTATGGGAAACGTCGAAGACTCGGAAATCCCTGCGATGTATGCCGCCCCGTCGGGCGCCAGGAAGATCTTGTGTGATCCGCCGGGCCCGATAAAGGTGGAATACTCGAGGCCTGTGCCGTCTTGGTTGAGTTGCGCAACGTAAGCTGCACTTCCTTCGGGCTTGTTCACCCGGTAGGCGCCGGGCGTCGTGGGAAACGTGGCGTCGAATGTCCCACCTGTGAGGAAAACCTTTCCATTCGCGCTCACTGCGATGTCCGCTATGGCGGTGGTGAATGGAGCACTCCCGAACAAAGTGGCATAGACCAGGTTGGAACCGGCTGGATCCAACTTAGCGATGAAGGCCATCGGGGCGGTGGGTGCGGGAAGCGGTTCTGTACGGTGCGCACCTTCTGTCACTGGAAAGGCGGGCGAGTATGAACTCCCCGCGAGATAAAGATTGCCGCTGCCGTCCACCGCCAGCGAGTTCAGGATTTCCACGAATCCCGCCGAAAAGTAAGTGGAATAAATCAGATGGCCAGCGGAGTCCAGCTTCGCGGCCATGCCGAAGACGCGGAACTGTCCCTCGTACCCGGGGGGAGCGGGTGGAGGCGCCGACTGGTAGGCGCCCGGTGTGGTGGATTCATCGGTAAAGATGGTTTTCCCAGCTACATAGAGCGCACCCGCAGCGTCGATCCGCAGCCCGATCGGTTCGAATGTGGAGAGGTCGGTGCGGGAAACCACTGAAGTTCCCGATGCTGCCAGCTTCACGATGGATAACCGCAGGGGCGGGGAGGTCTCGTCCGGTCCCAGCAAAGCCAGCCAGGTGCTTCCGTCCGGGGCTACTGCGAGGCCGCGAAAGAAGAGATAGGCATCCCCTCCCAAAAACGTGACGAACGCCACCACGGGGTCGATCACGAGTTCCCGCGCCCGATCATAAGGACCTACGACGAGGGTGACGCGATTACCCGGGAGGATCTGATATCGGCTTTCTACGGACTGCCGCCTTCCCTGCATCCCCTGATAGGCGAGCGGACGGCGCAACAGGACCTGCTCGGTCACTCCTTCTCCGAAAGTAAGATCGCCGGCGGCATTCACCCGCAGGCGGCAACCGCACTCTACTTGAAGGCGTATCTGTCGCGGATCGGCGCCCGGAGCGACAAGGAAATCAAACTCGAGCCGGCCGTGGTCGCCGTAGAAAACGGCATCGACACCTTTATAGAGCGACGCATAACGCACCTGCGCATAGTTTTGGACGTCGCTCTGCCACCGGCTGCGCTGCTTACCTGTGTAGTAGTGGCTGACCGTAGCCACCCTTTGTTCGCCGCGCACTTGGGTGCCACGCTTCGCACCGAGGAAGATGATCCGTGTCGGCCGGCCACTGGCATTCTGCGGGATCGTGATGGCGCTGTCCGAAAAACCCACGCGCGGCCCCAGGTTGTTGGTGACGTACCGGAAATCACGGTGAGCTTGCCCGCGGTTCGGTTCAAAAGTGATCGGCAGGGATCCGAGTTCTGCACGCTTCGTTCCCGTGTCCCGGGCGGACAACGGCGCCGACAGCAGGCAAGCCAAAGCAACGACAACGAGCAAGATGCGCAAAACGGTCTTGTCCGAGCGCCAGTATATTCCGGCTAGGGCTTGGTGAAATGGAAAATTTGTCTTCGGGCGAGCGCGCTAATCCAGCCGCACCAAAAACACTCCGCCTTCGTTCACCTGGGTGTTGCGCGCGACCTCGAAGGCGCGGGCGCGGTCGTCGTTCAGCGGACGCAGGCGCACCCAGTCGCCGGTGGGGCCGGTGAACTGGATGACTTTGGCGGTCGAGTACTTGCGCATGAGCTTGCCTTTGAGGCGGGCAGCTTCGTCGGGGTCAGTGAAGGCGCCGATCTGCACGCACCAGCGGCCGCCGCGGTCGAGCGGCTTGGGCGCGTCCAGCACCTCGATCCGGACGTTCGCCAGGCCGGTGCGATAGACGCCCAGTTCCTTGGCCGCGCCCAGCGAGAGGTCAAGCACGCGGTCGCCGACGAACGGCCCGCGGTCGGTGATGCGCATCAGCGCCGACTTGCCGTTGCTCAGGTTCGTCACGCGGATGACCGTGTTCATGGGCAGCGTCTTGTGGGCGGCGGTGATGGCGTGCATGTCGAAGGGCTTGCCGTTAGCCGCGTTGCGGTTGTGGTATGGCGGGCCGTACCAACTGGCGACGCCCGTCTCCACATAGATGGGCTTCAGGTGGCCGTAAGCCTGGAGGTCGGCGTTGACGGAGGCGTAGTCATCGTCGACGCGCACCCGGTCGCGCGCACGCGGCTCGCTGGGGACGCGTGATTCGGCGCTGACCGTCGGCGCAGGCGGCGCGGGCACGCGCGCGCGCGCCGGCTTCTTGCTGCCGCAGCCCGTTAGAGCGACGAGCAGCGCCGCCAGGGCGCAGAGTCGGAGCGAGGCGTGCAGAGTTCGTTGCATCGTCATGATGGCCAGAGGGTCCTTGAGTAAGATGCCAACTCGCATTATCCCGGCGCGGCTGATGCGGGGCAATGCGGCTCGTCCCCGGGGCATCTGGTTGGTCAACCCTTCGTCCGGCGCCATCGTCTCGCGGCGGACGCATACAATGGCCTGTCATGTTGAAACCCACTCTTGTCGCCGTGGTTTTGCTGTCGCTGGCCGCCGCCCAGGACCAGCCGCTGCCGGACAAGCCGCAGCCGCAACCGGCCCCGCTCAACAAGCCGGAGAAGCGGCGCATCCTCTGGCTGATCCCGGCGGTGGACGTCGCCAACGCGCGCGATCCGCATGTCGCGCTCCGGCCGCGCGAGAAGTTCGACATCTTCACCGAAGCCAGCTTTGACCGCGTGACGCTCGTCACCGCGGCTTTCGACGCCGGCATCAACCAGGCGACCAATACGCCTGAGGGTTACGGACAGGGCGCGGAAGGCTATGCCAAGCGATACGGTTCGGCTATCGGCGACAAGATCACCAGCGACTTCCTCGGCAAGTTCTTCTATCCCGTCATCTTCCGTCAGGACCCGCGCTACTTCCGGCTCGCGGAAGGCTCCGGCGGCCGGCGCGCGGGCTATGCGATGTCGCGCGTCTTCGTGACCCGCGGCGACAACGGCAACCGCCAGTTCAACATCTCGCAGGTGCTGGGTGCGTTCAGTTCGGCGGCGATGGTCAACGTTTGGTATCCGCCGCGCGACCGCGACCTGGAGACCACGCTCACCCGCGGCGCCGGACGGCTGGGCATGAGCATGGGCTTCAACCTGGTAAAGGAGTTCTGGCCGGAGATCGGGCGCAAGGTAAAGCTGGCGCGCTGATTCTCCGTTCGACGCCGCCGCGATTGACGATATAATCCGCCGCAGAATCCACGTCAGGCTCCGGGAGAACCCATGGCCCTCACTGTTGACGTCCATCGCACCAAGGACGCGACTGTCCTCCGCATCTCCGGCCGCATCGTCGCCGGCGATGAAGTCACCCAGATCGAGAAACACGTCGGCGAGGCGCTGAAGGAGTCGCTCGAGCTGGTGCTGAACCTCAGCGGCGTGAACTACGTGGATTCCAGCGGGCTCGGAGCGCTGGTGCGCCAGGTGACCGCCGCCCGCGCGCGCAAGAAGCGCATCACCCTGTGCGCGCTCACGCCGAACGTCACCAAGCTGCTGCAGATGACCCGCGTCATCGACCTGTTCCAGACCTATCCGACGGAAGAGGAAGCCCTGGCGGCGCACGGCGCGGCGCCGCGCATCCCCGCTCTGGGCTCGATGAGCGGCACGCGCGTGCTGTGCATCGATGAGTCGCTCGACCTGCTGGCGTATCTCCGCACCGTGCTCCAGGCCGAAGGCTACCAGGTACTTTCCAGCAGCAACTTTCCGGATGCGCAACTGTTTTTGAAATCGGCGAACGTGCTGGTCTTCGGGCCGAATCCGGTGCCGTGCAGCGAAGGCTCCTCCGTCGAGACCCTGCGCAAGGCCGCGCCGCAAGTGCCCATCGTCGCCGTCCAACCCACCAGTGATGCCGCCGCCATGGCGCAGCAGGTCGTTGCGCAAGTGAAGAAGGCGACCGCCTAGCGAGCGGCCTCTTTTTAGGTGAAGCACTGGCGGCCTTTGATTTTTGATTGATGTGAACGGTTCGGTTTACGACCTTTTGCCAATTGGTTGCCTCGCATCTACCAATTCTCATAGCCCCAGCTTTGCAATGTTCGCGAAAACCATACTTTCGGGGGCCAGGAGCACCCCTAAGTGATAGACAGCATTGGCCGTGGGCTTTGGCGGGTCATTTGCTGCGGTTTCAGTAAGCCAAAAACCAGATTTTCCCCAGGTCAACCCAAAGAAATACTCAGGAGGAAAGATGCTTCAACCCCGCATTTCCCAGGGGGGAGGCTTTATGGTGCGGTTGACGATCCTTGTCGTCACCGCTTGCCTGCTAGCCACACCCCTATTCGCACAGACTGCGGCGCGTCTCGAAGGAACGTTAAAAGATCCTTCCGGCGCCGTGGTTCCGAACGCGAAAGTGACGGCGACCGAGACGAAGACCGGCACGGTTCGCGAAACCACTTCCAACACTCAGGGCGCCTTCGTGTTCCCGTCGGTACCTCCGGGTCTGTACAGCATCACGGTGGAAGCCTCCGGCTTCTCCAAGGCTGTGGCGAACAACATCGAAGTGACGGTGGCCGGCGTCATCACGCAGAATTTTGCGCTGAAGGTCGGCTCCACGGGCGAGACCGTTACCGTCGAGACCACCGCGACCACGGTGGCGACCACGGACTCGCAGATCTCCCGCGCCGTGACCATGCGTGAGATCGACACGCTTCCCTCGCTGGGTCGCACCCCGATCACGCTCGCGGTCTACCAGCCCGGCATCCAGATCAACCCCGGCGACAACACCTTCTCCCGCGTCAACGGCCAGCGCCAGGGCAGCAACAACTCGCGCCTGGACGGCATTGACGTCAACGACTCCGTCGTTCCGCGCCTCGGCCTTTCGCTGACCGCGAACAACACGGACTCGGTGGCTGAATTCCGCATGGTGACGGCGGGCGGCAAGGCCGAATACGGCCGTAACGCCGGCGGTCAGGTCGAGATGGTCACCCGCTCGGGCACCAACAAGTTCCACGGCAACGCCTTCAACTACCATCGCAACACGGTGCTGAATGCCAACGAGTTCTTCGCCATCCAGAGCGGCACCAAGCGCCCCAAGTTCATTCAGAACCTGTTCGGCGGCTCGTTCGGCGGCCCCATCATGAAGGACAAGGCGTTCGCCTTCGGTAACTACCAGGGACGCCGCACCAAGCAGGAGATCGTCCGCAACCGCACGGTCCTCACCGCGGCGGCCAAGTCTGGTCTCTTCACCTACGTCCCCACCACGGGCGGCGCGCCGACCACCTTCAACATCGTGGCCAACGACCCCCGCGGCATCGGCATCCCGTCGCAGATCGCGGCCATCTTTGCCATGCTGCCGAACCCGAACAACACGGACATCGGCGACGGCCTGAACACGGCCGGCTACCGCTTCCTCAACCCCAACGACAGCCATGAAGACCAGTTCACGATCCGCGGTGATTACAACATCACCTCGAACCACAAGGCCTTCATCCGCTGGAGCTGGCAGCGCAACTCGTTCATCGACTCGCTGAACGGCGCCGACGCGACCTTCCCTGGCCAGGTCCATGGCACGCAGGGCGGCCGTCGCTGGGGCTATTCGATCGGTTCTGACTGGTCGATCTCCCCGACGCTGGTCAACGAGTTCCGCTTCGGTCACCAGAGCGCTCTCGTGGCGTTCAATCGTCCCGCGCGCCTGCCCGGGCCGATGATCATCAGCGCGCTCTACACCGACCCGCTGAACCCGGCGTTCGCTCAGGGCCGCAACTCGCCCGTGAACGTCATCACTGACAACATGACCAAGGTCTGGGGCAACCATACCTTCCGCTTTGGCGGCACCATGAACCTCACCCGCCAGGAAGGCTACAACGACGCCGGCGCGTGGCCGAACGTCACCCTCTCGACCGCCAACGGCAACACCCAGAGCGCGGTGGTTCCGCCCAACATGCCGACCTCCGTCGCGGGCACCTACAACGCCCTTTACAACGACGTGCTGGGACGCATCTCGCAGGTCAGCACCACCTTCTACAGCCTGGATCTCGCTACCTTCCAGCCGATCGGTACCTCGCGTGTCCGGGATTACCGGCTGAATGACAGCGGCTACTACTTCCAGGATGACTGGAAGGTCGGCCGCAACCTCACCATGAACCTCGGCGTTCGCTACGAGCTGTTCAAATCGCCCCGGGAAGCCAACAAGATCCAGGGCTGCATCATCGGTGCGGATGCCATCGCCAACTACACCACCTCCAGCACGCTCACCATCGAGCGGTGTAAGGGGGGCTGGTCGAAGACGGACCTCAACAACTTCGCCCCGCGCGTCGGCTTTGCCTGGGACCTGTTCGGCAAGGGCAAGACTGCGCTGCGTGGCAACTACGGCATCTTCTTCGATCGTCAGATCGGCGCCGTGGTCAGCCTTGTCGACGGCAACACGCCCGGTTTCTCGCAGACCGGCGTGGTTCGTCCCAACAACCCCGGTGACAACCGCGTAGGCGACGGCATCAACAACTTCCTGCCGGCGCTGCCCGCGGCTCCGTCCCTCACCCTGCCGGCGGTGGGCCGCAGCTCTTCCATCGTGGTGTTCGATCCCAACCTCCGCACCGGCTACGTGCAGAACTACGGCCTGAACCTCCAGCATGAGATTGTCCGCAATACCGTGGTGGAAGTGGGCTGGGTCGCTGCTCGCGGCGTGAAGCTGTTCATGGACCTCGATTACAACCAGCACAAGGTTGATGACGGCTTCTTGGCCGACTTCCTCCAGCTGCGTGCGTTCCAGTCGTCGGGCACCGCGCCTTCGGCCGGTAACAAGCTGGTCCTGATGTTCGGCACCCCGGCCGCTGCCATCACCGCGCTCGGCGCCACCAACGTGTCGCAGGGCAACGTGGGCACCGCAGCCAACAACCTGGACATCCGCTCCGACGTGGCCACGCGCTACGCCGCTGCCGGCGTCCCGGCCAATTACCTGCGCCAATACCCTCAGTTCAACCTGATGGTCCTGGGCACGAACGCTGGCCGCAACTACTATGACTCGCTGCAGGTGAGCGTCCGCCGCACCGGTTCCACGCTGCGCTTGAACGCCAACTACACCTGGAGCAAGTCCATGGACAACATCAGCGTGGATGGCAACGGCTTCACCGCCCCCGTCGACAGCTACAACGTCCGTCGTGGTCGCGCCATTGGCGACTTCGACAAAACGCACAGCTTCAACGGTTCCGTCATCTACGCCCTGCCCTTCGGCAAGGGTGATGGCTTCAAGATCGGCCGCAACGCTCCGGGCTGGGTCGATGCCATCATCGGTGGCTGGGAGATCGGTACTCTGATCGTGGCGCAGTCCGGCTCGGTCTTCAGCATCGGTTCCACCCGCACCACCCACCACAATACGACGACGTTCGCGAACTACTCTGGTCCGCGCAACATCGGCGATGTGGTCTACAACCCGAACGGCACCGTCACCTACTTCACGGCTGCGGACCTGGCCAACTTCGGCTTCCCGCTGCCGGGTGAGTACGGCACCAGCCGCCGCAATGACTTCCGCGGACCCGGATTCGTCAACATTGACGCTTCGCTCGTGAAGCGCATCAAGATCCCGGGCACCGAGAACCATTCGGTGACCTTCCGTACGGAAGCCTACAACCTGTTCAACCACGCGAACTTCGGATTGCCCGCCACGAACATCACTGCTCCTGCGACCTTCGGCCGCATCAGCAGCACTCAGGGCGGACGTATCATGCAGCTCGCTCTGCGCTACGACTTCTAACCAGGTCGCAGCTGTTCCCTTGGGGCCGGCCTTCGGGCCGGCCCTTTGTTTTGCCCGTGCGCGCGAACGGGACGCTGCGGCAGTACGTCCACCAGCAGGCCAACAAGAACTGCAGGTAGCGTTTCTCAGTTCCCGGCAAGGCAACAACCACGGCGACAACGGTGACCTGCGTCACAGCGCCGCCTGCGGCGAGAGGCCACACTGGCTTCCAAGGCAAGGAGGCCCGATATGACCGATCGACTGACCACGCGCGGGCGCGTCCGGGCGAAGAAGGCCAAGGCCAAGCGGGTGAAGGTCGCGCGCAAGCATGTGCGCGACACGTTGCGGCGTCGGCGGAGCTCCGACGACCTGTCGGAACTCAAGATGGCCATGGTCCCCTGAAGCGGTTGCGGTTTCCCGTTTCCGGTTTCCCGACTCCAGCCAAAGTTGAACCACAGAGAACACAGAGGACACAGAGGACACAGAGAGCCTCATCGAGACCCCTTCGCATAGTGGGCCTTGATTGCGGCTTTGAGGGCGGCGCGCTTCCAGCGCGTCGGTAGAGGCGGCAGCGGTGGGAGCGGCCAGGTGCTCGGATCGGACGCGGGGTCGTTGCCCTTGAGGGTGGTCCGGGCGAGGCGGGCGCAGCGGCGCATGATGCGAGCGGTGCGGTCGTCGAAGACGCCTTCGGCGTGGGCGCGGTCGATGTGGTCGAGCGCGAGGTCGATGGCGGCAGGGGTGGTGAGGGGCGGGAGGGTCCAGAAGAGGTCGCGGATGCGCTGGCGGCGGTCGTCGATGGAGCGGCGGAGGCGGCGGATCGGGGTGAGGCGGAGCTCGGCGGCGGCGAGGGCTTTGCGGGTTTCCCGTTTCCCGTTTCCGGTTTCCCGGGTGCGCTCCTGCGGAGCGCCAGCCTGCGGCAGCAAGGTGAAGCCTTCGGCCCGATCCTTATCAGCAGAGCTGAAGCTCTCTGCCCCAACGGTGAGAACCGTCGGGGACCCCGTCTGCTCCACCACAAAAGCAGAACCTGACCGATCGGCCTGCGGCAGCGCGGTAGGCGCTACGCGCCCTTCTTCTATGGCACGGCTGAAGCCGTGCCCCTTCGAAAGCAGCTTTGCGCGGAGTTTCAGGGCGTGCTGGTAGCAGAGGCCGGAGCGGGACTTCTTCATGGCGGGGGAGCCGCAGGGGCGGCCGTCGGGGTGGAGGAAGGAGCAAGGTTTCACGTTGCACGTTTCACGTTTCGAGGCTGCGCCGGTTTCCAGTTTCCGGTTTCCAGTTTCCCGAGAAAAACCAGCCTGCGGCAGCACGGTAGGGCCTTCGGCCCGGGTCTTGATGGCATGGCTCAAGCCATGCCCTTCCGAGAGCAGCGGTTGCGCTACGCGCGCTTTTTCTGTGGCACGGTCGCCCCGCGAGTCCGGGCTGAAGCCCGAACCTACCGAGCCGTGCCCTTCCGAGAGCGGTTGTGGCACAGGCTCTCCAGCCTGTGCAGCTTCAGCCTGCGGCAGCGCGGTAGGGCCTTCGGCCGAGTTGTTATCAGCAGACCTAAAGGTCTGCTCCACCACAAAGGCAGAAACTGACCGATCGGCCTTCGGCAGAGCGGTAGGCGCCAGGGCTAAAGCCCCGTCCTGTGGAAGCGCTCTATCCACCCCACTGAAGTGGGGTGCTTCCACCGGCATGGTTGAAACCGTGCCCTGCCCAGCGGAACCGATCGCGTCGGTGCCCTTTCCATCAGGCTCAACTTTTTCAAAAACAGGGTGTAAGTACGCTGTTTTCAATCACATGACTCCAAGTATGGGGAAACATTGGGGTTGCGGATTTGATCTTGAAAACAAAGGACTTCCAGCGGGAGCTGCCGGGGTCTTGCGGTGCTTGGCCGGTGACGGCCGGCGTAGCGGAGACGCTGTATAACTCTGTGATATTCACAGAAGGTTAGTATATTCCAGTCTTGCGGGCAATGTCAATACAGCTTAAAGAATATTTTGTTTATAGCTGGGTGAAATCGCCTCGGGTTGAATCACGAAGGGCACAAAGGACACGAAGCAAGCTTGGGAAAGGGGGCGTCGGGACGGAGCGGGCCCACGGGGCAGCAAAAAAGCTGAAAAGGGGGCATCCGAGAGTCTTTTATTCCAAATCGGGAAGGCAGCGGATTTTGGTTTCGCGGGGTGGGGGCGGTGGGGTAGGATGCTGCCCTTCCCCGGTCAGGCTCTCTCCCACCCTTGCCAAAAGAAGGCAAGGATGGGGCACCCAGGTTGTCGATTTCTGTCCAGGGAAAGTGTTTCGGGCAACGGGTGGGCCATCCGCCCCGTTCATCCCAAAGAGTGGCTGTGAAAATCCCGCGAATCGAGGAATGTCTATGAAGCGATCTCACCTTGCCCTTCTCGCCAGCGTGGCGATATTCACTGCACTGATGAGTGACGTGCGTCCCGCAGGCGCACAGGCACCTAAAGCCAAGGAATCCAAACCACAGCAAACCCAGCCCGGCGCCACCAGGCCAGCAACGCCATGGCAATGTGACAAAGGTGGCCCTCCAAGCGTGACGGTCGTAGGCAACAGCATTTACTGGGTAGATTTCGCCGGCGGGAATGTTTGGAAGATACCGGTGTGTGGTGGCAATTCGACGCTGATCGCCTCAAAGCAGTCAGGGCCATGTTCCATCATCGCGCGCGATGGCCACATTTACTGGACCAATAACAAGAGTGGCGAAGTAATGAAGGCTCCGGTCAGTGGGGGACCAGCGACGGTCGTCTCAACGGGAGAAGTAGAGCCGGCCGAGATTGCCGTCAGCGAGGACCAAGTCGTCTGGGCGTCCAAGAACGGCCCGAGGACAATCGAGGGCAAGACGGGCACCGCGGTGAAAGCGACCGGGGATAGCAATGCTGGTGGGGGCACCAACCCCGGGACGGTGAAATGCCACGTCTGCCCCATCTACTGCCGGCGTTGGGTCCCCCAAATCCCTAATGGATACTGGGAGACCTACATATGCGGTTGGAGGTCCTGTCCGCCTTGCGGAGCGTAGGCGATGGTTACGCTGACGCCGTCGAAGAAGAAGCCGGCGTCGGAGCGGATCGAGGCGAAGGTAGCGGCGAACCCACACAAGCAAAGGAGGCTTGTGTGGGGCACCCCTAAACGTTCTTTGGTGGAAAAGGTTCTAGTGTGGGCCACCCGCCATATTCTAATCTCGTTGGAGGAGGGTTGGGCCAGCCCTCGACCCAAACAGCAATCTCTCCTCACCCACCCCTACTCCGGAGTCTGTCGGCCCTTTGGTATACACTCTGACGCGGGCGAGCCGTCACGAGGAATTTTTTCCGTTACAGAGCTTTCCACGAGGTGCAAGTGAGTCTGGACATCATTGAAATTGCGCTCGACCGCATCTCCGACTTTGTGGGCTTTGAAAGGCTCGCCACAGATGTGATGTACCTAGAGGGATGGGTCAATATCAAGCCCTTGGGGGGAGTCGCTGACCTCGGGCAAGATGCCACTTCTGAGCGCTTCTATGAATCAGGAGAATCTGAGCGTACGGTATTTCAATACACCCTCCAGGAATACCTACCCGGCAAGGTCAACGACACAATTGAGAAGTTAAATCAAAACGGCGTCAAGTTCGCGGAAATAGTGGTGGTTACTCCGCACCAGATCAGTTCTGAAGCCCAGACGCGGATGATTCAGGATGCTCGTAAGACGCATCAGGCAAGACTTACGATTTATGAGCGTAAAACGATTGCTTCTCGGCTTTCCGATTTACAGAATGGGCTTTTCAATAGACACTTCCCGAACGTACACGCGCAAATAGCTGACCTTACTCGCGTTGCCTCTCAAAATTCATTCCCTGGTGGTTCTCTTGAGAGGATACTTCTTCAGGTATCGCTGACCCTCACTTTTCGCCCGGATGCGCAGCGCGCACGTAAAGCGTTGTTCGATTACTTCTTGCTAGCCGTCGTCTTGGCGGAGCCTCAGCAGACTGTGGCGACTAAGGACCTGGAGAAAAAGCTTGGCTCATCATTGCAGACCCATAAGCAGATTCCTGATGCCCAAATTTCTGCGGCGATCGGTAGGTTGTCGAAGAGCGGCTTGCTATCAACCATAGCTGAAAACGTTACGGCCACCGAGAAGGCGATATCGGATGTCACTGCCAGTACCGTGCGGTTAAGTGAGGCCACGAATAGCTTTGCCGCCGACCTTTTAGCTGCCGTTCAACAAGGCGTCGGAAGGCGACTTAGCAACGACGAAAGAAAAAGGGTAACAAGAAATGCGCGCGCCGCGTTGCTGGAGCTAGCTAGGACAAATTCAACATCCTGGGATTCCCCGGCCGCTCATCCCGACCAGGATGTTGTTACCGCTGCGAAGAACCAGCTTACGGAGGACGTCGCTAATGCAATGATTGCGGCTCTCGCAGAGTGCTTGCGAGTTCCAACCCCTGAGCAGGCAGAAACGTTGAAGAAATGGACCCAGGCCTATACAGCTTTCGCAATAATGGGACTTGATCCGACGTTGAACTCCTTTCAAGCAGCAAAATTCAACAAGAAAATCTTCATCATCGATACCGATATAGTCCTGGACACTGTAATTGCCGACTTGCCCCGAAGTTCTGGTGTCAGGACCCTCCTACGGAAGTTAGCGGCTCTGGGTTGCCGTCTTGTGATTCCGGATTCGGTTCTTGAAGAGTGCATACGTCACGCTCAAGGATCTGTGAATACATACAAGTACTTTGGCGAAACGCTGCTACAACTCACTCCAGCTCTTGTCGAGGAGAGGGTCTGGAACGCATTCGTCGCCGGCTACTACTATGGAACGCGATCAGGAAGACTTAGGGGCACATACGATGCTTATCTTCGAAACTATCTTGAAGTAAAGGATTCGAAGCGATTTTTCACTGATGTAATCAAAGAAACCGCGCCGTTTATTGAATTGAGTGCACTTGCCGACATAGGCGAGGTGACTCTTTCCTCCGAAGAGGTTGAGCGTTACACGGAACGCTTCAAGATCGAACTGTCGAAGAGCAAAAAGGCGAAGTATCGAACCCCCGAAGAGGCAAATACACTTGCGCGGACCGATGCTGTGCTATTTCTTACCGCATTGCGTCTGAATCCGAGTGATGAATCAAGAGAAGGAGATGTGCTCGGCGGCGCCTGTTACTTGCTAACTGAAGCCGTTCGATATGCGCGAGCAGCGAAGGCACTGGGTGTGAATACGCAGGTGACGGTGCGACCTGGCGCGTTAGCTGCTGTTCAAGAAATCATCGGCAACTTTGACGTTAGCTCAACGGAGTTTTTGCAATTGTTCGAAAATCCTTTTCTCAATTCCGCCGTAAGTGCAGTATGGCCGGACGTCGAAAAGCTTGTGCGAAGTGGCGTCGACTTGTCAGGGAAGTCTTTGCCTAGACTGAGGTTCGATTTAGAGGGGGGATTGCATTCATTTCTAACAACCTTATCGGATGCAGAGGAAGCAGCTGAGGAAGGTGGAGACGCCATAGATCCTGATCAGAAGTTTCTGCAACTACTGGACGCCGCTACGAGCAGAGGATATTCCTTAATCCCCGAGGTTGGCCGGCTTAGAGAGCGGATCGAAACCGGAGAACAGCGCGCTGGTCAACTCAAACAGGAGTTAGATAAGTTCATGGAGCAAAATGAGATGTTGCAGGAGAAGATTGCTTTCTTTGGGAGGCGTAAGCAAAGGTACCTAAGAAGGGTGGCTCGCACGAAGAAATGAGTTTGTTTACAAATTGGGGTTCTTCATGCTCAACTTAGGATCAACAAAAGCTTCTCTCAATTCTCTGTTGCATCCCCATTCCCAAGAGCCGTTTCACGTTTCAGGTTTCACGTTTCACGTTGAAAACCCTCCCCGTTCGCTGTAAACATCCGCCATTCAGTGCCAGATTCAGCCCGTTCAGGGGTTACCCGTTTAGATTCATGGGGATAGCGCCTATTCTAGAGTGGACTTAATGTATCCATTGGAAGCTAGGGTTCTACCGCCCTCTCGTGAGTGGCTGGTGGCTAGTGACTAGTGGCTAGAACTATCAAGAGCAACATCAAAAACCGCCGTCAGTAGTGACAACCACTACCTGAGGAGACGCAAGCCGCGATGCACAGACCAGTGAAGTACGCCGAGAAAGTCCTAGCCTACGCCGCGAATGCCGGCTGGCACGTGTTCGACACGCTGAACCAGATCAACCAGAAGCCGTCTTTCACTCCGAAGTGGAGCGACAAGCCTCTCCTTAAGTCCTACGAGAAGAAGAAGCCGCCGCTAGGGTGGCCGCGGTCGACGGACTCGCTGTGTCCGCGGTGCGTGCCGGAGATCCGCCAGCAGATCCTGGACGGCAAGCTGCCGCACGAGGTGCTGCTGAACGAGAAGGTCGGCGAGATCAAGGCGCAGATCGTGGAGCGCGACGGCAAGATCCTGATGGTGAAGGACTGCCCCAAGCACGGCCACTTTGAAGACGTGATGTCGATCGACGCGGCGTTCTTCAAGCACCTGGAAGAGAGCTTCCCGGGGCGCGACATCCCGGCGCACAACGACGAAGGCCTGCACAACCACGGCACGTCGACGGTGAAGCACGGGCGCGGCTCGGTGCTGACCATTGACCTGACGAACCGCTGCAACATGATGTGCGACCCGTGCTTCATGGACGCCAACCAGGTAGGGTTCGTGCACGAGCTGACCTGGGACGAGATCAAGACGATGCTGGACAACGCGATCAGCATCAAGCCGCGGCGCCAGATGAGCGTGCAGTTCAGCGGCGGCGAGCCGACGCTGAGCCCGTACTTCCTGGATGCGGTGCGCTACGCGCGCAAGGTGGGCTACAACTCAGTGCAGGCGGCGACGAACGGCATCGAGTTCGCCAAGAGCCCGGAGTTCTGCCGCCAGGCGGCGGAAGCGGGCCTGCGCTATGCGTACCTGCAGTTTGACGGCATCGGGAACGCGGCCAACGCGCACCGCAAGGTGGGCAACATGTTCGACGTGAAGGTGCGCGCCATCCAGAACCTGCACGCGGCGGGCGTGGACATTGTGCCGGTCACGACGATCGTCAACGGCATCAACAACGAGCAGGTCGGGAAGATCATCCAGTTCGCGCTCGACAACCCGAAGATCATCAGCTTCCTGAGCTTCCAGCCGGTGAGCTTTACGGGCCGCGACGAAGAGGTGACCGACGAGCGTCGGCTGGCGCAGCGCTACACGCTGAGCCACCTGGCGCACGATGTGAAGAACCAGACCGGCCTGGGCGAGCCCGTCCGCGACTGGTTCCCCATCAGCTTCATGAGCACGTTCAGCGACTGGGCCGACCTGGTCCACGGGCCGAACGCGGATTGGGGCCAGTTGAGCTGCGGCTGCCACCCGAACTGCGGTATCGGGATGGCGCTGATGATCGACAAGGAGACCAAGGAGTCGGCGCCGGTGACGGCGTTCCTGAATGCCGACCGCCTGGCGCGCGATGTGGCCCGCGTCAATGACGCCGGCCGCGGCAAGTTCCTGTCGATCGTCGGAGTCACGCTTTCGCTCCTGCGCAACTACAACCCATTCAACGCGCCCACGCACTTCAGCATCTTCAGCCTGCTGGCGAAGTTCGATAAGTGCTTCGGCGCGACCGGCCGCAACTACGGCAAGGTCACGGGCGACCGCACGATGCAGGACATCGAGAAGCGGCGCAAGGACCGGTGGAACTTCCTGTTCATCGCGGGCATGTGGTTCCAGGACCTGTTCAACTATGACTTCCGGCGCACGGAGCAGTGCATCATCCCGTACGCGACGCAGGAAGGCGAGATCAGCTTCTGCGCGTACAACACGGGCGTGGGCTGGCGGAACATCATCGAGAAGATGCACATGACGGCCACCCTCACCAAGTGGTACGAGGAGCACGGGCGGCATGAGATCTTCGCGGGCGGCAAGAAGGTGGGCATCGGCGAGGCGCCGGTCACGCTGAAGCTGATCGACGAGCACGTGAACGCCGGCGAACAGCATGACCTGGACGAGAAGGGCATCGCGAAGAACGCGCGCGAAGAGAAGATGCGCGCGCGCGAAGCCAAGCTCAAGCAGGACGCTGAGAACGCCAAGATGGCGAAGCTGTATCGCGAGCACGTGCTGGGCGAAAAGCCGGTGGAAGGCTTCGTGAGCCTGGACGCGATCGCCGCGCCCAAGGCCAAAGCCGCTGCCGCGCCGGTCGAGAAGAACGAACCGGTGATGGGAGACTAAAGCCCGTTTCACGTTTCACGAAAAGTCAAAAGCAACAGCAACCGCCATCCGCAAGGGTGGCGGTTTTGCTTTGGGGCAATGTAGTAATATCGCTGGCCATGCGTCGTCTGATGCTCATCGCGGTTGTGGCGGCCGTTGCGCTGGGGCTTTCGGCTTGCACCATCTGGAAGGAGCCGAGGGTCGCCACGTGGAAGAACACCACCAGCGTGGAGGCGATGGAGCGCCTGCTGTGGCAGGAGATCCAAGCCGGGAACTGGGTGGAAGTGGAGGCGCGGCTGGCGTCGAACTTCACAGCGTCGACGGCCGAGGGCGTGCTGGACAAGCAGCAGATGATCGCGCGGTGGAAGAGCTGGCCGCGGGCCCAGGCGGCCCTGGGCGAGTTCGCCGTGACCGACAACGGGGAGACGACGGTCGTCACCTATAACTACGCCAGCGGAGCCGGGGTGGCGGGCAGACGGCTCTCGGTGTGGCAGAAGCAGAAGGATGGGTACGTCCTGATTGCGCATGCCGAGGGCGGAGCGGCACCCCAGACGCCCAAAATGTAACAAAACGTTACATTTGGCAGGATAGTCTTAGAACCTTCGTTACTTCCCTCAGCGTTCCAACCTATTGTTTTCCAAAGGGATACCAGCGCATACTCTGCTCTGGAACTAGGGTTGCACTGGTGATAGCATCTGCCGGAAAAGCCAAGTTTTGCCGGAAGGGTGGCAATGAGACATAGAGAGAAGCTGCGCGGGCAGGCGGGATTCAGCCTGATCGAGCTGATCGTAGTGATGACCATCATCCTGGTGGTGAGCGCGATCGCGGTGCCGTCGCTGATCAACACGGTGGCAGATGTGCGGCTGCGGTCGAGCGCGAGCACGCTGCAAGGGCAACTGCAACTGCTGCGGATGCGCGCCGTCAATGACAACAAGCCGTACAAGCTGAAGATGACCACCCAGGCGGGCACGCTGATGGCGTACCTGGACCTGGACGCCGGCGATGACTACGACAGCGCCGAACCGGCGGTGGGACTGGCCAAGGACGTGACGGTAGCGACGAGCGGGAACCCTTCGATGCCGAACACGACGCTGAACACGACGGGATGGATCAATCCGGCGACCACGGCGACCAATCTGTGGTTCAACGCCCGCGGCCTGCCGTGCGACGGAGTGGGCGCGTGCAATTCGCCGAAGGGCTACATCTATTACCTGTCGCAATCGCGGAACATGGGAACGACGGCCTGGGCGGCGGTGAGCGTGACGCCGGCGGGACGCATCCGGGTGTGGCGCTGGACGGGCAGCGTGTGGCGCTAAGGGGAAAACGATGAGAAAAGGATTCATGGATCCAATGACCAGGGTGGCGCGGCAGCGCCGGGCGCGGCGCGGCAAGTCGCAGGAAGACGGGCTGACATTCATCGAGCTGCTGATGGCGATGACGCTGCTGACGATCGGCTTGTCGGCGGTGCTGGGGCTCATCACGATGGCGATGGGCACCAACAACCGCAACAAGAAGGACACGACGGCGGTGCTGCTGGCACAGAACGTGGTGGAGCTGCTGGCGAACGTGCCGGCGTCGGTGGACAACCGCACCATCCAGCTGGTGGATTGCGCGGGCAACACGTGGAACATCAGCACGACGCCCGGAGGCGCGCCGCTGGTGAGCGGCACGACCAACATCGATTTCACCAACGCCTATACCACCGACGGATACTCAATGCGCTACGTGACCTGTGGCCCGCCGGGACAGATGGCGGTCTATGACGTGCGCTGGAACCTGGACCATCCCGGCGGCAACGCTTTTCTGAAGCGGGTGACGGTGGGCGCGCGGCAGATGGGCGGAACGGAGAAATCTTCGGCCATCCTGTTCGCCATGCCGGTGCAGATCAAGACGGTGATCGGCATTTAAGGAATGCATATGACAAGAGTGAAGCGTTCGCAAGGCGGCTTTTCCCTGCTGGAACTGATCATCGTGATGTCGATCCTGACCATCGTGATGGCGGGGATCTTCGGGATGATGGACCGGGCGCAGAAGCGCTACAGCGTGGAAGACACGAAGATGGACCTGCAGCAGGAGTCGCGGCAGTTCCTGGACCAGATCGTGCGCGACCTGCACCAGGCGGGCTTCCCCAACACGCGCATGTATGACACGGCGCCGGCGGCGGGCAACAACAGCTCGAAGGTGGCGGTGGGGCTGGTGCGAGTGTCATTCACCGACATCATCTTTGAGGGTGACGTGGACTCCGACGGTCTTATCGACGTGGTGCGGTACCAGGTGGTGCCGGACAATGGACTGACCTGTCCCTGCACGATGCGGCGTAGCCAGGTGAACAAAGTGGACAATACCGCCCCGGCGGACCAGCCGACGAACTTCAGCGCTGAAGTGCAGCGAGTGATCAACACTTCAGGTGCGGGCAATTCACCGTTGACGATCACGGGCAATACCTTCGGAGTGGCGAACGACACGCTGTATGCGTCGTACAAGACGCAACCGGTATTCCAGTATTACGACCAGAACGGCATCGTGATCACGGGCATCCCGGCGACATTAGGCACCGCGGGCACAGGCATGGACCCGCTGATGCTGGCGCGCATCCGCTCGGTACGGGTGACGATCAACACCCTGGCCTCGCAGGTGGACCTGGACGCGCGGCGCATGCCGGCGGTCTCGATGACGTCCTCGGCCCGAATCTCCAACAACCGTCGTTAGGGTAGGTAGAAGGAACAGACACATGCAAGCAAAGAAGAAGTCGGCCAAAGAGCGGGGCGTCGCGATGTTCATGGCGATCTTCGCCCTGTTGCTGCTCACCGCGATCGCCGCCGGGTTCGTGTTCATGGCGAACACGGAGACGGCGATCAATGCCAACTACCGTTCGTCGCAGCAGGCCTATTTTGCGGCGAAGGCGGGGCTGGAAGAGGCCCGGGCGCGCATCGGCGTGGGCATCGGAGACATCACGGCGCCGGCCAAGAGCGGGCTGCCGGCGCTGCCGACGGCGACGCCGAACACCTCCACGGCACAGGTGGTCTACATCATCAACCCGCGGGGCAGCGAAACGGTGGCCCCCTGGGACCCGAGCAACCAATACTGGGACGATTCGCTGTGCAAAGCGAACTATCCGGGGCTGGCGCTGGACTATGGTTCGGCGGGCATCCCGTGCGCCGGGACGGCGCCGACGGGGACCGCCTGGTATGCCAGCACCAACAGCACGCTGCCGGGAGTCGGGACGGCTAACGCCTTCCCGATGAAGTGGGCGCGCATCTCGCTGAAGACCAACCGCGCTTCATCGCCAAAGACGGCGAGCGGCGGGTATCCGACGTCGGTGAACTGCATCGGCACCGATTGCGCGGACAGCACGGCCAATGATGTGACGATCTGCTGGGACGGGGACAAGCAGATCCTGTTGCCTTCGGGTTACACCAACTGTGCGACGCCGCCGGCGGGCAGCACCAACGAGTACCGTCCGGTGTATCTGCTGACCGCCATGGCGGTAGTACCGACGGGGCCGAATGCTCGCTCGCGGCGCGTCCTGACGATGGAGGTGGCGGACGACCCGCCATTCTTCTCCAATTCGGCCATCAACTCGCAGGACTACGTGACGCTGAACGGCTCGCTCCGCATCGACGGCTACGACTACTGCTCCTGTCAATGCACGGAAACGACTAAGGGCAGCACTACCACCTACACCTGCACCGACCGTTCGGGAACCACCTGCATCCGGGACAAGTACGCGATCTATTCGAACTCCGGCGTAGACAAGCCGGCCAACAGCGCGCTGGTCACGGCGGGAACCAGTCCGGTCATTGCTGAGAACCAATCCTTCAAGTACGACTTGGACCGGCTGATCGACCGCTACCGCAATATGGCGAATGCGGTGGACGTTTCTCTAAAGACCTATCGCAATAGCACCACAGGGGGAACGAAGAACTCGTCGGGCGAGGTGTGCGGACTGGGCGTGAGCGGCTGCTCCGAAGTGTACGGTTACAACTGCGGCGGCGGCGATACCAACTGCGACACGCAGTCCAACCAGTTCTTCGGCGTGCCGCCGGTACTGCCGCCTGACCCGCCGAGCGCGCCGGTAGAGGTCTCCGGAGCACCTGCGGAGAAGCAGGTGACGTATGTACCGGGTGACTTGAAGCTCACTTCATCGGCAAAAGGCAACGGCGTGCTGGTGGTCGAGGGCAACCTAGAGATCAACGGCGGCATGGAGTTCTACGGGCTGATCATCGTGAAGGGCGTCGTAAAGTTCACGGGCGGCGGCTCGGACAAGACGAACATCTATGGCTCGGTGCTGGCCGGCCAGAGCGCACTGGACCAGGTGGTGGTCGGCGGTTCGGCCTCCATCAAATACAATCGATGCGCGCTGGAGAACACGACCGGCGCCCAACCCCCGCGCATGCTCAATACGCGCGAGATGAACTTCTAGGAGACGAACGATGAGGAACATCCTCCCCCGGCTGTTGGTGTCCGCGATGGCTGTGCTCATGGCCGCGCCCGGCCCCCTCGCATGGGCGCAGGCGCAACAGCCGACGCTCGCCGACATCGCGCGACAAAAGCGCGCGGAAAAGGCCAAGAAGGTGATCACATCGGAAGACATGAAGGCGGCGGAAGAGCCGCTGGCTCCGGCCGCGGAAGCACCGGCAGCAGCGGGCGGGGAGGGCGCCGCAGCACCGCACGATGAGGCGCTGGCCGCCGCGCAGGCGAAAGTCGATGACCTGACGGACCGAGTCGCCTTCCTGAACCGGAACATCGCGCGCTTCCAGGCATCCGTCACCCAGGCCACCGAGGCGAACGACGAAGGCAAGAAGAAGATGTTCGAGGAGTCGCTGCAGGACGCGCGGAATTCTCTTGAGGCGTCGACGCAGGCGTTGGCTGAGGCCCAGAAGGACCTCGAGGCAAAGAAGGCCGCGGCGGCAGCGGCAGCGGCGGCCAAGAGCAAGCGGAAGCCAGTGCGCAAGCCGGCCGCGCCTAAGGCATGACGATGCAGTCCGTGCGTCGCAAGCTGAGCAAAGCGGACTTCCGCAAACACGCGGAGTTCCGCCGCTGGGTGCGCAAGTTCCTAGCCAACTCGGAGGCCAACGCCAAGAATCTAGGCCTGGCCGGAAGCCAGTACACGCTGCTGCTCGCGGTGAAAGGCGCGGCGGAGGATACGGCGCCGAACATCGCGGCGCTGGCGGACCAACTGTTGGTCGAATCACACAGCGTGGTGGAGATGGTGGACCGCTGCGAGAAGATCGGGCTGCTGGAGCGGTTCCGGCAGGGAGACGACCAGCGGCTGGTGTTCGTGCGGCTGACCGAGTTGGGCCATGAGATGGTGGAGAAGGTCGCGACCAAGAACCGCGAAGAGATCATGGAGGCGTTACCGACGTTGTTGGAGTTCTTGCGGGGGCTGGTGTAGCCGGTTTCTCGTTCCTGGTTTCTCGTTTCTCGAAGGCGGCCTGCGGCCGCCTTTTCTGTTTCACACGAAGGACACGAAGTACGCACGAAGATAGCTACTGGAAGGTCGTGCGTCGGGTTTCTCAGTCGTCCCTAAAGGGACTCTTCAGAAATCTCCCTGGCTACCCGGCACTTCGTGCCGGGCTATTCTCAGGCCGTCCTGCGGACGGCCGGGCCGTGGGCGACGGCACATGGTTTCTTGTTTTTCGAGGGCGGCCTGCGGCCGCCTTTTTTGTTTCACACGAAGGACACGAAGTACGCACGAAGGTAGCGACAGAGGCGTTTGAGCGCACAGCCGGTGCGCCTGTGCCACCTGGGAGTTCCGAGTGTGGTGAGGTCGGTCTGGGTCAGTGCCAGCGGGTGGTGAAGTTGGTCTGGACGGTGCGGTTGCCGTGGGCCTGGCCGAAGTCCTGGACGTCGCGGTTGACGACGGGCAGATCGAGCGGCTCGGCGGTGACGGTGTAATTGTCCGGCGGGAGGCCCTGGATGCGGTAGGTGCCGTCGGGAAAGGTCAGCGTGGAGATTGGCGACTTGCGGATGCCGGCGCTGCCCCACGGATCGGCGGTGGTCACGGACTCGGCGAAGACATGCGCGCCGAAGACCGCGCTGCTGCCCAGCCGGACGCTCCCCGAGATGACCGCGGTGCTCTGGCTGCCGTCCGGGTACTTGGTGGAGATGGCCGCGACATCGTCGTAGGCCAAGCGGCGCTGCAAGGTGGGCGAGAACGGGAACATCACCGCGCGGACTACCCCGGTGTGATCGAGGCCCAAGAAGTGGCCGATCTCGTGCGTGGCGACGGTCTGGAGGTCATGGGCGCCGGCGCCGTCGGTGCTGAAGTCGCGGCCCGGGTTAAACAGGATGTCAGAGTCAAGGATCTGGCCGACGAACTGCGTGGTGCCGCCGCGGCCGTCGGAAGCTCCGGCCTGGGTGGACGTGGTGGTGATGGTCACTGCGAGGGTCTCGGCTTCCTTGCTGAAGTCGCCCTGGCAGACGAAGCAGATGAGGTTCTCCGAGTTGAAGCCGGCGCTGGTGGCGGAAGAATCGGCGGCGCGGGTGGCGTCGGCGGCCGAGCCCGGAGCGGCGGCCCACGCGCCAAAGGCGGACTGGATGACCTCGGCGACGTCGCGGCTGCCGCTGATGTTGGCGTTGCGCGCGGGATTCAGGTTCCAGCGCGGCGTGGACGCCCATTTATCGGGGAAAGCGGTGCTACCCGTTGATGTGTAGTTGGAGACATAAGAGGTCGCGGATGGCGCGCTGACGAGCGCCACGGCAGCGACCGCGCAGGCCATGAGAGCAAAGAGGCGCTTCATTCGGTGGCCGCCCTTCGCACCCGGGCTTCGAGTTCGCTCAAGCGCAACGTGGAGCCGCGGTAGACGCCGAGCTGGCGCGTCTGCGGATCGAAGGCCTCCACGCCCGGGACACCGTTGGTGACGTCCGGATCGGCGCCCGTAGACTTCACGGCGAAGTTGCCCTGCATGAGGCCGGTGATGACGTAGCGTCCCTGTGTACCTTCCCCGGGACGGATGAAGAGCACGCTGCGCTCCCCTTCTTCCCAATAACGCACGCCGGCGACCTTCTGCTGGTAGGCGCCGTTGGTGCCGCCTAACTGCTGCACGAAGATGGTCTCCGCGGCTTCGCCCTTCAGCGCGCGTTGCACGCGGAACCGAGTGACCGTGTAGATGAGGGTGCGGTCCGCATTCCATTCGGTCCAGGAGTCAGCCGCCTGCCCGACGACGACATGAGTGGAAGCGCGGGTGAGGCGCTCGATGGACATGGGGACCACGGTGGTGGCCAGCAGGGGCGCGCACAGGAGCAACAGGATGAGGGCGCGTCTCATGGGACCACCTCGAGGCCGCCGGTGAAGGCGGTGATGTCGTCATTGGACGAACGCAGGTAGACGGTGCGCGCGCCCAGCGCGGCGCCGGCGCTGACGGTGGCGTCGAAGGCGATGCCGGCGGTGCCGTCGGTGGCGGTCACACCCCGTACGTTGCTGATGATGATGTCATTGGGGCCGCCGATGGTGACGGTGAGGCCGCCGCTTAGGGCGCGGCCGAAGAGCACCACCTTCATAGTGCTGCCGCGCGGGATGACGGCGCCGGAGTTGCGCGCGGTGGTCGCTTCATTGAGGCCCGAGACGCCGAGCAGTTCGGCGTTGGGGCCGCTGGCGTTGGCGGGCGAGGCGACCGCGATGTCGATGCCGTTGACCGACTGGCCGCCCCCGACGGAGACGACGCGCATCGCCCCGACGGGCGCGGTGGTGCTGCCGTTGCCACCGGTCGCCGGCGGCTGGCTCGCGGGCGACATGGGCGAAACGGGGCCGCTGCCGCCGCCGCATCCGGCAATAAGAGCCAAACTCAGTAATAGGGCGAGACTAAGGCGCACACAGGGCCCCTGGATCCGTAGTGAGTAATAAGGATGCGGGGCGGATTGGGCCTGTTGTCCTGAGAAGCGGACGGATAGAATCGAGCTTCATTTCCTTTATGCGAACGCTGAAAGCGATTCTGGATGAGCCGCGGGGCTTCCGCGGGCGGCTGTTGCGCTGGTACGAACGGAACCGCCGCGCACTGCCGTGGCGCGAGACGCGGGAGCCGTATGCGGTGTGGGTCTCAGAGATCATGCTGCAGCAGACGCGGGTGAATGCGGTGCTAGGCCACTACCAGCGGTTCCTGCAGCGCTTCCCTGATGTACGGGCGCTGGCGGCAGCACGTGAGGCGGACGTTCTGGCCGCGTGGAGTGGGCTGGGCTATTACCGGCGCGCGCGGATGATGCACGCGGCGGCGAAGCAGGTAGTGGCAGAGTATGGAGGCGACTTCCCTGCTACTTACGACGCGCTGCGTGGGCTGCCGGGGATCGGGCGCTATACGGCGGCGGCGATCGCGAGCATCGCCGGGAATGAGCCGCGGGCGGTGGTCGATGGCAATGTGGAAAGGGTGGTGGCGCGGCTGGCGGGACGAGTGGTTCCGACGCCGCAGGTGTGGGATTTCGCCGAGCGCGTGTTGGATGTTAAGCGTCCGGGCGATTTCAACCAGGCGATGATGGAGTTGGGCGCGCTGGTGTGCACGCCGGTGGGGCCGCGGTGCGGGGAGTGTCCGGTGCGGGAATTTTGCCGGGCGCAGGGCGAGTTGAAGACGCGGGCGCAGGCGCCGCGGCGGCGGAAGGTCGTCGGATATGTATATGCGAGGGAGCGCGGGCGGGTGCTGCTGGTGCAGCGAGAGGTGCAGGCGCGGCTGATGGCGGGCATGTGGGAGCTGCCGGAGGTCGAGTGCAACGGCGTAAAGCCGGTGCTGGAGTTGAGACACTCGATCACAACGACGGATTATCGGGTGAAGGTGTATGCAGGGACGAGCGGCAAGGGTAAGTGGATCGCGACGCGGCGGCTGGCGTCGCTGCCGCTGACCGGGCTGGCGCGCAAAGTCCTGACGCGGCTGGGGGCGATTGCCAGTCCGGCCTGAGAGCATTTATGTTCTATTGGATAAAGAGATTGTTCGGAGGAAAGCAGATGGCAGTGCTCCAGAGCGGCGCCGCGGCGCCGGACTTCCAGTTGAAGACGATGGACGGCCAGCCGTTCGCGCTGAAGGACGAAGCGGCGAAGACGCCGGTGGTGCTGGCCTTCTTCAAGGTCGGATGCCCGACGTGCCAGTACACTTTCCCGTTCCTCGACCGGATCTACAAGGCGTATCCGCGCGACCGGGTGAAGGTGGTGGGCGTCTCGCAGGATGACGCGGCGGCGACGCAGGCGTTCGTCAAGGAGTACGGTGTGACGTTTCCCGTGGTGCTGGACGAGCTGAAGAAGTATCCGGCGTCGAATGCGTTCCAGTTGCAGAATGTGCCGTCGACGTTCGCCATCGGCAAGGGCGGGAAGATCGAGTTTTCTACAATTGGATGGATCAAGGACGAGATAGAGAAGCTGAACGAGGCCGTGGCGCGGTTCACCGGCATCCCGCCGGCGCAGATCTTCAAGTACGGCGAGCGAGTGCTGGATTTCAAGGCAGGTTGAGGGTCCAAGAACTAGTCCGCGGTCGCGGACTTCACAGAAAAACAGGAGCGTGCAAGGTGCTGAAGACGAGAGTCGCAGTGTCGGTACTGGTGATGTGTGTGATGGCGGGCGCGCAGCAGAAGGCGGCGCCCAAGGCGCCGGCCGTGGTGCCGCCGGCGGCGCAGGCGGCGATGGATTCGGTGAAGGAACACCACATCCGGCAGCATGTGCGGTTCCTGTCGCATGACCTGCTGGAGGGGCGCGGCACGGGGCAGCGCGGCGGCGACGTGGCGGCGGAGTACATCGCCACGCAGTTCGGGCTGTACGGCATGAAGCCGGCGGGCGATAACGGCACGTTCATGCAAAAGGTGCCGCTCGTGGGGCTGACGACGAGCCCGGAGAGCACGTTTGCGCTCGTTCCCAACAGCGGCGAGCCGATGAAGCTGGCGTTCAAGGATGAGTGGGTCGCCTACAACGAGACGTTGAACGACCGCGCGGAGATCGACGCGGAGATCGTGTGGGCGGGCTACGGCATCAAAGCGCCGGAATACAACTGGGACGACTTCAAGGGCGTGGACGTGAAGGGGAAAGTCCTGCTGCTACTGGTCAACGAGCCGCCATCGACTGATGACAAATTCTTCAAGGGCAAGGCGCTCACCTACTACGGGCGCTGGACCTACAAATACGAGAACGCGGCGCGCCACGGCGCGGCGGGCGTGATCCTGATCCATCGCACAGACATGGCGAGCTATGGCTGGGACGTGGTGCGGAACTCGAACTCGGGCGAACGGGCTTACATCCGCGACGACCAGCCGAAGGTGCAGTCGGCGGGGTGGATACAGCTGGCGGTGGCGGAGAAGCTGACGAAGGCCGTCGGCATGGACCTCAACAAGATGTTCGAGGAGGCGAAGTCGCGGGACTTCAAGCCGCGGCCGATCGGCGCGAAGCTGCGCGCGACCATCCTGAGCAAGGCGCGGCCGATGGAGTCGAGCAACGTCGTCGGGATGATTCCGGGGTCGGACCCGAAGCTGAAGGACGAGGCCATCATCTTTACGTCGCACTATGACCACTTGGGCATCCGCGCGGACGTGAAGGGCGACAACATCTATAACGGCGCACAGGACAATGCCACGGGGACCGCCATGCTGCTGGAGATGGCGCACGCCTTCAGCCATGCCAAGGTGAAGCCGAAGCGGACGCTGATCTTCGCGGCGGTCACGGCGGAGGAGCAGGGGCTGCGCGGGTCGGAATACCTGGGGCAGAAGCCGCCGATCGCGGCGAGCCGCATCTCGCTGAACCTGAACTTTGACAGCATCGCGCCGCTGGGCGAGGCGGAAGAGGTTGTGGCGCTCGGGTCGGACCGCAACGACTTCCATCCCGCGCTGGTGAAGATTGCGACGGGCATGGGGCTGAGCGTGCAGGGCGACCTGCATCCGGAGCGCGGCAGCTACTACCGCTCGGACCACTTCAGCTTTGCGCGTGTGGGCGTGCCGTCCATCTCATTCAAGGAAGGCAACAAGTTCACGGGCAAGCCGGCGACGTGGGGCGAGCAGCAGTCGCAGGAATACAACAGCAAGCGGTATCACCAGCCGTCGGACCAGTTCGATCCGGCGATGGACTTCCGCACCAACGTGAAGCTGACAAAGCTGGGCATCGCGCTGGGGTGGAAGGCGGCGGACCAGCCAAAGAGCGTGGAGTGGCTGGCCGGGGATGAGTTCGAGGCAGCAAGGAAGGCGAGCCGGAAGTAAGAGCTAACCGCGGATAAGAACCAAGATCAGAACAAAGATCGAGGGCTTGGTCAGTATTGGCCAAGCCCCTTTCTTCTTTTCGGAGCACCGTTCACACGAAGGACACGAAGTGCGCACGAAGGTAGTGACCAGACGGCATCGTGCACAGCCGGGGGGCGGCTGTGGCACCTGACACTGCTGGTGTGATGGCCGACATAGTTAGGCGTCGGTGGTGACCTTCGTAATCTTCCTCGGGGGTCTTTAAGGCCCGCCGATAGGCCTGAATGCGGCTCATTCGTGCTAAGATTCGCACTCAGCACGCCTGTTTTCTAAGACTTGCAGCCGGTCACCCCACGGGGCCCAATGTCACCGTTCTCATTTCTAGCGTCGCGCGGAAACCTGGCCGACCACGCCAAGCAGCTCTCGCTCTCGAGCTACGTGCCGGAGATCGCGCTGGAGGGGCTGCAGACGGGCGTGGACAACGTCCGGACGGACGTTTATCTCAGCCCCAAGTTCAACGACATCGCGCGCCAGCACCTTTTGCGGCTGCTGGCCAAGTACGGCAACGTGGAAGACTTCTTGGTGGAAGACCCGTTCACGCGCGCCGCCAATTCCCTGCCGCCGACGCCGGGGCGGGCAACGGGGTTCATCGGGTCGCCGGGCATGCCGCCGAAGACCCCCACGACGGCGCCGGGGGCGACCTCCACCGGACGGTTCACGGTCTCCAAGCCGATCGAGCCCGCGGACTTCAAGAAGGCGCTCACCGACCTGCACACCGCGGCGCTGAACCGTGCGAAGAACGACGGCAACATCAGCCTGGACCTGCTGGCGCGACTGGCCATCATCAAGTACCTGCGCGGGGAGATGGTGGGGCAGTTCAACCAACTGCTGGAGCGCTGCCGCGCGCGGCTGAAGGGCTATGAAGGCCCGCGAGCGGCGGGGGCGCACAAAGCCGTGGAGATGCGCGAGCGCTTCGCCCAATTGCAGATCGCCAAGAAGACGGTGTTGCGCAAGGCGGGGCAGGACATCTTCGCCACCCTGCGCGAGATCGAGAAGGAGACGCTGGCGCGGCTGCGCCGGTCGCTGCTGGGCGATGTGGCCTCGGCGACCTACGACCTGTTCCTCAACCGTCTGATCTTCACCGAGGACGGCCGGGACGACTTCCTCAACGCCGAGTTCTACGTGATGGTCGGCAACTACGAGCGCGACCCGGACCGCTTCCAGGCGATGCTGGACTTTGCCATCGCGTTCGTGAAGTCGCTGAACGTGCTGCCGGCCGGAACCCCGGACGAGGACAAGGCCGTAGACCAGTTGCTGAACGTCCCGGAGAACGCGCAGGAGCTGTTCGCAGGGGGCTCGCCGGACGAGCAGACGGCGCGGGGCAAGGCGCAACGCGCGCTGCTGAGCGGCTGGGTGGAGTTCCTGGAGCGCGAAGGGGTGATGGATTACGTGCTGGCGTCGTATGAAGCGGTGCCGCTGCTGGCGCAGTATTCGCCGCCCATCAACCCGCAGCAGCTCAAGAATGCGCTGATATCGAAGACCGAGCGCAAGCGGGTGGAGACGCTGCTGGACGAGCACGGGCGCATCTCGCCGGACGCGATGAACAACGCGGTCAAGCGCCTGGAAGGCACCAAGGGCAACGACCGCGCCAAGGTGGCGGGGCGCTATTTCAGCGATTTCCTGCGCTATCACCGCGACCTGCGGCGCTTTGAGGCGCTGCTCTCCGCGATGGACACGGTCAACGTGATCGCCAACGAGAAGCTGCGCGAGCTTTCCGCCATCAACAACACGCTGTACGAGTTCCTGCTGCCGGAAGAGCAGAAGCAGAGCGACCACACGGTGGTGGGGCACGTCATCCTGAAGGCGGACATCCGCGACAGCACGACGCTGACGCGCACTCTGTACGAACGCGGGCTCAACCCGGCCTCGTACTTCAGCCTGAACTTCTTCGACCCGGTCAACAAGCTGTTGCCGAAGTACGACGCGAGCAAGGTGTTCATCGAGGGCGATGCGCTCATCCTGGCGCTGTTCGAGCGCGAGGGCGAGCAGAGCTTTGCCGTGGGCAAGACCTGCATGCTGGCCAAGGAGATGGTGCAGATCGTCCGCGCGTACAACGAGCATTCGACCAAGCAGGGGCTGCCGACGCTGGAGCTGGGGCTGGGCATCTGCTACCAGGATTCGGCGCCGATGTACCTGATGGACGGCACGCACCGCATCATGATCTCCAAGGCGCTGAATGAGAGCGACCGGCTCTCCGGCTGCAGCAAGGGCGCGCGCAAGTACGTGCAGAACGCGGAGGCCAATCCGTTCAACGTGTACAGCTTCCAGACGGTGGAGGACAAGGACACGGGCGGCATCCCGGATGAATTCCTGATCCGGTACAACATCGGCGGGATACACATCAATGGCGCGGCATTCGAGCGGCTGCGAAAAGAGATATCGCTGAAGGAGCACCTGATCGAGATGCCGATGCAGTTCGGCCACCAGAAGGTAAAGCTCTACAGCGGCATGGTGCCGGTCGACAAGGGCATCTTCCACAAGATCATCGTGCGCGAGGCGGCCATTCCCCACGTGGACTTCCAGAACTACGCGCTGAAGAAGTGGACCGACAAGAAGTGCTACGAAGTGGTGGTGAATGAGGCGCTGTACGCGCAGCTGGAGAAGGAGTTCCAGACGGCGGTGACGAGTTCTTAGCTTTTGGCTCTTGGCTTTTGGGGTGGCGCAGGGCTTCAGCCCTGCGAACTGGCCATCCCCAGATAATGGGGCTTTAGCCCCAGAGGTGTTTCGGACAGGCTTTCCCGGATCGAAGCGGAACTATAAGGCCAATCCTCTGGTTGCTGACACAGACCCGCCTCCACAGGATTGAGGTGGATGTACTTCTTATCAGCCCCATACTCTTCCGGCGTTCGTACTCTGCGGTCATAGTAGCTCCCCTGCCAGATAGACCACATGAAAGACAATTCCTTCCTGGCACGGTAGGAAAAATTGCCTTTGACGAGCTGCATGCATTTCTCAAGCTTTGACATCTTGGGCGTGAGCAGTAAATGTAGGTGGTTGGGCATGACCACGAATTCATGGAGCAAGTAGTGCTCTTGGGCTCGGTAATGAAAGATGACCTCTACTAAAAGACTAGCCATCCGTTGGGATTGCAACAAGCGTTTTTGGTCGATCGAGTTGGCGGTGACAAAGTAGGTTTCGCCGAGCCTAGTGTAGCCGCGGTGGGGAATGGCCATAGGCAAGAGATTTAGCAGAACGCCTCACGGGTTCCAAGCCCCAAATTGGGAATAGTGGGGACTAAAGTCCCAACTCCTGAGGGCAGCTTTAACCGCAGAGCTGAAGCTCTGCGCCACCACAAAACCAAGTGCGAACGCCCTGCGCCACCAGAAGAGCCAAAGCCAACAACCAAGAGACGGTCTAGAAGGATTCAGCCCTAGCTAAGGCCACTTGGCAAAGCTGGGACTAAAGTCCCAACTCCAGAGGGGAGATTTGACCGCAGAGCTGAAGCTCTGCGCCACCGCATAGGCAGAAGATTGAGATTAGTGAGGCGCTGGACTTTACACCAATTGGGCTTCTTTTCACCATCTACCTATCAACTTTAAAACCCAGTCAGCCTTCTGGCCTTGAACGGCACGCTCACCACTGCTTCCAGATCCACCGGCACTCCGTTCTTCATGGCGGGGGCGAAGGTCCAGCGGCCGAGGGCCTTGATGGCGTTGGCGTCGAGGCGCTCGTGGATGCCCTGCAGCAGGCGTACTTCCCCGACAGTGCCGTCGGCGTGGATGACGGCGTAGAGCGTGACGACGCCCTCCACCTGCTCCTTGATGAGGTCCGGCGGGTATGCGGGGTCGACTTTCATGCGAACTGTGGGCGTAGAGAGCTCGCCCTGGTCCTTGCTCTCCTTCAATTCCGCGAAGCGGATGATCCAGCTACCGCCGGACGAGGTCAGGTTCGCCATGTTGAGCGTCATGGAGTAGGACTTGCGCGTGCCGAATACCTGATCTTCGACCTTGCGCTCCGCGGGCGGCTGATAGATGGGCGGCGGGCGGTCAAAGCGCATGGGCGACGCGCTGGCCAGCGTGCGCGGGGCTTCAGTTTCGCGGCGCGGCGGCTGCGGCGGCGGCGCACTGGCGACGACCGAGCCGGTGGCTGGCTGCGCGCCACCCGTGACCGAGATGCCGGCGGCCGGCGAAGCGCCGATGCCGCCCGCGCCCGGGGTCTTCGCTGTGCCTTCACCGGCGCCAGTGCCGAGCTCGGATGCGCCGCCCGAAGCGGGCACGTTCGGTGTACCCGGCGCGCCGGGGCGTCCGGTGGGGCCGGCGGCGAAGACGCCGCTACGGCTGCCGTCCGGCACCTTGATGGGGCCGGTGGGAGCGGCGGGACGCAGGCTGAGCGCGATCAACTGTCCCGCACCCGGCGAGGCGCCGACGCCCGCCGATCCGAGTTGCGGTTGCGGCGGGACGACTTCAGCAGTCTGTGCCGGGAGGCCGCCGCCCGCGCGCTGCGACATGGGCAGTTCGAGCTTGGGCTGCGCGGGAATGACGTTCGGTGCCGTGGCCAGCGACAGGTCGCTGCGCTGGGGCTTCAGCGCGTCGAGCGCAGGTTGCGCTTCCACCGCTGCGGCGCGAGTCATGTCGAGCTGCGCGCGGGTGCGAAGCTGCGAAGTGTCCGGCGCGGGCGCCACGGGCGTGACCTCCATGCGCGGCAGCGTGATGCGCGTGGAGAGCGACTCGACCGGCGGCGCGGGCAGGTGCGTCCACGCCATCATGTTCGGCAGCGGAACTTCCTGGCGCAACACGTTGGGATGCGGCGGATTGATGATGGTCTGGGTACTGTTGTCAGCGCCGACGGGCACGGAGATTACCTCCTGCCGCGCGAACTCAGGCTCGCCCTTGAGCGGGCGCTTGGGGGGCGTTTTGGGCGCGGGCGACTGGAAGGCGGGCAACGATTCCGTGATGTCGTAATACGTGATGGTCGTGTGGCTGAAGCGGTCAGCGACGCGGGGCTGGCGCGCGAACCAGAGATGCCCGGTGAAGTAGATGAGGAGCAGCATCGCCGCGTGCACCGCGCCCGATTGGCCGAAGTTCTTCCACGGGAACGGGCGGTGGACAAAGACATCCGGCCAGAAGGCCGCCGGACGCGAAGTCAACTCGATGGGTGGCGGCTCACGCAGCAGGACGAAGTCAGCCAGGTTGCAGAGGAAGCTGGGCCAGAACGGCTCCCAATGGACGAGGAGCCGCGAGCCGAGATCCGGCGCGGGCGGGTGCGACTGCGAAGGCTGCGGGGACGCCGGGGGCATAAGCTTGCTTTGCGCTTGATTATAAGCCGGAAAAAAGGTGCATAATCTCAGCAGAAAGCATCAGATGTGGAGGGGGCAGTTCATCCCATGACCGCACAAACCCTAAGGCGAATCACTATCGCGACGCTGATCGCAGCGCTGGGAGCGTCGCTGGCCATGGCCCAGGCGAAGAAGGCGGCACCGCCAGCCGCGCCCGCCGGCCCGCCCGACCCGAGCGGGATGTACACCTTCCTGCAGGAAGGCGAGTTCGTGCAGATCAGCATCGAGGCGGCGGAGCGGCAGTTCGTAAAGGTCGGAGGCAATCCGCAGGAGGCGACCGGGAGACCCAGAATGGTGCCGGCATCTGACGGGAAACAGAACAGCGTTGCCGAAGCCTACGACCCGCCCAAGCTGGAACCGGTGGACGGCAAGTTCCCCAAGCCGCGGCGGGTGACGGGATTCGTCTCGCGCTTTGGCGACCTGGAGAGCGACAAGGGCGCGTTCCTCGACCACTTCTTCACCAAGGGACAGCTCTACGGCACCGAGCTGACGTTCACGACGAAGCCGGTACACGGCGTGGCCTATGAGTTCAAGGGCAAGCTGGAGCGCGGCCCGGCGGCGACCCGCGCGGAAGAAGGCTACTACGTGCTGCGGGGCACGCTGAAGCGCATCGCGACGACGGCCGACAAGAAGACGACATCGCAGACGCGCGAGGTGGTGCTGAAGTCCTTCCCTGACCTGGACGGCGACTCCGGCCGCTAGTGCGTGTGAGTGATGGCGCCCTGCGCCGTCGCGGCGCCGGTGCGCTTCACCGGATAATCGAGCGCGAGGCGGAAGCCGATGGTCGGGTGGAAGTAGTCCGGCAGGCCGGAGGTGCGGAAGGCGCACTCCAGGCCCGTGGGTGGCAGGGCCCAGGCATTGCCGCGGATCGCGTACTGGCCGTAGACGGGATCTTGCGGCGAGGCGTTGGGATCGTACAGTGAGCCGGTCCACTCAGCGGCGCCGCCCGCGAGATTGTGCACGCCCCACGGCGACTCGTCCTTGTAATCTTCCCACTTCCAACTCATGTTGGCCCCGGTGTCGCCATAACCCTGCGTAACGACGGCGAGTCCCTTACCCGGAGCATTGCCCCAGGAGTAAGTGCGAGCGTCGGCGCCGCGGCAAGTCCCTTCCCATTCCCAATCCTTAGGCAAGCGGTACGGCAGACCGTCGAGCCTGGTGCGCCAGGCGACGTAGGCCATGGCGTCGTTGTAGGAGACGCCGCGCGCGGGGGACTTGGCGAAGGCGACGGGATCGGAGCCATCGGCGGGCATGAGGCGTCCGTTGACCCAGTTGGCGAGGTTGCGGCCGAAGTCTTTCGGCAGGCGTGACTTCGCTTCCGCCATGCGGCCATTCTTCACCAGGTCAGCGAGGAAGGCGGCGTATTCGCCCATGGAGATCTCGTCATGGAAGATGAAAGCGGGATCGAGGCGCGTCGTCATGGGAGCGGGCGCGCCCGCGGTAGTGCCGCCGACGATGACTTCCCCACCCGCTACGTAGAAGAAGCCAGGCGGATACTCTTCGGCCTTGGGCAGGATGTAGCGCTGCTGCACCTTGCCGTTGCGCGGCATGCGGAACGGGATGCGGACTTCGGGGTGTCCGGGGGCGCGGGCGAGGAGCATGTAGCTGCCGGGCGGAAGCTCCGCGAGATTGATGGCGCCCTGGCCGAGGCGCGAGGCGGGCGTGGGCTCAAGGTTGTAGACGGAGTGGCGCGCGTCCGGCAGGCCGATACCGGCCTGAATGCGTTGCTGCTCCGAGCGGAGGAAGGCCTCGTCAAGCTTCCTGGACTTTGCGTCGTAAGGCACGGGAACAAGACGCACGGGCAGATCTTTGCCGTCTTTGTCCTTGGAGCGCAGCTCGGTGAAGGTGAACAGGAAGCTCTCCGCGTTCGCGGGCTCGAAGGTCACGGCGAGCGACCCGTAACCGTTCAGCTCGGCGGTGAACGGACTGGGGTCGGGGGCGTAGCGCTCGACCTCCTGGCGATGCGAGCGCGCGAGTTCGACGTTCTCTTCTTCCAATGCGCGGCGCCAGAGTTCCATGTAGCCTTCGGCGAGCAGCAGGCGCGCACGGCGATTCTGCGGGTCCATGTCCAGCACGCGGCGCAGAGGCTCTGTGGCGGCATTCACCTGCGTACGGAAGATGCGGAAGCGCTCGCCGCGGGCGCTGGCGCGGGTCTGGAGGGCGTAAGGATCGTCGGGGGCGGCGCCAAGCCCGATGACCGAGGACTTAAGCTCCGCGCGGGCGGCGTTGAGCTGGTCGTTGGCCTGAGTGAGAAGCGTGCGGATGGTCCACTGGCGGTATGCGAACCAGCCGCCGAAAAACAGCACGAGCACCACGGCGGCGCTGATGGCGGAGGTCTGCACCTGGCGCTTGTTGCGGCGTACCCACTTGGCGGCGCGCTGGAGGGCGTTGTCCGGCGCGGCGCTGACGGGTTGGTTCTCGAGGAATGCCTGGAGGTCGTCGCGCAGTTCGGAGGCGGTGCGATAACGGTCTTCCGGGAGGCGTGCCATCGCCTTTTCGCAGATGGCCTTCAGTTCGCGCGGGATGGGATTGAAGCCCGGACTGCCGGACGTGGTCTTGAGCGAGGGCGGCGGGCCTTCGACGACCTGCTTCACCAGCGCGAGGGCTCCGGCGCCGCGATATGGCGGCTCACCGCTGAGGATCTCGTAGAGGATGGCGCCGAGAGCGTAGACGTCGGTGCGCTGATCGAGCTCGCTGATCTTGCCAGCCGCCTGCTCGGGCGACATGTAGGCGGGCGTGCCGGCGATGGAGCCTTCCATGGTCTGGCTGGCGTCGTCGCCGGTGCGCGTGGTCGTGATGCGAACGGTGTCGTGTTCTTTTTCGCCGCGCTTGGCGAGGACCTTGGCGAGGCCCCAATCCATGACCAGGACTTCGCCGTACTTCCCGAGCATGACGTTGTCAGGCTTGAGATCACGGTGAATGATGCCCTTGCTGTGGGCGTAGGCCATGGCCTGGCACATGGAGATGAGGATCTCGACCATGCGCAGCGGCGAATACTGCTCGCGATAGCTGGCGCCGTCGTCGAACTTCTTGTTCTCCGCGCGGCCGCGGATGACCTGCTTGAGGCTGAGTCCCTGGACATATTTCAGCGTGAAGTAGACCTGGCCCTGGCCGTCGACGCCGAGGTCATGTACGGGGACGATATTGGGATGCTCGAGCTGTCCGGTGGCCTGCGCCTCTTCGACGAAGCGGATGAGCGAATCGGAGGACTGCATCGCTTCCGGAAGGAGCATCTTCATAGCGACTTCGCGCTTGAGGTCGCGGTCGACGACCTTCAGCACCTGGCCGACGCCGCCCTGGCCGAGCTTGCCGACGACTTCGTACTTCTCTTTGCCTGGATCGCCGGAGACGGCGCCGGGGACTTTGGTCTGGAGGAGCGCGAGGACGGAGAGGCGGTCGGCGGAGATGGTATCGGCATCAGGAACGGTGGTGGATGTGGACGATTGCGATTTGGGCGTGATGCTGCCGCCCATGATGCGGGTGGCGTTGTCATCGGGCAGGTTCTGGATTTTGGGGGCAGGCGCCGCGGGCTGCGGGCGCGCGGAGCCCGAACCGTAGACCATGGTGCGGTCGAGGTCGGGATTCGGGGGCGCAGGAATCTTCTGGGTCGGCGGGGGTGCGGGGACGGTGTCGGTGGAGGACTTGGGCGCGGGCGCCGCCGCGACCAGCGGCGACTGGTCGTCGGCACAACGATAGTTGGCCGTGGGCTTGGCGGGGTCGCCCTGATACTTCTTGCCGCACTGGGGACACTGCAGGATGAACGGGGCCGAAGGGGTACTCATGGCGCCTCAATATCGCTGTACTTGGGGAGGAACTAGCTTATCGCAAAAGTAGAAGGTGAAAAGTACAAAGTGCAAAGTCAGCTGGTACCGCAGCCCACTTTGCACTTTTCACTTCGTACCTTTTACTTTGCCTCAGTGCCCTTCGGCTTCCAGGAACTTCTCCGCTTCCATGGCGGCCATGCAGCCGGTGCCGGCGGCGGTGATGGCCTGGCGGTAGCGGCGGTCCTGCACGTCGCCACTGGCGTAGACGCCGGGGACTTTGGTGAAGACATAATCGCGGGTCTTAAGGTAGCCGTCGGCGTCGGTGTCGAGCTGGCCGTTGACCCAGGTGGCGTTGGGCACGTGGCCGATGCCGAGGAACATGGCGCTGGTCGGGAAGTCGAAGACCTTGCCGGTCTTTATGTTCTTCAGCTTCAGCCCGGTGACCTCTTTCTTCGTGACGTCATACACCTCTTCGACGACGGTGTCCGTCATGAAGGTGATCTTGGGATGTTTCTGCGCGCGCTCCAGCATGATCTTGGAGGCGCGGAACTGGTCGCGGCGGTGGATGAGCGTAACCTTGCTGGCGAAGCGGGTGAGGAAGAGCGCCTCTTCCATGGCGGAGTCGCCGCCGCCGATGACGGTGATCTCCTTGCCGCCGAAGAAGAAGCCGTCGCAGGTGGCGCAGGAGGAGACGCCGTGGCCGATCAGCGCCTGCTCGCTGGGCAATCCCAGCCACCGCGCCGAGGCGCCGCTGGCGATGATGAGCGTGCGGGTCTGGATCTTCTCCTTGCCGAAGTCGAGGGTGAACGGGCGCTTGCTGAGGTCCGCGCCGACGATGTGTCCGTTCATGAACTCAGCGCCGAAGCGGGCGGCCTGCTTGCGCATGTTGTCGATGAGCTCGGGGCCCTGTATGCCCTCGGGAAAGCCGGGAAAGTTCTCGACGGCGGTAGTCATGGAAAGCTGGCCGCCGGGCTCGTGGCCGTCGATGACGAGGGGCTTCAGGTTGGCACGGGCGGCGTAGATGGCGGCGGTAAGTCCGGAGCAGCCGGAACCGAGGATGACAGTGTCGCGCAGGTTGTTCATGGGCTCAGATATAGATGTCGGGATAAAAGAAACGATACAGCGATGATAAATCAGCTATCGGCTGTCGGCTATCGGCTGTCAGTTGTTCGAGGAGGCCTTGCTCTTGGGGGGAGTCTTGGCAGGAGTCTTCGCGACGGCTTTGGGCGAGAGCCAGTGGATGTCACTGCGGAACATGGAGCGCAGACCGAGGGCGGTGCGATAGCTCGAGAGCAGCCGCGATGCCGAAGCGAAAAGCGGCTCGTAGACGGATTGATCGGCGGGCGCGGGACAGCGCGCCAGCACCACGTTGGATTTGCCGAAGCGCTCGAGCTTGATGCGCGAGACCGGGGTGTTCACGTCGAGGACGGAGGCAGGCGCGGCAACCGACGCCGACACCTGCGTCTCGAGCGAGATGGAGAACAGGTCTTTCGGCTCGCGGACCTTCAACACAAGGGTTTCGACGGTGTTGGTCGAGTCCGTGCTGAGCGAGTACTGTGCGTTGCTGAAGAAGCCGCCTCCGGAGAGCTCGCGGCGGAGGCGGACGTAACGCGCGGGCTCGGCGTCCTGCATGGTGGAGCGCCCGCGGGTGATCTCAAAGTCCTGGGCGAAGGCAGCCTTGGCGGGGATGCGGTCGAGCGTGGCCTGCAGTTCGGCCTTTTCTTCGTCGGAGGGGTTGCAGACGTTGAGGTAGGTATAGCGGATCTGCGGGCCCTGGGGCTTGTCGTCAGGCTTGGGCGGGTCTTGCGCGAGGGCAGCGCCGGCGAGGGCAAGAAGGAGGAGGATGCGCACCAAACGATTGTAGCAAGCGGGTCGGCCAGCCGCGCGTGACTCCTTTACAATCCGAGCATGGCAAACCTGACCCTCGTGTACGGCATGCGGCTCCTGCCGGCAGAAGACATCGTGGAAGTGGGCGAGGCGCCGGTGGCGCTCCGCAATGGCAATACCGCCCACGTGACGATGCACATCCTGGAAGGCAGCAAGGAACAGATCGAGGCCCAGCTCAAGCAAAGCCTGGACGCGTTTTTCGAACTTTATCCGGAGATCTAGTCCGGATTCCGGATTTCGTAACAGAATCCGGGCTGCCGTCTGGCCTTTTCCGAACAGGCTTACAATCCGCGCCCTATGCGGCGGATGCTCCTCACCTGGGCCGTCCTTCTTCTGCTGACTGCGGGGCCTATCTCCGCCCAGCGGCGGACGCCTGCCGGCCCGCCGGACCTGCGGGAGATCACGGCGCGCGCCGGGACGATCTTCCTGGGCCGCGTGGAGGCCATCGAGTGGAAGCACGCGCCGGGTGGTGGGCCCGGCGACCGGGTGCACGTGACCTTTCGCGTGCTGGACGGCATCCGCGGAGCCAAGGCAGGCGAGACCCTCACCATCACAGAATGGAGCGGCCTGTGGGCGCCGGGCAACGAGCGCTATCGGACGGGCCAGACCCTCTTCCTTTTCCTCTATCCGCAGAGCCGCCTGGGCTTTACCAGTCCCGTGGCGGGAGATGCGGGCAAGCTGGAGCTGACGCCGACGCAGCGCGTCGTGCTCTCACCGGAGCGGGCGTCTGAACTGCTGCCGCGCAGCCTTCGCCTGCAGAAGGGACGCGCCGCGGCGGCAACGTTGCGGGAGCAGCACTCGGCTGCCTATGCGGAGTTCGCGCAACTCGTCCGCGAGCTGGCGGAGGCACAGCCGTGAGGACGCGGCTGCTATGCGCCGCCATGGTGGCGCTGCTGATCGCGCGGCCGGCGGAGCCGAGCGGCGTGGTCGCGGTGGCGGGGCCGATCGGCTTCAACCCGAATGTGGTCGGCCAGCCGATCAAGTGGGCGAACGCTTCCCTCACCTACTACACCGACCTCGGCGACCTGAGCCCGGTGCTGCCGCAGGACGCGGCCAATGCATTCGTCGCCGATGCGTTTGCGCGCTGGACGTCAGCCCCTTCGACGGCGCTCGCCGTCACGCGGGGAGGCGCGCTGGCGCAGGATGTTAGCGGGGCGAACGTCTTCGTCAGCGGCGGGCAGCTCACGATGCCCAGCGACGTGCTGCCGAGCGCCTCGCACAGACCACTGGGCGTCATATACGACAGCGACGGCCAGGTGGTAGACGCCTTGCTCGGCGCGGGGGCAGGAGCGGCGACCTTTTGCGAGACCAACGCGGTGGTGGGCGGGGCCGACGCGTACACGGCAGAGGCGCACTTCGCCCACGCGCTGCTGGTGCTGAACGGCAATTGCGCGCAACAATCCTCTGACCTGGCGACGATGAAGTACCGCCTGGTACGTATGGCGGGCCGCATCCTCGGCGTGGGCTGGACGCTGCTCAACGATAACGTGCGCACCGGGTCGCCGCCGCCGACCTCTGAAGAGCTGGCGGGATTCCCGGTGATGCATCCGCGCGGCCCCAACTGCCAGGGGCCGATCACCGGCTGCCTGGCGAATGCCGACCAGTTACGCATGGACGACCGGGCGGCGATCGCGGCGCTGTATCCGGCGGCGGGGCCGACGGGGACGGCGCGCATCCGGGGCAGCATCTACTTTTCGGACGAACGTGGCCAGGCTGGCCAGCCGATGCAGGGCGTGAACGTGGTGGCCCGGCGGCTCGACCCCGTGTCCGGAACGCCATCGAAGGTTTTTGCCTCCGCATCGGTGTCCGGGTTCCGCTTTCGCGGCGCCCACGGCAATCCTGTCACCGGATTCCTCGCCGCAGGCGGTGAGCCGCTGGCGCGCTTCGGCTCCGGCGACATTGCATTGCAGGGCTTTTACGATCTGCCGGGTCTGGAGATACCGGCCGGACAGTCGTCCGCCAGCTACCAGCTCACCCTGGAGCCCCTGAATCCTCTCTACAAGAACGAGTTTGCGGTCGGTCCGGCGCGCTACGGCGTGGTGACGCCGAGCGGCAGCGTGGCGCCGGTCGTGGTGGTGAACCTGACCGCCGGCGTGGAGGTCACGCGTGACATCGTGGTGGCCAACAGCGCGCGGGTACGGCGCGATGCCGCCGAGCCGAACACCTTCAGCGCGCCGGCACCTATCCCTGCCGGCGGGACGTGGTGGGCGACTCTCAGCCCGCACGGCGACTCCGACTTCCACCACTTCCGCGTGCGCGCGGGCCGCAGCTTTCACCTGCGCGTGACCGCGCTGGACGAAGCGCACGTCTCCACCGCGCTGAAAGCACAACCGACGATCGGCTTGTGGGTGCAGGGGGCGCCGGCAGAGTCGGCCCCTTCACTGTTTGTCGCGCCGTTCAATACGGCGGTGCAAGGCCAGACGAAGCTGAGCGTTTCGGTCAATGCCGATGCCGATTTGATCCTCGGCATCGCGGACATGCGCGGCGACGGCAGGCCGGACTACCGGTACCACGCGCGCTTGCTGTATGCGGAGGCAGCCACGCCCGCCCGTCTGCCCGCAAACACCGGCGGACTGCTCCTGCTGAATGGCTACGGCTTCAATGGGAATACCACAGTCAGCATCGGGGGGCAGCACGCTCCGGTACTGGTGCGCGGCGGGTCACGTTTGCTGGTTCAGGCCCCTGCGCTGGGGAACGGAGCCGCCAACGTCGTGGTCACGGACCTGGCGACGGGCGATGCCGCGACGATCACCGGGGGCCTCCGGTATGGAGTCATCAGCGGCGACCTGCTGCAGGTATTGTCGTCCGGGAACCCGGCGGTGCCGGTCGGCAGCGAAACCCCGAACCCGATCCGCATGCGGGTGACCACCGCTGACGGTGTGACGCCCGTGGCGGGCGTCGCCGTGACGTTTTCGGCTTCGCCGATACAGTCTTTTTTCCCTGCCTGTGGGTCGAACCCCTGCACGGTAGTCACTGACGCGCCGGGCGAGGTGATCGTGAGGCTCGCGGTGAGGGCGGATGGCGAGAACACGATCACAGCGAGCCTGGCGAACGGAGCGCAAGTCCAGGCGACGATCGTCGGCAGCATGCCGACTCTCGCCATCCACGCGAGCCGCCCCACGCTGCGCGTGCCGCAGGGCGCGACGCTGTCGCTGCCGGTGAGTGTAAGAGTGCTCGCAAACGGCAGCCCGGTGGTGGGCCAAGCGGTGAACTTCAGCTTCGGTACCAGCCCTTCCAGCGGCGCGGCTTTGGCGGCGCCGAGCGTGTCCACAAACGCGCAGGGCGACGCAGTGAACCAGGTGAACCTGTCGGCGCTTGGGTCCGGCTTCACTCTGCTGGTGTGCGTGGCCGGCGGGTCGCCGTGCACAACGTTGAACATCAATACTGTCCCCGTAGCATCACGACAGCTTCAGGTGGTCCAAGGTGGCGCGCAACTGCTGACATCCGGTCAGACGGCGGCGCCCATCGTCTTGCGGATCACAGACGGGACGGACGCGACGCGTCCCATCCGAGGCGCGGCGGTGACGGCGGCGACATCAGTCTTTGCGCGGCTGCGCGACTCGGATTGCGACCTGCAGAACAGCGACTGCCATCCGGCGTCGGCGCGGCCGATGGCCACGTCATTCACCACGCTGGTGAGTGATGAGAACGGGCTGGTCGCCTTCACGCCGGCGATCCAGACGGCGTTGGGAGCGGTCAATGTCTACACGTTATTCAGCGTGGGGGCGGGTACAGGGCAGTCGGCGCAGGCTTCGATCCAGGTCTTCAAATAAGAAAGGGCGGCTTGCGCCGCCCTTTCACATCTCTTCTTGGCTTACTTCTTCGGCTTGAGGTGCTGATCGACCCAGCCGTTCACGGTCTTGTACCAGAGCTGACTGTTCTGCGGCTTGAGCACCCAGTGGCCTTCGTCCGGGAAGTAGAGCATCTTGGACGGCACCTTCAGGCGCTGCAGCGTGGTGAAGAGCTGGAAGCCCTCGGAGACGTCGAGCCGGTAGTCGAGCTGCCCATGGATGACGAGCGTGGGCGTCTTGATGTTCTGCGCGTACTGGTGCGGCGACCACTTGCGGTAGGTCTCGCGGTTGGTCCACGGCGTGCCCTTGAACTCCCACTCGATGAAGAAGAGCTCTTCCGTGGTGCCGTAGGAGGATTCGGTGTTGAAGGTGCCGTCGTGCGAGACCGCGCACTTAAAGCGCGTGCTGTGGGTGATGATCCAGTTCACCATGTAGCCGCCGTAGGAGGCGCCCATGGCGCAGACGTTGTCTTTCTCAAGGAAGGGATACGTCGCCTGGATGTAGTCGAGGCCGTTCATCAGGTCGGTGTAGACGCGGCCGCCCCAGTCGCCGTTGATCTCGTCGATGAACTTCTGCCCGTAGCCGGTGGAGCCGCGGGGGTTGATCATGACGACGACATAGCCGTCGGCGGCGAACATCTGCGCGTTCCAGCGGTAGGTCCAGCTCTCACCCCAGGCGCCCTGGGGGCCGCCGTGGATGAGGAACTTCACCGGATACTTCTTCTTGGGATCAAAGGCCGGAGGCTTCACCAGGAAGCCGTGCACCTTGGCCTTCTCCGCGCCGGTGAACCAGAAGGGCTCGAGCGGCGACGTATGCACCTGGGCGAAGACTGCACCGTTCAGGTCAGTGAGCTGCACAGGCTTGCCGGCCTTGCCGCCGTCGAGCGCGACCTTGTAGATCTCATTCGGGCGCTCGATGCCCATGCGGGTGAAGACCAGGGTCTTGCCGTCCGGGGTGAACTGCAGGTCGTCATTGTGGCCGCGCAGGACTTCTTTCACCTCGCCGCCGGCGGCACTGACCATGTAGATGGGCGCTTCGCCCTTGTCTTCCGCGTTGAAGTAGATGTGCTTGGAGTCGGGCGTCCAGGCGATGGTCCCGACCCAGCGATCGAAGTTCTCGGTTAGGTTCTTCAGCGTGCCCGCGGCGCGGTCATATACGAAAAGACGGAAGCGGTCTGACTCGTAGCCATTGCGGAACTGCACGCGCAACGCGATGTACTTGCCGTCCGGCGAATAGAGCGGAGTTGAGTCGCTGCCGGGGCTGTTGCTGATCTTCTTGGGCGTGCCGCCGGTCACGGGGACGATGAAGACTTCGTTGTTGGTGCTGGTGGCTTCGAACTCGTCGATGTTGCTGGTGTAAGCGACTTCCTTGCCGTCGGGCGAAAAGTTGTAGAAGTCCTGGCCGCCCAGGTTGAACGGCGGCACATCGTGGTCACCGGGGGTGAGGTCTTTCGCGACTCCGCCTTCGACAGGCACAACGAAAAGGTGGCTGCGCTTGAAGCGCGTGTATGACGACCAGTGGCGATAGAACAGACGCGTGAAGATGCTGGCCTTGACCTTGGACTTCGCCTTGGCTTCGTCGCGCTCCTTGTTGCAGGCATCGTCTTTGCAGTCGACGTAGACCTCCGAGGTGAAGAGGATGTGCTTGCCGTCGGGCGACCACATGGCGCCGTCGGCCTCGGTGGAGATGCTGGTCACGCGCCGGGGCTCGCCGCTCAGCGTGCCGTTGGCCGCGTCGAAGGCCTGCACCCAGACCTGGGAGCCTCCGTCGCGCGGGCTGAGAAAGAGGATGCTCTTGCCGTCAGGAGAGAAGCGGCCGCGGGTCTCGCCCGGTGCTCCGTCGGTGAGCTTGCGCGCCTCGCCGCCGGCGACGGGCGCGATCCAAAGATGCGACTTGCGGGTGTTCTCAGCGAGAGAGACGTCCACCGCGCTGAAGAGGACCCATTTACCGTCGGGTGAGACGACGGGATCGCCGAGACGCTTGAGCGACATCATGTCCTCGAAGGTGATGGGGCGCTTGGCGGATTGGGCCGCGGCCAGGGCGGAGCAACAAAGAACAATGATCAGCAAGAGAGCGATGGGATGACGGCGCATAGCGGGCCTCCGGAGGCGAAGTCGAACAGATGAGTGTAAATGAAAGGGCGGGGTCAGTGGCAGTCGGGGCAGCGCTCTCCACGGAAGGCTTCCCAGCCTTCGCGCGCGATGATGGGCGTCATCAGCAGGCCGGCGACGGGATCAGCCCACCACCATCCTAAAGTCGCATTCAGGGCCAGACCGCCCAGCAATATCGCGGAAAGATAGGCACATAGGGAGGTTTGGCGGGAGTCGGCGTGCAGCGCGGCGCTGTGGAGGTCCGCCGCGGTGGCGCGCTTGGCGCGGGCCAATAGGGGCATAACGATGAGCGACAGGCAAGCCAGAATGATGCCGGGAAGGCTGCCCTCCGACGCCTCCCGCGACCAGAGAGAGCGGGCGGATTCAAGGGCGACATAAGCGGCGAGCAGGAAAAAGCTCAGGCCGACCAGCCTTAGCGCTTTTTGCTCCAGCGCATCCGGGTGGTCGCCGCGGCGCTCGGCGCGCAGACGCCAGAGCAGGACGAACCCGGAGGCGCTTTCGATGGCGGAGTCGACGCCGAAGCCGATGAGAGCGATACTGCCCGCTGCGGCACCGAAGAAGACAGCGACTGCGCACTCCAGCAGGTTCCATCCGACGGTCAAATACTCCAGGCGGATGCCGCGGTCGACGTGCGCATGGCGCACAGTAGCGGAGGTAGAGGTCACTCAGGCCATTGTATCGGTGGCCAGCGGAGCGCGTTGGGTGCGCTCCACGTGCAGCGGCAGCAGGATGGTGATGGACGCCCCCTGGGGCTGCAGGTTGGAGGCCACGATGTCGCCGCCGTGGTCGCGGATGATGCCGTAACAGATGCTGAGGCCCAAGCCGGTGCCCTTGCCCGGACCCTTGGTGGTGTAGAAGGGGTCAAAGACGCGGGTGAGTTCGCTGAATCCGGGGCCGTTGTCGAAGACCCGGATCTGCACCTGCTCGCCCTGGACGCGGGCCTCCAGGCCGATGCGCTTGTCGTCCTGGCCCTCGACGGCGTCCATGGCGTTGTTGAGGATGTTCATCAGCACCTGGTGGATCAGGGTCTCGTCCGCAAAGACCCGCATGGAGCGGGGCTGGATGTCCTGAGTCAGGCGGATATTCGAAGCGTGCAGATCATACGAGCGAAGTTTCAGCACGTCTTCGAGGATGGGACGCACCTCGACCACTTTCTTCTCGGTGCGCTGCTGGCGACTGAAGCGCTGCAGGTTCTCGATGATGCGCTTCATGCGCAGGGCTTCGCGGCGCATCACGTCGAGGTCGCGCTTGGTGGCGGCGTCGGCGGCGCGGTCACCGAGGATCTCGCTGTACCCGAGAATGGCGGTAAGCGGATTGTTCAGCTCATGGGCGACGCCAGTCACCAACTGGCCCATGCCTGCCAGCTTCTCCGAGCGAAAGAGCTGCTTCTGCAGCTTGGAGTTGTCGAGCGCGCCGGCGATGTCGGTGGCGAGAAGCTCTACCATGACCAAGCCGGCAGGATTGATGTCAGCCGGCACGCGGGGCTCGTCGAGGCCGATGGCGCCGACGACGCCGCGTCCGGGCGAATTCATGGGGATGACGACCTTGTGGTCCTCGCCCCAGGGCTGATCGGCATCGATGGGCTGGATCCTCATCATGTCGTAATTCGACCTGGCGCGGTAGGAGTTCGTCCCGATGCGAGACTGGGGGCGGGCGAGGCCGAGGAACATCTCGTCGGTCATGGCGTCGACGCAACCAGAAGTCTTCTGCAACTGGATGGCATCGAAGCCGGCGTGTCCGGCGATCTGATAACGGTTGGGCCCGTCGGCCAGCACGATCACAGCCCGGCGGAAGTTGGTGGTCTCCGTGATGACTTGCGTCACCTGCGCGCAGACCTCACTGACCGCGGCCCCGCTATAGAGGTGCGAGATCAGGTCCGCAAATCGGCGCATCTGCTGGGACATCTGCTGCTCCCGCTGGCCGGCAGCGACGGCAGCGATGCGCTCGTCCTCCAAGAGGGTGACGATCATGCCGAAAGCGACAATGAACTTCGGGAGGTTCCAGAGGTCAGAAGCCATCTCTCTGCCGATCGGCGTGTAGTGCACAATGTGGCCCACAGGCACCAGGGCAGACCAAGCCAGGAAGCCGAGGGAGGTAGCGACGATGCCGGGCGTCAAGCGCTGATACTTCCGGTAGAAGAGGAATGCGCTGGCACCGTAGATCCACATCATGAAGCCGTAGAACCCCAGCTCCGGGCGTCCATCGAAGGCCTTGTACACGCTCCAGAGGATCACTGCCCAGGCTGAAGCGAGCATCCCGTAGTTCCATGCGGTCGCGCCCGCGTGCCGCACGAGGTTGTAGGTGGGCATCACGGACATGAACAACAAGATGGCAAGGTACGCCCATGGGCTCTCGATGCCGTGGGTAAGACTGAAGGCGTAGACCGCGACCGAGGACCCAAAGTAGACGAAATAAAGATTGCGCCATTTGGTCTCTGCCAACGCTGACACCGAGACCATGAAGATGATGCCGGCCACCTGGAGCGCAGTCAGGTCGATAGCAGCGTAGACCGGCATGGAAATGCCCAGGAACTTCCAGATCATCTGGAGCACAAAACGGACGAAGATGATGGCCCAGCCCAGGAACCAGAGCCGGAAACGGAAGGTCTTGTTCTGCTTCAGGAGGGCGGCGAAGATGACCACCAGGACCCCCAGCAGGATGACTGTGGGCAGCTTGGCTAGTGGGTCAGGCATAGGCGGTCAAGGCTGGCTTATTCTATGCGGAAACCCTAGAAAACACGACTTTTTTGCTCGTTTTGGGTTTCGAAAGTAACCGCTGGTATGCTTTGAGCCGCAGCCACCGGCGCTGCATCTAAATCCATGTACTGCACCCATATGAGAGCCATACACATTCTCACCGTACTTCTATTGAGCGCCACTTTGACTTGGGCGCAATCGTCCACGCCCCAGAACAAGCCCGACGACAGCAACGTGGTGAAGCAGCAGCCCAAGGGGATGACGGTGGACGAGATCATCCGCCGCTTCGCCGCGCGCGAAAAGGAGTTCAAGGAAGCCCGCGAGAACTACACCTTCCGGCAGGACGTTAAGGTGCAGACCATCGACGGGCGGACCGTGACCGGCGAGTACCGCGAAGTCGTAGACGTGACGTTTGATGAGCGGCAGCGCCGCCGTGAGGAGGTCGTCTTTGCGCCGCAGTCGACCTTGCGCGAGATCTCGATGACGACCGAGGACTACGAAGACTTGCGGCATCGTTACCCCTTCGTGCTGACCACCGACGAGCTGGCGGACTACCAGATCCTCTACATCGGGACCGAGCGCGTGGACGAAGTGGACACCTATGTATTCGACGTAGCGCCTAAAGCCAAGACCTTTACCAAGGGCCAGCGGTTCTTCCAGGGACGCATCTGGGTGGACGACCGCGACTTCCAGATCGTCAAGACCCACGGTAAGCCTGTGGGATATGCGACCAAGAGCGGCGACCAGGAGCAGCAGTTCCCTGCCTTCGTCACCTACCGAGAGCAGATAGACGGCAAGTATTGGTTCCCGACCTACTCCCGGGCCGACGAGGTGCTGCACTTCCCGCCGACGAAGAACACCCCCGGATCGGACGTACATATCCGCATCATCGTGAAGTACACCGACTACAAGCAGTTCGGTTCGAAGACCCGCATCCTTTACGGTGATGAAGAACTGAAGAAGGACCAGCCGCCGAAGAAGTAACCCGCGTCGTCTCACAAAAAAGAGGCCGCCCATTCGGGCGGCCTTTTAGTTTCAGGAGGAGGGTACAACAAACTTTTAGGCGGCGGGCGCCAGCGACCGCTGCGCGGCCTGCTGGATGAACCGCTTCATCACGGTGGCCCACATGACCTTCTTGCGGACGGCGTTCTCTTTGCCACTGCGGCCCTTGGCGAACATGGAAAGCAGCTCCTTCATCTTGAGCACACGGATCACCGCCTGGTCGGCGGGGGAGGCACCATAGGCTTCGAGGAAGCCGTCATGTACCTGTCCGATGAGGCTACGATTGCAGAAGGGGTACTTCTCCAAGGCTTCGACGTACGCGAGGAAATGCGCGACATCGTGGAACGACGAGCCGCGGCGACGCATCTTGCCGAACTCGGACAAGCTGATGCCGTTCTCTCCGACGACCACGTTCAGGGGAGTGAAGTCATTCAGCACGGCGGACGAGGGCAAGGTCTTGCGGATGCCGGCCAAGGACTTCTTCGCCCCCGTCATGATGGTGCGGATGGCGGCGTCATCGAGACCTTCGCTGCGGCAGCTCTCGCAGAGCTTCTCGAGGTCGCCGAGCAGGGCCTGGGAGTCGAAGGGCTCGGGCATATCGGCCGAGGCTTTATGGAAATTGCGCAGCCAGTGTCCGGTCATTGAGGCAGCCACGGCGACGGCACCGTTATCGGCATAGCCCGGGAGCAATGCGCCTTTCATCACGATGGACTGCAGCGGAACGCCGCTGAACTTTTCGGTAACGACTGCCCCTACTTCAGTAAAGTCGCCGACGGGGCGCGGGATGCCGTCGAGCTTCTTCTTCTCGAACAGCTCGTAGGCGTGGGAGAGGTTGTCGAGCTCAAGGCGGGCCAAGTTGCGCGCGCCCTGGGAGCCGGACTTGCTGGCACGGTACACCTTGGCCGCGAGGCGCTCGCTGGCGCGCTCAAAGTCGATCACCAGGTCATAGACAAAGTGGTCATTCTTGGGGGTGTGGCCCACGATGCGGACATTGCGCAGCTCACCGTGCGCCGGGTAGTGGGCCGTGGCGGTGTTCCGCAGGTCCGCCACAATGTGGTCCATTACGTTCTCTGCCATTGAATCTCCAAACTGCTTGTGAGGGTCGGTACGCCTGGGGGCTGGCATATGCAGGCAAACTCCCTGGAAGTAAGTGCAGGTTGGATGCCATTCCGTGACGGGCGTCCGGAGGGGCCTAAGTGGCTGATTCTGCGAGGCAAGGCCGGCTTATCGCGGGCGTGAGTGGTAGCGCGGTACACAATGATGGTAGCCGGGGACGCTCATGTAGGACGCAACCGGCACCGGCTGATCGCCCGCCAACTGGGCAAAAAAGAAAGGCGCGACCGATGGTCGCGCCCTTCGATGCCACCGAGCTCAGTAAAACAGGTATTTTCTCCACTTGGAATCCGACCGGCCGATCATGCGCATGATGTGACGGCTGGTGTGGAGGTTGAAGGCGCGGGGCTCGCGCAGGAGCTTCATGTTGATCTCGCCCAGCAGGTGGTTCCCTTTGCGGCGGTTGCAGGGATGGCAGCAGGCCACCAGGTTCTCCCAGGTGGAGAGGCCGCCGCGCGAGCGCGGCACCACATGGTCAAGCGTCAGTTCCCCGGAATAGAGCACCACGCCGCAGTACTGGCAGGTATTGCGGTCGCGCAGCAGGATGTTCTTGCGCGAGAGGGCGCGGGTCTGGTGCGGAATGCGGCGGTACTCGAGCAGACGGATGACCGACGGCAGCCGCATGGCGATGCGCTGCGCGTGGAGGAAGTGGCCGTTCTCTTCCTCGGTCATGGCGACGCCCTTCAGCACCAGCACCAGCGCGCGGCGCGCGGCGCAGATGTTGATGGGCTCGTACGAAGCGTTCAGCACCAGCACCGGGGCATACAGCGGAGTGTTGTGTCCATTCTCCTCCGCCGCCGGAGCCTGATGCAGCTTGATGCGCCCGGACGTTGCCTGTGTCCGCGCACTGCTGTGTCCCTTGCGACCATGACCGCCCATAGGTTCGTGGTTACCTCGCGGCTGCGGTGCCAAGCGCAGCCGTGTCCTGCTCCTTTCGTAGGGTATGACCCAAACTTGTGCCCGCGGGCTCCAGCTTCGAGACCCGCGCCGCGGTGACGACCCACACTTTGGCCGCCCCAGCACGGCGCAGCACACGCGCGCATTCCTCGGCCGTCGTCCCGGTGGTGAAGACGTCATCCAATATGATGATGTTCCGGCTCCTCACGGCGCGGACAAAGCGCTTTGGGACGGCGAAGGCTCCGCGCACGTTCTGCCGGCGCTGGTGACGGGTAAGCCCCGTCTGCGAGACCGTCTCGCGCACGCGCTCCAGCAATTCCGGAGCAATGTGGACCTTCACGTCCGCCGCCTTGACCGCTTCCCGGGCAATCTCTTCCGCTTGATTGAAACTGCGTTGCCGGCGCTTGCCCTTGTACAGCGGGATAGGGACCAGCACGGCCTGCTCGCCTGCTTCCGCCATGGCGGCACGCAGCGGAGCGGCCAGTGCCTGACCCAGCGGCCGGGCCGCGGGGGTCATCCGCTGATACTTCAGCAGATGGATAAGATCGCGCAGCGCGCCGTCATAGGGCCCGATGGCGAAGGCGCGCTCGTAGGTCGGGCGCGCGCGGCGGCAGAGGCCGCAATGCGGCTCGGCGCCGGCGGGCATCTGCCCTAAAAGCCGTTCGCCGCAGACGCGGCACTGCGGCCCGTCAAAGGCGGCGATTGAGCGCAGGCATCCGGCACAGACGGGCAGCGCGGAGATGTTCAACAGGAGTTCGCCGCAGAGGCGGCATTCAGCGGGGAACAGCGCGGAAAAGATGCTCTCGGCAGCCTGCTGCACGCGGCGCAGCGCCGGGCCTGCCAGACCGAACTGTCCCACCGTACTCGCAGGCTCTTGCAAGGCGGGATGGTCGAAGCTACTACTGCTGAAGACGACCCTCCTCCAAACTGGTCGACACTGGGCGAATGACCTGTTTGTTGGGCAAAGTATAGCGTTAGTCTCCGGCACAAAGCAATGATGGTCGAAACCGCACAGCTTGCTCCGCAGCCGCCGAAACTACTGGTCCTTGGAAACGGTGAGGTCGCCCGGTCGTGGCCCCGGCTTCTTGCTCCATCCGGGCTTGAGCTCCAACTCCCACCCTTCGCCCGCAGCCGCTACCGTGACCTTGCTCCAATCGGATGAGACGAGCGCTCCGCCCGACCGCACGGTGAGGATTCCCCACTCATCGGTGAGCCGCAGATCCGGGTAAACCGTTCCCTGTCCCGGAAACGGATAGACGTTGGTGGGATCGAACTGCACGGCAGCTTTCACCAGCGGTATCGTCAGCACGGGGCCATCAACAAACCGAGCCTTCGCCTGTGCCATGCGCTCTTCCATCTTCTGGCGGCGGACGGCTTCTTCGGTGCGGAGCTGGGCCAAGTCGTAAGCGGCGCCGCGCACTCCGAGTGAATCTGCTGCTGCTGGCTTAATTCGCAGCAGACTTTCGAGTCCCGCTGGCTTGCGTCGCAGCGACGTGCGCCAGTCGCGCGCGGCGGTGTCCAAAAGCAATCCATACGCGGGGCCAGTGGAGTAGGCAAAGGACCGGACATAAGCATCCGACTTGTCCGCGCGGGCGAGAGCATCGGCGGCTGCCTGATGTTGTTCGGCCAGCGTCGCCCGGCTGAGCTTGATGCCCGTGTACTCGCACAAACCTTCATTGAGTTCGAGGCCGGTCTCTTCCGCTTCCGCTTGCGGGAACGCGCCCCTCCGGGCGGCGCGGAAGAGCAACGCATCCTGCACTGCCCGGCGGCGTGCGGAACCGCTCAGCAGCAGGGCCTGGCGGAGTGCGCGCATCTCGGCCCGCAGCAGGACCCTTCCCTGCTCGGTGTCGAGGTGGGCATTGGGCGGGCTGGCCATCTTGAAGCCGAGCCTCTCCTGGACGCGGTGGAACATCTCGTGAGCCAGCAAGCCTTGGCGTGCTGCTGCGGTGGCTCCCGGCACCGGCCAGCGGAGCTGCGTCCAATGGACACCGGCCCAAATGACGGCCTGATTGGCGATGTTCATCTCCTTCGGGTAAGTGCCGACGAAGAGATTCCCTTCCTGGCGCAGCCGCCCTTCGGCATCGATCTGATTGGCGACCAGCATGCGGCTTTGGGGGTCGACGAACATCAGCGGCCCGCACAGGGACACACCCCAGAGGCGGCCGGCGTCGCGCTCACAGACCTGCCTGGCTTCCTGCAGGTATTGTTCGGCCTTCTGCAGGTCGATCTGCGCGGCGCCGGGCAGACCCAGCCCCAAGACCACCACCACAACCAACTTCGTGAAACGACTCATGTTCATTGGACGAAGAGCCCCCGTGAGGGATAGCCCGCTAACTTGTGTATTCCACAGCCCAATGCTAACTTTTCCTGTTCAGCTTTTACCCCGTGTTCCCTCCATGGAGGCTTGAGTGGCTGAGATCAAAGAGATACGCCCCACCGAAAGCACCTTCCAACCATACGTATCCGCCGACGAGACCCGCGCTGAGTTCACGCCGCGCGCGGTGCTGGTGGGTGCGCTGTTCGGCATCCTGTTCGGCGCAGTGACGGTGTATGTGGGTCTGCGCGCCGGACTGACCGTCTCCGCCTCCATCCCGATCGCGGTGCTCTCCATCAGCCTGCTGCGGGCGCTGGGCAAGAGCACGATCCTGGAGAACAACATCGTGCAGACGACGGGCTCGGCGGGCGAGTCGGTGGCAGCGGGCGTGATCTTCACCCTGCCGGCGCTGATCTTCCTCGGCTTCCCGCTGGAGTACTCGCGCATCTTCCTGCTGGCGCTGATCGGCGGATGGCTAGGCGTCTTCTTCATGATCCCGCTGCGCCGGCAACTCATCGTGAAGGAACACGGCGCGCTGCTCTATCCGGAAGGCACCGCTTGCGCCGACGTCCTGATCGCCGGCGACCGCGGCGGATCGTTCGCAAGCCGCGTTTTCTGGGGCCTGGGGCTAGGCGGCATCTATACGATGTTCCAGAACGAGAACATGTTCAAGGCGTGGCCCGGCACGCCCAACTGGGAGCCGAAGGGATATCCCGGAGCTTCGATCCGCGCGGACGCGACCTCTGAGTACATGGGCGTGGGTTACATCATCGGGCCTCGGATCGCGGGCGTGATCTTCGCGGGCGGCGTCTTCTCCTGGCTGGTGCTGATGCCGGCCATCAAGTTCTTCGGCGGCGGCTTGACCGAACCGCTTTACCCCGGCACCGTCCTGATAAAGGACATGGCGCCCACCGACCTGTGGCGCACCTACATCCGCCCGATGGGCGCGGGCGCCGTGGCGGCGGCGGGGCTCATCACCTTGATGAAGACGATTCCCACGATCGTGGGGGCGATCAAGGCCGGCGCAAAGGACATCGGCAGAGGGAGCGATGGGGCCAGCGATGCCCGCACCGACCGCGACCTGCCTTTGAAGTTCGCGCTGGGCGGCGCGGCGCTGATCCTGGCGATGATGTGGGCGCTGCTCACCTTCAAACCTGTACCCGGGGCGCAGACTTCAGTCATCGCCAACTTCGTGGCGGCGATCTTCGTGGTGATCTTCGGCTTCCTGTTCGTCACGGTCTCGTCGCGCATCGTCGGCCTCATCGGCAGCTCGGCGAACCCGATCTCCGGCATGACCATCGCGACACTGATGGCGACCTCCGCGATGTTCCTGGCGATGGGCTGGACGGCGACTGCGTTCGCGGCGCTGGCCATCACCATCGGCGGCGTAGTCTGTATCGCATCGGCAAACGCGGGCAACACGTCGCAGGACTTGAAGACCGGGTTCCTGGTCGGCGCGACGCCGAAGTACCAGCAGTACGCGCTGCTGGTGGGCGTGCTGGCGTCAGTGTTTGCCATCGGCGTGACGCTGATCGGCATGAATAAGGGCCTGGAAGAGTTCCGCACGGCCACTGTGCCTATCGACATGAACAACCTGCCCTCCGGCGTGACCGTTGAAAAGCAGAACTTCAACGAGGACGGGGGACACACGCAGATCCGCGTGAAGACCGACACGGGCGAGACCACGCTGAATGGCAACGACTACATCCTGCTGAATGCACTGGGGTCGCGAGTGGTCGCGGACGGCAAGTACCTGGTCAACAAGAACACCGGCCAGGTGGAAGTCCAGTGGATCCAGGGCATCGGCAGTGAGCGCGCAGCGGCGCCGCAGGCGCGCCTGATGTCCACGGTCATCAACGGCATCCTCACGCAGAAGCTGCCGTGGGGGCTGGTGCTGTTCGGCGTGTTCCTGGTGGTTGCAGTGGAGCTGCTCGGTATTCGTTCCCTGTCGTTCGCGGTGGGCGCGTACCTTTCCATCGGCACGACGCTGGCGATCTTCTGCGGCGGCATCGTGCGCTGGCTGGTGGAGCGCGGCAGTGGCGCTGCAGCCGGCGATCATGACAGCGAAGTCAGCCCGGGCTCGCTCTACGCCAGCGGTCTCATCGCGGCCGGCGGCATCGTCGGACTCATGGGCATCGGCCTGAAGCTGTGGGAAGCCAATGGCGGCCCGAAGGATCCGCTCCACTTTGGCCCGGCGCTCAGCTTCCTGCACCACGACTGGGTGTCCGTCGTGATGTTCATCGTGTTGGGCTATTCGCTCTTCCACTTTGCGCGCAAGCCGCTGGAGACGGGAGAGAAGAAGTAAGAGGCAGCCTTCAGCCATTAGCCATCAGCCAGCGGGCGGTTCCGCTGGCTTTTGCTTTTTGAAACTTGAAACTCGAAACCTGAAACCCCCTGGTCGGCTTCGTGTCTCCGCCTCCGGTTGAGACTGCTATCATTTCCCGCATGTCCATCGCCCGCAACATCGCGCGCGTGCATGAGCGCATGGAGTCGGCGGCGAAGCGCGCAGGGCGCTCGCCCGACGACGTCTCGCTCATGGCCGTCACCAAGACGATGGGCCCGCCCGCGATCCGCGAGGCGTACGCCGCGGGGCTGCGCCTCTTCGGCGAGAACCGGGTGCAGGAGTTCATTGACAAGTTCGAGTCGGTCTGCGACCTGGCTAACGTGGAGTGGCGGCTGATCGGACACCTGCAGTCGAACAAGGCGGCGAAGGCGGCGGGGATGTTCGCCGCGGTGGACACCATCGACTCGCTGCGGATCGCCGAGCGCCTCAACGCGGCGGCGGAGAAGCTGGGCAAGATCCTGCCGGTGCTCATCGAGGTGAACGTGGGCGGCGAGGCCGCGAAGTCCGGCGTGGCGCCCGTCTCGAGCGAGTTCGAGCAGATCCTGCGCGCGGCCCCGCGCCTAGGGGCGCTGCGCATCCGCGGCCTGATGACCGTGCCGCCGATGGCGCATGATCCGGAGGAGGCGCGTCCGTACTTCCGCATGCTGGCGCGGGTGCGCGACGAGATCGCGCAGCGTCACCTGCCGGGCGTGAGCATGGAGGAGCTGTCGATGGGGATGTCGCATGACTTCGAGGTGGCCATCGAGGAGGGCTCGACATGCGTGCGCGTGGGGACGGCGATCTTTGGGGCAAGGCCGGAGCCGAAGCGCGAGGTAGCGTAGGTCCGAAAAACCAAACCCACCACAAAGTCACCAAGGGCACGAAGCCTCACAAAGAACAAGAGCATTTCGGCTTGCATTGGCCTTGCTTGAAATGACTTCGCTGTTTTTGTGTATCTTTGTGTTCTTTGTGTCTCTGTGGTGGGTTCTGGACTTTGCATGATCAAACCAATCGACGGCGGCGTAAGCATCGCGGTAAAGGTGCATCCGCGCGCGAAGAAGAATGCCGTCACCGGCACGGTCGGTGATGCGTTGAAGCTGGCGCTGACGGCGCCGCCGGTCGAAGGCCGGGCGAACGAAGCCGTGGTCGAGTTCTTCGCGAAACTTTTCCGCGTTCCGCGCGCTTCCGTTACCATAGCCGCGGGCGCTACCAGCCGGAATAAAGTGGTGCGAGTGGCAGGGGTGAGCGCCCAGACCGCGCAGCAGGTGATAGGAGCTGAACTTGAGCCTTAGCCAGCGATGGAACGAGATCCGCACCGGGTTTGAAGGCCCATTCTGGGTCGCCAACGTCACGGAGATGTTCGAGCGGCTGTCGTATTACGCCGTCTTCTCTTCCCTGTCCCTCTATCTCAACGAGACGCTGAAGTTCAGCGCCGAAGAAGCCGGGAACCTGTCGGGATTCTTTGGCGGGTTCGTGTGGTTCATGGCCATCTTCGGCGGCGCGCTGGCCGACCGCATGGGCTTCCGTCGCGCGCTGGCGCTGGCATACTTCATCCTGGCGACGGCGTACTTCCTGCTAGGCTCGATCGGCTCGGCCTGGATGGCGCCGCTGCGCCTCTCCGAGCCGCCGACCACGCTGGTCTTCGCCATCCTGGCGCTGCCCGCGCTGGGCGTGGCGCTGGTGAAGCCCATCATCGTCGGGACCACGGCGCGATCATCGGAAGAGAATGTGCGGTCCATCGGGTACTCCATTTATTACACGATGGTGAATGTCGGCAGCCTGATGGGGCCGATCGTGGCGGGCTGGATCCATGAGCGCTTCCCCGACGAGTACATCTTCCGCGTAGCTGCAGTCAGCGTCTTCCTGATGTTCTTTGCCGTGCTGCTGTTCTTCAAGGAGCCGCGGCGCGGAGAAGAAGCAACTTCGCTGGCGCAGACGGTCAAGAATTTCGGGATGGTGGTCACCAACTTCCGCTTCATGACGTTCCTGGTGATCTTTTCCGGCTACTGGATCGTCTTCTGGCAGGAGTTCATCATCCTGCCGCTGTACGTGCGCGACTTCATCGACAAGAACGCCAACTCGCAGTACATCCTGAGCTGGGGGCCGGCGGTGGTCATCACGCTGACAGTGGCGATGAACTACCTGACGCGCCGCATCCCGGCGCTACCGGCCATTGCGCTGGGGACGCTGATCTCCAGCATCGCGTGGGTCATCGTGGCGCTGCAACCCACGGTCACGGCGGCGGTGCTGACGGTCATCGTCGTGGCGATCGGGGAGATCATCCAGTCGCCGCGCTATTACGAGTACATCTCCCGCCTGGCGCCTTCCGGACAACAAGGCACCTACATGGGCTTTGCGTTCCTGCCGATCGGCATCGGGTCGCTGGTGGCGGGGACGATCGGCGGCAAGCTCTACACCCATTATGGCCAGGTCGTGAAGCAGCCAGAGATGATCTGGTGGTGGGTTACGGGTATCGGCGTGCTGACGGCGCTGCTGCTGTGGGTGTACGACAAGATGCTGGCGCCGAAAGATGGGAACGACCCGGCGACGGCAAAGGCGGCGTAGGGAGCAGTTGGTACAATAGTCCTTTGCCCATGGACCTCAAGGCCATCCAGACCGCCCTGCGTGAGCGCAACTTCGACGCGTGGCTCTTTTACGACCATCATCATCGCGATCCCATCGCCTACAGCGTGCTGGGACTGCCGGCGAACCTGCATGTGACCCGGCGCTGGTACTACCTCATCCCCGCTGAAGGCGAGCCGGCCAAGCTCAACCACCGCATCGAGCCCGGGCACCTCGATTCCCTGCCCGGCACCAAGGCCATGTACTCCTCGTGGGAGGAGCAGCAGGCAAACCTGAAGCAGATGCTGGCGCCGCACAAGACCATCGCGATGCAGTACTCGCCCAACAACGCCGTGCCGCAGGTGGGGCTGGTGGACGCGGGCACCATCGAGCTGATCCGCAGCTTCGGGCATGAGATCGTCAGCTCGGGCGACCTGGTGTCGCTGTTCGAGGCCGCGCTGAGCGCCGAGCAGATCGCGTCGCACTTCGCCGCGGGCGAGGCCATCGACCGCATCATGGCCGCGTCGTTCCAGGAGATCGGGAACCGCGTGCGCAACGGCGCCTGCAACGAGTACGACATACAACAGTGGATCGCCAACGCGTTCGAGCGCGAAGGGCTGATGTTCGATGATCCGGCCATCGTCGGCGTGAATGCCAACAGCGGCAACCCCCATTACTCGCCCAGGCGCGAGAGCGCCAAGCCCATCCGCAAGGGCGACTTCGTGCTGCTGGACATGTGGGGCAAGCAGAAGAAACCGGGCGCGGTCTATTACGACATCACGTGGACGGGCGTGGTTGACGCCGCGCCGACCGCGAAGCAAGTGGAAGTCTTCCACGCCGTGACCAAGGCGCGCGATGCCGGCTTCGAGAAGGTGCGCAGCGCATTCGAGGCAAAGAAGAAGATCGCGGGCTGGGAGGTCGACAAGGTCACGCGCGAATCGCTCGTAGCCTCCGGCTTCGGCCAGTACTTCACGCACCGCACCGGCCACTCGATCGCCGTTGAAGTCCACGGCAACGGAGCGAACATCGACAACCTGGAGACGAAGGACGAGCGCCAGATCATTCCCAATACGCTCTTCTCCATCGAGCCGGGCGTCTATCTGCCGGAGTTCGGCGTGCGCAGCGAGTTCGACGTGCTCATCCGCGACGGCCGCGCGGAGATCACCGGGAAAGTCCAGAAAGAGCTGGTGCGGATCTGATGGCGGAGACCCAGGCGTCGAACCTCGAACCCCAAGCTGCCGCACCCCAGGCGACGGTCTATGCGCCGGCGATGGCGACGATCGCGCCGTTGGTCGGGTGGCTCATCCCCGGCGGCGGGCACTTCCTGCTCAAGAAACCCGTGCGCGGCGCCCTGCTGGCCGTGTCCGTGAGCGCCATGTTCGCGCTGGGCCTGCTGATGGACGGCAAGGTCTACAAGCCGAACACAGGCGACATCCTGGACATGCTGGGCTTTGTAGGCGACATCGGCGCCGGCGGGCTGTACTTTGCCGCCCGCATCTTTGACTGGGGCAAGGGCGCCATCCACCTGGCGACCGCGGATTACGGCACCAAGTTCATCATCGTGGCCGGGCTGCTGAATGTGATCAGCGCCGTGGACGCCCACCATATCGCCATCGGTAAAAAGCCATGACGCTGACCCTCTCCCATTTCTCCGCCGCTGTGGTCTTCGCGTTCTTCGCGTCCATCGTCTTTGCCATCACGCAGAAGAACACCAAGCCGGAGATGGTCCGCTACTTCATCAAGTGCTTCCTCTTCTTCGTGGTGGGGACGATCGCCGGCGGGTGGCTGATGGCCGGCGTGCGCTACTTCGTTACCAAGCCCTAACCTTCCCAGACAAACGCATCAAACACGCGGCGCGTGCTGAATCCCATGCGCTTGTAGAGGTCCACTGCCTTGCGATTGGCTTCAGTTACCGTCAAGGTGAGCTGCGAGAAGTGGCGGCGTGAAAGCTCGGTGGCACAGCGCGCGATGAGCGCCTCGCCCAGGCCGCGTCCGCGGAACTCGGGCAACAGGCAGACCTGGGTCACATGGCCCACGTCGTCGCGCACGCGCGAGCACAGCAGCAAGCCGACCATCATGCCGGTGGAGCGGCGCACCGCCACCAGCGACGACAGCGGATCGAAGATGCCGCAACCCGGGAAGCGGACGATGTTATTCAGGAAGCGGAGCGAACCGCCCACGGAACGGTACTGGTCGTTGATGTCGGCGTCGATGTGTCCGGCGTAAGACTGCGTGATGACGTGCGCGGCGTTCTGGAAGTCGGCCTCTTGCCACCGGCGGACCTCGATGTCGTCATGCTGGCGCAACCCTTGCTCATGGGCGGCATGTACGGGCAATTCCATGAAGAGACGACGGAAGCCGCGGAAACCTTCGTTCAGGAACGGGATAGCGACGGCGCCGGTATTGTGCGCGAGCAGTTGCGCCTCCACGCGGTTGATGCCGGGCGTCTGCTGCAAGGTCTCGATGACGTGGGTCAACAGTTGCGTGCGGACGTTCTCCACGTTCGCGTTCGGGTCGGCAAAGAGGTCGCCGATGACGCCCTTGCTGCCCTCGTAGACGAAGAACGAGTAGCCGGAGATGCGTCCGTTCTCCAGCGCGACGTACCCGGGCAGGATCTTGGAATCCACATAGCGGAGGATCATCTCCGCAGAGCTGTGGTAATCCCATGACATCTCGCGGCCCCAGTACTCCGCCTCCTTCTCCAGCAAAGGACGAAGGTCGGCGGCGGAATAATGCCTGAGGTCCAGGATCTCCACGATCTCTACGACATGGCTCGCCATAGCAGCACAGGCAAGCAAACGGGCTCGGTCACCGTGTCGGGGGAAGGGGCAGGGTGGGCTTGCCGGGAACGAAAGTCTAGTGCTTTCGGGAAAAAAATCCAAGTCGCGGGACGACCGGGAACCTAGGGGGATAAGGGGAGGAATCTGGGTGGTAAAGGGAGTTGGAAGGCGGGATTTGTAATCTGGTAGTTTGCCCATCCTACTTGGCTGAGACCCAGTAATACTCCAGCTTTTGCGGCGCAAAGCGGCCCAGCAGCACGCGCTTGCGGCCGGGGATGAGGCGGTCCAGTTCTTCGCGGGCGGTGGCGCGGGTGACCAGCAGGTGGTCGGCGCCGGGGATCTCGCCCTCCTCGTAATTGGAGACGCGCTGGTTGCGATAAAAGGCCAGGCCGTACCAGTTGTGGCGCCCCGCCCGATACACCGCGATAGGACGATTGGTAGTGCCGATCTTCTCGAGGTCGCGCGCCACCGGACGCGCCGAGTAGAAGTTGTCCGCCGCCGGCGCCGCGACGCGCAGGATGAATCCCACGATGAGGATCACAGGCAGCAGCGTGACGAAGCGCAGCAGCTTCACGCCGGTCTTGGCCAGCGTCACATAAATGATGGCGAAAAATGTGATGGCCAGCAGGACGGCGACGATCACACCGTTACGCGAGAGCGGGATGCCCTGGAGGAAGAAGTAGGGGAAGACCAGGGCCAAAGCCACCAGCGTGCCGGAGAGCGCCGCGTGCGCGGCATAGACCAGGCGCGTGATGCGCTGCTCGCGCATGCGCTGGATGTAGTCCGCCGTCAGGATGGTGCACGGCGCAATGGCGGGCAGGATGTATCCGGGCAGCTTGGACTGCGAGATGGAGAAGAAGCCCACGATCAGCACCGCCCAGATGACGAGGTATTCCGGGAAGGCGTCGGCGTTGGCGCGCTCGCTCTCATCCGCCTTGGGCCGGCCCCAGTCTTTGAAGCAGGAGCGCAGCGCGTCGACCATGGCGGGCGCGGCGAAGAAGGTCCACGGCGCCAGTGAGAGCAGCAGCACCGGGATGTAATACCAGGATGGCTGCGTGTGCCGGTAGAGATCCGTGGCGAAGCGGGCGAGGTTGTGTTCGAAGAGGAAGATGCGGACAAAGTCCGGGTTCTTCATCTGCACCGCGATGAACCACGGCAGGGTGATCACCAGAAAGAGCAAAATGCCCGGCCACCACAGAGTGCGGAAGGCGGCGCCGATGTCGCGGCGCAGGGCGCAGAACACCAGCACGATGAGCCCCGCGAGGAAGACCGCCACCGGGCCCTTGGCCAGCGTCGCAATGGCGAGGAAGAAGAACAGGTCGATGAGCCATATCTTCTTCCCCGTCTCATACCAGGCGTACCAGCCAAGCATGGCGACGGTGAAGGGCGCGGCGAGCTGCATGTCCGTGGAGGCGCCGCGGGCAAAGCCGATGACCGCCGCGCACGATGTGGTGATGAGCGCCGCGTCAAGCTGCGCGCCGGGACGGAAGCGCCGCATATGGAAGAAGATGACGACGATCATCCCCAGCGCGAAGGTGGCCGAGGGCAGGCGCGCGACCCAGTCCTTCACGCCAAAGGTGTCAAAGGCGAGCATGGCGCGCCAGTAGAAGAGAGCGGGCTTCTCGAGCCAGGGCTGCCCGTAGAGCGTGGGAGTGATGAAGTCGTCGCGCTCGAGCATCTCGCGTGCGACCTGGGCGTAGCGCGGCTCGTCCGGGCCGAGCAGCCCCAGGTTGCCGAGCCCGTAGAAGAAGAGGAAGCCGCAGAATCCGGCGACGATGATGAGCTCGAGAGATTGGATTCTTCGCATGCGGCGTTTTCGCGGTTAAGGTTGCTGCCGGGCCCCGTCGATCTCGATCAGCTGGATCAGCTTCTCCGCCGCCGCGGCCAGCGGCCCGTCCAGCGAGCATCCGCTGGCGCATTCATGGCCGCCGCCGCCGAAGCGCGCAGCGACCTTGGCCACATCCACCGCGCCCTTGCTGCGCAGGCTCACGCGGAAGCGCCCGTTCTCCAGCTCGCGGAAGAAGACGGCGACCTGCACATCCTCGATGCCAAGAGCATAATTCACCAGGCCCTCGCAGTCTTCTTCTTTCGCGCGGCATTCGTTCATCTGCGCCTGGGTCACCACCATCCAGGCCAGCTTGCCGTGGCGGCGCAGGCTGCCCAGAGCGTGGCCCAGCAAGCGCATCTTCGACTCCGGGTTCGAGAAATATACGCGCTGTGCAATGCGGGCCGGGTCGGCGCCCGCGCGGACCAGCTCCTGCGCCAGCGCGAAGGTCTTCTCGCCCGTGCCCTGGAAGGAGAACGAGCCGGTGTCAGTCAGCACGGCGGTGTAGAGGCAGGTGGCGATCTCGGGGGTGATCTTCACGCCGGCGGCCTTGCCGAGCTCAAAGATCATCTCCGCCGTGGCGCAGGCGCCGGGGTCGATCCAATTGACGTGCGCGAAGGGCCGGGCGCTGGCGTGGTGGTCAATGTTGATGAGCAGGCGTCCGCCGGCGTCCAGTCCCTCCACGCCGGTACGCTTCACCGAGTCACATTCCAGGATGAGCGCGGCCTCGTAGCCGCCGTGGACGCGGTCTTTCTGCTGGATGGTCTCCCAGGTGGGCAGGCCGTGATAGATGTGCGGCACGCCGTCGCTGAGCACGATGTCCACGCGCTTGCCCAGCTCGCGCAACATCTGGCCGGCGGCGAGGACGGAGCCGATGGCGTCGCCATCCGGCCGCGCGTGCGACGTGAGGATGAAATCCCGGCGCTGGTCGATGGATTTGAGGACGTCCTGCAGCATGATGCGTTATGAATGCGGTTACGGCTTCTTCTTCGCGCGCTTTTCCACCCGGTGGAGCAACTGGTCAATGCGGCCGCCAAACTCCATCGAGTGGTCGAGATGAAACGTAAGCTCGGGCGCGTGCCGCAGCCCCAGCGCTTCGCGCACCGATGAGCGCACATACGCGCGCGCCGCGGTCAGGCCTTCCAAAGTCTGCTGCTGCTCTTCCTCGCTGCCTACGGCCTGCACCAGCACGCGCGCCGCCTTGCCGCCGGGCGCGATGACGATCTCGGTGACCGTCGCCAGGCCGATACGCGGGTCCGCCAGCTCGCCTTCGATAACGATGGCGATCTGCTCCTTGAGCGCCTCCGCGAGGCGTTCCCGGTGATAAGCGGCGCTGCGGTTCTCTGTCATGAAAATAGACCGGACGTAAACGTTTCAGGATAGCAGAAAGAGGCTATCGGCTGTCGGCTGTCAGCCTTCGAGAAACTCGGTGAAACTGTCCACCACTTCCCCGCCGTTGTTGGCGGTAATGCTGACGGCGGACTTCTCCACGTTCTGCATCAGGCCTTCAAGGTAATCGCGCGAGCCAGAGACGGCGACGACGGCAACCGTCGCGCGCTGCCACAGGTCGGTCTGCTCCATCTCCGCTACTGAGACGTTGAACGCCGCACGCAGCTTGTCCTTGAGGCTGCGCACGACCTGGCGCTTGTCCTTGAGCGAATGCGCGCCCTCGATGCGGATCTCCAGCGTGAGGTGGGCGATGGGCATGGCGGCGATTATCTCATTTGTTCATTGACTCATTTGCTCATCGTAGCTTGGTCCAAGGCTCACTGAGGTGAAGAAATGAGCCAATGAATCAATAAAGAAAGGGCGCAGCCTCCTGGCCACGCCCCCTCTACGCACCAAAGACGTAGCAAGCTACGTCTCTACACTCGTTATGCCGTAAGCTCGGCGGCCACTTTCTCGACGGCGAAGGCTTCGATGACGTCGCCGACCTTGATGTCGTTGAAGTTGGCGATGCCGATGCCGCACTCCATGCCGTTGGTGACTTCCTTGGCGTCGTCCTTGAAGCGCCGCAGCGACCCGACCTTGCCCTTGAAGATCTGGACGTTGTCGCGCAGCAGGCGCACATCGGAGTCGCGCTTGATGACGCCGTCCTGCACGTAGCAACCAGCGATGGTGCCCGCCTTCGGCACCTTGAAGGTGTTGCGCACCTCGGCCCGGCCCAGGTAGGTCTCCTTGAAGACCGGCTCGAGCAATCCGGCCATGGCCTTCTTCATCTCCGTCTGCAGCTCGTAGATGATGGAGTGCAGGCGGACGTCGACGCGCTCCTGCTCGGCCAGTTCCTGCGCCTTGCGCTCCGGCCGCACGTTGAAGCCGATGATGATGGCATTCGACGCCGAGGCCAGCAGCACGTCGGTCTCCGTGATGGCGCCGACGCCGGTGTGCAGGATCTTGATCTTGACCTGCTCGTTGGAGAGCTTGGTGAGCGTATCGGCCAGCACTTCGACCGAGCCCGCCACGTCACCCTTGAGGATGATGGGCAGCTCCTTGATGCCGGCGGTCTTGATCTGCTCCGCCAGGCCTTCGAGCGAAACGCGCTGGGACTTGGCCAGCAGCGCCTCGCGCGCTTTCATCTCGCGGTACTGCGAGACTTCCTTGGCCTTGTCGCGGTCGGCGACGACGATGAACTGGTCGCCCGCGGTCGGCAGGCCTTCAAGGCCCAGCACTTCGACCGGCGTCGAGGGCGGAGCGGACTCCACCGCGTTGCCGCGGTCGTCGAACATGGCGCGGACCTTGCCGAAGGTGTTGCCCACGACGAAGGTGTCGCCGGTGCGGAGGGTGCCGTTCTGGACGAGGATGGTCGCGACGGCGCCACGACCGCGGTCGAGCTTGGCTTCCACGACCGAGCCGGTGGCGGCGCGGTCCGGAGTGGCCTTGAGCTGCTGCACGTCTGCGACGAGGCAGATCATCTCCAGCAGCAGGTCGAGATTGGTCTTCTTCTTGGCGGAGACGTCAACGAACACGGTGTTGCCGCCCCAGTCTTCCGGCATGAGGCCGCGGTCGGCGAGCTGCTTCTTCACGCGGTCCGGCATGGCCTCGGGCTTGTCGATCTTGTTGACCGCCACGATGAGCGGGACTTTCGCCGCGGTGGCGTGGTCAATGGCTTCGAGCGTCTGCGGCATCACGCCGTCATCGGCGGCCACGACCAGCACTACGATGTCGGTGACCTTGGCGCCGCGCGCGCGCATGCGAGTGAAGGCTTCGTGACCGGGCGTATCAAGGAAGGTGATCTCGCGGCCGAAAGCAGGTGAATCCGGCTTGCCGATCCTCACTTTGTAAGCGCCGATGTGCTGGGTAATGCCGCCGGCTTCGCCGCCGGCCACGTCGGTCTCACGAATGGCGTCGAGCAGCGAGGTCTTGCCGTGGTCCACGTGCCCCATGATGGTGACCACCGGCGGACGCTGCGCGGTGTCGGAATACTCCTGCACCTGCACTTCGCCGAGTTCGGAATCAACGTCCTTGGCCACCTGCTCTTCAAAGCTGATGACATTGGCTTCCGCGCCGAAGTGGTTGGCGAGTTCCTTGGCCAGGTCGGGATCCAGGTTCTGGTTGACGGTGGCAAAGACGCCGCGCGACAGCAGCCGCGCGATGAGGTCCTTGGCGCGGACTTCGAGTTTCTCGGCCAGGTCCTTCACGCTGATGCCTTCCGTGATGGTGATGGCCTTAGTGATGGGCAGCGGCTCGCTGTACAGCGGCGCGGGGCGCTGCGGCTGGAAGCCCTTCATCGGGCCTTCCTTGATGCCGCGCGGCACGTAGCGCTGTCCCGGACGGCGCGCCGGGCCACCCGGACCACGTCCCGGGGCCCTTCCGCCCGGAGGCGGCGGCAGACCAGGCCCGCCCATGGGCGGACGCGCTCCGGTCGGGGAGGTGCGCGTGGGGTGCATGGGACGACGCTGTCCCGGAACATAAGGCGGACGGGTACCAGGCGCACCAGCAGCGCCTGCAGGCGCTTGCGGCCGCGGCCGCTGGAAGATGGGCTGGCCGCGTACCGGCAGGCCGCCACTGGGGCGCTGTGCGATAGGCGCGCCTGCCGGACGAACCGGGGCGGCATAGACCGGGCGTGGCCCCGTCTGGGGGGTGATCACGCGACGGGGAGGCGGTACTGGGGCCGCAGGCGGCGCGGGCGGCTTGGGAGCTTCGGCCGCTGGCGGCGGTGCTGCCGCCGCGGGAGCAGGCTCTTCGACCTTCGGCGCAGGCTTCGGAGCTTCCGGCTTGGGAGCTTCCTTCTCGGGAGCTACGACTGCCGCAGGCTTTTCCACGGCTGGTGTAGGCGGAGCGGCGGCTTCTGCGGCCGGTTCCTCGACCTTCGGCTTGGGCGACGGCGGAATGGCCTTGGCCGGCGGGGCCTTGGTCGCGATGCTCGGGGTCGTCGGCGGCGCCGTCGCAGGCTTGACGGGGGCCGCGGGCGGAGCTTCGGCGCGGCGGGTGATCGCCTTGGCGATGTCGCCGGGCTTGGAGATCTTCGAGAAGTCGAACTTCGGCTTGGGCGCTTCGGGCTTGGGCGGCGCTTCCTTCGCGCTGCCGGCGCCGTGTCCGGTCAGGTGCCGGCGGACGCGCTCGGCTTCATCTTCTTCCAGCGAGCTGGAGTGCGTCTTCTTGGCCGTGATGCCGACCTTCGGCAACACCTCGAGGATCGCGTTGCTCTTTACTTCCAGCTCGCGCGCCAGATCATTGATTCGAACTTTAGACATCCGCTCCCGTTTCTCCCATCAGGACGTCCCTGAAGGGGCCCTGGGCTTCGTTACATTTGACCTACTGCTACTTCTGTTCTTCCACGCCCGGCGTGCCTTCCTCGGGCGTACTCATCTCATCGTCACCGGCCGGCGGCTCTTCGCCGTGCACATGCACTTCGGCCACGTCCGCATTCGGCGCGTTCTCCACGCCGGCGATGCCGGAGGCTTCCAGCGCCTGCCCGGTCTCAGCAGCTTCCTGGTACTCGGAGGAGGCTTCCTCGACCGCGGCTTCGACGCCCGCTTCGGCGGCGGCCTCGGCCGGAGTCTCGCCCTCGGGCTGCGTCTCCGGGATCGCGTCTTCGCTCAGCGCGACGCCTTCGCCTGCCTCCAGGCTGCTGAAGTACTCGTTGACCGCCAGCGAGATCTTCTCGATGGTCTTGGGGCCGATGCCGGGGATCTCTTCGAGCTGCTCCGGCGTCATGTCGGCGAGCGATTCCACCGTGGTGACACCGGCGGCGTTGAGCTTCTCGACCAGGCCTTCGCCCAGGCCGGGCACGCTCTCCAGCGGCGTGCTGGTCTGCGTGACCAGCGCGCTCATCTGCTGCTCGACCTCCTGGCGCTTCTCTTCCTCGCTCTTGATGTCGATCTTCCAACCCAGGAGCTTGGCCGCCAGGCGGACGTTCTGGCCCTTCTTGCCGATGGCCAGCGAGAGCTGCGTGTCGTCCACGACGACTTCCAGGTGCTTGTCGGAGGCGTCGACGACGCTGACGCGGCTGACCTTGGCCGGCTGCAGCGCCTTCTCGGCGAAAGTGACCGGGTCTTCGTGGTACTCGATGATGTCGATCTTCTCGCCGCGCAGCTCACGGATGATGCTCTGCACGCGCATGCCCTTCATGCCGACGCAGGCGCCCACGCAGTCCACGTCCTTGTCCTTGGACATGACGGCGATCTTGGTGCGCTCGCCCGCTTCGCGCGCGATGGCCCGGATGACCACGGTGCCGTCGTAGATCTCCGGGACTTCAGATTGGAAGAGCGATGACACCAGCTCCGGTGCGGCGCGGCTCACGACCACCGCCGGGCCCTTGCTGGCCTTCTCCACGCGCGCCAGCACCACACGGATGCGCTCGCCCACGGCGAACTGCTCCAGGCGGGACTGCTCCTTGCGCGGCATGCGCGCTTCGGTCTTGCCGATGTCCAGGATGACGTCCGGCCCTTCGATGCGCTTCACGGTGGCGTTCATGATCTCGCCCACCCGTCCGCTGTATTCGTTGAAGACGGTGTCGCGCTCGGCCTCGCGCACCTTCTGGAAGATGACCTGCTTGGCCAGTTGCGCGGCAATGCGCCCGAGAACGTCGGTCTGCTTGTAGAGGCGGATCTCGCCCCCGACCTCGGCGCTCTCATCGATCTCGCGGGCTTCGTCGAGGCTGATCTGCACGTTCGGATCTTCTATGTCGTCTTCCGACGGCACCACGCTCTTCACCGCCCACGCGGTGATGGCCCCGGACTCCTTGTCCAGCTCCGCCTGCAGGTTCTCATTGCTCTTGTAATGCTTTCGGGTAGCGACAACGATGGCGTCTTCCACCGCAGACACGACGACTTGCGGATCGATCCCCTTGTCCCGGCTTACCTGCTCGATGAATTGGTACAACGCACTCGCCATAGTGTCCTTACCTGCCCGCGTTCCTGACTAGATCTCCGGGACCAGATTGGCCCGTTCCACATTCCGCAACTCGATCTCTACCGGCTGGGCGCTTCCGACTTCCGCCTGCTTGCCCGGCTTGGGTTTCTTCCGCCGGGGACTCACGTCCAGCCACAACTTCCCGTCGGCAAACCGCTCCAAGCGTCCTTCGAAGTGGCGGTTGCCCTTCGACTTCTCCGTGACCCCTACCGGCTCCCGCGTCATCAGCTTCACGCGGCTGCCGACGAAGCGCTCGAAATCCGACGGCTTGCTCAGCTTGCGGTCGAGCCCCGGAGACGAAACCTCCAACACGTACTCGCCGCCCGGCACCGCCTCCTCTACATCGAGGATGGTGCTCATCTCGCGGCTGACATTGGCGCAATCTTCCAGCGTCACGCCGATGCCGCTGATGCCCTCCATCACCTCCGGTGACGGGGTGGGCGATGACGTCTCGGCCACATTCCCGGCCGCCGAGCCGTCGCTGTCAGACTCCTGTGCCCCCGGAACCTGCGGCGATTGCGGTGCGCTGCCGTCCGGCCCCGCCGCGCGGTCGATGTAGACCCGCAACAGGCGTCCTTGCTTGCTGGCGCCGCCCCGGAACTCCACGTCGACCACTTCCAGACCCATCGAAGCAGCTACGCGCTCTGCGATCGCCCGTACTTTTTCCAGGTCTGCGGCCATAAAAACCGTTCAAATAAAAAGTGGGCTTTCGCCCACTGGTGTCCTTCGCCCGAGTTAAGGGGCTCCCAAGTGGCCCTACCGCGCCAATGGGACAACCGGTGCCCAAGCGCCTACAGCACGCCCGGGAAGTTCAGCCACAACTGGTTATGATACGCCGTTAGGGGGGAAATTACAAACGCCGAAGCACGCTCTTACGGCCTGTCCGCAGGGCTGTCCTTCACTTTGAGCGGCATCGCCGCATAAATGCAAAAGGCCGCGCTGCTAGCGGCCTTTGCGGGCATTCCTGGCGGCCTTACGGGCCACTTTTCCGGGTTTTGCGGCACTGTTCTTCCAGGCCAATGTCATGGCCTCACCGAGGATCTCCGGGTCCGCAGTCGCCAGCTCCACACGCGTGCAGCCCTGGCGTCCCCAGGCGCCGCTTTCCAGCGAGAAGACCGCCGGGGCGCGCTCCACAAACAGGGATTGCTGTTCGGGCGTGAGCTTCACCATGCCGCGGCGAAGATCGGCGTGCAGGGTGGCAAAGATGCGGCCGTGGGCGCGGAAATCAGGGTGGCCCATGTGGGCGGACTCGACCGCACCGGCCATACCGAGCGCGATGCGGCGAAAGTCCGCGGCCTTCAAGCTAGCCCTTCTTTTCCTTGCTCTCTTCCTTCATGGGCTTGCGCTCGCACATGCCCTCTTTCTTGCAGCAATCCATCTTGGCATGCTCGGCCTTGGCGTCCTTGCCGTGCTTGTCGTGGCCCTCTGCCTTGCCTTCGTGCTTGCCTTCCTTCTTGCAGCACTTCATCTCGGCATCGCACTTCATTTCCTTCTTGGCGTCGGCCTTCTTTTCCTTGTCAGCCGGGGCCGGGGCGCTGCCGGACTGCGCAAATGCGAGCGCGCCGAACAGCAAAACAGTAAGCATCTTCTTCATGTAGAGATTCCTCCGAGGAAACTGCCGGAACATTCTATATCAGCGGGGTTCGAGGCGGGAGATGCGCTGGGTGCCCTCGCCCAGGACCTCGGCGATGACCTCGAGCAGGCGGTCGGGGCCGTCCAGGGAGTGGACACTGGCGTCGGCGGCAGCCTCGCGCTCCTCGCGGTGGATGGCGATGATCTTCGGCCGACGGGCCGACTCCTGCGCCGCCTGGATCACCTTCCTGCGGTCCGCCAGGGTGAGCGAGTGGCACACGACGACCAGGTCGAAGCCGGCCTCTTTCATGACCTGGCGCGCACTGATCTCTGAGCTGGCCGTGCTGACGAGGTACCCCGCCCGCTTGAGGACGTCCGAGCGGGTCGCCAGGACAGAGGGGTCGGCGCCTATCGACAATAGGTGAAAGAGGGCCACAGGAATACCTGGTTCCACAAACTTACGCGGGAAAGTGTCGAGAACTATACCGCTAAAAATCGGGGTGTAAAGTGAAATCTTCGGTGTATCAGGACCGTGACAAAGCCTCGGTCACCGAGAGGTCTCCGCCGCCTTGGCGATCCCGGCAGCCACTACCCGGTTACGGCCTTCGGCCTTGGCCTCGTAGAGAGCGCCATCGGCGCTGGCCACGGCGGCTTCCAGGGTCTTTTCCGAGGGAAAATCGGCGATGCCGGCCGAGAAGGTGACCCGAAAATCCGGCCCGGCGAAATCGTATGTCTCCTGGCGAAACTGGTCCAGCAACAGCCGGACACGCTGCGCCGCGAGCGAGGCATCCATGCCGTAGGTGGCGACCAGGAACTCTTCCCCGCCCCAGCGCGCGATGACGTCCTCATTGCGGAAGAACGACTGCATCTTGCCCGCCATGCGGCGCAGGACTTCGTCGCCCGCGGCATGGCCGAAGCGGTCGTTGATGGACTTGAAGTGGTCGAGGTCGATCAAGGTGACGGAAAGGAAGTTGCCGTGCCGGGCCGCGAGGCTCAGGAGGCGCGAGCTCTCCGTGGTTGCTTCGCGCCGGTTCAGCAAGCCGGTGAGGGGGTCGCGCCGCATGTGCAATGACTGGGCTGCCGCGCGCTCCAGGCGCACGCCGATGCGGGCGCGGATCTCCTCCGGGCTGGCGTCCTTCATAACGAAGTCGTCGACGCCGAGGTCGAAGCCGCGCAGCAGCATGAGTTGGTCAGTCTCCGTGGTGAGGAAGAGCACGGGCATGGTGGCCCAGCGCGCGTCGTTGCGCATGGTGCGGCACAGCTCCAGGCCGTTGATCTCCGGGATGTGCACGTCGAGCACGACGAGGTCGGGCGAGATCATCTCCAGCGCCCGCCAGAACTGCGCCGGGTCGTGGATCTTGTGGGCCTCGTAGCCGTCGCGCTCGAGCAGAGCGGCCAGTGAACGCAGCGCGCCCTCGTCGTCGTCCACTAGCAGGATGCGTCCCTGGTGGCGCTGCCGCTGCCGCAAGACCTCAAAGGTGAAGTCCAGCACGTCATTGGGCGAGAGCGGCTTTTCGAGGAAGCCGCGGCCGCCCCAGCGCGCCACGGCGACGCGGTCCATGAACTCGTAGGAGCGGGTCACGACGATGACCGAGACCGCAGGATGCTCCGCCACGGTGCGGCGGATGAAATCGATGCCCTCTTTGCGCGTCGGCAGCAGTAGCTCCAGCACGATGACGTCCGGGACGCCCTGGCTGAGCGCCGCCTGGGCCTGCGTGACGGATTCGGCGCTGTTGACCTCAAAGCCGCGGCGAAGGGCGTGCGTGGCCAACTGCTGGGTCGCCTCTACATCGTCGTCCACAATGAGCAGCCGCTTGCCCGCAAAAGTGGACTCGCCGCTCGCCACCAGGAGCTTCGGCAAAGGCTCATCGAGGATAGCGCGCAGTTCGTGGAGCAGGTCGCCGACGCGGGTAGCGTCGCTGAGGACGAGTTCGGCCTCGCCTCCCAGAAGCAACTGAAGCTCGCGCGCGACACGGGCGCCGCGCTGCAGACCGAAGGTCCCCAGCGAGCCGACCAGGGTGTGCGCCTCACCCGCGGCCTTCTGGCGCAGATCGGCGTTCAGACGCCCGGCTTCAAGCTCCATGCGGACGAAGTCCAGGATCTCAAAGCGGCGGATCGTACTTTCACGATAGCGCTGCCAGATTGCGGCGAGACGGTCTTGGGTATCCATGAACTATGTGGGCTGGGGAAGCCTAATCATAGCCAAGGATAGGGCCGGGACAAACTATTTTCTTCGGGGTCCGAGCAGTTTTGGGAAAGCGTGCTGAAATGGCCGCGCGCCGACAGCCGGGCATCCGCTTCCGGGTGTTGCCGGCAGTGGGCTTGGGTCAGGCGGTCTGTTCCGAGTCCTCGTCTTCGTCGCGCTTGGCTGCGGCGGCATCTGCAGCCGGCGCCTTGCGTTCGGCTTTGCGGGCAGCGATCTGACGCGCGACCTCTTTCATCTCAGCAGCGCGGCGGGCGGCCGACTTGCGGTCAGATTCGGCACGGCGCTCCCCGGCGATGCGTTTTACCCGGGCGAAGACACCGGAATCGTTAGCGGGATCGTCTTTCTGCGACATGCAAGGTTGGATGCAGATGAGCCGGGCAGAGGGTGTGCCGGGTCAGAAGCTGAACAGGTAGAATACAGAGGCATGATCCACTTCCCTGTCCCTGAAGCCCTCACTTTTGATGACGTTCTCCTGCTGCCGGGCTATTCCGACGTGGTCCCAGCGCAAGCCAGCACGCAGACGCGCCTCTCCCGCAACATCACGCTGAATATTCCGGTCATCTCGGCGGCGATGGACACCGTCACCGAGTCGCGCCTGGCGATCGCGCTGGCGCAGCAGGGCGGGCTGGGCATCGTGCACCGCAACCTCTCGATCGAGGAGCAGGCGGGCGAGATCGACAAGGTGAAGCGCTCGGAGAGCGGCATGATCGTGGACCCGGTGACGATGTCGCCCGAGGCGAAGATCAGCGACGCGCTGGAGATCATGCGCAAGTACAAGATCAGCGGCGTGCCCATCACCAAGAACAAGAAGCTGGTCGGCATCCTGACCAACCGCGACTTGCGGTTTGAGACCCGCACCGACATCCCCATCTCCAAGGTCATGACCAAGGAGAACCTCATCACCGTGCCCGTGGGCACCACGCTGGAAGACGCGGAGAAGATCCTGCATGAGCACCGGGTGGAGAAGCTGCTGGTCGTCGACGACAAGTACGCCCTCAAAGGCCTGATCACAGTCAAGGACATCCAGAAGAAGCTGCGCTATCCGAACGCCGCCAAGGACGAACACGGGCGGCTGCGCGTGGGCGGGGCCATCGGGGCGACGGGCGACTTCCTGGAGCGCGCGCAGGAGCTGGCTAAGGCCAAGGTGGACGTCCTGGCAGTGGACAGCGCGCATGGGCACTCGTCGCGGGTGATCGAAGCGGTGAAGCAGATCAAGTCGAAGCTGCCGGAGATCGACCTGCTTGCCGGAAACGTCGGCACCTTCGATGGCGCGTGCGCACTGATAAAGGCAGGTGCGGACGCGGTGAAGGTCGGCATCGGGCCAGGTTCCATCTGCACCACGCGCATCGTGACCGGCGCGGGCGTCCCGCAGATCACCGCCATCGCCGAGGCGTACCGCGCAGCCAAAGACGCGGGCGTGCCCATCATCGCCGACGGCGGCATCAAGTTCTCCGGCGACATGACCAAGGCGCTGGCCGCGGGCGCGAGCGTCGTGATGATCGGGTCGCTGTTCGCAGGCACGGAAGAGAGCCCGGGCGAGACCATCCTGTACCAGGGCCGCACGTTCAAGAGCTATCGCGGGATGGGGTCGCTGAGCGCGATGGCCGCGGGTTCCAGTGAGCGCTATGCCCAGGGCGACGGCGATTCCTCCACCGGCGCCTCAGGAATGATGGAAGACGACAACGCCGACGGCAGTGTGCGGCAGCAGAAGTCGAACCGGCTGGACAAGCTGGTGCCGGAAGGCATCGAGGGGCGCGTGCCATATCGCGGGCCGCTGGCGGCAATGGTCCACCAGCTCGTCGGCGGGCTGCGCAGCGGCATGGGTTACGTGGGCTGCAACACCATCCCAGAGCTGCAGCAGAAGGCGAAGTTCATCCGCATCAGCGGCGCGGGCCTGCGCGAAAGCCATGTGCACGATGTGATCATCACGCGCGAAGCGCCGAACTACCGGCTCGAGTAGCTTGGCCGGCACGCGCACTTTCCTTCGCTATTGGCTGCCGGCGCTCGCCTGGCTGGTGGCGGTGATGTTCTTCTCGGGCGAGACTCTGGCAGCGACCAATACTGGGGCCTTCCTCAAAGGACTCACTCGCGCACTTGGCCTCGCCCTCAGCGACGAGACGCTGCTCTTCATCCACTTTGCCATCCGCAAGACGGCGCACGTGTGCGTCTACGCCCTGTTGAGCGCGCTGTGGTTCCGCGCGTGGCGGGGCGCGAATCCCGGCTGGCGAATGCAATGGGCGCTGCTGGCGCTGGCGGTATGTATGGGTACCGCCTCGGCAGACGAGACGCGCCAGGCTTTCACTCCCGGACGTGGCGGTAGCCCGTGGGACGTGGCGCTGGACATGAGCGGGGCCCTGCTGGCGCAGATGGTGATCGCTGCACGGCTGCGGCGATAAAACAAAAAGGCAGCGCATTCGCGCTGCCCTTCTGAACAAACCGCGGAAAACTACTTCTTCGAGTCCTTGTCAGCGGCTTCCTTCTCCGCTGCTTCGGCCTCTTCCATCTGTTTCTTGGCCGCCTCCACGCGCTTGGCGCGGGCGTCGGCGCTCTTCTTGCGCTTCTTCTCCAGGAACTTCTCCGAGCCGAGCAGCTCGATGAAGACCTTCTCGCCGCCATCGCCCTGGCGGAAGCCGGCGCGCACGATGCGGAGGTAGCCGCCGTTGCGATCGCCGAAGCGGGGGCTGACGGTGTCAAACAGCCGGGTGACGGATTCGCGCGTCATCAGGTACGCGGCGGCCTGGCGGCGGGCCGCGAGGTCACCGCGCTTGCCCAGGGTGATCATCTTCTCCACGTGCGGGCGCATGGCCTTGGCCTTGGCCACCGTGGTCTCGACGCGCTCTTCCATGATGAGCGAGGTCACCAGGTTGCGCAGCAGGGCGCGGCGGTGACTGGTGTTGCGGTTGAGTTTCCATCCATCTACGCGATGACGCATAAGTTCCTCGAACGGGACTAGCCCGGAATCTTTATGTGGCCCAGCCGCTTCCGGCCGGGCCACAGGTCTTGTGACTTACAGCTGCTCTTCCTCGCCTTCGCCTTCGGCCTCGCCGTCATCCTGGAGGCCGGCATAGCTGCCCGCCGGGACCGGGATGTTGGTGTTGGGGCCGGGCACGGCGTTGCCGTGCTCGTCGATCTTCATGCCCAGGCCGAGGCCCATCTGCGCGAGGATCTCCTTGATCTCGTTCAGCGACTTGCGGCCGAAGTTCTTGGTCTTCAGCATCTCCGCCTCAGACTTCTGCACCAGCTCGCCGATGGTCTGGATATTGGCGTTCTTCAGGCAGTTGTAGCTGCGGACCGAGAGCTCCAGCTCCTCGACGGAGCGGTTGAGGTTCTCGTTGCGGATCTCCGGCTTCTCGTCGCCGGCGCCCGCGATCTCCATCTCCTCCTCGAAGTTGATGAAGATGTTCATGTGGTCCTTCAGCAGCTTGGCCGCGAGGCCGATGGAATCGGCCGGGGCCACGGAGCCGTTGGTCCAGACTTCCAGGGTGAGCTTGTCATAGTCGGTGATCTGACCGAGACGCGCCGCTTCCACCGTGTAGTTGCACTTGCGCACGGGCGAGTGCACGGAGTCGATGGGGATGAAGCCGAGCCCGAGGTCTTCCTCGAAGTTCTTGTCGGCGGCGACGTAGCCGCGGCCGCGCTTCAGGCGCATCTCCATCTCCAGCTTGCCGCCCTCGCTCACGGTGGCGATGTACACGTCCTTGTCCAGGATCTCCACGTCGCCGTCGGCTTCGATCATGCCGGAGGTGACCACGCCGGGCTGGTCCGTCTTCAGGTAGATGGCCTTGGGGCCGTCACCGTTCAGCTTGAAGGGGACCTGCTTGAGGTTGAGGATGATGTCGGTCGCGTCCTCCACTACGCCGGGGATGGACTGGAACTCGTGCATCACGCCTTCGATCTTCACCGCGGTGACGGCCGCTCCCTCGATGGAGGAGAGCAGCACGCGCCGCAGGGCGTTGCCGATGGTGGTGCCGAATCCGCGCTCGAACGGCTGGGCATGGAACTTGCCGTACTTGTCGGTCAGCGTCTCGGTGTCAGCGCTCAAGCGCTTGGGTTTCTGGAAGCCTTTCCAAAGCATCGTGTGTCCTTTCAAGTGCCCGCCGCCGCGAAGCATTCTGCGACGGTCCGGGCGATGTGTCCCTTTTCCGTTGTGAAATATGCGGACGGCACGCCGCCCGCAGAACCTTACTTGGAGTACAACTCCACGATCAGCTGCTCGTTCACCGGCAGGTTGATGTCTTCGCGCTTCGGCAAAGCGTTGACCTTGCCGCTGAGCTTCTCGCGGTCGACCGACAGCCAGGCCGGCGCCGTCTGGTGGCTCGAGAACTCTTTCGCGCCCTCGATGACGGTCAGCTTGTTCGATTTCTCGCGCACGCTGATCTCATCGCCCACGCTCACCTGGTAGGAAGGAATGTTGACCTTCTTGCCGTTGACCAGCACGTGGCCGTGGCGCACGATCTGGCGGGCCTGGCGGCGGGAAGTAGCGAAGCCGAGGCGGTAGGCGACGTTGTCGAGCCGCGTCTCCAGCTGCTGCAGCAGGCGTTCGCCGGTCACGCCCTTGGCGCGCGCGGCCTTCTCAAAGTAGTTGCGGAACTGTTTTTCCAGCGTGAAGTAGATGCGCTTGGTCTTCTGCTTCTCGCGCAGCTGCAGGCCGTAACCTACGACCTTGGCCTTGCGGTCCTTGCCATGCTGGCCGGGCGCGAAGTTGCGCTTCTCGATGGGGCACTTCTCGGTGAAACACTTTTGCCCCTTGAGGAACAGTTTCATGCCCTCGCGGCGGCACAGGCGGCATACAGCGCCGGTATAACGAGCCATTGTTTTCTCCTGACTTCGGGTTGAGATCGGTTTACAGGCGGCGAGCCCTTCGTCCCGATCGGTTCATTTGCTCATTTGCTCATTGATCCAATGAATCAATGAAGAAATGGACTAATCTTCTTACACTCTCCGGCGCTTCGGCGGACGGCAGCCGTTGTGCGGGATCGGGGTCACGTCGCGGATGGACTTGACCTCGAGGCCGGCGGCAGCCAGGGCGCGAATGGCGGACTCACGGCCGGAGCCAGGGCCGCTCACGCGGACATCCACCGTGCGCATGCCGTGGTCGCGGGCCATACTGGCGGCGTTCTGCGCGGCCTGCTGCGCCGCGAAGGGCGTGCCCTTGCGCGAGCCGCGGAAACCGAGCGATCCGGCGCTCTTCCAGCTCACCGTGTTGCCGTGCGAATCCGCAATGGTCACGATGGTGTTGTTGAACGACGCCTGGATGTGGACGATCCCGAACGGGACGTTCTTCTTTTCCTTGCGCTTGAAGGTCTTGCCCTTCTTGCCTTTTTTCTCCGGCGCGCCCGTAGTCGCGGCGCCCGCTGCTGGTGTCGCTTTTGCCATGTGTCCTTTTTCCTGCGGGGCTAAAGCCCCAAAACTTGTTTGGCCCTTAGGGCACAGCTAGCCGTGCCCTCTCTAAACCTTACTTCGCGGTGGCCTTCTTCTTGTTGGCCACGGTGCCCTTGCGCGGACCCTTGCGGGTGCGCGCGTTGGTGTGCGTGCGCTGGCCGCGGACCGGCAGGCTGCGGCGATGCCGGTATCCGCGATAGGACCCGATCTCGATCAGCCGCTTGATGTGCATGGAGACGTCCTTGCGCAGGTCGCCTTCCACGCTGCCCTCCGCCTCGATCACCTGGCGGATGTGGTTGACCTCTTCTTCGTTGAGGTCCTGCACCTTGGTCATGGGGTTGACCTTCGCCGCCTCGAGGATCTTCTTGGCGCGCGCGTTCCCGATGCCGTAGATGTAAGTGAGCGCGATCTCCACGTGCTTGTTACGCGGTAGGTCGACGCCTGCAATACGTGCCATTTGCTTCTCCTAGACTCTCATCTAAGGGCTCCGCAACCACTTCGCTACGCTCAGTGTGCTTCGCCCTCGCACTCCGCTCGCGCTATCTCGGCGCGCGCTTCGTGCTCACCCGTCTCTTAGCCCTGACGCTGCTTGTGTTTCGAGTTCTCGCAGATCACGCGCACCACGCCCCGGCGGTGGATGACCTTGCACTTGTCACAGATCTTTTTTACTGATGCTCTAACCTTCATGATTCCCTTCCCACTATTTGTAGCGATACACGATGCGGCCGCGCGTCAGGTCGTACGGTGACAGCTCCACGGCGACCTTGTCGCCTGCCAGGATGCGGATGAAGTTCTTTCTCATCCGGCCGGAGACGTGCGCCAAAACCTGGTGCTTGTTCTCCAGCTCGACCCGGAACATCGCATTGGGCAGCGGCTCGAGCACCGTTGCCATTACTTCAATCGCGTCTTCTTTTGACATTCAATCCTTGTTACAAAAATATGTTACTCAGCCGTTAAAACCACCGGCCCGTCCTTGGTGACCGCGATGCAGTGTTCAAAGTGGGCGCTGAAGCTGCCGTCCTCGGTCACCGCCGTCCACTTGTCTTCCAGCACGCGCGCGCCCGGCTTGCCCGCGTTGACCATCGGCTCGATGGCGAGCACCATGCCTTCTTTCAGGCGGGTGCCAAAGCCCTTCACGCCGTAGTTCGGGACCTGCGGGTCCTCATGGAGCCGCGTCCCGATGCCGTGGCCCACAAAATCGCGGACCACGCTGAAACCGTTCTCTTCCACCAGCGACTGCACCGCCGCGCCGATGTCGCCCACCGTATTACCGACGACCGAGGCATCGATGGCCCGCTCGAGCGACTTCTGCGTGACCTCGAGCAGCTTCTTTACCTCCGGCTGCACGTTGCCCACCGGCACGGTGATGGCGGCATCTCCGTAAAACCCGTCCAGCACCACGCCGCAGTCGATCGAGACGATGTCGCCTTCCCGCAGCACGCGCTTCTCTGACGGGATGCCGTGCACGATCTGCTCGTTCACCGAGGTGCAAAGCACGCACGGATAATCGTAATAGCCCTTGAACGCCGGCTTGGCCCCGAGTTCCTGGATCTTTTTCTCCGCGATGCGCTCCAGGTCCATGGTGCTGACCCCGGGCGCGACCGCGGCCTGCACCGCGTTCAATACCTGGCGGACGATCCGTCCGCTCTTGCGCATCTTGGCGATCTCGGCTGCCGATTTGCAGACCACCGCCATCTTAAAAAGCCACCTTGTCCAACTCAGCCATGGTCTGCGCGGTGACCTGGTCGAGCGACTGCTCCGCGCTGATGACGTGCAGACGACCCTTGCCCCGGTAATAGTCCGTCAGGGGCTTGGTCTGCTGGTCATAGGCCTTCAAACGCACGGAGATAGCCTCTTCGGTATCGTCCTTACGCGTTAAAAGCTTGGCTCCATCCACATCACAGGTGTCTGGAACACGCGGCGGCTGGGAGTAAACGTTGTAGATCCGCCCGCAGGTGGGACAAGTTCGACGTCCGGTAAGCCGTTGCAGCAATTGATTATAACTCACCTGGAAGTCGATCACAACCGGCGACACCTTGCGTCCGGCAAACTCCTTGTGCTCCAGCATGCCGTCCAGCCACTGGGCCTGTTCCAGGGTGCGCGGAAAACCATCCAGGATGAAGCCGCGGTCGCAGTCAGGCTGGCTCAAACGGGCCTCGACCATGCCGCATACGATCTTGTCGCTCACCAGCTCGCCGCGGGCCATGATGGCGTCCGCCTGCTTGCCCAGCGCGGTGCCGCGGTCGCGGTGCTCGCGCAGGATGTCGCCGGTGGAGATCTGCGGGATCTCAAAGCGCTCTGCCACCCGCTTGGCCTGGGTCCCCTTGCCCGCGCCCGGGGCGCCGAGAAAGATGACCGGCCCTACGGTCTTGCTGGCTGCGGCCTGGCTGGCTGAATCCATGGGTTACTCCGTTACCACGCCCGGCGCCCGCGGATGCGTCCGCTGCGCGGGGTAAAGCCTTCGTAGTGGCGCATGATGAGCTGCGACTCGATCTGGTTCACAGTGTCCATCGCGACGCCGACCACGATCAGTAGCGAGGTGCCGCCGAAGTAGAAGTTCACGCCCAGGCCGTTGAGGATCCAGCTGGGCAGCAGATTGTCGAAGAAGCTGCCGAGCGCGCCGGGCAGCTGATTGAGCCGGATGCCGGCCAGCATCCACTCGGGAATGAGCGAGATGAGGATGAGGTACGCGGCGCCCACCAGCGTGATGCGGGTGAGGATGTCGTTGATGTGGCCTTCGGTGCGCGCACCGGGACGGATACCCGGCACAAAGCCGCCGCCCTTGCGGATGTTGTCTGCCACTTCCTTCGGATTGAACACGATGGAGATGTAGAAGTACGCGAAGAAGATGATGGCCAGGGCATAGATCAGCGTGTAGAGCGGCATGCCCCATTCCAGCGCGCGGAAGAAGTTCGAAAAGAACTGGCTCTCCTTCACCCACGCGAAGTTCGCGAAGAACTGCGGGATCGAGAGGATGGACGATGCGAAGATGACCGGCATCACGCCGCCCGCGTTGACGCGCAGCGGGATGTAGCTGGACTGTCCGCCGACCATGCGGCGGCCGACCATGCGCTTGGCAAACTGCATGGGCACTCGTCGTTCGGAGCGTTCGACGAAGACGATGAACGCCACCACCGCTACCATGAACAGCACCAGGGCCACGACCGCCGGCACGGTGAACGCGCCCCAGGCAGCCGTGCTGGCCTTCTCCCACAGGTCGGCGATAGCGCGCGGCAGGCCCACGACTATGCCGGCAAAGATCAGCAGCGACATGCCGTTGCCGATGCCGCGCTCGGTGATCTGCTCGCCCAGCCACATGATGAACGCCGTGCCCGTGGTCAGGGTGATGACCGTCATCAGGATGAAGCCGGGACCGGGGTTCAGCACCAGGCCCTGCCCGGTGCGCTGCAGCGTGATGGCAATGCCCGCCGCCTGGATGGCGCCGAGCACGACCGTCATGTAACGCGTGTACTGCGTGATCTTCTTGCGCCCCAGCTCCCCTTCCTTCTGCAGCTTCGCCAGCGGCTCATAGATGACGGTGAGCAACTGGAAGATGATGGAAGAGGTGATGTAGGGCATGATGCCCAGGGCGAAGATGGTCATGCGGCTCAGGTTGCCGCCGGTGAACAGGTCGCCCAGCCCGAGGAGGCTGCCGCGTTGCGAAGCGAACAGATTGGCCAGCACGTCAGCGTCGATGCCGGGCGTGGGAATGTGCGCGCCCAGGCGGTAGACGGCCAGCAGCGCCAGCGTGAACAGCACACGGTTGCGCAGTTCAGGGATCCGGAAGATGTTCGCCAGCTTTTCGAGCATTAAGCGATGACCTCAGCCTTGCCGCCGGCCTTGGCGATCTTCTCGGCCGCGGTCTTGGAGAACTTGTGTCCGTGCACGGTGACGGCCGACTTCAGCTCGCCGGTCCCCAGGATCTTGATCAGGTCGGACTTCTTCACGATGCCGGCCTTCTGCAGGACCTCAGGCGTCACGTTCTTCTCGCCCAGCTCCGCGATGCGGTCCAGGTTCACCACCGCGTACTCGGTGCGGAAGATGTTGTTGAAGCCGCGCTTGGGCAGGCGGCGATGGAGCGGCATCTGGCCGCCTTCAAAGCCGCGCATCATGCGCGAGCCGGAGCGGGACCGCTGTCCCTTGTGGCCACGGCCGCTGGTCTTGCCCAGGCCGGAGCCCATGCCGCGGCCTACGCGCTTCTTGTTCGAATTCGCCGCTTTGGGCGCTCGCAATGTCGATAGATTCATGATTCAGTCCCCGCTGCCCTGGGCAGCGATTCTTTCCGGCAACTAGTTAACGATCTCCACCAGGTGCGGCACCTTCTTCACCATGCCGCGGATCGAGGGCGAATCCTCGCGCACGATCACCTGGTTCAAACGGGTGAAGCCCAGGCCCTTGACCACAGCCTTGTGCTTCTTGGGGGCGCAGATGGCCGAACGCACCCACTTGATCTGGATGGTCTTGCCCGCGCTCTTGCTCTTCTTTGTCTCTGCCATGGCTTACAGCTCCTGGGCGGCCTTGCCACGCAGGGCCGCGACGGCTTCCCGGTCGCGCAACTGGTTCAGCGCGGCGAAGGTAGCCTTGATGACGTTGTGGGGGTTAGCGGTGCCGAGGCTCTTGGTGAGCACGTTCTGGATGCCCGCCGAGGTCATGACGGCACGCACGGCGCCGCCCGCGATCACGCCCGTGCCTTCCGGCGCCGGCTTGAGCAGCACCTGGCCGGAGCCGAAGCGCCCGAGCGAGACGTGCGGGATGGTGGTGGCCGTCACGTTCACCTTGATCAGGTTCTTCTTGGCTGCTTCAATGCCCTTGCGGATGGCCTGCGGCACTTCCTTGGCCTTGCCGGAGCCATAGCCCACGACCGCGGCCGAGGGGTCGCCAACGACGACCAGCGCCGCGAACGACATGTTCTTGCCGCCCTTGACGACTTTCGTCACGCGGTTGATGGCAACCACCTGGTCTTTCAGGTTAAAGCTGCCGGCATCGAGTCTTTTCTTCATCGCCATTTAGAACTCCAGTCCTGCTTCGCGGGCCGCGTCGGCCAGCGCCTTGATGCGTCCGTGATAGAGATAACCGCCGCGGTCAAAGACCACCTGCTTCACGCCCTTCTCCTTGGCGCGCTCGGCGATGAGCTTGCCGATCGCCTTGGCCGAAGCGACGTTGCCGCCCGTCTTGCGGGCTCCCTTTTCGCCCTTCTTGCCTTCAGCGGTCGAGGCCGAGACCAGCGTGACGCCGGAGGCGTCGTCGATGACCTGGGCATAGATGTGGTTCAGCGAGCGGTACACGTTCAGGCGCGGGCGCTCGGTGGTGCCGCGGATCTTGCGCCGGATGCGGGTATGCACCCGCTGGCGCGTCGCGTTTCTTTCAAGCTGAGGGATCATGTTCTCTTCGTTTCCTTAATGCGGATTCTCGTCCGCAGTGTTGCGGCGCCGTCACCGCCGGTCGGCGGCAGCGGCGCGGTCCAAAGTCTTTACTTCGCGCCCGTCTTGCCGACCTTCTTCTTCAGGCGTTCGCCCACGTAGCGGATGCCCTTGTTCTTGTACGGGTCCGGCGGACGCAGCGCGCGGAAATCGGCCGCGACCTGGCCCACCTTCTGGCGGTCGATGCCGCTCACCGTCAGGCGCGTCTGCTTGGGGTCGATGGCCACCTCGATGCCCGAAGGCAGCGGATACTCGATGGGGTGCGAATAACCCAGGCTGAACACCACCGTGCCCTTGCCCTTCAATTCCGCGCGGTAGCCGATGCCGACGATCTCCAGCTCCTTCGACCAGCCCTGGGTCACGCCGTTGACGGCGTTGAAGACCAGCGCGCGCACCAGGCCATGGAAGCCGGCCTGCCCGTCGTTCTCACGGGTGGCGACCAGCTTGCCGTCGTGCTGCTCCAGCTTGATGCCCGAGGGGATATGCGTCTCCACCTTGCCCTTGGGGCCCTGCACCGCCACGGTGTTGCCGCGGACTTCCACCTTCACTCCCTGGGGAAGGACGATCGGCTTTTTTCCAATTCTCGACATTGCGTTTCCTTTCGGAGTCCCTCACGCCGCTGCGCGGCAGAGTTCCACCGTAGATTCGTTAATAGACTTCGCAGAGGACTTCGCCGCCCACGCCTTCTTTGCGCGCCTGGCGGCCGGTCATGACGCCCTTCGGAGTGGTGAGGATGTTGATCCCCAGCCCGCCCAGGACGCGGTTGATCTCATTGCGGCCCACATACACGCGGCAACCCGGGCGCGAGACGCGGTTGATCTCGCTGATGGCCGCCTCGTTGTTCGCGCCATACTTCAGGTACACCCGCAGGATGCGCTTGCCGTCTTCTTCCGTGGCCTTGAAGTTGGTGATGTAGCCCTCTTCCTTCAGGATGCGGGCGATCTCCAGCTTCAGCTTGGAGGCCGGGACATCCAGCTTCTGGTGCCGCGCCTTGTGCGCATTGCGGATGCGCGCCAGGAAATCTGCCACCGGGTCGGTGAAACTCATCGTTACTTTCTCCTTCGTTACTGCTGGATCTCTGTCCGTTCGCTTGGGCGGCCCCCTCGGAGCGTCCCCGCTCCTCGCTGGGCCTTTCGGCCGGGCCGCGTCAAGAACCCGCGACAGAGGTAATGCTTGTTCGATCTTCGTTCGGGGCTCCGCAGCGTAGCTGCTTCGCCCTCGCCCTTTGCTCGCGCGATCTCGGCGCTCGCTCCGGGCTCACCCTCTTACCAGGACGACTTGGAAACTCCGGGGATCTCGCCCTTCAACGCCAGCCCGCGGAAGCACAGACGGCAGACGCCGAACTTGCGCAGGAAAGCGCGCGGGCGTCCGCAGATCTGGCAGCGGTTGTGCTGCCGGGTGGAGAACTTGGGTTTCTTTGCGTCCTTGGCTCGTTTTGCTGTGGTTGCCATGTTTTCCTTCGTCTAAAGAACTCGTCTACTGCTGGCGGAACGGCATGCCCATGTGCTTGAGCAGGGCGCGCGCGCCGTTGTCGTCCTGGGCCGTGGTCACGATGGTGACGTTCATGCCCTTCATCTTGTCGACCTTGGCGTAGTCGATCTCCGGGAAGATCAACTGGTCGCGCAGGCCGAGCGTGTAGTTGCCGCGCCCGTCGAACGACTTGGTGGAGACGCCGCGGAAGTCGCGCACGCGGGGCAGCGCGATGTTCATCAGGCGGTCCAGGAACTCGTACATGCGGTCGCCGCGCAGGGTCACCATGGCGCCGATGGGCATGCCCTCGCGCACCTTGAAGGCGGCGATGGACTTCTTGGCCCGCGTCACCACCGGCTTCTGGCCGGTGATCTGGCCCAGCTCGTTGACGGCGGGGTCCAGCACCTTGGCGTTCTGCGTGGCTTCGCCCACGCCCATGTTGATGACGACCTTGTGCAGGCGCGGCACCGCCATCGGGTTCTTCACGTTGAGTTCCTTCATCAACGCGGGAGCCACTTCCTTCAGGTACTTCTCGTGCAATCTGCTCTTTGCCATGTCCTCTACTTTGCTTTCTCCGCGATGGTGACGACCTCTCACCCTTCGCGGGGTACTCCTCCAGACTTATTTGTCGAGCGGCGCGTCGCAGCGCTTGCAGATGCGCACGCTCTTCTCGCCCTTGCGCTCGTGGCCGATGCGGGTCGGCTTCTGGCAGCTGGGGCACACGACCATCACGTTGGAGATGGCGATGGGGCTCTCCTGCTCGCTGATGCCGCCCTTGATGCGCTTCTGCGGGTTGGGGCGGACGTGCTTCTTCACCGTCTTCACGCCCTCGACCAGCAGTTTGCCGTCGCCGGGGAAGACGGCCAGCACGCGGCGGCCTTCCTTGATGGTCTTGCCGCGGCCGGTGATGATCTTCACCGTATCGTTCTTGCGAATGTCGACTCTCGTATGCATGGTTACAGGACCTCAGGTGCCAACGACACGATCTTCAAAAACTTCTTTTCGCGCAGCTCGCGGGCCACGGGGCCGAAGACGCGCGTCCCGACCGGCTCGCCGCCCTCGTTGATGAGCACGGCGGCGTTCTGGTCGAAGCGGATATAGGTGCCGTCCTTGCGGCGCGTCTCTTTGCGCGCGCGCACCAGCACCGCCTTGACCACGGTGCCCTTCTTGGCCGTGCCGTCGGGCGAAGCTTCCTTCACCGACGCGGTGAACACGTCACCCAGGTGCGCGGTCAGGCCGGCGCCGCCGCCGAGCGGCAGGATCACCTGCAACTTGCGGGCGCCGCTGTTGTCGGCGACCTCGAGCATGCTTCTCATCATGACTGCCATAACGTTTCTCCCAATCTCTCGCTGCGCGGACTAGCTGGCCTTGGACTTGCCTTCGGCCTTGTGCTCGGCATCGTTCACCGCGGCCAGGGCCGAGCGGCGGATGATGTCGGTGAGGCGCCAGCGCTTCAGCTTCGACATGGGGCGCGTCTCTTCGATGCGCACCACGTCGCCCACCAGCGCCTTGTTCTCCTCGTCATGCACGTAGAACTTCTTCGAGCGCGAGATCACGCGCTTGTAGAGCGGGTGCGCCTTCTTCATCGTGACTTCGACGACGATCGTCTTCTGCATCTTGGTGCTGACGACCTCGCCCACCTTGGTGGCGCGCCCCGTCTTCTTCTCGTTCACATTGGCTTCTGCCATGTCTCTCTCTCCTGCCTACTTCTTCTTCGCGGCGGTCTTCTTCGCGCCGGCGGCCTTGGCCTTGGTGGTCTTCTTTGCAGCAGCAGCCGGCTTCGCCGCGACGGCCTTGGCCGGAGCAGCAGCAGCTTCCGTCTTCGCCGTCGCCGGCTTGGTCCGAGCCGAAGCGTTCAGCCCGAGCCCGCGCTCGCGGACCAGGGTCTTGACCCGGGCCACATCCTTGCGCAGGCCGCGGATCTTGTTCAGGCTCTCGGTCTGCCCCATCTTCATCTGGAACTTCAACCGGAAGAGCTGGTCCATGAGGTCGCGCTCCTGCTGCCGGAGTTCGGCATCGGTCGCGTTGCGCATCTTCTCCACGGTGTTCATCTAGTGCGCTCCTTCCCGGGCGACGAACTTGGTCTTGAGCGGCAGCTTGTTCGACGCCAGGCGCAGGGCCTCGGCGGCGTCCGTGCGGCTCACGCCTTCCATCTCGAACAGGATCTTGCCGGGGCGGACGACAGCGACCCAGTGGTCGGGCGCGCCCTTGCCCTTACCCATACGGGTCTCGGCGGGCTTCTTGGTCACCGGCTTGTCCGGGAACAGGCGGAGCCATACCTTGCCGCCGCGCTTGATGAAGCGCGTCATGGCCACGCGGCTCGCCTCGATCTGGCGGTCGGTGATGTAGCCGCACTCCATGACCTTCAATCCATAGTCCCCGAAGCTGAGCTCGGCGCCGCGCCAGGCTTTGCCGCGCATGCGACCGCGCTGCTGCTTGCGGTACTTGACTTTCTTTGGCATCAACATGATCTATAGTCCTTAGAACTCGTCTCGCTTAGAACGCGCCGGTGGTGATGCCCGGCTGCTGTTCCGCCTTCTTCTGCTTGAGGATCTCGCCCTTGTAGATCCACGTCTTCACCCCGATGACGCCGTAGGTGGTGCGCGCCTCGGAGAATCCGTATTCGATGTCCGCGCGGAGGGTGTGCAGCGGCAAACGGCCCTGCAGGTACCACTCCGAGCGCGCGATCTCATTGCCGTTCAACCGGCCGGAGACGCGCACCTTGATGCCCTTGCAGCCGAAGCGCAGCGCCGAATCCACGCTCTTGCGCATGGCGCGGCGGAAGCCGACGCGCTTTTCCAGCTGCAGCGCGATGGCCTCGGACACCAGCTGCGCGTCGAGCTCCGGCTTGTGGACTTCCATGATGTCCACGAAGACGTCGCGGTTCGTGCGCTTCTGCAGCTCGGCCTTGAGCTTGTCGATCTCCGCGCCCTTGCGCCCGATGATGATGCCCGGCCGCGCGGTCTTGATGATGATGCGCAGCTTGTTGCCCGGGCGCTCGATCTCGACCGAGCTCACGCCCGCCGACTTCAGCTTCTCGCGCAGCTCGGCCTTGAGCTTCACGTCCTCGAGCAAGAGCTTGGCGTAGTCGCGCTCGGTGAACCAGCGCGACTTCCACGGCTTGGTGTAGCCCAGGCGGAATCCGTACGGATGTACTTTCTGTCCCATCGTTACCTCTTCGCTGCCGTCTTTTTGGCGGCGGGTTTCTTCGATTTCGTCTTTGCCTTGCCGGCGGTCTTGCCCTTGGCCGGCGCAGCGCTCACTTCTTCGGCGGTCTCGACCGCGGCGCCGGGCGCCTTCTTCTCCGCCAGCATGATGCTGATGTGCGCGATGCGGCGCTGGTAGCGGTACGCGCGGCCCATCGGCGCGGGACGGATGCGCTTCATGCGCGGCCCCTCGTTGGCGATGGCGTTCTTCACGTAGAGATTGTCCACGTCGACATCGACGCCCTTCTCCTGCGACAGGTAGTTGGCGTTCTCGATGGCCGAGCGCAGCAGCTTGTGCACGTCCGGCGCGATGCGCTTGTTGGTGAAGGCCAGCGTGTTGAGCGCGTCCTCCACCCGGCGGCCCTTGATCATGTCGAGCACCAGCCGCGCCTTCTGCGGGCTGACTCGGGTGAAGCGGGCTTGAGCTGTAAATTCCATAGACATTCCTTCGCTTCCTTACTTGGTCGCCGGGGCTGCCGGAGCTGCCGCCGGGGCAATCGCGCCCGGACCGCCGGGCACGCCCGCGGGCTTGGCTGCCGCTTCCGCGGCCGCCTTCATCGAGTGTCCTTTGAAGGTGCGGGTCTGGCTGAACTCACCCAGCTTGTGGCCCACCATGTTCTCGGTGAGGTACACGGGGATGAACTTCTTGCCGTTGTGCACCGCGATGGTGTGGCCCACCATGTCCGGGTGCACGGTCGAGCGCCGCGACCAGGTGCGGATCACCTTCTTCTCGTTGCGCTTGTTCATGTCCTCGATCTTGGCCATGAGGTGCGCGTCAATGAACGGTCCCTTTTTCGTCGAACGTGCCATCGTCGTCTGTTCCTTTACTTCTTGCGCCGGCTGACGATGAATTTGTCAGTCCGCTTGTTGTTACGCGTCTTGTATCCGCGGGTCGGCTGGCCCCAAGGGGTCACCGGGTGGCGTCCGCCGGAGGTCTTGCCCTCGCCGCCGCCGTGCGGGTGGTCCACCGGGTTCATGACGACGCCGCGGTTCACCGGGCGGCGTCCCAGCCAGCGCTTGCGCCCGGCCTTGCCGATGGAGATGTTCTCGTGGTCGGTGTTGCCGACCTGGCCGATGGTGGCCATACAGTCGATGAGCACCTTGCGGGTCTCACCGGAAGGCAGCTTGATGAGCGCGTAGTCGCCTTCCTTGGCGACCAGCTGCGCCGAGCCGCCGGCCGAACGCACCATCTGTGCGCCCTTGCCCGGCTTCAGCTCCACGTTGTGCACGGTGGTGCCGGCGGGGATGTTGCGCAGCGGCAACGCGTTGCCGACCAGGATGTCAGCCTCGGGGCCGCTCACGATCTTCTGCCCCACCTGCAAGCCCACGGGCTGCACGATGTAGCGCTTCTCGCCGTCGGCATAGGCCAGCAGCGCGATGTTCGCCGAGCGGTTCGGGTCGTACTCGATGGTCTCGACGGTCGCGGGAATGCCGAACTTGTCGCGCTTGAAGTCGATCGCGCGCAGCTTGCGCTTGTGGCCGCCGCCGCGGTGCCAGCTCGTCAGGTCGCCCATGTTGCGGCGCCCGCCGGTGTTCATCTTGGCCTTGGTCAGCGCCTTGTGCGGACGGTTGGTCGTAAGCTCGTCGTTGACCAGCGTCGACTTGTACCGCAGCGACGGGGTCATCGGTCTGTATGTCTTGATCGCCATAATGTTTACTCTGTTTCTTTCATCTAAGGGCTCCGCAACGCTTCGCTGCTTCGCCCTCGCCCTTTGCTCGCGCGTTTCGGCCGCTCGCTCCGGGCTCACCCATTACATGTTTTGCGCGTACTCCGGCATCTTCTCGCCGGCCTTCAACCGCACGTAGGCCTTCTTCCAGTCCGGGCGGTAGCCCGCGAACTTGCCGCGGCGGCGCTCCTTGCCCGCGAAGTTGGCCGTGCGCACCGACGCCACCTTCACCTTGAAGATGGACTGCACGGCTTCCTTGACCTCGGTCTTGGTCGCCTTGGCCGCCACCTCAAACACCAGCGTGGACTCGGTCTCCTTCACGCCCAGGCCCTTTTCGGTGATGACCGGGCGGCGGATGATCTGATAAGCGCTCTTCATTACGCCACCTCCGCTTTCGGCTTCGGCGCCGCGGCCTTCAGCGAGGCCTGCAGCTTCTCGATCGCGGGGAGCGAGAAGATCGCGCGCTCGTAGCGCAGCAGGTGGTACGGATGCACCTGGTTGCCCGGCACCAGCTCCACGCCCTTGAGGTTGCGCGAGCTGAGCACCAGGTTCTTGTTCTCCGCCTTGCCGGCGTCGACCAGCAGCACTGTCTTCTCCGCCTTCAGGCCGTCGAGCGCCTCGCGGAAGGCCTTGGTCTTGGCGTCCTTCAGCTCGAAGCTCTTCACGATGGTCAGCTTGCCGTCGGCCAGCTTGGCCGCCAGCGCCGAGCGCAACGCGCCCTGCAGCTTCTTCTTCGGGAACTGGTAGTCATAGGAGCGGGGCTGCGGTCCGTGGACCGTGCCGCCGTGCCGCCAGAGAGGCGAGCGGATGGAGCCCACGCGGGCGCGTCCGGTGCCCTTCTGCCGCCACAGCTTCTTGCCTGCGCCGCTCACCAGCTTCTTGTTCTTTGTGGCATGCGTGCCGGCGCGCCGGGCCGAGCGGTAGTGCTTCACCGCCTCCCAGAGCAGCGCTTCGTTGATGGCGCCGAAGACTTCTTCCGCCAGTTCGAAGCTGCCGACCTTCTTGCCGCTCAGATCGAGTACGTCGATGTTTGCCATAAAAGTGTCTCTCTACTGTTACTTGCTCTTCTTCGCTGCCTGGGCGGCCTTCTTGGCTGCCTTCAGCGGGTCGACCGTGCCGGAGCCGGCGAATCCGCGGCGCTCACGCGGCGGCTTCTTCGCCTTGCTGATCATCACGTAGCCGTCCTTGTGGCCGGGGACCGCGCCTTCGACCATCAGGAGGTTCTCGTCGAGGTCAATGCCCACGATGCGCAGATTGCGCACCGTCTTAGTCACCACGCCCATGTGTCCCGGCATGCGGGTGCCCGGGAAGACGCGCGACGGGAACGAAGACGCGCCGATCGAGCCCTGCACCTGGAACATGTGGCCGTGCGAGGCCGGGCCGCCGCCGAACTTGTGGCGCTTGACCACGCCGGCAAAGCCGCGTCCCTTGCTCGTGCCCGAGACGTCCACGAACTTGTCCTCGGTGAAGATGTCCACCAGGACCTTGTCGCCGACCTTGATGCCGCCTTCGGCGTTCTCGCCCTCGCCCTTGGCGATGTCGATCACCTGCACCTCGCGCATGAACTTCACCGGCGGCACATTGCCCTTGGCGAAGTGTCCCTGCATCGGCTTGGTGATCTTGTTGTTCTTCACGAACTCCACCAACCCGATCTGCACGGCGTCATAGCCGTCGCGGGTGGCGGTCTTCTTCTGCGTCACGACGCAGGGGCCGGCCTGCAGCACGGTGATGGGGCGGACTTCGCCCTTCTCATCGAACAGCTGCGTCATGCCGACCTTCTTGCCTAAGATTCCACTGACCATGGTTTTATCTCCTCATCATGCCGATCGCTCTGCGACGGGCACTGCCGGTTCTACTTGTGTTCCTTGCCGAAGGCCTTGATCTCGACGTCCACGCCCGCCGGCAGGTCCAGCTTCATCAGCGCGTCTACCGTCTGCTGCGTGGGCTCGAGGATGTCGAGCAGCCGCTTGTGCGTGCGGATCTCGAAGGCCTCGCGCGACTTCTTGTCCACGTGCGGCGAACGCAGCACGCAGTACTTGTTCTTCACCGTGGGCAACGGGATGGGCCCGGCGATCTGCGCGCCGGTGCGCTTGGCCGTGTCCACGATCTCGCCCGTCGACTGGTCCAGGATGCGGTAGTCGTAGGCTTTCAGCCGGATTCTGATTCTCTCTTTGCCGATCATTTGCTTTTCCTCAAAGAACTTCTGCGGTCTCATAGCGCCGCGGCTATTGGTTGATGTCTCTTCCCTTACGCCAGGATCTCGCTGATGGTGCCCGCGCCTACCGTGCGTCCGCCTTCGCGGATCGCGAACCGCAGGCCCTTCTCCATCGCCACCGGCGTGATCAGCTCCACCGTCAGCGCCACGTTGT
>Ga0073934_10000343_pt1 | contig 136081 bp, 124 predicted proteins | sample LarsenN4metaG_FD_76834 | JGI IMG/M metagenome (GOLD analysis project Ga0073934, IMG submission 76834) | Hot spring sediment bacterial and archeal communities from British Columbia, Canada, to study Microbial Dark Matter (Phase II) - Larsen... ... | reverse complement strand
TTGACGGCATCACACCCGATCAAGCCTACTTCACCCCGCTGCCCCTCCGCATGGCAGCCTAACAACGGCAGAGGCTCCACTTAGCGACGCGGAAAAACTGTTCAAACAACCGGGACCACCTCAACTGTCAGCCTTTCTTGCCGTTATGTATTTCAGGTTTCGGAAAAGCGAGAACTTCAAACTCGCCTTCTCAATTATCGTAGGCATCCTTTTTCTTCTTCCCTACGCTCTTCTGTTTCAGTTTATCTTACCCCTTTCACGCATTGCGTACCTCGATCTGAACTTAGGCGCGATCCTTTTTGGCGGATACTTGATTGTGGCGTGCGTTCATGCAGTGCGCTTCAACCCCAGAAATCTTCCTCGCGAGAGACTTTTGCTTCTCGTGCCTGCGGTCGCCGCCATGGGAATAGGCGCCATTATTTGGGGCGCCACCATAACGTATGGCGACTATGTTCAACCGCGAATCGTTGTGCAGGGGCGAGTTCAAAAGCTAGAGGTTCGTTATCCCTCAAAAGCTCCCAAATATTACTCTGTCGAAATCGACGGCAAGGAACTTTATGCAATTGAAAGTGACTTCAAACTGCTGCGCGTCGGAGACTATGTGTGGGCGGAGGTTGGACAAGGCTCGCATTACATCTTTGAGATCAAAAAGCCCGATTTCTAAGGCCGTTTAATGCACCCAGAGCAGCAGCGCGACGCCTACGACGATCAGCACAATCCCCAGCCCCTCGCGTGCGGTCGTCCTGTGACCGAACACCACGCTTGAGATCGCCTGCGCGAACAGCACCTCGACCAGCGCCAGCGTGCGCACACTGGCCGCGGTGGCCAGCGCAAAGGCCAGAAACCAGAATTGCGAGGCGAGCGCGCCGAGAAAGCCGGCCGTCACCGACGGCCGCCAGGCCGCCACGATCTCGCGCATCACCTTCGGCTCGCGCAGCATCAGATAGGCGCTCAGCAGCACGGCCTGCATCGCGAGGCCAACGACCAGCGTGAAGGTCGCCGCCATAACGAAGTTGGGCCATTCCAGGCTGAGGATCGCGCCGCGATAGCCGATGGCGGAGAGCGCGAACATCGCGCCGGAACTCAAGCCCAGCAAGGTCGGCCGCCACGAATCTCCAAAGCCGCCGCCCGGCTTCAGCGACATGACGATCACGCCCGTGGTCGCGATCAGGATCGCCGCCACCATGCCGATGCTCAGCGCATCGCCAAGGAAGATCAGCCCGAACAGGGCGACCTGCACCGGCTCGGTCTTGATATAGGCGATGCTGACGACAAAAGAGCGCTCGCTCATCGCCGCCAGCATCAGCGCCGTCGCGAGCATCTGCGCGCCCATGCCGTCGATGACCCAGGGCCAGAACGCCAGGCCCGGCCGCGGCAAGACGGCGCCGGTCACGACCATCAGGATCAGCAGAAACACGACCGCGAAGGGAAAGCCGAACAGAAAGCGTACATGCGTCGCGCCGGCGGTGCCGAGTGTCGTGGTCAACTCGCGCTGCATGGCATTGCGCGCGGTCTGCGTCGCGGCGGCGACCAGCGTGAAGACCGCCCAGAGCCAGCCGGTGTCGGACATTCAGGCGCGCGTCGATCAGACGGTTTCGAGAACGTGCGGCTGTCCGCTCGCATCCCACTCAGTGACAACGCCGCGTTCGTTGTCGACCATCAGCATCAGGTCGAAATAACGAATGGTGGCGTAGCCGCCGGTGCGTTTCATCACGCTTTCCTGCCATTCGGCATTGTGCGCGCGCTGCGCCGCCTCGATCGAGGGCCAGAGATAGACGCCGGCGCCGGTGCCTTCGGCTTCGCCGAGGCCGAGCAGGAAATGCTTGCGCACGAGTTCCTTGTTTGCCACCCATTTCGGAACGACGTGCCTCGCGTCTTCCAGTGTCCTGGCGCGGTCCCAGCCAGCGGGTGCCTTGAAGGTGACCAGTTCGAGGATCATGGGCGTCTCCTTGAGATTTTCGAAACGGTCGCCGCTCGGGCTGCGGAAAGCAACCCGCGCAAATGCAGGCGCGCTATGCAGGCCTCTCGGCCGCCAGCATGTAATTGACGTCCATGTCGTTCGAGAGCTGCCAGCTGTCCGAGAAAATATTGTAGACGACGCCGCGCTCGTCGGTGACACGCAGGCCGGCCTTCACCATCGCCGCTTCCAGCTCTCCCGGGGTGACGAACTTGTCCCACTGATGCGTGCCGCGCGGCAGCCAGCGCAGGATGTATTCCGCGCCGACGATCGCCAATGCGTAGCTCTTCAAGGTGCGGTTGAGTGTTGCCGCGATCATCAGCCCGCCCGGCTTTACCATCTCCCCGCAGCGCGCGACGAAGAGCGCCATGTCGGCGACATGCTCGACCACCTCCATCGCCAGCACCACCTCGAAGCGCTCGCCCTGGTCGGCCAGGGCTTCCGCGGTCGTGGCCCGGTAATCGACCATCACCCCGACCTGCCCGGCGTGACGCCGCGCCGCCTCGATATTGGCCTCAGAGGGGTCGGCGCCGACCACCCGGGCGCCGAGCCGCGCCAGGGGTTCGGACAGGATGCCGCCGCCGCAGCCGATGTCGAGAATACGCAGGCCTGCGAGGCAGCCCAGCTTCTTGGGTTCACGGCCGAAATGCGCCGTCACCTGGTCGCGGATGTAACCGACCCGGACCGGGTTGAACTTGTGCAGCATCGCCATGGGGCCGCGCTCGTCCCACCATTGCGCGCCCAGGCGGGCGAACTGGTCGATTTCGGCCTGGTCGACGGTCGAAGCGGGATTGCGGGATTGCGGCATTGCTGAACTCTCGGATAACGCCTGGACAGGCCGGATGTCTACCTAACACCTTGCTGGCTCAAGGGCTTTGATCTTCGGAAACGCATTTTTCCGCCCCCAGCGCGGGTTGCAGGCGGCAGCCCCGGTCGTTATGAATACGCCCCTTTCGCGGCCGGGCATAACGCCACGCACCCGCGTTCCGATCACAATCCCGCAGGGCCTCCGATCCCGCTATGTCCCGTCTGGTGATGAAATTCGGCGGAACCTCCGTCGCCGATATCGAGCGCATCCGCAATGTGGCGCGGCACGTCAAGCGCGAGGTGGATGCGGGCCATGAAGTCGCTGTCGTGGTCTCGGCAATGGCCGGCAAGACCAACGAGCTGGTCGCGTGGTGCCGCGACGCCTCCCCGATGCATGACGCCCGCGAATACGACGCCATCGTCGCCTCGGGCGAACTGGTCACGGCAGGCCTGCTCGCCATTGTGCTGCAGAGCATGGACATCCCGGCGCGGTCCTGGCAGGGCTGGCAGCTCCCGATCCTGACCTCCAACGCGCATGGCGCGGCGCGCATCCTCGACATCAATGGCGCAGAGATCGTCAAGCGTTTCAAGGAGCGCAAGGAAGTCGCCGTCATTGCCGGCTTCCAGGGCGTCCACAAGGAAACCGGACGCGTCACCACGCTCGGCCGTGGCGGCTCCGACACCTCCGCGGTGGCGGTAGCGGCGGCGATCCGTGCCGACCGCTGCGACATCTATACCGACGTCGACGGCGTCTATACCACCGACCCGCGCATCGTTCCCAAGGCGCGGCGGCTGGACAAAGTGGCGTTCGAGGAAATGCTCGAGCTTGCCTCGCTCGGGGCCAAGGTGCTGCAGGTGCGCTCGGTCGAGCTCGGCATGGTGCACAAGGTGAAGATCTTCGTGCGCTCCAGCTTCGAAAAGCCAGAAGACATCGACCCGCACGGCACCCCGCCGGGCACCCTCATCTGCGACGAGGAGGATATCGTGGAACAATCAGTCGTGACCGGCATCGCCTTCTCCAAGGACGAGGCGCAGATCTCCATCCGCGATGTGGAGGACAAGCCGGGCGTGGCCGCGGCGATTTTCGGCCCGCTGGCCGATGCCAATGTCAATGTGGACATGATCGTCCAGAACGTCTCCTCTGACGGCCGGAAAACCGACCTGACCTTCACCGTGCCAGCAGCCGATTTCCAGCGGTCGATGGACGTAATCGGCAAGGCCAAGACTGCCATCGGCTTCGAGCGGGTGGACGGCGCCAATGATGTGGCCAAGGTGTCGGTGATCGGAATCGGCATGCGTAGTCATGCCGGAGTCGCCGCCCAGGCCTTCAAGGCGCTGGCGCAGCGCAACATCAACATCCGGGCAATCACCACCTCGGAGATCAAATTTTCGGTGCTGATCGACGCCGCCTATACGGAACTCGCGGTCCGCACCCTGCACGCCCTCTACGGGCTTGATAAAGCGTGAACTTTCCGACGGCAGGATGCTCGTTTGTCTTGCCCCTGACAGGCTGCATTCGCTATAGCCCACGAGGGTAGCCGCCGCGGGCGACCGGACCCGCAGCGATTTTCCCGCAGACCCGGCCAGGAATGGTGACAGTCCCCATTCCGCTACAATTTTAAGGACCTTACGCCATGCGTGGCGCACTTGGCGGTCCGCGCGTGCTGCTGCGCCGGCTCCGCGAAGTGATGGCGGAGCCGGTCAGCGCGCAGGAACGCCTCGACAAGATCGTGGTGCTGATCGCCGCCAACATGGTGGCGGAGGTCTGTTCCGTCTACGTGCTGCGCGTGGACGGCACCCTCGAGCTCTACGCTACCGAAGGCCTGAAGCGCGAGGCCGTGCACTTGACGGTGATGCGGATCGACGAGGGCCTTGTCGGCCTCGTCGCCAGCCAGGCCAACCCGATCAACCTGTCGGACGCGCAATCGCATCCCGCCTTCTCCTACCGGCCGGAAACCGGCGAAGAGATCTACCATTCCTTCCTAGGCGTTCCGATCCTGCGCGCCGGCAATACGCTCGGCGTCTTGGTGGTGCAGAACCGCGCGCACCGCACCTATTCCGAGGAAGAAGTCGAGGCACTGCAGACCACCGCCATGGTGCTGGCGGAGATGATCGCCTCGGGCGAATTGTCCGCCCTCGCCCGTCCCGGCGCCGAGCCCGCGGTGCGCCCGCGCCGGACCATCACCGGCGCGGCACTGTCGGAAGGCATCGCCCTCGGACATGTGGTGCTGCACGAGCCGCGCGTGGTGGTGAAGAATTTCATTGCCGACGACGTACAGAAGGAACTGAAACGGCTCGACGACGCAATTGCGGCGTTGCGCTCCGATGTCGACATGATGCTGGAGCGCGGCGAGGTCTCGGACGGGGCGGAATCGCGCGAGGTGCTGGAAGCCTACCGCATGTTCGCCCATGACCGCGGTTGGCTCGACCGTCTGCGCGAGGCGGTGGCGACCGGCCTCACCGCCGAGGCCGGCGTCGAACGTGTGCAATCGGATTCCCGCGCGCGCATGCTGCGCGCCACCGACCCTTATCTGCGCGAGCGGCTGCACGATCTCGACGATCTCGCCAACCGCCTGATGCGGCAATTGATGGGCGTCGAGCATGCGCCGCGCCACGACCAGCTCCCCGATAACGCCATCGTGGTCGCGCGGATGATGGGGCCTGCGGCGCTGCTCGATTACGACCGCAAGCGGCTGCGTGGCCTCATCCTGGAAGAGGGCGGGCCGACGTCGCATGTCGCCATTGTCGCGCGCGCGCTCGGGATCGCCGCCGTGGGCGAGGTCGAGAACATCACAGGTCTTGTCGAACCCGGCGATCCGATCATCGTCGACGGCATTAGCGGCGAAGTGTTCCTGCGGCCGCCATCCGACATCGAGAGTGCCTATGCCGAGCGCGTGCGCCTGCGCGCCCGCCGGCAGGCGCAGTATCAGGCCCTGCGCGACAAGCCCTGCATCACCAAGGACGGCAAGCAGATCACGCTGATGATCAATGCCGGGTTGCTGATCGACCTGCCGCATATCGCGGAAACCGGCGCGCAGGGCATCGGCCTGTTCCGCACCGAATTGCAGTTCATGGTGGCAACGTCGTTCCCGCGCATCAACGAGCAGCATTCCCTCTATCGTGCCGTGCTGGATGCAGCCGAGAAGCGGCCGGTGACCTTTCGCACGCTGGATATCGGCGGCGACAAGGTGCTGCCCTATATGCACGCCTTCGAGGAAGAGAACCCGGCCATGGGCTGGCGCGCGATCCGCCTCGGCCTCGACCGCCCCGGCCTGATGCGCAGCCAAATCCGCGCGTTGTTGCGCGCCTCCTCCGGCCGCGCGCTGAAGATCATGTTTCCGATGATCGCGACCGTCGAGGAATTCGACCAGGGCAAGGCGCTGGTCGAACATGAGCTCACACACCTGCGCCGGCACGGCCACACGCTGCCGGAGCGGGTCGAGGTCGGGGCCATGCTGGAAGTGCCTTCGCTGCTCTACCAGCTCGACGAATTGCTGCCGCGGGTGGATTTTCTGTCGGTCGGCTCGAACGACCTGTTCCAGTTCCTTTATGCCGTGGACCGCGGCAATGTCCGCGTCTCCGCACGCTTCGATCCGATCTCGGCGCCGATCCTGCGCGCGCTCCGCGACATCGCGACGAAAGGTGCCGAGCACGGCAAACCGGTGACGCTCTGCGGCGAACTGGCCTCGACCCCGATCGGTGCGCTCACGCTCGCGGCAATCGGCTATCGTTCGCTGTCGCTGACGCCCTCGGCAGTCGGTCCGGTAAAGGCGATGCTGCTTGACCTCGATGTCGCCAAGGCCAAGACGACCATCGATCCGCTGATCGATGCGCCGGCCGGCACGGTGTCGGTGCGCCACCGCATCGAGATGTTCGCCGCCGCCGAAGGCCTGCAGATCTAAACACGCGAATTGTCATGCTGCCCGACGCAAAACTCGATGCCATGCTGGCCCGGCACGCCGCGCTGGAAGCCGAATTGTCCGGCCAGATCGCACCCGATGCCTATGTGAAGGCCTCGCGCGAGTTTTCCGAACTAGGCCCCATCGTCGACGCCATCAAGCGCTATCGTGCGTTGCGTGGCGAGATGGCCGACCTCGATGCGCTGCTGGCCGATCCTGCGACCGACCCCGAAATGCGGGCAATGGCAGAAGCCGAAAAGCCGGAGCTGGAGGCTCGGCGCGAGGCACTGGAAAAGGAAATCCGCGTCCACCTCATACCCAAGGATGCGATGGACGAGCGCAATGTCATCCTGGAAATCCGCGCCGGCACCGGCGGCGACGAAGCCTCCCTTTTCGCGGGCGACCTGTTCCGCATGTATGAGCGTTATGCGGCCAAGCAGGGCTGGAAAGTCGAAGTCGTCGATGCCAGCGAAGGCACCGTCGGCGGCTTCAAGGAAATCATCGCCGAGGTGAAAGGCCGCGGCGCATTCGCCAAGCTGAAATTCGAGTCCGGCGTGCACCGGGTGCAGCGCGTGCCGGCGACGGAAACCTCCGGCCGCATCCACACCTCGGCGGCGACCGTCGCGGTCCTGCCGGAAGCCGAGGATGTCGATATCGAGATCCGCGACGACGACCTGAAGATCGACACGATGCGATCGAGCGGCGCCGGCGGCCAGCACGTCAACAAGACCGAATCGGCAATCCGCATCACCCACATGCCCAGCGGAATCGTTGTTGCCGTGCAGGAAGACCGCTCGCAGCACAAGAACAAGGCGAAGGCGATGGCGCTGCTGCGCGCCAAGCTCTACGACGCCGAGCGCAGCCGGCAGGACGCCGCGCGTGCCGCCGAGCGGAAAGGTCAGGTGGGCTCGGGCGACCGGTCGGAGCGCATCCGCACCTACAATTTTCCGCAAGCACGCGTGACCGACCACCGCATCAACCTTACGCTCTACAATCTGCCGAAGGTGATCGAAGGCGAGGCGCTGGGCGAAATCATCGATGCCCTGATTACCGAGAACCAGGCGGCGCTCCTGGCCGCGCAGGACGCCTGATGCTTGGCGGCACGCGGGCCTGGACGGTTGCCGGCGCACGCCGCCAGATCGCGGAGACATTCCGCAACAACGGGATCGAATCGCCGGAGCTCGATGCGCGCATCCTGGTCGGCCATGCGCTCGGGCTGGACCGGACGGTGCTGGCGTCGTCTGCGGAGCGCGTTCTTTCGCGCCAGGAACTCGATGCGATCGATGCCCTGGCGGCGCGGCGCTTGCGGCATGAGCCGGTGGCACGGATCGTCGGGCGAAAAGAGTTTTGGAGTCTGCCGCTGCGTGTCTCCTCCGCCACGCTGGTCCCCCGCCCCGAAACTGAATCCGTTGTCGAGGCTGCCCTTGCCACCGTGCGCGATCGCCAGCTTTCCCTGCGCATTGCCGATCTCGGAACCGGGACCGGCGCCATTCTGCTGGCGCTGCTGAGCGAATTGCCGAACGCCACGGGAAGCGGCACCGACATCGAACCCGCGGCGCTTGCGATCGCGCGCACGAATGCACGCGAACTGGGACTGCAGGATCGCTGCCAATTCATTCTCTCGGATTTCGGCGCGGCGCTGACGGAACGTTTCGATCTCGTCGTGTCGAACCCGCCCTATATCGCCACTTCCGAATTGCCGGCTCTGCCGGCGGAGGTGCGCGATTACGATCCGGAACTGGCGCTCGACGGCGGCCCCGAGGGGCTCGATTGCTATCGCCGGATCGCTGCGGAGAGCGCGCGGTTGCTCGCGCCCGGCGGCGCCCTCGTGCTGGAAATCGGCGCCGGGCAGTCGGCAGCGGTCACCGGAATTTTCGAAGCCACAGGTCTTAAGGCCGCCGCCCCGCCGCGGCCCGACCTGGCAGGTATCCCGCGCGCCCTTGTTTTCCAGAGCTTTTCTTAACCCTGCCATTATGTGGATGCATTCAACCCCTGGAAAATAGGACTTGGATTGTGGGGCGAGAACGACTAGGTTCAGGCCAGAATTGAGGCCCGGATCCCAGTCGCATTTGAGCCCGAAGCCATGGCTTCGCGAGGCCGGCGGCGAAGAGGAAAAGGGGCATCAGATCGGGGCAACACGCCAGGTCGAAAAACAGCAGGTCGAAAGACAGGTCGACATTTACAGCTATCGACAACAGGTCGCGCAGAAAACGATAGGTTGCGCATTAAAAGGATTCGCAGATTCCGCTTATAGACTTTACCGGTTGGGCGCGCTCAACGTCAGGACGACGAGAGAAGCGTGCGCAAATCCGGTGCGAGGGATGATCTGGAAAGCGCGATTGGCGCCGAGGGGTTCAGAAGCTGCCAGGCCGGTCGAGGGAGTGCCGTGAGACGGCCGCGGTTTCGTTGTGCGTTTGGCAGGGCGTTGGACCCGGCCGGTTGAGAGCAGAAGCAAACGCCAGCCGTTTGTGTGACGAAGTGAATCGGAAAGCGGCGCAAGCCGCATGGGAGTCGGCGACAGGCAAGCTATGAGAAACGGACATCAGAACAAGCATCAGCATCAGCACCACCGGATGCGCGGACGCAATCGCGGCGGCGGCAAAAGCCACAATCCGCTCACCCGCGTCTACGAATCCAACGGCCCCGACGTGAAGATCCGCGGCACGGCCAACCACATCGCCGAAAAATACATCCAGCTCGCGCGCGACGCGACCGCCTCGGGCGATCCGGTCGCGGCGGAAAACTACTACCAGCACGCCGAACATTATTTCCGTCTGATTGCCGCCGCGCAGGAACAACTGCGCCAGAATCAGCCCTATCAGCAGCAGCCGCGTCCCGAAGGCGGCGATGTGCGGCAGGACGAGAGCTTCGACGACGGTGACGACAGCGCCCAGCCGCATTTCGGCGGCGAGCCGCATTCGCCGCGCGAACAGCAGAATTACGCGCAGCCTTATCAGCGCGAGCAGCCGCCCTATCCGCCGCAGCAGCAGCGCTACGACAACCGTCCGCAGCAGGAGAGCCGCCAGCAGAATGCCGACGCGCCGGAAGGCGACATCGACCGTCTGCCCTCCTTCATCACCGGCAATCAGCCGCAGCCGCATGCCGGCAACGGGCAGCCGAACGGTCATGACAATCAGGGCGACCGCTTCCCGCTGCATCGGCGGCGTCGGCGCGGCCATCGCGGTCCGCGTCCGGACATGGCGGGCGCACAAGGCGACGCGCCGGATGACACCGCTCCGGCAGGCGACTAGTTTTCTGTCTGCAGATTTGCCTCAGGATCATGGCCGGATTCTCCGGCCATGATCATCTCTGGATGCGCGCGGTCGCGCCCTGCGCCGGCGCCAGCGCCGGTTCGAGGGAGGGCACAAGCTTGCGTTTTTCCCGACGGGCCGGAATCGCGCGGTAGACCTGCTTGGTCGCTTCCACGATATGCACCCCGGCAAACGGCGCCGAGAAGGTCGTGCCAGCGCGCTCCCAGGCGACAGCGGTGCGCAAGAACCAGCCGCGCGGGATCGGCGGCACATACAGCGCCTCCCCCCAGCCATTCGGCGTGAACAGCGTTTCGCGCAGGATTTTCGTGATCTGCCCGCGCGAATAGGGCCGCCCATGACCGAACGGCGTCGTGTCGATGCGCGCCCACAGCCCGCGGCGATTGGGCACGACCGCGAGCAGCCGGCCGTTCGGCGCTAGCACGCGCCAGACTTCGCGCAGCAGCGAGATCGGATCGTCGGTCATTTCCAGCGCGTGCACGAGCAGCACGCGGTCGACGGCGGCGTCGGTCAGCGGCAGGCCATTCTCCTCGACCAGTGCGACAAGTCCCGGACGGGCCGACGGCCATTTCACCACGCCTTGCGCGGCCGGCATGAACGCGATGCAGCGCTCGGCCTCTTCTCGGAACAGGCCGAGATAGGGCGTGGTATAGCCGATGCCCGCGACGCGCAGCGTGGCCAGATTGTTCCATCGGGCGCGGATGCCGCGCCCGATGAAGCGGCGGGCAACGACCCCGAGCCCCTGCGAATAGAAATCGCGCAGATCGACAACATCGATGAACATGCGCCCAGACTAGCACGGATTCCATCAACAAAAGCCGAAGACCGCCTCACCGCTTATCGAATGAACCCCGCCTATGATCCGGCGAAGCACTTCAACTCCGCCGGATCATAGGCCGTGTTAATAGGGTTAGCGCGCGATAAGTTTACGCAATCTGCGCAAGCTTGATTGCGTCGCAAAACCGGTCTCCACGTTTGCTGATCGCGCGCTTAGGGCATGTTAGCGTTACCTTTGTCTATCCTTCGTTCCAGCATGTGAGTGCATCATGGCCGCCAAGACCCATCTGTTCCCCTGCCTCTCCGACAATTTCGGCGTCCTTCTGCACGATCCCGAAACCGGCGCCACAGCGTCGATCGACGCGCCTGACGCGGCCGCGGTCGAAACCGCGCTGAAGGCGACCGGCTGGAGGCTTTCTCACATTCTGGTCACGCATCATCACCAGGACCACACCGGCGGCATCGCGGAGTTGAAAGCCAGGCACAAATGCCGCGTCATCGGACCGCGCAATGAAGCGGCGAAAATCCCCACGCTCGACGAGACGGTAGGGGAAGGGGACCGCGTCAAGCTCGGTTCTCTCGTCGGCCGCGTGCTCGACACGCCGGGCCACACCGCCGGCCACATTTCTCTGGTGTTCGATGCGGACAAGATCGCCTTTGTCGGGGACACGCTGTTTTCCATTGGCTGCGGCCGCGTCATCGAAGGCACGATGGAGCAGATGTGGGGCTCGCTGCTGAAGCTGCGCGCCCTGCCCGACGACATGAGGTTCTACTGCGGCCATGAGTACACGCAGGCCAACATCAAGTTCGCACTGACCATCGAGCCCGACAACGAGGCATTGCTGGCGCGGGCGAAGGAGGTGGAGGCATTGCGCGCCGCCGGCAAACCGACGATACCCGCAACCATCGGCGCGGAGAAGGCGGAGAACTGCTTCCTGCGCGCCGACGTGCCCTCGGTCGCTGCCGCGCTCGGGATGAGCGGCAGGCCGGCCGCCGAGGTGTTCGGTGAAATCCGCACACGCAAGAACAAGTTCTGACGCGCATGAGCGCGCATTCGGCCGCCGACATCATCCGCCTGCTCGATCTCAAGCCGCATCCGGAAGGCGGGCATTACCGCGAGACCTTCCGCGACGCCCGCACGGTCGAAGGCGGCCGCGCGGCCTCAACCGCGATCCATTTCCTGCTGGCGCGCGGCGAGCGTTCGCACTGGCATCGCGTGGACGCGGTGGAAATCTGGCACTGGCATGCCGGCGCGCCGCTGAAGCTCGAGATCGCGAGCGGCGCGACGATTACGACCGTCACGTTGGGCTCCGACTTGCTTGCCGGCCAACAGCCGCAGACGGTCGTGCCGGCGGGCGACTGGCAGGCGGCGGAAAGCCTCGGCGACTGGACGCTGGTTGGTTGCACGGTGGCGCCTGGATTCGAGTTCTCCGGCTTCGAACTGGCGCCGAAAGGCTGGTCGCCCCGCTAGGCCTTCTTGCGCAACAGCATGTCTTTGGCGGCGAGCAAGCCGCCTACGGCTATCAGCACGGCCGCAACGACCAGCGACAGCGTCGGCGCGGCGAATCCGGCCAGCACCAGACAGAGCGTCGAAAGGACCGGCGCTGCGTAGGACGCCGCGCCGAGGATACGGATGTCGCCGCGTTTCATGCCGATGTCCCAGACATAGAAGGCTGCGCCGACCGGGCCGAGGCCGAGCGCAAGAACGGCGAGCCATTGCGTCGCAGTTTCCGGCCAGACCGTCTGTTCGAACAGCAGATGGCAAATCGCGGCAAGGACCGCGGTGACAAGGCAAAAGCCGACCACCGCGTCCGTCGGCACCGCTTTGAAGCGGCGCGAGAGTACCGAATAGATCGCCCACACAAACGCGGCAACCAGGGCCGCGCAATAGCCGGGGATGAATTCCGGCGCGACGCCGAGCTGCGCACGGCCAGCGACCAGAACGATGGTGCCAATTAGGCCAACCAGCGCGCCGGCAACGTGGTGCGCTTTCAGCCGCTCGCCTGGCAGGAACGCCGAGAACAGAACGATGAGCAGCGGCCAGAGATAGTTGATCAGCCCGGATTCGGCCGGCGGCGCGAGGCGCAGCGCCATGAAGTAGAGCGCGTGATAGCCGAACAGCCCGAAAATGCCGAGCGCCCAGACGGCCAGTGGCTGCCGCAGCGCGCTGAAAGCATCGCGGCGGAATGTCCAGCTCGCCGCGCCGAGCAATCCGCCGATCGCAAAGGTCATCGCGGCGAGCTGAAACGGCGGCACGCGGCCGGAGGCGGCCGTCAGCAGCGCCAGGAGCGACCACATCAGGACGGCGGCGAAGCCGGTCAGTGTGGCCGCGCGTGATGTCATTTCCCGAGGCGATAAAATCCGGTCAGGCCATGAACTGCCCGCCATTGGCGGTCAGGGTCGAACCTGTGATGAAGCCCGCATCGTCGGCGGCCAGGAACACCACGCAGCGCGCGATCTCCTCCGGCTCGCCGAGGCGACCCAAGGGAATCTGCGGCAGGATGCTTTTCTCGAGCACGTCCTGCGGCACCGCCTTGACCATCTCGGTCGCGATATAGCCTGGGCAGATCGCATTCACGGTGATGCCGCTCTTTGCGCCTTCCTGCGCCAAGGCCTTGGTGAAGCCGATCTCGCCGGCTTTCGCGGCGGAATAGTTCACCTGCCCCATCTGCCCCTTCTGGCCGTTGATCGAGGAGATGTTGACAATGCGGCCGAACTTGCGCGCGCGCATGTCCTCGATGACATGCCGGGTCATGTTGAACAGCGAGCCAAGATTGGTGCCGATCACCGCGCTCCACTGCTCCGGCGTCATGCGATGGAACATTGTGTCGCGGGTGATGCCGGCATTGTTGACCAGCACCTCCACCGGCCCGAGAGCGGCGACGACCTGCTTGATGCCGGTGCCGCAGGCCTCGTAGGAGGAGACATCCCATTTGAAGACGGGAATTCCGGTTTCGCTCTTGAACTTCTGCGCGGCCTCGTCATTGCCGGCATAGTTCGCGGCGACATTGTAGCCCGCCCTTTTGAGTGCAATCGAAATCGCGGCACCGATTCCGCGCGTGCCGCCGGTCACCAAGGCTACTCGTCCCATAACTGGATAATCCCCTCTCCTGGCTGGGCCTTATTGCCCGCGTTCCTCCGAACGTCCGTTTCTTGTTTTCAATATGGCCAAAACAATAATGGCCGGGTCAAGCCCGGCCATTACATTAATTGGTCTGTATTGAAACCAGTGATGGTTGTTCAGGCGCGTTCCACGCACATAGCAATGCCCATGCCACCGCCGATGCACAGGGTGGCAAGGCCTTTCTTGGCGTTGCGCTTCTGCATTTCGTAGAGCAGCGTCACCAACACGCGGCCGCCCGAGGCGCCGATCGGATGACCGATGGCGATCGCGCCGCCATTGACGTTCACCCGTGCAGGATCCCAGCCCAGGTCCTTGTTGACCGCGCAGGCCTGCGCGGCAAAGGCTTCGTTCGCCTCAATCAGATCGAGATCCTCGACCTTCCAGCCGGCTTTTTTGAGCGCCGCGCGCGAGGCCGGGATCGGCCCGGTTCCCATGATTGCAGGGTCAACGCCGGCATGCGCCCAGGAGACGATACGCGCCAGCGGGGTCTTGCCCAGCCTCGCCGCTTCGCTCCCCTTCATCAGCACAACGGCGGCGGCGCCGTCATTGATGCCCGAGGCATTCGCCGCCGTCACCGTGCCCTCCTTGTCGAACGCCGGGCGCAGCTTGGCAATCGATTCCATGGTAACGCCGTGCTTGGGATATTCGTCGCTGTCCACCACCACGTCGCCCTTGCGGCTCTTGATGGTCACCGGCGCGATCTCGTCCTTGAACTTGCCGCCCTTCTGCGCCGCTTCAGCCTTGTTCTGCGAGCCGACGGCGAATTCGTCCTGCTGCTGGCGGGTGATCTGCCACTGTTTGGCGACATTCTCGGCCGTATTGCCCATGTGATAGCCGTTGAAGGCGTCCCAGAGGCCGTCCTTGATCATGGTGTCGACCATTTCCAGCGAGCCCATCTTGGTGCCGCTGCGCAGATGCGCGCAATGCGGCGCCTGGCTCATCGATTCCTGGCCGCCGGCCACCACGATGTCGCTGTCGCCGTTCAGGATCGCCTGATAGCCGAGCGCCACCGCACGCAGCCCCGATCCGCAAAGCTGGTTAACGCCCCAGGCCGGGCTCTCCACCGGAATGCCGGCTGCAATGGAGGCCTGGCGCGCCGGGTTCTGGCCCTGACCCGCGGTCAGAATCTGGCCCATGATCACTTCCGAAACCTGCGCTCCCTCCACGCCGGCGCGCTTGAGCGCCGCTTCGATCGCGACCTTGCCCAGTTCATGCGCCGGCAGATTGGCGAATGCGCCGTTAAACGCGCCGACCGGGGTGCGTGCCGCACCGACAATGACGATGTCGTCCTTCATTGCAGAACTCCTGTTGGTGGACCGGGACCGGATCGGGCAAGGTGTGCGGCCGGGTTGCGCCGGTGCGCGGAACAAACCCCATTCACGGCCTGTTTGCCACTTTTCTCGATAGCACGGCCTAAGCCGCCAGCAAATCTCCCGGCATGCGGGCCATGGTAACGCTGACCTGCATAAAACGGTGGCTCCAAAGCTCGAAATTGCCTATTTTCAAACTATCGGCCCCCGCTCGCAGGGCCTTGGGAGCGTGAACACCCGGCATGGCCAATACCGAAGCACCCATCACGATCAAGAAATACGCCAATCGGCGCCTCTACAACACCGGGACAAGCACTTACGTCACGCTGGAAGATCTGGCGACGATGGTAAAGCAAGGCGATGATTTCGTCGTCTATGACGCCAAGACCGGCGAGGATATCACCCGGTCGGTGCTCGCCCAGATCATTTTCGAGCAGGAGAACAAGGAAGGGCAAAATCTGCTGCCCATCAATTTCCTGCGTCAATTGATCCGCTTCTACGGCGACAGCATGCAGATGCTGGTGCCCCGCTATCTCGAAGTCTCACTGGAATCGCTGACCAAGGAGCAGGAGAAATTCCGTCAACAGATGGCGCAGGCCTTCGGCGTCGGCTCCTTCGGACCGCTGGAGGAACAGGTGCGGCGGAACATGGAAATGTTCGAGAAGGCGTTCTCGATGTTCACGCCGTTTGCCCGCGGCGCCGCCGGCGCCAAGGAGCCTTCATCCACCGAAACGGGAACGAAGTCAGCCGCCGATTTCGACGAGATGAAGCGCCAGCTTGAGGAGATGCAGAAGCGCCTCGACCGCATGGCCGAGAAGGACAAGTAGACCGGATTACACCAGGGCGCCGCGGATTTTCGCGGGCTCCGTTTGCCAGGGCCGGTCGAGAGACGCCCGGCCGACCAGATCTCCCTGCAGATAGTCGCAGCCCCATTCCGCGAGCATGGCCGCGGAGGTTTCATCCTGCACCCACTCGGCGACGGTCTTCAGATCGAGACCACGCCCGAGATCGAGCATCGTACGCACGAAGGTCCGGTCGTCCGCCGAGCGGATCAGGTTCTGGACGAATTCACCGTCGATCTTGATGATGTCGACGCCGAGCCTGCGCAGGTTGCGGAACGAGGTATAACCGGCGCCGAAATCGTCGATGGCGATGCGTGCGCCGAGATCCTTGACGCGGGCGACGAAGCCGCGCGTGTCGTCGAGATCGTGAATCGCCGTGGTTTCGGTGATCTCGACTATCAGCCGTTCGGCAAGATCGCGATTCGCACGCAGAAGCGAGCCCAGACGCGCCCACCAGTCGGCGTCCGTGGTGGAGGCCGGCGACACGTTCAGGCTGAGATGGAGCTCCGGATTGGCGGCAAGTTCCGCGATGACGAGTTCCAGTACGCGCTGATCCAGAAGCCGGACCAGCCCGAGCCGTTCGGCTATCGGGATGATCTTGTGGGCCGGGATGGTCGCGCCGTCAGGGCGATGAATGCGCATCAGGCATTCGTAGAACGCCGGCGCGCGTCCGTGCGTCGCGACGACAGGTTCGTAGGCGAGAACGATACGCCGCTCATTGAGCGCGGTGACGATCTTGTCAGTCACCTTCATATTCTCGCGGCGGATGGCTTCACGTTCGACGTTCGGCTGATAGGCGAAGAAGGATCCCGGACGCTTGGCCTTGGCGCGGTCGAGCGCTTCCTGCGCCCGCGCGAATATTTCGTGCACATTCGCAGCATGGCGCGGCGCCGTCACGCCGCCGATGGTCACGGTGACGGAGACCGGTCCCGCCGCGGTGATCATCACGTCATCACGTACGGCAGCCAGAAAGCGGCCCGCGGCGTGCGTCATGTCGTCGGGCGAGCAGTTCTTCAGAACGATGCCGAATTTGTTGCCGGCGAAGCGGCCGAGACAATCCTCCGCGCGCATCCTGGTGCGCAGGCGGCTCACAACGGCGCCGATCACTTCGTCGGCGATGTCGTAACCATAGCTCTCGTTGATACGGGTGAGGCCGTCGATGGAAACGATCATGAAGCCGCACGAGCTGCGCAGCCGCGTCGCCTCCTGCAGGGCCGCGGTGAGCTTTTCAGTCAGGTGCTCGCGGTTGATCGCGCTCGCCGCCGGCCCGGAAGAGAGGGTCGCATGCCGCTCGTGCGGATCGGCAATGGCGCGGACCACGCCATGCGCCAGCGCCGGCCGCCCGTCCGGGCCGGCGAACCAGCGGCCGGTATCCTCCAGCCAGTGTTTCGGCGCACGCGGCGCGGCGCTGAGGCAATAGCGGACGCGATAGGGCACGCCCGTGCCGTTGTCCTCAGCCTGCGACTGCATGACCGCGCTTGCGCGCGTCTCGGCATTGGCGGGATCGAGCAGGCCGGCATAGTCGCGACCACTTGCGATCAGGCGGGCATCGCGCAGACCGAGCACCTCTGGCGCGTTCGAAGTCCATCGCAGCATGTCGCTCTCGATCCGCCATTCATAGGCCGTCTCACCCGCGGAGATGAGGATCGCCGCGATGTCGAGCGCAGTCTTCCGGCGCGGCGCGCCGGGGCGAAGCACCGGGGTCTTGCCGCCGCGCGGCGGATTGCGATCGACGCGGGTTCTGGACGGCTTTCGTGTCACGGCCAGTCCTGGTTCGGGCACGCAGCGCTGCAGGCGGCGCGATGTGTCGGCTGATTGCGACTTTCAGCCTAGGCCGAAAGACTAAAAAAACGGAAAAATCATAGGTTTGCTTTTGCCGGATTGTCGGGCGGAACTTTCCCGCCACCCCGGCATAGAGCTTGCGACTGCTCCTGTTAACGAGGACACGATGTCCCGGAATGAGACAGGAGGAGGCGTTGGCCAGAATGACCCCGCTGCGGCCCGCACCGGCGGAACGGTTTGAGCGTGAAGGCTCGGCCGAGACGGCGGAGCCGTCGCCACGCCGGGATCTGGTGTCGCTGCGACCGGTCGAAGCTGCTGCGCCCGCGCATTTTGCCCAGCCGCGGCCTCAGGCGGCATTCCTGGCGCATTTGCTGGCGGTGGCGCAGCGCGCCCCGCAGACCCAGGAAAAGCGTCGGGCCGAGCCGCAGGAAGCCGTCAATCGTTACACCGCGGCCGGCAAGGCCGCGCCGGCGCGTCCGGGCCTCTCCCTGAAGCGGGCGGTCTGACGCCGCAACAAAATTGGCGCGCGATCTGACGCAAAACCGGTTCCCAATTTTGCTGATCGCGCGCGGCCTCAATAGCCGAGCGCGCAGCCGTCCTTGCGGCCGTCCGAGGCCCCGATCAGCAATCCGCGATCCCAGTCGATGTGGATCGCCTGCCCGCCGCCCAGCGGCAATTCGCGCACATTCACATCGTGGCCCCGGGCCTTGAGGCCTTCGATTGTGGCCTGCGAGACCCCGCGCTCGACATCGGTCTTCTCGCCGTCGAAGAACACACGCGGCGCATCGATCGCCTGCTGCACATCCATGCCGTAATCGACGATGTTGGACACGAAGGTCGCGTGGCCCATTGCCTGATACGAGCCGCCCATGACGCCGAAAGACATGTCGCAGCGGCCCTCGCGCAGCGCCAGCGCGGGAATGATGGTGTGCATTGGCCGCTTCGCGGGGCCGAGCGCATTCGGATGATCGGCGATCAACTGGAAGCTGCAACCGCGGTTCTGCAGCATGATGCCGGTCTTCTCGGTCGCGATGCCGGAGCCGAAAGCATAGAACAGCGAATTGATCAGGGTCACCGCATTGCGGTCGCGATCCACCACCGTCACCAGCACGGTGTTGCCGCGCGGCGCCGGCGCGGCGGGAAGCTTGCTGCGCTTCGTGCGGTCAATCATGTCGGCGAGATCGGCGGCGAAGACGCGGTCGAGCAAAGCCTGCGGCGTCGTGCGCATGAAGGCCGGATCCGCGATATGCGTGTTGCGGACCGCATAGGCGAGCCGGCCAGCTTCCAGCGCGATGTGGAAGCGCTCGTCGCCGACGGGATCGAGCTTGCCCATCTCGAAACGCTCGAGGATGTTGAGCAGCACAAGAGCCGCGAGTCCCTGCCCGTTCGGCGGCAATTCGACGACATCGAGGCCGCGGTAATTGGTCGAGATCGGCACCGCTTCCTCGCCGCGATGTTTGGCGAAATCTGCCTCCGTCAGCAGGCTGCCGCGCGCCGCAACCGTCTCCACGATATCGCGCGCGATCGCGCCTTCGTAGAAGGCCTTGGCGCCATCCTTGGCGATGGCCGTCAGCGTCTCGGCCAGCGCCGGATAGCGCATGCGGTCCCCGGTTTTCGGCGCCATGCCGCCGGGCAGATAATGCAAGGCTGCACCCTTGTCGGCGCGCAACTTTTCGGCATGCAGCGCCCAGTCATAGGCGACGCGCGGGGCGACTGGCACGCCTTCGCTTGCCGCGCGGATGGCCGGCTGCAAGGCACGGTCGAGGCCGAAGCGGCCATGCCGCTCCAGAATCGTCTGCCAGGCTTCGATGGCGCCCGGCACGGTGACGGCATGAACCGAGTTGATGGCGATCTCGCTCAGCCCCTGAGCGGTGAGTGTCTCGACCGAGGCCGCCGCGGCGGAACGTCCGGAGCCGTTATACCCCCAGACCGGTCCGCCGGGTTTCGAGACGAGACAGAAGCAATCGCCGCCGATGCCGGTCATGTGCGGCTCGGCGACGCCGAGCAGCGCCACCGCCGCGACCGCGGCGTCCGCCGCGTTGCCGCCGTCGCGCATTGTCTCGATCGCCGCGAGTGTCGCCAGAGGATGCGAGGTCGCCGCCATGGCTTCGCCGGCGAAGACCGGCGAGCGGCCCGGAAAATGAAAGTCGCGTGTCATGCAGAATGCAGAATGCGGGACCGCGCCCGCGCAATCAACTGCCGGGATCGACTTGCCCCAATGCAAGATCGCGTTGCGCCGTGCGGATCGAGATCGAGAAGCCGCCGACGACGTCGACGAAGCAGATCACGAGCAGCAGCAGGAAGGTCGACGTCGCTGCCTGTTTCACCATGATGAACTCGGCGAGCGCGGCAACGAAGACGATGAAGGACAGGATGTGGTCCATGATCGCCTTCACACCGAAGCGCGTCGCCTTCAGCACTTCGACGAAGAGCAGGAGGACCGACAGGATGATGAGCAGGTCGCCGGTCGAGACGTTCAGATCGGCCTGCGACATCATATGGACCGTGAACAGCGTGTCGCCGAACCCGGTCGAGAACAGAAACGCGACGATGTTGTAGATCGCGAGCGGGATCAGAAGCAGCGGGAACCCGACGAGATACATGGAGCCAAAGCCTCCTGCTCGCCGGGGATGCCGGCATCTCTCTGTGTGCGCCTTACACGTCGCTCTTGGCCTTCAGGACCTGGCGGCCCTTATACATACCGGTCTTCAGATCGATATGGTGCGGGCGCCGCAGCTCGCCCGAATCCTTGTCCTCCACATAGGAGGGCTGCTTCAGGGCGTCGGCGGAACGGCGCATGCCGCGCCGCGACGGCGAGACTTTTCGTTTCGGAACGGCCATTGGAAAAACTCCTGGAAAACGGGCGAAACCGGCCTGTGAGGGATTGGAGCGGCTTATAGAGGAAGCCTTTCCGCATGGCTAGGGGTTGCGCGACCGCCTCAGACATCGGTCGAGATCGCCGCCCCGGGCGGCGCGGGCCTGATAGGTCGCGGCCAGCCGGCTCACCGCCGGGCCCGGTTTCTGGGCGTTCCGCCGGCGCGGATTGGGCAAAACCGCCGCCAGCAGGGCCGCTTCCCGGATGTTGATCTCGCGGGCGGGCTTGCCGAAGGCCCGGCGGGCCCCGGCCTGGACCCCGAATTCGCCATTCGGCCCCCATTCGGCCACGTTGAGGTAAATCTCCATGATCCGCCGCTTCGGCAGGATCAGGTCGGTCCACAGCGCCAGCGGGAATTCCAGCGCCTTGCGGACATAGCTGCGGCCGGACCAGAGAAACAGGTTCTTCACCGTCTGCTGGGTAATCCCGGAGCCGCCACGCAGGTCTTCCAGGTCTTCCGCCTCGGCCACGATCTCGCGCAGGCTTTGCCAGTCGACTCCGGCATGCGCGCAGAAGCGGGCGTCCTCGGCAGCGATGACCGTCAGCGGCAGGATGCGGGGAAGGCTGTCGAGGGACACGTTGGTGCGCACGACAGGCTGGCCGGTGACGTAGCGGGCCACCATCGGGATGGAAACCGGGTTCACGACCAGATAAAGCGGCACCAGTAGATAGGGCAGCAGGAGAATGACCAGGATGGTCACCACCAGGAGCCGCAAGATCCGGCGGCCCGCGCCCGAGGCCGAACGGGAAAACGTGGAGTCCGACATTCCCTGTTCCCGGCTCGAAATGCGGGTGTGCTGTGAGCCGCAGACCTAGAAAATCCCGCCGGATGTGACAAGCGATGACAAGGTTCCCGTTCCGTGGCGTGATGCCGCCCCGATGACAGCACGCTCGCCTCAGACAGCCTTCTCCGCGCGGCTCGACGCCGCCGCAGCCGACATCGACCGGCTGCTGGGCGTTTTGCTGGCCGACCACCCTGACGACGGCGAAATCGCGCGGCCGGCGCGCCTGCTGGATGCGATGCGTTATGCGAGCCTGTCCGGCGGCAAGAAGCTGCGGCCGTTCCTTGTGATCGAGACGGCAGTTCTGTTCGACGTACCGCGCGAGCGCGCGCTGATGGCGGGTGCGGCGCTTGAATGCGTACACTGCTATTCGTTGGCGCACGACGACCTGCCGGCGATGGACAACGACGACCTGCGGCGCGGACGTCCGACCCTACACAGGGCCTTCGACGAAGCGACGGCCATTCTCGCCGGCGACGCGCTCTTGACCTTCGCCTTCGATGTTATGGCACGGCCGCAAACGCACCCTGACCCGGCGACGCGCATCGAGCTTGTCGCCGAACTCGCGCGCGCCGCAGGCCTCGGCGGCATGGCGGGCGGACAGATGCTGGATCTCGCTGCCGAGGGACGCTTCGACAACAAATCCGCGCCGCTCGGCGAAGCGGATATAGAAACCTTGCAGGCGATGAAGACCGGCGCGTTGCTGCGCTTTGCGTGTGTCGCCGGCGCCATTCTGGGACGGGCCTCGCCGCCGCAACGCGCCGCGCTCGCGCGCTACGGCAAATCGCTCGGCGCAGCGTTCCAGATCGCCGACGATCTGCTCGACGTCGAAGGCGATGCCGCCACTGTCGGCAAGGCGATCGGAAAGGATGCCGCGACGGGAAAAGCCACGCTGGTCGGCATTCTCGGGATTCCGGCAGCGCGCGAACGGCTTGCGAAGCTGGTGGTGGACGCGCACGATGCCTTGTCTCCGTTCGGAGACAGATCTGACATCCTGCGCGCGGCCGCGCGCTTTGTCGCCGAGCGCCCCAAATGAAAACCCGCAAACAGACGCGGGCCGGCCCGCGCAGATCGGGGCTGGCCGCCCGATCGCTTCACATCTTGCGCGTCCACGCGACGCTGATGTCTTGCGTGGCGCTCGGCGTGGCGCTGTTTTTTCTTCTGCCGGCCGCCTGGGAATTTCCTGCACGATTCGTCGTAGCCTGGGATGCCGGCGCGTTGGCCTATCTGGGCTCCGCGCTGACGGTGTTCGTCCGCTTCAACCTGAGCCGGGTGAAAAGCCGCGCCGCCGATCAGGACGAAGGCGCGACCGTGATCCTGATGCTGACGGTGGCGGCTGCGCTGGTGAGCCTGGGCGCCGTGATCGGCCTGCTCGGCGAAGCCAAGAACATTCCTGCAGCCAAGCAGCATGGGACGCTGGCGCTCGCCGTCGCCACAATCCTGATTTCGTGGCTGCTGATCCACACCATGTTCGCCCTGCATTACGCGCACGAATTTTACGGCGGCGAGGATGTCGGCCGCGGCGGCGGACTGAAATTCCCGAACGAGGCGCAGCCCGATTACTGGGACTTCGTCTACTTCTCCTTCGTGATCGGCATGACCTTCCAGGTCTCCGACGTGCAGGTGACCAACAAGCGGGTGCGCCGGCTCGCGGTCGCCCATGGCGTCGTCTCGTTCTTCTTCTCGGTCACCATCATCGCCCTGATGGTCAATATCGGCTCCACCCTGATCTAGTTAACCACCTGACGAAAATGGTGTTTCCGGCCCGGTCCGGCGGGGCGGCTGTCCAAAACGTAACGTGACGGACCTGCCGGGAATGACTACATCATGGCCCGGAGGGTGATGATGTCCGAGGCGATGAGAGCATCCGGAAGGTTCCCGCCGATGAGACGGCTGGCCGCGCTGGCCATCGTGGCCGCAGCCGCGCCGGCCGCGTTCTTCTATGGCATTGCCGAATGGGGCGGCGCGCCGGCGGAAGGCAGCTATCGTCTCGCCAAGGCCGAGCGCGGCGAAATCGTCGCGACCGTCAGCGCGACCGGCACCATCAATCCGACCACCACGGTGATCGTCGGCTCGCAATTGTCCGGACAGGTGGTGCAGATTCTCGCCGACTACAATTCCGAGGTGCAGGCCGAACAGGTGGTCGCGCGGCTCAACTCCGACCAGATCCGTGCCAAGCTCGACGCCGCCCGCGCCGACCTCGAACAGATGCGTGCGCAGAAGCTGGTGCAGCAAGGCCAGATCGAGAAGGTGAAGGCGGAGACCGACAAAGCCCGCGCCGCGCTGGCCGATGCGGAAGCGCAGGTGGTGCGTAACGAGGCCTTGCTCGGCGACACGCAGCGCATCTTCGAGCGCCAGAGCGAACTCCGCTCGCGCGGCTTTGCCGCCGAGCAGGCGCTCGACACCGCGCGCACCAACCGCGACGCCCAGCAGGCTGCGCTGACCTCGGCGCGCGCGCAGGTGAATTCGGCGAAGGCCGCGATCGCAAGCCTCGCCGCCGACCTGCAGGTGGCGCAAGGCAATCTCGCCGCGGTGACGGCGCAGATTTCCCAGCGCGAAGCCGCCGTGCGGCAGATCGAAGTCGATCTGCGCAACACCGAGATCAAATCGCCGGTCTCGGGCGTGGTCGTGCAGCGCAATGTCGAGCTGGGCCAGACCGTCGCCGCCTCCTTGCAGGCGCCGGAACTGTTCCGCATCGCCGACGACCTTCGGCACATGGAGATTTCCGCCAATATCGACGAGACCGATGTCGGCCGCATCCGGCCCGGTCAGCGCGCAATCTTCACCGTGAATGCCTATCCCGGCCGCACCTTCGAGGGCCGCGTGAAGCAGGTGCGGCTCGGCTCGCAGACCGTGAACAACGTCGTCATCTACACGACCATCATTTCCATAGAGAACCCGCGCCGCGAACTGATGCCCGGCATGACCGCCAATCTGCGCATCGAAACCGACCGACGCGAGGATGTGGTGCGCATTCCGAATGCCGCCCTGCGCTGGCGCCCGGCCGCCGACACGCCCGTCGCCGCCGCGCCGAATGCGCCGGCGCAGCAACCGCGCGGCGCGAATTCCGGCGCGCGCAGCAATGTCGCGGAATTCGTCGAGGCGGTGAAGACCGAGATCAAGCTGAGTGCCGAGCAAGCCAGGCAGGTCGATGAGGCGGTCGCAGAGATGCGCAAATCCTTTGTCGGCGCGATGACCGGCGAACAGGACCAGACTGCGCGGCGCGAGCGTGCCCGTGCGTTGCGCAAGGACTTCGAGGACAGGATCGCCGGCCTGCTCAGCGACGCGCAGCGGCCGACTTTCAACGCGATCCGGGAACGTTTCGCGGACGGCGGAGCGGTCGCGCAGACGGGCCGGGTGTTCGTGCTCGGGCCCGACCGCAAGCCGCAGGGCGTCACCATCCGCATCGGCGCCAGCGACGGCGCGCAGACCGAGGTGATCGCCGGGCTCGAGGCCGGACGCGAAGTGGTCATCGGCGGCGGCCCGCCCGCGAACGCGCAGCGTGGGCCGCGCTTCGGCTTCTGAGGCCAAGGTAAGGTCACGATGCCTCTGATCGAAACCGAAAAACTGACGCGGCTTTACACATTGGGCGGCGAGATCGTGCACGCCCTGCAGGACGTGTCGCTCTCGGTCGAGGCCGGCGACTTCGTCGCGGTGATGGGCCCCTCCGGCTCCGGCAAATCCACCTTCATGAACGTGATCGGCTGCCTCGACCGGCCGACCTCCGGCGCCTACAGGCTCGACGGCGAATTGATTTCCTCGCTGAATGGCGACGCGCTCGCCGCCGTGCGCAACCGCAAGATCGGCTTCGTGTTCCAGCAATTTCATCTGCTCGACCGGCTCGACGCGCTCGCCAACGTGGAATTGCCGATGCTTTATGCAGGAGAGGACCGCTCGCAACGACGCGGGAAGGCAGAGGCCGCGCTGCGGCGCGTCGGCCTTGGCGACCGCGTCCATCACCGGCCGACCCAGCTTTCCGGCGGACAGCAGCAGCGCGTCGCGGTGGCGCGCGCGCTCGTGAACAATCCGAAAATGCTGCTGGCCGACGAGCCGACCGGCGCGCTCGACAGCCGCACCTCGGTCGAGATCATGGCGCTGTTCCAGGAGCTCAACCGCGACGGCACGACGGTCATCGTGGTCACGCACGAACCGGACGTGGCGCGGTATGCCGCGCGGCTGATCCGCTTCCGCGACGGCCACGTGCTCAGCGACGCGCGGCAGAAGCCCTCCGACGCCGCGGCCGAACTCGCCGCGTTGCAGACGGAGGCGCCGCATCTCGAGGAGGCGGTGGCATGAGTTTCCTCGACGCCATCATTTCCGCGCTGGATGCGCTGCGGCTGCACAAGCTGCGCAGCGCGCTGACCATGCTCGGCATCATCATCGGCGTGGCCGCGGTGATCGCCATGGTCGCGGTCGGCGGCGGCGCGCGCGAGCAGGTGGTGGCGCAGATCAGGAGCCTCGGCTCCAACCTCTTGATCGTGACGCCCGGCAACATCACCGCCGGCGGCGTGCGCATGGGCTCGGGTGCGGCCTCCACGCTCACCGACGAGGACGCCGCCGCGATCGCCGCGGAAATCCCGAGCGTGCAGGTGACCGCCCCGAACATGCGCGGCTCGGCGCAGCTCATCGCCGGCGGCATGAACTGGGCGAGCGCCGTGTTCGGCATCGATGCCGGCTGGTTCGAGGCGCGCGACTGGGATGTGGAGCAGGGCCGCGCCTTCGAGCCCGAGGAAATTGCGCGCGGCGCGCAGGTGGCGCTGATCGGGCAGACCGTGGCACGCAATCTTTATGGCGGCATCGATCCCGTCGGCGAGGAGCTCCGCATCCGCAACGTGCCGTTCCGCGTCGTCGGCGTGATGGCGAAAAAGGGCCAGACGACCTGGGGCTCCGATCAGGACGACGTCGTCTTCGTGCCGCTCAACACCGCGCGCCAGCGCGTGCTCGGCCGCAACCAGGCCAATGCGCGCGCTGTCGGCTCGATCTATGTCAAGGTGCGCGAGGGCGAGAGCATGAGCGCGACCGAGGAGGAAGTGAAGGCGCTGCTGCGGCAGCGGCATCGCCTGCAGCCGGGCGCCGAGGACGATTTCTCCATCCGCAACCTCGCCGACATCGCGGCAACGCGCGAGGCGAGCGCGCGCACGCTGGCACTTCTCCTTGCCGCCGTTGCCGGCGTGTCGCTCGCGGTCGGCGGCATCGGCATTATGAATATTATGCTGGTCTCGGTGACCGAGCGCACGCGCGAGATCGGCCTGCGGCTCGCCGTCGGCGCGCGGCAATGGGACATCTTGCGGCAATTCCTGTTCGAGGCGGCGGGCCTCTCCGCCATCGGCGGCGCCATCGGCGTGCTGCTGGGCGTTGGAGCTGCGTATCTGATTTCCAACGCCGCCGGCTGGCCGCTCTTGGTCGAGCCGATGTCGATCGTGATCGGCGTCGTGTTCTCCGGCCTGGTCGGCATTTTCTTCGGCTGGTATCCGGCCTTGCGGGCGTCGCGGCTCGATCCGATCGAGGCGTTGAGGCATACCTGACGCCTATCGCCGCCGATCCACTACCACCCGCCATCCGCTCTTGCCCTGGCAATCGCGCGTCTGCCGCCAATAGATCAATTGCGGCTGCGCCTTCGCATCGAGTCGCCAGCGGCCTTCGCTGCGGCAGATGTCGTCCGATTCGGGATTGACAAAGAGCTCGGTGACTTCGCGCTGTTTCGGAAACCAGCGGATGTTGGAGAGCGAATCGGCCGGATCGCTTTTCTTGCCCGGTCCCGGAAACAGCAGGAGGCGCGCCTTCCCGCCCTGCTCGTCGTCGGTATAGACCAGCGCCTGGATGTAATTGGCGTGATTGCCGGGACATTGCGCCGCGAACACAAATCCACCGGCGAACGGCCGCCGCGTGACAAAGGACGGCTCCATGCCGCAATCGATTTTCTCGGTGACGGCCTGCGGCGCGTCTTTCCAGCCGATGGAAACCGAATCATCCGTTTGCGCGAATGCGGCAGTGACGAACATCAGAAGAAGCAGTCCAACGAGTCTCATGCGCGATCCCTTTAGCCAACGCTCCGCCGCCCGTATTCTTTGAGGCGCCGGGCTCGCCTTCATTTCTCTTCCCTCTCTCCGCAAGAGAGGGGTGGCGGAGCGCCGCGAGACGCACCAGCCAGATCCACGCCTTGCGACGCGGCACGCGCCTTGTGAGGGCGCGCTCGCCTCGCGGCGCTCCACCGCGGCGTTCTGATGGGGCCCGCCAGCGCAGGTCTGATCCCCACCAACCCCGGGCCGCGCTTCCCGGACCGTCCGGCCCGACTTAAGCAAGCTCCTTGCGCCCCGGTCATAATGCCGGAGGGGCGGAGCCCCGGGGCCACCCGAGTGCCGGCGGTACGTTGCCGCCGGCCCGCAGGGCGCCGCACCGGCCGAGGCCCGGATTTCCCGGGCGCCGTCCAGAAGCCGGATGCACCGCATCTCCGATGCACCCGCCTCTTCGTCCCGCTTCCATGACGCCTCATGAGAGCGCCCCTCAGCGGACGAGGTGAGAGGGGTATAATCCGGTCTAGGAATATTGTCAACATATCGGAGAATTTTTTCCTCGCCATGGCCGGGCTTGATGTGGCGATCCACGTCCTGCTTGCTGAAAGTCCGGAGGACGTGGATGCCCGCGACACGCGCGGACATTGAATCGGACTCTTACCGCCCGCCGCGCCACCAGCTTTGCAGGCGCGCCCAGTATTGCCGCCCCGCGCTGGAGAACATCGCGAACAGGATTCCGGCGATGACAATGGGAATCCAGAGCAGCACCAAGGCCGAGAGCACGACGAAGAAGAGCGCGACTGCAACACCGACGCCGAGCAGGATCAGGACGATGGTGAACGGCCCCGGCCGTTTCAGCGAGACGCGCCTGACGCCGTCCGCGCCTTCCTCGACATGGATGAAGACGCTCTCAAATCCGCTGCGCCGCCGGCGCGCATCCTCGCCGGGCGGGATGATCTCGGGCTCATGGCGCGGCTGCTCGGCGCGGGGACGGTCGGGTTCGTTGCTCATGCGGGGAATATGGAGGCACGCGAACGCGGCGGCAATGTGCCGTGAAGCCATATAATAGTGGGGCTGGCCGAGGAACTAACCCGCCATTTTTCCGATGGCTACGATTGCTAGGTACGGTTGCTCATGAGTGATCCTATGAACTCTCGAACACGCTCATTCAGATGAAGCCATTCCGAAGCCGGAATGTTGCTGTCATCGAAGGAATAGAAAATTGTTAGTTCTCGCCGATAGCGATACGCCGTGCGGCACGTATGTCCTCCTGTCAAGTTAGCGCTTCTTGAACAAGCAAAAACGATTGGCTCGTCATCAAAAGAGCGGCCCCTCACGTCGACGGGTTTATAATAGAAGGTAGACGGGGTTTCGGTACGCTCAAAGCCGTCATGAATCTGCGCTTGAGCGTACTTGCTCTTGATTTGCTCTAGCTGAACGAAAGTTGACCGAAAACGATCGTCAGCCCTCGTTATTCTTATCTGCGTCGGCAAACCCTGTTGCCGCGCCCACTTTACGTAACCTGATGTACCGAGATTGGTTTTGTACGCCGAAATCTGAAAACTTTGCGCATCAACTTCTTCGGCTTTTCGCCACAGATCATCATTCTTTCCGCTTACGGGTATCACACTGCCAAGCAGAATGCGCGGAACCGAAAACGCGTAACCTGCAACGACAATTATAACCGTGCCGGTACGCGGCTCAAAATTGGACAAGACCGGCGACACCACCAAAAGCGTACAAGTCACACAAACGAAGACAGCCTTTAATGACTTGAACATCGAGCTGATCCCCGACGAACCTGCTTCAACGCTAAAATCCACCAAGGGCAGACGCAAGACGGTACTGAATGTGAGACGCGTGATGCGTGCGGAGCTGGGCCCGACATTTCAATATTGAAGAAAAAGCCTTTTACTCCGCCGCCGTCCGCCCGGCCCCACCCGCACCATACCGGCGCTCGATGTAATCCATCACCATCGCCTTGAACTCGGCGGCGATGTTCGGCCCGCGCAGGGTCGCGGCTTTCTGCCCGTCGATGAAGACCGGCGCGCTTGGCGTCTCGCCTGTGCCGGGCAATGAAATCCCGATATCGGCGTGCTTGCTCTCGCCCGGACCGTTGACGATGCAGCCCATCACCGCGACGTTGAGCGCCTCGACGCCGGGATAACGCGTCTTCCATTCCGGCATCTCGTCGCGGATGAAGTCCTGGATATCTCGCGCGAGCTCCTGGAAGACGGTGGAGGTGGTGCGGCCGCAGCCGGGGCACGCCGCAACCAGCGGCACGAAAGTGCGGAAGCCCATCGTCTGCAGGAGTTCCTGCGCGACCTTCACCTCCAGCGTGCGGTCGCCATTCGGCTCCGGCGTCAGCGAGATGCGGATGGTGTCGCCGATGCCCTGCTGCAAGAGAATGCCGAGCGCTGACGAGGATGCGACGATGCCCTTCGATCCCATGCCGGCTTCGGTGAGGCCGAGATGGATCGCGTAGTCGGAGCGCCGCGCCAGTTCCCGATAGACCGCGATCAGATCCTGCACGGCGGAGACTTTGGCGGAGAGGATGATGCGATTGCGCGGCAGGCCGATCTCTTCCGCGCGCTGCGCCGAGAGCAAGGCTGAGCGCACCATCGCCTCGCGCGTCACCGCGCGCGCGTCCTGCGGCTGTGCGGCCTTCGCATTCTCGTCCATCAGATGCGTGAGCAGTTCCTGATCGAGCGAGCCCCAGTTGGCGCCGATGCGCACCGGCTTGTTGTGCCTGATCGCCATCTCGATGATGGCGGAGAACTGCCTGTCCTTCTTGTCCTTGAAGCCGACATTGCCGGGATTGATGCGGTACTTGTCGAGCGCCTGCGCGCAGGCGGGATGATCGGCGAGCAGCTTGTGGCCGATATAGTGGAAGTCGCCGATCAGCGGGACGCGCACATTCATCTTGGCGAGGCGGTCGCGGATATGCGGCACCGCTGCCGCCGCCTCGTCGCGGTCCACCGTGATGCGCACGAGCTCGGAGCCCGCGCGCGCCAAAGCCGCCACCTGTCGCGCGGTCCCTTCCACGTCGGCGGTGTCGGTATTGGTCATCGACTGCACGACGATCGGCGCGCCGCCGCCGACGACGACGCCGCCGACATCGACTGCCACCGTTCTGTGCCGTTCGGCCGGTGCGGCCATGCGGGAATCTCCTTCGCTCTGCAAGCACCTGCCAGAGCTTTGTGACAGGGTCAATTTAGGGACGAAAACGGCGGAAAGGAGGGGGTTTTCGTACCTCTCCCCGCGCGGGCTTCCCTCTCCCCGTTTACGGGGAGAGGGTGGCGAGGACCGGGAGGTCCGAGCCGGGTGAGGGGCATTGCACGGCCCCTCACCCGACTTCCTCGCTCTCGCTCGGAAGTCGACCTCTCCCCGCAACCAAACTCGGGTTTACCCGAGTTTGGTCACTATTCATGGCCGAAGTCGGAAACATCCGACTTCGGCGCGGGGAGAGGTAAAGCTACTTCGGCCTGTTCACCAGAATCAGCCCCGCAATCACCAAAACCACCGCGCCGGCGAAGGCCGGGGTGATGGGGTCGCCCATGACGAGGTGCCCGGCGGCGACGCCGAACAAAGGCGTGAAGAAAGTGAAGGCGGAGAGCCGGCTCGCCGAATATTTCACGATCATCATGAACCAGAGCAGGAAGGTGAGGCTGACGATCCACACCGTCTGCCAGGCGAGCGACAGCACCGGCACCAGCCGCGGCATCTCCGTCATGCGCTCGCCGAAGGCCAGCGCGGCGAGCGCCAGCAGCGGCGTCGACACCGCGAGCTGATAGAGCAGCGTCTTCTCGGCGCTGGCGCGGTTGAGCGATGAGGCCTTCACCGCCAGCGTCGTCGCGCCCCAGATCACGCCGGCGACGAACAGCATCAGGTCGCCGAGCCATTGATAGGGATCGCTCGAGGGCGTCGGCACGCCGAAGGCAAGCACCAGGCCGGAGAAGGAGAGCAGCAATCCCGCCCATTGCGACCAGTGGAAGCGGTCGCCCGGCACCAGCCAGCGCGCGCCGATCACCACCACGAAGGGCGCGGCATAGAGAAAGATCACCGCACGGCTGGCCGTGGTGTAGAGCAGGCCGCGATAGATGAAGACGAATTCGACGCCGAACATGACGCCGACGAGCAGGCCGGCCCTCAGCGTGCCGTCGCGCAGATCGACGGACTGCCCGCGCGCGAAGGCCCACAGCGCCACGATGAGCGTGCCGCCGGCAGAGCGGATCGCCGCCTGGATCAGCGGCGGAATGTCGGGCAGCGCGATCTTCACCGCCACCTGGTTGAAGCCCCAGCACAGGCAGAGAAACACGATCAGCGCGACGGCGCCGGCGTCGAGATGACGCGGCGCAGCGCGGACCGCGGGCTGGGCGGTGGAGGACATTAAGGTTTCCCGGCAGAAATCGGCGTCAGCGTTGTAGCGGAGTGTGCAAGCGGGAGATACGCCTGCGCTCACATGGCGGGCATGTGCTGTTTTCCCTCTCCCGTTTGTTACGGGGAGAGGGTGGCGAGGACCGGCAGGTCCGAGCCGGGTGAGGGGCATTGCACGGCACCTCACCCGCCTGCCTGCGCCAACGCTTCGGCGGGCGACCTCTCAGCCGAAGTCGGATGTTTCCGACGTCGGCCAGCTATCGGTGACCGAACTCGGATAACCCGAGTTCGGCTGCAGCGGGGCGAGGTCAAGACGATGCTGGAGCGCCGCCGGATTATTTCTCCGCGCAATGGCTGCACATGCCGGAAATCTCGATCACCGGCGCCTTCGGCGTGAAGCCGGCGGCGCGCGCGGCGGCCTTCAGCGCGTCGGCAACACCCTGCGAGGGCGCCTCGCCCACCGTGCCACAATGCTCGCAGATCAGGAACACCACCATCGCGCCCGAGTCGTGATTGTGACCGCAGGCAACGAAGGCGTTGCGGCTCTCGATGCGGTGCACGAGCCCCTGCCCCATCAGGAAATCGAGCGCGCGATAGACGGTGATCGGGGCGTGGCGCGACCCGTCGCGCGCGGTGCGGTCGATGATCTCGTAGGCGCCGAGCGGCTTGTGGCTTGCGAGCAAGGATTCCAGCACCTGCCGCCGCACCGGGGTCAGTCTTTGCGCGCGCGCCTCGCACAGCTTCTCGGCATGCGCCAGCGCATCGGCGCTGCAGCGGGCATGGTCGTGGTCAGGGGCATGGAAGACCGGCTGGCTCATTCGCCTACATATCGGGGCCCGTTCCGGAAAGGCAAACATGATCCATTAATGGTATTTATTGCATCGCACCATTTGCGTATTGCATTGCAACATAAGACGCATACCTTAAGAGCGCGGCCGATTCCGGCCGAGATGGGCTAAATCGCTGATGCTGAAGGGTGTTTCCGAGGGCCTGAGCCGCCTCCTGGCGGGCGCGGGCCGCAGCAAAAGGGTCAATCTGGCCCTGCAGGGCGGAGGCGCGCATGGCGCCTTCACCTGGGGCGTGCTCGATCATCTGCTCGAGGACGGCCGGCTGTCCATTGCCGGCATTTCCGGCGCGTCCGCCGGCGCCGTGAACGCGGTGATGCTGGCGGACGGCCTTGCCCGCGGCGGGCCCGAAGAGGCACGCAAGCGGCTCGACGAATTCTGGCACGCCGCAAGTCTCGGCGGCCTGCCGGGCGGACAGCGCGCGGTGCTCGATCGTCTGTTCTCGCTGCTGCCGTCGGAGGGATCGCCGGTGCAGCTGTTCATGGACACCATGGCGAAATTCATTTCGCCCTACGACTTCAACCCGCTCAACATCAACCCGCTGAAAGACCTGATCGAGCGCTTCGCCGATTTCGAGGCGATCCGCAATTTCAAGGAGCTGCAGCTCTTCATTTCGGCGACGAATGTGCATAGCGGACAATTGCGCGTGTTCCGGCGCGAGCACGTCACCGCCGACGTGGTGATGGCGTCCGCGGCCTTGCCGCTGATGTTCCGCGCGGTCGAGATCGAGGGCGAGCCCTATTGGGACGGCGGCTTCACCGGCAATCCGCCGCTCCTGCCCTTCCTCAACGCCAACGACGTCGACGACGTGGTGCTTGTGCAAATTTCACCCTTGCGGCGCGACAAGACGCCGACCACCGCGCGCGACATCGTGCACCGGGTGAACGAGATCACCTTCAATTCGGCGCTCGACACCGAATTGCGCGCGCTCGACTATATCCGCCGCGCCGAAGAACAGGCCGGCAACGGGCGCGTGCGCAGCCTGAATGTGCATCGCATCGTGCTGGAGAATGTCGGCACGCGGCTGACCATGGGCAGCCGGCTGAAGACCGACAAGGATTTCCTCAACCTGCTGCATCGCGCCGGCCGGCGCGCCGCGCGGCGCTTCCTCGACCGGCATTTCGGCGATATCGGCCGGCGCAGCACCATCGATCTGCCAGCCGAGAGCGCGGCTTAAAGCGCTGCGGCCGCCGTGCTAGACTGCGCGCATGACCGAGACCTCGCCCCTCCTCACCGTGCAAGTCGGCGATGCGCATCTCGACATCGTGGTCGGCGACATCACCCGGCTCGATGTCGACGCCATCGTGAATGCGGCGAACCGCACATTGCTCGGCGGCGGCGGCGTCGACGGCGCCATTCACCGCGCGGCGGGCCCGGACCTGAAAGCCGAATGCGAGACGCTTCACGGCTGCGACACCGGGCAGGCCAAGATCACCGCCGGCTATCGCCTCAAGGCGCGGCATGTCATCCACGCCGTCGGGCCGGTCTGGGGCGGCGGCCAGCACGACGAGGACCGCCTGCTCGCCTCCTGCTACGCGACCTCGCTGGCGCTCGCCGCGCAGCACGGCCTCGTCTCCATCGCCTTTCCGGCAATCTCGACCGGCGCCTACGGCTTTCCCGCGCAGCGCGCCGCCGATGTCGCGGTCGGCACCGTGGCCTCGGAACTCTCCGCCGCCCCGCGCGGCATCGAGCGCGTGATCTTCTGCTGCTTCAATGCGGCTTCCGCGCAATGCCATATCGAGGCATTCGCGGAGCTGGGGCTGTCGTGACAGACGATCACTTCTCCATCGCCGCGAATTCCTCGCGTGCGATGCGGAACGAGTCCACCGCACAGGGCACGCCGGCGTAGATCGCAACCTGCAGGAAGATTTCCGTGATCTCCTCCTTGCTGACCCCGTTGGTCAGCGCGCCACGGATATGCGCACGCAATTCGTGCGGCCGGTTGAGGATGGAAATCATCGCGAGGTTGAGCATCGAGCGCGTCTTGCGCGGCAGCCCCTCGCGCCCCCACACCGCGCCCCAGCAATATTCGGTGACGAGTTCCTGCATGGGGCGATTGAAATCGTCGGCGGTGTTGATCGCCTTGTCGACATAGGCGTCGCCGAGCACGGCGCGGCGGATGGCGAGGCCCTTGTCGTACATGTCCTTGTTCATCGCGATTTCTCCCTCATTGTTGAAAATCGATCCCTCAATGTTGTCATGGCCGGGTTTGTCCCGGCCATCCCGATCAGGAGCGCAATGCGCCCCTCAGCGGCATGCCCGGCACAAGGTTTACACTCGGGCCGCGCTTCGCGCGGACCCGGGTGCCGGGCAGGACGCACAGGAGATTCAATCGCCCAAAAACTCCGCCCGCACCTTTTCCGTATGCTCCCCCAGCGCCGGCACCGCCCCATAGCGGCGCTCGTCGCCGGCGAAGACCGGCGCCGTCGCCGGAATGCTGACCGGTCCGGACGGGGCGTCAAAAGTGACACGGCGCAGATGCGGATGTTTCGACAGCAAGTCGCAATCACTGACGCGGGCGAACGCAATGTCGGCGGCTTCCAGCGCTGCCATCAGCGGCGCCACATCCACCTGCGCGAACGCGGCGCCGACAATGGCGTCAGTTTCGGCGCGATGCGTCACGCGCTGCGGATTGGTGGCGAATTTCGGATCCGTGCCGAGCGCGGCATCGCCCAGTACTTTCTCCGCCAGCACACGCCATTCGCGGTCGTTCTGGATGGAGATGAGAATGTCGGCGCCGTCGCGGCTCTTGAACACGCCGTAAGGCGCGATCGCCGCATGCGCGAGGCCAATGCGTTTGAACGGGTGCCCGCCCTCGTGCGACAAGAGGGGCACCGTCATCCATTCCGCCATGGCGTCGAACAGCGAGACGGAAATCTCCGCGCCCTCGCCGGTGCGGCCGCGCGCGATCAGCGCTTCGAGGATCGCCTGATAGGCGTTCATGCCGGCACCAATGTCGGCCACGGAGAAACCGACGCGCGCCGGCGCCTCCGGCCCGCCGGTGACCGAGGCGAGACCCGACTCGGCCTGGACGAGCAGGTCATAGGCCTTGCGCGCGGCATAAGGCCCGCTCTCGCCATAGCCGGAGATCGAGCAGCAGATCAGGCGCGGATGCTTCTTGCGCAGAGCGGAGATCGGAAAGCCGAGCCTGGCAATGGCGCCGGGCTTCAGGTTCTGCACGAACACGTCGGCCTTCGCGAGCAAAGCCGTCAGCAGCGCCTTGTCGTCGGATTTCGCCAGATCGACCACCACCGATTCCTTGCCGCGGTTGAGCCAGACGAAATTGGCGCTCTCACCATGCACGTAGGCGTCGTATTGCCGCGCGAAGTCGCCCTCGGGACGCTCGAGCTTGATCACGCGTGCGCCGGCATCCGCCAGACGGCAGGTGCATTGCGGCGCGGCGACCGCCTGTTCGAGCGAGACGACGAGAAGGCCGGAGAGAGGGAGTGTCATTGCTGTCACCTCTCCCCGCAAGCGGGGAGAGGTCGACTTCCGAGCGGCAGCGAGGAAGTCGGGTGAGGGGGCGCTTCCGCATTCAGAGCGTCTGCAATCGTTTCCAATACACCAGTCATGTTTGCGATCACGTCGTTATTCCAGAAGCGAAGTATTCGATAGTTCCGGCTAATCAGCCATTCATCGCGCTGTACATCAGTTTTCGACGACGCATGCTGGCCGCCGTCCACTTCGACGATAAGTCGTCGCTCACGGCACAGAAAGTCGACAACGTACGGTCCGATCGGTTCCTGTCGGATAAACTTGTAGCCGCCGAGAGCCCGACCTCGCAAACAGTTCCACAGGAGCAACTCGGCCCTAGTCGCGTTTCGCCTCAGACTTCTGGCATGAGCCGTTCTTGCAAATTTCGGTCCGCGCATGTTGCTACGCCCCCTCACCCGCCCGGCTTCGCCGGGCGACCTCTCCCCGCGCGCGGGTAGAGGTAACTCATTCTAATACGATCTCGGCAATCCGAGCACATGCTCGGCAAGATAGGACAGGATAAGATTGGTCGAGATCGGCGCCACCTGATAGAGCCGCGTCTCGCGGAACTTGCGCTCGACGTCGTATTCCTCGGCGAAGCCGAAGCCGCCATGCGTCTGCACGCACATGTCGGCGGCGGCCCATGACGCGTCGGCGGCGAGGAGCTTCGCCATATTCGCCTCCGCGCCAATATCGGCGCCAGCTTCATACTTGCGCGCAGCCTCATGCACCATCAGTTCGGCGGCGCGCATCTGCGCATAGGCGCGCGCGATGGGAAACTGAATGCCCTGGTTCCTGCCGATGGCATGGCCGAACACGCTGCGCTCTTTCGCATAGGCGGTGGCCTTCTCGATGAACCACTTGGCATCGCCGATGCACTCGGCGGCGATCAGAATGCGCTCGGCATTCATGCCGGAGAGAATGTAGCGGAAGCCCTTGCCCTCTTCTCCGATCAGCGAGTCGGCGGGAATGCGCATGTTGTCGAAAAAGACTTCCGTGGTCGCGTGATTCATCATGGTGCGGATCGGTCGGATGGTCAGACCGTTGCCGACCACTTCACGCATGTCGACGAGAAAGACCGAGAGCCCGTCGGTGCGCTTCTTGACCTGATCGCTCGGCGTGGTGCGGGCGAGCAGCAGCATCAGGTCGGAATATTCGGCGCGCGAGGTCCAGATTTTCTGGCCGTTGACGACGTAGGCGTCGCCGTCGCGCGTCGCCGTGGTGCGGAGACTCAGCGTATCGGTGCCGGAGGTGGGTTCGGTGACGCCGAAGGCCTGAAGACGCAATTCGCCGCGCGCGATCTGCGGCAGATAACGCTGTTTCTGCGCTGCGCTGCCATGCCGCAGCACCGTGCCCATGGTGTACATCTGCGCGTGGCAGGCAGCGCCGTTGCAGCCGGAGGCGTGGATTTCTTCCATGATCGCGGCCGCTGCCCGCATGGTCAGCCCGCTGCCGCCGAATTCTTCGGGGATGAGCGCGGCGAGGAACCCGGCCTGCGTCAGCGCGTCGACGAAGGCTTTCGGATAGGCGCGCGCGCGATCGAGTTCGCGCCAGTATTCTCCCGGAAAATTCGCGCAGAGCGCGCGCACGCTGTCGCGGATCTGCGCGATCTCCTCGTCCTGTCCGGAATGCAAACGTTCGTCCACGTCACCTCACTTCGGCGCGGCCATGGTCGATCGCAACCACATCGCGCTCGACCGCGCGCGCCTGGAAACTCACCACATCGCCGTCGCGCCACATCTGCGTGCGGATGGTTTCGCCGGGATAAACCGGTGCCGAGAACCGCCCGGCCATCGCGGTGAGGCGCTCGGCTTGATAATCGCATATCGTGCGCAGCAGCGCATGCCCGGCGACACCGAATGTTGCGAGCCCGTGCAGGATCGGCCGCTCGAAGCCGGCGGCGCGGGCGACATCGGGATCCACATGCAGCGGATTGGTGTCGCCGGAGAGGCGATAGAGCAAAGCGGTTTCAGGACGGGTCGGCAGATCGCAGACCAGGTCCGGCGCCCGCTGCGGAATCGGGTGCGGCGGCTTCGGCTCGCGTCGGGCGCCGCCGAAGCCACCATCGCCGCGGCAGAAAACGGTCTCGGTCAGGGTCGCAAATTTCTCGCCGGTGCTTTCATCCACGATGACGCGTTCGCAGACGAGCACCGCGCCCTTCCCGGCGCCCTTGTCGACGACATCGAGGATGCGCATGCGCCCGGTCACATAGCCATGCGGCGGCAGCGGCCGATGCAGCACGAGGCTCTCCTCGCCATGCACCACTTTCAGGAAATCGACGCCGGTCTCGAGATCGCGCAGCCAGAAGGGCGAGAAGGCGAGCGTCACTGCGAAGGTCGGCAAGACCTGCAGGCGCTCTTCGGTGACGAAGGCGAGCTGCCTTTTGTCGAGCGGATCCTGGCCCAGGCCGACGCCGAGCGCATAGAGGATCACATCCTTCTGCGTATATCGCTGCGCAATGTCAGGGATATGCAGCGCCAGCAGTTTCTGCGGATCGAGCGGCATGGGTAACTGTCCCGCCGGCGCGCAATCGCGTCAGCCCTGCAATTCCTTGCGAACGATCTTCGCGCCATCCACCATCGCCTTCATCTTGCCGAAGGCGATCTCGCGCGGCAGGTATTTCATGCCGCAATCGGGCGCCACCACGATGCGCTCCGGCGGCACATGCGCAAAGGCGCTGCGGATGCGCTGCGCGACGATCTCCGGCGTCTCCACAGTCTTGTCGGCGAGATCGATGACGCCGAGGATGATCGTCTTCGACGGCAGGCCGCGCAGCACCGACAGATCGAGCTTCGGCTGCGCCGCCTCGATCGACACCTGGTCGACTTTCGAGTTTTCGAGCTCCGCCAGGAAGGAATAGCCCGTCGGCTTGTCGTGCACCACGGCGGCGTAGCCGAAGCAGAGGTGAATGGCGATGGTGCCGGTGACGCCTTGCAGCGCGCGCTCCAACGCCTTCAGGCCGTATTGCCGCGCCTTGTCGGGATGCTGCTGCATCCACGGCTCGTCGATCTGCACAATGTCGGCGCCGGCGGCGAACAGATCCCTGATCTCCTCGTTGACGGCAGCGGCATAGTCCATCGCCACCGCTTCCTCGTCCTTGTAGAAGTCGTCCTGCGCCTGTTTTCCCATGGTGAAGGGGCCGGGCACCGTCGCCTTGATTGGGCGGTCGGTGTTGGCGCGCAGAATCTGCACGTCGCGCACCTCGACCGCATGCTTGCGCCTGATCTTGCCTGCGACGCGCGGCACCTGGATCTGTTTGCCGGTGCGGTTGATGGTGGTGCCTGGATTGTCGATATCGATGCCCTCAAGCGCGGTGGCGAAGCGGTTGGAATAGCTTTCGCGCCGCTGCTCGCCGTCGGAGATGATGTCGAGGCCGGCGCGTTCCTGATCGCGGATGGCAAGCAAGGTGGCGTCGTCCTGCGCCGCTTCCAGACGCGCGGCGTCGACCCGCCAGAGATCGGTCATGCGCACGCGCGGCACCTGCTTCGACAGCCGCTCGCGGTCGATCAGCCAGTCCGGCTGCGGATAGGAGCCGACAAGGGAGGTTGGCAGCAACATGTGTGTCACCCTTCACGGGAGCGCGGCCGCTCCCGCCTCTAAAGCGAACGGCGCCGCACGAGGTGCGCGGCGCCGGGTTTGCATGTCAGGCGAGGCCGTTACTGCTGCGCCTTCTCGAACGGCACGATTGCCTCGCCGGTCGCGAGTTTCGCAGGTGCAACGACTGTCTGCGTATCCATGCCGCGGAACTGTTCGAGGTCGTTGCCTTTGATGTTCTTGTACTGCACCTGCATCATGCCCGATTCGACCCATTCGCCGTTCTTGCCGAACTTGATCGGGCCCATGATGGTCGGGATCGTGTTCTGGCGGAGATATTCGGCGATCTTGTCGTCGTTCAGGCTCTTCGCTCCTTCGACCGCCTTGCCGAGCAGCTCGGCATAGGCATAGCCCCAGGTGCCGAGGTAATAGCCGAGCGGATCGACGCCGGCGGCCTTGGCGCGCGACTGGTATTCCTTCAGGAACGCTTCGACCTCGGGATTCATCGCCTGCTTCGAGGGCACCCAGGTCTCGTAATTGATCCAACCATTCAGCAGCGGTCCAAGCTGCGTCTTGATCGCGCTGATCTGGAGGCCGACCATCGCGCCGCCGATCATCTTCGGCTTGAAGCCGGTCTCGTTGACCGCGCGCACCATGCCGACCGAATCCGGCGGATACGAGCAGATCACGACGGCATCCGGGTTCGCCGCCTGGATCGCGCGCACGATCGGCGTGAAGTCGGTGGTCGCCGGCGGATATTTGCGGTCGTAGATAACCTTGATGTTGTGCTTCTTTGCATTCTCGCGGGCGCCTTCGCAGGCGTTGTTCGCGAATTCCGCGTCGGCGGCGACCAGCGCCACGGTCTGAAGCTTGTTCTTCGCGGCAACCTCGAAGAAGCCCTCGGTAAAGGACGGCTTGGTGTTCTGTCCCGTCGGGATCATCGCGAAATATTTCGGGTAGTTGAACTCGCTGTTCACCGCGAGACCGAACAGACCGATGATCGTCTTGCCCTTCTGCATGGCGACGGGCATCGCCGGCGCGATCATGTTCGTGGCATAGGGCCCAAGGATCAGGTCGACTTTGTCAACGTCGATCAGCTTGGTATAGATGCCCGGCACCGTCGAAGCGTTGGTCTGATCGTCGTAATAGATCAGCTTGACCGGACGGCCGAGCAATCCGCCCTTCTTGTTGATCTGCTCTTCCCAGATCTGCGCGCCGAGCAGCGCCTGCTTGCCGGGGCCGGCGAGACCGCCGGTCATCGCGATGCCGAAGCCGATCTTGATCGGCTCGCCGGACTGGGCCTGGGCCGCAGACCCGGCAGAAAAGAAAAGCGACGCCGCCGCCATGGCGGAAACCGCCAGAACAGCCAGGCGCCGCGTAACAAGGCGGAAATGCATTTGATCCTCCCTGATCAGGCTTTTTATAGATGGGGGGATTCTTCCCGATCCCTTTGCCCCTATCAAGCCTTAACTCGGAGGACTATTTGCCCCACACCTCCTCCGACAATTCGACGATTTCCCGCATTTTCGCCCATTGCTGGTCCTCGGTGAGGATGTTGCCCTCTTCCGTGGAGGCGAAGCCGCATTGCGGGGAGAGGCAGAACTGCTCGAGCGGCGCGAATTTGGTCGCCTCCTCGATGCGCCTTTTCACATCGTCCTTCTTTTCCAGCGTCCCGCTCTTGGAGGTGATCAGGCCCAACACGACCTGCTTGTCGCCCTTGGGCAGAAACCGCAGGGGCTCGAAGCCGCCGGCGCGCTCGGTGTCGTATTCGAGGAAATAGCCGTCATAGTTAACGGCGCCGAGCATCTTCTCCGCCACCGGCTCGTAGCCGCCCTCGGAGATCCAGGTCGAGCGGAAATTGCCGCGGCAGACATGGGTGGTGATGACCATATCGGCGGGTTTCGCCGCCAGCGCGGTGTTGAGCATCTTCACATAGACGTCCTGCAGGCCGGCCGGATCGTCGCCGCGCTCTTTCGCCTTCTGCAATTCGGCGGGCGAGCAGAGATAGGCCCAGACGGTGTCGTCGAATTGCAGGTAGCGGCAGCCCGCGTCGTAGAAGGCCTTCACCGCCTTGGCATAGGCCTTGGCGGTGTCCTCGAAGAAGCCATCCATGTCCGGATAGACGCTGGTGCTGATCGACTTGCGGCCGCCGCGGAAATGCAGAACCGTCGGCGAGGGAATGGTCATTTTCGGCGTGACCCTGGTGTTCGCCTTCACGAACCTGAAGTGCTCGAGGAAGGGGTGATCGAGCGGGAAATCCACCTTGCCTTCGACCCGCAGGGTCTGCGCCTTGGTCTCCACGCCCTTGAACTGGATGCCATGCTCGGCCTCGACCACCTTCACGCCGCTGAGCAGGCCGAGGAAATCGAAATGCCACCAGGAGCGGCGGAATTCGCCGTCGGTCGCGAGCTTCAGCCCGACCTCTTCCTGCTTCCTGATCAGCTTCTTGATTTCCTCATCCTCGACCGCCCTCAGCTGGGCTGCGGTGATCTCGCCCTTGTCGCGCTTGGCACGCGCCTCCTTGATCGGCGCGGTGCGCAGAAAGCTGCCGACGATGTCGGCACGGTAGGGCGGCTTGGTCCGTTGCATAGTTGGGTTCCTCCGACTTGAACTTGTTATTGGCGCAGAGCGACCGGGATGGCCCGCCGTCGTCAATCACAAAGGATGATCCGGGCAGTGGGCTACAAGAATGGGCTGCGTCCCACAAGTCTCCGCAATATCAGACCGGCAATTAATCGCGCACCTGGTCCGGCGCCGGTCATGCCGGGACAGGCGTTCTCGCATGACCTTTCTCCACATCCTGGCTCTGCGTTTTGCCGCGTCCGCGATAGGCGGTATCGACGACCAGGACGCCGCCAACCGCGCGCGATACGCAGGCGCAGATTTTCGTGTTTTCACGCCGCTCACGCTCGCTGAAGAACACGTCGCGGTGATCGATTTCGCCCGCGGCCTCGATGACATTGAGCGCACAGAGACCGCATTCGCCGCGCCTGCAATCCCACATCACGTCGATGCCGGCCTCGACCAGCGCGTCCAGCATGGTCTTGTTCTCGGGCACGACCACCTCGACGCCCTGCGGCGAGGTGCGCACGCGGAAAGCCTGCGGGGCGAAGCGGCCGCTGGAGCCGAACGTCTCGTAGCGCAGGCCGGACGGCTTGCGGCCCGCGTCCGCCCAGGCGCGTCGTGCGTCATCCAGCAATCGCATCGGCCCGCACAGATAAAGCTGCCCGTCTGCATGCAGACGGGCGATCTCGGCGGCGAAATCGATCCGCTGCCCTTCCCCGGACACGAAGACCGCAAGCCGCTCGCCGAGCTGTGCCGACAGGTCCGGCAGAAAGGCCAGTTCCTGCCGCGATCTTGCGGCATAGAGAAAGCGCAAGGACGCACCGCGCCGCATGAGTGCGGTCGCCATGCCGAGCATCGGCGTGATGCCGATGCCGCCTGCGATCAGCAGATATTCGGGCCGGTCGAATTCGAGCTCGAAATGATTCCTGGCGGACGATACGGAGACACGCGCGCCGGGCTTTAGCATGTGCATGGCGCGCGAGCCGCCGCGCCCCTGGTCGTCGCGCTTGACCGCGATCCTGTACACTGCACCATCCGGCTCGCCCACCAGCGAGTAGGACCGCATGTCGGCGCGACCGTCGACGACCAGGCCGATATCGACATGGCTGCCCGGCGACCACATGGCGCCGCCGTCATCCGGCGCAATCTCGAACAGGCGGATGGTCGGCGTCATATCGCGAATGGCGCGCACCGTCGCGGCGGTCCAGGTGGTGTCGCTGCGCATGGGATCGCCTCCCCTCAGAACCGCTCGAACTCGCGCCGGCGGATCAGCGCCGCGCCGGGGACCAGATCCCGCGTGCGCTGGTTGCTCAGGGCAAGTTGCAGATGGCGGTGCGCGAGCCGCGCATGCTCACGCATCAGCGCCTCGGCGCGGGCGCCCTCGCGATCCTGGATGGCGCGCACCACGCAGCGGTGATGATCCTGCGCGATGGTGAGGATGTGATGCGCCTCAGGCAAAGCCGCCTGCACCTTGACGAAGCCGCTTTCGGAGGCGAACGGCAGACTGACCGCACGCTCGACCTGCCGCGACAGCACCGGACTGTCCGCGGCCGCTATCAGAAGCGTATGGAATTCGCGGTTGAGCGTCACATAGTCGGAAAAATCGTCGATCGACAAAGTCGGCCGCGCGACCAGCTCGTCGAGACTGTCCAGACATCCCTTGAGTTCGGCAAGCTTGTTGGTGCTGATGCCGCGTTCGGCGGCGAAACGGGCGGCAAGCCCCTCCAGCGTTCCGCGCACCTCGATTGCATCGTGGATATCGCTTTCGGAAAAGGTCTTCACCGCAAAGCCGCCGGATGGAATCGTCTCCAACAGGCCTTCTTCCTCCAGCCGCACCAGCGCCATGCGGATCGGCGTGCGCGACATGCCGAGCCGCTCGACCACCGACAATTCGGAGATGCGGTCCCCGGGCTTGAGTTCGCCGGAGAGAATGAGATCGCGCAATGCAAGCTGCGCCTTCACCGTCTGCGACGAGGAAATGCGATCGGTATCCAGAGCCACCGCCGACATGCGCCTACTCCGCAGCTTCGAGAACGAGCGGGCGTTCCTCGGCCGCGATCATGCGGTCGATCAGGCGGCGCGCCCACATCGCGCCGGCGTCGATATTCAGGTTATAGAAGACGTGACCGGGATTCTCGTCGATGGCGATCTGCTGCGCCTCGAGAATGGTTTCGTCCTCGCGGAAGATGCGGGAGACCCCGTCGCGCAGTTCCGTGGTGCGGCGCTGGTCGTTGCGCTTGTAGTTGCGCACGAAGGCCCAGTGATAGTGGCAGGTGCGCTCGGTTTCCGGCGTGATGGTGTTGAGCACGAAGCCGTTGACGCCCTGCGAACGGTCGCCTTCCGGCGCGCCGGTGCCGGCCGGCGCGACGCCGACATCGATGGCGATGGTGCAGGGCGCCTCGAAATTGATGATCTGCCAGCGATCGACCTTGCCCGGCTTGCCGAGCTGCCCGGCCCAGAAAGGCGGCGGATCGATGTTGCGCATCCAGCGCGTGATGACGGCGGTGGTGTCGGTATGGGTCGGCTCGAACGGCGCTTCCGCCACCGCGCGATTGCCGATGCTGGAGCCGTGCACGAAGGTTTCGTGCGTGAGGTCCATCAGGTTGTCGATCACGAGACGATAATCGCATTTCACGTGGATGGTCTTGCCGTCGCCCTCCCAGTCGGGATGGTCGTTCCAGTGCAGGTCGGGAACCTTGGCCGGATCGGCGAGCGCTGGATCGCCGGGCCACACCCAGACGAAGCGATGCTTTTCGACGACGGGGAACGCGCGCACGCAGGCGGAAGGATTGATCGTCTCCTGCGACGGCATGTGGGTGCAGCGGCCGTGGGGATCGAAAACGAGCCCGTGATAGCCGCACACGACTTCATCGCCTTCCAGGCGCCCCATCGAGAGCGGCAACAGGCGATGCCAGCAGGCATCCTCCAGCGCCACCGCGCGCCCGTCGGCGCGGCGATAGAACACGATCTTCCTGTTGCAGATGGTGCGCGGCAGGAGCTCGCGGCGCAGCTCGGAATCCCAAACGGCGGCGTACCAGGCGTTCAGCGGAAAGGTGCGGCTGGACATGGTGTCTCCTCTCCTAGAATACATCATGTATACAACAATTAGTCCAGCGCGGCAAATATGGTGGGATATATCCCACAAATTGCTGAAATTACGATAGGACTTGGCCGCCCCGGTTAATCGCGGTATACAGCTCGGTGCCTGCTGAAGGCTTAGACCGCCGAGCCGTCCGTTCACGGGACGTCACAGGCTGATGCGCCGCAGCGGCGTATCGTCAAGGTATTCACACAAGGGAGGAGCTGTTGGCCATGACTCACAAGAACCTGGAGGACGCACTCAAGGCGGCCGGCAATCCGGTCAAAATGCTGCGCAATTCGCAGATCGGCGCCTATGTCTACCCCGTCGTCGCGCCGGAATTCACCAACTGGCGCGACGAGCAGCGCGCCTGGCGCGAGACGTGCGTGCTGTTCGACCAGTCGCACCACATGGTGAACCTGTTCGTGCGCGGCAAGGACACGGTAAAGCTCCTGTCCTATCTCTCGACCAATTCGTTCAAGAATTTCACCGTCGACAAAGCCAAGCAATTCGCGCCCGTCACGCCTTATGGTCATGTGATCGGCGACGGCATCCTATTCTATCTCGCCGACAACGAGATGGTGTATGTCGGGCGCAACCCGGCGGCGAACTGGATCGAATTCCACGCCAAGACCGGCGGCTTCGATGTCGAAACCGAATATGACGACCGCTCGCCGTCGCGCCCGATGGGCAAGCCGGTGTTCCGCAAATTCTATCGCTATCAGATTCAGGGACCGAACGCGGAAGGCGTGATCAAGAAGCTGACCGGCGGCACCTTCCCGGACATCAAGTTCTTCAACATGGGCTATGTCACCATGGCCGGCCGCAAGATCCGCGCGCTGCGTCACGGCATGGCCGGCGCGCCGGGCCTGGAAATCTGGGGCCCGTACAACGAAGGCGAGGAGGTGCGTGCTGCGATCATCGAGGCCGGCAAGGACTTCGGCCTCGTGCAGGTCGGCGCCCGCGCCTACGCCACCAACACGCTGGAATCGGGCTGGATTCCCTCGCCGCTTCCGGCGATCTACACCGGCGACAAGCTGAAGGCGTATCGCGAGTGGCTGCCGGGCACGAGCTACGAAGCGGTTTCCGCGCTCGGCGGCAGCTTCGTCTCCGACAATATCGAGGACTATTACACGACGCCCTACGAGCTCGGCTACAACACCTTCACCAAATTCGACCACGACTTCATCGGCGCCGACGCCCTTAAGGCGATGGAAGGCAAGAACAATCGCAAGAAGGTGACCTTCGCCTGGAACAACGACGATGTGAACCGTATCAACGCCTCGATGTTCGCGCCGGAGGGCGAGAACTTCAAGTTCATCGACCTGCCGCTGTCGAATTATGCCTCCTCGTCGTTCGACAAGGTGGTGGCCAAGGGCGGCAAGATGGCCGGCGCCTCGATGTTCTCGGGCTATTCCTTCAACGAGCGCAAGATGCTCTCGCTCGGCTGGGTCGAGGGCGAATATGCCAAGCCGGGCACCGAACTCACCCTGATCTGGGGCGAGGAGGACGGCGGCACCAAAAAGACCACCGTCGAACGCCACAAGCAGACCGAGATCAAGGTCGTTGTCGGCCCGACGCCCTACGCGAAGGAAGTTCGCGAAGGCTACGAAGGCAAGTGGCGCCATCAGGCGGCGTGATCGCCGCGCTTTATTACCCGAAAGAGAAAGCCCCGGTGCGATGCACCGGGGCTTTTTTTATCACGATTGCTTTGCCTTCCGTTCGTCCCCGCGAATGCGGGGACCTTGGGCCACAAGCTGGATTGCCGCTTACGCGAGAATGAACGGAGGATGTGCGACGCTTCAGACGTCGAAGAACACCGTCTCCCTGTCGCCCTGCATGTGGATGTCGAAGCGCCAGACATTGCCCTGCTTCTTCGCGATCAGCGTATCGCGGCGCTCGGCCGGCACCAGCGCAAGGATGGGGTCCGTCGCGTTCGCGGACTCGCCGTCGAAATACATGCGGGTATAGACCTGCCGCAACATGCCGCGGCCGAAGATGCAGACCACGATATGCGGCGCCTGCATCCTGCCGTCCGGCCCGGCAACCTGGCCCGGCTTCACCGTATCGAAGGAGAACACGCCGTTGCCGTCGCAGGCGGACCGGCCATGGCCCTTGAAGGCCGCGTTCGAGCGCGACCGGCTTCCCGGCTCGTTCGAATAACGGCCCTGCCCGTCCGCCTGCCAGATTTCCAGCATGGCGTCGTTGATCGGCTTGCCGTCGCCGTCATAGATCGCGCCTTCGATGCGGATGCGGTCACCGACCACATCGGGCGTGATCAGATTGTCGCCGACGGTTTCCTTCCAGGAATAGTGGCCGTTGGGGTCCCACTTGGCGCGGCCTTTCGGCGTGAGGCCATAGGCGTAGAACGGGCCGACGGTTTGCGATGGTGTGAGATCAGACATCAGTCCATATCCTCCGGCGTCTTGTCGCGGCCGCGCAGCACAATGTCGAAGCGGTAGCACAGCGCCCAGTCGGGCACGGTGTTGTCCATATCGAAGGAAGCGATCATGCGGTTGCGGTCGCGCTCGTCCGTGACCGAATTGAAGATCGGGTCGAAGGGGAACAGCGGATCGCCCGGGAAATACATCTGCGTGACCAGGCGCGAGAGGAAGGAGTGGCCGAACACCGAGAAGTGGATGTGGTTCGGCCGCCAGGCATTGTAGTGGTTGCCCCAGGGATAGGCGCCCGGCTTGACGGTGATGAATTTGTAATAGCCGGCCTTGTCGGTGACCGTGCGTCCGGCGCCGGTGAAATTCGGATCGAGCGGCGCCGGATGCTGGTCGACGAGATGCACATAGCGTCCGCAGGCATTGGCCTGCCAGATTTCCACCAGCGCATCCGGCACCGGCCGCTTGTCCTCGTCGAGGATGTGGCCATGCACGATGATGCGCTCGCCGAGCGGCTCGCTCTTGCCCTGCTTGGTGAGATCGTTGTCGTTGTCCTGGATCGCATCGTGGCCGTAGATCGGCCCGGTCATCTCCGACAGCGTATGCGGCATCAGGATCAGCGGCTTGGTCGGCGAGCGCTTGACCGTGCTCTTGTAGGCCGGGGTCAAGTGCTTCGGGTAAGCGCTGAGGCTCTCCCGCGGATAGATCAAGGACATCTTTTCTTTCCCTCCCAGAATTATACCCGCTCCAGTGCGAGCGAAGCGCCCTGGCCGACGCCGACGCACATCGTCGCCAGCGCTTTCTTACCGCCCCGCTTCTCCAGCCCGTGCGCGGCGGTCATGGTGATGCGCGCGCCCGACATGCCGAGCGGATGGCCGAGCGCGATGGCGCCGCCATGCGGATTGACGAAATCGGCGTCGTCCGGCACGCCGAGCTGACGCAGCACGGCGAGGCCCTGCGACGCGAACGCCTCGTTCAGCTCGATCAGATCGAAATCGGAAATCTTCAGCTTCAGCCGTTCCATCAGCTTGCGCGTCGAGGGGACCGGGCCGATGCCCATGATGCGCGGCGGCACGCCGGCCGAGGCGATGCCGAGAATGCGGGCGCGCGGGGTGAGGCCGTGCTTCTTCACCGCCTCTTCGCTGGCGACGATCATCGCGGCGGCGCCGTCATTGACGCCCGACGCATTGCCGGCGGTGACGGTGCCGGGATTGCGGAACGGCGTCTTCAGCTTGGCCAGCTGCTCCAGCGTGGTCTCGCGCGGATGCTCGTCTTTGTCGACGATGACGGTCTCGCCCTTCCTGCCGGGGATTTCCACCGGCACGATTTCCTCGGCGAAATAGCCTGCCGCGATCGCCCTGGCGGCCTTCTGCTGCGAGCGCAGCGCGAACGCGTCCTGGTCGGCGCGGGTGATCTGGAATTCCTCGGCGACGTTCTCGCCGGTCTCCGGCATGGAGTCGACGCCGTATTGCGCCTTCATCAGCGGATTGATGAAGCGCCACCCGATCGTGGTGTCGAAGATCTCCGCGCTGCGTGAGAAGGCTTCCGCGGCCTTGCCCATGACGAAGGGCGCGCGGGTCATCGATTCCACGCCGCCGGCGATGGCGAGATCGATCTCGCCGGCGCGAATCGCGCGCGCGGCGTGGCCGACCGCTTCGAGGCCGGAGGCGCACAGACGATTGACGGTGATACCCGGCACGGTGTCCGGCAGGCCCGCCAGCAGAAGCGCCATGCGCGCCACGTTTCGGTTGTCCTCCCCGGCCTGATTGGCGCAGCCAAAATAGACCTCATCGATCTGCGACCAGTCCACCTTGGGATTGCGCCTGATCAGCGCCTTGATCGGGATCGCCGCCAGATCGTCGGCGCGCACCTTGGCGAGCGAGCCGCCATAGCGGCCGATCGGGGTGCGGGCGGCATCGCAGAGGAACACTTCGCGCATTTTTTGCTTCCTTTGCTGACCCGATCCGTCATCCTGAGGTACGAGCGAAGCGAGCCTCGAAGGATGACGGGCTTTACTCGGGCCGTCGCCCTTCGAGGCTCGGCCTTGCGCCGGGCACCTCAGGGTGACGGAGATAAGTCTGTTCGCACATGTAAGTATCGCTACGCCGCTTCGCCGTGCGCCCGCGCCGTCCGCTCGTTCAGTTCGCGCAGGACCTTCAACTCCTTCTCGGTCGGAGCGGGGGTCTCGACGACCTTGTCGGCGAATTTCACCGCCCAGCCGGTATTCTCCTGGATCTGCTCGCGCGTCACGCCGGGATGGATCGAGGTCACGGTCATCTCCTTCGTCCTCGGGTCCGGCTCCATGATGCACAGATCGGTGATCAGCTTGGTCGGCCCCTTGGTCTTCACGCCCAGGCGCTCGCGATGGTCGCCGCCCTCGCCATGGCCGAGCGAGGTCACGAAATCGAGCTTCTCGACGAAGCCGCGCTTTCCTTGCGACATGATGATGAAAATCTCTCCGCAGGAGGTCGCGATCTCCGGCGCGCCGCCACCGCCCGGCAGACGCACCTTCGGCTTGTCATAGGGCCCGACCACGGTCGTGTTCAGATTGGCGTATTTGTCAATCTGCGCGCCGCCAAGGAAGCCGACGCTGATGCGCCCGCCCTGCAGCCAGTAGCGGAACATTTCCGGCACCGACACCGTGGTCAGCGCCGTGTCGCACAACTCGCCGTCGCCGATGGAGAGCGGCAGCACGTTCGGCTTGGTGCCGAGCGTGCCCGATTCATAGATCAGTGTGATGTTCGGCGCATGCGTCAGCCGCGCCAGATTGGAGGCGGCGGACGGCGCGCCGATGCCGACGAAGGTGACGTCATCGTCCTTGAGCGCGCGGGCGGCCGCAATTGTCATCATCTCTGCGGGTTTGTAGGTCGTCATCGCAGTCACTCCGCCGCAATACGCAGGTTGCGGACATGCTCGGCGAAATCTTCCGGGCGCTTGTTCAGGACGTTTTCCTTCATCCAGGCGAGGAAGGTGTCGCGTTCGCGCGCGATGCCGTCCCATTCCTTGTAGAAGGCGTTGAAGCGCTTGTAATAGCCCTGCGCATAGGAGGGAAAGGCGCCGCCCGGCACCACGGCGATCGAGCCGATAGTCCAGCTCGGCAGGATCACCGCGTTGAGATTGCGCGGGCCGAAATCGTCGACGACCTCTTCCACCGTGACGATGGAGCGTTTCGCCGCCAGCACGGCTTCCTTCTGCACGCCGAGAATGCCTTCGAGCAGCACATTGCCTTCGCGGTCGGCGCGCAGCGCATGGATGACGGCGACATCGGGACGATGCGAAGGCACCGTCGCCAGCACCTCGCCGGTATAGGGACAGGTCACGCTCTTGATCTTCGGGTTCACCCTAGGCAGGTCGGTGCCGATATAGCCGCGGAACACCGCGAAGGGCAGGCCCGATGCGCCCGACGCATAGGCGTTCGCCATCGCCGCGTGCGAATGCTCCTCGATCTCGAGCTTGTTCGGCCATCCCTTCTCGATCGCATCGCGCACACGATGCAGCGAGCCGACGCCGGGATTGCCGCCCCAGGAGAAGATGAGCTTGTCCGCGCAACCCATGCCGACCATCTGGTCGTAGATCAGATCCGGCGTCATGCGGATCAGCGTCAGATGCTTCTTGCCCTGACGAATGATCTCATGTCCGGCGGCATGCGGAATGAGATGAGTGAAGCCTTCCATCGCCACCGTATCGCCGTCGCGGATGTTCGCTTCGACGGCTTCGGCGAGGGACATGACACGCGACATATCGAGCACTTCCTCTCGTGCGTGAGCGCACAGTGAATTTCGGTTTATTTGAATTTACGGATCGCGTCCGGGAGGGTCAAATGCCAGCGAACCCGGCCGATGTCCAATGGTTTGCGGGGCCCAAACAGAATTTGCGAATGTTCGAAAACCGAACAAGGAAACGCTCATGCCGGCTCTTTCACCCGCACCGATCTTCACCGTGCAAGCCGCACTCGCCGACATCCTGCAGTTGGGCAACACGCCGGTGGGAGAGAGGCGCATCATCAATATTTTGGGTGGGCAGGTCGAAGGACCGAAGCTGAGGGGACAAATTCTGCCGGGCGGCGCCGACTGGCAGGTGATCCGCGCGGATGGCATGGCTGACATTCAGGCGCGCTACACCATCCGGAGCGAGAGCGGCGGTCTCATTCTCGTCTCGAGCGAAGGTCTGCGCCACGGCCCGCCCGAGGTGATCGCCCGGCTGGCGCGCGGGGAGGAGGTCGACCCCGCCCTTTATTATTTCCGCACGCTGATGCGGTTCGAAACCGCCGCTGCAGACTGCGCCTGGCTGAACCGCATTCTGGCGATTGCACATGGCGTCCGCCTGCCTAATGCTGTGACGCTCGCCGTTCATGAGGTCCTGTAAGAGCGGCCGGGCTGGAAAGCCCTCGACCCTATTGTTATTTTACACAATTGTTGTTATGGACAACAATTAGAGACCAGAACAAGATGACCAGGAAACGCCTTTCCATCGATTTGCCCGCCTCGCTCACCGCCGAGCGGATTGGAAATATTGCGGTTTTGCGCCTGTCGCGGCCGCAAAAACGCAATGCGCTCGACGACGCCACCGTCAATGGTATCGAGGTCTTTCTGGCGGAACTGCCGGAGGATATCCGCGCCATCGTGCTGCATGGCGAGGGCGACCATTTCTCGGCCGGGCTCGATCTCAGCGAGTTGACGGTGCGCAATACTGTCGAAGCTGTGCATCATTCGCGCAACTGGCATCGCATCTTCGACAAGCTGGAATTCGGCAAGGCGCCGGTCGTCGCCGTGCTGCATGGCGCGGTCGTCGGTGGCGGCCTGGAACTCGCGGCCGCCTGTCATATCCGCGTCGCCGAGCGCTCCGCCTATTATGCGCTGCCGGAAGGCAGCCGCGGCATCTATGTCGGCGGCGGCGGCTCGGTGCGCATCCCGCGCCTGATCGGCGCCGCGAGCATGATGGACATGATGCTGACGGGGCGCACATATGGCGCCGACGAAGGCCTCACCATGGGCATCTCGCAATATCTCGTCGACGACGGCCAGGGCCTTGCCAAGGGTCTGGAACTGGCGCAGCGCATCGCTACCAACACTCCGCTCACCAATTACGCCATCATGCATGTGCTGCCGCGCATCGCCGACATCGAGCGCGACGGCGGCTATCTGATGGAATCGCTGATGGCCGCGATCGCCTCCGGCAACGAGGACGCGCAGCAGCGGCTGAGGGATTTTCTGGAAAAGCGCGCGCCCAAGGCGCTGCACCGGAAATAGGACGGCGCCGGAACGAACGACAAAAAGAAACGGCAACGGGAAGAAACTGGTTCAGGAGTGGGTTCGAAGGCGATGACGGAAGCCTCGCGTCAAGTTCATAGGGGTGGCGACGCGCCTTTTCGTGCGGTGCGTCTCGAAAAGCCGGATATCGAAGTGGATCGCCGCGCCGACGGCACGATCCTGATCCGCTCCCGCCATCCGCTCGACCCCTATCCGCCGCGGTTGACCGACCGCCTGAAGCACTGGGCGGAGCAGGCGCCCGACCGCGTGTTCATGGCGGCGCGCGACGAGGACAAGGCCTGGCGTCAGATCACCTATGCGCAGGCGCTGAACTTCGCGCGCAGCATCGGCGAGAGCCTGCTGCAACGCGATCTCTCGGCGGAGCGGCCGGTCGTCATTCTCTCCGGTAACGATCTCGAGCACGCGATGCTGGCGCTTGGCTGCCTCTATGCCGGCATCCCCTATGCCCCGATCTCGCCCGCCTATTCGCTGGTTTCCACGGATTTCGGCAAGCTGCGCCACATCTTCAACCTGCTGACGCCCGGCCTCGTCTTCGCCTCCGACGGCAACGCCTTCGGCAAGGCGATCGCGGCCGTCATTCCGACCGACATCGAGCTGATGGTCACGCGCAACCCGGTCGCCGGCCGCAACACGGGCCTGTTCTCGGATATTGCGGCGACGGCGCCGACCGCGGCGGTCGACGCGGCCAACGAGAAGGTCGGGCCGGACACCATCGCCAAATTTCTCTTCACCTCGGGCTCTACCGGCCAGCCCAAGGCCGTGATCAATACCCAGCGCATGCTGTGTGCGAACCAGGTCATGATCCGCTCGGCGCTCGCCTTCTTCCAGGACGAGCCGCCGGTCACGCTCGACTGGGCGCCCTGGCACCACACTGCCGGCGGCAATCACGACGTTGGGCTCGTGCTCTATAACGGCGGCACCTTCTATATCGACGAAGGCAAGCCGCTGCCCGGGGCCATCGAACACACGGTGCGCAATCTGAAAGATGTCGCGCCGACCTGGTATTTCAACGTGCCGAAAGGCTACGAGGCGCTGCTGCCGTTCCTGCGCAGCGATGCGCAGTTGCGGCAGAATTTCTTCAGCCGGATGAAGGTGCTGTGGTTTGCCGGCGCCGCGTTGTCGCAACCGGTCTTCGACGAGATACAGCAGCTGGCGCTGCAGACCTGCGGCGAGCGCATCCACTTCCTCACCGGATTGGGCTCGACCGAAACCGCGCCCTTTGCCATGAGCCGCATGTGGGAGAGCAGCAAATCCACCAATATGGGTTTGCCGGCGCGCGGCACGGTCCTAAAGCTCGTTCCAATCGACGGCAAGCTGGAAGCGCGTTTCAAGGGGCCGCACATCACGCCCGGCTATTGGCGGCAGCCGGAACTGACGGCAAAAGCCTATGACGAGGAAGGCTTCTACAAGATCGGCGACGCGCTGAAATTCGAGGACGAGAGCGACCCGATCAAGGGATTGCTGTTCGACGGCCGCGTGGCGGAGGATTTCAAACTCGCCACCGGCACCTGGGTCAGCGTCGGGCCGCTGCGCGCGCGCGTGATCGATCATTTTTCGCCGCTGGTGCGCGACGTGGTGATCGCCGGCGCCGACCGGCAGGACATCTGCATCCTGATCTTCCCCGATGTGGAGGCCTGCCGCCGCATCGCCGGCCTGCCGGCCACCGCGCCGACCGAGGACGTGCTCGCCGACACCAAGGTCACCGATGAAATTCGCGCCCGGCTGCGCAGCCTTGCCGCGGACAGCACAGGCAGCTCGAACAGGATCTGCCGCGCCATCCTGCTCGCCGAGCCTCCCTCGCTCGATGCCGGCGAGATGACCGACAAGGGCTCGATCAACCAGCGCGCGGTGCTGGCGCGCCGCTCCTCGCTGCTCGATGAGCTCTACACAATTCCGCATTCGCCCAACGTGATCTCGATCGAGTCCGGGAGCTGACAGATGCAAGACAAGACGCCGGGAATCGGCACCACCTTCTCCGACGCCTGGCTGCTCGACGGCGTGCGCACGCCCTTCGTCGACTATAACGGCGCGCTCGCGACTGTCTCGCCGATCGATCTGGGCATCAAGGCCGGGCGCGAGGCGGTCAAGCGCGCGGGCGTCAAGCCGGAGGAGATTGGCACCGTGATCACCGGCAGCATGGCGCAGGCGAGTTTTGACGCCTATGTGCTGCCGCGCCATGTCGGGCTCTATTGCGGCGCGCCGATCGAGACGCCGGCGCATCACGTGCAGCGCATCTGCGGCACCGGCATCGAGATCCTCTCGCAGGCCGCCGACAATGTCTCGCTCGGCCGCACCGATCTCGCCTTGTGCGTCGGCGCAGAGTCCATGAGCCGCAATCCCATCGCCGCCTACACCCACCGCGGCGGCTTCCGCATGGGGCAGGTCGAGTTCAAGGACTTTCTCTGGGAAGCTTTGCTCGATCCCGCCGCCAAGGTGACCATGGGCGACACCGCCGAGAATCTCGCGCGGCAATACCAGATCACGCGGCCGGAAGTGGATGCGTATGCGGCGCGCAGCTTCGAACGCGCCATTGCCGCGCAGAAAAACGGCTTCCTTGCCGGCGAGATCGCACCGGTGAAAACGGAGACCTTCGAGCGCGAGGGCTATGAGCCGCGCGGCATCAAGCTCGACCGCAATACGCCGGAAGTTGCGATCGACACCCATATCCGCCCCTCGCCCATCGACCTGCTGGCGAAAATCCGCCCCGCCTTCGGTGGCGTGCAGACCGGCGGCAATTCCTCGGCCATCGTCGACGGCGCGGCGGCTTTGCTGGTGGTCAACTCGGACTATCTGAAGAAAAACAGCAAGAAACCGCTCGCGCGCATTCTGGCTGCCACGGCCGTCGGCGTGCCGCCGGAAATCATGGGCATCGGCCCGGTGCCGGCGATCAAGGCGGTGCTGGAGCGGGCTGGTTTGAAGCTCTCCGACATCGACCGTTTCGAGATCAACGAGGCCTTCGGCGCGCAGGTCATAGCCTGCGCGCGCGAACTCGGCCTCGACGAGAACAAGCTCAACGTCAATGGCGGCGCCATCGCCATCGGCCATCCGCTCGGGGCGACCGGCGTGCGGCTGTCGCTGACGCTGGCGCGCGAGCTCAAGCGCTCCGGTCTGCGCTACGGCATCGCCTCTGCCTGCATCGGCGGCGGCCAGGGTATTGCCCTGGTGCTTGAAAATCCGGACGCTGCTCCTACACGGAACTAGACGCATGGACATCAAGGGACACACCGCGATCATCACCGGCGGCGCGTCGGGTCTCGGCGCGGCGACCGCGGAGGCGCTGGCGGCGGCAGGCGCGAAGGTGGCGCTGCTCGACGTCAACCTGGCGGCGGCCGAAGCGATCGCGAAGAAAATAGGCGGCATTGCCGTGCAATGCGATGTCACCAGCGACACTGGCGCGCAGGCCGCGCTGGAGCAGGTGAAGGCCGCCTATGGCGCGGGCCGCGTGCTGGTGAATTGCGCGGGCGTCGGCCCGCCCAAGCGCATCGTCGGCAAGGACGGTCCGATGCCGCTTGCCGATTTCCGGCGGGTGATCGAGATCAACCTGATCGGCACGTTCAACATGATGCGGCTCGCCGCCGCCGACATGATGAAGCTCGAGCCGCTCGCCGACGGCGAGCGCGGCGTCGTCGTCTCGACCGCCTCGGTTGCCGCCTTCGAGGGCCAGATCGGCCAGTCCGCCTATTCCTCGTCCAAGGGCGGCGTCGCTGCGCTGACCCTGCCCGCGGCCCGCGAATTCTCCCAATTCGGCATTCGCGTGATGACGATCGCGCCGGGCATTTTCACGACGCCGATGCTGGCGGCCTTGCCGCAGGAGGCGCAGGACAGCCTCGGGGCCGCGGTGCCGTTCCCCAAGCGGCTCGGCCAGCCTGCCGAATACGCCGACCTTGTTTCCTTCATCGTGCGGAACCGCTATCTGAACGGCGAGGTCATCCGCCTCGACGGCGCGCTGCGCATGGCGCCTCGTTAGTTTCCCCAAAAGGCTCCGCGCATGCTGAAAAACACCCGCCAGTACATGATCGAATGGGGCGACTGCGACCCCGCCGGCATTGTCTATTACCCGCGCTATTTCGAGATGTTCGACCACTCGACGACCATGCTGATCTCGGCCGCGAGCGGGGTGACGAAATATCAGTTGCTGCAGAAATATGACATGGCCGGCTATCCGATGGTGGATACGCGCGCCAAGTTCATGATCCCGACCCGCTTCGGCGACACCGTCGCCATCGAATCCGCCTTCACCAAGGTGGGCAATGCGAGCTTCGACGTACACCACCAGATTTTCAAGGACGGCAAGCTCTGCCTGGAAGGTTTCGAGACGCGTGTCTGGGTGGGCAAGGATCCCGCCGATCCCTCGAAGATCAAGTCGCAGCCGATTCCCGCCGATCTCGCCGCGAAGTTCCGCGGGGAGTGATACTCATGCCAGTTCCTCGGCAATCTTCCTGAGCGTGCGCAGGAACTGCGCGCGCTCGCGCGGACCGACAATGACGTCGAGCTGCTCCTCGTGCCGGCGCGCGCATTCGGTTAGCTCGCGCAGCATTCTTTCTCCCGCCGCCGTCAGCGTCAGGCGATAGGCGCGGCGATCAGTCTCCGTTCGGGTGCGCCGCACAAGATTGCGCCGCACCAGCGCGCTCAGCGCCGGCGTCAGCGTCGACTTGTCGCTGCCGATGGCGCGGCTCAGTGCCGTCTGGCTGATGCCGGGATTGAGGCCGATGACGGTGAGCGCCGCAAAGCGGCCGGGGCTGAGATCGATATCGCGCGCATGCCGTTCGAAATTCTGGAACGAGGCGATCTGCGCCATGCGCAGATGGAACCCGATCCAGCCGGCCAGTGGCCCGAAATCGATCTCGTCCGCCGCGGCCCGCTGCGGAGACCGGCCTGCCGCATTCCTGACTGCCGTGCCTGACCGGGCCAAAATTCGCTCCTGTCCAACCGGAAAATAGTTTTACATCCAACTATCCTGCCTTACAATCTTTACAAGGTCGGCTGCTTTCGGCTGAATTGAAAACAAACACGTTGGCTGAACCAACGGTCAAATCAAAGGGAGGAGATGTAATGAAATCCCGTCATCATTTTATCTTTGCCGCGACCGCGCTGGCGCTGCTGATCGGCGCCGCACCTGCGAGCGCCCAGGACAAGACTTTCGAGCTCAAGCTCGCGCACTGGGTACCACCGTCGCATCCGCTGCAGAAGGCGCTGGAAGACTGGGGGGCCTCGGTCGAGAAGGCCTCGAACGGCACCATCAAATACAAGGTCTATCCCTCGCAGCAGCTTGGCAAGGCTTTCGACCATTACGACATGGCGCGCGACGGCATCGCCGATCTCACCTACATCAATCCCGGCTATCAGCCAGGCCGCTTTCCGATCATCGGCGCCGGCGAATTGCCGTTCCTGGTGACGAATGCGAAAGGCGGCTCGCAGGCGCTCGACGCCTGGTACCGGAAATACGCGGCGAAAGAGATGAAGGACGTCAAGTTCTGCCTCGCTTTCATGCACGATCCCGGCTCGTTCCATTCCAAGGCCAAGAAGATCGTCGTGCCCGGCGACATCAAGGGCATGAAGATCCGGCCTGCGCACGCCACCATGGCGTCGTTCGTCACGCTGCTCGGTGGCACCAATGTGCAGTCGAGCGCGCCGGAAGTGCGCGACATTCTGGAAAAAGGCGTCGCCGAGGCCGTCACCTTCCCGTGGGGGTCGGTGCCCCTCTTCGGCATCGACAAGGTCACGAAATATCACATTGACGCGCCGCTCTACGCGACGACCTTCGCCTTCGTGTTCAGCCCCGGCACCTACAACCAGATGTCGCCGGCGCAGAAGAAGGTGATCGACGACCACTGCACCAATGAATGGTCGCTGCGCGTGGCCGGTCCCTGGGCGGACTACGAACATGCGGGCATCGGCAAGCTCAAGGCGGACCCGGCGCACGAAGTCTATCCGCTGACCGAAGCGCAGCTCGCCGAATGGAAGAAGGCCGCCGCGCCGCTGGAGAAAACCTGGGCCGACAATGTCAAGAAGGCCGGCGGCGACCCGGACGCGATCATGAAGGAGCTGAAGGACTCGCTCGCCAAGTTCAAGGCCGCCTATTGATCGACCCAATTCCGTCCTGCAAGCATCGCTAAAGCAGGCATAAAATACATGACGGCGGCATCGGCCGCCGTCATAGTATCTGAAGCCGTCATCAGGTTTTCGCGCGGGCGCCGATGATCAGACATCCTCTCATCACCAAGGCGATGGATCGATTTATCGGCTCGATCGAGTGGATCGCCGCCTTCTTCATCGGCGTGGTCGCGGTCGACGTCTTCGTCTCGGTGCTGCTGCGCTATTTCTTCGGGATCACCGTTCCCGACGCCTACGATTTCGGCATGCTGATGCTGGGCATCGTGATCTTCTGGGGCATCGCCGCGACCAGCTACCGCGGCACCCACATCACCGTCGATCTGCTCTGGGCCAATGTCGGGCCGCGATGGCAGCGCGTCATCGACGTCTTCGCGACGCTGGTGCTGCTCTTCGTCGTGGTGGTGCAGACCTACACCCTGTTCGACAAGACGATGAGCACGCGCGATTCCAATCTGCTCACCTTCGACCTGAGGCTGCCGGTCTGGCCGTTCTATCTGGTGGCCTGGATCGGCGACGTCGCCGCCGTGCTGCTCATCATCGTGCGCACCTATCGCCTGATCTTCCATCCCGACCTGATGGCGCGCGACCACGCCGTCGCCACCAAGACCGTCGAGTAAGCGCGCATGAGTTCGGACGCCGTCGCCATTATCGGTTTCGTTACGCTGTTCGTGCTCATGCTGCTGCGCGTGCCGATCGGCATGGCGATGGGCCTCGTCGGTGTGTCCGGCTTCGCCTATCTGACCAGCGGCGGGCCGGCGCTGAAAATTGTCGGCCACACCACGATGCGCACGGTGACCGACTTCAATTTCGCGGTGGTGCCGCTGTTTCTCCTGATGGGCTCCTTCGCCACCACCTCGGGCATGAGCCGCGAACTGTTCCGCGCCGCCAACGCCTTTCTCGGCCATCTGCGCGGCGGCCTGGGGATCGCCACCATCGCCGCCTGCGGCGGCTTCGCGGCGATCTGCGGGTCCTCGGTCGCAACCGCGGCGACCTTCTCGCGCGTCGCCTATCCGGAGATGCGCCGCTACAAGTATCCGCAATCCTTCGCCACCGGCGTGATCGCGGCCGGCGGCACGCTCGGCATCATGATCCCGCCGTCGACGGTGCTCGCCGTCTACGGCCTGATCACCGAGCAGGATGTCGGCAAGCTGTTCGTCGCCGGCATCCTGCCGGGAATCCTGGCCGTCGCCATGTACATGGTCACCATCTCGATCATCGGCTGGGCGCGGCCGAATTTTCTGCCGGCCGGTCCGCACTCCTCGCGGAAGGAAAAGCTCGAAAGCCTGCGCGACGTCTGGGCGACGATCCTGCTCTTCGCCTTCGTGGTCGGCGGCATATATGGCGGCATGTTCACGGCGACCGAGGCGGCGGGCATGGGCGCCGGGGGCGCCTTCCTCATCGGGCTCTTGCGCGGGCGGCTGTCCAAGGCCGACATCCTGCGCTCGCTGCTGGAATCCACCCGCACCACGGCGGCAGTCTTCACGATTCTGATCGGCGCGCTCCTCTTTGGCTATTTCCTCACCATCACCCAGACCCCGCAGAAGGTCACGGCCTTCCTGACCGGGCTCGGCATCGGGAGCTACGGCATCCTGACGCTGATTCTGCTTATGTATCTCGTGCTCGGCTGCCTGATGGACGCGCTGGCGATGATCATCCTCACCGTTCCGATCATCTTCCCGGTGATCAAGGAGCTGGGCTTCGACCCCATCTGGTTCGGGGTGATCATCGTGATGACGGTGGAACTCGGCCTGATCCATCCGCCGGTGGGGATGAATATTTTCGTCATCAAGAGCGTGATCGACGACGTGAAAATCTCGACCATTTTCTACGGCGTTCTGCCGTTCATCGTCACCGACATCCTGCGGCTGATCCTGCTCGTGGTCTTCCCGATCATCGCCCTCTGGCTGCCTTCGCACATGTGAGGGCCACAAAACCCCTTGCAAATCCGGTGGCAAAAGACACCTTTTATAACGGTCCCAATCTGGTAGAATAGTTTGATATCAAACTATCTCGGAAAGACCGAGGGATCAGGCGATGGAACGCTCGTTCAAGAAGGAAGTGCAGACGCTGCGGCTCGGCGACGGCGAAACCTTCCACGGCGAAGGTATTCTCGCAGTCACCAAGGCGCTGCTGCAATCCGGCGTATCCTATGTGGGCGGCTACCAGGGCGCGCCGGTCTCCCACCTGCTCGACGTGATGGTCGACGCCGAGGACTATCTCGGCGAACTCGGCGTGCATGTGGAGACCTGCACCAACGAAGCCTCCGCCGCCGCCATGCTCGGCGCCTCGATCAACTACCCGGTTCGCGGGGCTGTGACCTGGAAAGCCATCGTGGGCACCAATGTCGCTTCCGACGCGCTCTCCAACCTCTCATCGCCCGGCGTCATGGGCGGCGCCATGATCATCGTCGGCGAAGACTATGGCGAAGGCGCCGCCGTCATCCAGGAGCGCTCGCACGCCTTCGCGATGAAATCCACGATCTGGCTGCTCGACCCGCGGCCCGATTTGCCGACCATCGTGCGCACCGTCGAGAAGGGCTTCGAGTTGTCGGAAGCGAGCCACGCCCCGGTGATGCTCGAGTTGCGCATTCGCGCCTGCCACGTGACGGGCTCGTTCGCGGCGAAGACCAACCGCAAGCCCAATGTCTCGATGCTGCAGCGGGCGCAGCCTGCCCCGCACGATTTCTCGCGCCTGTCGCATCCGCCCGTGACCTTCATGCAGGAGCGCCGCAAGGTCGAGGAGCGGATGCCGGCCGCGCGCGACTTCATCAAGCGTGAGAAACTGAACGAGCTCTTCGACGGCGACCTGAGCGATATCGGCATTATCGTGCAAGGCGGCCTCTATAACAGCACGCTGCGCGCGCTGCATCGCCTCGGTCTGGCGGACATGTTCGGCGAGTGCCGCGTGCCGGTGCTGTGCCTGAACGTGACCTACCCGCTGGTGCCCGATGAAATCGGCGCCTTCTGCGCGGGCAAGCGCGCTGTCCTGGTCGTCGAGGAAGGGTTCCCGGAATATCTCGAGCAGATGATTGCGACCGAGCTGCGCCGCGCCGATCTGCAGACGCGACTCTTTGGCAAGAACGTGCTGCCGCAGGCCGGCGAATATTCAGCGGACGTGCTGATGAAGGGCCTGGCCGCCTTCTTGTCGGACGTAAAACCTGCCGGTCTCGATCTCGATGACGTCTCGGCGCGTTATGCGAAGGCGGTTGCGCACCTTCCGGCGGCGGCCGCCGCCTTGCGCGACCTGCCGCCGCGGCCGCCGACCTTCTGCACCGGCTGTCCCGAGCGCCCGGTTTTCTCGGCGCTGAAGCTGACCCAGGCCGACATCGGCAAGACGCATATCAGCGCCGATATCGGCTGCCATTGCTTCGGCCTGTTCGCGCCATTCAGCATGGGCAATTCCGTGCTCGGTTACGGCATGTCGCTCGCGAGCGCGGCTGCGGTCGGTCCGAACATCCAGAAGCGTCCGATCGCGATCATGGGCGATGGCGGCTTCTGGCATAACGGCCTGATTACCGGTGTGACGTCGAACCTGTTCAACAAGGGCGACGGCGTGCTGATCGTCATGCAGAACGGCTATACGTCGGCGACCGGCCTGCAATTCATGCCGTCCAGCAAGGCGAACCGCGACGGCGCCACGCCCGGCATGGACATTGAAAAGACGCTGCGTTCGATCGGCGTAAAATGGCTGCGCAAGGTGCGCTCCTACAGCGTTGAAAAAATGGTCGCGACCGTGAAGGAAGCGCTGCAGAGCGCGGAACACGGGCTGAAGGTCATCATTGCCGACGGCGAGTGCCAGCTCGCGCGCCAGCGGCGCGTGCGTGCGGAAAATGCCGAGAAACTTGTGCGCGGCGAGCGGGTCGTGCGCACGAAATACGGCGTCGACGACGAGATCTGCACCGGCGACCATTCCTGCATCCGCCTGTCGGGCTGCCCGTCGCTGACGGTCAAGCCCAATCCCGATCCGCTGCGCAGCGATCCGGTGGCGTCGGTGATCGAATCCTGCGTCGGCTGCGGCTTGTGCGGCGAGGTCGCGCATGCGGCGGTGCTGTGCCCGTCTTTCTACCGCGCCGAGCTGATCCGCAATGCCAACAGATGGGACCTGTTCCTGGACCGCCTGCGCAAGCGCGTCATCGGCTGGCTTGCGCCGCGCAAGCAGGAGGCCGCGGCATGAGCGAGGTGCAGCGTCCGGTCACCCTGCTGATCGCAGCTCTCGGCGGCGAAGGCGGCGGCGTCCTGACCAATTGGATCATCGGCGCGGCGACCGATCTCGGCCTGCCGGCGCAATCGACGTCGATCCCGGGCGTCGCGCAGCGCACCGGCGGCACCACCTATTACATCGAAATCTATCCGCAGCCCTGGCGCGACCTGAACGGCAAACGCCCGGTGCTCGCCTTGCAGCCCGGCCCTGGAGACGTCGACGTCGTCGCCTCGAGCGAATTCATGGAGGCCGGCCGCGCGATTGCCGCGGGCTTCGTCACCCCCGACCGCACGCTGCTGATTTCCTCCACCAGCCGCTTCTATGTCATCAACGAAAAGATGGCGATGGGCGACGGCCGCTTCGATCAGTCGCGTCTGCTTGAGGCTGCCGAGGCCAATTCGCAGAGTCGAATCCTGTTCGACATGGAGGCGGTCGCGCAGCAGAGCGGCGCGATGATCAATGCGGTGCTGCTCGGCGCCATCGCCGGCTGCGGCAAGTTGCCCATACCGGTCGAGGCCTTCGAGCGTGCGATCCGGGGCGAGGGCAAGGCGGCGGAAGCCAATCTGCGCGGCTTCAAGGCCGGGCTCACTGCCGCGCGCAGCGAAGCGACCGCGCACAAGCAGCCGCCCGCGTGCAAGCGCCCGCAGCCGCCGCGCAGCGATCTCGCCTCGCTGGAAGGCGAGATTCGCGCGCAGATGCCGCAGCCCGCGCAGGATATTCTGATCGAGGGCGTGCGCCGCCTCACCCGTTTTCAGAATGCCGATTACGCGCGGCTTTATCTGCAGCGTCTCGCTCCCGTGCTCGCCGCCGACCGGCGAGCGGCGAGCGGCGGCAATTTGCTGCGCGCGGTGGCCAGGCATCTGGCTGTACGCATGTCGTTCGAGGACCTCATTCGCGTCGCCGAAGCCAAGATCGATCCCGCCCGCCTGCAACGCATTGCGGCAGAGCTGCAGGCGAAGCCCGACGAGCCGTTCCATGTCGTGGAGTTTTTGAAACCCGGCATCGAGGAGATGTGCCAGATTCTGCCGCCCGCTCTGGCGCGCTTTATTCTGCGCGTGTCGGCGCAGCGCGGCTGGCTTGACCGCGTGCATGTCGGAATGGAGGTGAAGAGCACCTCGATCCTCGGTTATCTGCGTTTCTGGCTGCTGGCGAAACTCAAACCCTGGCGGCCATACAGCTTCCGCTATCACGAGGAACAGAACGCCATCGAATCCTGGTTAACGCTGATCCTCGAAGCCGCGCCGAAATCGCCGGCGCTCGCCATCGAGATCGCCGAATGCGCCCGGCTGATCAAGGGCTACGGTTCGACGCACAAGCGAGGCACCAGCAATTTTCAGATGATTGAAACCCGGATCATTAGGCCTGCTATCGATGGGCGGCTGCCCCCGGAGCAGGCGATCGATGCCGTCGTCAGCGCGCGGACGGCCGCGCTCGTCGATCCGGATGGCGAAAGCCTCGCCCGCTGCCTCGACGATCTCGACCGGCAGTCCGCATTTCGCGTGGCTGCGGAATAAAGGCGCACCCGCCTCCGTTGTAACGGCACCGCCCGTCCGCTATGACTCCGGGGCGGCCTATACGCTTATCGAAAACAGTCCGGGAGGATGCCGTGAACAAGCTTCTTGTTGCGACGACATTTGCTCTGTCCCTTGCGCTCGCCGCGCCGGCGTCCGCGCAGCCGATCGGTCTCGGCACCAGCCCGCAGGGGACGCTGACCTACGCCGTCGGCGCCGCCGTCGCCAAGGTGATCGGCGAGAAGGGCAACATCCAGTCGCGCGTGCAGCCGTCGGCCGGTACCGGCGCCATGATCCCGCTGGTCAATTCCAACGAAGTGGATATGGGCTTCGCCAACACGCTGGAACTGTATGACGCGTTCCACGGCGTCGGCACATTCGACAAGCGTCCCAATCCCAAACTGCGCACCGTCGCCGTGATTTTCCCGATCCGCGTCGGCCTGTTCGTGCGCAACGATTCACCGATCAAGACCGTGGCCGACCTGAAGGGCAAGACCACGGCCTATGGCTTCACCAGCCAGGAGATCATCAAGAAGACGGTGGACGCCATGCTGGCGACGGCGGGCCTGTCGGTCGGCGACATGAAGACGGTGCTGGTGCCGAATCTCATTCGCGGCGTCGACGAATTCATCGGCGGGCGCGTCGACGTCACCACTTTCGCGCTCGGCCAGGCGAAGGTCGCGGAGGCCGACGCCGCGGTCGGCGGCATCCGCTTTCTCCCGATCCCCGACGGCGACAAGGAACTCGCCGCGCTGAAGAAGGAATTCCCGACCGCCTATATCGCGACGGCCAATCCGGCGCCGAACATCGCCGGCGTGAAAGAGCCAATCAAGACGATGTTTTACGACTATACGATCTTTGCCTCCGCCGACATGCCGGCCGAAAAGGTCAAGAACATCCTGAAGATTCTTGCCGAGAACAAGGAGGCCCTCGGACAGGCGCATCCGCTGTTCCGCGGCATGGAGATCGGCCGGCTCTATAACGACATCAAGGTGCCCTATCACGACGGCGCCATCGCCTATTTCAAGGAAAACGGCATCAAGGAAACGAAGTGAGCGTCGTCGGCAGGCGACGCCGGGAGGCGTTGCCTGCTGTGTAGATGCCGGAATGCGGGACACTGTTTCACCGGCCTGACGCCGAAGTCACATGGCGGAAGGCGCTCCTGTCACATGGGCGCTCTTGCCTGTTGCGGAGAAAAAGGCATCAAGGCAGCGGCAGCGCCCCGGGGCCTTTGCAAGGACGAGTCATGAAGCCAGCCGCGCAGAAGAAAGCCGAAGCGCTCAAGACAAGGATTGCCGCGGAGCATTTTCTTGAGTCGCTGGCGCAGCACGGCGTGGACTATTGCTTCACCAATCCTGGCACAGATTTCCCGCCGATCGTCGAGGCGTTCCTGCGCGCGCGGCGCGGCAATCACAAGGTGCCTGAGCCCGTTATGGTGCCGCACGAAAATCTCGCGGTGGCGATGGCGCATGGCGTCTACCTGATGACCGGCCATCCGCAGGCGGTGATGGTGCATGTCAATGTCGGCACGGCCAACACGGTCAACAACATCGCCAATCTGGCGCGCGACCGCGCTCCGGTGATTGTCGCCGCCGGCCGCACGCCGATCACCGAAAAGGGGCAATTCGGCTCGCGCACGCGTCCCATTCACTGGGCGCAGGAAATGTTCGACCAGGCCGGCATGGTACGCGAACTGGTGAAATGGGATTACGAATTGCGTGTCCCTGAGCAGATCGGCGATGTGGTGGCGCGCGCCTACGAGATGTGCATGACCAGCCCGCGCGGGCCTGTCTATCTCGTACTGCCGCGCGAGCCGCTCTCAGCGCCGCTGCCGCATTATGAGCCGGAAAAACTGCGCGCCCTGCCCGCGCCGCCCTCCCCCGATCCGCAGGCGATCGCAAGGCTCGCCGAATGGCTCGCCGAGGCCGAGCGTCCCGTCATCCTGAACGCCGCCGCTGGCGACCCGAAGGCTGTCGAGATTCTCGGCCGCCTTGCGAATGACTACGCCATCCCGGTCGTCGCGCATTTTCCGCGCGTGGTGGCGCTGCCGGCGAGCCATCCCATGCATTTCGGCTACGATTCTGCCGCGATGCTGGCCGAGGCAGATCTGGCCGTCGTGATCGAATGCGACGTGCCCTATCATCCACATCTCACAGAGCCGGCACCGAATTGCCGCTTCGTGCATATCGGCGAAGATACCGTCTATCAGCGCTATCCGATGCGCAGCTTTCCGACCGATCTGGCGATCACCGCGCATGCGACAGGTGCGCTGGAAGCCCTGGAAGCCGCGCTGGCAAGGCACAAGCCTGCCATGCAACCACGCATCGATGCGCGCCGCGGGCCTTTGGCCGAACGCGCGAGAAGCCGGCGCGAGAATGCCCGCAAGCTGGCGCCCGCGGCCGACCGCATCACGCCGGAATTCCTCAGCCGCAGCATCGGCGAGGTGCTGGGCGAGGACGCCGTCATTTTCAATGAGTATCCGCTGCGGCTGGAGCATTGCCCGCGCGAGAAGCCGGGCACGTTCTTTGCCGCGAGCCCGGCCGGCGGCCTTGGCTGGGGCCTGGGCGCCGCGCTCGGCGCCAAGCTCGCAGCGCCGGACAAGCTGGTCGTCGCGACGCTCGGCGACGGCGTCTATCTCTTTACCAATCCCACCGTAGCGCACTGGGTCGGCGAGAAATACCGGCTGCCGGTCCTCACCATCATCTTCAACAACCAACGCTATGGCGCGGTGCGCAATGCGACGCTGTCGATGTTCAAGGAAGGGCTCTCCGGCGAGGACGACGGCCGCTTCCTTGCCGACCTCGATCCGGGCGCGCCCTATGACGAACTGATGCGTGCGCAGGGCGGATATGGCGAGCGCGTGGAGAAGCCTCAAGATCTGGCCGGCGCGCTGCAGCGGGCGCGCGACGCGGTGATGAACGAGAAAAAGCAGGCGCTGCTTAACGTCATCTGTCCTTATTGAGCGGGCGCATCTAGCAAGCGAGGGGTTCGGGGTGTCTGACAAACTGCTCAATATCTGGATGGTCGCCATGCGCGCGGCGATCGTCCTCATCGTGGTGATCTGGATCGCCAATATTCCGGGTCGGCTGCAGATTCCGCTCTATACGGAACAATTGCTGGCCGCTGTCCTAGGCCTCGCGCTTGCGCTGTGCTTTCTGACCTTCCCGTTCGCGTCGAAAACCACCGGCGAGGAAGCCATTGTCGCCAAGGTCATCGAGCATGAGGAGAGCAGGGTCGGCTGGATCGACATCGTTCTCGCGCTGCTCAGCCTCGTGAGCTGCTTCTACGTCGCCGCCCGTTATCCCGACCTGATCATCGAGCTCGCCACCCGCCCGATCGGCGGCGTCATCGTCGCCGGCATTATCGTCTTGTTGGTCTTCGAGGCGAGCCGGCGGGTGACCGGCTGGGCCTTGATGCTGATCGTGCTGGCGCTGTGCGCACATGCAATGCTGGGATGGATGCTGCCTGAACAGTTCGCCAGCCGACCGATCTCGGTCAGCCGCCTTCTGGTTTATCTCGGCATCGACACCAACGCGCTGCTCGGCAGTACGCTGCAGATTGCGGTCGTCGTGGTCATTCCCTTCATCATCATGGGACAGGTGCTGTCGCGCTGCGGCGGCTCCGACTTCTTCGCCGATCTCGCCGCCTCGCTGATGGGCCATTTCCGCGGCGGCGCCGCCAAGATCGCGGTCGTGGGCTCGGCCTTTTTCGGCATGATCTCCGGCAGCGCGGTGGCCAATGTTGCCAGCGTCGGCACCATCACCATTCCGCTGATGAAGCGCGCCGGCTTCAGGGGCACCACGGCGGCCGGTATCGAGGCTGTCGGATCGACCGGCGGGCAAATCTGTCCGCCCGTGATGGGCGCGGCCGCCTTCCTGATGGCCGAATATCTGCAGGTACCCTATGGCGACGTGATGGTCGCGGCCATTATCCCGGCTTTCCTTTTCTACGCCGCACTGTTCATCCAGGTCGATCTGGAATCGGCCAAGCTCGGCATTGTCGGCCAGCCGCGCGAGACGTTGCCGTCGGTATGGACCGTGCTGCGCAACGGCTGGCACTTCGTGATTCCCTTCGTCGTACTGGTCGGCGGCCTGCTGTGGGCCAACATGGAAGCGGAATATGCCGCGCTCTATGCCACGCTCGCGCTGATCGTGCTGGCCATGACGGTGAAGCACAAAGGCCGGCGTCTGACCCTGCGTCAGGCCATCTCCGCCGTGGTGAGCGCCGGCGGCGCCGTGATCGACATCATCATCATCACCGCCATTGCCGGCATCCTGATCGGCGCCATGACCATCACCGGCGTGTCGTTCTCGCTCACCCAGCAGTTGCTGACTGCGAGCGGCGACAGCCTTGTCATCCTGCTGATCCTGACCGCCTTCGTCTCCTTCATCCTCGGCCTGCCGCTGCCGACAGTGGGTGTCTACGTCATCCTGGCGACGCTCGCGGCGCCGGCGCTGGTGCAGGCCGGTCTGACGCCGATGCAGGCGCACATGTTCGTGCTGTTCAACGGCATTCTCGGCATGGTGACGCCGCCTGTGGCGCTCGCAGCCTTCGCCGCGGCAACGATTGCACGGTCCGACCAGTGGCGGACCGGCTGGACCGCGATGCGGCTGAGCTGGTGCGCCTATTTCATCCCCTTCATGTTCGCCTATTCGGCGCCGCTCCTGATGATGGGGAGCTGGACCGCAATTCTCGTGTCGTTTGCCGACGCCGTTCTCGGCATCTTCATGGGCACACTGGCCGTGGTCGGCTATTTTATGGCGCCGATCTCCTATCCGTTCCGGGTGCTTTACGCGGTGCTGGCGGCACTCGTGCTGCTGCCGCCGGCGGCCTTCGGCGGAACCAATACGGTCGGCATTGCCGCGACCATCGTCGCGCTGGCGGCGATCGGCTATGAGATCGTGCGCGGACGCCGCGCGGCGCCACGGCCCGCCATGCCCTCCTGAATCCACACCGAGAAGAACAATACGGAGACCACGCCCCATGATGCGTATCGACGCCTTCAATCACTTCTTCCCGCAGAAATATTTCGAAAAACTGCAGTCGAGTGGCCTGCCCGATATCGGCAAGCGCTCGACCAACATTCCCGCGCTCTATGACGTCGATCTGCGCCGCAAGATCATCGGCTCGTTCCCCGATTACAAGCAGGTGATTTCGCTGGCGGCGCCCTCGCTCGAATTGCTGTCGAAGGGCGACCCGGCACTGGCGGTTGAATATGCGCGCATCGGCAACGACGGCATGGCCGAGCTGTGCCGGAAATATCCCGACGAATTCTGCGGCTTCATCGCGCAGACGCCGCTGACCGCGCCGGATGCGGGTATCGGCGAATCCGAGCGCGCGATCAGGGAGCTCGGCGCCTGCGGCGTGCAGATCTTCACCAACGTCAACGGCAAGCCGCTCGACCGGCCGGAATTCCGCCCCTTCTTTGCCGGCATGGAGAAGCTCGGCAAGCCCGTGTGGGTGCATCCGGCGCGCGCGGCGAATTTCCCGGATTATCTGGACGAGAAGAAATCGCTTTACGAGATTTGGTGGACCTTCGGCTGGGCCTATGAGACGGCGGCGATGATGGCGCGGCTCGTGTTCTCGAAAATCATCGACGACCACCCGGACCTCAAAATCATCGTGCATCACTTCGGCAGCATCGTGCCGACGCTGGAGGGCCGCATCGGGCCAGGCTGGGACCAGCTCGGCTCGCGCACCTCGGATGAGGATTACGGCGCGTTATTGAAGAGCCTGAAGAAGCGGCCGCTCGATTATTTCAAGCACAATTTCTATCCGGATACCGCGACCTTCACCTCGGAAGGCGCGATGAGGATCGGCTTCGGCTTTTTCGACCTCGACAAGGTGATCTTCGCGTCCGATTGCCCGTTCGATCCGGAGAAGGGCACGATGTATATCCGCGAGACCATCCGCATCCTCGATCAGTACGGGATGCCGAAGGCAGATCTGGAAAAGGTCTATTACAAGAATCTCGAGCGGATCACCGGCCAGCAATTCGTGAAATAGCCGGTTTTCTTCCCGGGCGACGCGGGTTCTACGAGCCTTACAAAACACCGCCGGGCCTGTGGGTTATCCCGCAGGCCCGCGTTGTTTCCCATGAAAGGCCGGACGGCTTTTGCTAGCGTGCCGCCCGATGCCCATGGCCAGCCCCCAAAAACCCGCCGGTTTTCACGATGATGGCAATCCCGTGCCGGATGGCGGGTGCGTGATGGCGCCGGCCGAGGCGGGTCGCGTCACGCCCCTAGCGTCCGGCGAAGCCGGGCGCGTAACACCCATGATGGAGCAATATATCGAGATCAAGGCGGCGAATCCGGATTCGCTCTTGTTCTACCGGATGGGCGATTTCTACGAGCTCTTCTTTGAAGACGCCGAAATCGCCTCGCGCGCACTCGGTATTGTGTTGACAAAACGGGGGAAACATCTCGGCACCGACATCCCGATGTGCGGCGTGCCGGTGGAGCGGTCCGAGGAATATCTGCACAGGCTCATCGCCTTGGGTCACCGCGTGGCGGTGTGCGAGCAGATCGAGGACCCGGCCGAGGCGAAAAAGCGCGGGGCCAAGAGCGTCGTGAAGCGCGGCGTCGTGCGGCTGGTCACGCCCGGCACGCTCACCGAAGACACGCTGCTCGACGCGAAACGCAACAATTTCCTGCTCTCCATCGCGCGTTCCAGGTCTTCCTCGGACCGGGCAACAGATATTCTGGCCCTTTCCTGGATCGACATCTCGACCGGCGAATTCCGCATCGCCGAATGCAACCGTGACGCGCTCTCAGCCGAGATCGCCCGGCTCGATCCCGGCGAGATCATCGTCTCCGACGCGCTCTATGCCGACCCGGATTTCGTGCCGCTCTGGCGCACGCTCGATCATGTGATGCCGCTCACGCGCGACATCTTCGACGGCGCCACCGCGGAGCGGCGGCTGGCGGATTTCTTCAGCGTTGCGACGACGGACAGCTTCGGCGCGCTGACGCGGCTCGAACTCACCGCGGCGGCGGCTTGCGTCACCTATATCGAGCGCACGCAATTCGGCCAGCGACCGCCGCTCTCCCCGCCTGTGCGCGAGCAGGCGGGCGCGACGCTCTCCATCGATGCGGCGACGCGCGCCAATCTCGAATTGATGCGCACACCGGCCGGCGAGCGGCGCGGCTCGCTGCTCGACGTGATCGATCGCACGGTGACGGCGGCGGGATCGCGTCTCCTCGCGCAACGTCTGGCGGCGCCGCTCACCGACCCCGCCGCCATCACCCGACGGCTCGATGCGGTCACGACGTTTGTGAATGACAGCGCCGCGCGTGCCGATATCCGCGAACGCCTGAAGGCGGCGCCCGATCTTGCGCGCGCGCTCTCGCGTCTTGCGCTGACGCGCGGCGGTCCGCGCGATCTTGCCGCCATCCGCGACGGCCTGCTTGCAGCCTCCGACCTCGCCGGCCGTCTTGCGGCGCTACCGGACACGCCCGACGAGGTCGCCGATGCGATGGCCTCCTTGCGGCGGCCCGACCCTGCGCTCGCAAAAACACTCGCCGCGGCGCTCGCCGACGAATTGCCGCTGTTCAAGCGCGATGGCGGTTTTGTCCGCGAAGGCTTTGACTCCGCGCTCGACGAGACGCGCGCCTTGCGTGACCAGTCGCGCCGGGTGATCGCCCAATTGCAGGCCGGCTATTGCGACGAGACCGGCATCCGCACACTCAAGATTCGCCACAACAACGTGCTCGGCTATTTCGTCGAGGTCACGGCACAGCATGGCGAGAAGCTGATGGCGCCTCCCTTGAATGCGCGCTTCATCCATCGCCAGACACTCGCCGGACAGGTGCGCTTCACCACCACCGAGCTGGGCGAACTGGAAGCGAAAATCGTCAGCGCTGCCGACCGCGCGCTCGGCCTCGAGCTTGAGATTTTCGAGCGCCTCGCCGCGGGCGTGAATGCAGCCAGCACCGCGATCAAGGGCGCCGCCGAGGCGCTGGCCATTCTCGACGTCGAAAGCGCGCTCGCCGCGCTCGCGGCGGAGCAGGATTACACGCGGCCGGAGATCGACACCTCACTGCGATTTGTCATCGAGGGCGGACGGCATCCCGTGGTCGAACAGGCGCTGGCGCGCAGCGAGCCGTTCATCCCTAACGATTGTGATCTCTCCCCGCCGGAGAAGGCGAAAGCCGGCCGGATCTGGCTGCTCACCGGCCCCAACATGGCCGGCAAATCCACCTTCCTGCGCCAGAACGCGTTGATCGCTGTGCTGGCGCAAATGGGTTCCTTCGTGCCGGCCAGGCGGGCGCAGATCGGCGTGGTCGATCGCCTGTTCTCGCGCGTCGGCGCGGCCGACGATCTCGCGCGGGGACGCTCGACCTTCATGGTCGAGATGGTGGAGACTGCCGCCATCCTCAATCAGGCGGGCGAGCGTTCGCTGGTGATCCTCGACGAAATCGGCCGCGGCACCGCGACCTTCGACGGGTTGTCGATCGCCTGGGCCTCGATCGAACATCTGCACGAGGCGAACCGTTGCCGCGCTTTGTTCGCGACGCATTATCATGAGCTGACCGCGCTCGCCGCGAAGCTGCCGCGGCTGCACAACGCCACGATGCGTGTGAAGGAATGGCAGGGCGACGTGGTGTTCCTGCACGAAGTGGTGCCCGGCGCCGCCGACCGTTCCTACGGCATCCAGGTGGCCAAGCTCGCCGGGCTGCCGCCGAGCGTGATCGAGCGCGCGAAGCTCGTGCTGGCGGAACTGGAAGCTGACGAGCGCACGGTGCGGCACAAGGGCTTTGCGGATCTGCCGCTGTTCCAGGCGGCGCGGCCGGCGCCTTCGCGCGTGCAGGAGACGCCGATCGACAAGCTGGTCGCTGCGCTTGAAACTCTGCACCCCGACGAGATGTCGCCGCGCGAGGCGCTGGAGGCGCTGTATGCGCTGAAGGGGATATTGAGGGAGACGAAGAGTTGAGTTTTCATCTCTCCCCGTGAACGGTGAGAGGGAAGGACTACAAGTGCAGCCCCGCCCTGCGCAGCATCAGCAGGCCCGCGTTCCATGAAATTGAAAACGCCAGCGCCAGCAGCAAGGCGAGCGGCGCACCGATCGGCACGGCGGCGAGATAGAGCACCCCCATGCACAGGGCGAAGCCGAGCAGGCCGACAAGGCTGTGCGCCATCACCGCCGCGGTCGCCTTTCCGCCGACGCGCCGATGCAGGATGAACATCGTCGAGGTGAAAGTCGCCGGGAACGAGGCAAGGATGCCGGTCCTTTCCGGGCCAATGGTGAAGCTCAGCGTCACCACCGCCGCGATCAGGATGCTGACGATAACGGCGCGCAGCATGAGTTCGGAAAAGCGCAGCGGCAGGCGCGGCATCGCCGCTTCGCGGAAGCGGCGGACCAGGAAAAAGAACACGGTCACAACCGCGACATTCAGGAGAATGGCCGGCGCCAGCGCCCATGTCATCTGATTGAGCAGGAATGTCGCCGCGAACCAGACGGCAAGGCCCGCACCGACGCTTAAGAATGCATCGAAACGCTGCGCCAGAAAAATGAACAGCACCGTGTAGAGAACCGTCGGCACATTGTTGAGCACGCTGGTGAGCGCCGCGCGGGCGACGAAATCCGCCTCATGATCGAGTGCGATGAAGACATAGGCCGGGCCGGTCGAGATCGGCAGCGTGACGATCAGCGCGCCGATGAACGGGCCGGCACGCTCGGCCAGCACCGTCGCGGAAATAACGAAGCCGGCAGCGATCGCCATTTTGACGGCGAGGGTGAAGAGGAAATAGAGGTCGGCGGACATCGTGAAAGCGCGGCTTTCATTTGAACCGTCATGCCCCGCGCCCGATCTCGGGTTTACCTGAGATCGGATTTATAAGTACACAAGTCGGCTACAGCCGACTTGTGATGGGGCATCCAGTAATCAGTGAGAGTACGGTGGTACTGGATCGCCCGCTCTCGCGGGCGATGACACAACGTGGCTAGACTCTCTGCAGACTCACCGCCACCGGCGGGCCGGACTTGATGGTCTGGTAGACGACGCAATAACGCTCGGTGAGCTTGAGCAACTGGTCAAGCTTTTCCTGCGGCGCGTCGGTCTCGACATCGAAGCGCAGGCGAATTTCGCGGAAACCGACCGGCGCGTCCTTGGCAACGCCGAGCGTGCCGCGGAAATCGAGATCGCCCTCGGCCGAAACATGACCGGCCTTGAGCGGAATTTCGAGCGCGGTCGAGACCGCCTTCAGCGTCACGCCGGCGCAGGCGACCAAAGCCTCGAGCAGCATGTCGCCGGAACAGAGTTCCAGACCGGAGCCGCCGGTCGCCGGGTGCAGACCGGCGACGGCAAGCGCCCGTCCGGTCTCCACCTTGCACGCGATGTTCTGGTCGTCGAGCGTGCCCCTGGCGCGCAGCGTGATCAGCGCCGCCCCGGCGTCGGTCTTGTACTTGTCCTTGATCGGGGCCTGCATCGCCCTGAGTTCGGCTGCGTCCATGGGGTGCTCCTGCGAAAATCGACCCGCAGAGATAAGGGGTTCGGGCGGGTTTGGCCATATGCCCGCGCGGCCGATCAGCCTTGCGTCTGGCTATGTCCTTGCCCCAAGCCACACCAAAACAGGACGAGCCCGCATTACAGCCCGCTGTATCGTCTCGGATTCGCAAGAACCTCGTCGGCGATTTTCTCTGCCGCCGCTGTCTCGATATCAACCGACACTAGGCACTCGATCATCTTAACCCTATCCGACTGCCGGATTGCACCGTCGAATTGATCAAGCAAGCCTGCCTCAAAGAGACGCTCGTTGACGGTCATTCCCCCGTAGTCAGGCTTCAGCCCCATCGATCACCACCACATCGCGGCGCCCTGTTCGGCCTTGTCCTGCCGGTCGTCGATGCGCGCCGTATGACCGAGCGAGCGGTCGAGCGCCGCCAGCACTCGCCGCTTCACGAAATCGAAAGCCGCCGACTGCCTGTCGCGCGGGCGCGGCAGATCGGCCGCGATCTCCTCATAAAGCCGCCCCGGATGCGGGCGCATGACGATGATGCGGTCGGCCATGACGATGGCTTCCTCGACATCATGGGTGACGAAGATGAGTGTCGGCCTGAACTCGGCCCAAAGCGCCAGCACGTGATCCTGCAAATCCGTGCGGGTGAAGGCGTCGAGCGCGGAGAAGGGCTCGTCCAGCAGCAGCACTTCCGGCTGCGGCACCAGCGCGCGGGCGATCGCCACCCGCTGCGCCTGCCCGCCCGACAATTCGCGCGGCCAGACTCCCGCCTTGTCGGAAAGTCCGACCTTTTCGAGAACGCGCGCGACGCGGCGTTGGCGTTCCTCTTTCGGCAGATGCGCGATGCCGAAGCCGACATTGTCCGCCACGGTCAGCCACGGCAACAGGCGCGGCTCCTGGAAAATGATGCCGATCTTCTCATGCGGCTGCGTGATCTTCTCGCCGTCCAGCGTGATGCGTCCGTGCGTCGGATGATCGAGGCCGGAAATCGCGCGCAGCAAGGTCGACTTGCCGCAGCCGGAGCCGCCGACAATGGCGACGATTTCGCCCAAGCCGACATTCAGCGTCACGCCTTCGAGCGCATGCACGCCGTTCGCGTAGGTCTTGCCCACATGTTCGAGAACGAGCATGTCAGCGCTCCTCTCCTCGCGCGGAGAAACGGTCTTCCCAGCGCAGGAAGGGCGCGGAGGCCGTGGCGATGATCCAGTCCGTGGTCTTGCCGATGATGGCGAAGGCGACGATGGCGGCGACGATCTGCGCCGGCTTGCCGAGCTGCTGGCCGTCGATGAGCAGGAAGCCGAGACCTTCGGAGGCGCCGAGCAGTTCGGCCGCGACCACGAACATCCAGCCGAGGCCGAGGCCCGAGCGCAAAGCCACGATGTAGGAGGGCAGCACCGCTGGCAGCAGGATGCGCCGCACCAGCGCCGGACCGGACAGGCGGAACACGCGGCCGACTTCGACGATCTTGCGGTCAACCGACATGATGGCGCCCATGACGCCGAGATAGACCGGGAAGAAGACACCGACGGCAATGAGGGTGATTTTCGACTCTTCGAAAATGCCGAACCAGAGAATGAACAGCGGCACCCAGGCGATGGAGGGGATCGAGCGCAAGGCCTGCAATGTGGGGTCCATCAGCCGGCGCGACAGCGAGGAATAGCCGGCAATGGCGCCGAGCAATGTTCCCGCAACGACGCCGAGGCCGAAACCGGCGGCGACGCGCGTCACCGTCGCCAGCGTGTGCTTCCACAGCTCGCCGGATTGCGCGAGTTCCCACAGCGTATTGGATATGACCGACGGCGGCGGCACGAGGCGTCCGTCGGACACACCCAGCCGCACCGCGATTTCCCAGATGACCGCCAGTGTCACCGGCACCACGAGACCGAGCCAGGCGCGCGAGACGCGGCGGCGGATGGGCGCGCGGGTTGCTTTGGCCGTGTCGGGGGCGGCGATGGTCATGTGCGCAAGTGACATGGGACGCCCGGAAAATGCAATTGTTTGCGTCTCTACTCTCCCCCTTGCGGAGAAGGTCGAGCGCGCGAAGCCCGGTCGGGGGGCGTTCAGAGATTCACAATACCTACCCCCACCCGACTGCACGCAAGCACGCTTGCGTGCAGCCAACCTCCCCACAAGGGGAGGTAAAACATCAATTCGTCAGCGGCACACTCGGATCGATCAGCGCGTCGACCGTCGCCTTCACGTCGACATTGGCCGGGATCACGCCCGCCTGCTGCAGCGCGAGGCCGGCGGCGAGAATCGAGTCCTTCTGCGGCGCACCGATCTTCGAATGTGTCAGCTCAGTGCGCTCCTTGAGCTGTTTGTCGACCACATTCTCCGGCAGCTTGGTGACGGCGATGAAGGTCTTTTTCAGATCGTCGTAATTTGCGAGCGAATATTTGCGCGCCTCCTCATAGACCTTGAGCACCCGCTGTACGATCTCCGGATTTTTCTTCAGAAAGTCCTCGCGCACATTCAGGATGCCCCAGGTATTGGCGTCCTTGTTGCGATAGAAGAGCTTGGCGCCCTCTTCCAGCTCGGCCGAAGCCATCATCGGGTCGAGGCCGGCCCAGGCCTGCACGTCGCCGCGCGCCAGCGCCGCCTTGCCGTCGGCATGCTGCAGCAGCACCGGAGTGATGTCCTTGTCGGAGAGGCCGACGCTCTGCAGCGCGCGCACGAGGAAGATGTGCGGGTCGGTGCCGCGGGTGACCGCGACGCGCTTGCCTTTCAGGTCGGCGATCTTCTCGATGCCGGTGCCCTTGCCGGCGACGAGCGCCGTCCATTCGGGGCGCGAATAGACGTAGATCGACTTGATCGGATTGCCGTTGATCTTGGCGACCAGCGCCGCCGAGCCCGCGGTCGAGCCGAAATCGATCGAGGAGGCATTGAGGAATTCCAGCGCCTTGTTGGAGCCGGCCGACTGCACCCAGCGAATGGTGATGCCGTCCTTGGCGAATTCCTTCTCCAGCAGACCCTTGTCCTTCAGCACCATGGAGACGGGGTTGTAGGTCGCCCAGTCGATGCGGATCTCTTTCGGCTTCTCCTGCGCGAACAGGGCCGTGGACGGCGCGAGGCCGACGAGAAGGGCGGATGCAAGAATCGAACGTCTTGAGAAAAGAGACATGACAACCTCCACGCAATGCGCCGGGCGCCGCCGCGCGGGCCGGCCGGGTTCAGAATGGAGGCGGGAAATTTCTCCCCCGCCCGTCAGCTTTTTCACGACGGGGAGGGCCCCGATCGCTTTAGCGGCATTTGTTAAGCGCCCGCAAGCTGCTCGCTCAAATCGGCGCTAGTTATTGATATAAAAGGCGTTTTCATCCTCCGTCAATTGGAAGGACATCGTTTTGTCGGTGGCTGCGGGAGAGAAAAATATTCTGCAATTTTCCCACGGGAGAATAATCTTCTGAATCGTGACAAATCCGCTCCCGCCAGACGGACGGTGACAGCCGCTCACCGCTCCGCTATCGCATAGCCACATGCTGTCCCCCAACGACCATCCGCGCGGCACGCCGGAGATTTTCGACGCCGACGCCGCGGCGGCCGATCTGGCGCATCTCGCCGCGACCCATGGCGGACGCGAGCTCGATCTGCGCAACGCGGTCGCGCAATATCTCAAGGCGGCGCTCAACCGGGGTCGCGCCGCCGCCGAACAGATGCTGCTGAAGGACCGGCACGGCCACCGCTGCGCCGAGCGTCTTTGCATCATGCAGGACGAGATCATCCGCGTCCTGTTCGAATTCGCAACAAAGCAGCTCTACCCGTCGCTCAACCCCACCGAGGGCGAACGCATGGCGGTGGTGGCCACCGGAGGCTATGGCCGCGGCCTGCTCGCGCCCGGCTCCGACATCGATCTCCTCTTCGTGCTGCCCTACAAGCAGACGGCCTGGGGCGAATCGATCGCCGAAGCCATCCTCTATTGCCTGTGGGACATGGGGCTCAAGGTCGGCCACGCCACCCGCTCGGTCGACGAATGCATCCGCCAAGCCAAGGCGGACATGACCATCCGCACCGCCATTCTGGAGTCGCGCTTCCTGCTCGGCGACAAGAACCTGTTCGACGAGCTGGTGACGCGTTTCGACAAGAGCGTCGTGCAAGGCACCGCCGCTGAATTCGTTGCTGCCAAGCTTGCCGAACGCGAAGAGCGGCTGCGCCGCGCCGGCATCTCGCGCTATCTGGTCGAACCGAATGTGAAGGACGGCAAAGGCGGCCTGCGCGACCTGCACACGCTGTTCTGGATCGGCAAATACGTCTATCGCGTGCGCAAGGTCGAGGACCTGATCGAGCACGGCGTCTTCGACAAGGACGAGCTCGCCCTGTTCCGTCGCTGCGAGAATTTCCTCTGGTCGGTCCGCTGCAACATGCATTTCCTGACCGGACGCGCGGAGGAACGGCTGTCCTTCGACATCCAGCGGGAGATCGCGGTGCGGCTCGGCTATACCGAGCATCCCGGCCTGAAGGATGTCGAGCGCTTCATGAAGCACTACTTCCTGATCGCCAAGGACGTGGGCGATCTCACCGCCATCCTCTGTGCGGCGCTGGAAGACAGCCACGCCAAATCGGCGCCAGTGCTCAACCGCATGATGGCGCGTTTCAAGCCCAAGAGCGGCCGCAAGGTCTTGCGCGAGACGGATGATTTCATCGTCGACAACAACCGCATCAACCTCGCCGACAAGAACGCTTTCGAGCGCGATCCGGTCAACCTGATCCGCATTTTCCATCTCGCGCAGAAGCACGACCTCGCCTTCCATCCCGACGCGATGCGCCAGGCATCGCGCTCGCTGCATCTGATCGACAAGGAGGTGCGCGAGAACGAGGAAGCCAACCGCCTGTTCCTCGAAATCCTCACCTCCGACAATGATCCGGAAACCGTACTGCGGCGCATGAACGAATGCGGCGTGCTCGGCGCCTTCATCCGCGCCTTCGGTCGCGTGGTCGCGATGATGCAGTTCAACATGTATCACCACTACACTGTGGACGAGCATCTCATCCGCTGTATCGGCGTGCAGACCGAGATCGAGCGCGGCAACAGCGACGAGTATGGGCTTGCAAAGGATCTCGTCAGGAAGATCCAGCCGCGTCACCGCGATATTCTGCGGCTCACATTGTTCCTGCACGACATTGCCAAAGGCCGCGTCGAGGATCATTCCATTGCCGGCGCGCGCGTCGCGCGGCGGCTCTGCCCGCGGCTCGGCCTGACGCCGACGGAAACCGAACTGGTCGCATGGCTGATCGAGAACCATCTGGTGATGTCGACGGTGGCGCAGTCGCGCGATCTGTCGGACCGCAAGACGATCGAGAATTTCGCCGCCGTGGTGCAGTCGCTGGAGCGGCTGAAGCTCTTGACCATCCTGACCACCGCCGACATCCGCGCGGTCGGCCCGGGCGTCTGGAACGGCTGGAAATCGCAGCTGCTGCGCACGCTTTACTATGAAACCGAGCCGGTCGTGACCGGCGGCTTCTCCGAAGTCGACCGCGCGCGCCGCGTCGAGGTGGCGCAGGCGGAGTTGCGCGCAGAGCTGAAAGACTGGTCGACGGAGGAAATCGACACCTATATCGCGCGGCATTACCCGGCCTATTGGCTCAAGGTGGATCTGCCGCACAAGCGCGCGCATGCCAAGTTCCTGCGCCAGGCCTGGGCGGAGGGGCGCACCCTCGCCACCGAATTCCGCTTCGACGCCGCACGCGGTGTCACCGAACTCACCGTGATCGCGCCCGACCATCCACGCCTGCTCTCAATCATCGCCGGCGCCTGCGCGGCGGCAGGGGCCAATATCGTGGATGCGCAAATCTACACGACCACAGACGGGCTGGCGCTCGACACCATTTCGGTGTCGCGCGAATTCGAGCACGACGACGACGAGGCGCGCCGCGCCGCTCGCATCGCCGAGACCATCGAGAAGGCCCTGCGCGGCGAGATCAAGCTGCCCGATGTTGTGGCTCGCCGCATCGCGCCAAGGGGCCGCCTCAAGGCCTTCGCGCTTGAGCCGGAGATCAATCTGAACAACGACTGGTCGAACCGCTATACCGTCGTGGAGGTTACCGGGCTCGACCGGCCCGGTCTGCTCTATGAGCTGACATCGACGATCTCGAAGCTGTCGCTCAACATCGCCTCGGCGCATGTGGCCACCTTCGGCGAGCGCGTGGTCGACGTGTTCTACGTGACCGATCTTCTGGGCGCCAAAATTGCCTCGCCCACCCGCCAGGCCGCGATCAAGCGCGCGCTGGCCCAGCTTTTTGTGCGGGGCGATGAGGACGCGAAGGCGAAAACGCCGGTTTAACCGGCCTGCGCCAGTGCCGTCTGCACGCAGTAATTGGCGGGGGCGTTGGCGGCGTGACGCACCATCCAGAACCGCAACACCCGCGTCGCGGTCGCATGCGTCAGCTTGGCGTAATCCTGGCGCAGCTGATCCATCTGCAGGTCGACGATGCCGTGCTGCTCAGGCCTCGACCGCAGCAGCGCGCGCACGGTGCCCCACTCGAACCGCGCCGCCTTGCACGGGATCAGAAGCGCCTCGTTGCGGTCGGAGCTGAAGATCTGCGCCACGAGATCGAAATGCGACGCGCTCATCGTCGCGATTGCCGCGACGACCTCGTTCATCTGTCCGGCGCGCAGAAATCCGAGCAATGTGACCTCGTCGAGCTCTCCCGCATCCCTGAGCGAGGCGATGGAGCGCTGCGCCGCCATCCGTTCGCGCACAGTTTCGCGCCCCACGTCATCCGACACCAGGTTGACGATACCGTCGATCATACTCTTGAGTTCAGGCCGTGCCCGCTCCACCAGCCGCTCACGAACGATCGCCGTGGCGCGCAGCAGCAACTCGCGGAAGAAATGCAGCGGAATGTCGAAGCGCGATCCCAGCTTCTCGAGAAGGCCCTGGTCGCCTTCCGCCTTTTTGACAAGCCTGAGATAGCCTTCCTCGGAAAAAGATGCGCCCGCATTGCCGGACAAGCGATGAATGACGCTGTTGTTGCCCCGCTCGATGAGGACGTCGGTCAGCGATTCGTCGAGCCGCTGCCGGGACGAGATGGCAAGCAGGTGATCCTGGCTCTTGGTTCTCGCAACCTCGATCAGGTCCTGCGTGGAGAGCCGCTGCGACTGCGACAGCACCGGCGCGGCGACGGCGATTTCGTCATCACGCGCGAGCCGGCGGACGACCTCAAGCGGCGCGTTTTCGACGAGCGCGAGCCGCTCGCTCAGCTCCGCCAGCGCCTTCCCCTCGATGCGCCGCACCAGATGACCGATCACATCGTCGAAGACATCGATCTGCTGCTCGGTGAACCGGTCGGCTCCAATCAGGAACAGGTCGGTCACCCGCCGCAGCGTATCGACGCGCTTTTCCGTCGACCCGTTGTCAATCGCGCTCTCGAGCTCGGCGATGAGAGACTGGCGGCGGAGCATCGGAATGCCCTGCACGGCCTTGCAAACACGGCCGTGGACCCGAGGGGATAATATTTACAGAAATGATGCGCGAAATTTCCTAAGAAGTGGTAACAACCGAGGATTGAACCTTGCTTTCATGCAATAAAAGAAAGAATGAAAACGAGCGCGCTGCGGCGCTCCCGCGAAAGCGGGAGTGACGTTGGTCGTCTTAGATTTGAGGCTACGGCAGCAGACTGACCGTCACGCCACCAGCCGGCGGCCCTGCACCGCCGCACTGGGCCGCATGCGAGCGGGCGCGGCAACTGGCGCTTCATCGCTGTCCGCCGCGTCGTCTTCCGTGCGGAAGAAGCTGACGCGCTCGGCCATCGCACGCGACTGCTCCTCGAGCGATTTCGCGGCAGCGGCATTCTCTTCCACCAGCGCCGAATTCTGCTGAGTGACTTCGTCCATCTTTCCGAGCGCTATGTTGATCTGGTCGATCCCGGAGGCCTGTTCGGAGCTGGCCGACGCGATCTCGCCGACGATCGCGGTCACCCGCTTGATCGAGTCGACGATCTCGTTCAGCGAGGCGCCCGCGCGGTTGACGAGGTCCACGCCTTCCTTCACCTGGCCGGTGCTGCTGGTGATCAGTTCCTTGATGTCCTTTGCCGCCTGCGCCGAGCGCTGGGCGAGGCTTCGTACCTCCGCCGCCACCACGGCAAAACCGCGGCCTGCTTCGCCGGCGCGCGCGGCTTCCACCGCCGCATTCAGCGCCAGCAAATTGGTCTGCCGCGCGATCTCATCGATCACGCTGATGATGTCGGAAATCCGGCGCGAGGATTCCTCGATGCGAGCCATGGCATGCACCGCCTGGCCGACGACATTTCCGCCGCGGTCGGCGACCTCGCGCGTCGCATTGGCGAAGGAATTGGCGTGCTGCGCGTTCTCGGCGTTCTTTTTGACGGTGGCCGCGATCTGCTCCATCGACGCCGAGGTTTCTTCGAGGCTGGCCGCCTGCTCCTCGGTGCGCTGGGAGAGATCTGTCGTGCTCGAAGAAATTTCGCCCGCCGTGCCGGCAACCTCGCGGGTGGCGACGGTCAGCGCGCCGATGGTGTCCTGCAGCTGGCCCATCGCGGCATTGAAGTCGTCGCGAATCTGCCGGTAGGAGTCGGAGAAATTTTCGTCGAGGCGGAAAGTGAGATCGCCGCTTGCGAGCCGCGCCAAACCGGCGGCGAGCTGGCCGACCACCTTGGCCTGCTCTTCGGCGGTCCTGTTTTGTTGCGCTTCCGCTTTCAGGCGCTCCTCCTCCACCTGGGCGCGCAGCATGGCAAGCTGCTCCGCCCGATCGCGCTCCTTCGTGGCCTCCATCGCCTGCAGCGAAGCGCGCGTCTGGTCGAGCGAGGTCAGCAGCCGGCCGAGCTCGTCGTGCCGCTTCGGCAGCGACTGCTCGGTGAAATCACCCGCAGCGATCCGCTCCGACAAGCTCATGGCATTGCGGATCGGCCGGGTGAATGAATAGGCGATGCCGAAAGCGAGCAGCAGTCCGATAACGGAGGCGATGCCGGCGAGCACAATGAGGTTGGTTTTCGACGTTTCCGCCGTCTGCTCGGCCCGGCTGCGGAAGTTGAAGCCGTTGGCGGTCACATATTCCACCAGGATTTCCATCATGTTCACGAGGTCGCCGGCCTTGGCATAGAGAACCGCCGTGCGCGGCAATTCGGTCAGGCCACCGGCTGGCGGCCGAAGATAGCTCAGACCCATCTTGTACCACTGGTCGGCGAGCGCCAGCACCGAATCCACGTCGGATGAGACATTCGAGCCTGCTTCGATCATGCGCTCGCGCACGACAGCCATGTCGGCGACGAACTGCTTCATCGCCTTGTCCATCTCCTCGAGATTCATGCTTGAAGACGAATCGCGCAAGATAATCGCGCGTTCCATGGCATGACGCGCTTCCGACAGCCGCCATTGCGCCGAGCGGGCATGGCTCACCGCCATCAGCGGGCCGTCGTAAAGACGCACAACGAGAGCGCTCGTGTCCGATACGAGTTTGACGCCGTAGAATGCAACCCCGGTCGCCAGCAGAACGACCACGCTGAATGCCAGGAACAGCTTTATCCGTATCGACATGATTTATCTCCTCGCGGAGGACAGAGTCAGTCGGTGACCTTCACCATCATTTTCATGCCGGGGTGGATGGCGCAGATCACTTCGATGTCTCCGCCCTTGTCGAATGTGACGGGCGTCGATTTGCCGGGCATCTGCGATCCGAGATTGAACGTGTTTCCGGCGCTGCGTGACATGACGTTGTGCGCAATATTGTCGTCGTTGACGAAGACGAGCGTGTCGCCTTTCTTGATCGTCAATTCCTTCTCGGAGAACTGCTTGCCCTTCTGGCTGATGGTTTTCTCGGCAGCGAGCGCAAGCGTGCCGCCGGCAAGAAACGCCGCAGCGACGACGAGTTTCGGGATTTTCATGCTGGATTCTCCTCGAGAGGTGAGCGCTCAACGCGGCAGAACGGGAACGGGAACGGGATCGGGCTGGCCGGTCAACGTCAGCATGAAGGCGACCAGATCGGATTTTTCCTGCTGGGTGAGGCCGAGCGGCTTGATCGCATCGGACCTACTGGGACGCTCGACGCCGCCGCTGTCGTAGTGATCGACGACCTCTTCCAGCGTCTTCAGCGAACCGTTATGCATGTAGGGTCCGCGGCGCGCGATTTCGCGCAGGCCCGGCGTCTTGAAGGCCTTTTCCATCTTCAGCACACCCGGCACGATCTTGGCGCGGCCGATGTCCTCCGTGTTCAGACCGATGTCATGGAAGCTGTCGTCGGTGAAATTCCATCCGCTGTGGCAGGCTGCGCAGCCGGCCTTGGTGTTGAAGACCGCAAAGCCGCGTTTGGCCGCATCCGAAATGGCGGTATCATTGCCGTCGACCCAGGCGTCGAACGGAGAGATTCCGGAAACGACGGTGCGCTCGTAAGTCGCAATCGCCTTGGCAATGTTCTCTTCCGTGATCCCGTCCTTGGGAAAGGCCGCCCTGAAGAGAGCGACATATTCCGGGATATCCTTGAGTCGCGCGAGCAGATCCGACAGCGGGAGATTCATCTCCACCTCCGCCTGGATCGGGCCGAGCGCTTGCTCTTCCAGCGTGGCGGCGCGGCCGTCCCACATGTAGATCTGGCTGAAGGCGGCGTTGACGATGGTGGGCGAGCGGCGGCCTAGCATCTTCATGTTGTGCCCGACCCCTTTCGCAAGGCCGTCGCCCCAGCCGAAGCCCGGGCTATGGCAGGACGCGCAGGACTGCGCCTTCGCCGCCGACAGCCGCGGATCGAAATACAGCTTCTTGCCGAGATCGGCTTTCTCGGCGGTGTAGGGATTGCTTTTCGGAAACGGAATGGTGGCTGGCCGCGTGTAAGCCGCCTTGAGCTGGTCGACCGTGGGATCAGAAGCCTTCTTGATCTCGACGGTGCGTGTCTCGCCGACGATCGCGGCCCGTCCGGAGCCGATCGAGAAGATTGCAGCCAGTGCCGCCGCGGCGGCAATCAGCAAGCCGGTGCAAAGCCAGAGCGCGGACTTCCACTCACGCTGAATATTTTGCGGCAAAGCAAGTCCCCCCAGACCAACACGCCAACACGGACAGAAAGTGTGAACGTCCAATCCCCCGATGGTGCTCTTGTACGTTCGATTGATTAAAAAATTTCCCTGCAAGATCATGTGGAATTGGTTGCAGGGGATTCCGTCCACAGCCGCCGCGCGATGATTATGGGAAATCGTCCCGCCATACGGGACGGCCAAGCGATTCCGAACACGAGGAAGACGGTTACGCGAAGGATGCGCGGCCGGCCGGCGACAGATCGGCAACGCCGATCAGCGCCTCGAAGTCCGTGCGCTTCATCGGCCTGGCAAGATGGAAGCCCTGCGCATGCGTGCAGCCCGCCGCGGCAAGTTCGGCGAGCTGGTCTGCGGTTTCAATACCTTCGGCGGTGCTTTCCATGCCGAGTTCGCCCGCCAGATTCAGCACCGCCCTGATGATCGCGGTGGAATCCGACCCGTGCCCGTATTCGCGCACAAAGGAACGATCGATCTTGATCGTATCGATCGGAAAGCTGCGCAGATGACTGAGTGACGAATAACCAGTCCCGAAATCGTCGAGTGCAATGCGCACGCCCATCGTCTTGAATTGCTGCAGGATGGTCCTGGCCGCATTGGCGTCGCTGAGCAGCGCGGTCTCGGTGATCTCGAATTGCAGGCGATGCGGCGACAGACCGGCATCCCGGAGCTTGCGGACCACGCTGAGCGCAAAGCCCGGCCGTTTGAGCTGCAATGGCGAGATATTGACCGACAGCAAGACATGCGCCGGCCAGCGCGCCGCTTCACGGCACGCAGTACGCAGGATCCAGTCGCCGAGAAGCCCCATCAGGCCGCAGCGTTCCGCCACCGGAATAAACTCCGCCGGCGAGATCGTGCCGCGCGCGGGATGATTCCAGCGGATCAGCGCCTCCCCGCCGACAAGTTCGCCGGTCTTCAGCGCCACGATCGGCTGGTAGAGCAGCTCGAACTCGCGGTCGAAATCGGCGCGGCGCAGATCCTGCTCGATGACGCGGCGCACCATCGCGCGCTCGAACATGTTCGGATCGAACATCCGGTAGACCCCGCCACCCTCGCTCTTGGCTTCGTAGGCGGCGAGATCGGCCTGCCGCATCAGGACATCCAGATCGGCGGAGCGGTCGACTAGGGTGAAACCGATGCTGGCGCGCACGGACACCGTATGGCCACAGAGTTCGAACGGCTGGCCGATCGCTTCGATGAGTTGGGCGGCCAGTGACCGCACCTCGCCCTTGTGCCGGACGAAACGCTGCACGACGGCAAATTCGTCGCCGCCCAGCCGCGCGATCATGTCGGTCTTGCCGGCGCAGCGGGAAATACGTGCGCCGACTTCCTTCAACAGCGCGTCGCCGACATGATGGCCGAGCGTGTCGTTGACGGCCTTGAAGTCGTCGAGGTCGAGATAATGGACGGCAGTCAGGATGCCGCTGGCGACGCCTTCGGCTAACATCTCCCCGGCGCGCTGCTGGAATTGCGCACGATTCGGAAGGCCGGTGACCGGATCGTAGAAAGCGAGCTGATGGATGCGGGCGCGTGCTTCTTCCTGCTCGATGGCGATGGCGCAGAGATGCACGCAGGTCGCGACGATCATGCGCCCGAGATCGCTCGGCGCCCGCACGGTGCGATAATAGAAGGCGAAGGTGCCGACCACGCGATTGTCACGCGCCTTGATCGGAGACGACCAGCAGGCGCGCAAGCCCAGCGGCAAAGCGAGCGCCTTGTAATCGGCCCAGAGCGGATCGTTTTCGATATCGGTGACCGCGACCGCCTCGCCGCGATAGGCGGCGGTGCCGCAGGAGCCGACATGCGGACCGATCGGAAGCCCGTCCAATGCCGATGAATAGCTGTCGGGCAGACTGGGCGCAGCGACGGGATGCAGAAGCCCCTGCGCGTCGACGCTGAGGACGGAGCAGATGATATCGGGATCGAGCGCCTCGACCCGCCGGCACAGGAGATCCATGACCGCATTGAGCGGCTGGCCAGTCGCCGTCGCCTCAAGAATTTCGTGCTGAATGTCCCGCAGCCGGTCACGCGTTACGCCGGCCGCCGCCATGTCAGTATCGCGCATTCTGCGCCCTCTTTCCCACGGCTGATTAGCAACGCAGGATTGAGGACTCCTTCCACAACGCAGGCGCGTGGAAAGGCACTTGCCGGAAGGATTAATGAAAAGTTGAGAGCACAATCGGGGTGGATAGGGGTGTTGACAAATCAGTTGTGACGAATTACTAGTTTCGTCAGTCGTCATATCGGCGCAAAAGGGCGCATCGACGGTGAACATTCAGACCAAAGCCAAGCCCGACGACACCCGCGCGCGGATCATCGAGACCGCCGAAGCGCTGTTTCGCCGGCTGGGCTTCGCCAAGACGGCGGTCGCCGATATTGCCAGCGAGCTTGGCATGTCGCCCGCCAATATCTACCGCTTCTTCCCCTCCAAGCACGCCATCGTCGAGGCGATCTGCCAGAAATGCCTGGGCGAACTCGACCAGACGGCCTGGGCGGTGGCCCGTTCGCCGGGCACGGCCGCCGAGCGGCTTGAGCGCCTCGTTCTCGAAATCCTCCGCTATCACAGGGAAAATCTGCTCACCGAGCAGCGCGTCCACGACATGGTCCTGGTGGCGATCGAGCACAATTGGAGCGCTATCCTTGCGCACAAGGAAGTCATCCGGACCGTCTACGAGGTGATTCTGCGCGATGGCATCAAGGCCGGCGAATTCGACGCCGTCGATCCTCGCGCGACTTCCCAGGTCTTGATGCAATCGCTGGTCGGCCTCTGCCATCCCATCCTGGTGGCCGAGGCGCTACGAGATGGTCGCGACCTCGAAGCCGAAGCCCGCGCCTCGGTTAAGTTCCTGTTGCGCGCCATCACGCCCCGGACCTGATCCCATGACCAAGTCCAGACCCATCTTCGCACGCCCATATTCTGACGATCTACGACTTTCGTCAGTCGTTACAATTCAGTGAGGATCGACACATGCCTCCCACAAGTCTTCGCTCTCTCGCTCCGTTCGCCGCCCTGCTCCTGCTCGCAGCCTGCGAGGCAAACACGGCTCCGGCCACCAAGTCGGAACGACCGGTGCAGGTGCAGACCGTCGTCTTCCAGGACCAGAACACCAGCCGCGAATTCGTCGGCGTGGTGCGGGCTCGCTATGAGACCGATCTCGGCTTCCGCGTCGCCGGCAAAATGACCGCGCGCATCGTCAATGTCGGCGATCAGGTGCGCGCCGGCGATGTGGTCGCGCGTCTCGACCCGCAGGACCTGAAGCTACAGGTCGAAAGCGCCGAAGCCGAACTCTCTGCCGCCAACTCCAATCTGGCCCAGGCGGCCGCCGACCTTGAGCGCTACACGACACTGAAGACGCGCGGCTATGCGTCGATCGCTGACTTCGACCGCAAGAAAGCAGCCAAGGACGAAGCCGATGGCCGCCTGGAACGCGCCAAGCGTTCGCTCGATCTCGCGCGCAATCAGCTCGACTATGCCGAGCTCAAGGCCGACGCCGATGGCGTGATCACCGCGACTTTGGCCGAGCCTGGCCAGGTTGTCGCCGTCGGTCAGGCCGTCGCACGACTGGCTCGCCACGGTGAAAAGGAAGCCGTGGTCGCCCTGCCGGAGACCTGGCTCGCCGAGGCTCGCAAGGCAAAGGCGAACGTGCGCCTGTGGTCCGAGCGCGACCGCACTTTCGAAGCGCAATTGCGCGAGCTGTCGCCGCAGGCCGATGCCGCGACGCGCACCTATGCGGCGCGCTTCACGATCAAGGATGCCGACGACACCGTCGCCTTCGGCATGACCGCAACCGTCACCCTGTCGAATGCGTCCGACGCTCCTGTGGCCAGGCTGCCGCTTTCCGCCATCCTCAATCGCGGCACCGGTCCGACGGTTTATGTCGTGGACGAAACCGGTGCGCTGACATTGCGGCCGGTGGCAATCGCCTCCTTCACCGAAGAGGTTGCACTCGTCACCGGCGGAATCCGCGAGGGCGAAAAGATCGTGACGCTCGGCGTGCAGAAGCTGCACGCGGGCGGCAAGGTCCGGACGGTTGGAGTCCGCTGAATGATTTCTCTTCCCGAGAACGGGAAGAGCGCCGGGCGAGAAACACTCAAGACATCCCTGCCCCCACGTCGAGAGTGTCTCTCACCCGGCTTCTGCAATCAGGTCTGAAAGGTGGGCGGCGGATCAAACACGGATCTCGAGTCATGCAGCGATTCAACCTGTCGGAATGGGCGATCACGCATCAGCCCCTCGTCCTGTTCATGATCCTGCTGCTAGGCGCGGCGGGCCTCTATTCGTATTTCAATCTTGGCCGCGCCGAAGACCCGTCCTTCACCATCAAGACCATGGTGGTGAACGTCGCCTGGCCCGGCGCGACATCGAGCGAGATGCAGACGCAGGTCGCCGACAAGATCGAGAAGAAGCTGCAGGCGCTGCCCTATCTCGACCGTGTCGAAAGCTATTCGCGACCAGGCGTCTCGTTCATCAACGTCATTCTCAAGGACACGACCCCGCCCGCGCAGGTGAGGTATCTGTGGTATCTGGTGCGCAAGAAGGTCGCCGATATCCGCGGCGAATTGCCCTCCGGCATTGTCGGACCGAACTTCAACGACGAATATGGCGACGTCTATTCCGTCATCTACATGCTGCAGGGCGAGGGCTTGAGTCTTGCGGATTTGAAATCGCGCGCCGAGGACATCCGCCAGCGCCTGTTGCGCGTGCCGAATGTCAACAAGGTCGACCTGATCGGCGAGCAGCCCGAAAAGATCTTCATCGAATTCAGCCACGCCAAGCTGGCGACGCTCGGCGTTACCCCACAACAGATTTTCGACAGCGTGACCAAGCAGAACGCGGTGGTGTCGGGCGGCGCGGTCGACACTTCCGCCGACCGCATCAACGTGCGCGTCACCGGCGCGTTCTCGGGTACCGACGCCATTGCGGCCGTGCCCGTCCATGCCAACGGCCAGACTTTCCGGCTCGGCGATATCGCAACCGTCAAGCGCGGCTACGAGGACCCGCCGTCTTTCGTGGTGCGCGAGGGCGGCAAGCCGGCGCTCGGCCTCGGCGTCTCCATGCAGGACGGCGCCAACATCATCGCGCTCGGAAAGGACCTGAAAGCCGCGATGGCCGCCATCACCGCCGAATTGCCGGTCGGCGTCGAGGTCACGCAGATCGCCGATCAGCCGCATGTGGTCGACGAATCCGTCTCGGAATTCATCAAGACCTTCGGCGAAGCGCTGGTGATCGTGCTGTTCGTCAGCTTCCTCTCGCTCGGCTGGCGCACCGGCATCGTGGTCGCCTTGTCGGTGCCGCTGGTGCTCGCAATCGTGCTGCTGGTCATGTATTCCGCCGGCATCGATCTGCATCGCATCACCCTCGGCGCACTGATCATCGCACTCGGCCTCTTGGTCGATGACGCCATCATCGCCATCGAGATGATGGTGGTGAAGATGGAGCAGGGATTCGACCGCGCCCGGGCGGCGACTTTTGCCTGGACCTCCACCGCCTTCCCGATGCTGACCGGCACGCTGGTCACCGCCGCCGGCTTTCTGCCGGTGGGCTTCGCACGGTCGAGCTCCGGCGAGTATGCCGGCGGGATTTTCTGGGTGGTGGGTCTCGCGCTGATCGCGTCGTGGTTCGTGGCCGTTCTGTTCACGCCCTATCTCGGCCTCAAGCTGCTGCCGGATTTCGCCAAACATCATGGAAAGCACGGGGTTCAGCACAATCCTGATGCGATCTATGACACCCGCCTCTATCGAGCCCTGCGCCGGATGATTACGCTTTGCCTGCGCTGGCGCAGGACGGTGGTCGCGGCCACCGGAGTCATGTTCCTCGCATCGCTCGCCGCGTTCGGCCTGGTGCAGCAGCAATTCTTCCCGACATCGACCCGCTCGGAACTCTTCCTCGAGATGCGGCTGCCGGAGGGCACAGCCATCGGCGTCACCGACGCCACCGCGAAAAAGGCCGAGCGCCTGCTCACCGGCGACAAGGACATTGTGACCAGCACGACCTATGTCGGCCAGGGCGCGCCGCGCTTCTGGCTCGGTCTCAATCCGGTTCTCCCCAATCCGAATTTCGCGCAGATCGTGATTGTGACGAAGGATCTGGAGGCGCGCGAGCGCGTCAAGGCGAGGCTCGACAAAGCGATCGCAGACGGCGCATTGCCGGAAGCACGGGTACGCGTGGACCGCTTCGTGTTCGGTCCGCCGGTCGGCTTCCCGGTGCAGTTCCGGGTCGCCGGACCCGATCCCATGCAGGTGCGCAGGATCGCCGAAGAGGTGCGCCAGGTGATGGCGGAGAATCCGAAAATCATCGATCCGCATCTCGACTGGAGCGAACAGGTCAAATCGATCCGGCTGGAAGTCGACCAGGATCGTGCGCGCGCCCTCAACCTCACGCCGCAGGACATCGCGCAGACGCTGCAGACGCTGCTCTCCGGCCTGACCGTCACGCAATATCGGGAAGGCATCGAGCGCATCGACGTCGTCGCGCGTGCCATCCCCACCGAGCGGCTCGACCTCGACCGCTTGCCGGCGCTGACCGTCGCGACCAGCAACGGCATCGCCGTGCCGCTGTCGCAGGTCGCACGCCTGCATTACGAATATGAAGAGCCGATCCTGTGGCGGCGCAACCGCGACATCGTGCTCACCGCGCGCGGTGACATCGTCGACAAGGTGCAAGCGCCCGACGTGAGCAACGAAGTGCTGCCCAAACTGCAAAAGATCAAGGACGCGTTGCCCTACGGCTACCGCATCGAGACCGGCGGCTCGATCGAGGAAAGCGCCAAGGCGAATGCGTCACTGGCCGCGGTGTTCCCGGCCATGGCGATCGTGATGCTGACCTTGTTGATGATTCAGCTGCAAAGCTTCTCGCGCCTTGCGCTTGTCTTTGTCACCGCGCCGCTCGGCCTGATCGGCGCCACCGGCGCATTGCTCATCTCCAACCGGCCGTTCGGCTTCGTCGCCCTGCTCGGCCTGATCGCGCTGGCCGGCATGATCATGCGCAATACGGTCATTCTGGTCGACCAGATCGATCGCGATATTGCCGATGGTCACAGCCGGCATCGCGCGATTATCGATGCCACGGTGCGCCGCGCCCGCCCCGTCGTCCTGACTGCGCTGGCCGCCATCCTCGGCATGATCCCGCTCGCCGGCAGCCTGTTCTGGGGGCCGATGGCAATCACCATCATGGGCGGTTTGCTGGTGGCAACCATCCTGACGCTGCTCGTGGTGCCGGCGCTGTACGCGCTGTGGTTCCGCGTGCAGGAGGACGAGCCTGCTTCCGCATTCGCCAATGGGACTGCTGGCCGGCAGGAGCAGGAGATGATGGCAGCGCGGATGGCGGCGGAATAGCGCCAGTCTTAGCCGATCTGCGGCGCGTTCAGCGACTCGTCACCGCGCAGCCGCTCCACCATGAAGTCGACGAGCGCCCGCACGCGGGCGCTCGCCCGCCGGCCCGCGACATGCACGACGTGAATCGGCAGCGGCGCGGGCTCGAAATCCGCCAGCACGATCTTGAGCCGTCCCGCCTTCAGCTCGGATGCGATCTGGTAGGACAACACGCCGGTCAGTCCATGTCCGGCGACTGCGGCGGCAATTGCGACATCGGCCGTGTTGACGGCAAGCTGCGCGCGCGGCCGAGCCGGCACCGTGCCTGTCGCCGATGCGAAGATCCAGTCCTGTGGCGCCGCGGACTGCGAAAAGAGAATTGCGTCATGCCGCGCCAGGTCCTCCGGCGTCCGCGGCGTGCCGCGTGACCGGAGATATCGCGGGGAAGCGCAGATCACGTGCCGCACAGCACCCACGCGCACAGCAGTCAGCGAGGAATCGGGCAGATGCGCGATGCGAACGGCGACATCCAGCCCCTCTTCCATGAGGTCGACGACACGATCCACAAACAAGGCCCGCACCCTCACCTGCGGATGGCGATCGAGGAAGTCGAGCAGCACCGGCGCAACATGCATGCGTCCGAACATCACCGGCGCCGTGACCGCGATCTGTCCGCGCGGCTCCGCATGCGAACCGGCGGCGGATGCCTCCGCTTCGTCGATCTCGCTCAGGATGCGCCTGCAATCGTCGAGGTAGCGCGCGCCCGCTTCCGTCAACCGGACAAGCCGGGTGGTGCGTTCCAGAAGCCGGCTGCCGATCCGCTCCTCCAGGGCGGATATAGCCCGCGTCACCGCAGGTGGCGACATGCGAAGGCGACGGGCCGCGGAGGCAAAGCCTTTCTCCTCCGCGACGGCAACAAACACCTTCATGGCATCGAAGCGATCCATGATATTATTTCATTTCAAGAAACAGTGAATTGTCAAATGAGGATATTATATTTGTCAGCAGAAATGATGACCTTGGCCGGGCTGGTGTCTCCAACTGGAAAGGACCTTCCCATGGCTTCGCCCTCAAGCCCGCTCCGCCTCTATCGATTCCCGCTCTCCGGCCATTCGCATCGCGTGGAGCTGCTCCTGAGCCTATTGCTGCTGCCCTTCGTCCCGATCGATGTCGACCTCGCCAAGGGCGCACACAGGACTCCCGGATTTCTGGCGAAGAATCCCTTCGGCCAGGTGCCGGTGATCGAGGATGGTGACGTTACGCTGTCCGACAGCAATGCCATCCTCGTTTATCTTGCCTCCCGCTACGACACGACGGGCCGGTGGCTTCCGCGCGATCCGTTGTCCGCAGCCCGCATCCAGCAATGGCTGGCGGTTGCAGCGGGACCCCTCGCCTACGGGCCGGCCGCCGCACGGCTCGTCACCGTGTTCGGCGCCAAGCTCGATCATGAGCGCGCCAAGACCATCGCCGCGCAGCTTTACAAGGTCGTCGATGCACATTTGTCAGAGAGACTGTTTCTCGTCGGCGACATTCCGACCATCGCTGACGTCGCGCTCTATTCGTACACGGCACATGCGCCGGAAGGCGGCGTGTCGCTCGACGATTATGGACACGTCCGCGCATGGCTCGCACGCATCGAAAAGCTCCCCCGCTTCGTCCCGATGCAGCGGACACAAACGCAAGCCGTTGCATGACGAGAAAAGGGGTAAGCCGTCATGTCCCAAATTGCGCCCAGCAAGCCGCCATTGGCCAGCCGGCCGCTCGAAACTTCGCCGTATCATCGTGGCGAGCGTGCCTTGCAGGAACGGGCCGGCGTGCGCGACAAGGTGGAGCAGATCGGGCGTCGCGTCATTCGCGATTTCATGCCCGATCAGCACCGCGAACTTTTCGGCAAGCTGCCCTTCCTCATTGTCGGCAGCCTTGATGCAAAGCGTCATCCCTGGGCGTCAGTTCTCGTGGGGCATCCAGGGTTCATGACGTCGCCCGACGCTCGGACACTCGCGATCCATGCACGCGCCGGCTTTGGCGATCCGCTTGGGGCCAACATCCGGCCTGGCGCGCCGATTGGGTTACTCGGCATCGAGCCCTCGACGCGCCGCCGCAACCGCATGAATGGAACGATAGCCGCTGTCGACCGCGATGGATTTGTTGTGCGTGTAAGCCAGAGCTTCGGTAATTGCCCGCAATATATTCAGGCGCGCAGTTGCGAATTTCTGGCAGACCCGGAGACGATCACCACGCCTCGGCCCATCTCTGCTGAAGGTCCAGTTCTGTCAGAAACGGCTGCCGCGCTGGTGCAGCGCGCCGATACGTTCTTTATTGCGACAACCTCGCCAACCGATGGCGGTTCTGCAGAAGGCGTCGATGTCTCCCATCGCGGCGGCAAACCCGGCTTTGTGCGCGTCAGTGAAGAGGATGGGCGGACTGTCCTGACCTCGCCGGATTTCTCCGGCAATTTTCATTTCGCGACCTTCGGCAATCTGGCGCTCGATCCCCATGCCGGCCTGATCTTCATCAACTTCCCGTCAGGAGACCTGCTGTCGCTGACGGGAGAAGCGGACGTGATCTGGGACGGCCCCGAACTCGCAGCTTTCGTGGGTGCGCAACGCCTGTTGCGCTTCCGCGTGAGCGAAGGCGTCTTTATCGAAAATGCCGTGCCGCTGCGTTGGTTGGAACCTGAAATGTCGCCGAAGCTTGCTACCACCGGCTCATGGGAGGACGTGGAGCGCGCAAGGCAGGTCATGCCCAGAGCCGCGGAGTAGTACGCACAAACAAAATCCGACGCCGAAACGATCTGTTCCCGGCGCCGGATTGACACTCAGCGGATCGCAGAGCGATTGCCGGTATTCAGATCACTTCTTCTTGGCGACCCACCACGGCGACCACATTCCATTCCAGATTGCGACCGGCTGCTGGGCAGCGGCCATCACGAATTTCTTGCCATTGGCATTCGGGTCGGCCGGGGCCGCGGCCTTCTTCTTGGCGGCGAGCGCGGTGGCAGGAGCGGCGGCAATCATCAGAACAGCGAGCAGCAAAGCGCTTTTGCGCATAGACATTCCCCCAAAGTAAGACGCCGGCCAGTTCCGGCAGGCAAATATGACGCACGGAAGCTGCGCTGCGCAAACAGAAACGGCCGGCCTGCGGGCATTTCGCCGCAAGGCCGGGCCGTTGGCATGAACAAAGATTCAGAGAAGCGGCCGATCAGGCCTTCTTCTTCGACGACTTCTTGGCCGCCTTCTTGGCAGGCTTGGCTTCCGGCTTGGCGGCGGCCTTCGTCGCGGCCTGCCACGCATAGACCGGCTGCATCCACGCCTCGCGGATGAGCTTCTTGCCGTTGGCATTCGGATCGACGGCGGCGGCAGCCGGCTTGGCAGCGGCCTTCTTCTTTGCGGCCAGAGCGGCGGTCGGCGCCGACGCGGCCACGGCCACGGCGAGCAGCAATGCGAGCTTCTTCATGTGTCCCCCAAGAGTTTGGTCACCGGAACGTCCCCCGGCAGGCGGCATCATGCACAAAAACGAGGCCTTGCAAACCGAAACACCGCTGATTTCGGGCCTTCCAGAGCGATTCGCCGGGGTCGCGCGGCACCGCTGCAACAGCGTTCCGCCACTTAACCGCACCTTAAAGCGCTCTCTCTAGCGTCCGGGATGGGGCCCGAGGCCGGCGCTTCGGCCAGGACGGGACGACGGACGGATATGGCTTTGGGACGGCGGAAGCCGCGTGCGCGCCGCGAACCGAAGTTCGAGGATGCCGCACAGCGGGCAGAGTTGCGTGTCGCGCCCGGCGACCGCATCGGCGGGGAGCGCAGCGAGCCCCGCCGCGCATCCGCACGCGTGCAGGAGGAGCCACGCCGGCGCTCCACCCGCAAATCACGTCGCGGCGGCGGAGATGACGGCGGTCACCGCAAGCCGCAACGCTCGCGGCTGGGACGGCTCCTGTATTGGGGGCTGGTCTTTGCGCTCTGGAGCGCAATCGGCCTGATCGGCATGACCATCTGGATCGGCGCGCACCTGCCCGCCATCCAGTCGCTGGAAGTGCCCAAGCGGCCGCCCTCGATCCAGATCACCGGCACCGATGGCCGGGTGCTGGCGACGCGCGGCGACAGCGGCGTGTCGGCGACGCTGAAGGAATTGCCGAAATACGTACCTCAGGCCTTCATCGCGATCGAGGATCGGCGCTTTTACAAGCATTACGGCATCGACCCGATGGGCATTTCACGTGCGGCTGTCGCGAATATCCTTCGCCGCGGCGTGTCGCAAGGCGGCTCGACAATCACGCAGCAACTCGCAAAGAATCTGTTTCTGGCGCAGGAGCGCACGCTCACCCGCAAGGTGCAGGAAGCGGTGCTGGCCTTGTGGCTCGAGCGCAAATTCTCCAAGGACGCCATTCTAGAGCTCTATCTCAACCGCGTCTATTTCGGTGCCGGCGCCTATGGCGTTGAGGCGGCGGCGCAACGTTACTTTGCCAAACATGCGCGGCAATTGTCGCTCGCGGAAGCCGCAATGCTGGCGGGGCTCGTCAAATCGCCGTCGCGTCTTGCGCCGACGCGCAATCCCGGCGGCGCCGAACGCCGCGCGCAGATCGTGCTCGGCGCCATGGCGGATGAAGGCTTCATCACGCCCGCGCAGGCGAAAGTGGCGATCGCTTCTCCGGCGCATGCGCTCAAGCAGATCGGCAGCAATTCGAGCAACTATGTCGCCGACTGGATCATGGACGTGCTCGACGACCTGATCGGCCGCGTCGAGGACGACATCGTGGTCGAAACCTCCATCGATCCGGCTTTGCAGGCCGCTGCGGAAACGGCAATCGTCGAAGAGCTGAATGCCAAGGGCGGAAAATTCGGCGTCGAGCAGGGTGCGCTGGTGGCGATGACGCCGGACGGCGCGGTGCGGGCCCTCGTCGGCGGACGCAATTATGCGGAGAGCCAGTTCAACCGCGCAGTGGCGGCGAAGCGCCAGCCCGGCTCCGCCTTCAAGGCCTTCGTCTTTCTCACCGCGCTGGAGCGCGGGCTGACGCCCGACACCGTTCGGGAAGACAAGCCGATCGTTCTGAAAGGCTGGAAACCGGAAAACTACACGCGCGAATATTTTGGGCCGGTGACGCTGACGCAGGCGCTGGCGATGTCGCTCAATACGGTGTCCGTGCGCCTGACCCTGGAATTCGGCCCGACGGCGGTGACGCGCACCGCTCATCGGCTCGGCATCGCCTCCAAGCTCGAAGCCAACCCGTCGATCGCGCTCGGCACGTCTGAAGTCTCGCTCATGGAGATGGTGACGGCATTCGCGCCATTCGCCAATGCCGGCCTGGCGGTGACGCCGCATGTGGTGGAAAGCGTGCGGCTGAAGGACGAACGGAAGCTCCTCTATCGCCGCGTCCCGCAAAGCCTCGGCCAGATCGTCGAGCCGCGCTATGTCGGCATGATGAATGCGATGATGCAGGAGACATTGCTGTCAGGCACGGCCCGCAAGGCAGAGCTGCCCGGCCGGCCCGCCGCCGGCAAAACCGGCACCAGCCAGGATTTCCGCGACGGCTGGTTCGTCGGCTATACCGCAAACCTCGTCGCCGGCGTCTGGCTCGGCAACGACGATTCCTCGCCGACAAGGAAGATGACCGGCGGCGGATTGCCGGCGGAAATCTGGGCGCGTTTCATGAAAGCAGCGCATCGCAGTTTTCCGGTGGCCAGCCTGCCGGGATATTCGAGCGGATTTTTCTCGCCGGGGCCTGGAAGCTTTGCGCCGGTCCCGCCTGCGCAGATGCCGCCGCCCGCGACCGTCGATCATCGCCCGCAGGCGCCGGTGCGTCCTGAATCCGGCACCATGGATAGCTGGCTGCTCGACCGGCTGTTCGGACGACGCTGAGCTCTCAGGCGGTTTGCGCCGGCAACCGCCGCGCCATCAGCCAGAACAGCAAAGTCAGTGCGCCCATGACCGTCAGCGCGATCGCCAGCGGCCAGGCAGTTGCGTCCAGCATCGCAACCACGGTGACGCCGGCGAGGCCGGCAAAAACCTGCGGGATAAATCCCAGTAGCGAGGACGCCGCGCCGGCGCGATCAGGGAAGGGTGTCAGTCCGCCGGCCATCGCCTGCGGAAAGGTCAGGCCAAGGCCGATGATGTAGAGGGAGGCTGGGAATACGACCGAGAGAGCTGCCGCCTCTGCAAATGTGAGCGTGACGATCATGGCGAGACCGCCGCCGAGGAGCGCGACCGCGCCGATGCCGATGGTGCGCGCGATGCCGATGCGCGATACGATGCGTGAGGCGATCGATGTGCCGATGAGATAGCCGACCGCGCTCGGCAGAAAATAGAATGCAAACGCGAGCGGCGTCAGGCCGTAGATATTTTGCAGGATGAACGACGCGCTCGACAGCCAGGCGAACAAGCCGGAGTAGCAAGCGGCGACAATGCCCGCATAGAGCAGGAAATCGCGTCGCTTCAGCAACGAACGGTAGATCGCGACCATTGCGCGGACGGTGACGGGTTCCGGCGCCGGGTATTTCAGGGTCTCGGGCAGTTTCATCCAGGCCACCACGCCGAGCGAGAGGCCGGCGAGCAGCAAGGCCGCAAACGCGGACCGCCAGCCGAAAGCCGTATGCAAGACTCCACCGACGATGGGTCCGGCGATCGGCGCCAGCGCCATGATCGCGCCCATAACCGACAATTCCTTGCCGGCGCGCGCACCGCTATAGAGGTCGCGCACCACTGCCCGCGCCAGCACGATGGCGCCGGCAGCGCCGAAGGATTGCAGGCAGCGCGCCGCGATAAGAATTTCAATCGAGGGCGCGAGCGTGCAGATCAGGCTGGCGACGCAGAAGATCGTCACCGCCGCCAGCAGCACCGATCGGCGCCCATGCCGGTCCGAGATCGGCCCGTAGACGATCTGTCCGGCCGCGAATCCGAAAAGGTAGGCCGACAGTGTCAGCTGAACGCTCGTCGCGGACACGCCGAAGCCGCGTCCGATATCGGGCAGCGACGGCAGATAGAGATCGGTCGACAACGGCCCGATGGCGGTCAAGGCCGCGAGCAGCGCGGTCAGCGCGAAGGTATCGGGACGAAGCATGAAACGTTTTTCGTGTCGGCGGGCGTCAGGCGCGGGCGCGGCGCTTCTTCGCGGGCCGGCCGTCGCTGTCGGGATCGGACAGCGGCATCCCGTAGCGGTGCAGATCGGTGCCGTGCACATCCAGCCAGTTCTTGGCGCGCCGCATGTTCGGACAGATCCGCTCGACCAGCCGCCAGAACCGCGCCGAATGATTCATCTCCACCAGATGCGCGACTTCATGCGCGGCGAGATAATCGAGCACATGCGGCGGCGCGAGGATCAGGCGCCAGGAATAGGAGAGCACGCCGGTGCTGGAGCAGGAGCCCCAACGGCTGGCCTGATCGCGGATGGAGATGCGCTTGATCGCCACGCCGAGCCGTTCGGCGGCCCGCTGGCTGGCCATTTCGAGATCGCTCTTGGCTTCGCGGCGGAGAAAATCGCCGACGCGGCGATTCACATGCGGCGTGTCGCCGGCCACGCAGATGCTGCGCTCGCCGTCCTCGCCGATCTCGATCCATACCGTGCCGCGGCGGCCCTTGCGATGCACAATGCGATGCGGCTGGCCGCGCAAGGGCACGCTCATGCCATGGGCGAAGGGCGCGGCTTCCGGCAGACGATGCAGACGCTGCGCGATCCAGCCGCCATGCTGCTCGGCAAAGGCTTTGGCCTCTTTCAGGCTGCCGCGCGGCGGCATGGTGAGCACGACTTCGCGCGTCGCCGCCTGAATCCGCAATGTGTAGCGCCGTGCCTGCCGGTGACGCCGCACCCGCACCAGGTAAATCGACTTGTCATGAACGACCTGGATCGACTGCGGCTCAGTCGGACGGCGGTAAAGCAGGGCACGAAGCGGCATCGACGGTAAAACCTCGGACAGAAACCTGGTCGATAGTGCCACAGCCGCCCCCCCGGTCAGCCCCCTGCGCAAAATAAAGCTGACCCACAATATATTGGGATCTCATCAGACATCCCACCATGAATATTGCGATTTATAGATACGGATTCGAGTTCATTTCTTTGGACATGCGACGATTCGGAAGGAGGCTTCGGCGCCCTCCGCCCCGGGGGCAAAAGCCGTTTTAAAACAATATCTTATATCAATCGGCGAGAATCGGCGCATTTTGCGCCGTTATTGCAGATATCGGCGGTCGAGGTGCGATCCCGACCGGGAACCGGCAGGCCTCCGCAGAATCAGACCACCGCCCGCAGCGCCGCCGCCTTGCGCTTGGGCGCCTCGATCGAGAGCACGAAATCGGAGATGCGCGGCGCGATCTCGGCGCGGAAACGGGAACCGTTGAACACGCCATAGTGACCGACCCCAAGCTGCATGTAATGCACCTTCTTGTCGGCCGGGATGTTGACGCACAGCCGGTGCGCCGCTTCCGTTTGTCCCAGGCCCGAGATGTCGTCCTTCTCGCCCTCGATGGTGAGCAAGGCGCATTTCCTGATCGCGGCGGGATCGACCTTGACGCCGCGATGCATCATTTCGTCCCTCGGTAGCGCGTGCTTGACGAAGACCGTATCCACGGTCTGCAGATAGAACTCGGCGGTAAGATCCATGACCGCGAGATATTCGTCATAGAACTCGCGGTGCTTCTGCGCCGAGTCACCGTCGCCCTTTACCAGATTGAAGAACAGCTCCTTGTGCGCATCGAGGTGCCGGTCGAGATTCATGCTCACGAAGCCGTTGAGCTGCAGGAAGCCGGGATAGACATCGCGCAGCATGCCGGGATGCGGGAACGGCACCTTGGTGATGACATTGTGGCGGAACCAGGCGGTGCCGCGCTCTTCGGCCAGCTTGTTGACCGCCGTCGGATTGATGCGCGTGTCGATCGGCCCGCCCATCAGGATCATGGAATGCGGGCTGTAGGGATCGTTCTCGGATTCCATGCGCGCGACCGCCGCCAGCACCGGCACCGATGGCTGGCAAACGCCGACGACATGGCAATCGCCGCCGAGCCGGTGCAGGATCGAGATGATGTAGTCGATGTAGTCGTCGAGGTCGAAACGCCCTTCCGAGACCGGCACCATGCGCGCATCGATCCAGTCGGTAATGTAGACGTCATGGTTGGGCAGGAAGGCCTCGACGGTCCCGCGCAGCAGCGTCGCGTAATGTCCCGACATCGGCGCGACGATCAGCAGCTTTGGCTGTGGCCGGCGCGGCGGATGATCGAAGACGCGCTCGAAATGCAAGAGATTGCAGAAGGGGCGCTGCCAGACGGTCTTGATATGGACCGGCACGCGTTCACCGCCAACGATCGTGTCCTCGATGCGCCAGTCCGGCCTGGCATAGCGGCGCGTGGAGCGCTCGAAGACTTCCGCCGCGGCGGCGACGGCTTTGCCGAAGGTCGTGTTGGAAAAAGGATTGAGCGGATTTTTCAGCGACAGCCGCGTTATGTCGGCGAGGGCGCGCGAGGGATTGAGCGCGGCCTGGCCCATCTCGTACAGCCAGTAAAGGCCGGTCGAGAAGACTGGTATGGTCTGGCTGGGGAGCTTCGGCGCTCCTCCAAATTCCCCGATCGGCATCTGATGGACCCCGGCGCGCCCCGATTTTTGCGGCGCAGCATAGTGTCTTTTAATTGTCATGAGTCAATATCGGGGAAAATGGTTCCGTCCCGGTATACGGGTGGAACCGGCTATTCGCCGGTCTGCAGCAGGGAACCCTGGCGGCGGGCGCTGTCCAGAAGCTTGAGAAATGCCACGGTTGCGGCCGCAAAATACACAACATTCAGCCCCAGGGCGGCGAGCATGAGGTCGCTGCGGAACACCTGCTCGATCAGCAGCGCCCGCATGCCCTCGAATACGTAGGTCGGCGGCAGCGCCCAGGCAACATATTGCAGCCATACCGGCAGCACCGACACCGGATAATAGACGCAGGTCAGCGGCAGCAGCAGGAACATGAAGGTCCAGGCGAGGCTTTCGGCGCCCATGCCGTTGCGCAGCACCAGACCCGAGACCAAAATACCGACCGCCCAGCTCGTGAAAATCAGGTTGGCGAAGAACGCCACCAGCGCCAGACCCAGCCCGTAGAGATTGAAGCCGAAAAACACCATCGCGAGAATCGTGACCGGCACCATCCCAATCGCAAGGCGGATCAGGCTCATGATCATCAGCGCAATGACGAACTCGCCGGGGCGCAGCGGGCTCATCATCAGGTTGCCCATGTTGCGCGCCCACATCTCCTCCAGAAACGAGATGGAGAATCCGAGCTGGCCGCGGAACAGGATGTCCCAGAGCAGCACCGCCCCGATGAAGATGCCACCGGCCCTGGCGAAGAAGCTGGCATTCTGGTCGACATACAGCTGCAGAAAGCCCCACATCAGCATCTGCACCGCCGGCCAGTAGATGAGTTCGAGAAGACGCGGCCAGGACGAGCGCAAGAGATACCAATAGCGCAGCACCATCGCGGCGATGCGACGCGGCGAGAAGGCGATCGCTTGCGGGGCAGGCCCGGTCATTGCGCCGCCTCACGTAGGTCCGCGGCATCACGGCGACCGCGCGCGATATCGAGGAATACATCTTCGAGCGTTTCGCGGCTGTAGCGCGCCAACAGACGTTCAGGTGAATCGTCGTCGACGATCACACCGCGCTTCATCATGATCACACGTTCGCAGAGTCGCTCGACCTCCCTCATGTTGTGCGAGGCGAGCAGAATCGCCGCCTGCCGCTCCTTGCGATAGTTTTCGAGATGCGTGCGCACCCAATCAGCGGTGTCGGGATCGAGCGAGGCGGTCGGCTCGTCGAGCAGCAAGACTTCCGGCCGGTTGAGCAGCGACTTGGCGAGCGACACGCGCGTCTTCTGACCGGCCGACAACTTTCCGGTCGGGCGATCGAGCAGATCGACGAGATCGAGCTGCGCGGCAAGCTCCCGGATACGCACCGCGAGGTCGGAAACGCCGTAAAGCTCGCCGAAGACTTTCAGGTTCTGGCGCACCGTCAGCCGCATCGGCATGTCGACATAGGGGCTTTCGAAATTCATCCGGTGCAGCACGTGATGGCGGTCGCGCGTCATGTCTGCGCCAAGCACCGTCACGCGCCCAGAGGTCGGCATGACGAGGCCCATGATCATGGCGATGGTCGTGGTCTTGCCGGCGCCGTTTCCGCCGAGCAGCGCCGTGATGGAGCCCTGGGGCAGCGAAAAGCTGATGCCGTCCACGGCGGTGCCGGTTCTGTAGACTTTCACCAGCTTGTCGACGGCGATGGCGGGCTCTGGCATCTGTTCGGCTTCGCGAGGGGGTGTGTCGCGGCTCATTTGACGGCAGTGTCGACCCGGCGCAAGCCCCTCGGGCAGAGACCCCGTGTGGCGTATACCAGGCTCCCGCATGCGTCACCCCTGCTGTACAAGGACGGCCGGCGAGGCTGTAGCATACCGGCATGTCTGCCCTCGACCTCGACCGTCTGCATCTGCCCCGCCGCAATGTGCGGCTGGACACCCTGATTCGCCTGCGCTGGCTGTCGGTGATCGGCCAGACCATCGCCGTACTGGTGGTCTATCTCGGCCTGGAATTTGATCTGCCGATCTGGGCCTGCCTCGCGGTGATCACATTCTCCGCCTGGCTCAACATCGCCTTGCGGGTGCGCTTCACCGGTACGCGGCGCCTGGAACCGAGCCGGGCGGCTTGGCTGCTCGCCTTCGATATCGCCGAACTCGCCGCGCTCATGTATCTCACCGGCGGGCTGGAGAATCCATTCTCCTTCTTCTTCCTCGGGCCGGTGCTGCTGTCGGCAACCGCCCTGCCCGCGCGCATGACGGCGATGCTCGGCGCATTCGCGATCTTTTGCACGACGTTGCTGGTCTTCTTCCATCTGCCGCTCCCGTGGTCGGACGAATTGCCGGCGCCGGTGCTCCCGGACACCTACATCGTGGCGGTCTGGCTTTCGATCCTGCTCGCGATTTTCTTCATCGGCATCTATGCGTGGCAGATCACCGAAGAATCGCGGCAGCTCGTCAACGCGCTGGCGGCAACCGAACTGGTGCTGGCGCGCGAGCAGCATCTCACCCAGCTCGACGGTCTCGCCGCCGCCGCAGCGCATGCGCTCGGCACGCCGCTATCCACCATCTCGGTGATCGCCAAGGAGCTTGAACGCGAGCTGGATCCAAAATCTCCGCACGCCGAAGATATCCGCCTGCTGCGCGAACAGGCGCAGCGCTGCCGCGACATTCTCGGCAAGCTCAGCGAATTGCCGGCGGAAAGCGAACATTACGACCGCCTGCCGCTCGCGGGGCTTCTCGAAGAGGTTGCTGCACCGCACCGCGATTTCGGCATCGCCATCGACGTCACACTGCCGCCGGAAGGAGAACAGCCTTACGGCACACGCAATCCCGCCATCCTCTATGGCCTCGGCAACCTGGTGGAGAACGCCGTCGACTTCGCGCGCGAGCGGGTCGAGATCGCCGCCCGCTGGGACGACCAGGACATCACCGTCGTGATCAGCGACGACGGCCCCGGCTTCGCCCCTGAGGTGATCACCCGCATCGGCGAGCCATATGTCCGCAGCCGCAGGCGGCGGCGCATGTATGCCAGCGACGACACCGGCCTGGGACTGGGCTTCTTCATCGCCAAGACCCTGCTGGAGCGTTCGGGCGCGCGATTAACCTTCGTAAACCGCACTTTTCCGGAGCAGGGCGCCGTCGTGACCGTCCGCTGGCCGCGCGACATCTTCGAACAGGTTCCGCAAACGACGGAACTTGAGAACAGCGCGGCAACCACCTAATTAGAAGGCGGGGGTCGCAGCAACCGGGTAGCGTCATCATGGAAATGGCAACCGCAGTTCCAAGTGAACGGTCACTGCTGATCGTCGACGACGACAAATCCTTCCTGCAACGGCTGGCGCGCGCCATGGAAGGGCGCGGCTTCAATGTCAGCACGGCGGAATCGGTCTCCGACGGCTTGAGCCAGGTCGAACGGGCGGCGCCCGCTTTCGCGGTGGTCGACATGCGCCTGGGCGACGGCAACGGACTCGACGTGATTTCGGCGCTGAAGAAGCGCCGGCCCGACGCCCGCGGCATCATTCTCACCGGTTACGGAAATATCGCCACCGCCGTGAATGCGGTGAAGCTCGGCGCCGTCGATTATCTCGCCAAGCCTGCCGACGCGGACGACGTCGTCGCGGCCCTGCTCGCGGTCGAAGGCAAGAAGCCGGAGCCGCCTGAGCATCCGATGTCGGCCGATCGCGTGCGCTGGGAGCATATCCAGCGCATCTACGAATTGTGCGGGCGCAACGTGTCGGAAACCGCGCGGCAGCTCAACATGCACCGCCGCACCCTGCAGCGCATTCTGGCGAAGCGCGCGCCGCGCTGATCAGAACTCCTGCCCATACGGCCCGGCCGGATCGACCAGCGATTGCAGCCGCAGCGCCGCGCATTGCGCGACGCGCAACATCATCGCCTTGCGCGTCGGCCCGGGGAGCTTGTGCTGCGGCGCCTCGCACACGATCTGGCCCCCGAAAGCGTCGGCGACGATCAGCCCGGTATCCTTCGGAAAGATTTCGCAAGGCACATCGAGCGTGGTCGCGAAGAACAGCCGGTCGCAATGCGCGCGGTAATCCATCCACTTGTTGTCGGCGCGAAAATCGGCGACTGAGGACTTGATCTCCACGATCCAGATTTCGCCTGCCGCATCGAGCGCGACGAGATCGGCACGTCGCCCCGACGGCAGCGGCAATTCGCTGACGCAGCAGAAGCCGTGCGAGAGCAGGAGCCGCATGGTGCCGCGCGCCACCGCGACCGCGGTCTCCGACTGGCGGCCATCGACCGGCATTTCGGCAATGCGTACGACGACATTGCTCATTCGGCGGCCTGCCTCCCTGCCTTGCGCGAGGCGTGATCGGGGAAGGCATTGTTCAGCGCCTTGCGCTCCGGTGCAACGATGCCGCGCTCGGTAATCAGGCCGGTGACGAGCCGCGCGGGGGTGACATCGAATCCGTAATTGGCGACCTGCGAACCTTCGGGAACGACAGTCACCGTTTCGATGCGGCCATCTCTGGTGCGGCCGGTCATGGCCGAGACTTCCTCGCTTGCGCGCTCCTCGATCGGGATTTCTGCGACGCCGTCGACGACATTGAAATCGATGGTCGGCGACGGCAGCGCGACATAAAAGGGGACGTTATTGTCCTTCGCCGCCAGCGCTTTCAAGTAAGTGCCGATCTTGTTGCAGACGTCACCCTGCGCGGTAACGCGGTCGGTGCCGACGATCACCAGATCGACCTTGCCGTGCTGCATCAGATGCCCGCCGGTATTGTCGGGGACGACGGTGTGCGGCACGCCATGCTGGCCCAGTTCGAAGGCGGTCAGCGCCGCGCCCTGATTGCGCGGCCGCGTTTCGTCGACCCAAACATGGACCGGAATGCCCTTGTCATGCGCCATGTAGATCGGCGCCGTGGCCGTACCCCAATCGACGGTCGCGAGCCAGCCGGCATTGCAATGGGTCAGCACATTGACTTTCTCGCCCGGCTTTTTCTGCACCGCAATCTCTTCGATCAGTCTCAGTCCGTGGCGGCCGATCGCTTCGTTAATTGCAACATCTTCATCGCAGATCTCTGCCGCTCGCTGATACGCCGCCGCCACACGCTGGTCGCGCGGACGGTTGCGCGCCACCGCCATCATCTCGTCCAGCGCCCATTTCAAGTTGATCGCGGTGGGCCGAGTCACGAGTAAAGCCGAACAGGCGCGTTCCAGATTGTCGTCGGACGAATCCTCGCGCAGTGCCAGCGCAAGCCCATAGGCCGCGACCGCCCCGATCAGCGGCGCACCGCGGGTCTGCATCGACGCGATGGCGCGCGCCGCATCCTGCCAGCTCGCCAGGCGAAGCGTCTCGACGCGGTGCGGCAACAAGCTCTGGTCGAAAATGCCGACCGACCAGCCGTCGGTGGCCAGCCAAATGCTGCGCGTCTGCTTGCCGTGGATTTTCATGCCCGAGAGATAGCCGCCCTCCCCGGCTGCGCCAAGCGCCAAATCGGCCGGAATTGTGCCCGGCCTCCGCCGCAATTCGGACCTGCGTCCGACGCGAAGGGAACCGAGCATGGTTTCCGGTGGAAGATTCTTCACGAGGGGTGAAGCCATGCTTTCCTTCTTAACGCGGGCGCTTGCGCCTGCTTTTTTGTGCGCCTCATTGATGTCGCTGCCTGCCCAGGCCAGGCCGGTCGTCGAAGTGGCGTTCGTGCTCGACACGACCGGTTCGATGGCGAGCCTAATCGAGGGCGCCAAACGCAAAATCTGGTCGATTGCCACATCCATCGTCGACGCCAATCCCGATGCCGAAATCCGCATGGGGCTCGTCGCCTATCGCGACATCGGCGATGAATATGTCACCAAGCGCTTCGATCTGACCACCGACATCCAGGATATCTACGCGCATCTCCTCGAGCTGAAGGCGCGCGGCGGCGGCGACTGGCCGGAAAGCGTGAACGAGGCCTTGCACGAGGCGGTGGCGAAATTCTCCTGGAGCGGCGGCCCGGCCAATTGCCGCATCGTGTTTCTGGTCGGGGATGCGCCACCGCACATGGATTATGCGCAGGACATGAAATATCCGCAGGTGCTGGCGCTGGCGAAGCAGAAGGACATTCTGGTCAATGCCGTGCAGGCGGGCGGCGCACGCGATACCGAACGCGTCTGGCGCGAGATCGCACAGATGGGCGGCGGCAAATATATCCCGATCCCGCAGGACGGCGGCAAGGTGGTGGTGATCGAGACGCCCTACGACATCGAGATCATCGAATTGCAGCGAGAGCTCAACGGCACCGTGATTCCCTATGGTCCGCGCGCGCAGCGCTCAAGTGTCGAGCAGAAGACGCGGCAGGCGGCTGCGGCGCCCGCGCCCGTTGCGTCTGAGATGGCGAGCTATCTCAATAAACGCGCCAAGACGGCCGCGGCGGCGGAAGCGGTCACCGGCGCGGGCGATCTCGTCGCCGATGTCGCCGCCGGCCGGCAGAAGCTGTCCACGCTCAGGGACGACGATCTGCCGGACTCGTTCCGTGGATTAAGCGCGGCCGAGCGCGAAGCGGCGATCAGCAAGCAGATGACGCAGCGAAAGACGCTCAATGACAGGATGTCCGAGCTTGTAAAGAAGCGCGATCTCTTCGTCGCCGAAAAGCGCAAGGCCGAGCCGACCAAGACCGGCGATTCCTTCGATCGCGCGGTCGAGGAGACGCTGCGGGCGCAGATCAAGCGCTAGGCGCTTGCCCATCTTCATGCGATCAAGCAATCTCCCGCCGCCAGACGAGCGGGAGATTGCATGACCATCGACAACAGCGCCGCTTATGACAACCGCGCCGCGGTGCCCGAGCATCCGCAGATATTCACGCAATGGGCGAGGGATGCCGCCGTCTTTCGCGAGGTGGCGGGCAAGGATGGCCGCGCCGAGCTCGATGTTCCATATGGCCCGAGCCCCCGCCAATATATCGACCTGTTCAAGGCGAAAGCGCCGGATGCGCCGCTGGCCCTTTTCATTCACGGCGGCTACTGGCGGGCGCTCGACCCGAAATTCCACAGCCACTGCGCCAAGGGGCTGAACGAACGTGGCATGACGGTCGCGGTCGCCGGCTACGATCTCTGCCCGCAGGTCGGCATCGCCGACATCATCGACGAGATGCGCGCGGCCGCGCTGTTTCTCTGGCGGCGGTTCGGGCAGCGCATCATGGTCTATGGCCATTCGGCCGGCGGCCATCTCGCGGCCGCCATGATCGCCACCGACTGGCGCAAGCGCGATGCGAATGTGCCGCCCGATCTCGTGCCGGCGGCCTATTCGATCTCCGGCCTGTTCGACCTGACGCCGCTCGTTCACACCGCCATGAATGCGGACCTCAAACTGGATGAGGCTTCAGCGCGCGCCTCATCGCCCTTGTTCTGGCCGGTGCCGGGCAAGCGGATTCTGGATTCCGTCGTCGGCGGCGCTGAGTTGCCGGAATTCCTGCGGCAAGCGAAAAGCATTGTCGAGGGCTGGCCGAAGGACAAGGTGCAGATGCGCTACGAGGAAATTCCCGGCGCCAACCATTTCACCGTCATCGCGCCGCTTGCTGACGCACAGAGCGCGATGACGGCAAGGCTGGTCGCGTTGTGCGATAAAATGCGCGCATGAAAAGCACCGCCCGCTGGCCGCGGGCGGCGCCTGGCAAATCTTCGCTCAGAAAAACGCCTGAATGCCGGTCTGCGCGCGGCCGAGGATCAACGCATGAATGTCATGCGTGCCCTCGTAAGTGTTGACCGTTTCCAGATTCGACATCACCCGCATGACATGGAATTCGTCGGCGATGCCGTTGCCGCCGTGCATGTCGCGCGCCATGCGTGCGATATCCAGCGCCTTGCCGCAATTGTTGCGCTTGAGCAGCGAGATCGCCGGCGGCGCGCCACGGCCTTCGTCGATCAGGCGGCCGAGCCGCAGCACCGCGTGCAGGCCGAGGGTGATCTCGGTCTGCATATCGGCAAGCTTCTTCTGGATCAGTTGGTTGGCGGCGAGCGGACGGCCGAACTGCTTGCGGTCGAGCGTATATTGCCGCGCTCTGTGCCAGCAGAATTCGGCGGCGCCCATCACGCCCCAGGCGATGCCGTAGCGCGCATTGTTGAGGCAGCCAAACGGACCAGCGAGGCCCGACGCATTCGGCAAGAGATTCTCTTCCGGCACCACCGCGCCGTCGAGCACGATTTCGCCGGTGATCGAGGCGCGCAGCGAGAGCTTGCCCTCGATCTTCGGCGTCTCGAAGCCCTTGGTGCCGCGCTCAACGATGAAGCCGCGGATCTTGCCGTCAAGTTTGGCCCACACCACCGCAATGTCGGCGATCGGGGAATTCGAGATCCACATCTTGTTGCCGGTCAGCTTGTAGCCGCCCGGTACCTTCTCGGCGCGCGTCGCCATTGAGCCGGGGTCGGAGCCGTGGTCCGGCTCGGTCAGGCCGAAGCAGCCGATCATCTCGCCGGAGGCAAGCTTCGGGAGGTATTTCTTGCGCTGTGCCTCGCTGCCATAGGCATAGATCGGATACATCACCAGCGAGGACTGCACGGACAGCGTCGAGCGATAGCCGGAATCGACCGCCTCGATCTCGCGCGCGATCAGGCCATAGGCGACGTATCCAAGGCCGGCGCCGCCATATTCCTCAGGGATCGTCGGACCGAGCAGGCCAAGCGCCCCCATTTCCTTCATCAGGCCGGGATCGGTCTTCTCCTCGCGATAGGCTTCGAGGATGCGCGGGAACAGCTTCTCCTGGGCATAGCCGCGCGCGGTGTCGCGCACCATGCGCTCTTCTTCGGTCAGTTCGCTCTCCAGATCGAGCGGATCTTCCCAGTTAAAGGGCGCGTCCTTGATGGAGGGCGGGCGCTTGCTGGTCATCTTTTCGGCGGCTTGGCTCATCGTCTGTTCCCCGATTGCGAGGGTGATGCCTGCAAATGCGGCACCGAAAACCTTGCTGCAACACTAACCCGCCAAAAGCCGCGCGGAAAGCACGCCTGAGGTGACCGGGCGGCGCGGTTCTACTAACATTCTGTTGGGAATCGGAAGGGTAAAATCGAATACGAACCCTTCCCGGGAAGCATGGTTTTGAGCGTATTTGTAATGATTAACGCCCTTTCCGGTGTTCGCCCGTTCGAGCGCGCCGCCTTGGCCTGTCTGGCCGGGATCATTGCGCTCCTTCTCATCGTTCCGCCGGCCGATGCGCAAACCCACCAACGGCTGAAAAGCGCGGAAAAGGCCCGCAAAGACAAGACGCCTCCGCCCGGGCCGCACCTGTTCATCGTATCGCTGAAAAACCAGCGCGCCACGCTGTATGCCAACGGCACGCCGGTCGCGCACACGCCAATTTCCTCGGGGACAGCGAGCCACCCGACGCCGACCGGCATTTTCAGTGTGATCCAGAAAAACCGGCATCACCGCTCCAACATCTATAGCGGCGCGCCGATGCCGTTCATGCAGCGCCTCACCTGGTCCGGCATCGCCCTGCATCAGGGACAATTGCCAGGCTATCCCGCCTCGCATGGCTGCATCCGCCTGCCCGGCGATTTCGCGCAATTCCTTTGGCGGACGACCAAGCTTGGCGCCCGGGTGATCATCACGCATGACGACATCGCGCCGGCAGAGATTTCGCATGCCAGGCTGTTTCAGCCCAGGCCGCGCGTCATCACCGCCGAAGCGGCGCCGACGCTGCGGCGCTCGATCGAAACGGAAGTGGCGGAGAATACCCTAACGCTGACTGCGACCGATGCCACGGCGGGCGACAAGACCACCTCGGAAGCCGAGACGACGAAGCCGGCCGAGAACGGCGCTACGCACATCGAAATTCCTGCGGCAATACTCACGAGCTTCTACGATGCGTTGGAGGCGAAAGCGAAGAAGCCGGCGCCTACAGGACCCGTCTCTGTCTTCGTCAGCCGCAAGGACAAGCAGCTGTATGTCCGGCAGGGATTCCAGGCGCTGTTCAACATGCCGGTGACGATACGCGACGGGAATGCGGCCATCGGCACGCATCTGTTCACTGCGCTGGACAAGGCGGACGGCAGCGGACTGCGCTGGATCGCGATGGCGATGCCGGCGGCGAAAGCCGAGCGCAGGATTGCCGAGCCGGACTACAAGACCGTTTACCGCTACGACCATTACGGGCGGCGCATCCCGGTCCGGGTGAAAGCTGCGGCGCCGGCCAAGCCGGAAGAAGCCACGCCGCCTCCGCCCGCTGCCGCCGCCGATGTGCTCGACCGCATCGAGCTGCCGCAGGAGATCGTCGACCGCATCTCGGAATATGTGAGCGCAGGCGCCACCCTGATCGTGTCTGACCAGGGCCTCGGTCATGAAACCGGCGCATATACCGATTTCATCGTGCTGACGCGCTGAGCGTTTAGTCCGGCACCCGCGTGTTGCGACCGCAACAATCTGCCGGGGTTGCCGTCCCCGCGAGGGCGCTTGAGCCTTCCGATCCGCGCAATGGCGTGCCAAGCTGCGCTCATGCCCCGCTATTTCTTCAATACCCGGATCGGCAGCGACCTTGTGCAGGACACCGAGGGCGAGGACCTGCGCGATCCCGACCATGCCTGGGAGACGGCCCGCGATCTCATCCGACAGGTGCTGCAGGAGGAAGGCGCCTCGCCTGGTTTGCTGGCGGCCTGCCTTGAAGTCACGGACGAAAACGGCGATGTGGTGCTGGAATTCCCGTTCGCGGAGGCAGTGCCGCCGCCGGACGAGCCGCAGACGCGGCACTGAGACTTCGGAGAGTTATGCCAGACACCCCTCGCCTGCAGGTGATGATCGTTCCGGTCACGCCGTTTCAGCAGAATTGCTCGATTATCTGGAACCAGGAGTCGAAGCGCGGCGTCGTGATCGACCCCGGCGGCGATCTCGATCTCGTCCGCCAGGGCATTGCCGAATCCGGCGCCAGCATCGACCGTATTCTGCTCACCCACGGCCATATCGACCATGCTGCCGGCGCCGCGGAGCTGAAGGCGGAACTCGGCGTGCCGATCGAGGGCCCGCATGCCGCCGACCGCTTTCTGCTCGATCATCTGGAGGCGACCGCTGCCGGCTACGGCCTGCCGGACGCACGCAATGTCACACCCGATGCCTGGCTGCAGGAAGGCCAGCAGATCGACATCGGCGGCGTGCCGTTTGACGTGTTGCATTGTCCGGGCCATTCGCCGGGCAGCGTCGCCTTCGTCAATCGCGATTTGAAATTCGCCATCGTCGGCGATGTGCTGTTCCGCGGCTCGATCGGACGCAGCGATCTGCCGGGCGGCGATCATGCGGCGCTGATCGCCTCGATCAAGACCAAGCTGCTGCCGCTCGGCGACGACGTCGCCTTTCTCTGCGGGCACGGGCCGGCCAGTACGATAGGCGAGGAACGGCGGTCGAACCCGTTCTTGAGATAATGACGGGCTGCAAGAGCCGTCAGTAACCTCTTCGACGCTCCTTCTTGGCAGCCTTGCGCGCTGCATAGCGAGCATCGCGGCTGGCTTTCTGCTCCGCTTTCAACAAGGCTTCACGTTCGGCATTTTCAGCCGCGATCAGAGCCGCCGCTTTCTCTGCCTCACGTTGCGCCTGCAATTGGAGTTCAGCAGCGCGGGCAGCCTGCTTGGCCATCTCCGCCTTTTGAGCCTTCTTGGCGGTTTCGCGCTCGGCAGCACGAATCAAGCGCGCTTCGTTGATCGCAACTCTCTTGGCAGCTCTCTCGGCGGCGGCAGGATCATTGGATGCCGTGACAAATTTCTCCAGCAACGCCTTCTTGGCAGCGAGGGCGTTGCTCTGTCGCTCCCGAAGATCGGGGTATTTATAGCTGCTCATCTAAACTCCCGTGTGATACGGGCCGCAGATATATAGGCGTGGCAACTTTTTCAACAGTCGTGGCAGTATGGGCCCAAGCTATCGAGTCGAGTGTCAAGAGGCGCAGACTGAGACACCCGCTGCTCCTTTGGGGATATTGGTGGAAAGCCGAACAGAACCCGCATATTGAAGCGGCGGAAGGCCCGAAGCAGGCCAGTGCGAGTGATGATGAGCGATCAGGACGACGCAAGGTATTTCATTATCGTGAAGGGCGGGCGTCAGTGGCTGGGCGACAACCCGCCCGTTTTTCACGCGTTTGACGGTGATGCAGCCCCGCTCGTATTCGACGACAAGGACGATGCGATAAGGGCGCTCAGTTCATTGCGACCGGACGACGGGCAGGGCGCGACTGTCCTGGAGGTTGAACTGCAATCCTCGGGTGACGGAAGATATGCGGTTCGCATCCCGCCTGAATATCTTTCCAAATACAGCCAGTGAGGGCGATTGATCGGTACGGCGCGTCCCGGCGGCACCGACAGACCTCTGCTATGCGAAGGGCATGCGTTCTCCGCTCGAGCAAAGCCAGTTAAACCCCGCCATTGCCGCGCCCGGCCCTCATCGGCTATGAAGGCCGCCACGCACCCGTAGCTCAGCTGGATAGAGCGTTGCCCTCCGAAGGCAAAGGTCAGAGGTTCGAATCCTCTCGGGTGCGCCAGTCTTTCGCCGCCGGCACAGCGCCGCCACGCATGTGCGCCGCAGCTTCCCGATGGGATAAGATCCAAGCTTTCCTTCCAGCCGCTGCACAGTCTTGTGAAAGTCTGAGCGATCGGCGCGCAGCAGCGTCCATTTTGGTGGGCCGCACCGGCCACCGTGCAAGGATCAATGCAGCTTCGGCGCCTTGAGAAATTTCATGCGGTCGCCGGAATTGACGCGAACGTCGAACGTGTCGCCGTCGCGATAGATGGTGAGCGGCACTTCGACGCCGGCGTTTCCCAGCGACCAGATCTTGCGATACAGGATCGCGAGCTCGCCGATCTCCTCGCCGTCCACTGCGACGATGATGTCGCCGGCGCGCAGATCCGCGCGCGAGGCCGGTCCGCGCGCGGCAAGCCCGACAATCACGATGCGGTTTTCCGCTTCGGTCGAATAGATGCCGAGCCAGGGCCGCGCGGGCTTTCTCGCCCGGCCCGCGAGGAGATCGTCGAGGACCGGCGTGAGCAGATCGATCGGCACGACCATGTTGAGATATTGCCCTTCCGCCGCGCCGCCGCGTTCGAGCTGCAGTGAGCCGATGCCGAGCAAGTCACCTTGAGGCCCGATCATCGCCGTGCCGCCCCAGTTCGGATGCGCCGGCGCGGTGAAGATCGCCTCGTCCAGCACATATTCCCAATAGCCCGCGAATTCCTGCTTGCCGACGATGCGCGCCGCGACCGACCGCTCGCGTCCGCCGGCGCCAGCGACCACCACACGCTCGCCGATCTGGGCGGTGGCCGAGCGGCCGAGCGGCAAGGCCGGCAGATCGAGACGCGCCAGCGGCTGCACCAGGCCGAACCCGGTTTCCTGATCGAAGGTCAGCGCGTGACCGGGCACCACCCGGCCGTCGGAGAGATGCAGCCAGATGGTTTCTGCTTCGGTGATCAGATAGCCAATGGTGAGGATAAGCCCGTTGCCGCGGATGACGACACCGTGGCCCACGCGCTCGGTGCCGAGCGTCTCCGCCGTGAAGGCATCGGCGGGGATGAGCGATCGCAATCCCACCACCGAGGCGAGCGCGGCGTCGAGATCGTAGGCGTAGTCTTGCGGTCGCGGCTGCGCCGCCGCGGGAATTTTCCAGTCGCTCAACGATGCCATGGTGACCCTTCCGGTCCGGGAACTGCGTCGCCGCGCAAGCCTGCCGCCACGGGGCGACCGAAATCAAGGTGGAACCCGGCCCATGTCTCGTCTAAGTCTCGTCTAACGAATGCGTGAGGATCCTTGCCGACGCCTTCATCCTGCCTAATCTGTCGGCCATAGCTTAGGACAGATTGGGAATTCCTACCTTTTCGGGGACATCGAGGCATGCGCTTGCGGAAACAATCCGCCCTGATTGCTGCGGCCGGGCTCGCTCTCATGATCGGCGGTGCGGCGGCGCAGACTCCCTATACCTATCCGCAGGGCGGCTATCGCGGCGTCATCGGCCCCGACGGGGTGATGACAAGGGTGCCGGAGGATGACGACGAGGAGGTCGTGCGCCCGCTGCCGCCGCGCGGGGCTCCGCTCCCGCCGCCTTCCGCCGATCGGCAGCCTTATTATCCGAGCAATCAGGCCGTGGGACGCGACAGCGCGCCCTATCCGCTCGAGCCCCGCTATGGCCGCCAGGCGCCGCCTGTGATCGCAGCGCCGGAGCCGTATCCGGAACCGCAGATCATCGGCCGCCCGCCCGGCTACAACCCGCCGCCTTATGGCGCCATGCCGCCCTACAATGAGCGACAGAACGAGGTCACGACCGCGCGGCCCGACACGCTGCCGCAAGGCTTGCGGCCGCCCGGCGTGATACCGGCGCCGGGAAGCCCCGCACCGGGCGCGGCCGCCGAGCCGGGACGTCCCACCAATCTCGCCGCCCTGCCGCCGGAGGATCAGCCGGAGGAAGGTGAGCCCAAGGAATTGCCGCCGCAATTCAAGCGGCAGGTCGTGCCGTATCAGACGAAAGAGCCGGCAGGCACCATCATCATCGATACGCCGAGCACATTTCTGTACTACGTGAATGGCGACGGTACCGCGATCCGCTACGGCATCGGCGTCGGGCGCGAGGGCTTCACCTGGGCGGGCGTCGAGAAGATTACACGCATGGCGGAATGGCCAGACTGGCATCCGCCAGCAGAAATGATCGAGCGCCAACCGTACCTGCCGCGCTTCATGGCGGGCGGACCGGGCAATCCGCTGGGGGCACGTGCACTTTATCTCGGCAAGACCATCTACCGCGTGCACGGAACCAACCAGCCGTCGACGATTGGCAAGTTCGTTTCCTCGGGCTGCATCCGCATGCTCAATGAAGACGTCGAGGATCTCTATACGCGCGTGAAAGTGGGCACCAAGGTCGTGGTTATGTCTGGCGGACGCGGCCCCTCGGCCTCCAATGCGGCGGCCACGCGATAGCGGCGATAATTCTCTCTCATTTGCTGTGAATTGCACGCTGTGATTTGCGTGCAACGGCGGCACCAATTGTTGCTGCGCGCGGTGAGTTGAACCGGAAAAAGCGGAAAGCTCCGCGTGACCCGGGGAACCGAATCAGCAAAAATCATATCCACAGGGAAATTTGGTGTGAATCCCGTGTTGAGCATCGCACCCGATCCCGGGCGCGAAGCGGGCGTTTGTATGCCTTCGCGCGAAGCTTCTTCTTTCTTGTGTCACTGCGTGCGCCGCCCGCGCCCGGGCGGCCGTGGAAGGACTCTGATTCATGCTGCCCGATCTGCGGATCGTCATCGCAGCCGTCGCGTCGACGTTCATCCTCACCGTGGGCGTCGGCTTTTTTGCGTCGTCGCGGCTCATTCATGAGCAGATGACGACGCGCGTCGACACCAAAGGCCTCGACGACACGCCGATCAACCGCATCGCCCTGAACTGGCCGGAGCCGACCAAAGTCGAGCGCAAAATCGATCTGGATTTTGCAGTCAGCGCCAAGGGCTCGGGCAATCCCGTGCGCGACGTGACGCCAGACCTGTCGCAAGTCGAGACACAGCCGGCGCCGGCAAAGCCGGAAGCGCCGTCGGCATCCTTGCCCGAGACGGAAAGATCGCCGCAGCCGACAACCGAGAGCCGCGATCCGGAGCCAGCGGTCGTCGTGGCGAAGGCGCCCGATCCGGTCGAGGACAAATTGCCGGAAGCGGCTGCGTGGCCGGATTCGATCGCGGAAACGCGCGTGACCGTCCATCCGAACGACACGCCCCCTGTCGAATCGACGGGCTCGATCGCGGCGCCCGCGCCGGCGAGTCCCGACATTCCGCTGCCGGAAGCGCGCCCGAAATTTGCGGCAAGGCCTGACGCCACCGATGCGGCGCTGGCGACGAAGCCCGATTCGAGGGAACCGGCCAAAGCCTTGGATGCCGGCAAGACACGGCCGAAAAAGGCTGCAGCCAAGCCGCGCCCGGTCGCCCGCAGCCAGACCCCGCAAGTGCAGCAGCAAGCGCAACCCTTTGATTTTTTCGGCCTGTTCCGCGCGCCGCCGGCCACCTTGCGCCTGTCGCCGCAGGTCTCGACCCCGCCGATGACCCCCATCAACTGACAGGCTTGCGGTTTCGCAATTCCGGAACGCTTCACATATAAACGCGCGTCCCGAACGACGCCCATGCTTGCGGGCGGGAGGTACGCCGCATCATGGTCGCGCTGTCCATTCTCGATCTGTCGCCTGTCGTCGCCGGGGGATCGGCGGCGCAGTCGCTGCGCAACACGCTTGATCTCGCCGAACATGCCGACCGTCTCGGCTATCGCCGCTATTGGGTCGCCGAACACCACAATCTGTCGAACATCGCGAGTTCGGCACCGGAGATCATGATCGGCCAGATCGCCGCGCGCACCTCGCGCCTGCGTGTCGGCTCGGGCGGCGTGATGCTGCCCAATCATGCACCGCTCGCGGTTGCAGAACGGTTCAAGGTGCTGGAGGCGCTGTTTCCCGGGCGGATCGATCTCGGCATCGGCCGTGCTCCCGGCACCGATCATGTCACCTCGATCGCGCTCCGGCGCCGGCAGAATATCAGCGAGGAGGACGACTTTCTTGACCGCTTCCAGGAATTACTGCTGCTCGAGCGCAACGGCTTCCCGCAGAGCCATCCCTTCAGCACCATCCGCGCCATGCCTTCGGATGTCGCGCTGCCGCCGATCTGGCTGCTCGGCTCCAGCGATTACAGCGCGCAGCTTGCCGCGTCCATCGGCGCCGGATTTTCCTTCGCGCATCATTTCGCCGGTCACGACGCGGCGGCGGTGATGCAGATGTATCGTGCACGCTTTCAGCCCTCGCCGGCGCTGGCATCTCCCTATGCCATTCTCGCCACCGCCGCCGTCGTCGCCGGCACACAGGAAGACGCCGAGCGCCTGGCCGCAACCATCGACCTGAATTTCGTGCGCCGCGCCAAGGGCGATTACCTTCCGCTGGAGAGCCCGGAGACCGCCCTCGCCTATCCCTACACACCCGCCGATCGCGAGCGCATGGCGCAGAATCGCACGCGCCTCTTCGTCGGAACGCCGGACACGATACGGGACAAGCTTGTGCCGCTGCTGGAGGCGACAGGGGCCGATGAATTGATGATCACCAGCATGATCTACGATCACGCCGCGCGCAAAACCTCCTATGCCTTGCTGGCGCGGGCCTTCGGCCTTGGCGGCTGACGCCGATCAGATCCGGCATTGCGGCCGTTGCGACAGGCAATTATGCAGAGGCTGGACCGGAAGAGATGGAGGAACCATTGGGCAAGCATCTGTCGCTGACTACCTCGGACCAGCATCGGCTCGGCGCCTATCGTGCAGACCCGGCGGGCAAGCCCAAGGGCGGCATCGTGGTCGCGCAGGAGATTTTCGGCGTCAACAGCCACATCCGCAATGTCTGCGATCGCCTCGCCGCCGCGGGCTACGTCGCGGTGGCGCCGGCCTTGTTCGACCGCATCGTACGCGATTTCGAATCCGGCTATTCACCCGACGAAGTCGCACATGCGCGCGGCTTTCTCGGCGAGATCGACTGGAGCAAGATGCTGCTCGATATCGAGGCCGGCGTAAAGGAAGTTCAGTCCGCAGGCCCGGTCGGTGTCGTGGGCTTCTGCATGGGCGGCAGCATTGCCTATCTCGCCGCGACGCGGCTCGCGGGCCTGTCGGCGGCGGTCGCTTTCTATGGCGGCCAGATCGTGAAATATGCCGACGAAAAGCCGAAATGTCCGGTGCAGATGCATTTCGGCGAAACGGATGCAAGCATCCCGCTCAGCGACGTCGAGAGCATCAAGGGAAAACGGCCGGACGCGGAGGTCTATGTCTATTCCGCCGGCCACGGTTTCAATTGCGACGAACGCGCGGCTTTCCACGAGCCGAGCGCAAAGCTCGCCTGGCAGCGCACCCTCGATTTTCTGGACAGGAACATGAAGTGAGCGCGGCCGCGCTCAGAGCCAACGTTCGCTGATGGTGATGGTATCGCCCGGACGCACCGGATAATTGAGCGGCACATTCTGCCGCAGCATCTGGCCGTTGATGTTGCGGGTGATGGTGATCTTCTTCTTGTCGGCGCGCGGCGCATAGCCGCCGGCGATGGCCACAGCGCTCTCCGCCGTCATGTTGGCGACATAGGGATACTGGCCCGGCGCGTTCACCTCGCCGAGAATGAAGAAGGGCCGGTAGGCCTCGACTTCCACCGAGACACGGGGCTCGCGCACATAGCCCTGCTGCAAGCGCGTGGTGATCGCGCGCGCGAGCTGTGCAGTCGTGAGGCCGCGGGCGCCGACCGGACCGACCAGCGCCAGCGAGACATTGCCGGCCGCATCGACGATGTAGGTGTTCGAGAGGCCGTCCTGGCCGAAGACCTGCACGCGCAGGCGATCTCCGGAATCGAGAAGATAGGGCTCGGTCGGCAGGCCCGCCGGCTGCGCCGGCAGATAGGGATCCGCGGGCACGGCGAGAACCGGCGCCGGCTGTGCAGTCGGAGCCGGCACATACGGCCCCCCAACCGGGGCTGCCGCCGGCGCATAGACATAGGCCGGCCCGCGCCGCGCGCAGCCGGCCGCTGCCAGCGCGATCAAGACCACCGCCGCGAGGCGATTCCAACGCGAGTAACGCCGCATCCTGCGAATCCGGGCCCAAGAATGTCAGGTCCGATTAGCGCGTGATATGGTTAACAAAGCCTCACCATGGCAGGCTGCGGGCAACCCGCTCAGGATTTTGCGGCCCGGCGCGACACCGGCTTTTCCTCCGCCGGCTTCAGTTTGTCGGTCAGCCGGTCGGAAATCGCCGCCACCAGCATCGAGCCCAGAAAGACGACGTGAATGACCGCAAGCCAGAACAGCTTTTTTTCGTCGTAGCTTGCGATATTCATGAAGGCCTTGAGCAGCTGGATCGCCGAGATCGCAACGATCGACGAGATCAGCTTCTGCTTCAGTCCGGCGTAATCCACCTTGGTCATCCAGTCCGGACGGTCGTGTCCCACCTCCTCGAAGCGCGAGACGAAATTCTCGTAACCGGAAAAGATCACGATCACGATGAGATTGCCGACGAGAACGAGATCGACCAGACCCAGCACGCCGAGGATCACGTCGGATTCCGACGCAACGTGAATATGTCCGACGAAGGACACCAGCTCGATGAAGAAATGTACAAAGAGAAGCAGCAGGCTGATCACGAGCCCGATATAGAACGGCGCCAGCAGCCAGCGGCTCTGAAACAGGACGAATTCCAGCAGAAGCTCGATCCGACGCACACCGCCCCTCCCGCATTCGTCCATGAATGGCCGGCAACAAAAATGACGCGGCCCGCAACTTGCGTCAATCGGGCCGCGCCAAAGACAGGCGGAACGTCTCAGGCGGCGACGCCGGTTCCGATCTGGCAGGCGACACCGGTGCCGCCGAGACCGCAATAGCCCATGGGATTCTTCGCCAGATATCGCTGATGATAATCCTCGGCGAAATAGAATTCCGGCGCGTCTAGAATTTCGGTCGTGATCGGACCGAAATTGCGGGTAGCCAGCGCCTTCTCGTAGGCCTTCTTGGATTCCTCGGCCACCTTGCGCTGCGCATCGTCGAAGACGTAGATGCCGGAGCGATATTGCGTGCCAATGTCATTGCCCTGGCGCATGCCCTGGGTCGGGTCGTGATTTTCCCAGAAGGTTTTCAACAATTGCGCATAGGAGATTTTCTGCGGGTCGAACACGACCAGCACGACCTCGTTGTGCCCGGTCTGGCCCGAACAGACCTCCTGATAGGTGGGATTGGGCGTGAGGCCTGCGGCATAGCCGACGGCAGTCACGTAGACGCCTTCGCCCAATTGCCAGAACTTGCGCTCCGCGCCCCAGAAGCAGCCCATACCGAACATCGCTTTTTCAGCGCCTTGCGGATAAGGCCCTTTCAGCGGGTGGGCCTTGACGAAATGCGTGTCGGCAGTGGGAATGGCGGTGGCGCGGCCCGGCAGAGCCTCGCCGGGGCCGGGAAGAGTCAGCGATTTTTTGAACATGAACATGGCGGCTTCTCCCGATAGCGGCGCCAATATATGTGCTAGGAGAGCCCCGCGCATCCCGTCCGGCGCGCGCCGCCGCGCCCGGCCGGCGCCTGCGTGTTCACAGCTGCGCGAGCGGACCGCTTTCTATTGGGTTGCGCGCGCTTTATGCTGGCCGACGGTCGCCGTACGAGGCCTACAGGAGACGTTATGAAGTTGAAACTGGTCGCGATCGCGTTCGCCGCTCTTGTCCTGAATGCATCGCCCGCCTCCGCCCAGCAGACCCCGCCGCCCTATGGCGCGCCGATCACGCTCGATGTCGCCAAGAAGATCATGGCGGCGGCCGAGGCCGAGGCAGTCAAGAACAACTGGCAGGTCGTCATCACCATCATCGACAGCGGCGGCCACATGGTGATGATGCAGAAATCCGACAACACCCAACTCGCCTCGATCGCGGCATCGGAAGGCAAGGCGCAGACCTCCCTCGCCTTCAAGCTGCCCTCGAAGGCGCTGGAGGACGCCATCGCCGCCGGCGGCCCCGGCACGCGGCTGCTGGCGTTGAAGAACATCGCCCCCTTCGAAGGCGGCCTCCCGATTCTGATCGACGGCAAGATCGTCGGCGCCATCGGCGTGTCGGGCGCCCTCTCCTCGCAGGACGCGCAAATCGCGCGCGCTGGTCTCAGCGCCGTCGGAAACTAGACGGGCCGCTGGCTCAATCGCGGCCGTAGCCGATCAGCGGCTTTTTCTTGCGGCCGAGCAGCACGAGCAGGACGCCGATCACGCCGAGGACCAGCCAGGCCGGCTGTTCCAGGAGCGTGAGCACCACCGGATCCCAGACCTGGACGGGAAGCCGGGTCTCGACGGCCGCCTTCAGGGAGTCGAGGCTGCCGGCATTGATATCGGTCCATAGCTGGCCGAGCTTGTAGATATAAAGCCGGTTGTCGGCGATCGACTTGGCGCCGTCATACACCAGAAGAATGAAAGCGGCGGCCAGCACCAAAACGCCGAGAAATCGGAACAAGAACCGGATCATCGCAGGTCCAGATGGGAGAATCGGGAAAATTACAGGTCAAGCCACGGCTTAACCTCCCGATTTGTCGTCTTCAACCGCCGTGACGTTCACAGTCACGGCATCCCACTACCGTCACTTGAGGTCGGCGCTTCTCTTCCGCTAACGTCGCCGGCGGGCGCGATCAGCCGCCCCAATCACGTGTGGCGCGCGAGCGGATGCAAAGCGTTGTCCGCTCTCACAAATCGCGCGCCTGGGGAGTTGAAATGTCTTCAAAATCCAAGGGCCGCAACAACCGGCCCACTTTCACCGAGCAGGAAGCGCTGCTGTTCCATTCCGAAGGCCGGCCCGGCAAGCTTGAAGTCGTAGCCACCAAGCCGATGGCCACCCAGCGCGATCTGTCGCTCGCCTATTCGCCCGGCGTCGCCGTTCCGGTGCTGGCCATCGCCGAGGACGAGAGCAAGGCCTACGACTACACCACCAAGGGCAATTTCGTCGCCGTCATCACCAACGGCACCGCAATTCTCGGTCTCGGCAACCGCGGCGCGCTGGCGGCAAAGCCGGTGATGGAAGGCAAGGCAGTGCTGTTCAAGCGCTTCGCCGACATCGATTCCATCGATCTGGAAGTGTCCAGCGAAGACCCCGACGAGATCATCAATTGCGTGAAGCTCCTGGGCAAGGGCTGGGGCGGCATCAACCTGGAAGACATCAAGGCACCGGAATGCTTCATCATCGAGCAGAAGCTGCGTGAATTGCTCGACATCCCGGTCTTCCACGACGACCAGCATGGCACCGCGATCATCGCCGCCGCAGGTCTGTTGAATGCGCTCGACCTGACCGGACGCAAGATCGAGACGACGAAGCTTGTCTGCAACGGCGCCGGCGCCGCCGGCATCGCCTGCCTGGAATTGCTGCGCGCGATTGGCTTCCGCCCGGAGAACCTGATCCTCTGCGACACCAAGGGCGTCATCTATGAGGGCCGCAAGGACGGCATGAACCAGTGGAAATCGGCCTATGCGGTGAAGACCTCCGCCCGCACGCTGGCCGATGCGCTGGAGGGCGCCGACGTCTTCTTCGGTCTCTCAGCAAAAGGCGCGATGACCAAGGACATGGTGAAGTCGATGGCGGCAAAGCCCATCATCTTCGCCATGGCCAACCCCGATCCGGAAATCACCGCGGAGGAGGTGGCGGAGGTGCGCGACGACGCCATCATGGCTACCGGTCGTTCGGACTATCCGAACCAGGTCAACAACGTTCTCGGCTTTCCCTATATCTTCCGCGGCGCGCTCGACGTGCGCGCCACCACCATCAACATGGAGATGAAGATCGCCGCCGCCCGCGCGCTGGCCGATCTCGCGCGCGAGGACGTGCCCGACGATGTCGCCGCCGCCTATGGCGCGCGGCCGAAATTCGGGCCCGACTACATCATCCCGGTGCCGTTCGACCCGCGGCTGATTTCCAACATCCCGCCGGCGGTGGCGAAAGCGGCGATGGAATCCGGCGTTGCGCGCCGGCCCATCGTCGACATGGAGGCCTATCGTCAGCAGTTGCGCACACGCCGCGATCCCGTGGCCGGCGTGCTGGCGCGCGTCTATGAACGGCTGCGCCGCGCGCCCAAGCGAGTCGTCTTCGCCGAGGGCGAGGAGGAGCAGGTGATCCGCGCCGCCGCGAGTTTTGTGCATGAAGGCCTCGGCACGGCGCTCTTGGTCGGGCGCGAGGACCGCGTGCGCGAGAGCGCGAAGAATCTCGGCATCGAGCTCGGCGGCAAGATCGAGATCGTCAATGCGCGTCTGTCCAAGCGCAACAGCGACTACGCATCGTATCTTTACGAGCGCCTGCAGCGCAAAGGCTTCCTGTTCCGCGACTGCCAGCGGCTGGTGAATCAGGACCGTAACCACTTCGCCTCCTGCATGGTGGCGCTGGGCGATGCCGACGCCATGGTCACCGGCGTTACCCGCAATTTCTCCGTCGCGCTCGACGACGTGCGCCGCTGCATCGATCCCAAGCCCGGACATCGCGTGATCGGCGTCTCGCTGGTGCTCGCCCCCCGCGGCCGCACGGTGATCGTGGCCGACACGGCGGTGACGGAAATGCCGACGGCGGAGGAACTCGCCGACATCGCCGTCGAAGTCGCGGGCGTCGCCCGCCGGCTGGGCTATGAGCCCCGGCTCGCCATGCTTGCTTTCTCCACCTTCGGTCATCCGCCGGGCGAGCGCTCGGCGCGGGTGCAGGAGGCCGTACGCATTCTCGACCGGCGGCGGGTCGATTTCGAATACGATGGCGAAATGGCCGCCGACGTCGCGCTCAATCCGGAGGCCATGGCGGCATATCCCTTCAACCGCCTCACCGGCCCGGCCAACGTCCTGGTCATGCCGGCATTCCACTCCGCCTCGATCTCGACCAAGCTGTTGCAGGAACTCGGCGGCGCTACCGTCATCGGTCCGCTGCTGGTCGGGCTGGACAGACCGGTGCAGATCGTCCAATTGGGCGCGAAGGATTCAAACCTGGTCAACATGGCGGCGCTCGCGGCGTTCAACGTCAACGGCTAGCTTTTTCAGGGAGTGAAACGTGGCTAATTCTGCATTGCGTGGTGTGATCGCCGCGGTGGCGACCGCGATCGACGACAACGGCGTGCCGGACCGCGAGCGCGCACTGAAGCTCGCGCGCTATCTGCTCGACAATGGCTGCGACGGTCTCAACGTGCTCGGCACCACCGGCGAGGCCACCTCATTCTCGCTGACGGAACGCATGGGCCTGATGTCGGCCTATCGCGAAACCGGCATGCCGATGGAGCGGCTGATGGTGGGTACCGGTGCCGCCGCAGTCTCCGATGCCATCGCGCTTACCCGCCACGCGGCCGAACTCGGCTTTGCCGGCGCGCTCATCCTGCCGCCGTTCTACTATAAGGGTGTCCCGGATGACGGGCTGGTGGCGTATGTCGACGCCATCGTGAAGGCGACCACCGACAAGCCGATCCCGATCTATCTCTATCACTTCCCGGCGCAATCGGGCCTGCCCTGGCACATCGCGCTGATCAAGCGGCTGGTCGACGCCTATGGCTCGCGCATCGTCGGACTGAAGGATTCCTCCGGCGACCTGCCCTTCGCGCGCGAAGCGGCGAGAGTCGCGCCGGGCTTCGCCGTGTTTCCCTCCAACGAGGCCGCACTGATCGAAGCGCGGACCGGAATTTTCGCCGGCGTAATCTCGGCGACGGCCAACTGCAACCCCGATCTCTGCGCCCGGGCCTGGCGCGAGGGCGACCAAGGGGCGCTCGATCAGGCCGTCACCATCCGGAAACTGTTCGACGGCAGGGCGCTGGTGTCGGGCGTGAAGGCGCTGCTCGCCCATATTCACGGCGACCCCGCCTTGGCCAGGGTCAAGCCGCCGCTGGCCGCCTTCCCGGCCGCCGACCGGGCTGCGGTTCTGGCCGGTTACGATGCCATCCGGGCCAAAAAGGTGGCCTGAGACGGCCGCTCCGGGCCGTATTCTGGCGCGTTGACGCCTTTGGGCCCAGTCATTATAAGCAGGGCCGGATCGCGGCGGCTTTTGAGCCGCCGCATTTTTTACCGACACAAACCAGGCCGGCGCCGTATCGATCAGGCAGCCCCGTGCCGTGGAGAGGGCTCATGGCCAATACGAAGTCCGCGAAGAAGAAGACGCGCGTGATCGCGCGCCGCACCGAGATCAACAAGAACCGCCGCTCCGGCATGCGCACCTATGTCCGCAAGGTCGAAGAGGCGATCGCGGCGGGCGACCGCACCGCTGCGACAGCCGCGCTCCGCGCCGCCGAGCCGCAGGTGATGCGCGCGAGCCAGAAGGGCGTGCTGCACAAGAAGACCGCCAGCCGCAAGATCTCCCGGCTGACGCATCAGATTGCCAAGCTCGCCAAATAAAGTTCCGCTGACGGAATTCTGTATTCCAGCGAAGCCCGGCCAATGCCGGGCTTTTGTTTTTGGTTCGCGTGCATCAACCGGATGGATGCCTCGCGTTGCAGCGTCGCAGGATTTTTTGCACTGCACGCCGATGCAAGAAGTCGCTGCGAGCCAAGGGCTACATGATTTTTTGCGCATGAAAATCGACGGCGTCAGAACGGCTTAAGTGCAAAGCATCGCGGGGACTTGGGATTCGACGCCGCCTATGCAGACATAAATGCAACACTGTCTCACGAATGCTTGCACGCGTGCATGCCGGCGGCAGCACCGGCTCTGAAAAAGCGCACGATGATTCAAGACGTTGTCATGACACTCTGCACATGCGCGGCTGGCGGGAAGGACACACAAGGGTTTCGATCGCGTTAACGCGCAGAAAAGCCGTTGCGCTTTGGGGATGCGCGTGTATTTTTAAATCGCTGTCGCGCCAGCGGCGGTTCTCAGTAAAAGGTCTTTCTTCGAACTCATCGAAGATGAGAGCGGGCGAAATGTGTCTCGAAATCTCAGTTTCGAAGATTCCTCGGCGAAGACCGAGTTTGCGTAACGACAGGCTGACATCGCGATATCGTTTTGATTTCTGACATCGCGAAGCAAGGCTCCCGGTAATTTAAATTGTGAGAATAAGCGGACCATCGCGCCCTTCGGCGCGGCGGGAGGGGGAATTATGACGACGGAACATAACACAAAAGACGCTAGCTTTTCGGATCGACATGGCCTCGACAATGCAAGATCACTGCCGGGCGTCGGTTTTCTGACTATTGCCATCGGCTCGCACGGAGCCGCATCTCCCCCGACAAGATGAAGGCGCGCAGATCGCTTTCCGCAGACATGTGTTGCGTCGTCTCCTGAGGCTGGCGGCCTGGAGACATCATCAAGAGCAACGTTCACGGAAATCGATGCTGCGTCCATGACGGCGGCAGGAGCGCCGTCACTCACTTGTTTGGAATTCGACATTCGGGAAGAGGCGACCGAGATGACGAGCATGGATCAGGAGCGCTGGTCACGAGTCAAAGGCAGGTTGAAAGCGGAGGTCGGCGACGACATCTTTTCAAGTTGGTTTGCAAGAATGGATCTGGAAGCAGTCGACAACGACACGGCAAGACTGTCGGTGCCGACGCGCTTCCTAAAAAGCTGGATTCAGTCGCATTACAGCGACCGTGTCCTGAGCTGCTGGCAGGCCGAGGAAGAGCGGGTGCGCCGTATCGAATTGACGGTGCGGTCCGCGGCCATGCGCCAGAATCTGCCGAAAGCCAGGCAGGACGAGACGGCGCAGGCCACGCCGGAACCGCGGCCGCTCAAGCCGCAGGGCGGCGAACAGCGTTCGCTGGCCGCGCCGGTCTCGGCGGCGCATGAGGCGCTCGGCGGCTCGCCGCTCGATCCGCGCCTGACCTTCGACACCTTCCTGGTCGGGCGCTCCAATACGCTGGCGCATGCGGCGGCCAAGCAGGTTGCCGTCGCACGGCGCGGCGAAGCGGTGATGTTCAATCCGCTTTACATCCATGCCGGCGTCGGTCTCGGCAAGACGCATTTGCTGCATGCCATTACCTGGGCCGGCAATGCCATCGGCGACCGCAAGGTGCTGTATCTGACCGCCGAGAAGTTCATGTATGGCTTCGTTTCGGCACTGAAGACGCAGACCGCGCTTGCCTTCAAGGAAGCCCTGCGCGGCATCGACGTGCTGGTGATCGACGATCTGCAATTCCTCACCGGCAAGAACCTGCAGGCGGAATTCTGCCACACGTTGAACGCGCTGATCGACGCCGGCCGGCAGGTCGTCATCGCCGCCGACCGGCCGCCCACCGACCTCGAAAGCCTCGACGATCGCGTGCGCTCGCGGCTCGCCGGCGGCCTGGTGGTGGAAATGGGTCCGCTGGGAGAAGACCTGCGCCTGGAAATCCTGAAGAACCGCGCCGCGGCGGCGCGCGTGCACCATCCCGGCTTCGATGTGCCGGAGGCGGTGATCTCCTTCATCGCCAAGTCGGTCACGCATAACGGCCGCGACCTGGAAGGCGCGCTCAACCGGCTGCTTGCGCACAGCAAGCTGACCGGCCAGCCGGTGACGCTGGACATGGCCGAGCGCGAGGTGCGCGACCTGATCCGTCCGCAGGAGCCCAGGCGCGTCAAGATCGAGGACATCCAGCGCGTGGTGGCGCGGCAATACAATGTCAGCCGCGGCGATCTGCTCTCTTCGCGGCGGACCGCGAATGTGGTGCGGCCGCGCCAGGTTGCGATGTATCTCGCCAAGACGCTGACCCTGCGCTCGCTGCCCGAGATCGGCCGCCGCTTCGGTGGACGCGATCACACCACGGTGCTGCATGCGGTGCGCAAGATCGAGGGGCTGGTGGGCAACGACGCCGCTCTGGCCGACGAGATCGAGCTCCTGAAGCGCCAGCTGCAGGAATAGGCGGCGCGAAAACGCTTGCCGAAACCGCGCCGCCGCGCCAAATTTGCGTCCCCCCGGCCGTCCGCTGATCGCTGACGGCCGGGCTTGTCATCACCGCGGCGGCCTTGGCCGGGATTCCTGGCCCATCCTCCCAAGACGCCGAAAAAGCCTTTTCTCAGGCGGGGTTAGCAAATGAAGGTCACCGTCGAGCGCGCGCAGCTCCTCAAGTCGCTGGGCCATGTGCACCGCGTGGTCGAGCGGCGGAATACCATTCCCATTCTCGCCAACGTGCTGATCCGCTCCGAGAAGGCGAAGCTCGGCCTGAAGGCGACCGACCTCGACCTCGAAGTCAGCGAAACCATTCCCGCCGAGGTTTCGCCGGGCGGCGCGACCACGGTGCCGGCGCACATGATTTATGAGATCGTGCGCAAATTGCCGGACGGCGCCCAGGTCGTCCTGGAATCGACCGGCGACCGCGCCATGCTGACCATCCGCGCCGGCCGCTCGCGCTTCACCCTGCAGACGCTGCCGGAAAGTGATTTTCCGGATCTGAATGCCGGGGAGATGACTCACAAATTCGCGCTGCCGGCAGCCGATCTCAAGCGCATGATCGATAAGACGCAGTTCGCGATTTCCACGGAAGAGACGCGGTATTATCTCAACGGCATCTATCTGCATGCCGCAACCAGCGGCAAGACCGAGACGCTGCGCGCGGTCGCGACCGACGGCCACCGCCTCGCGCAATACGAGATCGCGCTTCCCGCCGGCGCCAAGGGCATGCCCGGCATCATCGTGCCGCGCAAGACCGTCGGCGAAGTGCAGCGCCTGATCGAGGACAGCGAGGCCGAGATCGGCATCGAATTGTCGCAGGCGAAAATCCGCTTCACCATCGGCGAGGTGGTTCTGACCTCCAAGCTGATCGACGGCACCTTCCCCGACTATGCCCGCGTCATCCCGCTCGGCAACGACAAGGAACTCAAGGTCGACAAGAGCGAATTCGAGCACGCGGTCGATCGCGTCTCGACGGTGTCGAGCGAGCGCGGGCGCGCGGTGAAGCTGTCGCTCGCGGGCGGCAAGCTGACGCTGTCGGTGACCAATCCGGATTCCGGCAGCGCCACCGAGGAGATCGAAGTCGACTACGACGCTGACCCGCTCGATATCGGCTTCAACTCGCGTTACCTGCTCGACATTGCCGCCCAGATCGAGGGCGAGACCGCCTTGCTCAAGCTCTCCGATCCCGGCTCGCCGACGCTGATCCAGGACAAGGACGCCAAAGGCGCGCTCTATGTGCTGATGCCGATGCGGGTGTGACCCGCTCAGCGCGTGCGCTTGCTGCATTCGTCATGCCCGCGACAAGCCCGGCCATGACGAGTAAAAAGCGAAGCCATGACTGCCGCCCGCATCCGCCGCCTCAACCTCGCCAATTTCCGCAGCTACCGCGCCGCGAGCGTTGCGACATCGGCGAAGCTGATCGTGCTCGTCGGCCCCAACGGCGCCGGCAAGACCAATCTGATCGAGGCGATTTCCTTTCTCACCCCTGGCCGCGGCCTGCGCCGCGCCACGCTCGAGGAGGTCGCGTTCACCGAAGGCGACGGCGCGGGCGAACCGGGCGGCGGCTGGGCGGTGTCCGCCGAAGTCGAGGGCGCGCTCGGACTTGCCACACTCGGCACCGGCCTTGAGCCGCTGGCGGGCGAAGCGACGACCGCGCGCAAATGCCGCGTCGACCGCGAACCGGTCGGCTCCGCCGCGGCTTTCGCGGATCATCTGCGCATCATCTGGCTGACGCCGGCGATGGACGGCCTGTTTTCCGGTCCCGCATCCGAGCGCCGGCGTTTTCTCGACCGCCTCGTGCTGGCGGTCGATGCCGAGCATCCGGGCCGCGTGTCGGCGCTGGAGCGCGCGCTGCGCTCGCGCAACCGGCTGCTGGAAGAGCAAAGTCCCGACGCGCATTGGCTCGACGCCATCGAGCATGAAACCGCGGAACTCGCCGTCGCCGTCGCGGCGGCGCGCGCGGAAACGGCACGTCGCCTGCAAGGGGCGCTCGCCGCCGGCCGCGCCATCGATCCGGCTTTTCCCTTCGCCGAGATCGCGCTTGCCGGCTGGATGGAAGATGCGCTGCTCCAAACGCCGGCAAGCGACGTCGAGGACCGCTATCGCGCGGTGCTGAAAGAGAACCATGCGCGGGACGCCGCCGCGGGGCGCACCCTCGACGGCCCCCATCTCACAGACCTCATGGTGACCTATGGCCCGAAAGGCATCGCCGCCGCCGACGCCTCGACCGGCGAGCAGAAGGCGCTCTTGATCCGGCTCATTCTCGCACATGCCAATCTGATCACCGAGATGACCGGCTTCGCGCCGGTGCTGTTGCTGGACGAAATCGTCGCGCATCTCGACCCGAACCGGCGCACGGCCCTGTACGATTCCCTCGATAGGATCGACGCGCAGGCCTTCATGACCGGCGCCGATCCGCAGGCCTTCTCCGCGCTGGCGAACCGTGCCGAAATGTTCGAGGTCGGCGGCGGAAAGATCCGGCCTTCCGCCCTCCTCTGACCGGCAGGTTCCCACGGATCGGCAAATTGTTTGGCTCTTCCGCCGGAACGGCGAGGCGCCTTGCGCTCTTATCCTGCAGAAGCAAGGAGCAAACCCATGACGGGGCACGATCCTGTCAAGGAAGACATTCGCGAGCGTCTGCAGGATGCGATCAACGAGATGCGCATTCAGCTGGCGCGGGTGGAGATTTGGGCGGATGCCCTGGACGGCTTCTCGCGACCTGTCCCCGCCTACAAGCCCGACGAGCGGTATTTGCTGCCAGGCAAACCCCGCAAGGACCACTGATCAAGGGCCTTCTCCGGACGCAAGAATCGGCTCGGAATTTCGCTCGGCGAGGGCTTGAAAATCCTTTGATAGCAACCACTTAAAGTGGGTCAAATTGGGCTGTACGGCACCCCTTTTTCGTGTCACACACGAGGCCAATCTCACACCCATTTTCCTGCTGATTCGAAGGCACGCTCATGGCCGAAACGGCTCGCCAGCCGGCAAGAAATCCGTCCGATTACGACGCCGAATCCATCAAGGTCCTGAAAGGTCTGGACGCGGTCCGCAAGCGGCCGGGCATGTATATCGGCGACACCGACGACGGCTCCGGCCTGCATCACATGGTCTACGAGGTCGTCGACAATGCGGTCGACGAGGCTTTGGCCGGCCACGCCAGGGAAGTCGCGGTGACGCTCAATCCCGACGGTTCCTGCACCGTGCGCGACGACGGCCGCGGCATCCCGACCGACATCCACAAGGGCGAAGGCGTGTCGGCGGCCGAAGTGATCATGACGCAGCTGCATGCCGGCGGAAAATTCGACCAGAATTCGTACAAGGTCTCCGGCGGCCTGCACGGCGTCGGCGTCTCCGTCGTCAACGCGCTCTCCACCTGGCTGAAGCTGACGATCTGGCGCGACGGCCAGGAGCATTTCATGGAGTTCCGCGACGGCGTCGCCGTCGCTCCCTTGAAGGTCGTCGGCAAGGCCGAAGGCAAGAAAGGCACGCAGGTCACCTTCCTGCCGTCGCCCAAGACCTTCACCATGACCGAGTTCGATTTCGCGACGCTGGAGCACCGGCTGCGCGAGCTCGCATTCCTCAATTCCGGCATCACCATCACGCTGTCCGACATGCGGCATGCGGTCGAGAAGCGCGAGGAGATGCATTACGAGGGCGGCGTCGAGGCCTTCGTAAAATATCTCGACCGCAACAAGACGCCGCTCATCCCCGCGCCGGTGATGATCAAGGCCGAGCGCGACGGCATCGGCGTCGAATGCGCTTTGTGGTGGAACGACAGCTACCACGAGAACGTGCTCTGCTTCACCAACAACATCCCGCAGCGCGACGGCGGCACGCATCTTGCCGGCTTCCGCGGCGCGCTGACGCGGCAGGTGACGAACTACGCCGAAACCGGCGGCGTCGCCCGCAAGGAAAAAGTCACGCTCACGGGCGACGATTGCCGCGAAGGCCTCACCGCGGTTCTGTCGGTGAAGGTGCCCGACCCGAAATTCTCCTCGCAGACGAAAGACAAGCTCGTCTCCTCGGAGGTACGCCCGGTGGTGGAGAACGTGGTCAACCAGGCCTTGCAGGACTGGTTCGAGGTCCATCCTGCCGAGGCGAAGGCGATCGTCGGCAAGGTGGTGGAAGCCGCCGCCGCGCGCGAAGCCGCGCGCAAGGCGCGCGAACTCACCCGCCGAAAGGGCGCGCTCGATGTGTCGTCGCTGCCCGGCAAGCTCGCCGACTGCCAGGAACGCGACCCGGCGAAGTCCGAACTCTTCATCGTCGAGGGTGACTCCGCAGGCGGCTCCGCCAAACAAGGTCGCAACCGCGAATTCCAGGCCGTGCTGCCGCTTCGCGGCAAGATCCTCAATGTCGAGCGCGCGCGCTTCGACAAGATGCTGTCCAGTCAGGAGATCGGCACGCTGATCACCGCGCTCGGCACCGGCATCGGACGCGAGGAGTTCAATCCCGACAAGCTGCGCTATCACAAGATCATCATCATGACCGACGCGGACGTGGACGGCTCCCACATCCGCACGCTCTTGCTCACCTTCTTCTATCGGCAGATGCCGGAGCTGATCGAGCGCGGGCATCTCTATATCGCGCAGCCGCCGCTCTATAAGGTCTCGCGCGGCAAGTCCGAGCAATATCTGAAGGACGAGCGCGCCTTCGAGGATTATCTGATCGAGAGCGGCCTTGGCGAAAGCGTCTTCAAGATCGCGAATGGCGAGGAACGCGCCGGCGGCGACCTCAAGAAACTTGTCGAAAATGCGCGGTCGGTCCGCAATCTGCTCAATGGACTGCACAGCCGCTACAATCGCAAGGTGATCGAGCAGGCGGCGATTGCCGGCGTGCTTACCCCCGCCGTCACCGGCGATCCGACGCGTGCCGCGGAAGCGGCGGCCTACATCGCGCGCCGTCTCGATCTGATGTCCGATGAAACCGAACGCGGCTGGCAGGGACGATTCGATGCAGACGGCTTCCACTTCGAGCGCGCGGTGCGGGGCGTGAAGGAAGTCGCGATCATCGATCAGGCCTTGCTCGGCTCTGCCGACGCGCGCAAGCTCGACGAATATGCGCCGTTGCTGCAGGAAGCCTATCTCAAGCCGGGCACGTTGCGCCGCAAGGACGACGAGATCTCGATCTATGGCCCGGTCAGCCTGTTCGAGGCGGTCACCGGCGTCGGCCGCAAGGGCATCACCATGCAGCGCTACAAGGGGCTTGGCGAGATGAACCCGGAGCAGCTCTGGGAGACGACGCTCGACATCAATGCGCGCTCGCTGCTGCAGGTCAGGATCAAGGAAACCGACGAAGCCGACGACATCTTCACCAAGCTGATGGGCGAACTGGTCGAACCGCGCCGCGATTTCATCCAGGAGAACGCGCTTTCCGCCAGCGTGGATGCGTGAGCCGACGCCACGTGGACGGCGCTCGCAGCGGCCGAACGTCCACAATGCGTTCGGACCGATAACGGCCGGCGAGGCAGCGCAACGCCACAGATCGCGGATTGAGGTTTACGCTGCTTCGGACCACGCGAATGCGGGCGGTTCGCGGAAGGCGAAGCGCAGCAAATGCCGCTCGATCACGTCCTGCAGCCGCGCCACACCGGCCGGATCCTCCGCGTCGGCCCAGATGGTCAGAACGCCGTCTGCCGCTTCGAGCCGGCACGTGCCGGCGGAAAATGCGATCTGACCGCGCTCCGGCGTGAACTCGACCGGCAGTTTGTGCGCGAAATGCTTGCAGAGCTGCTGAAGATAGATGCTGGCGCGATCCGAT
>Ga0073934_10000342_pt1 | contig 136299 bp, 138 predicted proteins | sample LarsenN4metaG_FD_76834 | JGI IMG/M metagenome (GOLD analysis project Ga0073934, IMG submission 76834) | Hot spring sediment bacterial and archeal communities from British Columbia, Canada, to study Microbial Dark Matter (Phase II) - Larsen... ... | reverse complement strand
CGTCCAGGCGGCGAACGACACCTACGACTCCGCCGCCCGCACCAGCATCGGCACCGAGCTCGTCCAGCTCCGCACCGAGATCGACCGCATCGCCAACGCCACCCAGTTCAACGGCCAGAACCTCCTCACCGGCACGCTCACCGGCGCCCTCGGCGGCGCCACCGGCACCGACCTCGTCGTGAACGACTCCGTCGGCGGCGCCCTTGCCACCAGGATCGAAGTCGCGGGCGCCAAGGCCGGCACCTACACCTTCACCTACACGGCCGGCACCGACACGCTCACCCTCACGAACGCTTCTGGCATCGCCCAGAGCGTCACGTTGACGGCGATGGCCGCGAACGCCACGCAGGTGCTCGACTTCTCGCAGCACGGCATCAAGATCACGCTCAACACGGCCGCCGCCATCGCCGACCCGGACACCATCGGTGCGGGCTTCGCCGCCGGCGCCGACGACACCATCGTCGTCACCGGCTCCGGCTCCGCGAACCTCCAGGTCGGGGCGAACACTTCCGCTTACGACACGATGGCGATCGCGTTCAACGACGTGCGGGCCACAGCCGCGACCGGCCTGAACCTGAACACGGGAGGCGGCGTGAACTGGACGGACTCGACGACGATCGTCGCCTCCAACACGGCCGCGCAGGCGTTCATCAACCAGATCGACACCGCGATCACCACGCTGAACACCCGCCGCAGCGACCTCGGCGCTGCGCAGAACCGGTTGGAGCACACGGTCAACAGCCTCGGCGTCAGCGTCGAGAACCTGACCGCCAGCGAGAGCCGCATCCGCGACGCCGACGTCGCCGCCCTGAGCAGCGAGATGGTGAGCAACCAGATCCTGCAGCAGGCCGGCACGGCCGTCCTGGCGCAGGCGAACCAGGCCTCGCAGAGCGTCCTCAGCCTGCTCCGCGGCTAAACACCCACCGCTTCCGAAGCGCCCTGAAAGGGCCCGGCAACCGCCGGGCCCTTTTCGTGCCTGGAGTGCATAATGCCGCGAATGCCACGTCCACCCGAGCTTCGCGCCTTCTACGAAGGCTTCGAGGCTCAGCACCACCGCATCGTCGAAACGCTCCGACCGCTCACCCGTGAACAGGTGCAACTGCGCGCCGCACCCACCGAATGGGCCATCTGGCAACTGGCGGCGAACATGTGCGGCGGCAGGCTGTACTGGCTCTGCTTCATGCTCCGCGAGGACGACCTCGGCATCGGCATGGAGCAATGGAGCGGCTGGGAAGACACGCCGGACCACCCCCGCACGCCTTCCGAACTGGTGGCGAATTTTGAGGCCACCTGGAAGGTCGCCGAACACTGCATGGACCGCTGGAGCCTGGCCGACCTGAATGTCGACGTGACCCGCAACAACTGGTGGGGTAACCCGGTGACGATCAGCCCCGCGTGGGTGCTCTGGCGCCTGATGTCCCACGAAGCGCACCACGGCAGCGAGATCGCGCTCATCCTGCGCATACACGGACTTCCCACGCAGATCGCGGGTTAGACCCGGCCGTCCACTCCCGCGCCCCTCAAGAGCCGCCCCTTCCGGCCCGAAGATCAGGCAAGTCCCCGAAAGGATTGCGCGGTGGCCGAGATTAGACTGGCCCCCATCGGACCTGCCCGGATCGCCGCTGAATCGGCGGCCTGGGAGGGCCGCGGCCAGCGCGGGAGCTATCAGCGCCCGCGCCGCCAGCAGACCGCGCGCGAACGGCTGGTCTCCGCCGTCGCGCCGGGCCGCGACCCCGAGACCTGCGAGGTGGACTACGTCGTGGATGGCAAAGGACTGATGGTCGCTGTCCTTGTCCGCGATGTCGCGAGTGGGGAGGTCATCGCCCGCATCAACGCCGAGGACCTGTGGCAACTTGGCAGCGAAGAAGCCGCCGGCGGGCTGCTCCTCGAGCGGAAGGGATAACCCATGTCAGACCCCGTGCGCATCGGTGGCTTCTTCTCCACGTTCGATACCGAAGCCGTCATCGAGCAGCTGACCAACATCCGCATGAACGCCGTCGTCCAGCTCGAAATCAAGATGGCGAAGGCAAACGCGAAGAAGGGCGCGATCGCGAGCGTCCAGTCGTCGGTCTCCGCCCTCCTGACGAAGCTCAACGCCCTCGCGGCTGCGACCTCGGTGAGTGGCAAGAACGCGACCAGCACCGGCGCCGCGGTGACTGCGACCACGACGCCATCGTCCGCGCTCGGCTCGTTCACGGTTGATGTCACGAAACTTGCGAGCGCCTCGAAGCTCACGAGCAACCCGATCTCCGCGGCCATCCAGGCCACAAAGCCCATGAACGAGGCCAACTTCGGCACCGTCCCCGCCGGGGGCACCTACACCATCGCCACCGCGACCGGCGGGGCCCAGACCTTCGGCATCGGCGGCGCCGACGTCCAGTCGGCCGCGCTCCTGAACGCGAACAACACCCAGGTGGCCATCACGAGCGGCACGTTCACCATCGCCACGGCCACGGGCGGCTCGGCGACGCTGACGATCGACGCGACGACCCAGTCGCTCAACGACGTAGTCACAGCGATCAACGGCGCGGGCATCGGTGTCACGGCGACCATTACCGACGACCAGTACGGCCACGCGAACCAGATCACCCTCACTTCGACGCAGGGCGCCATCACGCTTGGGAACGCAGCCGACTCCTCGAACTTCCTCTCCGCCACGAACCTCCTGGCTTCGACGGGGACCACCACCCGGACGAGCAGCGCGGCTTTTACGAAGATGATGTCGCTCAACGACGTCATCGCCGACATCAATGCGAGCGCGATCGGCGTTACCGCGAGCATCACCAACGACGCGCAGGGCCGGGCGAACATCCTCACGGTCACCTCGAGCCAGGGCAACATCAGTTTCGGGAACGGGGGCGACACCTCGAACTTCCTCTCCGCCTCGGGCCTGTTGACTTCGACTGCAGGGGCCACCCGTTCGAGCGCATCGCCGCTCTCCCGGGTGAATCCCGGGTTGAAGCTCGTCGACGCAGGGTTCGTTGCGGGCGCGGTCGCATCCGGCGCCCACCACCTGGTGATCAACGGCGTACAGGTGGCGTACGACGCAGCCACCGACTCGCTCACGGACGTGATCAACCGGATCAATGCGAGCTCCGCAGGAGTCACTGCCCGCTACGACTCCATCACCGACTCCTTCACCCTCCAGAACACGAAGACAGGCGCTCTCTCGGTCACCGTCGCAGACGACGGCGGCGGGGGGAACCTGGCCAACCGGCTCGGGCTGACCACCGCGACCTTCAGCGAGGGTGGGAACGCCGAGTACTCGATCGACGGCGGCCCAACCCAGGCGTCGGCGAGCAACACCATCGCCCACAACGGCGCGAGCGTGACGTTCAACGCCCTCACCGGGGGCTCACCCGTCACCGTCACCATCGCCCAGGACAGCGGCGCCGCCCTGAACACCGTCAAAGGGGTTGTCTCGGAGTTCAACAACGTCATCGCCGCCATCGACAAGGCGACGAAGGCCGATGGTTCAAAGGAGAACAACACATCCGGCCCGCTCAGCGGGGATGTCAGCCTCCGCCAGCTGAAGTCGGACCTGCGCTCAATCGTCACCAGCATGGGCGTGAACATCAACGGGAGCTACACAACGCTCGCGCAGATCGGCATCTCGTTCGGGGCCGTCGGTTCGGCGGTTGGGACGACGAACACCCTCCAGCTGGACGAGACGAAGTTCAAAGCCGCGCTCGCCGATGACCCTGCAGGGACGCAGGCGCTGCTGAGCGCGCTCACGCTGAGCGCATCGCTGCAACCGGGCGGCACGGGCTCCGTCTCCGGCATCAGCGGCACCTTCAGCGGCCAGCAGACGGGTAAATACGTCATCGAAGACGACGGGCTGGGCAACCTCACCTCGACGTTCACGCCCGCGAACGGCGGCCCGCCATCGACGACGACCGCGACAGTCGTGGCCGGCGGCTCGACGAACATCCTCATCCCGGGCATGGTCGTCAACATCGGCCCCGTCCTCCAGGCGGGCACGAACACGGTCACCGTCACCGCCTCGTCGCAGAGCGTGATCCAGCGGTTGAAGCTCTTTTCGGAGATCCAGGGCGGCGCCGGGGGCGTCCTCCAGAAGCGCCAGGACGCCTTTGCCAACATCAACGCAGACATCGAAAAACGGATCGACATTGTCACCGATCGGATCGACAAGGAGATGGAACGCTTGCGCGCGAAGTTCGCGGCCATGGAACGGGCCCAGGCCAACGCCCAGAACATCATCAGCACGCTCCAGGGGCTGACCACCCGCATCAACAACACGAAAGCTTCGAACTGACAGCTCGGGGTTCGCCCCGATGCTGGAGCAGGCCCGGGCGGCCGATGCTTGAGAAGACGGCCCGGCCGGATGGAAAAGGAGAGGTCTCGCAGGATGACGAACAACCCGTACGCCGCCTACCGCACCGTGGAGGCCACCACCGCCGACCCCATCACCCTGACCACCATGCTCTACGACGGTTGTGTGAAGGCGCTGAAGAAGGCCTGCATCCACTGGGAAAACGGCAACCGGAACGCATTCAACGACGAAACAAACCGCGCCTACCTCATCATTGGCGAGCTTCGCTCCACGCTCGACATGAGCCAGGGGGAGATCGCCTCGAACCTCGCCGGCATCTACGCGTACTGCATGCGTCTCGTCGTCGAATCCTCCCTCGGCGACCTCGCCAGGCTCCGCGAAGTGGAGCAGCACATCTCCACCATCGCCGCAGCCTGGAAGACCGCGACTGCCGACTTGCGGGCCAGCCGCGCTCCCGCGCGGTCCGGCGCGGAAGCGGCGGCCTGAATGGCGCATCCCGCCATCGAAGCCGCGCTCGCGCTCGCCCGTGAGCGCCACGAGGCCCTCCAGAGGGGCGACCACGACGCATACGAAGCGACCGGGGCCGCCATGGCTGAGCAGGCGGATGCGCTCGCCTCAGCCGGAGCGGAGGCTCTCGCCCCCGGCGACCTCGCCTCGCTCGACGAGCTGATCGCCCTCGAGACACAGTCCCTCCGCCTCGTCCGGGAAATCCTCACCGAGACCAGTGCGGGCCTCGAAACGCTGAACCGCCGCCGCCGCGCGCGCGGCGCCTACGGGGCCCAGGAACGCCTCGCTGTAAACGGGCGGTAATTTGTTCGCGACCTGCGTCACACAGACTCGATTTGTCACCATTTCGCCCTCCGGAAGCGCCTGACGGCCCGCCTCCGGGCGGTCAAGATCAGCTTCGATTTGCCGACACTCAGGGCATGCAACGAGGTGTGGAAGACGCATGAAGCCGTGGGCCCTGGCGAACGGGCACAAGCCCTCAGGCGGGACGCTGCTGGCGGGCGCGATGGCGCTGGCCGCGGCCGCTATCGCCTGGTTTGGCATGGCCCCAACCGGCGGCACCCGCCCCTCCACGGAAACCGTCACAGCCGCCGGCGACGAGCGGCCGCCCCGCGAACCTGCCGTCCCCGGCGTTTCCACCGGCGGCCTGCCGACGCGCATCGTCGTGCCCTCGGCAGGCGTGGACGCCGCAATTGCGGAAGTCGGCGTCGTCCGCGAGAACGGCCGCGCCGTGTACGAGACCGCCTGGCGCGCGGCCGGCCACCACCTCGACTCCGCCCTCCCCGGCCAACCCGGGAACATGGTGATTACCGGCCACGTCTCCGTGGCCGACCGCGGCAACCTCGCCGTTTTCAGCCAGCTCGAGTCGGTCCAAGAGGGGGACCTGGTGGAGGTGTACTCCGGCGGCGAGGCCTACCGCTACGTCGTCGAGAAAGTCCTCGTCGTCCCGCCCACGGCGGTGAAGCTGCTTCGTTCCGGCGCGGCTTCGCAGGTCACGCTGGTCACCTGCACGAAAGACCTGAAAAACCGCCTCGTCGTGATTGGGACGTTGACGGCATGAGTACTGTAGAAACACGGGAAGCGCGCGACTTCGATTCCGCGCCTGGATTGGGAGGCTGGTCATGTCTGGTGTGAGGAAGACTTCGGGCACTGGCGCCGCACAGGGCGTGGTCCGTGAGTTCCCCGGCGCACGGACGAATGCTGCTGCCACCGCCGCGGTGGACCGCGCGGACAGCACCGGCGTGAGCGAACGCGCGCGCGAGCTTGCCGCCGCCCTCGGCGCCGTCCAGGAGACGGAAGAAGTGCGGGCCAGGCGCGTCGCCGAACTGAAAGCCCGGATCGCGGACGGGTCCTACAACCCAGACCCTCGCGAAATCGCGCGCAAACTGGTGGAGCGCGGCTTCCAGTAGCGGGTTTCCCGTGGGCGAAGCGCGCGCCCGGAAATGGGGTATGCCCCGATATAAGCACTCTTCCGCGGCTTCTACCTTTTGGAGAGAAGTGGTTGTTGGGTGGCGTGGGGGCCCGGCAAATCCCTCCCCAGCAAGCTTCTGTGGAGATTCGCCGTGCCAACTGTGCTTGCCATCGATCCTCAAAGCCCGCGCGCGTTGAACGGCCGCTCGCTGCTCGGTGACCGCCTGACCATCCAGGTGGCAGCCGACCCGGCGCCCTGGCTCGCCCGCGCAACCGAAGAAGTGTTCGACCTCCTCGTCCTCAGGGGCATGACGGTCGACGAGCAGCAGTCCATCGTGAGCGCCTTCCACGCCCATCGGCGGTGGCGCCTCGTGCCCGTGCTGTACCTGACAGACGACACCGCCCGGGGGCTCGCGATACCGGGCACCTTCCGGCCCGAGCTCGACGGGCTCGCGCGCGGCACCCTCGAGACCTTTGCCGTCCAGCGCCGCATCGCCGAACTCGCGCGCGAAGGCATCGGCAACGCCGACCTCGTCGTCGCCGGGCCCTACGAGCTCGACCCCGTACGCGGGAAACTCCGCCTCGGCGACCACGAGGTCGTCCTGACCGAGCGCGAAGCGGAGATCCTGGCCATCCTCCTCGGACAGCCGAACCGCACCGTGTTCGCCACCGAGATCATCGAACGCGGCTGGGGCACGGAAGCCGACGCGCGCTACCTGCAGATCCTCCGCCGCCACGTCTCGAACATCCGGCGCAAGCTCGAGCGGACCGCCGCAGCGAAGTCGGTGCGGACGGTCCGGGGCGCCGGCTACCGCTTCGACGTCAGGCTCGCCGGCTAGGCGAGTTTCACCGCCGCCTCTTCCACGCCCGCGCGCACGTCTGCTTTGAAGCCCTGCTCCCGCAGGATGTTGCCCAGGCTGCGGAGCGCGAGGAGCACGTTCCCCGCGGTACTCGATTCGCCCATGAGGCCGATGCGCCAGACGCGCCCACGGAGGTCGCCCAGCCCTCCGCCGAATTCGATGCCATGCCGTCTCAAGAGGGCGCCGCGGACTTCTGCATCGTTCACGCCCTCCGGGATCCGGACCGTCGTCAGCACGGGCAGGCGGTAGCCTTCGTCGGCATGCAGTTCGAGTCCCATCGCCTCGAGCCCGGACTGGAGCGCACGGCCGTTCTTTTCATGCCGGGACCAGCGGTCCTCCAGGCCCTCGTCCAGCACCAGCGCGAGGGCTTCGTGGAGTGCGTAGACCATCGAGATCGGCGCCGTATGGTGGTACGCCCGCCTTTCGTCCCAGTACGCCTCGATCAGCGAGAGGTCCAGGTACCAGCTGTTGCACGGGACCTCCCGGGCTTTGACGGCATCCCAGGCTTTGGGCGAAAGCGTCAGCGGCGCCATGCCCGGCGGCGCGCTCAGGCACTTCTGCGTGCCCGCATAGACCGCGTCGGCGCCCCACGCGTCCACGGTCACCGGCACGCCCCCCAGCGAGGTGACGCAATCGACGAGCAGGAGGGCGCCCAGTTCCTTCGCGAGTTTGGCGAAGGGTTCGACCGGCGTTTGCGCGCCGGTCGACGTTTCTGCGTGCACGATCCCGATGAGCTTCACGTTACCGATGGCCCGGGCCGCCGCTTCGACCGCGGAAAAGTCCGTTGGCGACCCCCACTTCGCCTCGACACGGGTCACCTCGCCGCCGGCACGCTCGGCCATCGCAGCGATGCGGTGCCCGAAATACCCGCAAATTCCCACCACGACCTTGTCGCCGGGCTGGACAAGGTTCATTACCGCCGCTTCCATGCCGCTCGTCCCCGTCCCGGGGGTCGCGAGCGTGATCCGGTTCTCAGTGAGCATCACCTGGCGGAGCATCTCGTTGCAGTCGTCCATGATGCGGAGGAACTCCGGGTCCAGGTGTCCAAGGATGGGCGCCGTCATGGCCTTCAGGACACGCGGATGCGCGCCGCTCGGGCCCGGCCCCATCAGGATGCGGGAAGGCGGGTTGAACTTCGGGGTGGCTGGCATGTGCGAATGGTAGATGGTGCGCCGCTCAAGTGCCTGCGCGCGGCTGCCCTCTTGCGCAGGGGTTGTACTGTATCCGCGATTGGAGAGACCACACATGACGCAAGCCGAAGCCCCCACCCGTTCCCGCGAGCCCCTGGAAGCAAAGGTCCGCAAGGCCACCGCCGCCGACCGGGCAAAACTGACCGCCACCATGGCGCGCGCCTTCGACGACGACCCGATTGCGAACTGGTTCGCCGCCCAGGATAAGCGGCGCAGCCGCCGCATCTACGACTTCATGGATGTGGCCTACCAGATCACCTCACCCGGCGGCGAGATCTACACGACCGACGAACTCCAGGGCGGCGCCTACTGGTCCCCTCCCGGGAAGTGGAAGATGGGCATCCTCCAGCAGATCCGGCTCCTGCCGGCGGTTGTGCGGACGGCGAGCCTCCGGCGCGTACCGGCGGTCATGGGTGGTCTGAACGCGGTCGAGAAGAAGCACCCGCACGAGCCGCACTACTACCTGCTCGCCCTCGGCGTCGAACCCGACCTCCAGGGCCGCAGCCTCGGCACCCAGCTTATGGCGCCCATCCTCGAACGCTGCGACCGCGAGGGCGTCCCCGCGTACCTGGAGAGTTCGAAGGAAATCAACGTCCCGCTCTACGAGCGCAACGGCTTCAAGGTGACCGAGGAATTCGTGGTACCGAACGGGGGCCCGAAGGTCTGGCTCATGTGGCGCGACCCGCGCTAAAGGCAATGCCTGGCCCGCTCCCGGGAGCGCGGCGCGTTAGCCTGCGACGTGGTCCGGCGAGTAGAGGCTCTCCGTGGCCGTGCCCTCCACGGTCATTGAAGTCACGTCGACCACCCGGTCCGGCACTTGCTTCGCGCCCTGCTTCTTGCCGAACACCTTCTTGCCCGCCACCGTGACGGTCAGCTTGCCGCGGGGGCCCCGTGGCGCCGGATACGAACCGGCTACCTTTGCCGCGTCCTTGATCGCGGCCTTGAAATCGGCCTCCCCGACGACCGTGTTCACCTGGTTGCCGCTCGGGACGCTCGCGCCCTTGTTATAGCGCGCGGTGTACTTCTCCTTCGCGGAGGCCTCGTCGGGCGTCCCTTCGATCAGGTGTTTCGCGTCGAAGTTCCCGGTCGACATCCAGGTCTTCCCGCCCTTCCCGGCCCCCAGGTCCTTGCGCTGGATCAGCCGCGCAATCGCCCTGTTGCCGGCCGACGATTGGAGCGACATCAGGGCAGAAGCTCCGGGCATCGCGCGCGGGCGTGTCCTCCGCGGGCTTTCCGGGCGAAGCGCCTGCGGCTGCTGATGGCTGCGCGCCGGCTCTGGCATTCTGCGAGGCTACGCCGCCAACGCGGCCGCTTCAATCTCCGAACTTCTCGCTTGACTGCCGCGGCCGTGGCGACCAAGATAGTGAAAATGGATTCACTATCCGGCCGCGCCCCGAAACAACCCGCCCCCCAGCGCGAAGCGACCATCCTTGCGGGTGCGCGCAAGGTCTTCGCCCGCTCCAGCTTCGCCCAGGCGGACACCTCAGCCCTGGCCGCCGCGGCGGGCGTCAAGCCCGCGGCCCTCTACCGCTACTTCCCCACCAAGCGCGACCTCTACCTGGCGACCCTCCGGGATGCCGGGCCGCGCTTGCTCGCGCACTGGCGCGATACGCGCGCCGCCGCACCGGACCCTGCTTCGGCCTTACGCGCCATTGGCATGGCGTACTACGACCACGCCGCGGGGCGTTCGCCAACTATGCGGCTCTGGTTCCAGGCGGTCGGCGAAGCTTCCGACCCCGAAGTCCGCGCCATCGTCGCTGAGACACTCGGGGCCGCGGTGGACGAAGTCGCTGCCACCATCGCCGAGGCCCAGGCCGAGGGCGCCTTCCGCCCGGACCTCGATCCCCGCGCCGAAGCCTGGCGCTTCATGGGCATCGGCCTCTCGATGGACCTGGTCCACGTGCTGGGGTTCGAATCCGACCTCGACCGCGGGAAGGTCGAACGCTGGGGAGATGCATTCATTGAGTCGCTCACGAAGGAGGCGAACCCATGAACAACGAAGGCGGCCTTTCCGCGCGCGAGCGCGAAGACTTCCTGCGCACCGCGTGGCTCTCCCACGATGCCCGCTGGTACGCCGCCGCCGCGGAAGAGGTCGGGCTGGCCGCCGCCAACCGCCTCAACCGGCGCGCCATCCGGGCCGCCGGGGCAGTGGAGGCCAGGCGCCTGCAGCGGGCCCTGCGCTTCGGACCGATTACCTCGGCAACGGAGTTCCTGGAGTTCGCGGAAGCAGGCCGGGACCTGGTCGTGGGCGACATGGTCGCGATGGAGACCAGAGCGCTCGACGACGAGACGTACGAGGTCCGGGTGACGCGGTGCTTCGCCGCCGACCAGGTGGTCCGGGCGGGCCTCGCCGGCGGATACGAGTGCGGCATCTTCGACCGTATCCAGGGGTGGCACGAAGGACTCGGCGTGCCGCTCACCGAGGATGTCCCGACGACCGCATGCCTGCTCGCGAACGGGCAGGCGTGCAAACGGACACTCAGGATTGCCCACACGCCGACTGCGGACTGACTCCGGCCGCGCTACACTCACGCCACAATAACAATCAGAGGCTCACATGGACTATCGAGACACACCCGAAGAGGCTGCCTTCCGTAAGGAGGTGCGCGAATTCATCGCCAGGGAAGCGCCGAAGGACGTTCAACGCGGCGAAGGTGGGTTCGGCGGCCAGGGCGAGGCCTGGAAGGCCTGGGTGAAGAAGCTCGCCGCGCGCGGCTGGGTCGCCCCCGCCTGGCCGAAGGAGTACGGCGGCGCGGGCATGAGCGTGATGGAGCAGTTCATCTTCAACTGGGAGATGGCCGAAGCACGCGCACCCCGCCCGGGCGGCATCGCCACCGGCTTCGCCGGCCCGACCCTCATCGTCCACGGCACCGAGGAACAGAAGAAGAAGTACCTCCCCGAGATCCTCGAAGGCGACGTCGTCTGGTGCCAGGGCTACAGCGAACCCGGCGCCGGCAGCGACCTCGCCTCCATCCAGACCCGGGCCATCCGGGATGGTGACGATTATGTCGTGAACGGGCAGAAGATCTGGACCTCCGGCGGGCACATGGCGAAGTGGATGATCCTGCTCGCACGCACCGACCCGGACGCGCCGAAGCACCGCGGCATCACCTACTTCATCGCGGACATGAAGGCCCCCGGCGTCACGGTCCGTCCCCTCGTGAACATGGCCTACACGCACGAATTCAACGAGGTGTTCTTCGAGGACGTGCGCATCCCCAAGGAGAACATCATCGGCGAGGAGAACCGCGGCTGGTACCTGGCCCAGACGACGCTCAGCTTCGAGCGCTCCAACATCGGCGGCGCCGTCGGCGCGCGCCAGGGCGTTGAGGACCTGGTGAAGCTCGCGAAATCCAGCAAGTACAGCACGCTGAGAGCCGACCCGGCTGTCCGCTTCGAACTCGTCGACCGCATGGTCGAAGCAGGCGTCGCCACCCAGATGAGCCTGAAAATCATCTCGATCCAGGCGAAAGAGGGCGTTGCCCCGGGCCACGAGGCGAGCGTCGCCAAGCTCTACGGCACCGAGCTGAACCAGCGCATCGCACGCACGGCAATGAAGGTCTTCGGCCTCTACGGCCAGATCGATTCGAAGTCGCCAGGCATCGAAGATGCCCGCCTGCTCGGGCGCTACAAATACCAGTACCTGCGCTCCGTTGCGAACACCATCGAAGGCGGCACGAGCGAAATCCAGCGGAACATCATCGCGACCCGCGGCCTCGGCTTGCCACGGGCGTAGTTCCACGCCCCAACCCTGAGCTTGAGCAGCCCCTCTCCCGGCCCGGGAGAGGGGCTTCCTTTTGCCCCCTCAGGCAAGTTCCGCGAGGAGGTCGCCTTCCCGAACGACGTCCCGCTCGCGGACGGGGAGCGACTTGACGGTGCCGGCGGTGGGAGCAGTGATCCGGTGCTCCATCTTCATCGCTTCGAGCACGACGAGGAGCTGGCCGCCCTCGACGGCGTCGCCCTCGGCGACGCGCACCGCGGCGATCGTCCCCGCGAGGGGGGCCGTGATGGCCGTGGCGCCTTCCGCAGCCGTGTGCGCCCGGCGAGGGAGAGGTGGCGGCGGCACGAGCGTGAACCACGCAGAAGAGCCACCCGGCACCTGGTCCGCACGAGTCACCGAGATCCCCGAGGCCATCAGCCGGACCGCATACGGCGTATGAAGGGGCCCCACTTGCGCAATGCCTCCCGAAACCCGGAACGGGATTGGGCGCCCGTCGACCGTGGCGCTCCCGTGGTTCGCGGAAGCCAGCGTGATGGCTACGGTTGCCGTCCGGGTGCCGTCATCAAGCGAAACCGCAGTCGCTCCCGCCCCGAGCCACATCCCCACGGTGAAGGGAGTGCGCCGTCCGTGCAGCCGGGGCGACCCTGCAGACTCTGCCTGCGGCACGAGGCCCACAACAGCGGCGGCCACGAACTGCTCATCGGCGGCTCTCCGGCCCGACAGTAACCCTTCGAGGTGGACCTCGAGCCAGTGCGTGTCCGCACGCCCCGAACGAAACGTGTCGTGGCCCGCGACGGCCATGAGCAACTCGCGATTGGTCCGGCCGGCCTCCAGGCGGACCTCACACAAGCCGCCCTCTTCGACTTCCGAGAGGATCGAGTCCCGCGTCGGACCTTGCAGGATCTCCTTCCCGATCAGGGAGTCGTACGCCGTCGTCAGCACGTCGCCGGCCGTGACTCCGAGGTCGTGCCGGCGGCCAGGGCGCTCCCACACGTTCGTCACCCGCCCCGAACTCGGCTTGAACGCATCCCAGGGGTCCTCCGCGTTGATGCGGAATTCGATGGCGTGGCCGGAGAATTTCACGTCTTCCTGCTTCAGCGGCAGCGGTTCGCCGGCGGCGATGCGGAGCTGGAGTTGGACGAGGTCGAGGCCGGTGACCATCTCCGTCACGGGATGCTCGACCTGGAGGCGGGGGTTCACCTCGAGGAAGTAGACGGCCGGCTCGTCCCCGGCACCCGGCGCCGGGACGACGAGGAACTCGAAGGTGCCGGCGTTCACGTAGCTGATGGCGCGGGCAAGCGTGAGGGCGTAAGCGGTGAGGCGCTCGCGCAGCGCGTCGTCCACCACCGGGCTGGGCGTCTCTTCGATGAGTTTCTGGTGGCGCCGCTGAACGGAGCAGTCCCGCTCGCCGAGGTGGAGCAGGTTGCCGTGGGTGTCGGCGAGCACCTGGACTTCGACGTGGTGGGCGTTGGTGAGGAGCTTTTCGAGCAGCAGCCCTCCGTCGCCGAAAGCGGCGGCTGCTTCCCGGCGGGCGCTCTCGATGGCTTCGGGCAGTTCGTCCGGGGCGAAGACTTCGCGCATCCCGCGGCCGCCGCCGCCACCGCGCGCCTTGAGCATGACTGGATAGCCGATCCGCCCCGCTTCGCGAATGAGCGTGGCGTCGTCGTCTTCGCCCTCCCAGCCGGGGACGACCGGGACACCGTGCTCGACGGCCAGGCGGCGCGCCGCGGCTTTGTCCCCGAGGCCGCGGAGCACTTCCGGCGGCGGGCCGACGAAGACGATGCCTTCGGCGGCGCAGCGCTCGGCGAAGTCCGCCCTCTCGCTCAGGAAGCCGTAGCCCGGATGGATGGCCTGGCAGCCCTTCTCCTTCGCGGCGGCGATGACCGCGTCGATGTCCAGGTACGTCTCGGCGGCGGAATAGCCCTCAAGCAACACCCGGTCATCGGTCACGCGTACCGCAAGGCTCCGCCGGTCCGGGATCGAGGCGGCCACGACGGAGCGGATGCCCATCGTCCGCAGGGTACGGGCAATGCGGACGGCGATCTCGCCGCGGTTGGCGATCAGGACGGACTCGAACACCGCTGAAGCATAGCCGAGGCCGCCCGGACAATGGCTACGAGACGAGCCGGCCCTCGCGGACCGTCACGAGCTCGTCCCGGCGCGCGCCGCACCACCGGCAGGAACCGTCCATCTCGCGGTCGGGGTGCACGACTTCGACGGTAACGGGCCCGGTTGCACCCGGGTGGCGCTGTTCGACCCAGGCGGGCAGCTCCCAGGCGATGAACTGCTCGACGGCGTTGCAGGCGAAGCGCAAGTCGGCCATCGGTCGAGTTTAGCCGCTCGCGCGCGCGAAATCGTTAACGCGCGATCGGCAGCGGGTTCGCGTGGGAAGCCGGTGGCGGCAGGGGATCGGCGCCGTTGCCATTGAGCACCAGGAAGCCACAGTCGCACGGGTGCTGGTCCTGGTTGTAATGGAACTTGTAGACCTCGATGAGGTCGGACGCGCGGCGCAACCCCTGTTCTTCCACCCAGCGGGCCGCAATCGCCCCCGCCTCGTCGATCTCGTCGACATTGTCGGCGTAGCAGTACGCGAAACTCCCGCCGGGAAACAATAGCGTCTTCGCCGGCTCTGGCGGGCGGTAGTCGCTGCGGATCGGGACGGCGACTCGAAGGGAGCGCGTTTCGCTGTTCGTAAGCCCGAGGGCGGCGATGTCGATCCGGCCAAGCGCCGGCCGTACCCGCACTCGCCAATCGTTGAACCGTTCCCACAGGTCCCCGATTGCGTCCCAGTCGGGCTCCAGCGAGCCGTCCGGCTGGCGGCGGTACACCCCTTCGGCTTCGAAGCAGGCGAGCCGCATCTGCGGGAGCCTCGCCAACCGGACACGGCGCTCAATCACGGGATGGCGCCCAGTTCCTTCAGCGACGCGATGCGGTCCCAGTCGTATCCAAGCTCTTCCGTCAGGATCATCTCCGTGTGCTGGCCCAGCTCCGGGGGCCACGCCCCCGGCCTCGCAGGCGTGCCGTAGAAGTCTGCCGGGGTGTTTACCTGCTCGACCGGCCCATCGGGCGAATCGACGCTGACGAACGCGCCGGCCGCCCGCATCACCGGGTCGTCGACAACCTCCGCCACGTTCTGCACCGGGGCGAACCAGACGTCGTTCGCGTCGAAGATCGGCGCCCACTCCGCCAGCGTCTTCGTCGCCAGCATGCGGTCGAGGATCTCGACGAGCTGCGGGCCGTGCTCCCGCCGCGAAGGGATGTCCTTGAACCGCGGGTCCTGGGCCAGTTCCGGCGGGTTGCCGAGGGCGCGGAGGAAGTCCGGCCAGTGCCGGTCGCCCTGCAGCATGAGCAGCCAAAACCACTTCCCGTCCCTGTCCTGGAAGCTGTCGATGAGCGGGTTGGGGGCGTGGAAGCGGTCCGTCGGAGGGACGTAGGGCATCCGCAGGCGAAGCTGCGTGTTCGTGTCCCAGCCCATCATGTAGACGCCGATCCGGCTCAGCGAGACCGCCACACGCTGCCCACGGCCCGTCTTTTCGCGCGCGTAGAGCGCCGCCGAGATCGCCCCGGCCGCGTTCGCGCCGGTCATGTGGTCGCCCATGCCCCCGCGCTGCTGGGGCGGGGTGCCTCCTTCCGGTGTCAGGCCCGCCGCCACCCCTGCGCGCGCCCAGAACGCCCCGACATCGTATGCCGCCCGGTTTGCCTCCGGCGTGTCCGGGCCATACCCGGTGACGTTGCAATAAATCAGCCGCGGGTTCGTGGTCGACAGCTTTTCGTAGCTGAAGCCCAGCCGCTCGAGCGCACGCGGCCGCATGTTGGAGACGAACACGTCGGCCCGGTCGATGAGGTCGCCGGCGATGTAACGCGCGTCCTCGACCTCCAGGTTGAGGGCGATGCTCCGCTTGCCCCGGTTGTCGAGCTCGAACGGCGGGTTGATGCCCATCCCGAACGCTGCGCCGAGGCCGCGGAACGGGTCTCCCTCCGGCGGCTCGATCTTGATCACGTCTGCGCCCCAGTCGGCGAGGATGGCGGCACACGAAGGCCCGGCCACCCATACCCCCATCTCCACCACGCGAATGCCATCCAGCGGTCCTGCCATGCGGCGCCCCCTCCGTTCGTGTCAGCGAGCGCATTCTACGGGCGAGCCCGGCCAGCGGCGTATACTGGCGGCATGGCGAACCCGCGGCTAGAGGAACGGCTGCTCACCGCTGAAGAGTTCTACCAGCTTCCTGAGCCGGAAGAGGGCGGAAAGCTGGAGCTCATCGACGGAAGGGTGATGCACGAAATGCCGGTCTCGAGTGAACACGGTGCCATAGTTATGCTCCTTGGGCGCATCCTGGGAACGTTCGTAGCTGCCCACAAGCTTGGGAGGCTCATGAGCAAGACAGGGTTCCTCCTCCGGCGCTCCCCCGATGTTGTATTGGCGCCTGACGTCTCGTTCGTCTCGCGGGCCACCATCACCGAGCGCGGACTACCCCGCGAGGGATGGGTCCCCTATCCGCCCGACCTTGCCATCGAAGTCGTTTCACCCTCCAACCTCGACGTCGATGTTGCGTACAAAGTCGAACAGTACCTGAACGCGGACGTCACGCGTGTCTGGGTGGTGCGCCCCCGCACGAAGACGGTCACGGTCCACCTCCCCGACCACACAGCCCGCACGCTCCTGCCCGGCAACTCGCTCACCAGCCAGGACGCAGGCTTCAAGCAGCCCGGCTTCGAGCTCCCGCTCGACGAGTTGTTCGCCGAAGACTTCTAACCCCGCAGGCCCTCGTTCAGCCACCCGATGTGCTCGTCGTAGTGGTCCCAGGTGTTGCCGTGCACCCACCCGCCCACGGGCCGGCTGTTGTACTCGCCCACCCCGGGCTGGTACTCGGAGTAAGGCCGCGCCAGGTCCTCCTGCGTCATGGCCTCCAGTTGTCCCATCAACTCCCCATGCGTCGCCATGGCCTGCCGTCGTACCTCCCGGACGTCGGTGACAGCTGCGGCCGCGGCAACGAAGGAGTTGATGGCGTCGGTATCGTGGCCCTCCCAGAGGGCCGCAGGGATGCCCATTGCTTCGCCCCGGTCCTGCTTCCGGAGCAGAGCCAGCAACGACCGCTCCCAGGCCGTGACGTGCGCCAGGTGCATCTTCGGGCTCCAGTCACCGGAGATCGCCCGCTCCATCCCCTCGTTGTCGAGCCCTTCGAGGATGCCCTGGAGAACGTCCCAGCGCTCACGGATGAGCGCCATCAATTCCGGCTTCGTTGTTGGTTCACCGGCCATGTGTCCTGCCCCCTTCGCGGCGCAACCGCCGCTGCGAGACCAGCGTAACGTGGAGGCGCAAGCCCGGTGACGCGAAGAAGGGGCCGCGCGACCGTGCGAATCGCGCGTGCCCCTCCTTCGCCCGTCCTGGCGGGTGGATCGCTACCGGGCGGACCGCTCCTGGGCGGCGGCAGCGTCAGCTGCGAGCGGCTTCGCGTCCCCGCCTTCCACCAGCTTCGAGATGTCGAAGCCGGGGTCCATGCTCTTCGCGACAGCGATGAGGTCGTCCTTCGACACTTCCGGGTTCACTCCCCGGGAGTACGCGTTCACGTAGAAGTTCGTGCCGTTCGCCGAAGTCCAGCTGAAGTGGTTCGGGCCCTGGTAACCGCTCCCGTCGCCACTCGTGCTGTCGCCGTAGCGGTTCGCACCCGCCTCGATCACGTCGGCGCCTTTGGCGAACGTCCAGCTCAGCGCATAGGACGGCTGGAAGCCCTCGGGCTTCGGGCAGCCCGCCGCGATCTCCGAAGCGACAAGGCGGGAACCCTGCAGGGAATACCCCGCTGGCGCCTTCGCCGGCGAGAACCCGAGCGCGGCAAGGTCAGCGTCCGCCAGCTTCCGCTCCTGGACGAAGCATGCCTCGTTGAACTGCGGGTCGAGCGCTTTCGCAATCGCGCGGATGGTCTCGACGCCGAGCGCATCTTCCGCCTTGCCATACACGCCGAACTGCAGGCCGTTGCGGGTCCAGTTGGCGCCGTAGTCGCTGATGCTGCCCGGGTACTCCACGCCGCCCCCGGTGCTGTACACGGAGACCCCGATATAGGCTTGGCCGCTGTCCTTCTGCCAGTTGGCGTTGAAGCTCAGCCCTTCGACCGGCTTGAGGCTCGTGTCGCAGCCCGCGGCCGGCGCCTGGAAGGCTGTCGCGTGCATGTCGGTCAGCGTGAAGCCAGAGGGGATGGCCGCGCGCGGGTCGCCGATCCCGGAAGCGCTCAGCGTGTCCCAGTCACCCGGGACCACCGTCCAGAAGCACTTCATCTCCGTGGAAGGCGAAAGCTGGCCGATGAGCTGTGCCAGCACTTCCTTCGCTCGAGGATCAGGGCCCGCCGGAGGGGCGATGCGGTCCGGGGCGGGCGCCCCCGCGCTGCCGCTCCCGCTGGCGGAAGGCGGAGCGGGGGCTGTCGCCCCTGCGTCTTCCGCCACGGGCAGGATGTGGTAGGCGTTCACGCCGATGCGGAAGAGGTAGCCGTTCGCCCAGAACGTCGCAGAGCCTTCGTGCAGCACCGGCGCCACCCGCTCAGAGCTGGCGACCTGGCTGATGTACACCTCCAGCTGGGTCTCGTCGTGCACCCAGCCGCTGGAGAGGACGAGCGCGCCGTCGCCGGCGCTGCCGTCGGCTTTGCAATTGGCCTGCGTGGCCACCGAAAAGTTCAACGCCGAAAACCCGGAGGTCGGCAGGGCCGGGGCGAAGTTGGCCTTCGACCAGTCGATGCTCCCGTTCGAAATCAGCCCGGCGGGGAGCGGCGTGCGGCACGCCGGGAAGCTCATGTCGGCTCCGCCGCGGTTCGCGGTCGTCTTGCCGTCGTCGGTTTCGGAAAGCGACGCCGGTACGTTGGCCGGGCGGGCGCCTCCCGCAACCCCGGGGACGACGATCTGCTGCGCCTGCCCGGCGGGCTCGTCGTCTTCGTCGATGGTCGCCCGTGCGACAAGCGCGCCGGAAGCGAAGAATGCGGCTGCGGCGGCCACTGCGCCGAGCCAGAAGAGCGGCTTTTTCGGATTCGCGTACATGGAGGACAAAGCGGTCTCCTGGGAACGAACTCCCCTCTGGCATTGCTAACGCCGATCCGAGCGGAAAAGTTCCACGCCGGACAGACTTCTTCAGAACTTCGAAATTCGGTGCGGGCGCCTGCCTCGCGCACTACATCCGGAACACGCCCCAGTCCGTCTCCTCGAACGGGGCGTTGAGCGACGCCGCGATGCCGAGCGCCAGCACACGCCGCGTGTCCAGCGGGTCGATGACTCCGTCATCCCAGAGCCGCGCAGTGCTGAAGTACGGCGAACCTTCGTGCTCATACCGCTCGATCGTCGGGGCCTTGAACCGCTCCTGCTCCTCTGGCGAAAGCTCCTCGCCGCGGTCGAGGCGGACCTGGAGGAGGACCGAGGCGGCCTGCTCGCCACCCATCACGCTGATGCGCGCGTTTGGCCACATCCACAGCTGGCGCGGGCCATACGCTCTCCCGCACATCGCGTAGTTCCCCGCCCCGAAGCTGCCGCCGATGACGACCGTGAACTTCGGCACGTTCGCGCAGGCAACGGCCGTGACCATCTTCGCGCCGTCTTTCGCGATGCCTGCGTTCTCGTACTGCCGGCCGACCATGAAGCCGGTTATGTTCTGAAGGAACACGAGCGGCGTCTTGCGTTGGGCGCAGAGCTGGACAAAGTGTGCGCCCTTGAGGGCGCTCTCGCCGAACAGGATGCCGTTGTTCGCCACGATGCCCACCGGGTAGCCCATAATCCGCGCGAACCCGCAGACCAGTGTCGTCCCGTATCGGGCCTTGAACTCGTGGAAGCGCGACCCATCCACGAGGCGGGCGATGACTTCGCGCACATCGAAGGCTTGGCGGAGGTCCGCGGGGATGAGGCCGTACAGCTCCTCCGGGTCGTGGTGCGGCTCTTCGGGTTCGGAGATCTCCCACGGCGCGTTCCCGCGGGCCGGTATGCTTTCGATGATCGAGCGAACGATCTGGAGCGCCTCGCCGTCGTCTTCCGCCAGGTGGTCGGCCACGCCGCTGATGCGTGTGTGGACGTCGGCGCCACCCAGTTCCTCCGCCGTCGTGACCTCGCCGGTCGCCGCCCTCACGAGTGGAGGGCCGCCGAGGAAGATCGTGCCCGTACCTCGGACGATCACCGTCTCGTCGCTCATGGCTGGCACGTAGGCTCCCCCTGCCGTGCACGAGCCCATCACGGCCGCCACCTGGTAGATGCCCTTCGCGCTCATGCGCGCCTGGTTGTAGAAGATACGGCCGAAGTGGGTCTTGTCCGGGAAGACGTCGTGCTGCAGCGGCAGGAACGCGCCCCCCGAGTCGACAAGGTAGATGCAGGGCAGGCGGTTTTCCTCCGCGATTTCCTGCGCGCGAAGGTGCTTCTTCACGGTGATCGGGTAGTACGTCCCGCCTTTGACCGTCGCGTCGTTGGCGATGACGACGACTTCCCGCCCGTGGACCACGCCGATGCCGGTCACGATGCCGGCGCTCGGGACGTCGTCCTCGTACACGCCATCGGCCGCGAGGGGGCTCAACTCGAGGAACGTCGTCGCGGGGTCGACGAGACGCTGGATGCGCTCACGCGCCAGGAGCTTGCCACGCTCACGGTGGCGCGCGACGTACTCGGGCCCGCCGGCGAGCGCCGCCCGATCGAGGCGGGCGCGAAGGTCGGCTGCCAGCTCGAGGTTGCGGGCCCGGTTGGCCTTGTAGTGCGGGTCGCGAAGGTCTACGCGCGTCGGGAGTTCGGGGATGTCGTGCCAGCGCATCTGGGGCGGAATGGTACACGAGGGAAGGCCGCCGCCGTGCCCGCCAGGACTACACCACCACCCCCACGATGGCCACGCCGCCGCTCAACAGCAGGATCCCGTACACCAGCCGCCTGAACATCAGCACATTGATCCGGGGAAACACGCGGTTGCCCAGTGCCTGGCCCGCGAGCACGGCCGGCACCGAAAGCGCAAACGCGCCGAACACGTACGGCTCTGCCGTCCCCGATGCCACCAGCAACACCACGCCGAGCCCCGACGAGACGCCGAAGAAGCTGGCGATGGTTGCCCGGAAGTTCAGCGGGGGCAGGCCCTTTCCCTGGAGGTAGAGGACGACGGGTGGCCCGGACATCGCCGTGCTGGTGTTCAGGACCCCGCTCGTGATCCCCGCTGCCAGGTCCCCGAGAGTCCCCGCCGAATGCAGGCTCAGGCCTCGCATCAGCAGGAGGGTGAAGAAGATGACCATGCAGGCGATCACGAGCTTGAGCGCCTCGGGGTCCAACACCAGGAGCACGGCAAGCCCGGCCGGCATGCCAACGACCGCGCCCGCGAGCAGCACACCCGCGGTGCGCCGGTCCGCGGAGTGCCGGAGGAGGATCGACTGGGAGCCGCTGCTCAGCGTCGACATGAGGTTCGAGAGGAGGACGGTGTCCTTCGGCCCGATGAGGAGGGCCAGGAAGGGGACGATGAACAGCGCGAACCCGAACCCTGAGAGCGATTGGATGAATGCGGCCGTGGCGGCCAGCGCGACGATGGCCAGCGCCGTAGGCAGGTCCACGGGCGAGTTATAGCCGAACCCGCCGCTACGGGCTCCGCCTCACGCTTCGGGGCGGGACACGCTGTTCCCCGGAAAGCCGGCAAGGCGGTACAGTCGTGAGGTGGACGTCCGCAAGCCCCTGAACATCTTCTTCGATGTCGACCACACGCTCGTGTTCATCGACCAGCATACGAACGCGCTCCGGCCCGGCGCGCACGAGGCGATGCAGAAGCTCAAGGCCGCGGGCCACAGCGTCTTCGTGTGGAGCGCGAGCGGCCTGGCGCACGTGGAGCGGGTGGTGCACATGCACGGGCTGAGCGAGTGGGTCGACGGGATGTTCGACAAGGACCCGCGGGTGCAGCCGTACCCGGATTTCATCATCGACGACGACTGGTACCTGGTGGAAAAGTACGGCGGCCACTGCGTGAGCCAGTACAAGGCCGTCAACCCGGACGACCGCGAGTTCGAAGACGCACTCTGGAAGCTGGCAGAGCTCGGGCATCTCTAGCCGCGGCGAAATGGACCCAGGCAGGACTGCGGCGGATGGCCATCGAGTCGATCCCGGCCTCCCGGGCGGGCCAGGACCCTCGCCGCTACCGGCTGTCCGCCAGGCACACCCTGCCTGGCAGCGTAATGGTGGGGCAAGCCGGGCGTGCGTCAGCAGGGCCGGACGGGCCAGGTTCCCGGGGCCAACCGGGTAGGATTTCACCATGGCACGCGGCCTCTTCGTCGAGCCGTTCTACGGCGGCAGCCACCGGGCGTTCCTCGATGGGTTAGTTCGGCACGGGGGACATGAGCTCGAGCTGCTGACGCTACCGGAGGGCGAATGGCGGCGGCGGATGCGGCGCGGCGCCCAGGAGCTGGCGCAGCGGGTGCTCGCGCTCCAGGGACCGTTCGAGTTCCTCGTGGTGAGCGACATGCTCGACCTGCCGGCGTTCCTTGCGCTCACCCGGCCGCGGTTCGAGCGGACGCCCATCCTGGCCTACTTCCACGAGAACCAGATGACCTACCCCCGGCTCCGTGGGACGAAGTTCAATTCCTGGTTCGGCCAGATCAACTACATGACCGCGCTGGCCGCGGATGTGGTGGCGTTCAACTCCGCCTTCCATCGTGATGACTTCCTCGGAGCACTCCGGGTGCTGCTGAATCAGCCCAACAACTGGCTCACGGAAGGCGGCGTCGCCGAGGTCGGACGCAAGAGTTTCGTGCTCCCCGTCGGCGTCGACCTCGGCTGGATCGAAGCGCTCGAGGCTCCCCGTGCCGAGTCGCTCCCGCGCGTCATCCTCTGGAACCACCGCTGGGAGTTCGACAAGGCGCCCGATCTCTTCGTGCGCGCGCTGCGAACCCTGCGGGCGCGCGACGTCCCGTTCCGCCTGGTTGTGGCAGGCGAACCCGGCGACAACCCGAGCGCGGCCATCACCGGGCTGCCGGCCGAATTCGGCGAATGCATCCTGCACTTCGGCTACGCCGCTTCGCAGGAAGAGTACGGCCGCCTGCTCTGGCGAAGCGACATCGTTGTCAGTACCACCCGCCACGAGTTCTTTGGCGTCGGGATGGTCGAAGCCATGGCGGCCGGCTGCGTCCCCTGCGCCCCGCGCCGCTACAACTACCCGGCGCTCATCCCTGGCGAACTGCACGCAGCCGCCCTCTGGGACGACGAGGCTGGACTGGTCGAGACCCTGGCGAGGCTCCTCACCGGGCCGCTCCCGGAACGGGCGGCCTTGCGCATGGCGGCGCGGCGCTACGGCTGGCCGGCCGTTGCGCCTCAATGGCAACGTGTACTGACCAGCCTTTCGCATCGCGAAACCGCAACAAAGGCGGGAGTTACGCAGGATTAACAGCGCCAGTCCGCTGCCGGCAATACGATGGGGCGTATGCTTAGCCCAGTTGAACTGCAACCACGGTCACTCGACGAGTTCCGGGATGTTGTCCTTCCCGGGGTGCTCGACGCCATCCGCCAGGATGTCCAGCCGCTGCAGGGCGCCAGCGTCCTCCACGTAAACGCGACCGCGTACGGTGGCGGCGTCGCGGAAATCCTCGCCTCCATGGTCCCGCTCATGCGCGACCTCGGTCTGCGCGCCGATTGGAAGGTCATCTCCGGCTCGGATGAGTTCTTCGGGGTCACCAAGGCCATGCACAACGCCCTGCAGGGCAAGCCGCACGCATGGACTGCCGGGGAACGCGACCTCTGGATCGAAACCAACCGCCAGAACGCCGCCGGCTGGCAGGACTACGACTTCGTGGTCATCCACGACCCGCAGCCGGCCCCGATCCTCGGGCTCCTCCGCGAGGGCGGCAACCCGCCGAAGGGCAAATGGCTCTGGCGCTGCCACATCGACCTCACCGCCGCCCAGCCCGAGGCCTGGGCCCTGCTCCAGCCTTTCGTCCACGAGTACGACGGCAGTATCTGGACCATGCGCCAGTACGTCCGCGAGGGCGTCTCCGATAAGAACCTGTTCATCGCGCCGCCCGCCATCGACCCCCTGAGCGCGAAGAACGTGCCGCTCGACCGCGAGGAAGCGGCGAAGGTGCTCGACAGGTTCTTCATCGATCCCGCCCGGCCGCTCGTCACCCAGGTATCGCGCTTCGACCCGTGGAAAGACCCCCTCGGCGTGATCGACGCCTACCGCATGGCCCGGGAGCACTTCCCGGACCTGCAGCTCGTCCTCGTCGGTTCGCTTGCGCACGACGACCCGGAGGGCCAGGAGTGGCTGCAGCGCGTGTTCGATTACCGCGCGCACGAACGCGACATCCACGTGCTCACGAACCTGGACGGCGTCGCCAACCACGAGGTCAATGCCATCCAGACGATGGCCGAGGTCATCATCCAGAAGTCCACCCGCGAAGGCTTCGGGCTCGTCGTCTCCGAAGGGTTGTGGAAGGGGAAACCGGTCATCGGCGGCAATTGTGGCGGCATCCCCCTGCAGGTCATCGACGGGCGCACCGGATATCTGGTGGAGTCCGCTGAGGAGTGCGGCCTGCGCCTGAACGACCTCCTGCGCGACAGGCCGCGACGCGAAGAGATGGGCCGCGCCGGCCGCGAACTCGTGCGCGAGCACTTCCTCTTGACGCGGTACCTGCACGACTATGTGCGCATGTTCCGCACCCTCGCAGGACTGCGGCCAACGGGGCGCGACTGATGCTCCAGCTGGTTGCGCGCGCCTGCCGCGCGCTTCCGCGGCCCATCCAGAGGCCGTTTGTCGTGCTCGGCACCACCGTCCGGCTCTATGTCGAAGACGGTTGCTCCACCTACGCCGCCGCCATCGCCTACTACGCCATCTTCTCGATCGTCCCCCTCGGGCTGATCACCCTCTCGATCGGGGGCCTGATCATCGACCAGGACCGGATCGCCGAATGGGTGTTCGACCAGGTACCGCTCCGCGAGACCCCGGACGTCCGCAGCAACGTCGATGAGATCATCGAGCGCGCCCGCCAGATCAGCCCGGCCAGCATCGGGCTCGGCTTCCTCTTCCTCGTGTGGTCGTCCAGCGGCATCTTCGGGGCCGTGCGCAAGGGCCTGAACGCAGCCACCCACCTCCGCAAAGGGCGACCCTACTGGCACGGCAAGCTCATCGACTTCGCCCTCATCCCCGCGCTCGGCTCGCTCATCCTCCTCTCCGTCGGCCTGACCGCGACGACGCGGCTCATCGTCGAGCGGGTAGACGAGCTCGGCCCCATCAATATCGACACGAACGTGGCACTCCAGATCGCCGGCTACGTCCTCCCCGCGTTCGTCTCTTTCACGATGTTCCTGCTGCTCTACAAGTACGTCCCCACTATCCGTCCACCCTGGCGGGAAGCATTCGGCGGCGCCGTGTTTGCCACCATCCTGTTCGAACTGGCCAAGAACCTCATGGCCACGGTCATCGCCTGGTCGGACTTTTCGCGCGATACGGCCATCTACGCCGGCTTCGGCACGGCCCTCGGGTTCCTCGTCTGGATGTTCGTCAACGCATCGATCCTCTTGCTCGGCGCCGAGTTCGGGCGGGCGATCCGCCACGAACGCGGGGAAGAACTCGCCGAAGCCCCGATTCCCCAGGAGTTCGCCGCCGCGGCGCACGGCAGTTAATCGCGGCCCTCTCCCTGCGCCTCCAGCTCCGCCCGAAGCCGCCCCAGCTGCGTGTCCGTCAATTCGCGCTGGATGTCGCCCTCGAGTTCCGCCAGCCACCGCCGGGCGAGTTCCTTCACATCCTCCGCCGCGCCGGAGCCGGCCCCGGCCGCGCGCGAGACGAGCGGCGACAGCGGCCGCCCGAGGTCGTCAAGCGTCTTCGACCCCAGCAGGATGTCGATCGCGGCCAGGACGTGCGTCGCGGAGACATCTCGCGCACCCAGGTAATTTGCGACAGCGGAGCTGGTCGTCAGGATCTCGGCCAGGCGGAGCCGCTCAGCCACCCGGCTCGCTCAGGATTCCTCGTAGTTCGCCGCCGAGAGGTCCTTCGCCCGCCGCGCCCTCCCCGAGGCCACGAACTTTTCCACCGCGCTGGCGAACGCCGCGATCTCCGCCGGCGTCATCGATTCGAAGAGCCGCGCGAGGTATTCCCGGGTCTCCTCCCGGTAGTTCTCGGAGATTTCCCGCCCTTTCGGTTCCAGCCAGATGTTGATCCCGCGGCGGTCGTTCGGCGAAACCTCCCGGCGGATGTAGCCTCCCCGTTCCAGGCGCTCCAGCAGCGCTGAAACCGAGGGCCGCGTGACGTACAGTCGTTCCGCCAGCTCGGCGTTGCTCAGGCCCTCCTGCTCCCGCAGGTGGCCCAGCAGCCGCAACTGCGTGACCGTCAGGTTCTCGCGGTCCCAGATCTTCAGGCGGATGTCGTCGAGCAGGGCGCTTGCCTGGAAAAAGGCGGTTATCGCGGCTTCGAGTTCGGGACTGCGGTGGGTCCTGGTCATCATTCGGGCCTCCGCCCGTGTCCGCATTCTGGACGTGCTCTGGGCCGTGCGCAACGGCACTTTGCTCGCATCTTGCCTTTCTCAGCCAGGGCCGTCCCGCCTTCGAGTACCCCTTAGCGCGAGGCTAACGGTTTCTGGTAGGATGCCGCACATCAGGAGGTTCGAATGAAGTTCGGGATTTTCTACGAGCACCAGCTGCCACGCCCCTGGGACGACGGTGCGGAGCTGAAGCTCTTCCAGGACGCCCTTTCCCAGGTCGAACTCGCCGACAGGCTCGGCATCGATTTCGCCTGGGAGGTCGAACACCACTTTCTCGAGGAGTACAGCCACTCCTCCTGCCCGGAGGTCTTCCTCGCGGCCGCAAGCCAGCGCACGAAGAACATCCGCCTCGGCCATGGCATCAAGCTCATGCCCCCGAACTACAACGCCCCGGCGCGCATCGCCGAGGAAATCGCCACCCTCGACCTCGTCTCGAACGGCCGCGTCGAGTTCGGCACCGGCGAGTCCGCCTCCCGCGCCGAGCTCGAAGGGTTCAACATCAACCCCATGGAGCGGCGCGCCATGTGGCGCGAAACCGTCGAGCAAGTCGCCAACATGCTCGCCATGGACCCTTACCCCGGCTACCAGGGCAAGTACTTCTCCATGCCCGTCCGCAACGTCGTCCCGAAACCTGTGCAAAAGCCACACCCGCCGCTCTGGGTGGCCTGCTCCAACCGCGACACCATCCACCTCGCCGCCCAGCTCGGCATCGGCGCCCTCACCTTCGCCTTCGTCGACCCCGAAGAGGCCAGGCACTGGGTCACCGACTACTACGAGACCTTCAAGCGCGAGTGCGTGCCGATCGGCCACACCGTGAACCCCAACGTCGCCATGGTCACCAGCTTCTCCTGCCACCGCGATGCCGAGGAAGCCTTCCGCCGCGGCTTCGATGGCTTCAAGTTCTTCCAGTTCGGCCTCGGCCACCACTACGCCTTCGGGACGCACAAGCCCGGCCGTACGAATATCTGGTCGCACTACGAAGCGGTGAAGGCCGCCATGGGCGCGGAATCCCTCGACTTCCTCGGTGGCGGCGCGGACGGCATCGGCACGCCCGACCAGCTGCGCGCCCACCTGCGCAAGTTCTCCGATGCCGGCGTCGACCAGACCGTCTTCATCCAGCAGGGCGGCAAGAACAAGCACGAGCACATCTGCGAGTCCCTCGAGCTCTTTGCCACGGAAGTCATGCCGGAATTCAAGGAAGAGGTCGAAGCCCGCGAAAAACGCAAGGCCGACGAGCTCGCCCCCTACATCGAGAAGGCCTTCCAGCGCAAAGAGTGGATGAAGGAACTCTCCGACGACGAGATCCCGACCTATCCCGCCTACGGCGCCATGGTCGCCCAGATCGACCCGTCCACGCTCGATGACCGCGCCCGCCAGCGCATGGAGCGCTGGAACAAGATGCGGGCCGTCCTCAAGGAGATGGAAGAGAAGGAGAAGGCCGCCACAGCCGCGCGCTAAGCGTTCACCCGATCGCGCCCATCGCCCAGGGCCCGGGATTGAATCCCGGGCCCTTTCCTGTGCCGCCAAACACGGGGTTGACCGCGAGGCGTAGGATCGGCGGACTCGCGGGGATAGCCCGCTGGAGGCCACCGTGACCGCCGTCGCCGACTCGCCCGATGTCGCCCTGCACCCGCTCGAACCCCTCACGCCCGCAGAGTTCCGCGCTGCGGCCAGCACCCTCCGGGAAGCCGGCCGCCTCGAAGGCAGGCGCATCGTCTGCTCCACGTCCCTGCGCGAGCCGACCCACGAAGAGTTGCAGGCGGGTTCGCACCGGAGAGAGGCCGCGCTTGTCATCCTGGACCGCGAGGACGGCTCCACCTACGAGGCCATCGTCGACCTGGCCGCCGGCAGCCTGGTCTCCTGGGAGCACATTCCCGGCGTCCAGCCGGGCATGACCATCGCCGAATTCGGACCGGCCGTCGAGGCCGTCAAAGCCGATCCCGCCTATCGCGCAGCGCTCGCCAGGCGGGGCATCACCGACCTCTCGCTCGTCACCGTGGACTCGTGGCCGAACGGCAACTTCGGCTCCGAAGAAGACGGCGCCCTGCGGCTCACCCGCGCCCTCTCCTGGCTGCGCGCGACGCCCGGAGGGAACGCTTATGCCATCCCCATTGAAGGCGTCATCGCCGTCGTCGACCTGAACGCGATGCGCGTCGTGCGCGTCGAGGACTACGGCGTCGTGCCCCTTGCCCCGGCCGGCGCCGAATACGCCGCAAGCCTCGTCCCAACCCACCGCGACGACATCCGCCCGCTCGAAATCCACCAGCCCGAGGGCCCCGGCTTCCAGGTCGAAGGCCACCTTATCCGCTGGCAGAAGTGGGAGGTCCGCTTCGGCTTCACCCACCGCGAAGGCCTCGTCCTGTACGACGTGGGCTACCGGGACAGCGGCCGCCTCCGCCCGATCCTCCGCCGGGCATCCCTCTCCGAGATGGTCGTCCCCTACGGCGACCCGTCGCCCATGCACAACCGCAAGAACGCCTTCGACGCCGGCGAGTACGGCATCGGCATGTGCACCAACTCCCTCGAGCTCGGCTGCGACTGCCTCGGCGAGATCCGCTACTTCGATGGCACCCTCGCCGGCCCCGACGGCGAGCCCTACACCATCAAGAATGCCATCTGCCTGCACGAAGAGGACTACGGCATCCTCTGGAAACACGTCGACCGCGACGCCTCCACCGAGGTCCGACGTTCGCGCAGGCTCGTGCTCTCCAGCATCGCCACCGTCGGCAACTACGAGTACGGCTTCTTCTGGTACTTCTACCAGGACGGGTCGATCGAGTTCGAGGTCAAGCTCACCGGCATCCTCAGCGTCGGCGGCATCGCCCCTGGCGAAACCAGGAAGTACGGCGCCATCGTTTCGGAAGGCGTCTACGCCCCGATCCACCAGCACTTCTTCAGCATCCGCCTCGATGTCGACCTCGACGGCGGCGGTAACTCGGTCTACGAGGTGAACACGGAAGCCGAACCGGCCTCACCCGACAACCCGTTCGGCAACGCGTTTTTCGCGAGACCCACCCTGCTTGCGAGCGAGCTCCAGGCGCAGCGCCGCGTCAACCAGGAGACGGCGCGCTTTTGGCGCATAACCAACCCGAATTCGCTGAACCGCTGGGGCCAGCCCGTCTCCTACAAGCTCATGCCAATGGAGAACTGCCTCCCCTTCAACCTCCCCGGCTCCAGCCTTATCAAGCGCGCTGGTTTCACCACCAACCACCTCTGGGTGACGCGCTACCACCCGCGCGAAATGCACGCCGCGGGCCAGTACCCCAACCAGCATCCCGGCGGCGCCGGCCTCCCTGAGTGGACAGCAGCCGACCGCAGCGTCGAAAACACCGACATCGTGGTCTGGTACACCCTCGGCCACACCCATGTGCCGCGGCCCGAGGACTGGCCGGTCATGCCCACGTACTACTGCGGGTTCAAGCTGCTCCCTGTTGGGTTCTTCGACAACAACCCCGCCCTCGATGTGCCGCCATCGAAGATGGACCACTGCGAGGAGTAGCGCACCGCACGGCCCCCGCGATCTCCGTGCCTCCGTGGTGAGACTTAGCTCTGGGCGAACTCCAGCCCCTTCAGGCTGCCTTCCGCCTTCCACGCCTCCAGCACGTTCGAGAAGGCCATGATCCCGGGCGCGTAGGCCCCGTTCTGGCGGATCAGTTCGCCGTTCGGCTGCCCCTCGTTGTTGTAGTAGCCCGGTGTGCAGTTCTCCAGGAACGAGATGTTCATCATCGATGCCTTGATGATGGTGTCCACCCACGCGTCCTCCGCTTCCTGCTCCACATCCACGGTCGCGGCCCCGCGTTCGATCGTGCTTTCGATGATGTGGGCGATGTGGCGGCTCTGCACATCCAGCGTGTGCGTGATGTTCGCGCTCCCGCCCACCTGCGCCAGGCCCACGATGAAGCAGTTCGGGAACCCGCGCGTCTGCATCCCGTACAGCGTCGCCACCCCGTCCTTCCATTTGTCGCTGAGCGTGAGCCCGCCCTTCCCGTACACCTCGTACCCGGCCCGGCGCTCCAGCGGCGTGCCCACTTCGAACCCGCTCGCGTAGATGATGCAGTCGACCTCGTACTCCTGCCCGTTCGCCACCACGCCCCGCTCCGTGATCCGCTCGACACCCTTGCCGTCCGTGTCCACCAGCGTGACGTTCGGCCGGTTATACGTCTGGAGGTACTCGTCGTGGAAGCACGGCCGCTTGCAGAACTGGCGGTAGTAGGGCTTCAGCGCCTCGGCCGTCTTCCGGTCCTTCACAATGGCCTCGGCCCGCGCCCGGATCTGGTTCATCTTCTCGAAGTCGGCCATCTCCATCACGCGGCCCATCTCGGCCGCGTCCGGAGCGCCCCCGCCACCGAACCCGTCCGTCGCCGTCCCCGTCACCCGGCCTCGCAACAGCTTCGTGATGATCTCGGTCCAGCCGTCGCTGACCAGGTCCTCCTCCACCTGCCCGCCTACAAGCACCGTCGAAAAGTTCTCCATGCGGTGCCGCTGCCACCCGGGCTGGAGCGACTTCGCCCACTCCGGGTCCGTCGGCCGGTTCGCGCGCACATCCACCGACGACGGCGTGCGCTGGAACACGTACAGGTGCTTCGCGCTCGCCCCGACGTGCGGCACCGCCTGGATCGCCGTCGCCCCAGTACCGATGATCGCGACGCGCTTGTCCGCCAGCCCGGTCAGGTTCCCGTAGCTGTCCCCGCCGGTGTAGCCGTAGTCCCAGCGGCTGGTGTGGAACGAGTGCCCCTTGAACGACTCGATCCCGGGCACGCCCGGCAGCTTCGGCCGGTTCAACGGCCCGTTCGCCATCGCGATGAACTTCGCAAAGAAGCGGTCGCCACGGTCCGTCGTCACCAGCCACTTCAGGGCCCGCTCGTCCCACCGCATCTCTTTGATCTGGGTCTGGAAGAGCACGTCCCGGTAGAGGTCGAAGTGCTGCGCGATGCGCTGGCAGTGCGCCCGGATCTCCGGCGCCTTCGCGTACTTCTCCGTCGGGATGTAGCCCGTCTCCTCCAGCAGCGGCATGTAGATGTACGCCTCCGTGTCGCAGGCCGCGCCAGGGTAGCGGTTCCAGTACCAGGTGCCCCCGAAGTCCCCGCCCTTCTCGATGATGCGGATGCTCTGGACGCCGGCCATGCGCAGCCGTGCCCCGATGAGCAGGCCGCCGTGCCCGCCGCCGACCACCGCCACGTCCACCTCGCTCGTCACCGGCTCGCGTACGATCGGCTCCACGTACGGGTCTTCGATGTAATGGGCGAACTGGCCCGTGACCTCGATGTACTGGTTGTTTCCCTCGGCGCGCAGGCGCTTGTCGCGCTCCTGGCGGTACTTCTCGCGCAGGGCATCCGGGTCGAAGTCGAGGCCGTTCGGGGCGGCGGTCTGGGTCATTGGGCAGGCCTTTCTTTCGCCTGAGGCTAAGGAATTCCGGCATTCTACATGGCCGGGCGAAAGTTGGTAGCGCCTATGACGAGACTCGAGTGCAGGACGGGCCTGCCAGGGCGGGCTAACCAGCGTAGCTCGCGACTGCCGCCTCGCTGAAGTCCGCGTTCGTGTACACCCGCTGCACGTCTTCCAGGTCTTCGAGCCCCTCGATCAGGCGCAGCACCTGGTGCGCCGCCTTTTCGTCGAGCTCGACGGTCATCTTCGGCACCATCGCGAAGTCTGCGTTTTCGACCTCCAGCCCCTTCGCCTCGAGCGCCTTTCGCACAGCCTCCAGGCTTGCCGGGTCCGTCTTCACTTCGACGACGCCGTCCTGCACATCCACATCCTCCGCACCCGCGTCGATCGCCTCCAGCGCCAGTTCATCCGGGTCTTTGCCATCCACCGGCACGGTGATCAGCCCCTTCGCCTCGAACTGCCACGCGACCGAGCCGGTCTCTCCCAGGTTCCCACCGGCCCGCGAGAACTGGTGCCGCACCTCGGCCACCGTCCGGTTCCGGTTGTCCGTCAGCGCCGAAACGATGAAGGCAGTGCCCCCCGGCCCATACCCTTCGTACTGGATCTCATCGAGCTGCTCGTCGCTCCCGCCGCCGGTGCCCTTCCCGATCGCCCGTTCGATGTTGTCGTTCGGCATGTTCGCAGCCTTCGCCCGCCGGATCGCCAGGCGAAGCTTGAAGTTCATGGCAGGGTCGCCGCCGCCCTGCTTGGCGGCCTGGATGATTTCGCGGCTCAGCTTCGTGAAGATCGCTCCCCGCTTCGCGTCATTCGCGCCCTTTTGCCGCTTGATCGTGGACCATTTGGAGTGGCCTGACATCGGAAGACTCCCGGTGTGATGGCTAACGCAGAACTTCGAGTGTACGAAACCCGCCGCCGGACAGGCCAGTGCTCGCCGTCCCGTCCCGCTCACGGTCCTTTTGGGGCTGCGCGTTATCCCGCCGCCACCGCGAACGAAGTGCTCCCCGTCTCGATGCCGATGCCGTCGAGCATGGCGTGGATCTGCCGCGCCGTCGAGACAATCCTGGCTGCCTCGTGCTGGACTGCCTGCTTCCCGTCGCACAGCGCTTCCGCCGGGTTGTTGTGGATATCGAACTCGATCCCCTGGGCGCCCGCGGCCACAAACGCATACGTCATCCGCTCCACCAGCCGCTTATCCCCGCCGCTGTGGCTCGGGTCTGCGATCAGCGGCAGGTGCGAGCGCATCCGCACGAGCGGGATCATCCCGGTGTCCGCCCCAAACCGCGTCTCTGTCTCGAAGCTCTTGATGCCCCGGTAGCAGAGGATCACGTTGCGGTTCCCCGAGCCCGCTACCCGCCCCTCCCGGTCGATGCCGGACATGATGTACGCCGCCGCGCACAGCCATTCGTTCAGGTCGTTCCCGAACCCGTGCTTCAGCACCACCGGCACATCGATCCGGGACAGCTCCTCCAGCAACGGCGAGTACTGCGCGCTCCGCGCCCCCACCTGGATGACGTCGATCCCCGCCTCCAAAAACGCGTCGAGGTGGCGCAGGTCGATGAGCTCGGAGACCGTAGGGAGGCCCGTCGCCTCCTTCATCGCCGCCGCTATCTCGAGCCCTTTCTTCAGTTCCAGGCCGCGATAGTCGTACGGGCTCGTCCGGGACTTGTCGACGAACGCGCGCAGCACGTCCACACCGGCAGTCTTCGCCATCATCGCCGACTCGATCGCCTGGCGTTCGTTCTCGATAGCGCACGGCCCACCAAAGAAGGTGAGCTTGCCGCCGCCCACCTGCACGCGGTCTCCCACGGTCACGATGGTGTCGTCCTTGTGGAAGTTCCGGCTCGCGTCCTTGTACTTCTCGGTGATACGGATGACGCGGTCGACGCCGGGCAGCTCCGTGATCCGCCCTTCATCGACGACAGAGGCGATCCCCTTCACGCCGATGACCGTCGTCCCGGACACGATCGTCTCGCAGCGGAGGCCGTAGTCCTGCGTGATCCGGTTGATGACCCGTTCGACCTGGTCGATGGTGGCCCCGGGGGCCATGTGAATGATCATGCGCTGCCTGGCTCGATGGTTATGTTGTGGGATGCCAGTGTGCCGCGCCTCGCCCTTAGGCGCGACACGCACTCGCCGCTTCCGCCACAAGACGGCGGCCTCGCCGCACTCGCCCGAAAAGCTTCACTGCACCACGAACGCTCCCGACATGTCGTGGATCGTGCACAGGAAGAAGTACGACCCCGCCGCCGGCGCCTGGAACGTCTGCGTCCGCGTACACGGTCCGGCGCACGTCTCCCCATGAGGTAGCCCCGGCAGGCTGAACGTCAGGTTGTGCTCGACCCCGGTGTCGTCATTCTGCAGCGTCGCCGTCACGGTGGCCCCGCGCGGTACCGTGACACTGGTCCGGTCGAACTTCAGGTCCTTCGCCACGAACCGCAGGCTGACGTTCGCCGGCGCCGGGGGCTGCGTGGCCAGCGCCGGTTGCGTGGGCTGCGCCGCGGATGTGGGCTGAGCCGGTTGCGTGGCCGGCGCCGGCTGAGTCGCCTCCGGCGGGCGCGGCTGCACCGCCTGTGTCGGCGAAGGCGCCGCGGTCGCCCCTGCTACCGTTGCCGTCGCCCCCGGACGCGTCGCCAAAGCCGCCTGCGTAGGAGTCGCCTCTTCCCCCGGCCCGGAACACCCCACAAGCGCGGGCACAACAAAGAGCAGATGCAACCAGCGCACGCCCGGGAATACGCGGGAGCGGGGTGGCCGGATTGGCCACCCCGCTGCAGTTGGTTCGGGATCGGTAAGGCTCAGGCCCGCCGCCGCGAGACCGCGAATGTCAGCGTCACCAGCGCAGCAGTCACGAGCGCCGCGCCCGCCAGCTGCCAGGAGTCGCTGTGTCCGCCGGCAGCCAGGCCGTTGCCCGTGGCCGGCGGCTTCGGCGCAGCCGGAAGGCTCGTCGCCGGGATCTGCCCCCGCACGACGCCGGCCGGGTTGTCGCTGTTGTGTACGTTCACGTACAGCTGCCCCTTCGAGAGCGCGTCCGCGAAGCCGGCCCAGTTGTTCGCCAGCGGCCCAACCAGGTTGTTCACCCGGATCGTCCCCGTCGGGTGGATGGCGTTCACCGGTGGGTCCGCCGGTCCAAACAGGAACGCGACAACGGGCCCGTTACTCCCTTTCGCGCCCATGTGGATGTGCGCCTGCGTGATGTTCGGCGCCACCGCGCTCAGGTCGAATTCCAGCGCGTTCTCCAGCAACGTCGCGCTGAAGAACCCCGTCGCGTTCGCCGTCACAGGCGGCACTTCCTCGGACCCGCTCAGCGTGAACTCCTTGATCGCCGCCGACCGCGGGGAAGCCTGCGCCCCGGCCGCCGGGGCCGCCGCCAGGATCATCAGCAAACCGGCCACCATGGCCGCCAGGATGGCAGCGAGGGACCCCCGCCCACGCCACGTCGATACGAGATGCATTGCGCTCCCTCCAGTGCTCGGCCCTTGCCTGCCGGCACGCGGATATTGGAGCGCGATGAGAAAGATCGGGGAAAGGCGCTAACCAACCGTCAGCACCAAACCCTCCAGCACGCGAGCGATTTAGAACAGCGCGTTCGAAAGCCGCCGCTGGTACTCGCGCGTCACCGGCGAGTCGAGGCCGAGGATGTCGAAAATCGCAAGGATGGCCTTCCGCGCCGCGCCATCCGCAAACGAACGGTCGAGCCGGACGGACTCGATCAGTTCGTCCAGGGCAGCCTCGTATTGCCCCCTCGCAGCCAGCATCACCCCCCAGCGGTAGCGGTCGCGCGGGTTGCGGGGGTTCGCCCTTGCCGCCCCCTCCAGGTCCTCGCCCGCGTGCTTGGCCGCGAACCCGTCGAGAAAGATGCGGTGCCGCATCACCTTCGCCCGCCGGTCGGTCGGCGCCCTCTCCAGCAGTTCCTCGGCTTCGGCGGTCTGTCCCCTCCCAAGCAAGATCGTGGCAAGGCCCACGATGGCGTCCGGCTGGCCCGGCTGCTTCTGCAGGATCGCACGGTAGGCCTGTTCGGCCGCCGCAACGTTCCCCGCCCGCAGGTGCTCCTCCGCTTCCTGCGTCACGCGCACGGCCGGCGCGCCGATCACGCGCTCGAAGAACGCCCGCACCTGTGGCTCCGGGTACGCGCCGGTGAACTCGGCCACCACCTTGCCGTCTTTGAACGCCTTCACCGCCGGGATCCCCTGGATCCGGAACAGCGCCGCGATCCGCGGGTTTTCGTCCGTGTTCAGCTTGGCCAGGACGACCTTCCCTTTGTTCTCTTCGGCGACCTTCTCGATGATCGGCCCGAGCACACGGCAAGGCCCGCACCACGGGGCCCAAAAATCGACGACCACAGGGATCGTCTTCGACTTCTCCTGGACTTCAGTCGCAAAGTTGCCGTCGGTGACTTCGACGTAGGTCTGGGGATACATGCAGCGGCTCCGGCTGGGAATTGTGTGTGGTCCATTCGATCGTAGCGAACGGGACGGTTGCTTCGCCACAGCACGCCCCATCGTGTGATACTGGTGAATCACTTCCGGGGAGGCTGCCCTTGGCGAACCGCGAACCCTCCCCCCGCTCCAACCCCCTCACCGTCCTCTCCCACCGGCAGTTCCGCCTCCTCTTCATCGGCACAACCCTCTCGATGCTCGCCTTCGGCATGATGCAGGTCGTCCAGGGCGTCGTCGCCTACGACCTCACCGGCAAGAACGGCGCCGTCGGGTTCGTCTACCTCGGGCAGGGCATCGCCATGCTCGTCCTCAGCCCAGTCGGCGGCGCCCTCTCCGACCGCATCTCGAAGAAGAAGATGCTCTCCGGCGCCCAGTTCGCGATCGGCCTCATGTTCGGGAGCGTCGGCGTGCTCATCGCCACGGACCTCATCACCATCTTCTGGCTGGCCGGCGGGAGTCTCGTCCTCGGCTGCATGTTCTCGATGATGGGCCCCACCCGCCAGGCCTGGGTCGGGGACCTCCTCCGTGGCGAAGAGATGCAGAAGGGCATCGCCCTCCAGCAGCTGATGATGAACGCCACCCGCATCATCGGCCCCCTCACCGCCGGCGCCCTCATCGCCACCGCCGCCGGCACCTCCGGCACGTACTTTGTGATGGCCGGCCTGTTCGCCGCCGTCGTCTTCACCCTCATGCTCATGGACCCGACCCCGCCCCGCCCGCGCGAGGTCCATACCTCCATCCGCGCCGACCTGGTCGAAGGGTTCCGCTACATCTGGAAGACGCCGGACGTCCGCCTCCTGGCGCTGGTCTTCGTCGGCGTGGTCCTCAGTGCCTTCACCTACCAGACGCTCATGCCCGGCTACCTGGTCAACTCCCTCGGGCACAGGTCCAGCCAGCTCGGTTTCCTCTTCACCGCCACCGCGCTCGGCGGCATCGCGGTCAACCTCCTCATCGCCGCCCGCCCGGTCCGGAACGGAGTCCCGGCAATGCTCGGCTTCGGCGCTGCCCTCTCCGTCTCGCTCGCCCTCCTTGCCGTCGCCCCGCACTTCCCGGCCGCGCTGGCTGTAGCCGCGCTCATCGGCGCCTCCTCCAGCGGCTTCCAGATGCTGAACAACGTGAACCTCATGGAGCGAACCGAAGGCCCCTACCTTGGCCGCGTCATGGCCGTCACCATGATGGCGTTCGGCGTGAACTCCATCGCCTCCTACCCCGTCGGCCTCATCGCCGACGCCGTTGGCGAACGCGCCACCCTGGGCGGCCTCGCCTGCGCCTGCGCCGTCGTCGTTTCCGTGGGCGTCCTTGCCCTCCGGTCCGAAGCTGGCCGCGGGTTCCGCGGGCATCCCGCCGCCATCGCTTCCCGTGCACCCGTACCGGCTTCCGCCTCGCGCGAACGCCACCCCTGAGCCAACTCGCCACCCGGAGTACCACCTTGCCGCCTCTCCAGCTCACCGGTCTCGAAGGGAAGGTCGCCGTCGTCACCGGCGCCGGCCGCATGCGAAGCATCGGCCGCCCGATCGCCGTCGAAATGGCCAAAGCCGGCGTCAAGGTCGTCGCTACCGGCTCCGGCCGCCCGCCCGAGCAGTATCCCGACGACGAAAAAGCCGCCGGCTGGCGCGACGTCGATTCCGTCGCGGAAGAGATCCGCGCGGCCGGTGGCACTGCCATCGGTCTCGCGTCCGATGTCGGCGACGAGGCTGCCGTCCGCGCCCTCCTCGAGCGCGTCCTCGCCGAGTACGGCCGCGTCGACTTCGTCGTCAACAATGCCGGTGCTGCCCGCGGCCGCGACCGCGTCCCTGTCGTCGACATGCCGATCGACGCCTGGGACACCGTCATCCGCGTGAACCTTCGCGGCACCTTCCTGATGTCGAAGCTCTTCGGCCGGCACCTCATCGAGGCCGGCCACGGCGGCTGCATCGTCAACATCTCGTCCATCGCCGGGAAGATCCTGCCGCCGAACACCTCCGCCTACGCAGCCAGCAAGGCCGGCATCCAGGCCCTCACCGCCTCCATGGCCCAGGAAGTCGGCCAGTACGGCATCCGCGTGAACGCGATCTGCCCCGGCCTCGTCGATACCGTCCGCATCGACGACATCCGCGGCACCCCCGCCTGGGATGCCTCGACGCAGCGCATCCCGCTCCGCCGCATGGGCTCCGGCGAAGAGATCGCCTGGATGACCATGTACCTCTGCAGCGACCAGGGTTCATGGTTCACCGGCCAGTCCATCAACCTCGACGGCGGCATGGCCGTCCAGCACTGACCGCACCACTGAGTCACGGAGGACACGGAGTTCTTTCGAGTTCACGGAGTCCGTGCGCACGACAAATCCTCCGTGAACACGGTAGCTCTCCGTGCCCTCCGTGCCTCCGTGGTTAGCTCTCCGTGCCCTCCGTGCCTCCGAGGTTAGCTCTTCGCCGCCTTCGCCGGGTCGAACGCCTTCCCCGATTCCCGTGCCTCGGCCTTGCCCGCCCGCTTCCAGCCCTGGTAGTTCGCCAGTGCCTCCGGAGAGTCCACATCCCCCAGCGTGGGCCAGTCGGGAGCCACGCTCTCCCACCCCTTCGGCGCGACCCCGAGCTGCTTCCCCAGCACCGCGATCAGCGACTTCACCTTCATCTCGCCGAACCCCGGCAACGCGGCGATCCGCTTCTCCAGGTCCGGGCCGTCCTTCGCTTCCCGCCAGATCTTCGCGGCGTCGCCGCCGTATTCCTCGGCGATGAAGCGCGCGAGAGCATGCACGCGCCCGGCCATGTTCTTCGGGAACCGGTGCAGCGACGGCCGCTCCGAAAAGACCGCCGCCAGCTCGTCCTCGCTCATCCCGGCGATGGTCCCCGCATCGAGCGTCCCGATACGGCGTTGCAGTTCCAGCGGCCCGCTGAACGCCTTCTGTACGGTCACCTGCTGGTCCAGCGCGAACCCGATGAGCAGCGCCATCGGCGACGAGACGAGCAGGCGGTCCGCCTCCTCGTCCCCCGTGAAATACAGTCGGTCTGTGGTCATGCGTGCCATGGTACGCCACCCCACGGCGCCAATGATCCCCTCCGGGCAACGCCGCCCGGTGAGTTCAGACGCAGTCCCGTGGCGGCCTACACCAGCCCGTGCGCCTTCGCGAACGGGTCCCAGCCCGGATCCTTGTGCCACTCGTACTCCGTCATCAAGGCCAGTTGCTCGGCCGTCGCCGGTCCGAAGTGCTTCGCGATGACGGCCAGCGCCATGTCGATGCCCGCCGACACTCCCGAGGACGTGGCATAGCTCCCATCCTCCACCCAGCGCGCCTCCTTCACCCAGTTCACGGCCGGGCCTTCTCCGGAACACTGGGCGAAATAGGCCTTGTTGGTAGTAGCGCGGCGGCCGTCGAGCAGTCCCGTCCGCGCCAGCAACCCGCTGCCCGAACAGACGGTCATCACCTGCTCCGCCGGCGGGCAGACGCGCCGCAGGAACTCGAGCATGGCCGCGTTCTGGCCCTGTGCGAACGTCCCGAACCCACCCGGCAGCAGCACCCAGTCGACCGCCGGGCAGGCCGCGAACGAATGCTGTGCGCTGAGCGTGACGCCCTGGGTGCTGGTCACGGGGCCAGCGTGCTCGGCCACGGTGACGACTTCCACCTGATCGCGCAGGCTCCCGAGCATCTCCAGAGGACCGGCAAGGTCAAGCAGCTCGAACTGCGGGAACAGGATCGCTGCCAGCTTTTTCGGCATGGCTAGCCCAACGCCTTCGCAACGGTCTGCCCCACCCAGCGAGCAGCCTCCTGCCCGTCATCGATCCCCGGGTTCGCATAGAAGCCGTGGATCTGGCCCTCGTACTGCCGGTGCTGCACCTCCACCCCGGCCGCTTTGAGCGCCTTCGCATACGCGTTGCCCTCGTCGCGCAGCGGGTCGAACTCCGCCGTGATCACCAGAGCCGGCGGCAGGTTCGAGAGGTCCTCAGCACACAGCGGCGAGGCCTGGACGCTCTTGCCCTCGGCCTCGTTGTTGAGGTAGTGCCCCCAGAACCACACCATCGAGTCCTTCGTCAGCAGGTACCCGTCCGCGTTCTCCGCGTACGAGGGCGTGTCGAAGCTGCAGTTCGTCACGGGGTAAATCAGCGCCTGGAACTTGATGTCCGGGCCGCCCGCATCCCGGGCGAGGATCGAAACCACCGCCGCCAGGTTGCCGCCCGCGCTGTCGCCACCCACCGCCAGGCGCGAGGAATCGACCCCCAGCTCAGCGCCGTGCCCGGCCACCCACTCCGTCACTGCGAAGCAATCGTCCACCGGCGTCGGGAACTTGTGCTCGGGCGCCAGCCGGTAGTCCACCGAGACGACCACACAGCCGCTCGCGTTGGTCATGATGCGGCAGCCATAGTCCGCCCCGTCGAGCGAGCCAATCACCCAGCCGCCGCCGTGGAACCAGACGAGCACCGGCTTCGGCTCGCGACTGTTGTCGGGCCGGTAGATCCGCACGGGGATGTCGGCGCCGTTCGCCGGGATTGTCCGCTCCTCGACTTGCGCGACGGGCTCCCCTTCGGGCCGCGGGGCCATCGCCATCATGTCCCGCAGTGCCTGCGGGTCGCCTTCGAGCTTGAAGCCGGCGGCGGCCATGAGATCGAGGACGACTTTTGCCTGTGGGTTCAGCGGCATGTGTGGCTCCTTGCACGGAGACGGGCTACCCCGTCCTCCGAGTCGTGTTGGGGCGGGAGCATACCAGCCCCGTAGAGCCCCACAAGGGACGCGCGCACCAGCGCGCCCGTAAAGTCCCACATCGCCCACATCTACGCGACGGTGAACCTCCGCAACCGCGCCGAAGCGACGCGCTGGGCGCTCACGCACGGGACCGGCCCGCCCAGGTCCTAACAGCTTTGGCACATACCTGATCTCACTTTGATACGGTTGAGCCGGTCACTCGATGTGAAGGCCTCCCGCGTTCCCCCACAGTGCAATCGAGAGGGACGAAACACGGGAGGCCAATCCGGTGCGCCGACTCGCCAGCCTGGTCTTCGCAGCCGTTGTGGCCTGCGGGTTGTTCGCCGGGTGCGGCTCAGGAGTCCCGATTCCTCTGCCGGTCGCCCCCACGCCCACGCCTCGAGCGGCGGAAGTAGGCGCATCGCCTCCGGCAGAGGTCGTGCAGGCGTCCGGGGGCGCGGGCCTCTGCAGCCACTTCGCCCTCGATGGCGTCGCCCGCTTCACTGGCCACTACAACGCGAGCGATGGCGGCCACTACCACAGCTGGACAGGCTCTGCCGGCGAGTCGTTCTGGGTCCAGTGCTAGCCGGTCCGGCAAGCTAGATCGGCCGGAACACCGGTATCGGGTACTCCCCGGAGTCCTGCTTCTCGAACTCCACCCGCACGCGCTGCCCGATTTTCACCTCGGTCGTCGGGTCGCCATCCACCATCACGTTGGTCAGCATCCGGAACCCTTCGTCGAGGTCAACGTACGCCACCGCGTAGGCGCCCAGCTCCTGGAAGCCGGGGATCCTGTTCTGCATGACTACCGAGAACGTGTAGACGGTCCCTTCGCCCTTCGAGACGTTCCACTTCAGGTCCCGGCCCCCGCACTTCTGGCAGTGCGCCGTCGGGTAGAAGTTCACCACCGAGCACGAATTGCACGTCTGGTAGCGCAGCTCGCCCTCCTTCACCCCGTCCCAGTAATGCTTCGTGTCCGGTTCCGGAAAATGTGGTTGCGGCCGATTCGGCATCTGATCATTCCTTCCTTTCGCATCCGGCACGGTCCGAAGTGCGAGGGACCCGTGTCCTCTCGAACCTCTGTGTCCTCCGTGCCTCTGTGGTGAACCTAGTCCGCGGCGAGGATCACCGTCCCGCCGGTGTGCGTCGAACCGAGCAGGCCGCCGTTCCCGTGCGCCACCGCCAGCTTCGCGCCCGCCACCTGCGAGGTCGACTCCCCGCGCAGCTGCCGCGTCGCCTCCAGCAACAGGAACAGCCCACGCATGCCCGGGTGGTTCGAAGACAGCCCGCCGCCGTCCGTGTTCAGCGTCAGGCCCGGCTGGTCGAACGCCAGGTGACCGTCACCCACGAACTGGCCAACTTCGCCCTTCTTGCAGAAGCCGAGATCCTCCAGGCAGACAGCCACGGTGATCGTGAATGAGTCGTAGATCATCGCGATGTCGATCTCGTCCGGGTGGACGCCCGCCTGCGCGAACGCCGGCGGGCCGCTCTGCGCCGCCGCGCTCGTCGTGATGTCGCCGCCGTTCTCGCGGTACTTCGTCGCCTCCCCGGACCCGATGATCCAGACCGGCTTCTTCTTGATGTCTCGCGCCACATCGGCCGAGACGAACACGGCCGCACCGCCTCCGTCCGAGACCATGCAGCACTCCAGCAGGCGCAGCGGAGAAGCCACCATGCGCGATTCCAGCACGTCCTCCACCGTGATGTTGTCCACCTTTACGAACTGGAGGTCCGTCATCGCCTTCACGGCTTCCGGGTTGCGCATCGCGTGCTTCCGCGTTGCCACCGAAATCTGCGCGAGTTGCTCATTCGTCGTCCCGTACTCGTGCATGTGCCGCTGCTTCACCATCGCGTAGTTGCTGATCAGCGTGGAGCCGTACGGCGCCTCCATGTTCGTCTGCCACGACGCCCCGCCGCGCCCGCCCCCGGTCCCGATCGCGAACCGCTGCGAAGCCGCCGTCGAACCGTACGTTGTCACGGCCACCTTCACCCGGCCGGCGGCGATGTCCCGCAGCGCGTGCGCCGCGTGGAACTCGTAGGACGAACCTCCGACCTGCGTGGTGTCGATGACCCGCGGCTTCAGCCCCAAATAGGCCGCCAGTCCAAGGCCCCCACCCCCTTCGCCGTCCCCGGCGTCGTACAGGCCGTCCACATCGCTCCACTTCAGGCCGGCGTCATCCAGTGCCGCCCGTAGCGAGGCCGCCTTGATCTGCATTGCCGAAACCCCGGGCGCGACACGCAGCGGGTACTCATGGATGCCGGCGATGGCCGCCTGGCGTTCTTGTGGCATAACTAACCTTCCGCATTGGGCTCGCGACGGAGCCTCCCGGGGCGTTTCCCCGGTCGCGTAAAACGCGCCGGCCTCGCCGGTGGCTCGTGGCGGCTTGTCCGCTCAGCGGCGGAAGCATAGCGTAATCCGGTGCGTATCGGTCTAATCGCGGACACCCACCTGCCCTCGCTCGTCCGCAGCCTGGACCAGCTCGGCCCGCAGGTCGCCGATGCCCTCCGCGGCGTTGACCTCATCCTCCACGCCGGCGACGTCACTGCCCCCTCCGTCCTCGACTGGTGCGCGCAGTTCAGCGATGTCCTGATCGCCGAAGGCAACAACGACCTCTTCCACGACCCCCGCATGGCAAAACGCCAGTTCCTCGACATCGAAGGGTGGCGTCTCGGCATGGCCCACGAGCTCCGCCCCGAATCCCGCCCAATCAGCGAGATCATCGATTCCTCGCTCGACGGCGAACCTGTCGACATCCTCATCGGCGGCGATACCCACGTCGAACGCCTCGAGTTCCGCGACAACGTCCTCCTCATCAACTCCGGCAGCCCGATCCTCCCCCATCACCTCTCCACACGGCTCGGCTCGATTGGCATCCTCGACATCTCGCGCAAGCGAGTGCGCGCCGAAATCGTCACCCTCGGCCACTCCGAAGGCGCGCCCAATCCCTGCCACCCGTTGTCCCTGGAAGTCGCCTTCGGCGAAGAAGGCCACCGCGCCATCCCCTTCCCCGGGGACGGCCGCGACGCGATCTGAGCGCTATCGCGTCAACCGCTCGATTACCAGTGCCTCCGCTGCCTCCACGTCGACATCCAGCGCGACGCGCGCGTTGGCTGGCAGATCCTCCGTGGGTTTCCGCACGACCGTCATCCCACGCGTGAACTCGCCATCCAGTTCGACCGTCACGTGCGCCTCCACCGATCGCACGAGCCCCGGCGCAACGAGTGTGGCCACGGCCAGCGGGTCGTGCAGGAACGTCGAACCCTGCCGCGCGAACCGCGGGTATCGCTCCACCTGCCCGGCCACCGCCTCGTGGTAGGCCGTCCCGCCGCTGTGCAGGCGCTCCACATCCTGCTTGCGGATCGCAACCCGCGTCGTCACGTCCAGCGGTATGAGGTCCACCCGCACGCCGGATTCGAACACGACCCGCGCCGCGTCGGGGTCGCACTTGATGTTATGTTCGGCAACCGGCAGCTCCAGCCTGTCCGGCCCGCGCACGCAACCTCCCATCACCGTCAGCCCCCCGAGGGCGCCGGCCAGCCCCGGGTCACGCAGGAGCGCCAGGGCGACGTTCGTCAGCGGCCCGATTGCCACCAGGTGCACCTCCCCGGGGCGTTCCCGCACAACCCGGGCGATCTCGCCCGCGGCGTCGCCGCCATCCGGCTCAAGCCCCACGTCATCCGGCCCCAGCAGCCCCTCGCCTTCGTGCCCGGCCCACCACACGGCGTCCCGCTTCAACAGGGTGTCCCTCGCCCCGGTGAACACCGCCACGCCCTCCGTCCCACGCAAGCGCAGCAGCTTGCGCACCATCCGCGCGCGCAGGCCGACGTCGCCGTACACACACGTGACCGCCGCCAGCTCCAGTTCCGGCGACCCGAGGATCACCCCCAGCGCGAGGCAGTCGTCCACATCCGAACCGATGTCCGTGTCCAGGATCACCGGCCTTGTCGCACTCACCGCAGCATCCCGATCGCGACCGTGATGTTGTCCGGGCCCCCGGCGCCGTTCGCGAGGTCCACCAGCACGCCCGCCGCCTCCTCTGGCGGAAAGTCCCGCAGGATCTGGGCGATCACCTCGTCCTCCACCACCCCGTGAAGCCCGTCGCTGCAGAGCAGTACGAGGTCCCCGCCCGCGAACCGCAACGGCCCACCCTGGTCTGGCTCCACCCATGGCTCGAAACCCACCGTCCGCGTCACGACATTGCGGTGCGGGTGAAGAGCCGCGGCGGAAGCCGGCAACAACCCGGCGCGCACCTGCTCCGCCACCACCGAGTGGTCGAAGCTCAGCTGTTCGAATTCGCCCCCAAACCGCCCGTAGATGCGCGAGTCCCCCACGTTCACCCACCAGCCCTCACCGCCCCGGTAGAGCACCGCCGCCAGCGTCGTCGCCGAACCGTTCCACTTCCGGTCGCGGCCCTCGTTGAATACCGTCCGGTTCGCCGCCGCCACGGCCCGCTCCAGCGCCTCTCGCACACCCGACGATTGCAGCCGTGTGGCCAACTCCTCCAAAAACGCCGCCGTCGCGCGCTCGCTCGCCCACTCGCCGTGCGCGTGCCCGCCAAGGCCGTCCGCAACGACGAGGACCGTCCAATCTTCCGCGCCGGGAAGTGCGCCCACGAACCCGTAGTCCTGGTTCTGCTGGCGCGAGCGCCCGACATCGGTGCGGCACACCGTTACGAACTCCAGGGGCGCCGATGGCTCACTCATGGGCCTGCGCAGTATAGGGGCCCGCGAGCTTATCCCGATCCACGCTTTTCCGCCGGCCGGGATGCTCGCATGCTGTTGATCGACATCCTCCCCCGAGGGGTAGCAAAGATGGCCATCCAGGTCGGGCGCCGGTATCCCAAACGTTTCGAGCTCAGGGACGGCTCTGTCGTGACCGTGCGCCCCATGAGCCGCGCCGACGAATCCGCCCTCGTCGACTTCTTCGCGCGCATTCCCCCCGAAGAGCGCTACTTCCTCAAGGAAGACGTCACCTCCCCGCTCGTCATCCGCGAGTGGATCGACAACCTGGACTACGACAAGGCCCTCCCTCTCCTCGCTCTCGACGGTCGGCGCGTGGTTGCCGATGCCGCCCTCCTGCGCCACCGCTCGGCCGCCTTCGGCCACTCCGCCGAAGTGCGCGTCGTCATCGACCCCGCCTGGAGGAGCCGCGGCCTCGCAGTGGGGCTGATGAACGAACTCGCCGAACTCGCAGCCGAAAACGACATCGAGGAGCTCGTCTTCGAGTTCGTCCGCGGCGTCCAGGATTCCGGAATCGAGGCCGCTGAGTTCCTCGGCGCGAGTGTCGAGGCGGTCCTCCCCGGCTGGGTCCGCGGCAGCGATGGCACCCGCTACGACGTGGTCTTCTTACGGCTGCCCCTTGGCTCCGACGCAGGTCCCGGAGACGCCCCCGGAGGCCGGGAGCCCGCCTGAGTCCTCAGCCGGCCCCTGCGGCTGCCACATCCAGCGCCGACAGCAACTTTTCCACGCGGACTTTCATCGCGCGCACCTGGATCGGGCCAAAGCCGAAGTTGGAAGCTTTCACCGATACCTCCGTCGTGGCCCCGGCGCCTTTGACGTCGACCGTAAGCGTGGCCGGCCAACTGAAGCTCATCAGCGAGAACTTCTCCTTTACGGTCAGCGCTCCGTCGCCAGTGCCCTGTACCGTCCAGCCCAGGCCGGCCGCGGCCTGCTCGACCGCCGCCCTTACGCGCTCCGGACCCACCGCGAACGTCCGCGACTCCTCATAGCTGGCCATTCCACTGCCTCCCTGCCGGATTCGCGGCGGAGTATAGACAACCCGCGCCGCGACAGCGCGACCCCTCCGGCACGCTTGCGTTCGTGTTCCAAATCACAATCCGCTAGACTGCACCGCGAACATCCACCGGGCGCGCAGCGGCCCTGCCGCGGCAGCCGCGCAGCCCCCGGTTGCTGCAGGTAGACATGGCAACTCTCACCGTCAACGGCAAGGTCATCGAAGCACCCGCCGGCGCCCCGCTTGTCGAGGTCCTCAAGGACAACGGCTTCTACGTCTCGAGCCTCTGCTACATCGACGGCCTGAAACCCTACGCCGGCTGCCGCTCCTGCCTCGTCGATATCGAAGGCCCTCCCGGCCTCCAGCTCTCCTGCACCTCCGTCGTCCAGGACAACATGGTCGTCCGCACCGACACCGAGGAAGTCAAGGAAGGCCGCAAGGCCGTCCTCTCCCTCATCCTCGCCAACCACAGCGACCGCTGCCTCACCTGCCATCGCCGCGAACACTGCCACCCCGGCGACATTTGCCTCCGCGACGATATCGTCACCCACCGTTGCCTCACCTGCTCGAAGAATTACCGCTGCGAACTCCAGGCCACCTGCGAAATGGTCGGCATGTCCGGCTACGAGCCCTGGGTCGGCGAGGAACGCTCCTGGTACCAGACGCCCCAGCCCCGCCCGGACCGCGGCAACCCCTACATGGAGTTCGACCCGCAGATGTGCATCATCTGCACCCGCTGCGTCCGCGCCTGCGACGAGAAGCGCCATACCGGCGCCATCACCCTCTCCGGCCGCGGCTGGGAAACCATGATCGCCTTCGGCGCCGGCGGCGCCATCGATGAAAGCAACTGCGACTTCTCCGGCGCCTGCATCGACGTTTGCCCCACCGCCACCCTCATGGAGCACCCGAACAAGTGGGTGGCCAAGCCCGAAACCTGGACCACCACCACCTGCGACTCCTGCGCCATCGGCTGCAGCATCCGTCTCGGTTCCGCCGAGGGCCGCGGCGTCATCGTCCGCCCCGGCGACGGCAACCCCGTGAACGGCGACCAGATCTGCGTCCGCGGCCGTTACCACTACGACTCGCTCAAGCCGCGTGAACGCCTCGGCCGTCACTCCATCCGCCGCGGCAACATCCAGGCCCCCGCCACTCTCGCCGAAGCCGCCACCGAAGCCGCCCGCGCCCTCAAGGCCGCCGGCGGCAAGGTCGGCGTCCTCGTCGGCGCTACCTTGACCAACGAAGAAGCGTTCCTCGCCGCCCGGATCGCGAAAGCCCTCGGGACCCGGGCCGACAGTTCCCTCGGCCCGGTCATCCGCGCGACGAAGGGCGCCCTCGAAGAGCGCTTCGGCACATGGCGCATGTCCTCCGACATGACCCGCATCGCGAAGAGCAAGGCCATCGTCGTCGTCCACGACGACCTCGAAGAGTCCCACAACGTCGCAAGCGTCCGCATCAAGGATGCCGTCGTCCGGGAAGGCGCGAAGCTGATCGTCATCGGCCCCCTCCGCAGCGAACTGGTCGACTTCGCCACGCTCTGGGTCCGCACCGAGGCCGGCGCGGAAGGCGCCGCGGCCGCCGCCATCGCCGACGCGCTCTCCGGCAAATCCTCAACTGACGACGAAATCGCCGCTGCCGCCAGCATCCTCCGGGACGCCCCGAAGGACGCCACTATGGTGGTTTGCGCCCCTAACCCGGTGAGCGCGGCCATCGCCGCCAGCATGACGGGCGGCGCTGCCAACCTCGCCATCGCCCTGTTCGGCCCCGAAGCGAGCAACAACCTCGTCGTCCTTCCCCCGGAAGTGAACGTCCACGGCCTCCTCGATGTCGGCGTCGCCGCCGAAGGCTCCGCCAACCCGCTCGAAGGTCTTTCCGCCCTCCTGGTCGTCCGCGACGACCCCACCATGCGCCTCGCCTGGGCCGCCGATGCCCTCGCAAGCGTTGGCACGGTCGTTGCCATCGACAACGTCCTCAGCGGCGCCGCGAAGCAAGCCCACGTCGTCATCGCCGAGGGCCGCGCCTACGCCAGCGCCGGCACGTACACACAGGGCGACCACCGCATCCAGAAACTGACCCCCGCCGTCCGGCCCGAAGGCGACGCCGTGCCCCTCTTCCAGGCCCTCCTCGAACTCGGACAGGCCCTCGGCGTCGATCTGCCGAAGACCCCGGACGCCGCCCTCGGCGAGATCGTCAAACTCGACGCAGGCTACCAGCCCGCGTGGGACCTCATCGTCGGCGAAGGCGTGAAGAAGGCCGTGCCCGCTTCTCCGAAAGCGGCCGCCGTCCCGGTCCAGGCCGTCACCGCCGAAACCGGCACCCGCGTCATCGTCGCCCGGGACCTGTACACCGCGGCCGACGCCGCCGCTCTCCGCCACCCGGAAGCCGAAAAGCTCCACCGCTACGACCGCATCCAGGTCAGCGAACAGGACGGCGCCGCCCTCGGCATCTCTACCGGCGATGAGGTCGTGGTCTCCGGCGGCGGCACCGCCATCGCCGCGAAGGCAACGGTCACCGAACGCGTCCCCGCCGGCCACATCTTCGCCTCATCCCTGCTCCAGGGCGGCGCAATCACCGCGCTCTTCGGCAACGGCCACGTCCCCGCCGTCAGCCTCGCCCGCGCGAACGGCCCGGCCCCGGCAAGCCCGCCGGCCTCGGCCGATTCTCCCGCAGGCTAGAAGAGCGCTGCCCGCCCCGGCGGAGGCTTACGCCGCCTTGAGCCCGTCCTCCCCGCGGAGGCGCCACCAGCGGGCCGCTTCCCCGCGGGAACCCGCGCCGAGCCTCCCCAGGATTTCGCCTACGTGCCACTTCGCCCCATCGAGGGAGATGCCGAGCGTCTCCGCCACCTGCGCGTTGGTGCGCCCGGCGGCCAGCAGTTCGAGCACTTCCGCCTGCCGCCTCGTGAGCGGGGCTGGCCATGGTGTTTGCCCTGTCCGTTGCATCCTGCTACGAACCTACCGCCCCGGTCACGCCCCCGGCATCCGACCAAAGCCTGATTCAACCCAACAAAAAGCCCACCGGGCCAGCGGTGGGCTTTTATCACTTTCGACTGACTGGAGAGAGGTAGGAGGTCGAAAGCGGACCAGGAGTGGTGAAGCGCCAGGAGAGGGGAGGTTCGCCTGGCGCCACCGAGGACGGACGGCCCCTTACGGGGTCATGGGCGCTGGAAGGAAGCTGAGATGGCTTGCGTGCGGCCGCGGGTTGCGCTCGGGACGCGCTTGCGCGGAGAAGGTGGGGGAGAGCGTGCGAGCCATCTCTGCTCCTCTCGCTCGCTATCTTCCTACCCGCATGTCAAAGGCGAACGTGGCGACTGTAAACGCCTCGCAAAATGTCTCCGGCTCCCGCCCTCAGCGCGCTTGCACCCGCAGTTCCGAGGCCGCCGGCAGCGTCGCCGGGGGGAATGCTCCCGGCGCGATCGGCGCGTAGTCGTGCGCGAACACGCCCGTCCCTCCCGGCTCCACCCACACGTGCATCTGCCAGCCGGTGTCTTTCTGGAACACCCCGCCGACGCACTCCGCCGCGTTCGCGACCGTCCGCACGCGCGCCCCCGCCGTGAAGCACAGGTTCTCGTGCCGGTGCCACACGTCCAGCGGCCCGAAGTACTGCGGCGGCGTCTCCTTGTTGCCCTCAGCCATGAACATCGCGCCCACCAGCCGCCAGTTGCCATCCAGCCGCTTCGAATACAGCAGCACCTCGACCCGCTCCGGGTCCATCTCGTGCCCGTCGTTCCGGTAGTCCAGCCGCACGAAGTGGGCAGCGATCCCCGGCAGGTCCGGCGTCACCTGCAGGTAGCCCTCCGCCAGCGCCTCGCGCACGTCCCGGAACTTCGCCGTTTTGTCTTTCACGTCCTGCGCGAACGTCGCCGCCGCCGCCAGCTGCTCCGCCGAGACGCCTACCTCAACGCCGTGCGTGTGTTTCGTCCCCTCACCCATCGCCTCGTCGCCGCTCCCGCCCGCCGGGTGCGAATGCCCGTCGGCCGAAACCGGTACGGCGCGCGCCACAAGGAACGGGACCGCGTCCTGGGTTCCTGGCCCCGTCATCTCGTGGGCGTGGTCCGCCGGTGTGCCGGGCGCGTGCTCATGCATTGCCATCGCGTGCTCGTGGCTGGAGTCCTCCGCCTGCGAGGCCAGCCAGATCGAACCCGCCGAAACCGCCGCGATCACCGGAAGTGCGAACCCTCGCACCGCCACGCCGGAAAGCCCGCTCCCGCCGACTTGCCGCTCGCTCATCCAGGCGGCCGCCATCCCGAGCAGCGCCGCGGCGACAATCGCCATGCCCGCGACGATCAGCAGGTGGCTCGGGTTCCCGAGCGAAAGCACGCTCTCGCGCTGCGCCAGTGTCGAATCCGACGAGTGGCGGTACACATCCCACCCCAACCCCAGGAAATGGATCGCGAGGCCCGAGGCGGCGGCTCCCCAAAGCAGGCGGTACTTCATGGCATTCCCCTTCGGGCAGGACAATACAACGAATCGGGTTCGGAAATCCATCAAAGCGCTTTACCCTTGCGCCCGTTCGGCCGCTAACTCCCGGCCCTCGGGCCATACCTCCGCCCGCCGCCTTCCGCCCAGACTTGGACCGTGGATCGCCAGCCTGCCCCGGCCCTCAGACGCAGCCGCCGTTCCGTGCTCGCCCTGGCCGCCGGTGGAGCCGCCGCCGCGGCGCTCACTTCGCTGCCCGGCTGTTCCACGCGCGGCTCCCGGGAAGCGGAGGACACGCCCGCTCCGGCCCCCACCGGGACTGCGCGCCCCGGCGCGACCACCCACCCAGAGCCCGGACCCGCCGAGCTTCGCAGCTCGGATGGCCTCCTCCGCGCTACCCTGGTGGTCCGGCCCGAGCTCATCGCCCACGGCGCGGGCTCTCGTTGGGCGCTCACTGTGAACGGCCGCACCCCCGGCCCGACGCTCCGCCTCAGGCCCGGAGACCGCCTCCAGCTCACCATCGACAACCAGACAGGCCACTCCACGAACCTGCATACCCACGGGTTGCGCGTCTCCCCGGAAGGCAACTCCGACAACCCCTTCATCGAAATCAAGGACGGCGAGCGCTTCGAATACGACATCCAGTTGCCACGGGACCACCCGGGAGGCACCTTCTGGTACCACCCCCACCTCCACCACCACGTCGCTGAGCAGCTCTTCGCCGGTTTCTTCGGCCCAATCGTCGTCGAAGACGACGTCGATGCACTTCCTGCCCTCGCGACGGCGCGGGACCGGCTCGTGCTCCTCCACGACACCCGCATCGGCAGCACCGAGGCCGCCGTCATTGGTGCGTCCCCGATGGACCAGCGCATGGGCCGCCAGGGCGAAGTCCTCGTCAACGGCGAACGCCAGCCCGTCTTCCGTGCCGAAGCTGGCAGGCTCGAACGCTGGCGCGTCCTCAACGCAAGCTCGTCCCGGTTTTACCGCCTGACGCTCGACGCGCATCCCTTCCACGTCATCGCGACCGATGCCGGCCGCCTCGCCGCACCGCGAGAGGCGGCCGAGCTCGCCCTCGTCCCCGGTGAGCGTCTTGAGCTCCTTGTCCAGCCGAAGACCGCCGGCGCCTACTCCCTCCGCACCCTTGCCACCAGCCGGGGAAGCATGGGCATGGCGGGCGGCGCGATAACCACCCCCGAATCGCAGCTCGCCACCTTCGAAGTTGCCGGGAGCGCCTCCCCCGCCTCTCTTCCCGCCACGCTCGCCGCGCTCGAAGACCTCCGCACGCTCCCCCAGCCGCGCACGCGCGAAGTCGTGTTCTCGATGCAAGGGCAAATGGGCGGCGCCGCCTTCCTCATCGACGGCAAGTCCTTCTCCGGCGACCGCGTCGACATCCGCCTCGCCGCCGGCACCGTCGAAGACTGGATCGTCCGCAACACCTCGCCCATGGACCACCCGTTTCACCTTCATGTGTGGCCGTTCCAGCTCATGGAGAGTTCCTCCGCCGGCCCGGTGAAGTCCGTGGAATGGAAGGACACGGTGAACGTGCCCGCCAACAGCTGGGTCCGGCTCCGCATCCCGTTCACCGCCATCACGGGGAAGACCGTGTTCCACTGCCACATCCTGGACCACGAAGACCTTGGCATGATGGCGACGATCGAGGTGCGCTGACGGGCGCCTCCGTATAATCCGCGCCATGGTCAAAGTCATCCGCCCCGCTGAACGCGACTCCGGCACCGCCCAGACCCCGGGCATGGTCCGCCAGGCAGGCATCTCCGCCGCCCTCACCGGCTCCGAAGGCCTCTGGATGGGCACAGCCGTGAACGGCCCCGGCGCCTGCTCCGCCGCTCATCATCATGGCAGCAACGAGTCCGGCATCTACATCCTCCGCGGCCGCGTGCGTTTCCGCTGGGGCGAAAAGCTGGAGCACGTCGTCGACACCGGCCCGGGCGACTTCGTCTTCGTCCCACCCTACGAGGTCCACATGGAAGAAAACCTGGACCCGGACGGCGAAGCCGAACTCCTCCTCGCGCGTAACAGCCAGGAGCAGATCGTGGTCAACGTCCCCGATCCTCGTTCGGGCTGAGCCCCGAACCCGCAGTTCCCTGTTCGGCCTCCGCCCCGATAATGGGGCGCAATGCGGCGCTTCCTGAGTGCTCTCCTGCTGCTGGTCCGCGTCGGCCAGTTCTCCGTCATCGCGGTCTCCCTCTACCACACGGTGGTCAGCACGTTCGGTTACCGTCGCTACCTCCAGCAGAAGGACACGTTTCCCGAACCGCCGGCCAGCCTGCCCCGCTTCGCCCTCGTCATCTGCGCGCGCAACGAAGAGGCCGTCATCGGGCGGACCGTGTCCGACCTTCTCGCTATGGACTACCCGGCCGAGCTCCGGGATGTGGTCGTCGTCGCCCACAACTGCACCGACGACACCGCCCGCATCGCGGCCAGGGCTGGCGCGGTGGTCGTCGAAAGCTCCACTCCCGGCGTCGGCAAGGCCCACGCCATCGAAGCCGGCCTTGCCGCCCTCAACTCCGGCTACGACTTCGTCGGCTGGTTCGACGCCGATGCCCGCATCACCCCGGAATTCCTCACCGTGATCGCCGCCCACTCCGCCGGCCAGGACTGCATCCAGGCCGAAACCGTGCCCATCGCCGACCACGACTGGTTCGCGGAGGGCTACGGCTTCGACCGGAAAGTCCGCAACGTATTCTGGTGGCGCCCACGCGAGGCCCTCGGTCTCAGCAGCACCATCACCGGCAGCGGCTGGTTCATCCGTCCCGAAATCCTCCACCGCTACGCCCAGGGCTCCTGGACCATGACCGAAGACCTGGAGCTCACCGCCCGGCTCGTCGCCGACGGCTACCGTGTCGCCCACATCGCGCGCGCCCAGGTGGCCTGTGGCGAGCCACGCTCACTCCGCGACTCCTTCCAGCAACGCTCCCGCTGGGTCCGCGGCCACATCGGCGTCGTCAAGGGGCGCTGGCTCTCGCTCGTCTCTGCGGCGTTGCGGGGCGATCGCCGCGCGGCCGACCTCGCGCTCTACCTTGTCGTCCCCACCCGCATGCTCACCCGCCTGGGCGTCTCCACGGCGGCAGCCTTCGGCCTGTTCTGGCCAGCCCTGCGCCTGCCGACACCCCTCATCTGGGCCGCGCTCGCCGGCGAATGGCTCGTCCCAGCCGTCATTGGCTGGCGCGAGCGCGTCTTCCGGCTGTCCACGGGCAGCCTGAACCTCGCCTTGCGGCATACCGCCCTTGGGCTCCTCTGGTTCCCGATTGGCATCTGGGCGATGGGCACCGCCCGCCTCCGCGCATGGCACGCCATGCCGCGCGCCCTCGAAAGCGGGGCCCGCCGTGTCGCGTAGGGCTGCCGCGACGACCACATCCGGCGCAAGGGACCGGGTCCCGTACTACTTCGTCGCGGGCCTGGCGCTCCTCTGCATCGTCTGGTTCTTCGGCATCGCCATGCGCGTCTCCCTCCGCGAGGACATCGATGTCGTCGCCCGCGCCGGCATCTCTCGCGTCCTCACCGGCGGCTTCCCCGACTTCCGCGACACCACCCTGCTCGTCCTCCTCGCTGTTGGCGCCTACCTGGTCTGCCTCTGGGCCTTGCGCCGCGGTTTCCGCCACGACTTCGCCGCAGTCATCGCCGGGACAGCCATCGCCAGCGCCGCCATGCTCCCCGCCATGCCCCTCACCTCACCCGACGCAGTCCACTTCGCCGCTGACGTCCGCACCTTCTGGCTCCACGGCAAGTGGCCGGCCGACTTCTCCGGCGTGCCCGGCAAGATCGATGACCCTGTCGCCAGGGAAGTCCGCGTCTTCCGCAACCAGCCGAGCGGCTACGGCCCCCTTGCCTACGCCATCGGCGGCGCCCCCATCCCCTTCGTGGGCGACGGCTTCAAGGCGAACCTCCTCGGCCAGAAGGTGATGGGCGGCATCTTCCTCACCCTCACCGCGGCCGCCACCGGGCTCGTCGCCAAACGGCTGGGCCAGAAGCCGGCCTTCGTTGCCGGCATCGTCGGCCTCAACCCCATGATGCTCTGGCAGTTCCCCGGCGACGGCCACAACGACGCCATGATGGCCTTCTTTGGCGTCGTCGCCCTCGGCCTCGTGATGCAACCTTCGTGGAAGTTGCGCGGCGCCGGAGTCCTCGCCTGGCTCGCCGCGGCGTTATGTAAGTATGCCCTCGTCCTCGGCTCGCCCGTCGTCGCCGCCTGGTGGTGGCCACGCTGGCGGAACCCGCTCGCCTTCCTCACGGCCGCCGGCGGGGGGTTCGTCCTGCTGCTCTACACCATGGGCGTCGGCCCGGTCGAAAACGGCGCCCTCGGGCCCGCCGGCGCGATCATCGAGACCTCGCCCTGGCACTGGCTGCAAACCTGGTTCGATACCGGACCCACCGGCAACGACCGCATCGTCGTCAGCAGTTACGTGCTCTTCCTCTTCGTCCTCGGCCTCACCATGATGTTCCACCGCCTCGAAACCCGGACCGACCTCGCCGCCGCCGTCGGCCTCGTCATGACACTTTTCCTGTACCTCTGCTCCCCGGGCTACCACCCCTGGTACATCATCTGGTGCCTGCCCTTCGCCGCGCTCTCGAACTCACGCTGGCTCATCACTTTCGCCGTCGCCTTCTCCCTGGCCGCCTTCCTGCCCATCCTCGCCCTGAACTGGCGCATCACCCTCTCGACCACTGCCCACATCGCCAACCCCGTCGATTGGGCGACGGCCCTCATGTGGGCCTCCACCGCCGTCGCCGGCTACATCGGCTGGCGCGGCAGAGACTGGGCCACGTTCGGTAGCGGCAGCCAGCGGAAGGCAACGGGGCCGAAGTTCGCCCCGAGGCAACGCCGCCGCGCCCAAACTTCCCGCCCCTAGCCGGGCTCGGCCGGCTCGACCTCCACTGGCCCGCCAGTCCGCCGCAGCCTCGCCCACGCGGCCCGCAACACGTGCCCGGCGAGCGCGAAATAGGCGGCGACGTCCGACCGCTGGATCCGCCACAGCTCCACGAACCGCAGTCCCGTGATCCGCAGGAAAATGATCGTCGAGGTGACGGTTGCCGTGCCGTAGCTCAACGTCGTCGCCAGCGCGGCCCCGGATGTGCCCAGCGGGGGGATCAGCGCCACCCCCGCGCAAACGGAGACAAGCAGCGAGAGCACCCCGATTAGCAACGGGAGCCGCGGCCGCCCGAGCTGGTTCACGTAGTACAGGTTCATGAGCGCGAGCGGCGCCGCCAGCGCCGTCCCAACGCACAGGATGCGAAGTGGCGCCCCTGCGTTCCGGTACGGCTGCCCGAACAGAAACTCGATCAGCACCGGGCCCACAAGCGCCGCCGCCAGACCCCCGCACATCACCACCAGCACCGTGTGCCTGATCCCTGTCGCCGTGATGTGCGCCGCCTCCGTCCGGCTGGCGTTCCCCACTCGCCGGAACGCCCCGATCGCGATGGCGCCCGAAAAGAGCCCCAGTCCCTCCGCCACCGCAATCGCCGATGAGTAGATTGCCGCCCCCTCGCGGGAGTCCAGCCCGAACACCAGCGCCTGGTCGATCCGGTAGTTCACCAGCCCGACGATGCTGCCCGCGCTCGTCCCCGCCGTGAACCGCAGCATCCCCTTCAGCAGGTCCAAGTCCGGCCGGTGCCGGAGCATCCACGCCCACCACGACCGGCCCCACACCAGCAGCGGCAGAAGCGAGCCATACTGAGCCGCCGTCCATGCCTGGAGCGCCCCTTCCGCAGTGCGGTGGTCCAGCCACCACACCCAGCTCACCAGCGACACCATCGCCAGGACAATCGCTGCGTCGCCCCCCGCGTTGTACTTGAGGACCGAACCCTGCCCCAGGATCACCCCCAGCGACGTGTTCCTGATCACGGCCGGCGCGAGCGACAGGGCCGCCAGCCCCACCACCCGCGAGTCGCCACCCCCTCCAGCCAGCCAGATGCCCAGCCCTCCCAGGGACACCAGCGCCGCCACCGGTCCCGCGAGGCTCAGGGCCGTCGCGCCCACCTCCGGCGGGGTCCGCCCCCGGTTCGAAACGAAGTACCCCGTCGCGTGGGAAAGGCTCGACACTCCTCCAACCGTCGACGTCACCACGATCGCCGTCGCATACACGCCCCGGTCCTCGACGCTCAACGTGCGCGCCGTCAACACGCCGATGAACCCCCACAGGAACACGTCGCTCACCCGGAACATCAGGGCGATGAGGCTGCCGGCCGCTATTCCCACACGGCCATGTTAGCGATGACCCCGCTGGAGGCTACGACAGACGCCCCCGGCCGGCCGCGTGCTCGTAGGCCGCCAGCAGCAGTGGCGCAACCACCGCCGGCCGGAACGCCTCCGCCCTCGCGAGCCCCGCTGCGCCCAGCTCCTCCCGCAGCCCCGAGGCTTCCACCAGCGCGCGCCCGAACCTTCTCGCGAAGCCCTCCCCCGCCAGCGGCACGACGATCCCCGCCTCGCCCACCACCTCCGGCAACGCCCCGCCATCCGAAACCACCACAGGCAGGCCGCAGGCCATCGCCTCGATCACCGGGATGCCGAACCCCTCTCCCAGGCTCGGTTGCGCCAGCACGTCGCACACCGCGTAGATCGCCGCCAATCCCTCGTCGTCCACCGCCGGCAGGGACGCCGTCCGCCGAAGCACCCCCAGGGACTCCGCCAGCGCCCGCTGACGCGCGGTGAGTGGCCCCACCCGCACGAGCGACGCGTGCGCCAGCGCCGGCTGCCCCATCGCCTCGAACAGGGCTTCCAGGTTCTTGTATGCCCGGTCGTTCCCCACACTCAAAATGCGCGGCCCCGGCGGCAGTTCCACCCCTGCTCGCAGCAGCCGCGCCTCCGCTTCTTGGCGGTCCACCGGCCGAAACGCCGGGCGCACCACGTTCGGCACGACACTCGCTTCGAACCCGGACCCGAATCGCCGCACCAGCTCCCCCCGCGTGTACTCCGAAACCGCTACCACGCCGTCAGCCCGCCCCAGCGCCGCGATCGGCCGCCGCAGGAACGCCTGCTTCAACCAGCGCTCCCGCGCCGTCGCGTAGTACCCGGGCAGGTGCATCTGCATGAGGTCGTGACACGTGACCACCACCGGCACACGCCCGCGAAACCGTCCCACGTGGTGCGCCAGCGCGTGATCCGTGAGATGCACAAGGTCGAACTCACCGCGGAGCGCCGCCTCCACTTCCACCGCCCGCCACCACCGCCGCTGCAACCCCGTTGCGATTGAGGGAGGGTTGGACCACGGCGCCTCCGCCATCGCGACCTCGATCCGCGTATCGCGCAGCATCCGCGCCAGTGACGCGGCGTAGGCGGTGATGCTCCGCCAACGCGAGCCCTCCATCGGCTGGACAAGCAACACCCGCCGCACGCTGCTCACGGCGCACCCCTCCTCCCCGTACAACCCCGGTACAAATCGGTCGACTCTGCTACGATCGTCCTCCGGGCCTTTCGGTCCGCCCAGGGGCGGGCGTGGCGTAATGGTAGCGCGCGACCCTTCCAAGGTTGAGGCGCGGGTTCGATTCCCGCCGCCCGCTCCAGTTCCGCTACCACCACCCCGCTGATACTCCCGGCGCTCCGGAGGGGCCGTGACCGCACCGAGCCTTCCCGACTCTCCCGCCTTCGTCTCCTTTCCCGGCGCCGTCCGCCCTGCGCGCCACCACTGGGTCGATTCTTATGGCGTCCGCATCGCCGTCTGCGAATGGGGCGAACCCGGGGCCCCGCCCCTCTTCCTCGTCCACGGCGGCTCCGATTTCGCCGGCACATTCGACGTTTTTGCGCCGTTGCTGGCGGCCGCCGGCTGGCGCGTCATCTCCTGGGACCATCGCGGCCACGGCGATTCCGACCACGCCGCCCTCTACAGCTGGGACGCCGATGTCCGCGACGCGCTCTCCGTGCTCGACGCCATCACGCCGGACCCGGTGCCCGTCATCGCGCACTCGAAGGGTGGCGGCATGATGCTCCAGCTCGCCGAAGCCCTGCCCCTCCGTCTCTCCCGCCTCGTCGTTATCGACGGGCTCCCCTCCCCGGACCCCCACCCCGACGTTTCGGACCACGAGCAGCGCCGCTTCACCCGCGAGAACCTCGCCCAGTGGCTCGACCATCGCCGCGGCGCCGCGGCGAACTTCCGCAAGCCGGGCACCCTCCAGGACCTCGCCCGCAGGCGCAAGCGCATGAACCCCCGCCTCAGCGACGAATGGCTCCTCTACCTCGCCAGCATCGGCGCCCGCAGAGACCTCGACGGCTGGCGCTGGAAGCTCGACCCGGCGATTCGCTTCGGCGGCTTCGGCCCCTGGCGCCCCGACTGGTCGCTCGAACGCCTCAAGTCCATGCCGGTCCCCCTCCTCGGCCTCACCGCCACCGTCGAAGAAGAAATGGGCTGGGGTACCAACCACAAAGCCATCGAGCCGTACATGCCCCCCGGCGGCCGCCTTGTACCCTTCGCCGACACCGGCCACTTCATCCACATCGAGCACCCCCGCGAGGTCGCCAGTCTCGTCCTGGACTTCCTCGAATGACCGTCTTCGTCACGCACAACCAGGTCAAGCTCGCGCTCCACACCCTGCGCCCGGGCGCAGGGCCCAACCTGCTCCACCTCCACGCCCTTGGCGATCGGTCGCCCGCTTCCGTCCCGGCCGACCTGGAGTCCTGGCCCGGCCCAATCTACGCCGTCGACTTCACCGGCCACGGCGCTTCCACGGTCCCTGCGGGCGGCGGATACACCGCGGAAGTCCTCATGGGAGACGCGGACGCCGCCCTCTGGATGACCGGCCCCGCGACCGTTGTCGGCCGGGGCCTCGGCGCCTACATCGCCCTCCTTATCGCCGGCGCCCGCCCCGAACTCGTACGCGGCGCCATCCTTTGCGACGGCGCCGGGCTGGCCGGCGGCGGCGACCGGCCCGGCCCACTCAACATCCGCGGCGTCCCCGGCCGCCAGACCGCGCCCGACCCTTTCGCCCTCGTCGAACTCGCGTCGGACCTCCGCCCTCCCGACTACGTCTCACGCTTCGCCGAACTGGCCGTCCAGCACTCCCAGGTGAAGCCGCCCATCGCTGTCGCCGCCCGCTCCCGCCCGGACTGGCTGAAAGCGGCCCTCTCCGTCCCCGGCGTTGAAGAACTCCCACTCGCAGAGGCGCTCCGCCTGCTCGCAGACGCCTAGCCCGTAACTCCCCTCTCCCCAGGCGCCCGACAGCAGCCGGCTCACCGCCGGCCGTCACGCGGGGTACCCGCGCCCCACCGGGGGCGCGCGGGCCCTGCCCCACTTCCACACTCCCCTCTCCCGCCCCGCGAGAGAGGGGCCAGGGGTGAGGGCTACTACCGGTACGCGTTCGCCTGGATCGTGTACAGCTCCGAGTACAACTTCCCCGCTGCCATCAACTCCTCGTGCGACCCGACCTCCGCCAGCTTCGCCCCATCGAGCACCACGATCAGGTCCGCCATCCGCACCGTCGAAAACCGGTGAGACACCAGCACCGTGATCCGGCCGTTCGTGGGTGCGTGCTCCGTTGCCCCGTTCCCGTCTCCGTCGCCGTGGCCATTCGCCTTCGCCCCGCGGCGCGCAGCCGCGGCGTATCGCTCGAACAAAGCGTGCTCCGTTTCGGCGTCCAGCGCCGCTGTCGGCTCGTCCAGCACAAGCAACAGGGGCTCATCTCGCATGAACCCGCGGGCCAGCGCGAACTTTTGCCACTGCCCGAACGAGACCTCGGCGCCACCCGGCCACGTTGGGCCCAGCTGCGTCTCCAATTGCGACGGCAACCGCTCCACCGCGTCCTCCGCCCCGGCCCGGCCGACCGCAGTCACCACCGCCGGCAGTTCCTCCAGCCGGGGCACGTCACCCACGCCGACCGAATGCCGCGCCTTGAATTCGAACCGGAAGAAGTCCTGGAACGCACCAGAAAGCCGCGCCCGCCAGCTCTCCGCCTTGATCCGCGAAAGCGGCAAGCCGTCCACCAGGATCTGGCCGCTCGTCGGTTCGTACAGCTTCGCCAACAGCTTCACCAGTGTCGTCTTGCCGGCTCCGTTCTCACCGACCACCGCCACCACAGCGCCGGCTGGCAAGAACAGGTTGACGTCGTCGAGCACCAGCCGGTCGGTCCCCGGGTACGCGAACGACAGGTGCTCCACCCGGATGCCATCGCGGATTGCCGGGGGCGCCTCCAGGTCCTCCGCGGCGACCGCTGCCGCGGCGTAATCCTCCAGCCACGCCAGCCGCCGCGAACCGTCCAGCCAGATCCCCCGCAGGAACCCGATCTCCCCCACCGTCGCAGCGATGTATGCGGAAAGGCGCGAACCCGCCGCCAGCACCAGCAACACGTCGCCCGGCGGCGCGTCCAACCCCGAAGCCACGAACACCACCGACCCCACAAACCCCAGCCCGAACACCGCCCACGCCGCCGCCAGCCACAGGGCCGTGCCCCAGCGCGCCCGCGCCACCGGGCCGTACCACTGTTCCCACGCCGCCCGCCGTCCCTGCACCAACCGCGGCCCGATGCCGGTCACCCGCACTTCTTTCCCCGGCGGCGCCGTCGTCGCCAGCTGGTAGAGGTGTTGCGCCAGCCGCCGCGAGGACGCCCCGCGCTCTTCGGCCCGCCGCTCCACCGCCGGCCGCCAGGTCGATGCGAACACCGTCGGCAGCGCGAACACCGCGAGCAGCGCCAGCGCGGGGTGGATCGAGACCAGCAGCCCAACCGTCACCGCCAGCCGCAAAATCCACCCGGCTGTCCCGAACAACGACATGTACATGTGGTCCAGCACGAAAACCTGGTCCCGCAGGACTTGCAGCCGGTCCAGGTACTCGGGCCGCTCCTGGTGCGCGATCGTCGAAACCGTCGCCTGCAGTCTTGCGACGTGCGCTTCCAGCACGATCGTGATCCGGTCCCGGAACCGCCTCTGCACACGCACGCTCACCACCTGCAGGAACCACGTCAGCGTCGCCGAGGAGCCCAGGCCCATGGCCGCGATGAACAGCAGCGTGCGGTCCGATTCGAGCACGCCTCGCCCCAGCAACATCAGCCACACGGCGAAGAGCGCGTCCGGGAGTGCCGCCAGCAAGGTCAGGAGGAACGCCGACAGGATGAGCATCGGCTCGTGCCGGTAGCCCAGCTTGCAGAGCCGCCACATCGCCGGGATCGCCGACGGCATCTCCCGGTCGCTCAACGATCGGTTACCGCCGAGGGCGCCTTCAAGCGAGGACATCGTAGGCAACCCCTTCCTCGTCTTCGGGCACGAACCGCTGGGCCTGCAGGTCGAACATCGTCCGGTACCGCCCTCCCAGCGCCATCAGCTCGTCGTGCGTCCCGAGTTCGATGACCCGCCCGTGCTCGAGAACGCAGATCCGGTCTGCGTGGCGCACGGTCGAGAAACGATGGGAGATCAGGATCGTCGTGCGACCCTTCGTCGCTTCCAATACGCGTTCGAAGATCTCCGCCTCGCCTCGCACATCCAGCTGGGCTGTCGGCTCGTCCAGGAGGACAACCCCCGCCCCGAGCTCGATGCGCGCCAGCGCCCGCGCCAGCGCGACCCGTTGCCACTGGCCGCCGGAAAGGTCGGTCCCGCCTTCGTACCCGCGCGCCAGGATCGTGTCCAGGCTGCGCAGGTTCGATGCTCCGGCCTTCTCCAGCGCCCGCACCACAACCTCATCGGGCGCGCCCCCGGGCGCCACGTTCTCCCGCAACGGGAGCTCGAAGCGGATGTAGTCCTGGAAGACCGCCGTCACCCGCGAGCGCCACGACTCGATGCCGAACTCCCGCAGGTCCACCCCATCGACCTCGATGGCCCCCTCCACCGGGTCGTACAGCCGGCAGAGCAGCTTGGCGAGCGTGGTTTTGCCCGCGCCGTTCTGCCCCACGATTGCGAGCGAAGACCCCGCCGGGATGGTCAGGTCCAACCCCTGCAGGATCGGCTCCCCGCTCCCGGTCGGGTAGGCGAACGTGACGTCCCGGAAGCGGATCTCGCGCACCGGCATCCCGTCGGCGGCCGCCGTCCCCGAGGGCAGCGTGCCGCGCGTCGCCATCGGTTCTCGGAGCCGCCCCGCAGCCGCCACCGGCGCGGCTGCACCATCGAGCGCCCAGTTCAGGCCTCCGAACGCGATCAGGCTCGCCGAGACCGCCAGTTGGGCAAAGACGACGGTCCGCTCGAGGCTCAAGCGGCCGTCCGCCGCCCCGTCGGCCAGCGCCCAGAACACCAGCGCATTCGCCGTGACCACGATCAGCAGGCTCCAGATGACGGGTTGCTCCCGCAGCCGTGTCGCCTCGTACTGCAGGTGGTGGAGCCGCCGGCGCCGCGCCGTGAACCGTTCCAGTACCCAATCTGCCAGCCCGAACATGCGCAGTTCCTTCGCCGCCGGGGGGTCCACCGCCAGCCGGTACGCATAATCCGAGTCGCGCTGCGCGGAGCGCACTTCGTCGGTCTGGCGGTCGCGCCACACCGAGCTCTCCCGCAGCAGGTAGTGCGTCGCCAGCCAGGCCCCTCCCAGCAGGATCGGCGCCCACCAGGTGAACCCGAACAGCAGCACCGTCGCCACCGCGCCAGTCAGCAGTTGCACCAGTCCCGTGGCGATGAAGTCCATCGAGATGAACAGCGGCGGCCCCGTGATCCCGAGGTCGAAGTCCCGCGCCAGCGTCAGGTCCTCCGCCAGCCGCGGGTCTTCCAGGTGGCCCATACCCGCCGGCGCCACCGACGCCGCCGTCAGGTCGTCGTAGAGCATCGCCGCCGTCCGGTTCCCCAGGTTCGCGCTCACTGCTGTCTGCAGCGGCGTCAACACCTGGAGCAGCACGAACACGGCGCCCAGGAGGGTCAGCGGCAGGCCCAGGTCGTCGCCCTCGTTGACCGCCCCCACGAGGACACCCGTGGCCACCGCGAGTGCTGCCGGCAGCGTCGCCCGCAGGATGACCACGGCCCACCACAGCACCGCCAGAGGCCGGTCGGCCCGCGGCAACGCCCGGAAGAACTTCCACTCCTGCCGGCCCCTGAACCGTCGCAACATCTCACCCCCGGGATCCGCCGCCGCCAGCGAAGGCGGGATACTACCAGCCTATCGCCGGAATTCCACGTGCCCGCTGTCACACGCAGGCGTCACCCCTGGCTCGCCTGCCAGAACGTGAGCCAGTTGCCCTCCGGGTCTTCGATCGTCAACTCCGATTGACCCCACTCGCGCGGCTGAAGCGGGTCCACCACCTTCGCGCCCGCCGAAACCGCCCGCGCCGCCAGGCCCTCCAGGTCCGCACCTTCGATGTACAGGGCGTTCGGCGACAGGCCGCCCATCCGCCTTTCGATCGCCCGGTTGTACTCCTCGGAGTAAAACCCTCCCACGCCCTCGATCATGATGTTCGCGTCGCCCAGTTTCAGGCTGTTATTCAGTTCGCCGGGGCCTCCGCGGACGAGCTCGAATCCCAGCACTTCCGTGTAGAACCTGAGCGCGCCGGGCACGTCCCGCACCCGGATCGACGGGATCACTGCGTACGGCAAGGGCGACCTCCAAGTCGAAGATGGCCCAGTCTAGCCCGGGCTACACGCCGCCGTACTGGACGAAATTGCAGGTCACGACACCGGCGAGATGCTCCACACCACGTTGCCGGGACCCTCAATGGCCACCCAATACGCCTCCCCCGCTTCGAGCGAGGCCAGGTCGTTCGCGCCCGGGACGTTCGCCCCTGCGGGGAAGTAGCCGGCCCACGTCTGTGTCGCCGCGTTCCAACCGTAGATCGCCGTCACGTCGTCCGATATGTCATGAGACCCTCCGCCGCCCACGAGCGCGGCGCCGGGTGTGATGCCGTCTTCGCCCTGCCATGTCACCAGGCTCCAGCGGAAGTTCAACGTCACGCTGAAACCGGTCTCACGCTCCAGGTCGGCCACCCACGCAAGCTGGCCGCCACCGTCGCCGGGCGCTGTCACCAGTACCCGCAGGGGACCCGGGATGCTCTGGGAAACCCGGATCCACGCCTGGCACTCGTCCGTTACCCCGGCCACCAACGGTTCGAACGAGGCGATCGGGTTCGCCTTCGCCGCGTTCGCTGCCGTGGAGAACGTCAGCACGTCGTCCGCGCTCCGCCCGAAGGCCGTGCCGCCGTTGCTCGTCTCGATGATTACCCCATCCCCCGCCTCGATCACGAAGTCGATCGGCATCTCGACGACCGGGTGCAGACTCACCGCCCCCGCCGGCGGCTGGCAGAAGCCGTCGCGGTCCAGCGCGTGGAACACCACGTAGATGAACTGGCTGCCGTCGAGGTTCTCCACCACCTGGAAGTCGATGGGGGCGCCGGCCGCCAGGGCGGTGTCGCTCGAATTTGCCGGCGAGAACGTGCTGAACGGCACGACCGCGATCGGAAGGACAAGCAATCGCGCGAACGCGGACAGAAAACGTGACATGCCCGCGAGTATAGGCTCGCCTGCGCGCCTGCTCACGATGGCCATGCTGCCCTTAACGAAGCAAGCGGATTACACGGATGCGGCCCGCCGCCGCTTCTGGTAGTTCCGCACCTTCGTCCGGTTCCCGCACACCGACATCGAGCACCACGTCCCGGTCCGGTTCCGCGATGCGTCGTAGAACGTGAACGGGCAACCCGGGCCCGGGCAGCGCTTCAGCCGCCCCCACGACCCGTCACGGATCGCCTCGAACACCGTGGCAAGGATGCGCGCTACTGCCGGAGACTTCCCGCCCGGCGCCGGCTCCAGGCGCGCGTCCATCTCCCCGGACGTCGCGACCACGAGCGGGTTCCCCACAGCGAGGGCGTTGAAGGCCGCCACCGCCCCCGGGGAGAGCGCGTGGCCATTGTTCGCCGCCGCGAATTCACGGAGGACCTCGCGCAATTCCTTCAGGCTGGCGAGCGCCGCCCCGTCCAACCGCTCGCTACCCACCAGGAACCCGCGTTCCCGCATCCACTCGTCCGCCGCCTCGGCCGAGTCCAGTTCGTCGAAAATCGGCGCTCCGCGCCGGATCGCCGCGATGAACCCCTGCGGCACACCATACTCCCGCGCCAGGCTCGCCGCGCTCTCGCCTGCCTCGGCGCGCAACTGGATGCGCGCGAAGTCCTCCGGAGTCATCACCGACCGCCCGTCCAGGTGCCCCGAATTCATGAACTCTTGAAGCTTGCCGAGCTCTCCCGGCGCCCCTGGCCGTGTCTCCGGCGTCGAAACATCCATCCACGCAATTGTCGCCCGTGCGTACCTTCCAGTAAACACCGGCAAACCAGGTTGACAGGTTAGTCACACCATCGTAGTGTTCACGGAGGTTAGATATAAAAACAAGTACAAAGAGGTCGACCGGTGGAACTCGAACTCGTCGCCAACGCTATCCAGGCCGGGCGCCGCATCCGCGCCTGCTCCCCACCGGCCGCGCCCTCGTTTCCGCCGCGGGGCAGCATCCGTCTCGCCAGGCTTTCTCCCGCAATCCGTTTGCTCGAAGGGTTGACACCGCTCGCAGCCATCTGTACTTTACCAACAGGTTAATTAAGCGATTGGTTAAATGGCAGATCAGTTGACGCTCACGTTCTCGGCCCTCGCCGATCCCACCCGCCGCGCAATCCTCTCCCGGCTGGCGCGCGGCGAGGCCACCGTGAGCGAACTGGCCCAACCCTTCGCGATGTCCCTCCCGGCCATCTCCAGGCACCTCAAAGTCCTGGAGAGGGCCGGCCTCATCCGTCGCGGGCGCGCGGCCCAATGGAGGCCGTGCAAGCTCGAAGCAGCCCCACTCAAGGAGGTCGATGATTGGGTCGAGAAGTACCGCGAACACTGGGAAGAGCGCTTTAGCCGCCTCGACGGCTACCTCGAACAGCTCAAAGCCACCGCCGAAGGAGAACAGCCATGACCACAACGACACCCGCCACGACAGTCACCCTCGAAGGCGACCGGGACCTGCTCGTCACCCGCGAATTCAACGCCCCCCAGGCACTCGTCTTCAGGGCGTGGACTACACAAGAAGGACTCATGCAATGGTGGGGGCCTCGTGAGTGGCCGCTCGCCCACTGCACCCTGGACCTCCGCGTCGGCGGCAGGTGGCACTACTGCATGCGCGGCCCGAACGGCGAGGAAGCCTGGGGCCTCGGCGTCTACACCGAAGTCACTCCCACCTCGCGCGTCGCCTACGTCGATACCTTCTCCGACGCCGAAGGCGCCTCCCGGCCCCCGGAGAGTCTTGTCACGATCGACCTGGACGACCTTGGAAACGGGCGCACCCGCATGCGCGGCCGCGCCACCTTCAGGTCCCGGGCAGACCGCGATCAGGCATTGCAGATGGGCATGGCCGAGGGCCTCACCGAGTCGCTCGACCGCCTCGGCGAACACCTCGCCGGCTGACTGCAAGTCCCCGGTGACAAAGGCCATGACGGCACGAACATCGCCGGAACCGCACCGGCCTCAACCGGGATTCCATCCGGCCCAAACGTCGATGAGACCTGGTTAGCGGCGTCGACTCCGCGCGTTGAAGGAACGCGGTCCCCGCTTCACCGGCAGCTGCCCACAGGAGAGCACGCCATGCCCAGGCCCACCGTCGCCCCGTCCGTGGAAGCATTCCTTGCCGCTGTCCCCCCGCCCGCCCGCGCAGCCCTCGAACGGCTCCGCGAGGTGCTCCGCCAGGAACTCCCACAGGCCGAAGAGGTCATCAACTACGGTGTCCCCATGTTCAAGGTCGGAGGCAAGGGTGTCGTGAGCTACGGCGCCGGCAAGTCCCACTGCTCCTTCTACGTCCAGAGCCCCGCGGTCATGGAGGCGCACGCAACGGAGCTCGCCGGCTACAAGACATCGAAGGGCACCGTCCACTTCCAGGCCGACACGCCGCTTCCCGAGGCCCTCGTCCGCAAACTCGTCCGGGCTCGTCTCGCAGAGATGGCCACCATCCGGAAGCAATCAACGAAGCAGTAGGAGGACCCGCAATGCCTGCACCACCAACCTGGTCCCTCGTTGTCAGTCTCCCGTCCGACCGCGAAATCCGCATGATCCGAAGCTTTCGCGCCCCGCGGGAACTCGTCTTCAAGGCTCACATCGACCCGGAACATCTCCGCCGCTGGTGGGGCCCCAGGGCGGCCACACTCGCGGTTTGCGACCTCGAACTCCGACCAGCTGGCCGCTACCGCTTCGTCTGCCGCGAGCCCGATGGCACGGAGCACGCCTTCCGCGGCGAGTACCTCCGGATCGAGCCCCCGGCCTTGCTCGAGTACACCTTCGAATACGAGGGCTTCCCTGGCCATGTCTCGGTCGAGACGCTCACGTTCGAAGAAGCCGCCGGCATCACGACGCTCACCAGCAACACGGTCTACGCATCCAGGGACGACCGCGACGCTACCTTGCAGTCCGGGATGGAATCCGGGGCGGCAGAGTCCATGGACCGCCTCGAGGAGCTCCTGCGGCTCATCGCCTGAGCTTGGACCGGAGACCAGGAGGACGCTGCCATGTCTCGCGCCCAACCGTTCTTGCTTGCGCTTGCCGCCTCCATCTCCGCCTTCTTCGGCGCTCACGACGCGGCGGCGATGGCTTACGCCGCGGCCGCCGCGGCCCCCGCCTCGATGCCTCCGGTCGTCATCGGACTCGCTTTCGCCGGCCTCCTTTCCGCGGCTATCGTCTTCGCCGGCGCCGGCGCCCTCGCCCGCAGGGCCACGACCGCCTCTCCTCCGGCCCTGCCGCCGCCGCGGTGGCATACAGACGGACCAAACCTCCGGCACTTGCGCCCCGTGCGCCGGCGGCGCGTCACCTTCGCGATTGGGCTTGCCGGCTACCGCCGCGTCATCGACGCTCGACTCGACGACCTCGAACGCCACCTCGCCTGCCTTCCAACCAACCGGCCTGGAGCCCCCTGATATGCGCAAGGTCATTTACCAGTTCACCGTTTCCATCGACGGCTTCATCGAGAGCCCGGTCGACTCCGAATGGATGATCCCCTGCCCGGAGCTCCACCAGCACTTCAACGACGTCGAACGCGAGAACATCTCTACCCATCTCTACGGCCGCGTCATGTGGGAACTCATGTCCGGGTTCTGGCCAACCGCGGATCAGCCTTCGGAGAGCAAGGAGGTCCGCGAGTATGCCCACATCTGGCAGGCCATGGAAAAGGTCGTGTTCTCGCGCACCCTCCAGTCCGTCGAAGGCGCCCGGCTTGCCGACGGCAGCATTGGCGACGAGGTAGCGCACCTCAAGTCGCGCCCGGGGAAAGACTTGAGCGTCGGCGGCGCGAACCTCGCCTCCGAATTCTTCCGCCTCGGCCTCATCGACGAAGTCCACATGTACGTCGCCCCCGTCCTGCTCGGCTCGGGGAAGCCAATGTTCCAGGGCATCCCGGGGCCCCTCCGCCTGGAGCCGCTCGAAGTCCGCGAACTCCCCGGAGTCACCCTTCTCCGCTACGCCGTGTCCTGACCGTTGCTCGCCTACGTCTGGATGTTCACCGTTTCGCAAATCTCGATCGTGCCGCCCTGCGCCAGGTGAGGGCAGCCTTTCGCCAGCACGAGCGCCTGCTGCATCGAGTCCGCGGAAATCACGCTGTAGCCAGTCGCCGGGTTGGGCCCGGCATGGTCTTCCGTGCCGTCCTTTGAGATCGTCCAGCCGCGGCTGATCGGGTTGCCCCCGTCCACAACCGCCGATCCCAGGCCCTCGAACCACGTCATCCAGGCCCGCATCATTTCGTCCTGCTCTGCAGGCGTCGCGTTCTCCATCGAACCGCCGCCGTGGTAGAGCAACAGGTAATTCGCCATCTCGGTTGTCCCTTCCTTAGCCCACGTTGAACGTTTCGCAAAGCTGGATCGTCCCGCCCGCATCGAGGTGCGGGCAGCCCACCGTCATCTCCAGCGCCTGCTGCATCGAATCTGCCGAGATCACGCTGTAGCCCGTCGCCGGGTTCGAACCCCCGTCCTCCGTCGTCCCCTGCGACGACAACGTCCAGTTCCGGCCGACCGGGTTCCCCACATCGACAATCCCGGACCCAAGCTTCTGGAACCACGCCGCCCACGCCGACATCACGGCCTGCCGCTGTTCCGGCGAAGCGTTGTCGTCCATCGGCGTCCCGCCGTGGTAGACAAGCAAGTAGTTCGCCACCTCTTTCCTCCGCCGCGTAACGCGGGGCCGGAGTATAGCCGCGCCGGGAGGCTTCCGTGTTGCAGGTTCGTCACAGTTCTTCACAACGAGTCGCGTCAAGCTTCCTCGCGCGCCCAACGGGCTGGTATCCGCCGCCTTCCCTTAACCGCAGGTGCCACCACGCGCTTGGCGTTCCGCGCCAGGTCGCCTACTGTCCCGCACGGAGCCGTGCCATGCCCGAAACCCTTACACCCGCTGCGTTCCTCCAATCGGAGGGCGTCGCCGACTGGACAATCCTCGGCGACGGCGCCTGCGCCTACTACCCCACCCGATCCTTCGCCGCCAGCGCCCGGTTTGTGGTCGGCATCGCCGCCCTGCCCGGCATTGCCGGCCACCCTCCCGACGTCGACATCCGCCCGGGTGGCATCACTGTTCGCCTGGTCACCGTCACCCCCGAGCATTACGGCATGACCACGGAAGACCTCGAAGCAGCGCGCGCCATCTCGGCTCTGGCGCGCTCACTCGGCCTGGCCGCGGACTCAAGCCATCTCCAGAGCGTCCTCGTCATCCCCGGCGCGGGCGATGCCGCCGCCGTCATGCCGTTTTGGGAGGCCGCCCTCGGCTACACCCGTCGCCCCGATAGCCCCGGGGAAGACCTCATCGATCCGGGCAACCGCGGCCCCGCGTTCTGGTTCGAAACCATGGAACAGCTGCGCGGCGATGGCGGAGGTTCGATCCACATCGCGGTCTGGGTGCCTCCCGCACACGCGGAAGCGCGCGTCGCCGAGGCACTCGCCGCCGGCGGCCACATGGTCCGCGACGAGTTCGCCCCTAGTTGGTGGACACTCGCCGACGCCGCCGGCAACGAGATCGACATCTCCTCGATTTCGGGCAGGGAGTGACAGGAGAGCGAGAAGTTTACGGGCGTTTCGCGCCGGCGTACCCCTTGGCTTACACGGTCGCGCGGTGGCGCTGGTACGGTCGGAGGAGGCCCGGCTCCCGGGCCCGGGCAGCCGGACACGGCTGGACTCTCACCCATCCACGGACGGACCAACCGGAAACCGAGGAGATGTCATGCACCCAGTCACCAGGAAACTGTCTGCCGTTGCGCTCGCAGCGGTGGGCGCGCTCTCGCTCACAGCGGGAAGCGCCTTCGCCTTCGAGTGCTACAACGCCAGCCGCTCGGACCAGGGGAACGCGGCCGCCGCGAAAGCGCCCGCGCTCATCTCGGCCGAAGAAGCCCTGGGCATGTTCTGCGGCCTCGACAGCGAAGCCGCGGCGGAGGTCATCGCCGCCATGGAAGCCGACGGCTTCGACATGGACTTCTTGATCAACGGCCAGACCCTCATGGCCGGAGGCCTCGAACGCAACCCAAAACACGCCGCCAAACTCGATGATAGCCAAGGTATCGACCACCTGAGCGACGAGTTCTTCATCGCACTCTTCACACTCGTCCCGGAGTGCGCGGGGGAATAGCGGCTCCAGTCCGGCCAATGGGAAGAACGAAGGGCCGGCAGTGCCGGCCCCTTCTCGTTATCAGCGACGGAAAACTGATGGGCTGCTCGGTGGAATAGTACAACCGGCGGGCGAACTTGCGTTTGTGCTCAACGACGCGATGCCGGTCAAGCCACCCGATGGTGAACCATGCCCAAGTTCTGAGCCCGAGGGACGAAACGCGCGTGACCAGAAGCGCGGGGCTGATTGGCAGCCCCGCCCTTCCGTAGCACTCCCTTGGGCCGCGCAGAGGGCTACGGCGCGAAGGCTTCGATCAGGGCGCCGTGCTCGGCTATCACGCGTTGGACCTCGGTGCGCGTCCGGGTGGCTTGAGCCACCTCGGGGAAGTAACGCTCGACGAAGGCCTCGTGCTCAGCGATGGCCGATGTTAACTCGGCCTTCAGGTCTCGTTCCGCGACGTAGGGCCCGAAGGCAGCGTCGGTCAGCGCTTCGTGGAGTTTCATTTCTTCCTCGAATCGCTCGCTATCGGTGAGCGGTTGGCTTACCGACGGCGTGAGCAGCCGGGCCGACTGCGCGTCGCCGGTATTTCTGCCCCACTGAGGGATAACTGCAGCCGTGAGGACGGCGGCGAATGCGGTTGCGGCGAGTCCGATATGGACAAGTTGCCACGACCTGACACGGGATGGAGCGCGCCGCGATTGGGCTTCGCTAGTCACTTTGGCTTCTCCTCTCACACCGCCTCGGCGGTGTGAGGAGGGTGCCAATTCAGCGGATGCCGCCGCATCGACTCGCGGTTGTGTTCCTGCGAACGGCGCCTACATCCGGAGATGTAAACGATCCGTGTTTCTCCGTCCTTTCGTGTGATAGAGTCCGCCCAGGCTCGTGTCGTGACTATGACCTTCGGCTATACCGAGTCCACTGGCGGCGTGCGGATTTTCTACGCCGCGGAGCGGGGGCCGGGCACTCCGCTGCTCATCATTTCGCGTATGGCCGCCTCGACTGTCGCGCACTTCGAGGCAAACCAGGCGTTTAATCGTGCGCTATCCGATGGCGCGAGCTGGTTCACGTATGACCGGCGAAACACCGGGCGGTCAACCAAGGTCGACCATCCCGTCACCCTCGACGACATGTTGGACGACCTTGAGGCGATGCTGGACCTGATCGGGCAGCCTTGCGATGTGTACGGCCGTCGTGAAGGAGGTCAGCTCGCGGTCGGGCTCGCCGTCCGGCGCCCGCACGCCGTTCGCCGGTTGCTTCTGGTATCCACTCACCGCTATCAGAACGACACGCAGCGCTTTCCGGAGTTCGCTCAGAGGCGATTGCGGCACATCGAAGCCGACCCTGTTGGAGGTATCGCGGCAACCTGGGTGTTCGAATATCCGGGGATCGTGCCCGACGTGGCCATCGAGGCGGCGAAGCGCCAGGTAGAAGCGCTCCCACCTCTTGAGGGCCGCGCCCAGGACAGCATTTTCGATGCCGTCGACCTGCGGCAACTGGGTGCTGAGTGCTACGCGTCCGCGCTCTTCCTAAGCCAGGAGCATGAGATCGAATCGCTGACCCTTGAAGCGGCTGCATGCCTGCCGCGTGCGCGTGTTGCGAATTGGAACTCGCTGGGTGACGGGACGATCAATGGGGCCGCCTGGCGCAAAGCCTGGGACGAAGCCTGTCCGGTGGCCGAAGCAACATGCGAATCGAAGGGCCCGCTCTTCGACGACTTCGGACTCAGCCCTCGCGAAGTGGAAATCCTCGCTCTTGTCTGCCGGGGGCTCTCGAACGCGGAGATCGGCGATGCGCTGGTAATCGCGCCGAGCACCGCCAAGCGGCACGTCGCCAACATTTTCGGCAAGCTGGGCGTGGCGAGCCGTCCCCAGGCCATAGCGCTGGCTTTCGAACGGGGACTGGTGCCGACGCCTGTCCGACGCGACTAGCGTCTTCTTTGGGATCCGGGAGCAAAGTCTGGTGGGCGATACTGGATTCGAACCAGTGACCTCTGCGATGTCAACGCAGCGCTCTAACCATCTGAGCTAACCGCCCCCACGGTGCGGAGATCCCATCGTACAGGCACCCGGCCCCCCGCTCAACGAACATCCCCACATCCGCCTTTCACTGGCTGCCCTTGCAAGGCCCCTCCGGTTCCCTATGATTCGCCCAATTCAACCGGGAGGACGGGATGACGACAGCCACAGCGTCACACACCGAGACCACCGTCGAAGTCGCCGGCCTGGCGATCCGCGTCTTGCGCGGCGGCGCCGGGCCCGCCGCAGTGTTCCTGCACCACTCCACCGGCAACCCCGGCTGGATGCCTTTCCACGAAGCCCTCGCCGAGTCCTTCGCCCTCGCCGTGCCCGATCTGCCCGGCTATGGCCAGAGCGCCCGCCCCGATTGGGCCCGCGAGCCCCGCGACATCGCCGTCCTCGTCAACCGCCTCCTCGATCGCCTGGAACTGTCCGGCGTTACCCTCATCGGCGCCGGGCTCGGCGGCTTCATCGCCGCCGAAATGGCCGCCATGAACCAGTCCCGCCTGTCCCGCCTGGTCCTCATCGGCGCCGCCGGCCTCCAGCCCAACGAGGGCGAAATCGCCGACCAGATGATGGTCGACTTCGCGGAATACGTGAAGGCAGGCTTCCGCGACGATGCTGCCTTCGAACACGTCTTCGGCGCCGAAGTCGACCCCGGCATCAAGTCCCTCTGGGACTTCAGCCGCGAAATGACTGCCCGCATCACCTGGAAGCCCTACATGTTCAGCCGCCGCCTGGCGCCCCTCCTCGGCGAAATCACCGTCCCCGCCCTCGTCATCTGGGGCGAAAAGGACCAGGTCGTCCCCATTGCCTGCGCCCACCAGTACGCGAAGGGACTCGCGAACGCCCGCCTCGAAGTCATCGCCGGCGCAGGCCACCTCGTCGAGCTCGAAGAGCCCGAAACCGTCGCCAGGCTCATCGCCGCCCACGCGCAGTCCTGAGAAGCCACCCCGGCCACACGGAGGTCAGTCATGTTTATTGGTTATTTCACCGAGCGCCCCTATCAGGACCCCAACTCCGGGTATTTCGGCGCGACGGGCCGCGACCTTACCGACCTCGCCATGAGCAACGCCTCCTACGACCCGAAAATCGGCGCCGAACTGTACAACCGGTACCTCGACGAAAAGGTCTACGCCGAAGAAATGGGCTTCGATGGCCTCATGCTCAACGAGCACCACAGCACCCCCTTCTGCATGGGCGGCGTCATGAACGTCGAAGCCGCCATCCTCGCCCGCATCACCAAGCGCGCGAAAATCGTCCTCCTCGGCAACGTCCTCCCCATCTGGGACGACCCGCTCTGGCTCGCGGAAGAACTCGCTGAGATCGACATGATCTCGCGCGGCCGCCTCGTCACCGGCTGGGTCCGGGGCACCGGCCGCGAAAGCATCGCCCACAACGCCCAGTCGCCCTTCAACTGGGAACGCTTCCAGGAAGCCCACGACTTCATCGTCACCGCCTGGACGAAGCCCGGCCCCTTCCGCTGGGAAGGCGAACACTACAACTACCGCTATGTGAACCCCTGGGCGAGGCCCTACCAGGACCCCCACCCCCAGATCTGGATCCCCGGCGTCCTGAGCAAGAACACCGTCAAGTGGACCGCCGAGCACCGTTACCCCTACGTCATGCTCGCCACCGAGCTCGAACCCACCCTCAAGTCCTACCAGTACTACGACGAAGTCGCCCGCGAAAACGGCTTCGAAGCCCAGAGTCAGCACCGCGGCTACCTCTTCAAGGTCCACGTCGATGAGACCGAGGAACTCGCCGAAGCCGCCGGCCGCAAGTACATCCAGGGCCCCAGCAACCCCTTCCTCGAAGGCAACCAGGGCAACGTCCGCGCGTTCATCCAGAACCTCCCCGGCATGACCTCGCGCACCAACCTGCTCCCGACGGTCACCAGCTTCGCCCTCGCCGCCTCGCGCGGCCGCCAGCAGGCCCACCGCGAGGCCGTCGGCCTGGCCGAGCCGGACAAGCAGGACAAGGCCGACTACCTCGGCACGTTCGAGGAACAGGTCAACAAGATGAGCATCATCACGGGCACGCCCAAGACCGTGATCCCGAAGGTCAAGCACGTCCTCGAATACCTCCGCCCCGGCAGCATCTTCTTCTGGGACGGCGACGGCGCCATGACCCACGAAGACTCCATGCGCAGCCTCCGCCTCTTCGGCGAAGAGGTCATCCCGGCCGTCCGCGAAATCGGCAAGTCCCTGGACCTCAAGAGCCCCTTCGAGGTCGACACCAAAACGAACAAGCCCATTGAGCCCGCGGTTCAGTAGTCGCGGAGATCCGCCTCCGCCGGGCCCGGGAGGGCCGGTGCTCAACTCTCGCCTTCCGTTCGCCTCTCGCCCCGGGACGGTGCCCCATGCCTGACGTCGTCGTCATCGGCGGCGGTCCCGCGGGCTCTACGGCCGCGACCATGCTTGCCCGCCAGGGCTGGCGCGTCACCCTCTTCGAACGCGAACGCTTCCCTCGCGAACACATCGGCGAGTCCCTCCTCCCCGCCAGCATGCCCGTGTTCGAAGAGCTCGGCGTCCTCGACGCCATCCGCGCCGCCGGCTTCCTCCCCAAGTCCGGCGCCAGCATGGTCTGGGGCAAGGACCGCGAGCGCTGGAGCTGGTACTTCAGCGAGACCAACCGACAGTACCCCACCAGCTTCCAGGTCTGGCGCCCCGATTTCGACAAGATCCTCCTCGACAACGCCCGCGGCAAAGGCGTCGAAGTCCTCGAAGGCCACCGCGTCCTCGACGTCCTCTGGGAAGGCAACCGCGCCACGGGCGTGCGCGTCGCTCCCCCGGGAGGCCCCGAACTGCGCGTCCCGGCCCGCTACGTCGTCGATGCGAGCGGCCAGTCCGGCATCATCGGCCGCGCCAGGAGCCTCCGCCAACCGGACGACAGCTTCCAGAATCTCGCCGTCTACGCCTACTACGAAGGCGCCGAGCGTCTCCCCGGCCCAGATTCCACCAACATCCTCATCGAGTCCTTCGAAAACGGCTGGTTCTGGGCCATCCCCCTTCACACCGGCCGGATGAGCGTCGGAGCCGTCGTCGATCACCGGCTCGGCCAGGAAGGCATCCGCGCCGCCGGGCCAGACGCCTTCCTCGCAGCCCAGGTCGCAGCGACCACCCACACCAGCCACATGCTCCGCACTGCGAAGATGGTGTCCGGCCCCCACGTCCTCCGCGACTGGTCCTACGTCTCCACCGAAGTCTCAGGCGATGGCTGGGTGCTCGCAGGGGACGCGGCCTGCTTCATCGACCCGCTCTTCTCCTCCGGCGTCCACCTCGCCCTCACCGCCGGCACGCTCGCGGCCGCCCTCGTCAACACCGCCCTCCGCGACCCACAGCTCGCCGCCGAAGCGCGCCCCGTCTACCAGCAGCTCTACTACCAGCAGTACAGCCACTTCCGCGAGCTCGCGAAACTCTTCTACTCGAGCAACATGAGCATCGACTCCTACTTCTGGGAAGCGCGCCGCCGCCTCAACGCCGAAGACGGCGCATCCCCTCGCCAGGCGTTCATCCGCGCCGTCGCCGGCCAGCCCCCACGCGGCTACGAACGCGTCGTCATCGACCGCGGCGAAGCTCCACCCGAATTCGTCGCCGGCCTCGCCGAATTCAACGACGCCCGCTCCCGCCGCGCCGCCGAGTTCGCCCGGCTCGTCGAGTCCGGCGCCCTCGGAGACGCACGCTTCGCCCTCGCACCCGGTGCTCTCGTGGCCGCCAGCCCGGTCCTCGGCGACATGCAGTTCGAACGCGGCTTCGTCGTCCGCACTGCCCACCGGCCCGAAGGCGTCCCCCTCTCCCCGGCAGCCGCCCGGCTGGTCGCAGCCCTCGACGGCACGACAACCGTCGACGAAGCGATTGCCTCCCTCGTTGCCGGCCTCGAAGAGGACGCGGCCCGCCATCTCGCTCGCGGCGCGGCAACCGTCCTCCAAACCCTCTACATTGAAGGCGTGTTCGAACCCCTCGCCGCCGCGGCGCCTCGATGAAGGGCGCCATCTTCCAGATCAGCGTCTCCAACGGCGGCGTCCCCAAGACCGCGATCGATGAAGCCGTCGTCAACCACCTGGGCATCACCCGCGACCGCCAGGCCGACCTCCGCCACCACGGCAGCCCCGACCAGGCACTCTGCCTCTTCGCGGTCGAACGCCTCGCCGCCCTCGCCGCCGAGGGCCACCACGTCTCGCCCGGCGCCACCGGCGAAAATATCACCCTCATTGGCATCGACTGGGAGCTCATCGTCCCCGGCCGCCAGATCCTCCTCGGCGACGATGTGCTCGTCGAAGTGACCGGCTACGCCTCGCCCTGCCAGAAAAACGCCCGCTGGTTCAAAGGCGGCGACTTCCGCCGCATCGAGCAGTCACTCCATCCCGGCTTCAGCCGGGTCTATGCGCGCGTCCTCCAGGGCGGCGCCATCCGCACCGGCGACCCCGTCACGCTCGCCGACGACGAGTCCGCGGCAGACCGCCTCCTGCGCAAGCAACCACACACCTACCGCTGGCCGCGCGACTTCGCCTCCACCCCCCGGTAGTCGCGGAGCTCCGTCTCCGCTCGCGCCATGCGCCCGGGGTGGCCACGCTCACCCACGTTTTACCGCCAAACGCTGCTCGAACCGCGCCCGGTCCACCACGAACCGCTGGTGCGTCCCGTTCCCAACCTCGTCCACCCCATCCGTCGCTGTCCAGGTGAAGTCCACCCGCCTGCCCTCTACGGCCGCGACCGTCACCGTCGCCGTCACCGTCAGCCCTTCCGGCGTCGCGGCCGTGTGGTTGATCACGATCTGCGCCCCCACCGACATTTGCTCCGGCGCCAGCGCCCGCCCCAGCCACTCCGCCGCCGTCTTCTCCACCAGCGCCCCCAGTGCTGGCGTACTGAACACGTCGGGCGTCCCCGCCACAATCTTGCTCGCGAAATGCTCCGGCCCGCACACCACCGCCCCCGTTACCGTGTCACCTGCCTTCAAGTCTTCCAACGCCATGCCCTTTCCCTCCAGCGCGGAATCTTACGCGAGCCCCACGCCCCTGCTACAAACAAACGTTGCTCCCACACGACCATCACGCGTAGAGTCCGCGCATGACCGGCCGGCATGGCGTCATTGCCGCCATCATCCTTCCCCTGGTACTCGCGGCGGGTACGTTCGCCGCGGCGAGCGCCCAGGGCGCCACCGGCAGCGACGGTACCATCGCCCCGAAGTTCACCGGCGGTTGCACCGCCCGGGCCACCTATAACCTCGGGACCTTCGACCCCGCAGTCTCCGGCGGCGTCTACACCGTCCCCAAGTCCGGCTCCGCTTCCTACAACGCTACCGTCCCCGTCGAGGGCGAAGACCGCGTCACCAGCGGCAAAGTCGAAGTCGCCCTCCCGCTTGGCCTGCCCGCCATCACCGTCAAGTCGTGGGGCGGCGACAACACCGATGGCAACTCCGACGCCGGCTCCGTCAGCTGGGACATCCCGGACCTCGTCCCCGGCAACGTCGAACTCAACGTCAGCGGCTACCACCAGGACGAAGGCGTCCGCTGCGAAGGACGCATCAAGGTCAAGCTCGAAGGCAGCGGCATCGGCAGCGTCCCCGGCATCGTCGCCATCGGCCTTACCCTCGTGAGCTTCGCCGGCGCCGTCTGGTCGGCGGTCCCATCGGGGAAGGAGTAACCATGTTCGCTCAGCGCGGCCATCCCGTGGTCGGGGCCATCGCCGGCTTCTTCCTCGGCCTCTTCCTCGCCATCGACCTCCTCCTCCTCGGCGCCATCCCCCTCGACAACGCCCTCGTCGTCCTCCTCCCTGTCCTCGGCCTCGTCGCCGGCATCGCCCTCGGCCTCTTCGCCCCCCTGCGCATGCTGCGCCGGTAAAGGGGACCCATCAAGCCTGCGCTGACATCGGCTCCCACCCTCCACCACGTGACCCGCTTGGAGCCGCGACCGGGCAGGGAGCGGGCCTCAACCCCCTCCTTAAAACCCCCACCACGTCACCCGCTTGGAGCCGCGACCGGGCAGGGAGCGGGCCTCGGCGCCCAACTCCGGCCTCACAACCCCCACCACCTCACCGACATTGGAGCCGCGACCGGGCACGGAGCGGACGCCATAGGGAGCACGCGGCATCGACCTCGCCTTCGGCGACGAGGCCACCTGGGAGCAGGCCGGCATCTCACCGGAGTCGGCGGTCGAGATCATGGACACGGTCGACGCCGCCGTTACCGACCGTATGACTGAATGCGGGTGGGAAGTACTGGACGACTCGATAGCCGAGTTCATGGACCGCGAGGACTAGCCACCTCTCACGCCTCACCTCTCACCTCGCATCTCCCACGCCCGCCTCCGCCAGCAGCGCGCGCGCCGCCTCCACCCCGGCCTCGCCTGCTCCACCCAGCATCGCCGCGAGCTCCGCCACCCGCGCTTCGCCTTCTACCAGCGCAACCTCCGACCATGTCCTCGCGCCGTCGGTCTGCTTCGAAACCACGAAGTGCCGGTCGCCATACGCCGCCACCTGCGGCAGGTGCGTGATGCACAACACCTGGTGCTTCGCCGCCAGCCGCCGCAACGCCTGCCCGACCACGGCCCCCGTCCGCCCGCCAACCCCTTCGTCCACTTCGTCGAGCACTTCGAGCCGCCCTCCCGCCTGTTCCCGGGGCGTGAGCGACAGCGCCGTCGTCAGCGCCAGCAGGAACCTGGAAGTCTCGCCGCCGCTCGCCACCGCCGAGAGCGGCCGCGGGCTCTCCCCCGGGTTGAACGACACCAGGAACTCCACCCGGTCCACCCCCGTCTCCGTAAATGCCACCGGGTGGCCCTCCGGCGGCGGACCTTCGCCAGCCATCTCGCTCGTCGTTATGACGATTTCGTAGTCCGGCACCGGCGCCAGCGGCCCTTCCCCCGATGGGTCGTCCTCGCACGCGAACCCAACGCTCAGCACCGCCTGGCCCATCCCCATCGCCTCCAGCTCCGAAGCGATCGCCCGGACCAGGTCGCCGGCTGCCGCCCGCCGCGCTAGCGAAAGCGCCGTCGCCTGGCCACCCAGCCGGGCCAGCAGCTCCGCCTCCTTCGCCCGCAACCCTTCGAGCGAAGCACCCTCCCCCGTCACTTCCGCCAGCCGCCGCGCCGCCTCTTCCCTGTAGCGCAGCACATCTTCGACCGTCTCGCCGTACTTCCGGCACAGCCGCGCAATGCGGTCCAGCCGCTCGCCAACCGCCGCCAGCCGCTCCGGGTCCTCCTCGATACCGTCCCGGTAGCGCCGCAACACCCGCGCGAGCTCCCCCGCCGTCGCCTCCAGGCTCACCGCCAGCTCCGCCACCTCCGTCGCCCCGGGGTCGCGCTGCGCCAGGTCTGCTGTGGCGCGCACGACCTCCGCCAGCGAGCCCGAATCCAGCGCTTCGAGGGCCACCGTCGCGTCCTCCAGCAGCCGCCGTGCGTTCGAAAGCACCGCCTGCTCCCGCCGCAACTCCACGTCCTCGCCGGGACGCAACCCGGCCGCCGATATCTCCTCGGTCTCGAACCGCAGCTGCTCAACCAGCCGCTCCCGCTCGCGCGCGTCCGAAGCCAGCGCCCCCAGCCGCCGGCGCACTTCGCGGAGCTCCCGCACCGTCTTCGCGACCGCCTCACGTTGCTCCCCCAGCCCCGCGAATTCGTCGAGCACAGCAAGCTGCACCCGCGGCGAAAGGATCGCCAATTGCTCCGACTGCCCGTGAATGTCGACAACGCCTTCGGCCAGCGCCCGCAATTGCTCGACCGTCGCCTGCTCCCCGTCGATCCGAGCCGAAGTCCGCCCGCTCTGCGCGATGCTCCGTTCGATCACGTGTCCCCCGAACCATGCCCGCACCGTCGCCCGCTCTGCGCCCGTCGCGATCACCTCCCGCCCCCGCCGCGCCCCGAACACCAACGCCAGCGCATCGACCACCAGCGACTTGCCGGCACCTGTCTCGCCCGTGAACACCGTGAGCCCCGCGCCCGGCTCGATCGTCACCGAACGCGCGACCGCGAAGTCGGTTATCTCGATGCGCTCAAGCACCCGGGCTCATCGCGCTCGAAAGCTGCCCTTCGAGCCGTTCCGCAAGATCTGAGTAGAACGTCTGCGGCTCCCGGAACCGCACGAACCGCGTCACATGCTCGCTCTGGTGCACCAGCACCCGCACGCCGCTCGCCACCGGCACCTCTTCCTGCCCGTCCACGCTCACGATCGCGCCGCTGTCGCTCGTCACTTCCAGTTCGACCACGCTTTGCGGCTGCAACACCAGGCTTCGCCCCAGCGCGAGGTGCGCCGAAACCGGAGTCAACACCAGGTGATGCTCCGTCGGCGCCATGATCGGCCCCCCCGCGCTCAACGAATACCCCGTGCTCCCTGTCGGCGTCGCCACGATGATCCCGTCGCACCGGTAGTTCGCCAGCCGCGCCCCGTCGATGCGCACGTCCACGTAGACGGGCCGCCCCGGCGAGCTCCGGCTCGCCACGATGTCGTTCAGCCCGTGCGCCACGAAGTTCCGCCCCGCCGGGTCGCGCACATCGCACCGCACCATGATCCGCTCTTCCACCCGGTAATCCCCCGCCACAATCCGCTCCACGTGGTTGAAACAGTCTCGCGGCGACATGTCCGTCAGGAACCCGAGCCGCCCCATATTGACCCCCAACAGCGGCGTGCCTCGCGGCACCACCAGCCGGGCCACCCGCAACACCGTCCCGTCACCCCCGATGCAGCAGACCAGGTCCGCCCCGTCCAGCTCCGGCACCACCTCCGGCGACCACGCATCGCGGACCACGGCAGCAACACCCGCACGCCCGAGCTCCCGCGCAAGCTGGTTCGCGAACGCCACCGCCCCCTCGCTCCGCGGCGCATGAAACACCACCGCGGCCCTCAACACCCCACACACCCAAAACGACGAACGACGAATCGCGAACGACGCTCGAAGCCGGCCCACGAACGTCTGCCAGCCGCCGTTCGAAGTTCGTCGTTAGAAGTTACCGCCGGTCTATCGATCGCAGTTCGATCGGCTGTCGTCAGTGCTCTCAACTCTGCGTCCTCTGCGTCTCTGCGTTTAGACCTTGTCCGGCGTCCCCACGTGCGCCAGGAACTCCCGGTTCCCGTCCCCGCCGCGGATCGGAGACGCAATCATGCCATACAGCCGCCATCCATTGCCCGAAAGCCAGGCCGCAAACTCCGACTTCACCCGCTCCAACACCGCCTCATCCTTGATCACCCCGCCTCGCGGCACATCCTTCGCCCCCGCCTCGAACTGCGGCTTCAGCAACACCACCCCCTCCGTCCCCGGCGCCAGCCGCTCCGCCACCCCCGGGAGGACCAGCCGGAGCGAGATAAAGGAGAGGTCGGCCACGAACAAGCCAACCTGCCCCACTGAACTGCGAGCGACGAACGGCGAAGTTCGCTCCGCCTCAGGGATCGCTTCTCCCCCAACCGTCGTTCGAAGTTCGTCGTTCGCAGTTGTCTCCTCCCCCTCCGGTCCCCTATTCCCTCCTCCCGACAATCGCAAATCGTTAATCGACAATTCCGGCAACTGCCTCGCATTCACCCCCTCCATCACCACCACCCGCGGGTCCTCCCGCAGACGCTGGTGCAACTGCCCCCGCCCGACATCCACCGCCACCACCCGCGACGCGCCGTGCTGCAACAGGCAGTCCGTGAACCCGCCCGTCGACGCCCCAACGTCCAGGCACACCCGCCCCGACACATCGATGCCGAACGCCTCCAGCGCCGCTTCCAGCTTCAACCCCCCCCGCGACACATACCGCTCCCGCTCCACCACCTCCAGCGGCGCCCCCACCTCCACCAGCTGCGACGCCTTCACAAACGTGACCGTCCCCGAACGCACCCGGCCGGCGGCAATGAGCCGCTGCGCCTGCTCCCGAGACTCCGCCAACCCGCGCTCCACCAGCGCAACGTCAACCCGCACCTTCGCCATAGATGGATGGTAAACGTCGCCACGCCCGCGGCGCAGGAATTGGGCACTTGGAGCCGCGACCGGGCAGGGAGCGGGCCTGTCCGCCACACCACACAGGAACACGCAACGCGCGACGTCTCCCATGAGCCATATCCGATCAACCTACCCGCTCGCGACGCCCCATGCTCCCGCGCGGGAAGCCGCCCATTTCCCGGCGCCGCCCCAACCACTTGGAGCCGCGACCGCGCAGGGAGCGGGCCCGTCCGCAGCACCACACAGGAGCACACAAGGCCCCAAATCTTCCGATGGCCATATCCGATCAACCTACCCGCTCGCGACGCCCCATGCTCCCGCGCGGGAAGCCGCCCATTTCCCGGCGCCGCCCCAACCACTTGGAGCCGCGACCGGGCAGGGAGCGGGCCTGTCCGCCACACCACACACGAGCACGCAACGCGCGAGATCTTCCGATGGCCATATCCGATCACCCCACCCGCTCGCGACGCCCCCTGCTCCCGCGCGGGAAGCCACCCACTTCCCGCCACCACGCCCGCCACCACACCCCCACCCCTTGGAGCCGCGACCGGGCAGGGAGCGGGCCCGCCCGAAGGCGCAATACGTGACGTGCGGCGTGTGTCGTGCGGCGCGAGACGGCCCGTTTCCCGCCCACCCTCGCCCCAGCACCGAACCCCGCCAGGCGGCCATGCCTCCACTCAGAAGCGTGGGACGGCCACTCGCCGGCTACGATCCCGCGGCCGCGACGGACTCGACTAGTGCCTCCGACTCCGAAGCGGAGCCCTCGTCGTCGGTTTTGCGACGTTTCGTTCCCAGTTTCCCTGTGCGTGGCGCAATAAGCGCATCTTCGCTAATCAGGCCTAGCAACGAAGTAGTCAGCGCTGGATTGAGCAGCATTTTGTCCCGCTGCTCTTCCGAGAGCACGGCTCCTGTCAAGGCGTGCATGTGCGACACCTTCGCGATGGCGACCTCCTCGTAAGCGTCCATCACTAGCTTCTCAACGTCCTTAGCCACCGCAACTGGGTATTGGCTTTGCCAATACTCGATTTGGCTCCTAATCACCGGATGTTCCCTGTCTAGTTCGATGCAGCCGTCGGGATACTGGAGGCTGGGCTTTTGCCACGCGGCCATCATCCCGCGATCGTTGATGTCGGCCGAGTTGACCCATCGGCAGCCGGGCACCCCGGCGGATACGGCGGTCCGCTTCGCGGGTTCGCTACCCGAGTTAGGTTGCCCCAGAACCTTATCCCCAGCGCGGCCTCGTACCACCACGACCTTCTTCTTGTGCGGCTTCCGCGGGCGCTGCGGGATGTCGATCGGGGCGCGTGGTGCCGTTCCAGCGCCAGTCGGCTCGCTCGTGGTGTCGGCATCTTCGCTTTGGGCACGCGCCCTGGTAGCGCGCCACCGTTTTCCGAACCTGTCGACCACTCGCTTGAGGCGCTCATCCCGGTCGTTGTCCGGCTCGCGCGTCGCGTACTCTGCGTTGATGGCATCGAGAATTTCGGTCGGCAGTTTTTCGCCGAACTCGCCGGACCAGTCCGCGGGTTTCACGGACCGGGGCGAGACCCCGGTTCCCATCCAGTAGAGGTCGGCTCGCCCCGTGCTAGGAGCGACGCCAGCTGCGCCCGTGGCCTCATCGTACTCAGGCGGCTCTATGACCAAGAAGACCCGGCGCCGTACTGAGTCGCTACCGATGCCGAACTGCCTATAAACGTTAGCCCCAGTCTTGTCGTCTCCGTCGTCTCGCTCGGTGTATGCCTGCCCGTAGAGCTCACCCCGATACAACACCGCGATGTACGCCGAGGTCGCCCCGAGCCCGCCGGTTTCCACCTTGGGCTCCGTCCGCAGCCACCAATGGACGCGAGTCTGGTCTGAGAGGGCAATCGTTCCTTTGGCTGAAATGAAGTGCTCGCCGCTGGACTTCGCGTACTCGATCAGCGAGCGCGCCCCCCGGACAGTCCGGAACTGGCCCTTCTTGTCATACGGGGACGTCGGCCAGTCAGCCTGGTTTTCCGGTAGCTCATAGACCTTCAAGGTCAACCCTTCAGGCAACTCCCAGAACCGGCTGTTGAAGTACTTCCGGCCCAAGAAGCGGTGGCGTTCCTTCCGCTCGGGGTCTCCGTCAACAGTGTGGTCAAAGGCGCTACGGCCCAACAGCACGAAGGTGGTGCCGTGGCCCTCCTGCTTGATAAAGCTCGGGATGGTTTCGGCCCAGTCGATCTGTAGAGTGTCGTCGTAGTACGGTGGATAGACTGTCGCTAGGCCAACTTCGTCGCCGTCTTGCCATTCGACTTCCTCGAGCACGTACTCGCCTTCGCCGTCAGCAGCGTCCGGGTCGAACATCATCTTGACCATGTACGCTTCGCCGTTCTTCATGGAGATGACGACGACGCCCTCAGGATTCCAAGGCAGCAACGTCATACGCGACCCAAGGGCGTAGTTGTCGTGAGGCCCGCCCACCGCCTTCCCGCCCTTGCCTAGGGTCACCATATAGTCCCGGAGCTCGTCCTTGCTCATGCCGTGGCCGTTATCGGCGTACTGGAGGCGATAGGTACCAGTTGCCGCCACTCCCTGCCATTCCGGAGCGAACTGAATGGTTGTCGCGTTTGCCTCTATTCCGTTCCTGGCTAGCTCGCGGCCCCATTGGTAGGCGGGACTGTTGCGGTACTCCCGCTCGAGGAGATTGCCGACACCCATAAACCGAAGCGGCGTGTTCCCACTCACTGACGACTCCCACAGCGCTAGTAGGTCGCTTGTTCACAAGGCCTAGCTAGTGCGCTGCGGAGCAGTCTAGGCCCCTAGGGCAGGGCTTTCAAGCCCTAGGGTGATCCACTTACTTGTGGCCCGCACCATGTCTACCCCCTAGGGGTATTGGCCAAGGCCGGGAATCGGCCTCGCGAACCCTGCACAAAGTCGGGCTCCGGCTCCACCGCGATCCAACGACGCCCGAGTCGCTCAGCCACCGCGCCTGTCGTGTTGCTTCCTGCAAAAGGATCGATTACGAGATCGCCGGGCTTCGTGAGAAACTCTATGAAGAACTGTGGTAAACCAGCCGGCATTCGCGCCGGATGCAACCGGATCTTGTTTTTTCGACAGTACGCGATATATCCGTCGGAGGATCTGGTGTTTGCAAACCGCAAAAAGTTCTGCGCGTACGCGTCCTCAGGTTCTGCTTGGATCTCTACGGCATTTGGAGGGATGGCGCCGCTGTTCTCCCGGAGGAAAGAGGTTGCAGATATATCGAATCCTGAAGGTCTCGTACCGTCATTATAAGTTTGCCGGTCTAACAAGAGCCGCATCGCCGGACTGTACGGCTTGAGAACGCGGCGATTGTCAGCGTCCGGATTCTCATGGGGGGACATCCACCAGACATGAGTATAGCTGTCCTTAACTCGAATTCTTTCCACAGTGACCCACTGGGCTGGAGATGGAAGCCGGGCCGGGTTATGGCAGACAAACTGTTGACAGACATGAAGTTTACCGCGTTCGGCCATCGCCATGAGCGCCTTGAGCGGAAGCAGCGACATTACAGGCCGCCCCGGTTCCCAAGCGTTACCGATTTCCACGACCAACGACCCTCTCGGCCGGAGTAACTTCGCCAGTTGTGGGGTTAAGCCACCAAGCCAGTCCAAGTACGCGCTGCTCTCCTTGTGGGCGTACCGTTTCTTTCGGACAAGCGGGAACGGCGGCGAAAAAAAGATGAGCTGGACGCGACCTGCCAACTCCGGTCCTTGGTGCGTCAAGAACTGCTCAATCGTCGCCTGGTACATCGTACCCATCTCGGTCGAGTAGCCCTCGGTCGGCCTCGGATCCTCGTCTTCGGCCTCGACTCCCACTCCCGGAACACCATCTTCCATCGGTCGATACACTACCGGCGCGTGGTCGCTATGGGTAGCCGGGGCAGGCGTTCACCCCCACTGCCACCCGCCCCCTTCCATCTCCCCCGCCCCACCCGGCAAGCTCCCCCAGACCGGCATCCTCGCTCGAATTGTCGAGTCCCCCCGCGCCACCAGCCCCTCCCCGCTCCGCCCCCCTCCTGCCACCCTCCACCCATGGACACCGAACGAAACTACGACGCCATCCACAAAGTCTGGGTCGAACTCGGCTGGCTCCAGCCCGGCCAACCCTACCACCAGGCCCAAATCCCCGAAGAAATCCTCCTCAACCACCCCGCCATCGCCGAAATCCTCCAACACGCCAGCTCCCCCTTCTCCCAGGCCTGGGAGAAGGGAGCCGGGGGGATGAGGGCCCACCGCCCCGAACACACCACCGCCTCCGCCCCAACCGCAATTCCCAGCTCGCAATCCCCAACTCCGCCAGGCACCCCCGCCCACCCCACCGTCGTTCGAAGTTCGTCGTTCGAAGTTCCCCCCGGCACCGGGCACCGGGCACCGAACACCCGGCACCGCCCGCCAGGCACCCCCGCCCACCCCACCGTCGCTCAAAGTTCGTCGTTCGCAGTTCCCCCCGGCACTGAGCACCGGGCACCGAGCACCGGGCACCGCCCGCCGGCCACCCCCGCCCCGACACCACCTGTCAGTACACCCGAACCTCCGGACCCCGCCATACCTGAACCTGAAACGACTCCTTCCCCGCACAAAAAACTCCGCCGCCGCAAGCACTGCCGCGGCATCACCAAAGCCGGCAACCCCTGCTACGCCTACAAAATGTGGGGCGGCGACCTCTGCGTCTTCCACAACGCCAAAGCCATCAACGAACGCGAATGGCACCAGGCCGCCCAACAGTTCGACCCCGGCACCATCGCCGAAGCCAAATCAACCGCCGTCGACCTCGACCTCCTCCCCGTCACCATCACCGACAACGGCTCCTTCCTCGCCATCGCCGAGGGCTTCTTCCGCCTCGCCATCTCCGGCGCCATCCCCGAACGCATCCTCTCCCACCTCCGCCACATCCTCCGGATGGTCCAGCGGGCCCTCCCCGGCCGCGAGGAGTCCCGCGCCGCGCCTTCCCCCGAAGAACACCGCGAACGCGTCCAGCACGTCATCGAAGCCGCACCTGCCATCCGCGAGCGCCTCGACAACCACGACCTCCGCCGCCGCGACCTCGACAACGAAGACGCAGGCCGCAAGCGCGAGGCCATCCTCAAGGCGAACCAGAAGTACGCCCCGCCGCCAAAGCAACCCTCCCCCTCTCTCGCCAGTCTCCGCTCCATGCTCCGCTACTGAGGACCGCCGGCGCCGGCCCACCGGGAACGTCCCCAGACCCAGGCCTCCCTGACGGTCGGATCTATGAGCTCATCCGCCCCCAACCGCAGTTCGCGGTTCGTCACACAACTGGCGGCGGGGTTCGGGGGGAGCTGCTCGTCCAACCGCAGTTCGCGGTTCGTCGTTCGCAGTTGGCGGCGGGGTTCGAGGTCATCCGCCCCCCAACCGCAGTTCGCGGTTCGTCGTTCGCAGTTCGCAGCGGGGTTCGCGGTTCGTCGTTCGCAGTTGGCGGCGGGGTTCGAGTGGGCCGCTCGTCCAACCGCAGTTCGCGGTTCGTCGTTCACAGTTTGCAGCGGGGTTCGCGGTTCGTCGTTCGCATTCCTGCCCCTCGCATCCTTGGCGTGGTTGGCGTCGAACCTCGTACACTCCGGGCATGACCCCCGCCCACGTCCAGGCCGCGCTTGAGGCGCTCGGGTTGCCCGGGCGGGTATGCACGTTCGACGAAGCCTCGACGCATACTGCGCAGGAGGCGGCCGACGCGGTCGGGTGCGAGCTCGGGCAAATCGTGAAGACGCTGTTCTTCATGGCCGATGGCCGGCCGACGATGGCCCTGGTGGCCGGCGACCGGCAGGTGGACACCGCGGCGCTGGCCCAACTCATCGGGGTCGGGCGCAAGAAGCTGAAGATGGGCTCCCCGGAAGAGGTGCGCGCCGTCACGGGCTACGAGGTCGGCGGGGTGTCGCCGGTGGGCATCGCGCAGCCGTGCGACATCGTCGTCGATGACTCGCTGCGGCGGTTCGACGAGGTCTGGGCGGCGGCGGGCGCGGCGAACGCCGTCTTCCCCGCGCGCCCCGAGGACCTGGTGCGGACCATCGGCGGACAATGGGCCCGCATCGTGAAGGACGTGGTGCCCGCGTGACGGCCCGCGAGTCCGCGGCGGAGCGCCGGGCGGCGGACCGGCTGCGGTTGCCGCCGCTGCTGCTGGCGATGCGGCCCTACCAGTGGCCGAAGAACGTGATTGTGTTCGCGGCACTGGTGTTCTCGGCGGGCGACGCATGGGAGCCCTCGGAGCCGGGGGACTTCTGGCCGTTGCTCTGGCGGACGTGCGCGCTCTTCGGCACGTGGAGCATGGTAGCGAGCGCCACCTACCTGGTGAACGACGTGCGGGACCGGGAGAACGACCGCCTGCACCCGCGGAAGGCGCGCCGCCCCATCGCGAGCGGGCAGGTGAGCGTCGGGCTGGCGCTGGCGACGGCGGTAGTGCTGGCCGCGGTGGCGCTGCCGCTGACGGCGCTGGTAGACACGACGGCGGCGTGGGTGCTGGGCCTGTACGCGCTGATGATGCTGGCCTACAGCTTCGGGCTAAAGTCGGTGGCGATCCTGGACATCATCATCCTGACTGGCGGGGTGGTGGCGCGGGCGGCGGCGGGCGCGACGGCGATCGACGTGGCTATCTCGCCGTGGCTGTACGTGTGTTCCGGGTTCGCGGCACTCTTCTTCTCGGTTTCGAAGCGGTGGGCGGAGTACCGCCAGCTTGGGCCGGAGGCGGCGCGGCACCGGCCGGCGCTGGCGGGGTACTCGGGCGACATCCTGGGGCAGATGCTGCAGGTGACGGCGAGCGGGGCGTTGCTGTCGTACGCGCTGTACACGATTGAGTCGGCGCGGGTGCCGACGGACGGTTCGATGGCGCTGACGCTGCCGTTCGTGGCGTTCGGGCTGTTCCGCTACCTGCTGTTGCTGAACGGGGACCGGCGGACGGACGCGCCGGACCGGATCATCTTCACGGACCCGCAGATCCTGCTGGCGGTGGCGGGGTTCGTGGGGGTGGCGCTGGTCGTGCTCGTGCGGAGTTCGTAGTGCTGAGTGCCGCGTGCTGAGTGCTGAGTGCCGGGCGCTCCGTATACTGCGGGCGGGGCGCCGGACAACCGGGCGCCGGGCACTTCGGAGGCGAAATGCTGAGCTACGTCGACAGGATCCAGATGGTGGTACCGGACCGGGTGGCGGCAGTGGAGCGCTGGGTGGCGCTGTTCGGCGCGGAGGTTGTGGGCGAAGACGGTTCGCGGCACCTGAACGCGCACCGGACGACGGTGCAGGCGGGGCGGTCGCTGTTCGAGTTCCTGGAACCGGCGGGAGAAGGCCCGGTGCTGGCGTTCCGGGAGCGGTGGGGGCAGGGGCTGTACGGGGTGGGGTTCAGCACGCCGGACCTGGGAGCGCTGGCTTCCCGGCTGGCATCGAAGGGCGAGCCGACGGTGGAGGAGCAAGGGCGGCTGTACCTGGGAGAGGCGAAGTTCGGGATGCCCGTGGTGCTTTCCGGAGACGAGCCGCGAGAGTACGTCGGGGACATCCGCTGCGTGTACGAAGTGACGAACCCGGTGGGGGACTGGCAGGCGGCGACGGAGTACTACACGGACGTGTTCGGGCTGGACGCGAACCGGTTCTGCCCGATTGGGAGCCGGATGTACGGGTACGAGGGGACGCTGACGCTGTTCGAACCACCCCGACGGCTGGACCGGATCGAGGTGGTGACGACCTTCGAGGGGAGCGGGGCGATGGACCGGTTCTACCGGAGGCGGGGCGATTCGCTGTACATGTGCTACATCGAGACGGACGACGTACCCGGGCTGGAAGCACGATTGCAGGCGAACAACCTGCGGTATGCCCCGGGCGAGGGGCGGCCGCAGGGGACGAACATCTTCATCCACCCACAGGCGCTGTTTGGGATGCTGATGGGTGTAAGCAAGACGGACTACGGCTGGACATGGTCCGGGCACCCGGAGCTGGCGGGGGCGGAGGCATGAGGGTGGTGAAGCCCTGAATCTGCTGAGCGAGCTCCCGATAGGACGGCAGGTCCGCGGCCGACCCGTAGGGCGATGGCTTGTTGGGGCCCTTCGGAGACCTCCCGGCCATGTTGCTAACCCGCGTCCTCGCTCTTGCACTCTTCGTCAAATCGGACCGCTGGCAAGATTTCGCGTCCGACATCCCACAAGACGCCCTTCGGTAGCTCCCGTGATGACAGTGGCCAACGATGGAGTTCGTGGCGCATCTTGCCGCGCCAGTGAAACCGAACCTCAAGCCCGATTTCGTCGACGCCAACATATGGATGCTCCACGAAATCTCTCCTAGTGAGGTCGAAGACCTCCGCGATGGTCGTATCCTTCAGGCGCGAGCCGTCAGCGGCGCGCCAGCCCATGTGAAACCTCGGGCCGCAGAAGCGCCATTCGAGGTTTGGCACGTAGTCCCCACTCGCCTGCCGAATCCTCCAACTCGGCTGAAACTGCGGTGCGAGACGGCTGAGGGCGCCGTTCGTCCTCTCAAAGGTTGGCCGGTCCTTCTCCTCGGCCCACTTAGCCTGTTCCTTCATAATGCGCACAAGCTCGGCGGCCGGGCCGTCGGCGTCAGTCTGCTCGACAGCGAACTGCGGATAGTGCTGCTGGAGAACCTCGGGATACTCCGTCATCCTTGATTCAAGCTCCTCCCAGCCCCACACCTCGACGGAGAACAGGCCCTCAGCTTCGTTGGTCTCGGTCAGGCGTCGCGCCTCCTCCTGGATCTTCGCGTCATTTGGTGCCGTGGTCGCCAGGACGAATCTCTTTAGGGTCGGCACGAAATTCTTGGCCTTCTCGACCTCCTCGCGAAGCTCGGCAACCGACGCTGCCGTCGGCGGGTAGACCTTGTTCCGCGCCTGCACCCCCGCGTAGTGCATCCCTCCATCGGGCCGGCCGAACACGTCTACGCCGTGTTGGGGCTGCCCAGTCCGTCCGTTCCTCTGCGTTCCAGGATCCTTCCAGACTTGGCGAAAGAGGTCGGCGCAGAGAATCTCGAATTCTTCCCAGGATTGCGGGGGCGGGAAGCGGCTGGACTTCAAGGTTGGCACAGTCCGAGATCCTAGCAAGGTCCAGCCGTCTTTGGATGTAGCCAGCAAGCACGAGACAGCGCGTCCAGACGACGAGCCCCACGCCGGTTGGAGCGGATTTGGAATAGAAAGGCCGACTTTGGAACGGATCGGCCCGGATCCTGGAACGCCCGTGGAACTGCGTTCAGCACGCTCTCCTCCAACACCGATGAGGAGACGCGCATGCAACGCCACGAGGTCCCCACCCACCTCAACATCGAGGACAAGGCCTTTGCCGGACTGACGATGCGCCAGCTGATGGTGGCCATCATCGGCCTCGCCCTGGCGTACTCCGCCATGAGCGAAGCGCCGCTGCCGCTCGCAGTCCGTCTCGCGGCCGGCGCGACGGTGCTGTTGATGACCGCCGCGATCTCGCTCTGGCAGCCGGGTGGCCGTTCGCTGGAAGACTGGGCCTTCGTCCTCCTCCGCTATGTCAGCATCCCGCGCGTCGTCGCCTGGCGGGTCCGGCGATGCGGTGTCAGCCCGGAGTCGCCGGACGGCCGGTAGCCGATGACAACTGGCTGTGCTGCGGGTTAGCGAAACGCCCGGGGTTCCCGGGCGTTGTTGTTTGGGGGGCGGTGGGGCAAAACTCAGGCAGATTCGGCCTGGCTCTTGATGACCGGGACGTCGACTTCCTGGCCGCCGCGGGTGAGGAGGAGGGGGCGGCTGCCGCCGGTGACGCTTTCGGCATTGACGACGCACTTCTTGACGTCGCCACGGCCGGGGATTTCGTACATGACTTCCATAAGGGTTTCTTCGAGGACGGTGCGAAGGCCGCGGACGCCGGTCTTGTGTTTGATGGCTGCTTCGGCGATGGCCCGCAGGGCGTCATCGGTGAAGACAAGTTCGACGCCGTCCATCTGGAAGTAGCGCTGGTACTGTTTCACGAGGGCGTTCTTGGGTTCGGTGAGGATGCGGACAAGGGCGTCCTCATCGAGGGAGTGGAGGCCGACGACCATGGGCAAGCGGCCGACGAATTCGGGGATGAGGCCGAATTCGAGGAGGTCGTCGTGGGTGACGTGCATCATGAGCTCGTCTTTGCGCTTTTGGCCGCGGAAGCCGCGTTGGGCCTGGAAGCCGAGGCGGACGTGGTCGCGCGTGAGGCGCTTTTCGATGTGGTTTTCGAGACCTTCGAAGGCGCCGCCACAAATGAAGAGGATGTTGGCGGTGTTGATCTGAAGGAAGTCCTGGTGGGGGTGCTTGCGGCCGCCCTGCGGGGGGACGTTGGCGACGCAGCCCTCGATGATCTTCAGGAGTGCCTGCTGGACACCTTCGCCGGAGACATCGCGCGTGATGCTGGGGTTGTCGGCTTTGCGGGCGATCTTGTCGATCTCGTCGATGAAGATGATGCCGCGCTCGGCTTTCTGGATGTCGAAATCGGCTGCCTGGATGAGGTGGAGGAGGATGTTCTCGACGTCTTCGCCGACGTAGCCGGCCTCGGTGAGGGCGGTCGCATCGGCGATGGAGAAGGGCACGTCGAGCATGCGGGCGAGGGTCTTGGCAAGGTAGGTTTTGCCGACGCCGGTAGGGCCGACGAGGAGGATGTTGGACTTTTCGAGTTCGATGTCCTGCTCGTTGGCGGAGCCGGTGCGCTTGTAGTGGTTGTAGACGGCGACGGAGAGCACCTTCTTGGCCTGTTCCTGGCCGATGACGTACTCCTGGAGGTGGTCGAAGATGGCTTTGGGCGGAGGCACGCGCTGAGCGCCGACCGCACCGCCCTTGGCCGTAGCGGTGGTGGCGCCGGTGCCGTTTTCTTCGTCGATGATCTCGCGGCAGAGGTCGACGCATTCATCGCAGATGTAGACGGCGCCAGGGCCGGCGATGAGGCGGCGCACCTGATCCTGGTTCTTTCCGCAGAAGGAACAATGGTACTGGACTCGATTCGTTCGGTTCGTGGCCAAGTTCGATTGTCCCCCTCGTCTACTTCTTGTCTTCGGGCCGGGTGAGCAGCTCGTCGACGAATCCGTAGTCCTTTGCGCCCTGGGCATCCAGGTAGAAGTCGCGGTCGAAGTCCCGGGTGACACGCTCGACGGGCTGGCCCGTGTGCGTGGCGATGATGTTGCGGATGATCTCGTTGTTGCGAAGGATTTCCTTCGCGGCGATTTCGATATCGGAGGCCTGGCCGCGGGCGCCGCCAAGGGCCTGGTGCATGTGGACGGTGGCGTTCGGCAGGGCGAAGCGCTTGCCCTTCGCGCCGGCGCAGAGGAGGACCGTCGCCATTGAGGCGGTCTGGCCGACGGCGATGGTGGAGACATCGGGCTCGATCAGCTGCATCGTGTCGTAGATCGCGAGGCCGGCGGTGATAACGCCGCCTGGCGAGTGGATGTACATGCTGATGTCGCGTTCGGGGTCTTCGCGTTGAAGGTAGAGGAGCTGGGCAACGATCAGGTTCGCGATCTGGTCATCGATCGGGGTGCCGAGAAAGACGATGCGCTCCTTGAGGAGCAAGGAGAAGATATCGAAGGCGCGCTCGGAGCGAGGCCCGGATTCGATGACCGTGGGGATGACGTCGTAGACAAGGGGATGGATACGTGGCTGCGCCTGGGTCATTTCGGTTCCTCCTCGAGTTCGCCTTTGGCGATCGCAGTCAGACGATCGAGCGTCTTGCGTGAAAGAAGGTTGCGGCGGATCGTCGCAACCCCCTCCTCGCTCGCGAACATCTGGCGGAACCGGGCCACGTCGTCGCCCATGGGTGCGACGAGAGAATCCAGCTCCTGATCTATTTCTTCGGCTGTCACGGCGATGCCTTCAGCCTCGGCGAGCTGATTGAGGGCCAAAGATCGCTTCACGCGGAGCTCCGCGGCTTCGCGCCAGGTCTCACGGAATTCGGCTTCGGAGCGGCCGATGGTGCGGAGATACGCCTGGTACTGGGCCTGGTCGTTGCCGGTAGCTTCACGCACCAGGTGGTCGATCTCGTGTTCGACGAGGAGGCGGGGGTACTCCATGGTGGCGGTTTCGACGAGCTTGTCCACGGCTTCGTTCTGGAGCTTCGTGTCGGCCGCCTGTTCGAGGCTGGCGCGGATGTCGGATTCGATGCGTGAGCGAAGCGCTTGGAGACTGTCGAACTCGTCGGCGTTGATCATGGCGGCGAATTCGTCATCGAGTTCGGGAAGCTGCTCTTCCTTCACCTCGTGGATGTGGATGGTGAAGTCGGCTTCCTTGCCCTGGAGGCGTTCGACGCGGAAGTCCTCCGGGATGGTGAGCTTGAACTCTTTGGTCTCGCCCTTCTGCATCCCGACGAAGGCTTCCGCGAGGCCGGGGACGAAGAGCATCTGTCCTTCGCGCAGAGGGAATTCGGCGTTCTCATCTTCCAGGAACTTGTCGCCGTCGATGGCGCCGGAAACATCGGCGATGAGGACGTCGTCCCACTGGACGGGCCGTTCGACGGGGACGTGGGTGGCGTGCCGGCGCTGGAGGAGCTTGAGCTGCTCCTCGACCATTTCGGGGGTGACATCGACGGCTTCGCGCTCGACCCGAATGGAGCGATAGTCGTTCAGTTCGACTTTGGGCCGGACGGGGACGATGGCGGTGAACTTGACCGGCTCGAGGGCGTCGATGGAGAGCTCAGGCTGGCCGATGGCGTCGACGTCTTCGCTTTCGATGGCCTCGTTGTAGGCGTCGGGGACGAGGCGGTCGAGGGCTTCGCGGATGAGGCCTTCGCGGCCAACGGCACGTTCGACGATGACACGAGGGGCCTTCCCGGGACGGAAGCCAGGGAAGCGGTTTTTCTGGGCAATCCGCCGGTAGGCGGAATCGAGCGACCGCTCCAGGCGGTCCTCGTCGATTTCGATTTGAAGCTGGACACGGCTCTCCGGGAGCCGCTCGAGGGTTACCTTCACAGTGGGTTTGCGGACCTCCATGTTCGAGTATAGCAAAGGAACGGCGGGGCGCCGGAGCCAAGACATAAAGGTTAGGGGCCCTCATTCCCGGGCCCTCTCCCGCGGGGTGGGAGAGGAGAGCTCCGATGCAACTCCGGCGGTGGGCCCTCACCCCCGGGGAGGGATTCTGCTCTCCCGCTCGCGGGAGAGGGGAGTAGTGGCAGGCGCCTAGCGCGGTGGTGAGTTGCAGACCACGGGGATTGGCTTGCGGCTCTACTGCCGCAGGCGCTGGAGGCCATTGAGCTGGCCGTGGTAACGGAACATCGCGCCTACGCCCATCATCTCCAGGTCCACGTTCCAGGACTCCTTGGCGATGCGCATGGAGGCGGGGTCGGCGTCGGCAACCTCAGCCGCGATGGCGTCGACCGCGGCGTCCAGTTCGCCGCGCGGGACGGCGAGGGAGACCAGGCCGATTTCGGCGGCGCGCTTGCCGTCGACGGTGCGGCCGGTGAAGAGCAGGTAGCGGGCCGTCTTCGGGCCGAGGAGCACCTGCCAGAGCGGCATGCTGGTCGCGCCACCCTTCGAGACGGGGTGTCCCAGCGTGGCGTCTTCCCCAGCGACGGAGATGTCGCACAGCATCTGCATGTAGCACCCGGCGGCGATGGCGTGGCCGTGCACCTTCGCGATGGTCGGCTTCGGACAGTTCCAGATACGCATGTAGCGCGCTTCGATGTTGCCGAGGCGCTCCAGGGCTTCGCCCATGCTCCAGCCGCCCTCGGGCGGGGTGAGGTAGGGGCTGTGGCCGCGGTCCCAGCCGGAGCAGAACGACTTGCCGGCTCCCGAGAGGACGATGACGCGCACATCAGGGTCGTCTTCCGCGACATCGAAGGCGGCGTCGAGGTCGCGGACGAGGTCATAGCTGAGGGCGTTGTGGCGCTCGGGGCGGTTGAGCTGGATTTGGGCGACGTGGTCGGCGACGGAGTAGTTGACGGTTTCGAACACGGCGTGAGCTCCGCGGGTGGTGGGGCACTTTCGCCTCTCGCCTTTCCACTTTCAACTCCCATGCCGTACTCTCCTATAGCTGCGGTTTACGCCGGAGGGAAATCGGCCTACCAGCCAACCCTCCTCGCCTTCAGTCTGCGGACCTTGCCTACGGCAGTTCGCGGATAGCCATCACCGAATGGGGTGGCGGGCGCCGGACACCCCTCACCGGGGGCAACGCCGGATTCCATGGCTGCCGCGGGAAGGACCCCGGTTCATGGCGCGCATGACTGGCGCACAGATGGTGCTGGACGGCCTCCAGCGCGAAGGAGTCGACACGATCTTCGGGTACCCCGGAGGCGTGGTGCTCCCCCTCTACGACACACTCCCGCAGTTCCCCGGCATCCGCCACATCCTGGTACGGCACGAGCAGGCGGCGGCACACATGGCCGATGGCTATGCGCGCGCGAGCGGGCGCATGGGGACGTGCCTCGGGACAAGCGGGCCGGGCGCGACGAACCTGGTGACCGGCATCTGCACGAGCTGGATGGACAGCACGCCGGTGTTCGCGCTGACGGGCAATGTCGCGCGCTCGCTGCTGGGGAAGGACGGGTTCCAGGAAGCGGACATTACCGGGATCACGCATTCGATCACGAAGCACAACTACCTGGTGATGCGGCCGGAAGAGATCCCGCTGACGATCAGGGAAGCGGCCCACATTTGCCGCACGGGACGCCCGGGCCCGGTGCTCGTCGACATCCCGAAGGACGTGTTCCAGGAGTCGGCCGAGTATGAGTGGCCGGAGCAGATCAACCTTCGCGGGTACAAGCCGACGGTGGAGGGGCACTCGGGGATGATCCGGCGGGCGGCGGAGCTCATCGACCAGGCGGAACGGCCGATCATCATCGCGGGGCACGGGGTCATCTGGAGCGACGCGCAGGACGCGCTCATCCGGCTGGCGGAAAAGGCGAACATCCCGGTGATCACGACGTTCCTGGGCATCGGGGCGTTCCCGGAGGCGCATGACCTGAGCTACGGCTGGCTGGGCATGCACGGCATGTTCTACGCGAACATGGCCGCCGACAAGGCGGACCTGGTGATTGGCGTGGGGATGCGGTTCGACGACCGGGCGATGGGGCGGTTCAAGGACTTCAACCCGGGCGTGAAGATCATCCACATCGACATCGACCCGGCGGAGATCGGGAAGAACTTCGCGACGACGGTGCCGATCGTGGGGAGCGCCGCGAATGTGCTGCCGCGGCTGGCGGAGCAGGTGAAGGAAGCGAAGCACACGCCGTGGATCCGCTGGATCGACCAGTGTCGGGAGGAGCACCCGAGCCTGCACATCCGCGAGTCCCGCCGCATGCTGCCGCAGTACGTGGTGCGGACGCTGTACGAGGAGACGAACGGCAACGCGAACATCGTCACCGGGGTGGGACAGCACCAGATGTGGGCCGGGCAGCACTATTTCTACAAGCGGCCGCGGCAGCTCATCACCTCGGGGGGCCTGGGGACGATGGGGTTCGAACTGCCGGCGGCGATCGGGGCCCAGGTGGCGTGCCCGGAAGCCGAGACCTGGGCGATCTGCGGGGACGGCGGCTTCCAGATGACGATGCAGGAGATGGCGGTGCTGGTGGACGAGGGGCTACCGGTGAAGATCGCCATCTTCAATAACGGGTACCTGGGCATGGTGCGCCAGTGGCAGCAGCTGTTCTACGACAAGAACCTGGTGGCGGTGGCGATGACTCAGCCGGACTTCGTGAAGCTGGCCGACGCGTACGGGATCCGCGGCATCCGCGTGGAAACGAAGGCCGAAGTGGCTAGCGCCATCCGCGAGGCCCGGGCCCATAAGGGGCCGATCCTGCTCGACTTCCAGATCGACCAGGAAGAGAACGTGTGGCCGATGGTGCCCGCTGGCGCGGCGCTCTCGGAGACGATCGAGGCGCCGGCAGAGGAGCTTGCCCGATGAACCCCTCGGTGAACGGTACATATAAGGACAGGAGCAGCCATCACACGGTGGTGGCGATCGTCGAAGACAAGCCGGGCGTGCTGATGCGCGTTTCGAGCCTGTTCCGGCGGCGCGGCTTCAACATCGAATCGCTCACGGTGGGCCACAGCGAAGCGGAGGGCCTGAGCCGCATGACCATCGTGGTCGATGGGACGAGTGCGCCGATCGAGCAGGTGGAGAAGCAGCTCTACAAGCTCATCGACGTGGTGAAGGTGACCGACCTGAGCCAGGAAGACATGGTGGCGCGCGAGCTGGCCATGATTAAGGTGCGCTGCAACAACCTGAACCGCCACGAACTGCTGGACATCGCGAATGTGTTCCGGGCGGACGTGGTGGACATCGCGACGAATTCGATCATCCTCCAGGTGGTGGGCGACGAGGACAAGATCGACGGCCTGGTGAAGATGTGCGAGCCCTACGGCATCCGCGAGCTCACCCGCACGGGCCGGATCGCGATGGTACGCGGCGCGAAGACGACGACGGTGCACGAACAGGAGCCGGAACGCATCCGCCAGTTCCACGCGGTCCAGGGGCGGCGTGTGGAAGGGGAGCTGCCGTTTAGCAGCGATTGAGGGCGTGGTGACTGCAGACCGTCGCTGTCTGCGCCATGCAGACGCCTCGTCGTACAGTCACCACCCTGCCCCCTAGGTTTGACAAGTTGAGTGACTGCTAAGTCAGCGCCATTTTTGCGACAGTTGTGAAGAAAGCGCCACCTAAGCGTAGACACCGTAACAAAATGCCATTACCGTCGCTAACGAACCTCCGGGAAGACCGGGCTCCAAGACCAAGAGCCCGGGAGAGGACGGACTGATGAAACGTTGGCTACGGCCGACACTCCTTCTAGGGGTGTGCCTAAGCGTACCGCTGCTGGGCCTGGCCCAACGTCCCTCTGTGACGTCCGCGGATGATCCTGCGCCGCGGGTCGGGGACCTCGTGGTTCAGTTCGGTCAGCTCGAATACGCCTGCGGCGACGGGTGCAGCTACGCAGGCGACCCCTCCGACCGCATCGAGTTCATCGAGCCACGGTTCGGACACTTGGTCACGTACTGGGAGACCGGCTACGAGAACGTACGCGCGATGGACGCTTCGAACGGAGACGGAGTGGTCTTGGCGATCGAGCCGGTTGAGTCGAGCGGAACGTACAACTACGCAGTTCGGCTCGCCGCAGAAGATGGTAGCCTCGATCAGACGTGGGGATACTCAGCCGAAGTATGGGTGGATGGTATTGCGGAGACTCCGGAGGACGGCGACCCCGTCGTAGGCGAATACGACTTGCTCGAAGCAACCTCGGCGACAACGTTCGATGAGCTTGACGTGCCGTTGCTCTATGGCATCTCCCCCAAGGCGCTCGGGGCGTCGGCCGCGACCGTCGCGTACGGGACAGGGGAGTCCAACATCGACCCTGGACGCCAGGTGCGCCTGGCAAACCGCAGCACCGGCAGCCTGATTGCAACCATTCCCGTGGCCGAGTTCCGCGACGGTCACATGACTCCGGACGCACATGGGGTTGTCGTGGCGCCCGGCGTGGCTACGACGGCAGAGTTCGTTAGCTTCGACGGCCCGACAAGATCGGTTGCCTACCAAATCCCGGCGGAAGAGTTCTATTGTGACCCTCTGGCGGTCGATGCCGGGGGGACCGTGTCTACGTGCTCACCGTCTGCGCGGAGGAGTTTGGAGCTCAGATTCACGAGTTTGAGCGCGTTAGCGGGAGGTGGCTCGGAACTGTCAAAACCTGGAGCGCCGAGACATTGTCGACACTCGGAGCCTACCCCCTGCGGATGCGAGTGTATGGCTCCTTCGCACCGACGGAGACTCGCATAATCTATGTGCATGGAGCGACAAAGCGCGCAGATCCACAAACGCCGCACCTGAGGCCACTCAGAGACAACCCACTGCTGACAAATGGGGACTATGCCACCTTCCACGACTTCTACTACTGGCAGGATATTGGCTGCGCTGCCGATCCGGGGGATATCGGGCCTGCCGAGAGTTTGCCGACGCCACAGGTCACCGATCCCATCTTGCCAATCGATGAGCATGCTTCAGGCGAGTGGAACGACCCATGCGACAGCGAAAGCTCGATCGGAGAAAACGTACTCCTCCTCCACCAGTCCATAAGCGAGGCATACGTCGCAACGGGACGCCCCGTGATTCTGATCGGGATCAGCATGGGGGCGGCCATCATTCGAGGCGTCCTGACGTATTCCACGCTGCTGGAAGACGGTGTGGCTGAACACATGATTGACACCGTCATATTCATCGCGGGGGCCCACGACGGTTCGCCGGACGCTGCTTGCGCCGTCAGCGCGTGTCGCGCACTGCCGGAGCTACAGCTGATGGCCATGCTTCTCGCGGATTTAGCATTTGACCTCTCTCGTCCGGCGATCCATGACCTCGCAACAAGCAGTGATTGGTACAATTGGGCCAATGACGACGGTGCCCCTCTCCCTGAGCGGATAGGGTACTACAACTTCTATGCGGACATCGACGCGAAGAAGTGCGTCTTTGCAGTCTTTGGCGATTGCTGGCACCAGGCGGATATCGCCGTCGGCCAGTGGGGGGACGGAATACTAAACACAGGCACTTCAGATCCTTACGACACTCCGAACTCTGGGGGCGCGAAGTTCTCCCGACCGAATACGCCTGAGCAATGGCAGTATCAGGTCTTCGGGCCTAACAACAACAAGATCCGAGAAGGGGCGACCGATTGGACGCACCAAGAGGCGCGAAGCTACGCTGCCTACCATGAGCGAATTCCATTTACCACCCAACAGACCACAGTCGATGGCTGTGACACTGGCGGCCGTACGACGCTCGCAGCGCAATTGCAGTTCATCATCTTAGCCCAGCTCGGTCTTGGGTTGGGGGAGGATGGGGCGCGCGCCTGTCCGCTGCACGAGGTGCCCTAACAATGACTCAGGTCCGCCTCCTTGCGTCCTACGCTCTGGTCGTCGGCGGGCTCGCGTTCGGCGTCGCATGCCGTGACGGAGACTCGCTCGACTCGCTGCGGAATCTGCCCGAAGGCAACCTGATTGCGCCGGGGTCGGCGAAGTCACACCCCGATGAGGCTCGTGACCCCGCCAATGGCGTGCCGGAGGTATACAGATATTACCGGTCGAGTTTGACTCGTCGACAGGTTCTGGACTTTTACGCAAACGAATTGGCTGCCCGAGGCTGGTCGATCGCGATCCACGAGAGCCCAACAGGGATGTCCTGGGAGAACGAAACGTACTTCTTGGGCGTGTCTTTTGGCGGCCGTCGGCTCGAACCAGACGAGGTAGCCAGCGAGTACATAGTCCACGTGGAGGAGTTGGAATGAGCCCTCACGCTCGGGGTAGGATGGCTGCTTTAGCCGCCGGAGTGGTAGCGGCGTCCCTTGTCACACTCGTGCTCACGCGGGGCGAAACGCAGGTGGTTCGGGCTGATCCGCCCGAGCCCCACGCGTACGGGTACTTCGACCAGGTCAACGAAAACACCTTCTATGTTGAGCTTCGCGAAGGCCCCTTTCAGGGCATGTTCACGGTTGTCATCCCTGCGGTGGGAGTCTTTTGGTCGGGCGAGCCCTTGACCGTCACCGAGGAACTCGATGGCTCGTTTTCCCTGTCCTTCGACGGCGAAGGCTTTCTCGACTCAGAAGCCACCATTGAGACGCAGGCGGTGCCCAGGTTCGTTACCTCCGGAGACACTGACCCGGTGGAATTCGAATTGTCAGGCTCCTTGAGCGAAGACCTTAGCGAAATCGAGCTCGACTTCGAGTATGACAGTCAGATTTACGACGTGGACTCCGAGCCAGCGCCGCAGACTGCGGATGACATCGTGGACGACACGATCGATGCCTTCGAGGCTGAGAACTGGTCTGCCTTGAGAAGTCTCTTCGTAGACGCTCTGACGGACGAGTTCGACACAACCGAGTTCGCAGCGATGATAACATCAACCTTAGGGCCTTTTGGGGACCTGGACAGCGTGGAGGCGGTAGACAGCGTTGTCTACCAACTCAACCCGTCGCCTGGTGCCCAGTTAGCCACCGTGACGCTTGAGTTTACGTTCCTCGTCGGGATGAACAATCAGTCTCATGAGGCTGAGTTGACCTACCTCTATCGAGAATCATCGTGGCAGCTTCTAGAAATCGCCGCTTTCGAGGACATCGAGTCACTTGAGTTTCTGACTTATCCCGGAACGTCTGTATCGGGAGAGGCGTTCCTCACACAGCCTGCGGTGAGCATCCTCACTGCTGACAGGGTCGTAGATGAGGACGACGATACGACTGCAGTGACTCTGGCTATCGGCGACGGACCATCGGGCGCCGCGTTGGCGTGCTCTGGCGGGCTCTCCCGGACTGCCGTGGACGGCGTCGCAACGTTCGAGGCCTGTGAGGTCGATAAGCCGGGAGAATACACGCTGACCGCTACTGCGGATAACATGGCGACCGTCGAGACACCCTCATTTCGGGTCGTGCAACTGACGGGCGAACTCGTCGCCGATGGCGATTCGCTCACGCTGACGACATTGAGTGGTGGCGCGTCTGCATGGTTCGCTTTCGAGGGCAACGACGAAGCCAACTTCAGCCTCCTCATTGAGTCCGAGAGTGTGGCGGAGGCTGACCTCTACCTCCGCAGGCAGGACTCCACGAACCTAGTTGGCGGAGGCGGTTTTGGCGACGGCATGGCCTTCCTCGAGTTCCGCAATCCGGGAAGCCTGGAGGACGCAGACTATTACCTGGTTGTGCGAGGTTTGAATGGGGACGTGGGTGACTTCACGGCTTCGCTCGTCACGTTCGAGGACGTATCGGACGAGATTGCGGTTGATGGGCAAGAACACCTGCTCACTACGACAGGCCCCGGTGCGAACGCACGCTTCGACTTTGAAATGGCGGGCGACACGAGCCTGGTAGCGGTGGTCACAATGTCGACGACCGGCGTCAGCGGTTCAGTTACCCTGTATACAGACGACGACATGTTTGTATCCAATGCTGAAATGGTGGATTCCGCCGCCACGCTGTTTTCGACGCCGCTGCCGGCAGGGGAGTATTACCTCATCGTAGATGCGTCGGGACCGGCGGTCGGGACCATCGAGGTCATCCCGACGGTCGTCGCGGACGAAATCGTGGTCACGACGCTCGACACTCCTGAAGAAGTCGAACTCATCGCAGCAGGGCAGAACGGGCGGCTGCGGTTCACAGCCATGGGCGGCGCCATGGTCGCTGTCGATGTCGAGGACTCCGATTTCCAAGGATTCAACGTCCGCGTTGTGGATGCGAACGGGAACTTCCTGGCTGGCGGTTACATCGATTCGGCCGCGGGCCACATCGACGCGGTTGAACTTCCGGCGAGTGGAACCTACGAAATCTGGATCCTTCCGTGGTCCGGGGAAACCGGGACAGCTACCGTGACGGCGGTGGACGAGAGTCCGTAGTTACGGGGGCCAGACTGCCGGGGCCGACCGACCCGCTTTTGCGAGCCCACCAGTCCGCCCGGGATAGAAACGTTTGCCCCTTGACGCTATTGACCGTTAGTTGTCAATCGTCACTTTCCGCGTCTCCTCTCGTAGCCACTAACGGAGGTTCGTGTCGGCCGAAGTAGATTGCTCGGAGGAGCCAAGGATCGCATCCTTCGCCTGCCCGTATGAGCAGGAGAGACCGTTGATACGCAACGAACAACAATCCCGCCGAGGTGACCCGCTCCCCAGAAACGTCCACGTAGTTGTAGCCCCTACGGAGGACCCTCGAGCCTGTAACGATGGGACTCACCGCCATGATGTGAGCGGAGGACGCGATCAGCGGCAATCCGTCTGCGCCACGGCGAGTTGAATCGACGGGTTCGAAGGTTCGTTGCCCGCCCAGGGGGATGCCGTCGGCTTTAGTTCGCCCGAGGACTCTCTCTTGCACTGAGAGCGGCAAGTTCTCCCATCTATCGAGATCCAGCGACAGCTTCCTGATCACGATGTACGTCCCTCCTCGAAGCCAGGGAAGGGCCTCCGGGCCGACGACAACGTGGTCTTCGAGGGCGGTCAGGTTGCCCGGCTGAATGTTCGAGATGCCTTCGAGGAACCCAAAGATGCCCCGTTCGACGTGCCGTCCGTCGGGATGGACGAGTACATCGGCGAAGCCAAGCTGCTCCCAGCGTGTTGAGAACTCCGGGTCCAAAGTTCGCTTCAGGGTCGCAACAGTGGACAACAGTTCAGCCAGGACGTCTGAACCACATTGCAGGAGCAGATCTCCCCCGGACTGTTCTGGTCGTAGATCGTCGTGAGCAAAAGGAGGCAGTGAGAAGTCGGCTGTCCGCGTGTCGTGTTCGAAACAAAGGTCCTGCCGATTCGTCCCGCAGCAGCATATCTCCGTCCCGAACCCGACCGTGACCGACAGCCGGCTCTCCGTCTCCGCGCCGTTGTAAGGAGCGGACCTCGTCACGATCCAGGAACATGCTCTTGCTACGGCGGCTCCGGCCGGGCAGTCCGGCGGCGAGCGTAGGTCGAAGGCGACGAAGTAGACGTATCGCTGCTTCGGGCTGGGCAGCGTGATACCTGGCTGGAGGCCTGAACGCAGGTGCGTGGAATCAGGCGGGCGAGTGCCGGCGCGGCGGAAGGGACGGATGAAATCGAGCATCAGGGCACCAATGGTGTTAGGCTGGTGATGACATCGGAGAGAAGTGCTATCTCTTCGGGCGCGTTCACCACAGTTACCTTCAGGTAGGAATCCGCTTCCGCCCAGACAGCAAAGATGTGTGGCGCTGATGCGGAAGGCATCCGGAACAGTCGGGCGGAGCGGGGCAAGGGCGAGGGCAAACCGATCGGCGTAGCGGCGGAGGGCACCGGGAAGGGGGCCGTGGATTGAGCCACGGTTAGCTCTGGGGCGCGGGGCCCGGCCGCATCGACAGCGAACAACTGGAACGCTGTCATCTCCTCGTCTTCTGTTGCGATGCGAACGCCTGCGAGGCGGAAGCCAGCGGGAGTTGGCGACGGCACGAGCATACGGAATGGCACTCGTCCCTGCGCCGTGGCGTAGTCGAGCGGTTGGGCAGCCGAGGCGTCTGCAGGCTGAGTCGCAGTCGCTGGCCCATCCGCTGAGTCGTCCTGTCGCATGGCCACCCCAGCCGCGACCCCGGCTAGGGCCCCCAAAGCGACGAAACTAACGGACAGGCTACGCAGGCTCATTCCCAGCCTTTAGCCGCCTCCGGGCCGAGCGCGAGCGAGGTGATGACCAGCATACCGTCGTGGGCGCGAAGGCCCAGTAGAGCCACATATCTGCCTTCGGTCAATTCGTCTAACGAGGCGGGGCTGTAGCGCCCGTCAGCGCGCAACGCGCTGACGGTGGCGGCGGCATCGAGGCGCATCTCCCTGGGTTCCAGTTCGAAGCCTCGGTCACGCATCCAAGAGCGTGCCTGCCGAACCATCAGGCGGCCGCCCGCCTGATAAGTCTCCGCCAGGATGCCCCCTGTGCCGAAGACTGGATTGACAATAAGCTTGCTCGCGATGAGGTGCCCTTCCCCTGACGGACTGCCGAGTGCGTCGATGAGGTCTCCGCTCCGCAAGGCGTCCAGCGCTCTGTCCTCGACGCGAGCGTAGGGTGGTCCATCCGTTGCGCGTTCGACGAGATAATCACTCGCGAGTTTAACGACGTGCAGTCCCTCTGCGTCGCGGAGAACCAATGTGTCACCTGACAGAGTATCAAGCCGCCCCGAGGCAAGATTCGGATTTATTCGCTTGGGGTCACGTGTTGTGGCCGAGCCGCCGGCCTGCACGGGATCCGCAGCGGCGCTGGCCAATCTGGGCAGCTTGTGATCGCCCGCCCGAAACCATGCAGGGACGAACATCGCAGCGATGGCTCCAGGGATCGCTGAACGGATAATGACCCGACGAGTGATCTGCTTCATGGCATATGCTCCCCTTCCCTCAGTAGTTGAAGGTGGCAAAATCTGGGCCTCCGGTCATGCTGCTGTGACCGGCCGCGTACCATGCGCCTTTAGTCATGCAGCCCTGGAAGTTCATGTAGCACACGGCGTAATTGTTCGGGCCGCAGTCTGCAACCATTGTGTAGTTAACCGTGTAGCCTGTCGTGTAATCGACGAGGGTCCCGATGGTACTACAGGCGACGGCGGTAACAGTGCGGCAGCCCTGAACCATGTCGCAACCATTGGTCAACTTGCACATCGCCACGTCATACGCGGGATTGTAGCAGTTCCCGCATGATCCTTCACTGCACGTATTGTTGCTTCCGCAACCAGCGGAATATTCGCAATACTGCGTGCTACAATCTGTGCAGTCGTTGCAACAACATGGATAGCAGTTGAACGGATAGAAGTACCCTGCCAGTTCGGTCATTGTTGGTCGGTCTCCAAGCAGAAATTATGCGGACGCCATCGGCCCGTTCACTGGCCGCCGTTGTGCGGACGAAACTAGCGCAGCGATATGCCGGCGCGCCCTCACTCTCAGGATGCCCGGCACCATCCAGTACAGAAGCGCTAGTGAAGCTCCAACGAGCACTTGCGCGATGGCGAGCGAGCTACTGCTAGGCACCAAGATAGTGGTGACCGCGAGCGCAATCAGGGCCAAGTTTCTGCCCGACAATACCAAGACGTTAGGTTCGGACAGGGTCGGACCGAAGCACGGGCAACCATGCAGGTGCCGTCGATTGGCCCAGGCGAACCCGGTAAAGACGGTCAGTACCGCGATCGTCCCGGCAACCCCCGTTTGCGACGTCGGCGGCCAAGTCATTAATACCGCCAGAGCGGCTTCCACGACGACGACGCTCGTGGCCAGCGCAACGGCGCTCGGCCGTCCGATGCCTAGCCGGTCATCGAGCCAATGGGCGAACCGTTGAAGGCTGAAGGCCTTGCCCCCGGAGGAGTTCAAGAAAACGGCCACGAGCGTCGTTATTGCGAGGAGGTGCCAAAACTCCATCTTTTACGTCCTCCAGTATCCACTGTCCTACGCGCGTGGCGAACTGTAACGGGGTTGGCGTACGAACTCTACGGAAGCCCGCTTCCTAGTTTGCGGCACCTGTCTACGAGGTCCACGCGATCGCGAGCTTCCAGGCGCTGTTTCAGTTCGCTGACGCGCTTCTCGATCGTATTCAGCGCGAGGCACAGGGTCTCGGCCATTTCGTGGTTGTTCTTCCCGGCCGCAAGCAGCTCAGCGACGTCTCGCAGGTGGCGGGGAAGGCTGATGCCCTCTCCCTCGTTCATGACTCCGTCCTCCATGGGCATCGCAGAGAGAGAGAGAGAGAGAGAGAGAGAGAGATTTCCCGCTTCGGCTCGCCCTGCGGAGGCAGGGTAGGCAATGTGCACGAGAGATTTCAAGCATGCGATTGTAAATTGAGCGTCCGCGCGGGCGTGCCGGCACTCCGGGGCTGGACGGGAGGGCACGAGCCGGATCCGGCGGGATGGTTTAGGATTCGGCGCGCACCTTTACAGATTTCCTGGAGGATTAAGGATGGCAGTACGTCTCGATGGGCAGGTTGCCCTGGTTACCGGCGCGGGCCGCGGCCTGGGCCGGGCCTATGCGATCGACCTTGCGAAGCATGGCGCGAAGGTCGTGGTGAATGACTTCGGCGGGTCGGTCTCGGGAGAAGGGGCGGATGAGACGCCCGCGCAGCAGGTGGTGAACGAGATCAAGGCGCTCGGAGGGGAGGCGGTTGCGAACCCGGGTGACGTGGGCAGCTACGAAGACTGCTACAACATGATCAAGCAGGCGATGGACACGTGGGGGCGGCTGGACGCCGTCGTGGCGAATGCGGGCATCCTGCGGGACCTGGCGCTGCACAACATGTCGGAGCAGGACTGGGACCTGGTGATCCGGGTGCACCTGAAGCAGTGCTACAACCTGCTGCACCATGCGTGGCCGGTGTTCCGCCAGCAGGCGTACGGGCGGGTAGTGATGGCGACATCGGGCTCGGGGCTGACGGGGAACTTTGGCCAGGCGAACTACGGCGCGGCGAAGGCGGGCATGTACGGCCTGATGAACGTGGCGAAGATCGAGGGCGAAAAGTACAACATCATGGTGAACCTGATTTCGCCCGGCGCCCAGACGCGGATGACGGAGAACCTCGGCGGGCGGGACCCGAACGACCCGGAGCGCGCGGTGGTGATGTCGCCGGACCACGTGGCGCCGGCTGTGACGTACCTGTGTTCGCCCCAGTGCAACGAGAGCGGGATCTGCATCAACGCATCGGGCGGGCGGTACAGCCGGAGCGCGATCGTACAGACGAAGGGCGTGCAGTACGACCCGCACGAGTTCAAGGACGCGGACTGGTTCTCGGAGAACTTCGAGAAGATCACGGACCTGACGGGTGCGTACGCGCCGTGGTCATTCCAGATGACGCGCGAGCAGCACAACGAGGCGCTGAAGGCTGCGGGGAAGCCGGCGAGCCGGGCGTAGCGGCGAGGGCGCCTCGCAGATGGAGGATTGGCCCCTCCCCACGAACGTGGGGAGGGGCTTTTGCATGCCGCGGGGCGACCGGTGGGAGGGGGCGGGTGCGAGGGCAGTGCCTCGCACCTACCGGGGACGCGGGGGTTGGCGGGCCAGTCAGCCGGCCTGGGGGAGTTCGAGCTCGAAGCAACCGCCGGCTTCGCTCGCTTCGCAGCGGAGGTCCCCGTCCATACGGCGGGCGAGCTCGCGCGAGAGGTAGAGACCGATGCCGACGCCCGGCAGGTGTTCCGTCGCGCTGAAGCGGCGAACGAATCCTCTACAGGGCTTCGTCTTCATGAACCGTGCGCTCGAGGTAGAGGCCGGATTCGACGATGTAGCGGTAGACGGCGGGCGGCACAACATCTCGCCCGGCCAGCGACGAGGCAGCCTGCCTGGCGAGGGTAGAGGAGAGCCTGGCCGGCGCCGGGTCGATTGGGAGCAGGGTGACGGCACAGGAGAACGGGCCGGTATGCTCTTCGATCCAGAGTCCGACGGCGGAAGGGGACATCTCACCCCGGTTGGCGGCAAGGACCCGATGCCGGGAGAAGAATTCGCGGAGCTCGCGCTCCATGTCGGTGTAGTACCGGGGAGCGAAGAGCCGTTCGAGGGTGTCGAAGCCGACGACGAAGTCGAAGGTGGCGGCAGGAAAGGCAGCACGGAGGGCGCCGGCCTGGTCCAGGATGCGGGCCTGGTTGGAGGCGGCGACGGCGAAGCCTCCATGGTCGGCACGAGCAGCGAGAAGCATGGCGACGCGATGGGGCAGAGACGCGCCAAAGATGGCCTTATCGACGTTGCGCGTGGTCAGCAGGGCGAGCGGGTGCGCAGGGCCGGCGTGCTCCGCGGCGCGTTGGAGGAGGTGGAGATGGGCCAGCGTGGGCGGGTTGAAGGCGGCGGGCAGCACGACGACGTGGCCGGCGAGGGGCGCGTCCTCGTCGAAGCGGACGGCGGCAGGGGCCGGGTCACTGTCGAGGCGGTCGAGGGCGGCGCCTATCTCATCGAGCACAGGGCGATGGTACGCGGCTCAGGCGGAGATGCGCTCGTGGATGATGGTCCATTCGACCTTGAAGAGCTCGTCCTGCGGAAGCCACTCGCGCATGATGCGGCGGCAATGATGGAGGCCCGCCTCCAGGTTGTGCGTAACCAGCGTCCAGGCCGGGTCGGGCGCAGACTGAACCGCGTGGAGCCTCCTGGAGCGCGGGTCGTAGAAAATGCCACTCATCCCAAAACCTCTTCCACCACCATTATCGGCTATCTATCCATAGGTAACGTAGATGGGATGACCCTGATTAACCGCCGGGCTTACGAAATTCTTACTCTTTACCGGCGCTGCGTAGATGGATTTGCAAGACATCGTCGGGAGCGGGCCGAGCGCTGCTTGCAGGCGCCACGCCCGTGGGCAACGCTAAGGCTGACCATTCGCTGGAGTCTGTCACGTGCCACTTTCAAAGGCCGAACTCGACGCGTTCCTGGCCGAGCCGCACATCGCCGTGGTCGCGACGAGCGGGCCGAAAGGGAAACCTCACGCCATGCCGGTGTGGTACGCGTGGCGGGATGGGAAGGTCCTGTTCCACACCGGGACGAACTCGAAGAAGCTGCGGAACCTGCGCCAGAACGACAGGGTGACGGTGGTGGTAGACACGAAGGTGGCGCCGTACAAGGTGGCGATCGTTGAAGGCCGCGCGCGCGAACTGCCGGGTGACGGGGCGCTCGCACGGGAAATCGCGATTCACTATCTCGGGGAACGGATGGGGGCGGCGTACGCGGACCGGTCGAGCGAACCGGGAGCGCTGGTGGAGGTCGTGCCCACGAAGGTGATCTCGTGGGACTACGCGCGGGAGTCGAACCCCTGAGCGGGCGGGCGGTGCCCGTGAGCCGCCTGGCACGGTCGTTGCAGCCGGCGAGGCTGGCGGGGAGCGCCGCCGTCCGCTGGGCGGGAGCGCACCTTGCGTTCGGGGAGAAGCGGCAGGCGAAGAAACGGCAGGCGATGCTGCGCACGGCAGAGGATGTGACCCGGACGATGGGCGAGATGAAGGGCGCCGTGATGAAAGTGGGGCAGATCCTGTCGCTGATGACGGGGGTGCTGCCGGAGGAGATGGCTTCGCAGCTGGCAACCCTGCAGGCCGGGGCGCCGCCCATGAGTTTTGACCTGGTGGCCGAGGTGTTCGAGCGGGAATACGGCAAGCGGCCCGAAGAGGTGTTTCGAAGGTTCGAACGGCAGCCATTCGCGGCGGCCTCGATCGGGCAGGTGCACCGGGCGGAGTTGCGTGACGGGACGCGCGTGGCCGTGAAAGTGCAGTACCCCGGCGTGCGGGAGGCCATCGACCACGACCTGGCGAACGTGGGGATGATGCTGCGGGTAGGCGGACTGGTGGCGCGAGGGCTGGACGTGGGGACGGTAGTGAAGGACCTGGAAGCCGGGATCCGGGCGGAACTGGACTACCTGCGGGAGGCGGCCTGGCAGCAGCGGTTCTTCGACGCGTTCGAGGGGCACGGGTTCGTGCGGGTGCCGCGCGTGTACCACGAGCTGACGCGGCCCACGGTGCTCGTGCAGGAGTACGTCGAGGGAAAGCCTTTCGCCGCGGCGGTGGCGCTTCCGCAGGCGGAGCGCGACCGGATCGGCGAAATGATCTACCGGTTCTGTTTCGGGAGCCTGTACCGGCACGGCCTGTTCAATGGGGACCCGCACCCCGGGAATTACCTGCTGTGCGACGACGGCAAGATGGCTTTCGTCGACTACGGGTGTGTGGCGGAGTTTTCGCGAGAGACGCTCGACGGCTTCATGCGGCTGATCCGGGCGCTGAACGACCAGGACCTGGAAGCTTGGCGCGCAGCGACGGAGGCAATCGGCATTTTGCTGCCGAACGCGCCGTTCCCGACGGCCCAGGTGTACGAGCACATGCACTGGTACTGGGCGCCGATCCTCGCGGACGAGGTGGAGTTCACACCGGAGCTGGCGGCGGAGATGGTGCGGCGGAACACGATGACGAGCGGGCTGGGCGGGCAAATCAACAAGCACTGCAACGTGCCCGAGGGGATGGTGTTCTTGACGCGCATCAACTTCGGGCTGGCTGGCTTGCTGGCCGGCCTGCGGGCGAAGGGTCCGTGGCGGGCGATCGTGAAGGAATACGTCGATGGCGACGCGCCGTGTACCGAGCTGGGACGGCTCTCGGCGGCGACGACGGCCTCCGGGCAGCCTGTTTAGCTCGCGGCTCCGTACGAGGGTAAACCCGGACATACCGTGAAGAGCCTTCACCGCACCTCCACTTTCGCGGTTACGGGAGGGGGTCGAACTTACGGATCAGAAGGTGGAGAGCGTGATGACGGTGGGGCCGACAATGGGAGTTCCGGGGATGGGCGAGCGGGACCAGCGCAAGCTCGAGAAACAGGTGCTCGGGCTGCAGAGTGCAATCGCCGGGTTTTTCGTGGCGGGGGTGCTTCTCGGTTGGTTTGGGACGCGTTCGGAAGCGGCCCAAGCGAGCGCGGGGTACATCGCGGCGTATCACGTTCTCCATGCATGGTATGTGGTGCGGTATCGCATACCGGGGAGGCCATCCAAGGTGGTGGAGTGGGCCACGCCGCTGCTGGACGTTTCGTGCATCACGACGGCCTGGGTGGTGCTGGACCAGGCGCAGTCCCCGTTCTGGGCAATCTACCTGTACGCGCTGGTGGGCTACGGGCGGCGATACCACGGCGTGCGGTACTTCGTGCTGGCAACGTTCATCGTGCTGAACGTCGTGCTCGGGCGGCTGGCGATTTCGTTGAACGATTCCCAGGCGGCGATGATCAACGCCGACCTCGTGACAATGGTCGTCCTGACTGTCGCAATGGCTTCGCTCTCGCACGCCATCGGTTCGGCATGGCGAAACGCAGAGCGCCGTGCGCGGATGCTGGCGGAGACGGACCCACTGACCGGAATCTCGAACCGGCGGGTGTTCCTGGAGCGGCTGGACCGGTTGGCGGAGGACCCGGGGCAAGGGTTCGCGGTGCTTATGCTCGACCTTGACGACTTCAAACGTCTGAACGACGAGTATGGCCACCTGCATGGCGACGACGTGCTGGCAAACGTGGCCGGCCTGCTCAGTGAGAACGTGCGCGAGACGGACTCGATTGCCCGGTACGGCGGGGAGGAGTTCGTGGTCGCGATGCCGGGTGCTTCGCTGGGGGACGCCGTGGAGGTTGCCGAGCGGTTGCGGCAGGCGGTGCTGGAGGCAACGCCAACTTCGATTTCAGTGGGTTGCGCGGCGCGAAAGCCGGGCGAGAGCGCGGCCTCGGTGTTGAAGCGGGCGGACGACCTGCTGCTCACGGCGAAGCGGACCGGGAAGAACGCGGTGCGGTCCGCAGCCCTGAAGCGCTCGGCCTAGCGCAGGCGGCGAACATGCGCGATCGCGGAGAGGTCGGGTGGGACGGCGATGGCCTCGCGGATGGCCTGCTCGTGCTCTGAATCGTGGACGGCCCAGAGGGCCAGGTATGCCCCGAGGGTTACGGGCCAGCGAGCGCCCCCCTGGTCGGCGCGGTCGTACAGTCCTTCCAACTGAAGGGCTCCCGATGGCAGGGTGGCGAAGAAACGGCGGAGTTCGTCCCGCCGGCTGGAGGCGAGATTGAGCAAGTCGTCGATCGGCAAGCTCATCGCCGATTCGAGGGCGGCGGCGCGAAGTTCGAGCAGGGCGGTGGCGGAGGTTTCGGAGAACCGGGGGAGCACCGCGGTAATGACGGCGTCGGCGCTGAGGGCGTGAGCCAGGTGCTCGTGGGCGGTCCATGCGCCGGACGACGCGCGCCGGGACCAGAGGTCGGGAGGCACCACGCGGGCGAGGCCGAGGAGAGAGGCACGCCGGGCGCCGGCGCGACCGAGGAGGACCCGCAGCACGGGGTCCATCAGGCGCCCAGGGGGCCGAGGCGGGACTCGATGGCGTCGCGAGACCACGGGTAGACCTCGGCAAAGGCGCGGAGGAGGCCGAAGCAGCCGCCGATCATCATGTCGCCGAAGGGCGCGGCGAAGTACGGACGCAAGGCGGAGCCGCGGATTTTCGAACGCTGCGGGCCCGTGGCGGCCACGAGCCGGGGAAGGCGCGCGGGGACCAGGGAGCGGTCGGCGTGGAACGTGCCATGGCCCGAGGAATGGAAGACTTCTTCGTGGGTGAGGGCGCCGCGGGCGAGGGCCTCCGTGAACTCGACAATCCGGGGCGTAGGGATTTCTCCGGTGTGGTGCTCATAGAGGCTCGCGATTTTGCGGCCGCGGAGATGGAAGGCGAGGAGGTGCATGTTCCCGAGATTCATGATGATGGTCTCTTCGGCCCCGGCGACGGTCTCATCGTGAAGCGCGCCCAGGGCGGCAGCGGGGCCGGTGTCCATGAAGGCGGTAGGGGCTTCGGCGACGGCGCAGCGAACCATGGAGCGGGCACGGGTGAGGTAGTCCGGCAGGTCTGCGGCGGCGGTGGCAAATGCGAGAAGGTCGTTCCTTGCCTCGACGGTGCGTTTCAGGTGATCAAACCGGAACAGGCGGTCGGAGACGCCTGGCGGCGCCGCGCCGTGGTCGAGGCAGCCGAGGGCAAAGCCGTCGAAGCCGGCATCCACTTCAAAACGTTGCAGGGCTGCGCGAAGCGCGTCCAGGTCGAGGTCGCGGAGTTCGACGTGTTCGGCATCGATGGAGGAGGCTTCGTCAGCGGAGACAAGGGTTACCCCGAGTCCGCGCACGCGTTCGAGGTCGTCGTCGATGGTTTGGGCGGCTTCGGGAGTGGCGAAGGCACGCCCACCATCGCGGAGGAAGGATTCGAGGGCCCAGGAGCAGGGCCCACCACCGGCGACGGTGCCGGTGAGGACGAGCGGGCGACGTTCGCGCTGGGCGCGGCGGATGCGGCGGGCGGCGATTTCCGTGGCGGAGGGAAGGATGAGCTTGACGCTGTTCTCGACGTGCTGGGCCGAGTCGAAGAGAAGGATGTCCTGGGTGCCGGTGCCCATGTCGATCGCGAGGATGCGCATGCGACCAGTGTAGGCGAGGGGACGGCGGCTAACACGAAGGGTGGAAGCCGGCCGCGGAGGGCGAAGTGTGGCCGGAACTCCAAGGGCGCCGGCGGCAGACTACTTGCGGGAGCATCGGGTTAACCCCTCGCCGCTCCATCCCGTATGATTCCGCCGCACCACTCCACTTGGATTCGAGGAGCCAACTCATGGCAACACTGACTGGCGCGCAGATCGTCGCGAAGTCCCTAAAGCAGCAGGGCGTCCAATACATGTTCGGGATCGTCGGCATCCCGGTTATTCCCATCGCCGTCCACGCCCAGCGCGAGGGCATCAAGTTCTTCGGCTTCCGGAACGAACAGGCCGCCAGCTATGCGGCGGCGGCCGTCGGGTACCTGACCGGGCGACCGGGCGTCTGCCTGGCTGTTTCGGGGCCGGGCATGATCCACGGCATCGCGGGCATGGCGAATGCCTGGTCGAACTGCTGGCCGATGATCCTGATTGGCGGGGCGAACGACAGCTACCAGAACGGCCAGGGGGCGTTCCAGGAAGCGCCACAACTCGAGACGGCGCGCCCGTACGCGAAGTATGCAGCGCGCCCGGACAGCGTGAAGCGGCTGCCGTTCTACGTGGAGCAGGCAGTACGCACATCGATTTACGGGCGGCCCGGGGCGGCCTACCTCGATTTGCCAGGGGATATCATCACGGGGTCGGTGGAAGAGGAGGAGATCGAGTTCCCGCCGATGTGCCCGGAGCCGCCGAGGATGATGGCGCCGCAGGAGAGCATCGACCAGGCGATGGCGGCGTTGAAGACGGCGGAGCGCCCGCTCGTGATTGTCGGAAAGGGCGCGGCCTATGCCCGCGCCGAAAACGAGGTGCGCGCGTTCCTCGAAGCGACGCAATTGCCCTATCTCGCTTCGCCGATGGGCAAGGGCGTGATGCCGGACGACCATCCGCTTTCGATCGCGCCGGCGCGGTCGGCTGCGCTTTCAGGCGCCGACCTCATCCTGCTGATGGGGGCGCGGCTGAACTGGATGATGCACTTCGGGCATCCACCGCGGTTCGACAAGAACGTGCGCGTGATCCAGATGGACATCGCGGCGGAGGAAATCGGGACGAACGTTCCCACCGAGGTGGCGCTGGTTGGCGATGCGAAGGCAATCACGGCGCAGCTGAACGCCCACCTGAAAGCTTCGCCGTGGCAGTACCCGGCGGAGACGACGTGGTGGACGGGGCTGCGCAAGAAGATCGAGGAGAACGCGGCGCAGGTGGCGGAGTACATGGCTGACGACTCGACGCCAATGAATTATTACCGCGTCTATAAGGACATCCGGGACTTCATCCCGAACGACGCGATCATCCAGAACGAAGGGGCGAGCACGATGGACATCGGCCGGACGCTGATGCCGAACTTCCTGCCGCGTCACCGGCTGGACGCAGGGACGTTCGGCACTATGGGCGTCGGCCTTGGACAGGCCATCGCGGCAGCGGCGGTGCACCCCGACAAGAAGGTGTTCTGCATCGAGGGCGACTCGGCGTTCGGGTTCAGCGGGATGGAGGTGGAGACAGCGGCGCGCTACGGGCTGAACAACATCACCTTCATCATCATCAACAACAACGGTGTGGGCGGAGGGCCTGACGAACTGGTCCCCGACCCGTTGAAGATCCCGCCGAGCGCCTATACGCCGCGGGCGCACTACGAAAAGATGGCCGAGATCTACGGCGGCAAAGGGTTCTTCGTCACTGAACCGGCCCAACTGCGGCCGGCGCTGGAAGAGGCGATCAACTCGGACAAGCCGGCGATCGTGAACATCATGATCAACGCGCGGGCGCAGCGGAAGCCGCAGCAGTTCGCCTGGCTCACGCGGTAGCAGCAGAACGAGTGACCACGGGGGCCCCGAGTAATCGGGGCCGCCTACTCGTCCGCCAGCATTACACGCGCTCGCTCCAAGAGTGCGCGAACCAGTTCAGCCGGAAGGCCGGCGATGAACTCAGCGGATCGCTGGTTCCAATCCACGCTCTTCATTTGATCAGTGAGGGCAACACCCTGAATCCCGATTCCCTCCGGGAGAGCGACTTCAAATGGATAGCCCTTCTGCTGGTTGGTCACGGGACAACACAACATCATGCCGGTCCTCTGGTTGTAGGCAGCGGGCGATAGTACGACCACGGGCCTGCGCCCTCGCTGCTCATGACCGAGCGCGGGATCCAAAGTGAGCCACCACGCGTCTCCCCGCGCGGGGACGCGTCGAGGGGTGGTCACAGAAGCTCCTTCCCGACAGGTGGTCCGAAATCGATGGGCTCATGAAGATTTTCATCGGTCATGCGCGAGAGCATGTCAGCCAGTGTCAGTTCGCGGCCAGTCTTGCGAATGACAAGGTACCCATCTTCGGCTGTCACTTCGACGGCATCACCGTCGGAAAGACGCCCCGCCGCCGCAACCGCCGCTGGTATCCGCAGCGCCAGGCTGTTTCCCCATTTACCAACGCGAGCTCTCATGGCTGCCCTCCGTATCTACAATGAGTATACATGCGCCGTTCAGGGCAGCGCGACCGAGCCGTCGAGTTCCGCGAGCAACGCGTCCAGCTCGCCGGCACTCTCGACTTCGCGCATCAGCACAAGGAACAAACCGACGTCTTGAGTGCGTTCCCAGACCTGGCGGACCTTGGGGCCGATGGGGTCGGACGATTGGGGGCTCTCCGCGTATGTGCCATGGAAGGCGAAGTACGCCTGGTTAATCTTGCGGATGTTGTAGCCTGCAGCGTTCAACTCAAGGCGCTTGCGCTCCATCAGGGCCTCGGCCTCGGTGACCTTCCCTTCGGCGAGGAGGCGGTCTACTTCGAGGCGCAGGGCGTGCATCTCCTTGTCGAAATCGAGGGTGGGGGCAGGGCGGGCGGGGGCGCGGCCATCCTGGCCCTCGGGGAACTCCACCGGGTGGCGTTCCCGGATCAGCCGGGCGATCTCCTCTCCGGCCAGCTCGGCGGTGGTCTCGTTCAGGGTGTGGGCGTCTCCGGCCTTTCCCCATTGCTCGCCGAGGGGGTAGAAGGCGAGGTAATGGTGTACCCATTCGTGGGCGGCCGTGTTCAGCGTGGAGTCGTAGGTACGGTCTGAGTGCACCATCGCCGGGTACGCGGCCAGGCCGCCGATGGCAACGACCACGCTGACCTCCTCGGCATCCGTCGTCTTCGCTTCCAGGCGCTGAATCTCGTCGAGGCCCAGGTCGTTTTCGAGGAGGATGTCGCGGTCGCGCCGGATTTCGGAGCGCGGGGAAATGACGAGCAGCTGGGGCGGGTTGGTCAGTTCGAAGTCGACGGGCGGCCAGACGATTTCGACAGAGTCGAAAAGCGGGAGGGAGCGCTCCAGGCCGGCTGCCGAAACGGCCTCGTCGATGTGGCGTTCGATCAGGCGTTCGACGGTGTTTTCGAACCGGGCGCGCTGGTCGATCAGTCTGCTGATTGCCTCGAGATCGGGGTTTTCCGCAGCGGCAGCCGCCCGGATGGCGGATGTGAGGCGGAAGTACTCCAGCAGCGCTTCGCGTCCCTCGTCCTCGGAAGGGTTGGGCCCAATGCCGAGACGGGCGAAGGCGTTATCGAGGAGCGTGCGCGCTTCCCAGCGCCAGATTTCGTACTCCGAAGAGCCGACCGGTCCGCGTGGCCAGAGATTGGCGAGGGCGACGCCGAGGAGGACTCCGGCGAGGGCGGCCGCGATAAGCAGCAAGCCCCAGCCGGAGGGCCGCCAGGGGTGGTATTCCACAGGGCCGGCCGGGACGAAACGGGGCGCCATCGCTCGTCAGGGTACCTTCGCGCTAGGAAAGGGGGCGGCCGGGCGTTCGCCCGGGGCGCGGAACAGCCATTCCAGGACATGCTCTTCGTTCATGGCTGGCAGGACGCCCGTGACGTTGAGCCGGCGGTCGAGCTCGGCGCGCATTGCTTCGCGGGGCGCTGGCTCGCCATGGGTGAGGTAGACGGCACGAGGGCGCGAAGGCTGGGCTGCCACCCAGTCCATCAGTTCGTCGCGATCTGCATGGGCGGAGAGCCCGTGGAGTGTCGCTACCCTGGCGGCGACCTTCACGTCCTGGCCGTGGACGCGGACGATGCGCTTGCCGTCGGCCAGGTCTCTCCCGCGAGTGCCCTCCGCCTGGAAGCCGACGAGGGCGATAAGGTTCTCCGGATGCGGGGCGAGCCGCTTGAGGTGGTGCAACACACGTCCGCCGGCGAGCATCCCGCTGGACGAGACGATGATGCGGGGGCCGCTGAGGTCGTTGAGTTGCATGGATTCCTGCACGGTGCGGTGGAAGCGCACGTTCCGCGGGAACAGCGTCCGGGGGGTCGTGTGGGGGATGTGCTGGTCGAGCGACTCGGAACGCATGTAGCGGTTGTAGAGCGCGGTCACGTCGCTGGCCATAGGCGAGTCGATGTGGATTGGGATGTCCGGCAGCCTGCCCGCGTGGATCAGGTCGCGGAGGATGAGGGTGACCAGCTGGGCGCGGGCGACGGCGAAGGCCGGGATGAGGATAACACCCCCCTGGTCGATGGTGGGGCGGAACTCGCGTTCGATCTGGCGGTCGATAGGCTCCTCGCCATGCGTACGGTCGCCGTAGGTGGACTCCAGGACGAGGATATCGCATGCGGGCAGCGGGTCGGGATCGCTGTGCAACGGCACGCCGGAGCGGCCAAGGTCGCCACTGAAGACGAGGGTGGCGGCGCCTTTCGGGGTATCGCATGCCAGCTCGATAAACGCCGACCCCAGGATGTGCCCCGCGTTCAGGAACCGGGCGGTGATCCCCGGGGCCACCACTTTCCGATGCCGGTACTCGATCGGTTCGAGCAGGTCGAGGGCGCGGTGGGCGTCCTTTTCCGTGTAAAGAGGTAGGGCGGGGCGGTGGCGGGAGAACCCCTTGCGGTTCGCGTACTCCGCGTCCTCCTCCTGGAGCCTGGCTGCGTCGAGCAGGAGGATGCGGACCATCTCGGCGGTTGCCGGGGTGCAGTAGACGGGGCCGCGGAAGCCGTCCTTCACCAGGCGCGGCAGCCATCCCGAGTGGTCGATGTGGGCGTGAGTCAGAAGGACGGCGGCCGGCGCGGTTGGTGGGAACGGGGCGGGGAGCCAGTTGAGCTCGCGCAGTTCGCGCGGGCCCTGGAACAGGCCGCAGTCGATGAGCAGGTTCGAATGGCCGGACGAGACCAGATAGCGCGAGCCGGTGACCGTGCCTGCCGCCCCGTGGAAGGCGACCGAGAGGGTCACTGGCGCAGCCAGGCGGGGCTGTCGGTCCCCCTTCGCTGCCATTCGAGGACGAACGGGTTGTGCTTCTTTTCGAAGGCCACGGTTGTCTCGTCCATGTGGCCCGGCAGGACAACCGTCTCCTCCGGGAGGACGAGGAGCTTCTCGCAGATACTCTTCATCTCTTCGTCGAGGCTTCCGCCCGGGAGATCGGTGCGGCCAATGGACCCGCGGAAGAGGGTGTCGCCGCTGAACAGGAGGCCTTCGTCGGCGTAGTAGCTCACGCTGCCGGGGGTGTGGCCCGGTGTTTCGATGCAGCGCAGGCGGAGCCCTTCGACCTGCAGGATGTCACCTTCTTTGACGAACATGTCGGGGTCGGGAGGCCCCTGGCTGATGTCGAGGCCGAACCTTGCCGCCGAACTACGAAAGCCGTTCCTGAGCAGGTCGAGGTCGCCCTGGTGGAGGAGGAACTTCGCGCCAGTGGCGGCGTGCACGCCGGCAACGCCGAGGATATGGTCGATGTGGGCGTGGGAGTTGGCGATGTACTTGATCCGGACTCCCATGTCGCGCGCCAGGGCGAGGATTTCGTCGGGTTGGTCGCCGGGGTCGATGCAGATTGCCTCGCCGGTGCGGCGGTTGCCGACAACCCAGCAATTTTCCTGGAACACGCCCACGACGATGCCGCGGACCATGAGCTCGTTCGCAACTTCCATGTTCTCGATGATACGAGACTTTGCTCACTCGCGGCCGCTGGTACCGGGGAGGGCGTGCTACGCCGCCATCACCCTGAGCACGCGTGCAAGGAGGGGCATCCAGTTGGTGCCCGCGCCAAGACGGTCGATGCGCACCTGGTTGGGTCCGACGAGCACGCTTTTGAGCCCGAGGGATTCGACGCGGGAGCGCAGTTCGGGGGTGGTGCCGCCGCGGATGCGGAGGTGGAACATGTGCTCGTCGGTCTTGAGGCTTTCCACGTTTGAGCGGCGCGCCTGCGCGCGGACGAGGGCAACGTAGAGGAGGTTTTCGACCGAACGGGGGACGGGCCCGAAGCGGTCCGCGAGCTCGGCCTGCATCTCGGCGACGGCCTCGGCCGTCTCGATCGCGGCGATGCGCTGGTAGGTCGCGAGGCGGGCGTGGATGTCCTCGATGTAGTTTTCGGGGATGTGGGCGCTGAGCGGGAGGTCGATCTGCGGCGGTGGCGGGAGGGGCGGGGGTTCGGCGGCGGCCGCTGGTGAAACAGCCCGCTTGAGCGCCGTGACGGCTTCGGCCACGAGCTTCGAGTACATGTCGAAGCCGACGGCGGCGATATGGCCGCTCTGTTCGGTGCCAAGGACGTTGCCCGCGCCGCGGATTTCGAGGTCCCGGAGGGCGATCTGGAAGCCCGCGCCGAGTTCCGTGGCTTCGAAGATGGCTTCGAGCCGCTTCTGGGCCGACTCGCTCATTGCGCGGTCCTTGTCGTAGAGCAGATAGGCGTAGGCGCGGTTGGCGGACCGGCCAACGCGGCCCCGGAGCTGGTAAAGCTGGGCGAGGCCGAGCGTGTTCGCGTCGTTGATGATGATGGTGTTGGCGTTCGGGATGTCGAGGCCGCTTTCGATGATCGTCGTGCAGACGAGGACGTCGTGGTCGCCGGCGGCGAATTCGAGCATGACCCGCTCGAGTTGCTCTTCCGGCATCTGGCCATGGCCGACGACGATGCGGGCTTCGGGCACGATGTCCCGCAGGCGGCTGACGATGCGCTCGATGTTGTGGACGCGGTTGTGGACGAAGTAGACCTGGCCGCCGCGCTGGAGCTCGCGGTCGATGGCTTCCCGGAGCAGTTCGTCGTCCCACTGGAGGACGTAGGTGCGGATCGGCTGGCGTTCCTCGGGCGGAGTCATGACCGTGCTCATGTCCCGGATCCCGACGAGCGACATCTGCAGCGTGCGCGGGATGGGCGTGGCGGAGAGGACGAGGCTATCGACCTCCTCCCTCATCTTCTTGAGCTTTTCCTTGTGACTGACGCCGAAGCGCTGCTCCTCATCGATGATGACGAGGCCGAGGTCCTTGAACTGCACGTCCTTCTGCACGAGGCGGTGGGTGCCGATGACGATGTCGACTTCGCCCGAAGCAATACCGCTGACGATCTCGCGTTGCTGAGCCTCGCTGCGGAACCGGGAAAGGACTTCCACGCGCACCGGGAAGCCAGCGGTGCGTTCGCGGAAGGTTGCGCCGTGCTGTTCCGCGAGGACGGTGGTGGGGACGAGGACCGCTACCTGCTTTCCGTCCATGACGGCCTTAAATGCGGCCCGGACAGCGACCTCGGTCTTGCCGTAGCCGACGTCTCCGCAGATGAGCCGGTCCATCGGCTTCGCGTTCTCCATGTCGGCCTTCACTTCGGCGATTGCCTCGAGCTGGTCCTGGGTTTCAACGAACGGGAATGCCGCTTCCATTTCCATCTGCCAGGCGTTATCCGGCGAAAAAGCGTGCCCGCGCGCAAGCTCACGTTTGGCGTAGAGGTCGAGCAGGTCCTGCGCGAGTTCGACGACTGCCTGCCGGACGCGCCGCTTGGTGCGCGCCCAGTCCTGGGAGCCGAGTTTGGTGAGGGCGGGAGGATGGTCGGTGGGGCCAACGTAGCGGGAGACGGATTCCAGCTGGTCGGCCGGGACGTAGAGGCGGTCGCGCTCCGCGTACTGCAGTTCCAGGTACTCGCGTTCGACGCCATCGACGGTGCGCCGCACGAGGCCGGCGTAGCGCGCGATCCCATGGTCGGCATGGACGAGGTAGTCGCCGACTTCCAGGGTGGAGACGATATCGGGCTTGATGGTGGTCCTGCTGCGCGTCGGGCGGCGGCGCTTGCGAAACCCGAAGATCTCGGCGTCCGAGACGACGGTCAGGGAGTCTCCAATCGTGAAGCCGCCGGAAACGGCCGCGGGGAGGAGGACGATCTGCCCGGCGGCCGGTGGGGCCGGCAGACGTCGCGTTGGCCGGGCACTGATGCCCTCAGCGTCCAGCAGTTCGGAGAGACGCAATGCTTGCTGCGAGACGATGGCAACGGCGCGGCCCTGCTTCGACCACGCGGCGGCCTGCTGAGCGAGCGCGCGGGTCTTGCCCGCGAAGCTCGGAGTGACCGAGAGGGGAAGGCGTCGGGCGCCGATCTCCTCCGTGCCGAAGCGCTGGAGTTCCACCGCCCGGAAGCGCTCCAGCCGCGCCCGGAGTTCCGCAGCGGGGATCCGGAGGTCCGGGAGACCCGCCGGGATAGCGGAGCGGCGCTCGAGCTCGTCCTGCGTGCGCTTCTCATGGTCGGCCACCGAGAGGAGGGCTGACTCCCCCTCCTCCGGGTCGTCGAGGACAACGAGGGCGCCGGGGTCTATGTGGTCAAGCGCGGTGGCCTGGTAGAGCAGCGGTTCGAAAAAGCTCGTGAATGGGCTCCGATCGCCGCCGGCGATGAGCTCGAGCTGCTCGAGGACAACCTCGGCCTGGTCGCCGCCGGCTTCGATCTGGTCGAGGAGGGCACGCGCGGCTTCGCGCGCATGAGAGCTGCTCGTGGCCGCGGGTGGCACGCTCAGGTGATCGACGCGGGCGACGCTGCGCTGGGTGGCGAAGTCGAGCTCGCGGATGCTCTCGACTTCGTCGCCGAAGAATTCGATACGGAAGGGCCGCTCCGCGCCGGCGGGGAAGATGTCGATGATGCCGCCTCGACGCGAAGCCGTACCCGGAGCATCGGCGATGGGCTCGATGGCGTAGCCGGCGGATTCAAGCTCCCGCATGAGGGCGGCGGGTTCCCGCCTGGCCCCGGAAGTTATGTCGATCGATTCGCCTTGGATGTCAGGGCCGGCGCAATGTTCTGAGAGGGCGGCCCAGGACGCGATGACGATCGCGGGCTGCCCCGAACGCAGCAGCCCAAGGGCGTGGCTCCGCTCCACGGTGAGCGCGGGATCGTCGCGGGCGAACTCATAGGGGAGGGATTCACGTTCGGGGAGGCGGGCGAGGGGCAGACCGTCCACGAAGAGGCCAAGCTCCTCGTAGAGGGCGTGCGCACGCGCGGGGGTCGGCACGACGGCGAGGACGGGCCCGGGATGGCCCAGGGCAAGGGCGGCGATGACAGGGGGGCGGGCCGGCTCCGGGAGTCCAAGGCGCAGGGAACCCTCCCCGAACCGCAGATGGGGCTGGATCGCGTCGGCAACCGCGGCCGTCAGACCGCCAAGCTCACCCGGCGTGGCCGAAACCTCACAAGGGGCAACTCGCCGTTGCCCCTCTCTGAACTGTAGCACCGCGGGGCTCTGGTAGCATGGGAGGGTGCACGCACACGCCGGGCAGGCACGGAACGCGCTGATCGCGGGGCTCGGACTGACGATCGCGTTCGTCGTTATCGAGGCGGTGGCGGGGTACTTCACCGACTCGCTGGCGCTCGTCTCGGACGCCGGCCACATGCTGGCCGACTCGGCGGGCCTCATCCTGGCGCTCGGGGCGGCGACCCTGGCGCGGCGGCCGGCCGGCGGCCGGCGGACTTACGGCTACGCGCGATTCGAAGTGCTCGTCGTGCCAATCCACGTCGTGCTGCTGGCGATCATCGCGCTCTACATCGTGGTCCAGTCGGTGGCCCACCTGCGGGACACACCGACGATCGAGACGACCCCGGTCATCGTGGTCGGTGTCGCGGGCCTGCTGGTCAACCTGCTGGTGGTGCGCCTGCTCCACGGCCACGGCGAGCACAACCTGAACATGCGCGCCGCGGCGCTCGAAGCGACCGTCGACGCGATCGGCTCGGTGGCCGTGGTCACGTCCGCGATTGTCATCGCGTTCGGTGGCTGGGCCGGGATCGACGCGATCGTGGGGCTGGCGATAGCGGCACTGATCGTGCCGCGGGCCGTCACTCTCCTTCAGCAGGCGGGAGACATCCTCCTGGAGAGCGCCCCCGCGGGTGTGGACCCAAGAGCGGTGGAGGCGGCGGCACGGGAGGTGCAGGGCGTGCTCGCCCTGCACGACGTTCACGTGTGGTCGATCGCACCGTCCTTCCCGGCGCTGAGCGCGCACGTAGAGCTGGCGGACGTGGCGTGTACGGAGCACATCCTGACCGACCTGGCGGCGCTGTTCCGGGAACGGTTCGGCATCGGGCATGTGACGCTGCAGCCAGAGACGCCGGCGCTGCACGAGGCGATGGAATGCTGCCTCAGCCCGGATGCGGCCCTTTTCGAACGCGAGTTGCACTCCCACGGGGCGGCGCGCGGAGCATGAGACGGCGGATTTCGCGGCGAGGCTTCATCGGTGGGGCCGCAGGGGCAGGGGCGCTGGCGGCGGGAAGCGCGGCATGGGCCATCCTCGCCGCGAGGGAACCGGAAACGCTCCCAGCATCGCCCCGCGGGTCGGCAGAGCCTGGTCCGGCGCCGAGCCCCACCGCAACCCTCCCGCCACCGCCGGCCGGGGGGCGGCAGGTGATCACGGCGCCCGCGAGCTTCGACCTGGACACGTTCGACGCGCAGTTAACGGGGAAGTCAGCGGTTGTGGAGATCCTGGGCAGGACACATTCGCGGCTCGTACAGTGGGTCGATGGCGAGGGTGCGCCGGGGTTGCGCGGGGACCTGGCGACATCGTGGGAGACGCCGGATGCGACGACTGTTGTCTTCCACCTGGACCCCAACGCCGCGTGGCACAACAGGCCGCCGCTCAACGGACGAAGCGTTACCGCTGACGATGTCGTCGCGCACTTCCGGAGAACGCTCGACCTTGCGGGCTGGGGGAGCGCGCCACTGGCGCAGCGTTATCAGTGGTACTCGAAGGTCGAGGGGGTTGACTCGCCCGGCCCGGGGCTTGTGCGGTTCCACCTTCGGGAGCCGGACGAGTTCCTCCTGGACACGCTGGCCGGAGAGTTCGCGCTGGTACAGGCGCCCGAGGCAGTGGACGCGTTTTCGGGGTTGTGGTCGAAGCTCGATTCGGACCATGTGATTGGTTCCGGGCCATGGACGTTCGAATGGGCAGACGGAGGCGCGCGATTCTCAGCGTCCCGGGGCGGCCATCGCGAGGCCGTGCTCGACGAGCTGCTGGTGATGGAGCCGGTGCGCGGCGTCGAGGGGTTCGCCGATGGCCCACTGGACGAGATCATCACATACGACCGACGCGACGCCGCGGCCATCCGCGGGCGGTTCTCGACCGAAGAAGGTGGCCCGGGCGAGGCTCGTGACACCAAGCGGACGATGGCCCTGAACCGCATCGCGGAGTTCCAGCGGCCGGCGCGGGAGCTTGTGCTAAGCACCTTCAATGTCGGTGCGCCGCCGTGGAACAATCCGGCGCTGATTACCGCCATCAGCGGGACCCTGAACCGGCACGAACTGGCAAAGCGGCTGTTTGGAGGGCGTGCGAGCGCGGCGCCGCCGATCCCGCTCGTGGGGGCCGCTGGCGTCATCACCGCGGAGCGGTTGAAGTTCGTGCCCGGGTACGCCTACCTCGAAGGCGAATACCGGCCGGACCCGCAAACCCGGCAGATGTGGGATGCAGCGGGAGGCCCAGGGCTTGGCACCATCACCGTCGACTTCCCAAGCGTCTTCGACCCGCTGTACAGCGCGAGTTCGGTGGTGATCGAGATGCTCAACGAGGCGTTGGGTCCCCAGTTCAGACCGGCGATCGAGACCTACACGACGATCAGCGAACGCGTCATCCAGGGCTGGTATGGCGGAGGACGGGCAGCATTCTGGTTCGGGTGGGGGCCGCCGATTGCGTCTCCGAGCGCGGAACGATATGTGGCCGAGGTTTACGGAGCGCTCTCACCGGGCCAGCGGGTGACGCGGGGCTACGGCTACCGGGGCGGCGACCCGGTAGCGATCACGGAGAGCGCGTACTTCGGGGTCGTGCCGTGGCTGCGGCAGTACGCGGAGGTGTTTCGCAAGCCTTCGGCCGCCGGCCCGGCGCCGTCGCCGTTCTGGCAGCAACACCGGGACGCGGAACGGGCCAGGCTGTAAGCGCGGGTCCGGGGCCTCAGCCGGGGGCGGCGGTGTCGCCGGCGGCTTCGTCGAGGACTTCCATGAGGTGCATGACCCGGCAGTCCAGGCGGGCTTCGCGGACGGCGGCCTCGTACTGCATCTGGCAGCCGGGGTTTGCCGTGACGATGACGTCCGGCTTCACAAGGGCGAACTGCTCCGCCTTGCGCTTCCGCAGCTCGGCCGACATTTCGGGCTGGACGAGGGAGTAGATCCCCGCGGCGCCGCAGCAGAGGTCGGCGCCGGTGGTTTCGACGAGCTGAAGCCCGGACAGCCCCCGGAGGAGTTCTCGCGGCTGCTCACGGATGCGCTGAGCGTGGGCGAGGTGGCAGGCATCCTGGTAGGTCACGGCTGCATCGAAGCGGCCGGCGGGCAAGCTGCCGAGGAGCTCGGAGGCGTCCTTCACGCGGGCCGAGAATGCACGGGCGCGGGCGGCCCACTTCGGATCGCCGGCGAGGAGGTCGCCGTATTCCTTCATAGCGGCGCCGCAGCCGGCGGAATTGACGACTATCGGGCCTTTCGTCGATTCGAGGGCGGCGATGTTCTTGCGGGCGAGCTTTCGGGCGAAGTCGAGGTCTCCGTCGTGGGCGTGGAGGGCGCCGCAGCAACCCTGGCCCGGCGCGGCTGCGAGGCTGATGCCCGCCCGGACGTAGACGCGTTCGGTCGCGCGGTGCACGTCGCCGAAGACTTCGCCCATGATGCAGCCGGTAAAGAGCACTCCATCGGCCGGCGCGGCCGAACTCCGCGGCCGGTACGGCTTGCCCACGCGTCGCGGGAGTTGCGCTTCCATACTCCGGAGACGCCCGCGGAGCAGCCTCGACTTGCGCAACAGCGTGCGGAGAGCGGAGTTGGCATACCAGCGCGCGGGGGCCGTGACGGCGGCGAGCACTCGCCTCCGGGCGACGACGTTGCGGAGGAGGAAGCGGCGCACGCGGCGCGCGGTTCGCCCACGGGGTGCGGCCTTGCCGAGCTGGGCGCGGGCGTGCTCCTGGATGCGCCCGTAGGGGACGCCGCTGGGGCAGACGGCTTCGCAGGCGCGGCACTGGAGGCAGAGCTCCCAGTGCGATTGGATGGCCGGGGTGAGTTCGCTGCGGCCTACTGCGACGAGCTTCGCCATGTGGATACGGCCGCGCGGTGATTCGACTTCGAGGCCCGTGACGACGTACGTCGGGCAGGCAGTGAGGCAGAGCCCGCAATGCACGCAGCGGCCGAGATCCTCGGCTGTGGGGGCCTCGGAGAGGACGGGCCAAAGGGGCGTATCAGATGCCACCGACGAACCTCCCCCGGTTGAGGCGGCGATCAGGGTCGAAGGCATCCTTCAGGTTGCGCATCAGGGCGAAGGACAGCGGTGGGTCTCCCCAGGGGTCGACGACGCCGCGGAAGTTGTCGCGCATGCGTTCAACGATAGCGGAGCCGCCGGCGGGCGTGACGCGCGCACGGACCGTCGCGAGGAGGCCGGCGAGTTCGCGGGCGCTGGGCGCGGAACGGCGGTCCCAGGCAACCCGCATGAAGGCGCCCAACGGGCGGACGAGGATGAAATCGGGACGGAGGGCGGCAAATGCTTCAACCATGCGCGGAAGCTCAGATGGCTGCGCGGCGACGCGAACGGTGAGGACGTCTTCTTCGCGGAAGCCGCCATCGCGGGCGAGGAGGTACTCGCTTTCCGGCGCCGGGAGAGTTGACCGGCCGGAGAGCGGGGCCTTCAGGGCGGGCTCCAGCCCGCGGGCGATGCGGAGGAGGGCGCGCCAGCGTCCGCCTGAGTACACGATGTCGGCGATTTCGGGACGGATGTCACGACGGACAACGCCATCGATGACTGCCAAGGCGGCGTCCGGGCCAGGGACGTCGCAGGTCAGATCGACGGTGTCCTGCTTCGGCAGCACGCGGACCGACACCGAGGTGATGATGCCAAGCGTACCGAGCGAGCCGCACCAGGCGCGCATGAGGTCGTAGCCGGTCACGTTCTTAACGACGCGGCCGCCGGCCTTGACGAGCTCGCCGTCGGGACGGAGGACGGTCATGCCGAGAACGAGGTCACGCGGGAGGCCGTAGCGGGTGCGCAGCGGGCCGCCGAGGCCGACGGCGAGGGCGCCGCCCAGCGTGGCGGTTTCTGCCAAGGGAGGATCGAGGGGAAGCATTTGCCCGGCCTTCGCGAGGACAGTAGCCAGCGCGCCAAGGGTGACGGCGGCGGGCACGACGGCAGTGAGGTCCTGCGGCTCGTGTTCGACGGGGCCGGCAAGGGACGGCCCGAGGTCAATGATGGCGAACGGGCCTTCGGGGGAGGGGCCGAGTTGCATTTGCGTCCCGCCTCCCCGCGGGAGAAGGGTGAGGCCGTCGCGGGCGCGGACGATGTGCCGCAATTCTGCGAGGGAGTCCGGGGCAAGTACCGCCTCGGGCTCGCGGCCGGCGACACGCTCGGGAGTTTCCAGTTCAGACATAGGCGTCGGGGCCCGCGGCGCGGACGGCGGCTGCCTGGTGGGCCATTTCGCCGCAGCCGGTACCGGATGGCAGGAGCTTGCACGGGTTGAATTGGCCGGTGTTGCCGAACACGCCTCGCAGGCGCTCCATGTTCTCGAGGTCGGTTTCGTTGTAGAGCCAGGGCATGAACATGCGCTTTTCGGCGCCGATGCCGTGTTCGCCGCTGAGGGCGCCGCCCGCCTCCACGCAGGCCCGCATGATCTCGCCGCCGGCTTCGAGGACCCTGGCGGTGGCGCCGGGGACGCGTTCATCGAAGAGGGCAAGCGGGTGGAGGTTGCCGTCGCCGGCGTGGAAGACGTTCGCGATGGGGATTCCGTAGCGGTCCGAAACGTCGCTGACGACGCGCATAACATCGACGAGCTTCGAGCGGGGAACGACGCCGTCGAGGATGTAGTAATTGGGGGCGAGCCGGCCAAGGGAGGGGATGGCACCCTTGCGGCCCTTCCAGAGCAGGGCGCGCTCTTCCGGGGAACTGGCGAGGCGGACCTCGACGGCGCCGCGTTCGAGGCACTCGGCGCGGACGCGGGCGGCTTGCGGTTCGACGATGTCGGCCAGCCCATCGAGTTCGACGAGGAGGACCGCACCGGCGTCGGGAGGGTAGCCGCAGTGGAGGCCGGCTTCGGCGGCCTGGAGGGTGAGCTGGTCCATCATTTCCATCGCGGCCGGGATGGTCCCGCTTGAGATCACCGCGGAGACGGTTTCGCTCGCCTGCTGGACGGTGTCGAAGACGGCGAGCAGGGTGACGATGTGGGCGGGCAATGGCACGAGCCGGACGACGACTTTGGTGGCGATGCCAAGGGTGCCTTCGGAGCCGATGAAGGCGCCGCGAAGGTCGTAGCCGAAGGCATCGGGCACGCGGCCACCGAGCCAGGCGACTTCGCCGGCGGCTGTGACGACTTCGATTCCGAGCACGTGGTTCTGGGTAACACCAAGAGCGAGGCAATGTGGGCCGCCGGCGTTTTCGGCGACATTGCCGCCGATGGTGCAGGCCTGCTGGGAGCTAGGGTCCGGGGCGTAGAAGAGGCCGTACGGAGCGGCCGCCTTTGAGAGGTCGAGGTTGGCCACGCCCGGCTCCACGACGGCAATGCGGTTGCCGGGGTCGATTTCGAGGATGCGCCGCATGCGGCTGGTGGCGACGACGACGCCGCGCTTCTGGGGGACACTACCGCCGCTCAGGCCGGTGCCCGCCCCGCGGGGCGTGATGGGGATCGCGAGGTCGTTGCAGGCACGCACGACGGCGGCGACCTGCGCGGTGTCTCCCGGGAGGACTACGGCGTGAGGCGTCGACTTTTCGATGGTGCCGTCGAATTCGTAGACCGCGAGGTCTTCAGGGCGCCAGAGGACGTGTTGGGCGCCGACAGCGGCTTCGAGGGCCCGGATGAGGTCACGGCGTGTCGCCATCGCCGGCCTCCACGAGCTGGCATTCGCGGCAGAGCCCGAAGATCGCGAAGTGGTGCATATCCGGGGCGAAGCCGAAGTCATCGCGGACGCGCTTTTCGAGCTTTTCGAGGTAGGTGTGCCCAATCTCCTCGACGTGGCCGCAACTGGAACAGATGAGGTGGTGGTGCGGTTCTTCCGGAGCCCATTCGAAGAGGACGTCGCCAGCGCCCATATCGGTGGAGGTTGCGAGACGCATGCGCTTGAGCACGTCGAGCGTGCGGTAGACGGTGCTGACATCCACGAAGGGGTACTGGCTGCGGATCTGGTCGGCGATCTGGGCGGCGCTGACGTGGCCCCCGGAGTGCCGGAGGGCGCGGACGACGAGGAGGCGCTGGGGGGTCATTTTGTGGCCCGCGCGGCGGAGGAGTTCGGCCGTTTCATCCTCACAGGTCATGCTGTCAGTCTACAGACAACGGTGGTATGAGGCCGGGGACCCTCACCCCCGGCCCGTCTCCAGCGTGGCGGGTGATGGGGAGTTTCGTGTGGCTGAGGCGAGCGGGCCCTCACCCCCGACCCCTCTCCCGCTTGCGGGAGAGGGGAGTTTCGTGTGGCCGGGGCGAGCAGGCCCTCACCCCCGACCCCTCTCCCGCGCGCGGGAGAGGGGAGTTTTGTGTGGCCGAGGCGAGCGGGCCCTCACCCCCGACCCCTCTCCCGCGTGGCGGTGAGGGGGTTGTAGTGCGAGCGGTGGACCCTCACCCCCGACCCCTCTCCCGCGCGCGGGAGAGGGGAGTTTTGTGTGGCCGAGGCGAGCGGGCCCTCACCCCCGACCCCTCTCCAGCGCGCGGGAGAGGGGAGTTTTGCGCTGGCGGTGCTTCGCGCGCTGCTCGCGGCCGATGATCGAGGTATGACGATATCGTCGGATGAGCGCTGGTTGGCGGATGCGCGGGCCCGGGCCGCGGCGGGGCGGTGGGAGCGCGAGGCGGAGACGGTGTTTTCGGAGTTGCGCCGACAGGCAGAGGCGAGGGTGGCGTCGCAACCGCCGGAGCCAAGGTGCCCGGCCTGCCCGGGGCACCCATCAATGCGGGCGTTTCCGCGATATGAGCTGATCAGCAGCGATCCGTTCCTGTATTGCCCGGTTTGCTACGGATTCTGGGCCGTAGGGGATGCACTGGCCCGAGGGGTGGCTGACGCGGGGTTCGTGCACCCGGCGCTGGAGGCTGTGCCGGCGCCGAGACGGTGCAAGAAGTGCTTCGGGCATCTAAAGCCGGACAACGTGTGCGCGAAGTGCGGGGAAGCGCCGGACCTGCTGCCCTGCCCGCTCTGTTCGAAGCCGATGGAGCGGTTCGAGCGCGAGAGCATGCAACTGGACGAGTGTGCTCCGTGCCGCGGGACGTGGTTCGACACGGGTGAGATCGCGCGGGTGTTCAAGTTAGAGCCAGTGCAGGGGCTGGCGGCTTCGACGGTGGACGAGAACGCCCCGGACGAGGTGCCGCCGCCGTGGTTGCTGGCGGCCTCCGTGTTGGTGCGGATGTTCCTGCCGTTCCTGTAGTGCCAGAGTCCTGGCCCTCCCCCGGAGAACGCACGGGCCAGCCCGTTGGGCGAAGACTGCTAGCCCGCCCGCACCAGGGGATACTGGATCTCGACCACGGGATCACGACCCTCAGCCGCGCCCTGGTGATACACCTCACGGTACGTCCCGGCGGGTTCGAAGCCGTTTTCATCGATCCAGCTGAGTAGCGCTGCATGCGCGTGGGCCATGTCGGCGAACGGCCCTGAGTGCACGGTCGAAGCGGCGGGGACAGCGGGCAGTTCGTACACCTCGACGCCACCCGAGGGTGGAACTGCCCGGTCGATCTGGACTATGGCCTCGACGACCTCGTTTTCGAGCACCGATGCTGGCTGGTGCCAGACGGCGAGGCACGGCCCCACCTCTTTCGCGCCGGTCCGCTTCACCAGGGCATAGGCGTCGTCATAGGCTTTCCCGAGGACCGCGGGCACCTGGTCGTTTGTCGGGACGGTCACGCGTCGCGAGGCCACGAGCAACGGGGGCAAATTCTTGAGCAGGACGTCGTAGTCGGGCATGTCTTTCTCCAGTTCGAGTTGTCGAAGCCGGGAGGTGATCCGCGCCAGGCGCACCTGGTCATCTGCGATCTGCTTCTCCGTCTGCAAGCGGGCCAGCGAGAGCATCCCGCTCAGCCGTTCGACGGTCATGCCTTCGAGCACTTCCTCAACCTGCCGCAATGAGAAACCCAGGTCTTTGAGCGCAAGGATGCGGTTCAGGCGCGCGAGCTGTTCGGGGGCGTAGTAGCGGTAGCCTGTGAAGTCGTCGACGCGGGCCGGGATGAGCAGCCCGACCTCGTCGTAGTGCCGGAGCGTTTCGACGGATACCCCAGACAGTCGCGCGAAGTCACCAATGCGGATCACGCGGAATTCCTCCCTGCTTCGCAAGAGAGGCTAGGATCTCTGGCTGGACGAGAGTCAACGGATCCCAGGCGGTTAACCGTTCTCGCCGAGCCACTCGCGGAGGACTTCTCCGGTGTGTTCGCCGAGCTTGGGGGCGGGGCGGCGGAGGGCCCACGGGGTTGCGCTGAAGGCGTAGGGTGCGCCGGGCATCCGGACCGGGGTGGATTCCCGGCCCTCGCCCGTGACTTCGGCCCAGAAGCCGCGGTCTTCCCAGTGGTGGTCGTCCAGGGCTTCGTCGGGGGCGCGGACTACGCCCCAGGACTGGCGGCGTTCCTGGCCGCCGCGGTAGACCTCTTCGGCGGTATGGGCTGCGATGAAGCGGCTGAGCTCGTCCATCACCTCGGCGGCTTCCGGGGAGCCGCGGCCGGGCTGGCGGGCGGCCGGGTCGTCGAAGCGAGGGTCGTCCAGCTGCAAGCCGAAGCCGGCGGATTGCCACCACTGCTTGATCTTCGTCCAGGTGGCGGGGTCGCGGCCGATACCGAAGATAAGAGCGTACCGGCCATCTTTCGCCATGTGGAGCCAGGACTCCGTGCGCTGGGCGGCGGCGTGGCGGCCGGTTTGGCGGATGACGTTCGTGCGCTTCGTGAACCAGTAGGGAAGGCCGACCTCAGTGGTGCTGCTGCAGGCTTCGTGCATCGAGGCATCGACGTGCTGGCCTTCCCCGGTTTTGTCGCGGTGGAGGAGGGCGGCAAGGATGCCCTGGACGGCGTAGTGGCAGGCGGTGTTGTAGCCCTGGTCTCCGAGGCCGCGGATGGGCGGCGCGCCGGGGGCGTCTTCCGGGTCGTAGCCGTTCATCATCATGGGCCCGCCGAGGGCGAGGCCGACCATGTCGGTGGCCTGGTACTTCGCCCACGGGCCGTCCTGTCCGAAGGGGGTGATGGAGCACCAGACGAGGGCCGAGTGCCGAGGCCCGAGTGCCGAGTAGCCGAGGCCGAGTTCGTCCAGGATACCGGGAGTCGTGTCTTCGATGACGATGTCGGCTTTGGCGGCGAGCTGGCGCCAGCGTTCGGCGCCGGCAGGGGTCATGAGGTCGGCGATCACGGAGCGCTTGTTGGTGTTGTAGTACCAGAAGTTAAGGGAGCGGTTTGGGCCGGGCTCGTCGTCGACGAAGGGGCCGATGGCGCGGGCCTCGGAGCCACCCGGGGGTTCAACCTTTACGACGTCGGCGCCCATATCGGCGAGGAGCTTGCCGGCGAGTTGGCCGAGGGCGCCGGTGTATTCGAGGACGCGCAGTCCGGCGAGAGGTCCGTCGGGACCCTGGGTTTCGGATTCTGGGTTGCTCATTGCCCGGGCCTCACTCGGAGAAAGACTGCGGGCGCATTGTAGTCGGCGAGCGGTGGGCCCTCACCCCCGACCCCTCTCCCGCGTGGCGGGAGAGGGGGTGCCTGGTGTGCGCGGTGCTGGATCGTGGTTGCGGCGGTGGGCCCTCACCCCCGACCCCTCTCCCGCGTGGCGGGCGAGGGGGGTGCCTGGTGTGCGCGGTGCTGGATTGTGGTTGCGGCGGTGGGCCCTCACCCCCGACCCCTCTCCCGCGTGGCGGGAGAGGGGGGTGCCTGGTGTGCGCGGTGCTGGATTGTGGTCGCGGCGGTGGGCCCTCACCCCCGACCCCTCTCCCGCGTGGCGGGAGAGGGGGTGCCTGGTGTTGGCGGTGCTGGATCGTGGTCGCGGCGGTGGGCCCTCACCCCCGACCCCTCTCCCGCGTGGCGGGAGAGGGGAGGATTGGCGTACGTGCGGCGACCAACCGTTACCAAACCCCCCTTTGAGCCGCCGGGCAGGGAGCGGGCCGCACGGGGCAGCGAGGTGGCAATTCGCGGCGGTGGGCCCTCACCCCCGACCCCTCTCCCGCGTGGCGGGAGAGGGGGGTGCCTGGTGTGCGCGGTGCTGGATCGTGGTCGCGGCGGCGGGCCCTCACCGCCGACCCCTCTCCCGCGTGGCGGGAGAGGGGGTGCCTGGTGTTGGCAGTGCTGGATCGTGGTCGGGGGTGAGGGCCCTCACCCCCGACCCCTCTCCCGCGTGGCGGGAGAGGGGGTGCCTGGTGTTGGCGGTGCTGGATCGTGGTCGCGGCGGTGGGCCCTCACCCCCGACCCCTCTCCCGCGTGGCTGGAGAGGGGGGTGCCTGGTGTGCGCGGTGCTGGATTGTGGTTGCGGCGGTGGGCCCTCACCCCCGACCCCTCTCCCGCGTGGCGGGAGAGGGGGGTGCCTGGTGTGCGCGGTGCTGGATTGTG